>OGFR01000002.1_pt1 | contig 409463 bp, 333 predicted proteins | sample 1571001 | NCBI WGS metagenome assembly OGFR01 (sample SAMEA2582064, study PRJEB24529) | metagenome | biome: Human gut stool | place: China | collected 2011 | reverse complement strand
CACGTACGGTTCTGAGGGGGGAAGAGGGCAGTAATGCCCTTGACCTACCCGATCGACCTGCTGACATGGAGCAACGAAACGGCAGGGCGGTACGCAAAGGCAACACTGTAAAGCTGTGGGGTGGCAATGTGGTAGATATTGTAATTTACGGCACGGAAAAGACCCTTGACGCCTACAAGTTCAATCTGTTGAGAAACAAGCAGATGTTTATCAATCAAATTAACAACGGCACAATCGCCGTGCGTCGTATTGACGAGGGAGGCATGGATGAGGACAGCGGTATGAACTTCGCCGAGTTCGTGGCTATTCTGTCAGGCAATAACGACTTGCTGAACAAGACGAAGCTCGACAACAAGATTATGCAGCTTGAAAAGGAACAGGCTATTTTCAAGAAAGAACGCATCCGTGCCGAGCGTAAAATAGCTGCCGGTCAGGGAGAAATCGAAAAGGCAAAGCGTACTGAGGCCGATTTCAAGAGGGATTTGGAATACATCAACTCGTATAATGGGGCAAAGGCAACCCTGCTTTTGAACTTGCCGCAAGCCAGTACCGAGGAAGTTGGCCGGGAGTTGCACCGTATCGCCAAGACCTACCGCAACGGAGCGTATGGTACAGTTGGCACGTATGCAGGGCTAAACTTGTTGGTGCATAGCGAGTATAATATGGACGGTACGTTTGACCGCAATACATTCTTTGTAGAGGGTATAAGTGGATTGAAATACCGATGCGGTCTGAGCGGTGCGCTGCCGCTTGGTTTTGTTGAGTCGGCACAATATCCGCATGGAGCATTAAGCAAATTGCCCTCTCTTATCGAGAAGCAACAAAAGGCGGTAGAGCGGATAGAAAGCGAAATTCCCACATTGCAGGACATCATTTGCCGTCAGTGGAGCAAAGCCGATGAACTGTCAAGGCTCAAACAGGAATGTAAGGAACTCCAGCACAGGATTGATGAAAGCCTGAAAGAGGCCGAACAACCGCAGGCTGCCAAACACGAAGCTATTGCCGAAGCTGCTTGACATAATCATAATTCAACCGTTCCCTCTGCATGGTCGCGATGACTGGGCAGAGGGATTTTTTTGCGCTCCGGTCTGCCGACGGCTCTACTCTTTTATGGCATCCTTTCTCCCTTTATAACCTCCCGATTCCCCGCCACCACCCATTCTCATTTATAGCTATTAATATCTTCTGTTTTTAGTCAAATAGAGATAATATTCTTTCATCGCATATCCGTTTTTTGCGATACGCCATTTTTAGCTTCTACATTGGTGGCAATGTATCACTTTTGCCTTCACACCTCCTAATAGCTTCAATCAAGGCATCTTTTAATCTTATGAAGGCAAGTTTATCCACTCCTTTTGATATACTGATTTCATTACCGACCAAATCTTTCAACTTGAGTAAACAAGGAACATCTGCCTTATATCTGTCTCCCACATCTTGTAAATCATAGTCAAAATTATAATGATAAGCAAGAAATTGCGTAAAAGTATTTCTGCTTTTATTGCTTAGTTTGCAGATAGCATCAAAAAGAGCATTGGCATCTTCATATGCAAATATAGCACGAAGTTCGTATGTACAACTTTTATCTGGATAAGGCAATCTGTCTATGATTATAAGTTGTTCTACTGTTCCTTCAGTCAAATTACGCAGTGCTTTTTGCATTTGATCCGGCAACTCATTTATCTTTGATTTCATCTTCTGCAAGAAATAGTCCACAATATCATCCGTTATTGGGGTTTTGGAATCTGTGGTTACATAATTACATCCACTAATAAAAAGCCCTCTTAGCTGATAAAGTTCCTCTAAACAGGTTTGGCTATCAATCATTTCTGCTATTCTTACTTTTATTAAAGAGACATAAGCCTGTATAAAATAGAAAATGCCAATAGCGTGAAAGTATGATAGATACGCAATACTATAACCAAGTTGATAAGCATCTTTTATCTCTCTATCCAATATGGATGTTATAGTATCTTGACAAATTCTTTCAAGTTTTTGCTGCTCCATATCGAAAAAGCCGGATAGCATTTCCCAAGGTTTCAATTCTTTTTGCTTATCCCTTATCTCCGTAACAATAAATTCTACAAGTGGAGCACCTGTGATAATATATTGTATAATAGCCGTAACATACTCCGGATTTAAGACATTATAAATTAACTCCTTGTTCAAAGAGTGATATTTTTCCCTTAGATGATGTATCCTTTGCTTATCTTCATTATTATCTTGGAGTAGTGAAATCCGACAATCTCTACTCCAATTACAAATTACCTCTTTGTTCTCACTATTATTATACTCTGCATACACTGCAATAAATGACCCAAGAATATTTTTAAGAAAGATATTATCCTTTTCAACCAGCTCGGGAGGAAGTTTGTTTAAGTGGCTTTTAAAATCATATAAACATTGTCTCAAAACCCGTAAGTTATCGGATTTTGTGCACATAAAACAGGCAATAATGAAATCACGCATTTCTTTCAAATAATCGGATACCGGTACTTCGCCAAGGAAGTATTCGATGGCTTCTTCTATGTCAGGTTGTATTTCAAATTCCCTACCTATGGTCTTTTCCTTAAACTCATCCCATACAGCCTTGGGAAGTTTTTCAAGGTGGTTCTCATCTCCAATTACGACAACATGACAATTACAATGCTCTACAAAATAGTTGATAAAGCCTAACAATTCCTTCATCTCTATCAGGCACCTTTCGATGTCATCGAATATCAGAAACTTTACACCTTTTATACTGTCGTCTTTCACTTGTAGTAACGACAACGAATCCAGTGTTGCGGAAAAGGAACCATCCTCTTTAGAGTCTTCATTAAAATCCATACTTGTCTTGAAGACTACCTTACCGGCTAATTTCAAAACTCCCTTTATGAAACGCCCCGTTTTCGAATAGAAGAAAGGATTTAATTCCCTATCTATAGCTGTCTTGATGTCATTCACGCTATCCATTCCATAGGTCGAAATATAGATGGGCTTTAGCGTAATTTCCTCGTCGGTATCTGCGGTTCCATCAAACCTCTTCTTCCATTCTTTTATAAGATGAGTTTTGCCACATCCCCATTTTCCTTTCAGCATCACGGCATACTGAGGATTAGTATTATCAGCATAGCTGTTTAAAAAATCAAGAATCAAAGTATTCATACCTTTGTTATTAACATAATTCTATTTTAACTCCATTGGAAAACAAAAATGTAGCAATAAGAACATTAAATATTGAAATAGTAAACGACGCTGCAAATCCATTATCACCACATCCACAATGAACAAAGTTAGTGATATTTCTTAATACAATAATATCCAAACAACTAAATTTCATGTTTCTTCTTTGAAAGATCCAATAAAGGCTTGCAGGAATCGTCAGTCTTACCATTGATTGCTTAAATATGCGTCTCCTATCATAATAATACCCGCAGAAAATGTGATGGTGGAATACATTTGGCGTTTCCTGTCAACATTGTAAACCTCTTTGTAATATACGATATACGCATATTTGAACTCCACGACACGAAAGATTGAATTATCCTTAGTGTTGTAATAAATCACCTTGCCGCTTATCGCTTTGAAAGGACTGTTTACCATTGCTTCAAGAATAGTAGTTTCTCTGGTAGATTCAACGGTAATGGTAATACGTCCGCCAATAACATTTGTCACTGGCCTTCCTTTATTATCTGTCTTGCGGTTAAATTCAATATGTGATGAAATCACTTCTATATCCTTCCCTTGCAAGCACACGGTTGCCTTTAATTCTGCCATGCTGATCTTATTATTTATTATAAAACCAAGACATTTCGCCTTGGTTAAAGCAGTCAGACCGCTTTCAAGACAAGAAGGAGGATATCATATTTCGCAAATATAGAATTTTCCTTTGAACATAACAAACAATCAATTAAATTTATTAACCAGCAAAATAGAAGAAACTCTATTTACAGGCTATCCTCCCTTCTAAGTATTATTTATACAAAGTAGAGAAATGCTTGCAAGTTCAAGATGTACCACGAAATTAAGACTTGATGTAATTTTTTCAAGCTGAGAGCCGAGCTATCCGTGTAATAGCTCGGCTTGTTTTTTTTAAAATGAGGGAAAGGTTATTTAGGCAGATGATATTTGTCCTTTATATGCTCGGCCACGTGTTCGACTTCTGGAAACAACGTTGATTTGTCTATGCCGAGGGCTTCAAGCTGCTTCCTAATCTTCCGCTTCTGCGCTTTATTGATGATGTACACTTTGTAGCTGAAGTTGAGTGATGCTGGTTGGCTTTTATTGCCATTGATACCATAAAGGAAAAATGCCCCGGACTGCCGGATTATGCGAGGATTGTCAAACATCGGTTTTACACAAAAGACTCTCTCGATATCCTTTGAGTCAATCACATTCTGAAAATGGGGTTTCTCGTACTTAATTTCATGCAGAAGATATTGGATTTCCTCTTCGGAGTTGAACTCCTTCCTATCCAGTTCTCTCAAATCTTCGATACTGAAATCTATTGGGCGTTTGGCGATATTAGAAACGACACTGACAGCATCGCTATCAAAATATTTAATATCTGACGTTTGAACTTCGAATCGGAACAGTTTTCCGTCAACGGCATCATTCTCGCACGCAAAATACAGAGCTACCAAAGGATTTGTAGTAATATCCAAGAGGCGTGTCGGCAAGGAGTAATGCTGCATCTTGACCAACTTCTCAAAGGTAGATGTACACCCTTTGAAATCAGCTGGACTTTGAGCGATAATATCTCTGAAAATTCTATTTTCATTCTGGATTAAGAATTTCTCTCGATAGATGGAGGGAATCAATCCAAAACTCTTATCTGACTGTCCTCGATAAAAGATATGGTAATCCATATCGTCCTCTAATTCATCTTCAAGTTTCTCGAATAGAGTCCGGATGCTACCAATACTTGATGAATCACTCTCCGGTGTATAATTATATGCCTCGTATGAAATCTCCCACGGACGTTTCCCAAGAGTCTTGACTATTTTTTCTGACAACTCATTATATGATGCAAAACTATCATAAGTGTAGCCCAGTTTTTTACTTCTTAGATACGATGAAGTGTTGGAGTCCAAAGGAACATATCTTTCCGGATTAGCGTAGAACAGAACAATGCTGAGTTTTCCCTTTCCGACACTTTTAATGTTCAATGCAGTTTGAAAAAGTCGTTCATCTACTTTCCCTCCTTTTACTTGTCCGAACAATTCCCATAATACATTTATATCATTGTTGCCCCTGATTGTCTTCCATGGGAATAGATGTACTTTCATGGGATGTGTTGTCGGGATGCCTGATACATCTGTTGGTTCTGGACAACTAAAATTTAGCTTACGCCTTAAATCCTGTAGGATTTCTACTCTTCTTTCATCGGAGTGAAACTTGTTGAGATACGAAAAGAATGTAAATGGGTCGATCTCTTCCAAAACAATCTCTTTGCCTCCTTCTGAACCATCACGAAAACCGGAAATGCCGATTTCTTTTAGCGTAGATATAAGTTCCGGTTGGCTATTCTGTTTTCCAAGTAGCCAGTCGGATAGTTCTTTGTAGAGAGGTATCCATGTAAATTTAGAAGCTATGTTCATCTTGAAAAGGAATAGGCTTATTCGTTTGGTATTTACGATCTCTTGACTATTATTGGTATGTTATTGTTAAATAAATTAATTAAATCGTTTTTAGTTTTTCAAATAAAATAAAATGATGAGATTCGGGAAGGGATAATAAATACTCTTTTAATATGTCGTTGACTATTGAATAGCATCTCCCATACGGACTCCAGTTCTTTAAAAAGAAGCCATCTATTTCTTGGGGAATTAGAGAGCTATTTAATACTAAATCCTTATATATAGGATAGTTATCATTTTTTGAACAATCCCAATTAATACAATCAATAATATTATTAAAAATCAACGCTTTATATTTAACCGTGAAGTCCCCAATTATATCTACATCATACACTTCTCCCCCGTTAATATTAATATTAGGGAAGGAATTGTATATATCTTCCCTAATCATACATATCTCATTAATTCTTGCATAAGGAGGAAAATACGTATTTACAAAATCTGTTTCAGAATTAGACAAAATACCTTTGCCTTTGATTAATGCTTTTATAAATATATGGTTATTTACATTGTCAACAATGTCGTTTAAAGAAGAAGTACCGTTAGAATCTAATAGTATATCCTCAGAAAAAGTTACAAATTTTTTCCATAATTTGTTAGACGAATTTGTGTATAGAAAATAATAATTCATATTCGTTTCTTTTTAGTTATAGTATCATTCATTTTAGTACCTGGAGTTACACATTCAATTTTCATTTTTGCTAATTCTTCTCTAAAACCTTCTTCACCACCAATTTCTCCTGCCTGTTTTAATCTATCATATATCTCGCTGTGAAATCCTTCTTCACTATGTGGTCCTTTGTGTCCTGGCACATATACTTTATTAAGTGGATCATTTAAAACATCTTTTCGTTCATTGCCATTTTTAAATTTACCTAAACCATATTTACGGAATAATTCTCTAAATTTATCAGACCACTCTTCATTTTTATTAGTGCATATATGATGAACGTGCAATCCAAACACATCAATCCAAGTATTCGGATCATCTACATATCCATATAATGTTGGATTTCCCCCTGCGAGCCCGATAGAATCTTGCGATATGTATGCACCTGTCTTAGGGTCGTAGTAGCGGAAGCGATTATAGGCCAGCCCGGTCTCAGGGTCGTAGTACTGCCCCTGGAACAGGAACGGTATCATACCCCTGTTGCCTGTTTCCTCAATGACGTTGCCGTCCATGTCGAGCACGCGGCTCCACACCTCGTTGCCGTCGGAGTCGTATGCCTCCGTCGGGGTTCCCAGCTGGTCTGTCAGTATCGAGTATGCCTTGCCGCCCCTTATCATCGCCGACGGCACGAACGAGTCCTCGTCGAAGAGCCACACGGTCATGTCACGGCGTTCCGGAGCCGTGTTCCACCTGTCCTCCATGACGGAGTACTCCCTGCGCTCCTTCCACTGGTGCAGCGGCACGTTGCCGTTCCACACCCACCGCGTCACCGTCGTGCCGAAGCTCTTGGAGAGCCTGCGCCCGAGCGCGTCGTATGTGAACTCCACCTCCCTCTTGTCAGGCCGCACCACCTTTGCCAGAGAGCCGTCGGCGTTCCACCGGTATCTCCAGCGGTCCTTCTTGCCGTCAAGCCACCTTCCCGTGCCGAGGTAGCGTTCCGTCAGGTTGCCGTCAGCATCGTACTCGCAGTGCCATTCGCCGTCCTGCTCCAGCCGTCCGCCACCGAGGTAGCGGCGCAGCCTCATGTCCGGGTCGGGATATAGGTTTCCCGTCTGGTCGCTCTTCCTCCACTGCTCCCTGCCGTCGGGATATTCCGCCCTTTCGAGCTGCCCCGTCGGGGTGTAGGAGTAGCGGGTCTCGCCACGCCTGCTGTCCTCCACGGACAACAGCCTGTCGGTGACGCCCCAGCGGTAGCGGCGCATATGCCGTGTGCGCGAGTCCTTGCGTGTGCGGGCATCCACCAGCCGCCCGATGTCGTCGTAGGCGAACGAGCGGACGACGCCTCCCGGAAGGATACGCTCCACCTCGAAGCCCAGCGTGTCGTGGCGGTGTGCCGATTCCCACGAACCCGCACCGTCGGCGTCGCTGCCGCCGGTGGCAGTGAACCCCTCAAGCTCCCCGTAGCCGTTGCGGGTGTAGCGCAGCGAGGCCCCCGCCGTGCTGTCGAGCGTGAGTATCCTGCCGGTATGGTCGTAGGTGCGGAGTATGGTGTTGCCGTCGGCCGTCTCCCGGACCGGAAGTCCCAGGGAGTTGTACGCGAACTCCACCGTGCTTTTCCCCCTCGATGCCTGCACCAGCCTGCCGGACAGCCCGTAGGCGTAGGTCTGGTCGGGGTCGCCTGCCGTGGGGTATGAGACGCGCGTCACGCGCGAGCAGGCGTCATAGCCGTATTCCCTTTCCGTTCCCGACGGCAGCGTCTCCCTGACGACGCGTCCGCCCCTGTCACGCAGGTAATGACGGACGGCCCCGTCGAAGCCTTTCTCGGCGGTGACGTTGCCCACAGCGTCGAGGGCGAACTCGTAGCTCTGGAGCCTCTCGTTTATCACACGGCGCAGGCGTTCCTCCCGGTCATAGCGGAAGTTCACCACGCCCCGGTGGTCGCGGCGCCTTGTCAGCTTCCACATGCCGGAGTAGCCGTACTCCACGTGCTGGACGTTGTCACGGTATTCGGTGAGGTTGTCTATCCCGTCGTAGGACAGGCGTATGTCGTTGCCGTCGAAGTCGAGCACGCGCACCACGCGGCCCACAGGGTCGTATTCCCTTTTCTGCACCGCACCCTTGGGGTTGGTGACGCTCACGCACCTGCCCAGCAGGTCGTAGCCGTACAGCGAGGTGTTCCCCCGGCTGTCGGAGGCTTCCGTGAGGTTATGGAAACGGTCATAGGCGAGCCTCGTCACCACGCCGTAGGGGTCTTTCACCGATGCCACCGCACCGTTGCGGTAGGTCATCCTCGTGACGGCACCTTCGGGGTTGGTGCGGCTCACCAGATTGCCGGAGCGGTCATAGCCGAACTCCCACGTGCCGCCGTCCGGCGTGATAACGGATACGGGACGGTTGCGCAGGTTCCCCTTGGCAGGATACACGGCGGACACGCTGCCGCCGCACGGGTCGGAGCTGTCGGTGCAGTTCCCCCAGCGGTCATATTTGTACAGGGTACTGTTACCGAGCGGGTCCGTCTGTGCGAGTAGCCGGCGACTGTCGTCGTAACGCCACAGGTGTTCCCCGCCGTTGGCATCGACCTTCTTCCACACAAGGCCGCCGCGGTGGTGGTACACCGTCAGCTCCCCGTGGCTGTCGAGCACCTCGGTCACTCCCTCCCGGAACGTGAGCCTGTGGTCGTATATGCCACCGTCGCCCCACGTGTGCACGCAGCGCGAACCCACGCCCGTACCGTCGTACTCGAAGTACCACGCAAGGCCGTTGCGCCATGTCTCCTTCACGATGAGCCTTCCGGCATATTCGTATGTCATCACGTCGCCCGCCGCGTTGCGCTGGAGGGTCATGTTGCCGTCGGCGTCGTACTCGTAGGAGGCGAGGGTAATTTCTTTCTCCGGATCTTCCGGATGCGGGCCGCATATTTCAAGGATGCGTCCGCTTCTCGTGTCGTGCTCCACCCTCAGGCGGCGGCCCGCGCTGTCGGTGATGGAGCGCAGCAGGCCCTCTTTCGTGTAGTCGAAGCGGACGCCCAGGCCGTTGCAGTCGGTCACGCTCTCAAGCAGGCGCACGGAATCGTACTCCTTGCGCGTGAAGCGGTAGTAGAGGTCCTCGGCCATGTCCCACACGCAGTAGACGCCGTCCTGTTCCAGACGGGCCTCCTTGCGCTCGGAGAGGATGAACGAGGGTTCCTCCGATGTAGGCAGGGGGAAGGCCACCGGGATGCCGTCACTCATGCGGAGCGTCAGCGTGCCCTCTTCCGTGTCCGCGACGACGCCCATGTCGTAGGCGTGGTGCCACCCGTTGCCCAGAGGACCCCGGTAGTCGCTGCGGCTGTACCACGTGCGCTCCCATGACAGGGGCACCGGGCCGTCGAGCCAGAAGTCCTCCTCGTCGGTGAAGAACGTGCCGCTGGCCACGTCCACCGGGTGGCCCGTGACCGTACAGATGGCCTTGTGGAGCATGTTCTTCAGGGATTTGCTCTTTATATTGTCGTTGACCATGCCGTGCAGCCTGTCCGCCAGCTTCCTGGTCTTTTTCTTGTAGAAACGCCCGAACGCCCCCGTGCACTTGCGGGCGAGTGCCGCCATGGGGTTGAGGGGGACGGGAACCGGGCTGGTGAGTATCTGTCTGGCGGGAGGTATCGGGTTGATGACACCCGTGGGCAGGAACATGCCCGGAACCTTGTGCACGCTCGGTATGCCCACATCGTTGCAGTCAAGGTGCAGGTGCGCGCCGCCGCCCGAGAAGGGCATCCCGTCGGCAAGTACCGTCAGGCTGCCCATGAAGGCGTGGCCGTTGTTCTTGGGTATCGCCGCTGAAGGGGCCGCCCAGCCTGCGCCCATGGGGATGTGCGGGATGCTACGCGTGGGTGTGGATGCGACCGCGCGGGGGATGAAGCCGCCTATCTTGACGGTGGCGCCCAGCATCCCGACGGCCATCGTCAGCACGGTGTGGCCCACCTCGGCGAGCTTCGCGCTGTCGGCGTCGCCCGTCTGTTCCGCTGTCGGTGGCGGGGGGATGAACGAGGAGACCGCCGCCGCGATGAAGTCCTGCGGACGGAGAAGAACCCCGACATAAGGGTGAGGCATGGGCACGACGGGGGACGGGGGTATCGTCACGAGGTGGATGTCCACGCCGATGACAGGGTCGAGCTGCTTGGAGATAGGCAGGCAGGCCATGCCCTTCATGCCCATGGCACCCAGTACGGGAAGCATGGCGGCTTCGCTCAGGCCGTCGGCAAGGCCGCCGATGGCGGCTGCCGCCCTGACGCCCGTGTCGAGGGCATTGACGGACGGTGACACACCGGCCTCGGAGTTCGCCTTGACGCCTTCCGAGATACCCTTCACCTGCGCGCCTACGCCGGTCTTTAGGTTTGCACTTACGCTGTCGAAATAGCCTGTGTCCGCCATAACCATTTACAGATTTTTATTTATTACTCCTCTGGAATCAAATGGGTTATAAAGTAACGGAACGATGAAGCTATTTTAGTTGAATTTGCTTTAAAATTTTCTTCACAACTCCATTCATTACGCCATATATCCATTACAATGTAGTAAATACACAATGTTTTGTTATGGATTGCATAAAGATTGTTCCCGGAATCTATGGCAAAAGGTAAAAAACTTTTTGAGATCATATTTCTCTCCCATAATGATCGAGATGTTTCCTCTATTGTCTGAACACCTTTAAGAGGATATTTGATTGGAAGGAAAATGTTTATTTCAACTTCATCCATATCTTCATCTTGTGGTGAAAATAAATTCAGATTGGGCATACCACCATTGTTTTTGAGATAAAAATTCTTCATCGTGGTCGGGAGATTGAATTTTGTATTTTCCTCAAACTCTAACCAATCTTCAGATGACAATTTTTTTGCTGAAATTTCTATTTGCAGTTTCTTCTTGCTCATTCGTTCTTCTCTGATCAAGTTGTCATCTGATTCTTCTGGTTCGTATTTCAACATTGAGAGGAACTGGTCAAATGAACTGCTTATAAAAATTGGAGTTCCATAAACACAATCATCGTTGTTAAACCCTATCACTGGATAAAAATTTACCCCCCCCGTACCTGCATTCACGCAAATTCGTTTACCATCCCAAGCTACACCTACTATAAGTTCATCAGAACCAATCGTTGGATTCGTCTTTTCAGCCAGTGTCGTTCCTTCCATCGTACTATCAGGATCATCAGGGCAAAATTTATTGTATCTTGTTGGTATGAAAGCTCTTATTTCTATTCGCTCGTTTCCATTCATTAAAAATAGGTTTCCATTAACTATGCCTCCATTGGATTGGTTATAAAACTTCTTCAATTCTAATGGAATGTTATAGTTTAGTTTACGTTCCACCTCTATCCAGTCTTTCTCTTCCAACTGTTTATCACAATCTATGAGAATATTTTTTAATTCATTTAATTCCATTGCTTCTTATTTTGGTTTTTGATATGCTGTCTTCTTTGTTGAGGGTTTTCTACCTGTTAGCCAACCTCGTTTTTGGGCGAATATAACTGCTTCTCTACTATCATATTTGGAACCTTTAACTGCTTTATTCATGAAATTCTGGAATTGTTTTACAGCTCCTGTATGACTTTCATACTTATGCCTACCTTCAGTTCTGACTAATACCATGGTACAAGTTCCTTTTATAGGATTGAAATCATCATTATGATGCCATGTGTAACCTGTAGCACTCTTTCGAGAAATACCAGCCTCTTTATATGCAGCAGTAAAATCTCGACCTCTACTTCCTTGCATTTTTATTGTAACCATATTTTGTTGATTTCCAGTCACGGGGAACAAATCTGGGTCATTAGTCTCAAATTTTATTAGTCCGAATATATCAATCCACGCATTGGTATCACTGACATATCCATATAGGTTGAGTATTCCGCCAGCCAGTCCAATCGGATCTTGCGAGACATACATACCCATCTTCGGCGAGTAGTACCTGAACCTGTTGTACGCCAGCCCAGTCTCCCGGTCATAATACTGCCCCTGGAACAGGAACGGTACCATCCCCTTGTTGCCCGTCTCCTCGATGACGTTCCCGTCCATGTCGAGCACCCGGCTCCACACCTCGTTGCCCTCGGCATCGTATGCCTCCGTCGGTGTTCCGAGCTGGTCTGTCAGTATCGAGTAGGACCTGCCTTCCTTTATCATTGCCACCGGCACGAAGGACTCCTCGTCGAAGAGCCATACCGTCATGTCGCGGCGTTCCGTGTCCGTGTTCCACCTGTCCTCCACGACGGAGTATTCCCTATGCTGCTTCCACTGGTGCAGCGGCACGTTGCCGTTCCACACCCACCGCGTCACCGTCGTGCCGAAGCTCTTGGAGAGCCTGCGCCCGAGCGCGTCGTATGTGAACTCCACCTCCCTCTTGTCAGGCCGCACCACCTTTGCCAGAGAGCCGTCGGCGTTCCACCGGTATCTCCAGCGGTCCTTCTTGCCGTCAAGCCACCTTCCCGTGCCGAGGTAGCGTTCCGTCAGGTTGCCGTCAGCATCGTACTCGCAGTGCCATTCGCCGTCCTGCTCCAGCCGTCCGCCACCGAGGTAGCGGCGCAGCCTCATGTCCGGGTCGGGATATAGGTTTCCCGTCTGGTCGCTCTTCCTCCACTGCTCCCTGCCGTCGGGATATTCCGCCCTTTCGAGCTGCCCCGTCGGGGTGTAGGAGTAGCGGGTCTCGCCACGCCTGCTGTCCTCCACGGACAACAGCCTGTCGGTGACGCCCCAGCGGTAGCGGCGCATATGCCGTGTGCGCGAGTCCTTGCGTGTGCGGGCATCCACCAGCCGCCCGATGTCGTCGTAGGCGAACGAGCGGACGACGCCTCCCGGAAGGATACGCTCCACCTCGAAGCCCAGCGTGTCGTGGCGGTGTGCCGATTCCCACGAACCCGCACCGTCGGCGTCGCTGCCGCCGGTGGCAGTGAACCCCTCAAGCTCCCCGTAGCCGTTGCGGGTGTAGCGCAGCGAGGCCCCCGCCGTGCTGTCGAGCGTGAGTATCCTGCCGGTATGGTCGTAGGTGCGGAGTATGGTGTTGCCGTCGGCCGTCTCCCGGACCGGAAGTCCCAGGGAGTTGTACGCGAACTCCACCGTGCTTTTCCCCCTCGATGCCTGCACCAGCCTGCCGGACAGCCCGTAGGCGTAGGTCTGGTCGGGGTCGCCTGCCGTGGGGTATGAGACGCGCGTCACGCGCGAGCAGGCGTCATAGCCGTATTCCCTTTCCGTTCCCGACGGCAGCGTCTCCCTGACGACGCGTCCGCCCCTGTCACGCAGGTAATGACGGACGGCCCCGTCGAAGCCTTTCTCGGCGGTGACGTTGCCCACAGCGTCGAGGGCGAACTCGTAGCTCTGGAGCCTCTCGTTTATCACACGGCGCAGGCGTTCCTCCCGGTCATAGCGGAAGTTCACCACGCCCCGGTGGTCGCGGCGCCTTGTCAGCTTCCACATGCCGGAGTAGCCGTACTCCACGTGCTGGACGTTGTCACGGTATTCGGTGAGGTTGTCTATCCCGTCGTAGGACAGGCGTATGTCGTTGCCGTCGAAGTCGAGCACGCGCACCACGCGGCCCACAGGGTCGTATTCCCTTTTCTGCACCGCACCCTTGGGGTTGGTGACGCTCACGCACCTGCCCAGCAGGTCGTAGCCGTACAGCGAGGTGTTCCCCCGGCTGTCGGAGGCTTCCGTGAGGTTATGGAAACGGTCATAGGCGAGCCTCGTCACCACGCCGTAGGGGTCTTTCACCGATGCCACCGCACCGTTGCGGTAGGTCATCCTCGTGACGGCACCTTCGGGGTTGGTGCGGCTCACCAGATTGCCGGAGCGGTCATAGCCGAACTCCCACGTGCCGCCGTCCGGCGTGATAACGGATACGGGACGGTTGCGCAGGTTCCCCTTGGCAGGATACACGGCGGACACGCTGCCGCCGCACGGGTCGGAGCTGTCGGTGCAGTTCCCCCAGCGGTCATATTTGTACAGGGTACTGTTACCGAGCGGGTCCGTCTGTGCGAGTAGCCGGCGACTGTCGTCGTAACGCCACAGGTGTTCCCCGCCGTTGGCATCGACCTTCTTCCACACAAGGCCGCCGCGGTGGTGGTACACCGTCAGCTCCCCGTGGCTGTCGAGCACCTCGGTCACTCCCTCCCGGAACGTGAGCCTGTGGTCGTATATGCCACCGTCGCCCCACGTGTGCACGCAGCGCGAACCCACGCCCGTACCGTCGTACTCGAAGTACCACGCAAGGCCGTTGCGCCATGTCTCCTTCACGATGAGCCTTCCGGCATATTCGTATGTCATCACGTCGCCCGCCGCGTTGCGCTGGAGGGTCATGTTGCCGTCGGCGTCGTACTCGTAGGAGGCGAGGGTAATTTCTTTCTCCGGATCTTCCGGATGCGGGCCGCATATTTCAAGGATGCGTCCGCTTCTCGTGTCGTGCTCCACCCTCAGGCGGCGGCCCGCGCTGTCGGTGATGGAGCGCAGCAGGCCCTCTTTCGTGTAGTCGAAGCGGACGCCCAGGCCGTTGCAGTCGGTCACGCTCTCAAGCAGGCGCACGGAATCGTACTCCTTGCGCGTGAAGCGGTAGTAGAGGTCCTCGGCCATGTCCCACACGCAGTAGACGCCGTCCTGTTCCAGACGGGCCTCCTTGCGCTCGGAGAGGATGAACGAGGGTTCCTCCGATGTAGGCAGGGGGAAGGCCACCGGGATGCCGTCACTCATGCGGAGCGTCAGCGTGCCCTCTTCCGTGTCCGCGACGACGCCCATGTCGTAGGCGTGGTGCCACCCGTTGCCCAGAGGACCCCGGTAGTCGCTGCGGCTGTACCACGTGCGCTCCCATGACAGGGGCACCGGGCCGTCGAGCCAGAAGTCCTCCTCGTCGGTGAAGAACGTGCCGCTGGCCACGTCCACCGGGTGGCCCGTGACCGTACAGATGGCCTTGTGGAGCATGTTCTTCAGGGATTTGCTCTTTATATTGTCGTTGACCATGCCGTGCAGCCTGTCCGCCAGCTTCCTGGTCTTTTTCTTGTAGAAACGCCCGAACGCCCCCGTGCACTTGCGGGCGAGTGCCGCCATGGGGTTGAGGGGGACGGGAACCGGGCTGGTGAGTATCTGTCTGGCGGGAGGTATCGGGTTGATGACACCCGTGGGCAGGAACATGCCCGGAACCTTGTGCACGCTCGGTATGCCCACATCGTTGCAGTCAAGGTGCAGGTGCGCGCCGCCGCCCGAGAAGGGCATCCCGTCGGCAAGTACCGTCAGGCTGCCCATGAAGGCGTGGCCGTTGTTCTTGGGTATCGCCGCTGAAGGGGCCGCCCAGCCTGCGCCCATGGGGATGTGCGGGATGCTACGCGTGGGTGTGGATGCGACCGCGCGGGGGATGAAGCCGCCTATCTTGACGGTGGCGCCCAGCATCCCGACGGCCATCGTCAGCACGGTGTGGCCCACCTCGGCGAGCTTCGCGCTGTCGGCGTCGCCCGTCTGTTCCGCTGTCGGTGGCGGGGGGATGAACGAGGAGACCGCCGCCGCGATGAAGTCCTGCGGACGGAGAAGAACCCCGACATAAGGGTGAGGCATGGGCACGACGGGGGACGGGGGTATCGTCACGAGGTGGATGTCCACGCCGATGACAGGGTCGAGCTGCTTGGAGATAGGCAGGCAGGCCATGCCCTTCATGCCCATGGCACCCAGTACGGGAAGCATGGCGGCTTCGCTCAGGCCGTCGGCAAGGCCGCCGATGGCGGCTGCCGCCCTGACGCCCGTGTCGAGGGCATTGACGGACGGTGACACACCGGCCTCGGAGTTCGCCTTGACGCCTTCCGAGATACCCTTCACCTGCGCGCCTACGCCGGTCTTTAGGTTTGCACTTACGCTGTCGAAATAGCCTGTGTCCGCCATAACTGTCAGTTTTTATCGTTATTTAACTCGAAAATACAAATAGGCAGATGCAGCAATGGCAATCACAATAATTACACCGAGCCAAAATCGGAATCCGGTTGGACCCAATAAGTCAAGAAAGAAATTTCCTCCCCAACTTCCGGGTCTGGCGTATGTCCATTTCCAGTCGAATATCAGTCCGACAAGCCAAACCAATAGCAGAAAGATTACTACTAAGTACCCCACTTTAGGGTTCGCATAGGCATATTCGGTTGCATTAGTGAACAGCCTTTCAAGATTTCGCAATATGTTGTTCAGCCATTCCATTGTATTTTCCTAAATTTCTTTTATACTCATACAAATAATTCTCCCAGTTATCTCCTAACACTTTGGTCAGAACTTCATTTATTTCATCGTCACTGACCAGCTTGGAGCGTGCCGAACTGTTTAACAGGCTTAATAACAGGAGAGGATAAGAGGAGTTCTTTATCAGGTCTATGGAAAGTTTGTCTGAAAGTCTGAAACCTTCCACATAACATTCCGCAGCTAACGATTTCTCATAATTATTTTCCCGGCACCAACCACACAGCCTCAATGCTTCACTTTGCATTAGGTAATCGTTGCATCTGGAGTATGCTTCAGCACCGCGATAGTACGTCTCTGCCGCTTCTTTCCAAAGCGACTCTCGTACATAGATGGAGGCTTTCCCCAATAAGGTGTTTCCGAGCAATCGGCAAGCTAAAGAGGGATCTAATTTTTCTTCCCCGATTTCAGCGGCTTCTACGGCTTTGTCGGCAAAGTACATGGCCGTCTTGTAGTCCTTACGGGAAATCTGGTCTGTATATAGAATTGTATATACGGTTACAAATTGACTGATCCAGTTAATGTCTTTCTTCACATTTTCGAGAGCGATATCGAGGCATTTCTTCGCAAATTCCTCTGTTTGCGCTGCATTCCCTTTTTTCACACTGTTCATCAGTTTGATTAATGCCAGCCTGAAATTCGAGGCTGCCGGGTCGCTCTTATCTTCATTCGCCGCTTGTTCCGCGAGTTGCTCCATTGCACCGTCTAAATCTATTGGTGGATAAATAGACACCGCGTCATTGGAGTGTTTGGCCATTAGTTTGCCAAACTGTTCATAGTCTTTTATGTCGGATATCCCCCATACCATTTGCTTGTGGAATGGCAGAGCAAGAGCTTTTTCAAACCATTCACGACATCCGTCATAGTCGTATGTGTTCTTTAGGTTAAAGACAAAACTGCATTTCATATCAGTCCCTTTTACAAGGGATTCTGTCAGCTTGTTGAAGTTGGCAACTGCGACGGAGGCATCGTTTTCCGCTTCTTCCGACTTATAATCAGCTATCCAATCAACACGTTCAAAGACAATATCTTCGGGTTTCTTTGAGTTATTCCAGTATTCTACTTGTTGTGCAATATACCCTACAACATCTTTTGAGAAATCGGTTCTGGAACTGAACGGAAGTTCTATGAGGAACACCATATCTTCCTCTTCGCTATCAAGGGCAAGCATATAGTCATAGAAAGCATCAAGCATACTTTCGTCTCCCGGATTGATGACGATACGGATCAACTTGACCGGTTTCCTGACTGCATCTTCCCATTGGTAGAGCATCTTGTCTGCTATTTGTTGTATGGCGTTGCTCATATGCTGTTAATTCAATTTGACAATAGTTCCGGCTACGGCTGTGGTTCCGGAAGAATCTATCGTAGCCTTTGTTGTACCGCTGACCGTGGCACTGCTGCTGCCGGTTGCTGTAAAATCAGTACTGGAGATACTATAATTGCTGCTTGCTGTACAATCAATATTTTCTGCCGATTGCGCAATATTGGCACCCGCGGACTCTGTTATGTCCTTTTCCGCATTAGATGATATATTGCCTTCGCTATCAATCATTATTTTGTTTTCTCCAACACATAAGGTGATGCTTTTAGAGGCAGATATTGTGATATTTCCTTCTCCGTCTGCCGTATAGCTGTTGCCTTCCTTGTCTTTCATCATAACGCTTCCTTTTTCATCATCAAGCGTTATGGTACAACCGCTGCGGGTAGTCAGGCTTTTTGTTTTGTTTGAACTGCCGCCACCGGTGCCTGACTTTCCATGGAATAAGCTGCCAAGTACAAACGGACGGTTCGGGTCATCATATCTGAATGCCACCATGACTTGGTCTCCCTTTTCGGGTATGAATACAAATCCTCTGTTTGTGGCCACATTGTCGCTTGTACCTGCGTCAGGAGTGAGCACCCGTATCCACGAGGTTTGCATCGGGCCGGTCTGCCAGTTCATCTTGACTTGGACGCGGCCTAACTTTTTCGGGTCCTCGTTGCTGACAACCACGGCCTGCTGTGTATGAGCGACAGGCAGAGGTACATCCGGGCATGGAAGGGTGGGAATAGAAGACGGAAGTGCGGTGAAATAGTTCTGGTAGCTGTCACCCATACCGGCTACGTGGGTTATTTCCGTAATGATATAGGTGCCGATGCTATTTTTTACGTGGATACCTATTCCTGTATGGATAGCGGTATGAACATCTATGATACTGCCCACCGTGAGGATGCGGCAATCGCTTTCTCCGGTGATGAAACTGGATGCGGCGCTGTCGCTTTGCTGCTTGCGTTGGAAATAGGCGTCAAGTTCACCCTTATTGGTTATGCGCGATTCCGCCCGTTGGACAGCGGGAGCGGTAAACAAAGCCAATGACGAGTCAAAGGCCGCTTGTCCCAATGTGTTTTGTCCGGCTGCGGTATCGGGGGATTGACTGTTATAGGTCTGGTCGTTCACCGAATGGTAAGAACTTCCCTTTATTGGTCGGGCAAGTACCTGCGAGCAGACATCGAGCACGGATAGTTCCTCGCCGTATGTCAGCTTGGTCGTCGAGCCGGCCTGTGGCTTCCCGAATACAAGGTTCTGTCCGTCGTAGTAGAGCCATTCCTGATATTGGCGGGCAAGCCGTTGTATGAATCTGAAATTGGTTTCCTCGTACTGGCATTCGTATTCCAGCTTCGATTTCGTTTCCGGATTGACAAGAGCTTGCACTCCCGCCTTGTCTGTAAGTTCCTTAACGATGTCAGACAAGGATTTGTTGCACCATGAGGCACAAGTGTGGTCTGACTCCAATAGGAATGTTGACGAATATCCCGTCACTTTTATATTTCCGTGTGTTCCACCGGAACGATGAAGTCCCACCATGGTGGCCACGCCGACAAAAATAGTGCCGCCGAAGTCCATGATTACTTTTTTCCCAACCCAGTCTTTTGACGCCTCCGGGATTTCCACACCATAGGCTTCTATGGCTTGGATATCCAGCGTTATCTCAAAGTAGTGATGCTCATTGATGCTCTGTTTGAGCATCAACTGCACAAACGACGGCATGGGTATGCCGGCTATTTCCAATGTGACTTTTTTTTGTTCCAGCATGGCGGCATTATATTTGACGGTTTATATCCAAATTGCCAAAGCCGCCCGGCGGAAGTCCGTCGGACGGCCTGACAAATGTTTTGATTTAGGATTTACCTATGTACTCCGATTTATTTCTTCGGCCAACGGTTGTCAAGAGCTGCGCTGCCGACGATGATTTCTTCAGCGGAGAACGTAATGGTGATTGTCATAGGCACATCGTTGTTCGCGTCCAGAGTTTCCGAGTAGTGAACGATGTATGCGTTCTTGAACTGGATCTCCTTCATCTTGGCATCTTCCTCCGTTTTTTTGTAGATAATCTTTCCTTCTACAGGTTTGAAAGGACTGTTCAACATCGCTTCGATGACAGAAGTGTCTTCTGTTGATTCGATGGTTGCTTTTACTCTACCACCCAATACGCTTGAAGAGGGCATACCTTTAGGGTCTGTGTTACGACTAAACTCATAGTTTGAATAAAGGACGTCAAATTCCTTGTTGTTAAGTTCCAATGATGCTCTAAATGCCATAATACTTGGATTTAATGGGTTAAACTTAATTATTTTACTTCGGTTTCTCCGTCCTTGCGCCCTAACCGGTATAGATGCAAAAAAGAGAAAACCTCAAAAACGATTTTTTGAAATTTCCTCTCAGCCTCCGGATGACTCAGTTTTATTGTGGGAAAAAGAGAAGAAAATAAAACATCATCTTTGATGTGAGCAAATATAAGTGTTTATATTCATTTTTCCAAATTTTTTAGCGCGTTTTTTTTGCTGTTATTTTCATTTTAACATGTTTTAAACTAATGTTCGTGTATAAAGCCACTGTCCTATATGATTAGAAACACGCCCCGTTGATGATGTGTCGCTATTAAATTGATTCCCGGTATTGTACAATAACACTTGTAGAAGAAGTTTCATCAGGAATGGACGAAACCGTCGGAAAGAAAACTGCTGCCGGAATGCAGAAAAACGGTATCCACCGCATGAAAGTGGCAGATACCGTTAGCAGATTGACTATGCAGTCTGAATGTTTGCGTATGTCCTAATTCTTACGCCCGTATCGGCAGATGAGCAATGAACTTAATACCAGGAGTGCAAGAGCAATCATCCATGTGTAGATCTTCCGTTCCTTTTCCAAATGTTCGATGTCCGCCGCTTGTTGTTTGGAGCAAGTTGTCAGTATATTAATCTGGGATTGTTGTGCCTTGCAGATATCCATAAGTTCAGAATTAATCCGTTGCTGTGTCTCCAGCGAAGTTTGGATGTTCTTGAAGTTGCGGTTGGTCGTATATGCGTCACGGATATATCCGGGCGTGCTAACCTGTAACGAGGGAACCTGTATGCTGTCCGGAAGGTATGTCAGTTCTGCATTATTGCGCCGTTCCGTTGCGAAGCTGTTGAACAGGAGTATGCCAACAAGTGTGCCGCTGATCAGAAAGGCTATTAATGCTATGATGGCAAACATTGTGTTTGATGATTTTGCGACAGGTTGTTGGTACTCTCGTTCAAGCCATGGATGATGGTTCATCGTGTGAGGCGGAATGGATGTTCCATACTCCACAGTCCGGACTTCGGCATTTTCTTCGGTCTCTTTTTTCTCAAGAGCCTTACGTCTTGATATATCCATAAATTCGCGCTTGGCAATCTGGTATTTATCCGCTTGATAAATTACAAGGTCGTTTTTTACCAGCCAGTCAAGAACGTCCTTGACACTCCGTTCTGATACCTTGAGGTTGCTGATGCTCCAAAATATTTCTGCACAAGATACCCATATTGGCTTCTGGAGGCACTTCTGATATAGGATTTCAAGAATCTCTGCCTGTAGTTGTTCTCTTGTTGGTTCCATTTTATTTACAGTATTAATTGTTTCGGAATAAAATAATATTTCTTGCCGGCGATGAATACAGGTCTGAAAAGGTTGCGTTGATATATGTCTTCCAGTCTCTTCATCTTTGAAATCAGGGCTGTATAGCCACTATTAAAGTCCGTCAGTTCAACCTTTCTTTTCTTTAGTTTCTTCACCTTTGTTGAATTTAAAAGGCTGTCATTGGCCATGACTCCCGTCTTACAATAGAAGATTTGAGCCAAATATGGATTTCTGGGCAATACTTTTCGATAGAAACTTCTGTTTATGCTTTTCTTTTGCCGGTTAAATTGCTTGCGAAGCACTCTTAGCTCCTTTTTCCCTATGTTATCTGAGAACTCCGGGAGCAGTCCCCTGTAGCTTTGCAGCAGTTCCATCACTTCCTTGTCATCGAGTAGATATCCATATTCGTACCCGTCCATTATACTGTCCGCTACGGAGGCCTTTATATAGTAGGTGTCATTCACGCTGTTTCTATCTATATCGTCAAGGCTCATACTGTCAGGATTTTCCGTATGATGGAATATATGCGTCAGTTCGGATGTGGGACGGCTTCTTAGGACACCTATATTTCGCTCATAATCTTTAAGTGAGTGCAACAGTAGGCTGTCCGTTTCGAAAGATTGCCATAATACGGAATCCAAGGCTGTTTCCAAAGCGTTGCTTTCCAGTCTGTTTCTACCTTTAGGGAATAAGATTCCTCCTACCGTAAGGCTGTTGTATGGAGCATCATACAGGTATAAGTTGGCATCCGTAGCTTCTATGTTCTTGAACAGCTCCGTCTTTACCAGTCTGCTGTCTGCGATATAATTGGATATATGGTCTATGTATTTCGTAGAATGGCTGTCCAGAATGGATTTGGCCTGCAATAGGAAGTCCTGATAAGAAGTGCCTGACGCTCTGTCTATCTGGACAAACAGAAGCCTTGCCGGTTGGGTTGCCAGCCACGAGAGTTGTTGCTCGTGCAAGGATAAAGTTTGCTTTGACCCTAAAATGACAAATACATTGTTGCTGAAACGGCTTTCGTCATCATAACGGGAGATTTGTTTGATAGCCCCGCCAAAACCGTAAAACGATGATTGTTCCTCTTGCTCGTTTTTCCGTTTGGAAGAAATGGATTGTTTGATATAGTCGAGCCAGGCTGAAAAGTCCTTGGTTGGGGCCAAATGTCTGTTTTCTCCGTTGGAGGATATGCAAGTTGCTGAGAAAGTGTAGTCATATCCGGGCTTCATTTTCAGCTTTAGGTTCTGTAGTACATTGATATATGGGGATAGATAAGGCAGGTCGGCATCATTGAACAGTACATGTATGTTCACGTTTTTGTTTTCCGCTTCCATCTTTCGGACATCGGAAACCATGATGTCTCCGCCTTTGATATTGATGATTTTATTCCAGTTCTTGTCCCAGACGGACAGAGGATAGTTCAGCCGGATATTCCCATTCGTCATAGGCCCTGCCGGGTTTCCATCCAGGTTGAACAACATCGTACCCTGAATATTCGCATTATGTAATGCCAACGTATCGGGATACATTAGGTTGACAGCACACAACAAAGAATCACGGTATCGTGAATAATCAATATGATACACCTCATTTTGGCCGACTTCTGCAAGAAGGTCAGCGGGAACCCACCCTAAAAAGCGTTTGGTACTGTCTGATAATGCGGGAACATTGGAAATCAATGCGGATTTGCCGCTCTTGTCTAACTTGTATAGGTAAACAACCTCTCCGCTGACAACTACCGCATCCGTTGTTGTTTTCAAAAACGGCTCTCCGTATATTTTCAGGGTATCTCCATTGAAGAATTGATGGATATCGAACAGCTTGTTAATGCTGTTTATGCCTATACGGTATCTTATCGGCTGGTTGTTGCGGGGATTGATGCGGGCATGGTCGTACATCAGTACATTTTCCGATGGTATCCATCCGGCATAATTGACTTTACGGGGTTCCTTAAAGTGTCTCTTGCTGTTATACAGGAAGCCTATTATCGACTTGGGCTTGCCTGTAATGTCTGGGTCAGCCTGAACGAGCTTGTAGGTTCCGTTCTTTTCACCTACTATGTAATAGGGTGTGCCAATCCCGTGTGAAGACCGCTTACGTTGGAAATACGGGTCTTCATAACTTTGATTTCCGGTCCTGTCCGAATAGACAATTCTGTTTGTCTTGCTTTTCTTTGTTTTGACAGGAGCTTCTGTTGATTCCGGATAATTGAATATATCCCTATCCATTATTTGTATTCTGTCGCGGATGGACACTTGGGCAGATACGTTGCACGCAAGAGTAATCATCACGGCCACAGAAAACAGATTTCGTATGAGATTCAGTTGTTTCATTTTTCAATATAACTTTGTGTCACATGGATGGACTTGACGCAATTCAAATCGTCAATTTTCACATCATCAATACTCACACGCTTTTTCCTGTTGCTTTCAAGAAAATGCAGTCCTTGGCAATAGCCGTTGAAATCATTGTATTTTTCATCATTGATGACGACCACTACCTGGTCTGCATCAATGCAAAAATATTTGTTACGGATATAATTCGTATGTTCGTAATAGACCGACTTTTGTGAGACTTTGGCGTCAGCTATGGCTTGCAAGTGTTTTTTTATATCATTCTGTACCAGTACCAACGAATCCACCGTGACAAGTTCCTCTGCTTTTTCAAAGCGTGGGAGAATGGTTATACGGTGCTTCACCGGATATTTCGTCGTATTGGTTTGTAATGAGATGGTGTATTCTCCCGGAATATCATACGAATACACGACTTGCTGCTCGTATGCGTCCACAGTACCGCTTTCTCCAAATTCCCATAGCCATGTGTCCATACCATAGCCTTCTGCCGAAAAGACCAGCTCTTCACCTTGATAACCCTCTGACACTCCATTTATACGGGGTATGGAATCAATGGCCTCATGCTCCAACCCTGAGATAACTTTGATATACTTGTTTACGGAGTGTTTTCCGTCTATTTTCAAAGTAATAAGATATTTGCCGGCCTTACGGTAAGTGTATGACACATCCGTATTTCTCATCAGTGTATCACCGTTTCCCATTTCCCAAATGAGCCGCTTGCCTTTAATCGCTGCCGTATCGTTGACTAATAGCTCCAACCGCTCATTGACCTCATAATGAAAATTATCATTGGTGTCATACACATAAAAGTCAATATTGGCAAGGTGCGACTTCGAAGGCAGGAACAAAAACAAAAGGATACCTGCCATGGCAACCAGTCCCAATATGATGATTGTTATAGTTTTCTTATTATCCATTGCGAATGTTTTATAAATTGGCTTTACATTCTTCCAAATCCCGTTCAATCAGTGCATTGTTATGTACCAGACTGTTCAATTCCTCTTTTATGTCGAATTGGCATTTAAGCATTCTGGAGGACAACACGCCGAAAAGGAATTTCGTATTCATATTGTTTTCCTTGTATATATGCTGCAATTGGTAAATCCCATCCTTCACCTCGTCCATCTTTTGTACTTGATGAATGTTGAAGTCCAGAGAGTCAATCTCATTCCAGATGCTCTGCGCTTGCTGCATATGTGTATGCTGGATTTCAAAAATGCGTTCGGAATGGTTGATTTCGTTTATCAACTCCGAACTGTCCTCTGTCGGTACGTTGAGTATATACCGGCAAAGTATGATATAAATTGCGGCTACTGAAAAAATCAGCAGCAGGAGGAAACGGATGTTTCCCCATAGCATTTCGTCTTTTGTCATGGCTTCGTCAGTTTATTCTTGGTTAATTCCTGATATTTGATTCTACACTTTTCAAGTTGCTCCATGTTGCTTTCACGCTTTTTGCTTTCGCGGTCAAGGTCATCCATTGATGATTGGATGACACGGATCTGTTCAAGCATAGCTTTATACACTTCGTACTTGCTTTTATCGGCCTGCATTGCAATGTCATTTTCCATTAATAACCGTTTTTTGGTTATCAATTTTTGCATGTGCTTGTGTTCACTCGAATTTCGCCGCTTGGTCTTCAGATTGTTCAAGTCCCGGAACAATTCTTCTATCTGGAAGTTAAGTTCTGCCTGTTTCTTGAACACATTGTCATATTCGGCCTTCTTGCTTTCAAGAAGGGATATTCCCTTTTGTGCAGTCACAATCGTTACGATACCTCCGGTTGTGGTAACAATCAGTGCGATAGCGAATACCAAAGTAAATCGGAGTTTCGCTTTCAAACGAGCTATTTTGTTTTCTGCTTCCATACTTGCTATGATTTAATCGCTCAACCTATAAACGACCATGATCGTTTCTTTTGAGCCTCTATTGTTTCGTGACTTTCGTCTCCTACTATAATATTCTCACGAACCATTCCGATGTATTCCAGTTCACTCATTTTGTGGAACATATTGCTGAGCAGTGTCACAAATGCCCCTGCCGTCTGCAATGACTGGTTTATATTGGTATGGTCATACATAAGCTTGGTTAGGCTCTCTATCTTCGTGATAAATTCAGAGGGTGTGACATTGGTCCACTCATAGAAATATTGGAGCAATTGTTCTCTTTCCGTTTCGGAAAGACTTTGAAGAGCGGAGTTCAGACCGTTTGCAAGCTCATTCACGGCCTGCACAAGATATATCGGCGGTTGCTCTAAGGCGATTTGTTCGATAAAGAAGATTCTTGAGTTGTAAAAGGCCGAGAAAGCCTTACACAGCTCAAATGTATTATTGGCAAGCGTATCTCTACGCTTGTCAGCAACATTCCTGCTGTAAATGAGTTTCACGTCTTCTTTTATCGACTGTAGGGTACGTGCCAATTGGGAAATGAATGTTTTAATCCCATCGTGGCAAGCGGAATGTTGTACCGGTGGAATATATTGATGATTGATTTTATAGGTATTCCCTTGTCTGCATACCTCTGCCACCAGCAAAAAATTCTGGCTGTAGAAAGATTTGTTGACTTGGTTTTTGGGAACGATATGGAGTTTTATGCTCGGCAAGACATACGGGTGATGCAAAGGCACCTCTTCCGGGTCCGGTTCACCGACAGGTATCAAGTGATACGGATCTACGGATATTAGTACCATATACTCGCTGTCCTCGGCTTGCAGACCGGATTCTGAAATGGTTGCACAAGGTTTCTCATCCCCGTATAAACCGTCGTAATAAACGATGGGCAGACCGCCTTTGGTGATAGCGTTGCAGCTTTTCAGGCGGACACAGAGAGTAGACATGGTATCACCTGAAATCTCTATTTCAAGATTGTCACCTATCCCTTCAAGGACCTCTCCAAGACCATAGTTATAACTGGTCAGACTCCTTCCTGCTTCGCGGTTGAGAGCTTCCGTTTGGCAATACTGGTTTGCAAAGAAATGCTGGCTGGTCAGCTTCAGACCATTGACCCAGTTTACAGGCAAATATGTTAGTGTTTTCATATATTATGATGTTTTTGTTTCTACTTGTACACGTCGGATATATATCGTTTGATTATTCTTAATCTTATTGCCCTCACTCGTCAGAGTGGGGTCAAGTATTCTTATGAACAACGGGAAGTTAAACCATTTTGAGGTATAGAACATCCATCCGATTTGCATATCTTCCTTCTCTGTTTCAATCTTGTTTTGGGGGAAACGCCTGTTTTGGTCTTCGATAACCCAATTGAACCAATTCCCAAGAGATATTTCATTGGGCAGGCGGACAACCAACGAAGCGTATGTCGGGTCTTTTATATTCCGTTTGATCTTAACTTTGACCGTTCGGAAGCCGAAGTTGTCTATGTTGTCCCAATATTTCCGGTCAAAGGTACCATAGCTCAATTCCCATGGGGTATATATCGGGTGCGGGATGTCCAGGAACAGGGTTCTGCTGTACATAATCAGATATGGGATTGCAAACCACAGGATATTTGTTGTGTTCCATAGCGAATAAGGTAGCTTGCTTATCAGTTCAAACAGCAGATAGTAGCACCATCCGCCTAAAGCGCATATTGTGGTTAGAGTGAGAATGACCGCTGTTCGGGAACTGCCAATACCGATTGCTCCGAACAAATCGGAGGTTGACAGTTTGCAGAACAATGCTCCAAGGAGGATATAGGACAATATCGTGAATGTCAAGCCTCCCCAGACGTATTCGTTTTTTAGGAAACCGAACAGGCTGGGTAAAGCAACGGCAATGGAAGCCAGAAGAATGAATATGATTAATTTCTTCAGGCTAAGTTTGCTCTTGATCGTTTTTATTCCGGTCAAGACAAATATCATCACGGCTACAAATAATGGAGCCAATAAATAACGTGCAAAGAAATATAGCAATATCTTCATATTATTAGATTTTTCATAAGTTCATATTATATCCTAATCGGTTTTCTCCGAGTATAAAATCCGTTTCTCCACGTACCAGATAATCAACTTCGATATTTCTTGTTGAAAGGATGAAAAATTCAAGTATCCGGCGGACATTGGATAGATGCGTTTTTACCTCCTCATAGTCATCTGTCGGAGTATCAAGGATGATTGTCGCCGTCAAATCATCGGTTTCGCTTATCATTAGACCATTAAGGCCTAATGTCTGTCCGACACATCCGGAACCGACGGAAAGGTAAACCGTTTCATCAATCTCATGGACTTCCAGTCGCAGTTTCACCTTCAATCCCAAAACGATAAGAAGCAGTTGCTCGATAGCAGGCAGGTTCTCTTTATACCGTTCTGCATTGCAGAGGAATAGGAACAGCTTATATTTCTGATGGGAAGTAATGGATAGTTCGACATTTTCCATAACTTCAATCATCTTGATGAAGTTCTTCTTGGAGTCCGGGTCTGAAAAGAAATTCAGATGGCGGTTATTGATACGGACCTTTTCTTTGAAAAACTCTGTATCAAAGGGTGCAAAGAATTGTATAAGCTCTTTATCCTGTTTTTCATTGGCTCGGATGGCTTCAACTATCTCCTTGTTGCTCATGCCCGGTGTGCTAAGCACCAATGGATGAAATAGTAATTCCGGCAATTGATGATAGATGCTGTTTCTTGCCAGATTCAGCAATATATATTCTTTGTCGGCATTTGTCGCCGCGATATGCTGTACCGAAACACTTAATACATCTCTGGATTTCACACGACTGTTCATACCATGGCAATTAACCATAGTATGGTCCAACAGCCGCCGGTCAAGAATAAATTGAAGTTCATCATAAAAGATTTCTGCGACAAAATTTATTGCCTGACTGCGTTGGATGCTTTCCAAGGGTTTCTTTTGCGCTAACATTGTTCCCATATCAGTTCACCGTTTCGATAGTTTATGACGATGTTGTCACCCGACTTGATTTGCTCAGAGACAATCAGACGAGATACGGACTTCTTGATATAAGTTCTTATGACTCCTGCTATCGGACGTGCGCCGTATTTGGGAGAATACCCTTTGTTTGCCAGATGTTGCAATGCTTCATCCGACAAATTCAACTGGATGTTTTTCTGTTTCATCAGTTGTTCTTGCAATCTTCCAAAATGGAGGTTGAATATCTGTTTGGCGACATTTTCATCTATTGGCGCAAACGGAACCACCTCGGTGAGACGTCCCAAAAATTCAGGTCGGAAATACTGTGCCATAACCTCGATGAGCTTTCCGGAATCAGGAGTATGTCCGGATTGTATTTGTTCCACAATCCACTGGCTTCCGATATTGGAGGTGAAAATGATTATGGAATTTGAAAAATCTCCTTCCCGGCCCAGTTTATCATGTATCTTGCCTTCATCCATCATTTGCAGGAAAACATCATAAACGCTGCTATGGGCTTTCTCAATCTCATCGAATAACACTACCGAATAAGGTTTCTGTCTGATTTGAGTGACCAGTAAACCACCTTCCTCATATCCTACATATCCCGGAGGTGCACCATACAGCAATGCAGCCGAATGTTCTTCCTTGAACTCGGACATGTCAAATCTGATCATGGCTGATTCGTCATCAAACAGTAACTCGGCCAGTGATTTTGTGAGTTCTGTTTTTCCCGTTCCGGTAGGGCCAAGGAAGAAGAATGAACCTATAGGCTTCTTGGGGTCACTCAGTCCGCTGCGTGATTCTATAATGGCATCTGATAAAGTCGTAATGGCCCGGTTCTGTCCTTTGACCCGTTCTTGCAATTTGCTCTCGATGCTCAAAAGTCGGTCCTTCTCGCGGGCTTGTATTTTTCCGATAGGTATATTGGTGCACTCCGCTACAATCGCCTCTATTTCCGAAGAGCGTATCTCTTCAATAGACTGGTCGGATAGTGCCTTTAATTCTTTGATGATGCCCGACAAACGTCCTGCTTTTATCGCGATGTCATCTTCTTTATCCCATACATAGTTGTCTGACAGTTTGGTGGTCAATACGACACTGATTTTGCTGAATACAGAACGGTATAGTAAGTAAAGCGGCCCTTCAGATATTTTTTCGTCGAGACTCTTTATTTCCTCAAAATCCGCTTCCAAATCAGATACACTGGCTCGTGCATTCTTATTGCATAGCCGGACGGCAGCAGCGGTTCTGTCAAGCAGGTCGATGGCGGCATATGGCAGGCTGCGTTCCTTAAAATATCGTTTGGAGAGTGCGATTGAATCTTTAATACACGCATCTGAAATTCTCAGCTCGTAATAGTTTTCAATCCTTTTTTTATGTAATTGTATGGCACTTTCAAGTGTAGCCGTATCCAGTTCTTCAATCTTTATGATATCAAGACGCCCTTCTATCGGATGCTTTTCGATGTTCTTCCGGTAAGAATCGTTCGTGAGTGTGAGAACAAGATTTGCGGCTCCCTCGCTGATTTGCGCACTTAATATGTTGATAAGTGTGGATGCTTTGCCTGATACGCTGTTCTCCAAAAGGACCTGTAAATCATCAATCACCAGCACAGCTTGTTCCAATTGGTTGAGCTTGTGCATCAGATTGACAACTTTTTGTGCTATCTCCGTTTCAGACGAGGTTGATGCGAGCAGTTTTGCCGTATTGAGTCCGACAATAGATATTTGCTTTAACATCTCGTCTTCATTCTCACAGATATCTTTGACAAAGGCGTTAATGATGGAACTCTTCCCGATACCGGATTCACCGACAATCAGTATGCCCTTGTTCTCTGAGCGTTCGAGGCATTCTAAAATAGTACGGACCTCTTTTTCCCTACCGACGACAAAGCCACCGGCATTGATGGTTTCTTGCTTTTTTAGGTTGTCGGCATAAGGAACGCTTGCTGTTATCTGCATTTCCTCTCCTTGATAAGAATGCAACGGGGTAAGGGCATTGTAGTGGGACAATATGTCATCTTCCGAAACATCCAGCATCTCTATCTGCTGATGCGAATATACGACACCTTCACGCAATATGGCGGTAAACACACAGATGGAGTCTATGGAATCCGCTCCTAATTTAATTTTAGACCGTTCGGACTCATCCAAGACTTTTGACACTTCTTCGTCAGGCTCCACTTCTTCTGTGGAAGTGCCACTGGACCTATACATTTCGCGGTGGGTGTCAAACCATTCCATTATGTAGCCGACATCCTTCTGCATCGAGGATAAAATTTCTTTTAGACCCGTGTTTTCTGCAAACATGGCCATGACAAGATGTGACACGCCGAACGTGTTATGCTTGTCTTGAAGTGCCATTCCTCTTGCTATCTTAAGGGCAGACACCAAACTTGGGCTATAATTGCTATCATTCATACGAATTTGATTTTATAGTTTGAATTACATACAGAGCGTTCAGTCAAATCTTTTTCAAGATAATGGGCCAATTCTTCCAGATTGGGAATTTCATCTTTATCAAATTGTCCAAACTTTATCTTGACCTCTGTCACTCTGATTAATCCTTTTTTGCTGTCAGGAGATATAGTCACGCCATTACCGACTTCGACTGATTCAACATGTTTTCCCAGCTTGTGAAACAAGTAGCTTTTGATGTCTTCTTTAGATATAATCCGTTCCCGGGACAACAGACCATACCTTAAACTATTAATAAGTTCCTGTTCGCTATCATGCGTTGTTCCTCCTTGCATACAAGTGCGCAACATGATGCCTGAAGCGTCATATTTTTCTATGTTGAATTGCTGTATCAGTGTGCGTTCATTGAAACCGTTCGCCAGAGATCCGGAAGTCACCCAATATTTTATCTCGGCATTGGTCGCATCCTTTTGGGGGACACTTAAAACAAAGGCCTTTATTTTGTTATCTCCTTTTAGCGTGGCCTCCAATCCTTTCTCTATATCATTTATCTTGTTGAACAACTCTTTGAGCTGCGTCGAAAGTGCATCCGGATTCATTGAAGCAAAAGCACTCCCGTCTTCTTTCATTAATTGTAACACTTTTGAAATTAATGAGCGGGCACTGTCCGAATCAAATCGTTCAAGGTCGCCAAAATACAGACTGAATATACCTGTCGGATTTTCCTCATACTGGTTCAGTCGGTTTACATATTCCCGGCCTTTGTTGTCTTGAAACGAGCGTATGTTCAAGAATTGTGTACGGCCCGGACATTTCAGGGGTATAATTCGTCCGGTGGAACGGAAATTATGCTGTTTGTAAACGATTTGTCTGTTTACAACCGGAAATGTGTTCAAATATACTTCCAGATTTTCAAGACTTTCTTTCGTGAATATTTCCGGAAAGACTATCTTGACCCAAAAGAGATTCTCAGAGTCATCTGGGACCTCGCAGTCGGCCACATAACCGGGAAACATTTCTCGGTAGGTATGTTTCTCTTTGGAAGCATCTTTTATACTCACATTAAAATATAGGTCACTATAAAAATCGCGGATTTCATCAAAGTAGTGCGCATTACTATATGGATCTTCAACATGAAGGCCTGTTTTTGCATTCAATCGGTTTCCTGTGCAGTCATAGAAGAAAGCCATATTCATAAACGGAAGTAACCCCATATCGGAAGGCTTGATACAAAACATTACAGAGTCCATGTTTTGCAGGACTTCTTTAGACACATCCAGCCCGACCCAGACGCAATAATCCGCTATCCGGTTTTTAGGGCCAAGGAAGCGTGTTGGAGTGCTAAAGCTATCGGTTGAATGCCTTATACTATCGTTGTATGCGATTGCTTTGACTTTTGCATCAACCAGTTTATAGGAAAACAAAGGGGTTATAAAGACTTGAATATCCCCTTTGCCAAATATGTTTTTCTCTGCATAAAAGTGATCTTCGGCATCAAGTTCGCAACATTCCCCATGATTGGGGGTAATAGTCATAAGCGCATGGGCCGGCTTTGGCAGCGACCATTTGTTTCCTATGAGTATTCTGGACAGGCGGTGAAGTATCCGTGAATCGGACTGATCTATTTCTTGATGCAGCTTGTTTGACTCATGGGCAAAAACTTCAAGCAGCAAATCTATCACGGGGTCCATATCGCGTATATCGGATACACCCCAAAACTCCATAGCCTGCTTTAATATTCGTTCCTTTATTGCAATTTGTTTCTTGTCTGACATAGTTCGATTATTGTGATAAAGGGCTTATATATAATGAGGTGTTAAAACTGAATTTCTCGTTGGTTCTATCCATTATTCCGGTCACCGTTATTTGTGCCTTTCTTCGGATATGAGATACTTTATCTATATTTTCTTCTTCTATTTCCAAAAGGGTGACGTTCACATCTACATTCCGTAGTCTCTTTTCATATTTCTCTATCGTTTTTATTAAGGAGTTTTTTACTCCTTCCTCCCAATCGCTGATTTTCACAAGTTGGTTGAACTCAAGGTCCCATATCATGGAACCAAAGTCTTCTCGGCCGATAACTTCCCCATGGTGAGAAAGAATCAGTAGCATGATGTGTTGGGCTATCGATTCCTGATAGGAACACCTTTGCAATTTCTTGGCAACAGCCGATTGCAATTGTAATGGCATTTTCAGGTAAGTCATACTATTCTTTTATTTTATTCTATTTCGCAAATATACTCTTTTCCTTGTTAGATGCCAATAAAATGCTCCTAAAAATTTGACGGTTTCAGAAATAATTCATATATTGCGCACGGTCACAAAACCAAAAGAGAGCTATAAAAAAAGTATGATATTAAAAAGTAAATTCTATGGCAATCTACAATTATGGAATTGGAGGCAACGAAGTAAAAGTCGATGCGAACGAATCCATCGCGGAAATCCCCTCCAACCGAACTTTGATAGTTCAAAAACTGACAGATGAAGCTCCTGCGGCTCCGGAAAGCGTGTATGGTTTGGAAACCATTGAAGATGTGTTCCAACGTTTTGAACCAACAGTTGACTTATGCCACGTGGATGCGGAAGGTAATGAAATCAAGGAAATCATGACATTCACCGGACTTGGAGACTTCGGAGCCAAGAAGATTAAAGAGAAGAGTGATTTCTTGAGTAAACTTGACATTGAGAAAGAGCAGGGTGTCAGAATAACTCGCCAGCTTACTTCCAACCGCGCTTTACAGAAAGCACTTGAAAATCCGGAAGTCAAAAATGCCATTATGGACGTGATTGAATCATCAATCGAGGAGATTCTGGCAAATCAAAAGAAAGTAGAACTTTAATCTTTTACTAAGATGAAGCAGGAAACTCAACAACAGACAGCCAGTACGACAACCTCACAGAAAGTCGTATCACAACAGGCGCAAAAGTCATCTGCATCGGCAATAGACAAACTCAAAGAATTTGGTGGCTTCGCTTTTCTTGAAAATATCATAGATGGGTATTCCAATCTTAATCCGGCACGAAAGGCCCGTCGCAACATCTTCCTCACGGATGAACAGTGGGAAAATGAACGTAAGGCCTTGGTTAATCGCTTAAGCGTATGGCTCAAACTCTTACGTGAGAATGACACTGCCGAACAAATGCGGGACAAGGCCAAAGAAACCGCAGAAAACGCCGAGAACCTTCTTAATCATAACTTGAAGAATGCTCTTGCCAGGACACGGGAACTTGAAAGCGCATATCGCACTATTGCGTTCTTTTACAAGAACACGGAAAGTGATAAGGTGAAGAATGTCACCATTGTCAATGCGACCATGGAGCAGCTTCAGGATTTGGACAATACCATTTTCGCTGACCACATTAGCAACGAACTCAAACAGAATTTTGACCGTCTTGACCTGCGTCGCAACTACTCCTTGCTTGTCGTTCCTGGATATATAGGCTCAAATGCCATTTTGGATAAGTGGTCTAAAATGGCATACGAGAACAAGGTTTTTCTTGTTACAGACTTCCAAGACCTCGAAACTCCGGACGATGTAGTAGATATATTCTTCAATGCCAATCATACGAGTGGAGATGTGTTCAAATCGAATACTATTATGACCTGTAACTGGTTGCTTGGTCGTCAAAGAGAGGAAAGCGTTGGAGAAGAAGAAAATCTTTATATTCCGCCATCTTCTTCACTTGCCGGAAAAATATACAACACCTTAATGTCTCAGGTAGTAGCCGGAAAGAAATTTGGTGGACTTAATGAAGTAGAAAGTGTACGCTTCGACCTTCGCAAGAGCGAGATTTCCGAGCTTGAACGTATGGGTCTTGTGCCGATGGTGAACGAGTACAGCAAGGTTATGGCTTTCTCCGCCAAGACATTATTTAATGGAGATAATCTTGGCTTGCAGACCTACTCCGTAGTTCGTGTATTCGACTATATAACGAAGGTACTGATTGACTTCCTGAACCGTCGGGCATTTGAAAATTGGACTACTCGCACGGAAGCAGATTTACGTGGTCAGGTTGTGAAATTCCTCGATAGTGTAATGGGACCGAACAAACTCATCGAACGCTTCAAGGTTATGAAGATTGAACAAGACCCGAATCAGAAAGACCGTGTGCTTCTTGACATCCACATCACACCGTATTTCCCGGCAAAAAGCTTCGTGATACAGCTTGCCGGTCATAAAGGCGATAATCCGGAAGATGCTATTTGGGAAAGCGAATATCATCAAGAATAGTATTGAATAATTTTAAATTTACAGATGGGCATAGTTATGCCCATCTGTAAATCATTTATCAGGGTCATGTGTTGCTGAAATTATATGTCTTATTATTGAAATCTTTACTTATATGAAACTCCGAGATGTGGATATTATTATTTCTGGTACAAAAACTGGGGATACCTATTATGCAAAATCTTATCCATGCAGTGATATGGATAAGAATAGCAAAATAGAGCTCTATGGAGTCCCTGTATATTATGTCTATATCAAAGGTACTGATGATAAAGGTCAAAGTGTAAAATATACATGGAAAGCATTACGCTTCATGCCGTATTATAACCCACCAAATTTTAGTTCTTATAAAACAATTGGATGGGTTAATAGTGGCTTGCATAAGCTCAATAGGCAGCCTGCACCAGAATATAAAAAAGCCTATGAGGTACATAATACATATTCTCAACATAATGGTGCAATAGTTCTAAAAGGAACTTTTTACATTCACGCTGGTCCTGAAGATCTTACTCATATTGGATGGGGAGCAGCAGGGTGCGTTGAAATAATAGGAAGTTTTAGTGAGTTTAAAGATCAAGTAAAAGAATTATCGGGGTCAACTCAAGTTGATGCGGATAGTGCAATTTCTGAATTAGTTTTTTATAAAAAACTTTATATAGAAATTGAATATGCTACTCCACCCAATATTAAAGCGAATTTTTATAAAGAAGTTAGTATAAAAAGGAGATAAGATTTATGTGTAACATAAAATATATACTATGTACTATATTTTGTATGTGTGCATATCTTCATGCTGCTGCAATCTGTAGCGATAGTATATCTGATAAGTTTTCATATAAGGTACTTGAAAATTTCAATTATTGTTGGGATAATAATATTGTCTATGAGGATACTAATTCCAAAGATACTGCTTTATTTGTCTCGTCTCATAAATACATAATCTCTCCTATTTTAAACGCTTTTTGTAATAATGTGAACGAACAGACAGAGTTGGCTAAGATCGGATATTGTTGTAAGCATTATCTCATTAAAGTCCCAAATAAATCAAAGAAAAATATACAATATTACTCTATAGAAATCAATATTCTATCTAATATAAAGAGTCATGCCCCCATAACCTCAAAAATAGAAGAATTAAAAAAACAGGACTATGCGATTATTGATATTATATCAGAGGCTCCTGTTATGTGTCTTGTTTTTGTGGAAGCTGATTATTTAGTAGCCGTAACTTATAATATGTTCTATGATTTTGATGATGTATTATCCTTTTCGAAATTCTTTGTAAAAGAACACTTCTCAACAAAATAATAAGATGTCATTACACAGTGAATATAAAACGTAATACATCCTCTTTCAAAGAAAAAATAGAGTTTCATTTTTCGATATATAATGCTTCTTCATTCTTATAATTCTCACATGAATAATCCAACATGAAGTTTTCTTTATATGAAATCATTAGGGTCTCATTTAAATTGACTTCTCTTATCGCAACCGGAAACTATCAGGGATTTAATGTAGATGTGCAGCAAGTTTTCTTCGTGTAGTGAGTGTTCTTTTTTCAAATTGGAGATTTTCCTATAATATAGCAATAAATAAGTAAATTAATACGTCTATTATTGAAATGCAAATTTATTGGTAAACGTAGTTTTTATATTCTGTCTATTGTTTGTAAAGCATAAAAATGTATATTTGCAACAGACCCAATTGCTCTATATCAAAACAAATGAAAAGAGAATGGAATAGCTGTATAAATACTTACAGCCTACCTTGGGATATTATCGTCAATTCAGAAAAGAAGAAGTTTATCGAAAGCTAAAATAAAAATATTTCCTTTTACTGATTTTTGCAGATTTATTTTTATAACATACTATATAATAGTGAAACAGAAAGAAAAGAAAGCTCGAAATAGGAGGACAAATGAACAAATAGACAAGGAGGTAATATCCGAACTTGAAAAGCTTGTAGCTGAATATGGTTTTGGTAATGTCAATTTGAGTGCATTGATGAAAGCTGCAAACATAGAAGCTAATGTGTTTTATAGAAGATACGGCTCAATGGAAAACCTTTACGACAGGCTTGCCAAGCAGTATGATTTCTGGATCAATGATACTATTGACGTTTCCAGCCTGAACATATTGGGACCTAAAAAGTTTTTTGCGGAAACATTCAAGACCCTTTATAGGAACTTGTCTGATAACACTGTAATGCAAAAGTTGTTACTTTATGAAATGTCGGTTATTAATGAAACGACAAAGAGAACAGCAGAAACACGGGATATTATGAATCTAAATTTGATTGCGTTTTATGACAATCTGTTTAAACCGGCGAAAATCAATATTAAAGCTATTATGGCGAATCTGATTGGAGGAATTTATTATCTGATACTTCATAGGAGGTGTGCGAAAACCTGTACAATAGATTTTAGTACTCAAGAAGGGGAAAAGGTCTTTTTCGAATGGATAGATTTTCTAACAGATGCCATTTTTGACAAACTGGAAGCGTATGAAAGGAATAGAAAAGCAGCTCAAGAAATGTTATCAGACGGCATAAGTGAGTTTAAAATATGTAAATACATGGGCATCAATAAAAATGACTTAAAAATGTTACTTTCAAATAGCCATAGAAATTCACGAGAACTTTCAAAGGAAAGCTAAAAATTTTATTTATAGTACATATCATATTGATAAGTAGAATACCATAAAATATTCGCAAAGCTCCATTGCTGCGTAAATCCCTATCCGGATACTTTGTATTAATAGCGGTCATTATCTGTATGGCCGTCGTGTGTATCCATGAACATATAAGTGATTATGGACTTAATAGTCTAATCAGGTCATTGGAGCAAGGGGTATTTGACGTTAGCTATTGTCGGTTACTTTTATAATTTTTTTCTATATCCCTTTGTATAAGGACTGATAGCCTGCTACAAGAAAAATCTGACACGCTTTGTGTAGCGCGTTACATAAAGTGCGTCAAGTTATTTTTCAAAGGGTACACGAACAGACTTGAAATTGCGGAATGATATAACTATATCACTATTCACAGTTTCAAGGTAGTCTTTGGATCTTAGTCCTGCATGTCCGTTCTCCTGTTTTATTATTCCCTGCTTTAGCGTTTTCTATTCCTTTTTTATATACTTCTATTTATCGCTTTTCTGCTGCCGTGCAACCTGCCGTGGATTGAATTTTTCCGCAAAGGTAATCGCCAGTCCCAGTCATGTCAATGCCGGCATTCAGCCGCAAGTGAAGCGCAAAAATCTTCCTCTCCGCTGGTGAGCGTATTTTTCCTCTTCAGCCTTGCCAGATTGTTCCTGCCGCCTTTGGATGCAGAAAAAATCATCCCGGAGGTCGCAAACAGGCCAAACAGAGGGAAATAAAGAATATTTATAAACTAAGGTAACGGTAGGATTAACCACCTGCCACAAAAAGAATTTATTATGTTATACGTTCACACAATTGGTCGCATTGGCAAGGATTGCCAGGTTATTACTGGAGCACACGGTTCATTCATTGCATTTGATATTGCGGTAGATGACTATTCACATGGAAACAGCATCACTACTTGGGTAAGGGTACGGAGTAAGAAAGAGAACCATATTCGACTATCCGAATATCTTACCAAAGGACGGTTACTGCTCATTGAAGGGACACTTTCGGCTTCACTGTGGAAGGATAAGGATGAAAACTGTCAGATTCAACTATCCATTACGGCAGACGCATTGGAGTTCATCAATACCGGAAAGCGTGAGGGTACAACTTCAGAAGCAGAGAGTCCGACGGATGCCGCAAGCAATGCACCTGTACCACCGGTAGCTATGCCGCAAGAGGACAAGGAAGACTTGCCGTTCTGATGATGTGCATATAGTATTGAACAACAACAAATACTAAATGTAGTATTTACTAATTATAGTAAAGTAGGAAGTTAGTAAGTTAGCTATTACTGAAAGTAGTACTTACTACATTTAGTTTATTAGTATTTTAGTATAGTAGTAAATACTAAAATACTTTTTTTAGTAAAATAGTATATACTAATTATAGTATTTACTAAGAATAGTATTATCTTTGTATCGCATATAAAGACATCAAATTATGACAAAAATTATAGCTGTTTTGAATCATAAGGGTGGGGTTGGCAAGACAACTACCACCATCAATCTTGCCGCTGCTTTGCGACAGAAGAAAAAGCGTGTACTGGCTATCGACATGGACGGGCAGGCAAATCTTACAGAATCGTGTGGTCTCTCCATTGAGGAAGAACAAACGGTGTATGGGGCAATGAGAGGTGAATATCCCTTACCGGTTATCGAACTGGAGAACGGACTTGCTGTTGTGCCGTCCTGTCTCGACCTGTCGGCGGCAGAATCCGAACTGATAAACGAGCCGGGACGTGAGTTGATACTGAAAGGCCTGATTGCGAAATTGCTTGACAGTCGGAAGTTTGACTACATCCTGATTGACTGTCCACCTTCACTGGGCTTGCTGACACTCAATGCCCTTACCACAGCGGACTTTCTGATTATTCCGGTGCAGGCACAATTCCTCGCCATGCGCGGAATGGCGAAGATTACAAGCGTAATTGAGATTGTCAAGGAACGCCTGAACCCGAACCTGAGTATTGGTGGCATTGTTATTACCCAGTTTGACAAGCGCAAGACACTCAACAAGAGCGTAGCTGAAATTATCAATGACTCTTTCTGTGACAAAGTGTTCAAAACGATTGTACGGGACAATGTGGCACTGGCCGAAGCTCCTATAAAGGGAAAGAACGTCTTTGAGTACAATAAGAACTGCAATGGAGCCAAAGATTATATGGCTTTAGCACAAGAGGTTTTGAAATTAAAATAAGACAATATGGGCAAGAGTGATTTATTGAAAGACAGTATGAAAAGCGGACTGGACGGATTGCTGTCATCCACGAAGAAATCTCCGCAAAAGAAGGAAGCCACACCACTTAAAACTGAAAAAGAGCCTGCGGTACATTGCAATTTCGTTATCGACAAGAGTGTTCATACGCGTATGAAATTCCTTGCTATTGAGAAGAATATGTCATTGAGAGACATTGTAAATGAGGCGATGAAGGAGTATTTGGAAAAAAACGGTAAGTGAGGGTATGTCCCTCGCTTCCCGTTCTTTTAAATCTGTGACTTCTGTTAGTACGTTATGCCGATATGTATTGCTACATATCAGTCATTGACAACCCTTTGTATGACAGGGAATAACCTTTGAACTCTCCCGTTGCACGCATGAAAGCGGCTGCTTTCGCTTCCAGTTTTTCCATGTCGATATTTTCGGCCTTGCGTTTGACTTCGAAAAATGTCGCCGTATCGTCCAGTTCGTTTTCAGCTACTATGTCTATTTCGTTCTCACCCTTGCGGTCCCACCAGCCTCCGATACGCGTATAGACTTGCCGTTCTATCAGTACACGTTTAAAGTAACGTTCAAGCATCAGACCGCTGAAAGTTTCATAATCCCGACCTATAATCATCTTCACACTTCCATAGTTCTCTATCTCCAGCATATAGCTGTACTTGTAGATGAAGCGGAACCAGAACGTGAAAAAATTATCCTCGATGACATACCGGACATTCTTGGCGGAACTCTTCTCGAACAGCGGTTGCTTCTTCGATATGATTTCGTATTCTTTCTCCAGCTTGGTAAGATAACCGCCGATTTCCTTGCCTACCACGTTTTCAATTTCCGAACGGGATGTTTTTCCTCGTGCAATGGCCGATAGTATGGAGAAATAGATTCCGTAATCCTTGCCGAACTCTTCGATAAGAATCGCTTTACCCTCGCCCAAAAATATGGAGTCGGCCTTTATAATCTGGTCGAGCATAGTCGTTTTGGCTGTTGCTCCTGCATCCACGAGTAGTTGTACATACTTCGCCACACCGCCCGTGAAAGCGTACAAGGCCAGCAGATCTTCCGTCGTGTAGCCGGGGTTGTATTCCGAAAGAATATCTTTCAGAACAGTTGGGGTAAACGGACGCACAGTCATAAAGCGCGACTGCCGGTTATACAACGGCTCTTTCTTATCCTTGAATATCTTTGTCATCATGGAATAAATCGAACCACAGACAATCAGGTTAATACGGGACTTCGGGCTGTATAGATCCCAGATGCGCTGCATATCGCTGAACACCGATTTGTTCACACGGAAAAACTCCTGGAACTCGTCGATAAAGAGTGTGATGGGACGTTCTGCCGAAAGTTTCATCAGGTACTCGAACACATCAGTGAAGTGTTCGGCCCGCCCCATGGTTGGGACCCCCAACTTGTTCTCTATTTCAAGCCGGTAGTCCTCACACAAATCGCCTTCGGCTTTCCGGGCAACAAAGAAATAGAGAATCGGTTCGTCCTCGTATGCCTTCCACACGAGTGATGTCTTACCGATACGGCGACGTCCCGTTACCACTGTAAACTGAGCATTGTTTTTGGCCATTTCGCGAATCTTGCGAAGAGAGGCTATTTCTTCTGTCCTGTCAAAAAATCTCATATCCTTATCCTTTTTTATTGCTATTTCCGAAACGGCTGTTTCCGAAACGGCTGTTTCGTTACTGCAAAAATAATGCAAATTTCTGGTAAAACAGGCAATTGATACAGATTTATTTAGCGAAATGGCTCAAAGGATTTTTATCTGGTAAGTTCCATTCCTGTTTTACACCGTCTGGTCTTACGTCCTTCCGCTTGTCCCGTTGTATCGTTAATCATCCCTTTATAGTTCCATCCGTTTTACCATCCGCCTTTCAGCGTATTCTTCCTTTTCTATATTCTTTTAATGCCACTCATCCGGTCCATTCCTGCCATCACCGGTTGGTTTTCCAGACGCAAAGGTGGACTGCCGCGCTTGATTCCGTCGCTTTGAAGTGCATTTCCTATAAAATTCTTCCTTTCTGCGAAAGAGTAATTTTCCGGAAAAAGCGTCGGAAATCGCTTATTCGTCAGTCCTTGTAAAGCATCTGTAAATCCCAAGCGGTTCAGGCAGAAAAGAGAACCGAACAAAGGGAAAATAAAAAATTAAATATTAAAACCAATTAAATTTTTATGATTATGGAAGCAACAGCAATTCAATCAGTAGAGAAAAACATCACAATGGTAGCATTGGCAAACGTGCGGCCGAGCAATTACAACCCACGTAAGAATTTTGACGAAGCGAGCCTTGCAGAACTTTCTGAGAGTATTCGTCAGCAGGGTGTGTTACAGCCTATTGGAGTACGCCCGATAGAAAACAACCGCTTTGAGATTGTTTTTGGAGAACGTCGATATCGTGCCTCCCTCATGGCAGGATTGGAAGACATTCCGGCTGTCGTTATGGAAATTTCAGACGAAGTTGCCGAAGAAATGGCGGTAACTGAAAACCTCCAGCGCAAGGATGTTACCCCGATAGAGGAAGCAAATGCCTACCAAAAGCTCATTGATAGTGGTCGCCACGATGTGCAGTCTTTGGCGGTGCAGTTCGGTAAAAACGAAAGCTATATCCGCACACGGCTTAAATTCGTTTCCTTAATGCCCGAAATCGCACAGCTTTTGGAACAGGACGAAATTACAATCAGCGTAGCGAGCGAAATTTGCCGTTATGGGGAAGATATTCAGAAAGAGGTGTACAACAAGCATCTTAAAGAGGGGGTGCAGTACAATAGTTGGCGAGGAATGAAAGCCTCTGATGTTGCACGGAACATCGAACGGCAATATACTACCGACTTGGAACGATACGCATTTGACAAGACCCTCTGTCTGTCGTGTCCTCACAATACAAATAATATGATGTTATTTTGCGAGGGCGGTTGCGGAAATTGCGCCAATCGTACTTGCCTTGCTGAAATGAATGCGGCATACCTCACAGAGAAAGCCGTGCGCCTTATGGAAGAACGTCCCGATGTTCCCCTCTGTCATGAAATTGCTAACTACAATGAAATCGTAGTAGAACGTCTTACCGCCATGGGTTACGAAGTGGAAAGCCTTAACTATTATGCAAAGGCATATCCCGAACAGCCCGAAGCACCCCGAAAAGATGAGTACGACACCACCGAAGAATACGAACAGGCACAGAGCGAGTTCGAACAGGATTTGAACGATTACACGGAAGAATGCGAAGAAATCCGTACCCGAAGTGAAGCAGGTGAAATCATCCTTTATTTCCGTATTGAGAGCAAGGACATCGTACTCTGTTATGTTCCGAAAGTTACCTGTACTACCAATGACACAAAACAGGAGCAGACGCTTTCACCGGTAGAGAAGTTGGAAAAGCAAGACAAACGCAACAAGGAAATTGCTCTTGAAAAGACTGTAGAGGACACAAAAAAACAGATTTTGGAGGTTGATATGTCCGATTGCAAGTTTGGGCAAGACGAGGACAAGATGATTTATTTCTTCTTGCTATCATCCCTCCGCAAAGAGCATTTCGAAGCGGTAGGTATCGAGGGAAAAAAGCCTTATTCCTACCTTACAGATGAAGAAAAGATAAACATCATTGCCAACCTCACGAGCAAGCAGAAAGCGATTATTCGCAGGGATTTTCTAATTGCTAATTTCAAGAACGCATACGGCAACAATGCCACTGCATCCCTCTTGCTTGACTTCGCACAAAAACATATGCCCGACCTGTTGGCAGACATCAAGAACGGACATAATGAAGTGTATGAGAAGCGTCACCAACGTATCGAAGAGAAAAAAGCCGTTCTTTTGGTGCAGGAACAAGCAAAGCAGGAAGCTGAGCAATCTGACAAACAGCAATCCGAAGTAGGGATGCAGACCGAAGAACAACCACAAGAGGAAAATATTGCAGCTTAACCATAATCAGAACCAACGAATAGAGGGTAGAGTAATCTGTCCTCTATTCGTTCCTAATTTGAATTAGATTACAATTAAGGTGAAGAGAGGGTGTTCACGGACAACTGCTCCAAACCGTTGTCGGGCGGCGCGTCTGCCGGGCAAACCCGCCATCCGCGCGATTATGCCTTTTCTATCCCATTTATAGCTACCTCCCGATACCCCGCCGCCACCCGTCTTCATTTATACCTATCAGTTTCCTCCTTTTTATCTTTTCCATCTTATTCCTTCTCCGGTTCCTTCCTGTCCTCGCCGGTTGGTTTTCCAGACGCGAAGGTGGACTGCCGCGCTTGATTCCATCGCTTTGAAGTGCATTTTTATAAAATTCTTCCTTTCTGTGAAAGAGTAATTTTCCAAAAAAAGCGTTGGAAGTAGCTTGTTCGTCAGTCCTGTAAAGCATCTGTAAATCCCAAGCGGTTCAGACAGAATATAGAACCGAACAGAGGGAAGAAAAATAAATCATTAAAATTTCATGACAATGGACAACATCAAAGAAAGCAAAGAGTACAAACTTGCCAAAGAATGGGAAATGGCAGTGAATAGTTTTAGTTTCAATCCCAAGCGTTTTGCAGCCGCTATACCTGATATGCACCCCACACTGCAACAGAGCCTCTATAGATTGTTTAAGGAGTGCATCATTGTGATGGCGGATGAGACACGTCGCTATGATGACCGCAATCGTGCGTCACATGAAGAAGCAAAGTGTCTTATGGAATACCTCAAGACAAATGGAAAGCATATCCCATTAAAATAACAAGCGTATGAAAACACAAGAAGTACAATTTGGCGGCAATAACTATCCTTGCCGTGTGGTGGAATCCAACGAGGGTGAAGAACTCCTTATCGGCTCGATTACCTTGCTTGATGCCCTTCAGCCCGGTAGTTTCAACGATGAAAACGAAGGCTTCGCAAGCAAGGAAGCCGAAAGAATCTATGACGAGGTTTTCTTCTTTACCGACATGGCAAACCTGCGACTGACAGACGTAGAATTGGTTGCCGAACTGAAAAAGGACAACCCGGAATGGTTCGAATAAAAAAACAATAATCATCTTAAAAATAGCATAGTTATGGAAAAAGAGTATGTAATACAAATAGCACAGACCATTCAAGAGCAGTTGATAGGACTTACCCCTATGCCCGTCCTCATGTCATGGGGTATCGCAGAGTTTGCAGCCACCATCTTCAAAGACCTGCCTGCACTTCGTATCAAAGTAAACGGACTGTTACACACCGGATACGTCATTATTGCACTTAATGGGTCGGACTATTATGAGGTATATCTGTTGAAAGGCAAAGATGCAGAGTGTGTCAATGAAGAAGTTTGTTACAACGAGTTAGGGGATGTCATTGACAGGGCAATTGAATGCGGTACTGACAAAGAGGAATACGAAAAAATTGCCATCAGCAACTCACCCAATTATTAAGCAGGTAGCTCTCCTGATAAACCAGAAGAAGAGATTAGTTAGTAGTAAACCGCCAGTACGATTGTACTGACGGTTTTTGTTGTTTTTATTTACATTATATGTCAGACAGCCGGATTTTTATTTCGCGTTGCGCTTATTTTGAACGTCTTTTATCATCTCTTTCACATCTTGCCCCACTTGTACGAAGTTTTTATATAGGATGCGCTCCCGTTCCTCTCTCGACTTGAAAGTGTAGAACTTCGGCAGCGGCACATACGCCGCTTCTTCTTTCTTGATTTCTGCCATATCAAAATCTGTTTTGCAGAAGAACTTTGTAGTCTTGAACTCTTCCGATTCTTGAATATTCATTGAACCGCCCATACCTGTTTTCGTCTTCACAAAGTCCCGTGCCGTCTGACCGCATATCCATCCGGTTGCCATATCCGAGATTTTCGAGGCAGGCACAAGGTTATCCATATTCTCATTGAGATTGATACTTGTTTTGTCCCGGTCAATAGTCACGCCTTTTTTGACCTGGACCACCTTGCCGAAGATGTCATTGGACAACCATTCCAGCGTTTCTTTGGCACGTGCCGAGCCGCTTACCACATTACCTACCGTCGTAATGATCTTTTGCATACCTACCTTACCATAATCGGCTTCCAGTTGCGGTAGTTCCTGAAAGCCGAGCGTTACACTCACCTTATTGCTTCGCGCTGTACCTATCAGACGGTCTATTTTGTGAAAGTAGAGTGTCGGTAACTCGTCCACTATAATACTCACAGGAATATTTTTCCCCTGCCCGGTATTCACACGGGTAACGAGACGGTTTAGGATAAGAGCGTTCAATGCACCGATGATGGATTCCATTTCCGGGTCATTTGCAATCAGCAGGTAACTCGGATTCTTCGGGTCACTCACCTTCAGGTCGAAGTCATCGCCATCCCGGTGGAATATCCAGTAGCTCTCTTTGGTTGCCAGACGCGAGGTATAAACACGTAACGTGCCAATCATACCCTCCAATTGTTCCATTGCCTTATTTTTGAAAGCTGTCTGGAATGGACCAAGCAGCGGAGCAACCTCATTGTCAGTTTCCAGTACCTCGAAAATCGTCTGATAACTTTCATTCAAGAATGACAGAATATGTGGCATGTCCGAATACTTTCCCAGCCAGTAGGCAGGTTCCACGATATTGCCGCCTTCACGGTCGCGCACGATACCTGTCGGTTTCCAGAATTTGGTCTGCGGATCTTGCTGTCTTTCCGCATATAGAGGCTTGCCGTTGGCATCGTAGGGTTCACGTTCATAATTCACGAAGAAGTAGATACAAGCGGCAAGGAAGTTTACCGCCGAGGTTTGGAAGAACTGGTCGCTTCCGCCGCCTCCCTCTTTCTTACCCTTTTGTAGGCTTTCCAATAATGTTTCCGCCGTTTCGCTGGCCGCCGCAAGATTGTTGATGTACTTTGCCTGAATTGGATTCACCCGACGGCTGTACTCCACATCCACAAAATTAATCATGTTGAACTTGCACCCTTGGGGTACTCTGCCCAGTTTCTCGTTCTTCTTGTAATGGTAGTAGAGCTTGGTCGCCAATGTAGGAAACTTGTAGTCATACACCACCATGGTGAAACCTTTGGCCGAATGCTGTCGGATAAACGGCTCTATGATACTGAAAGTCTTACCCGATCCCGGTGTTCCAACTACCCATGTTCCTCGAAAGCAGTTGCTTACAGAAATCCACCCCTTACGGAATTTACCCTTATAGTAGTATCGCATGGGGATATTTACGCTGTATTCATTCTCGACTTTTTCTTCACATTGTTCAAAACTTTCATTCTCGAAGTTGAAACGGTCTTTCATCAATCCCTCCTTGATGAACTTTGAAATGTTGTCTAATGCGATATGTACCAGTACTACGCCAGCAATGGAGGCAATCATATAGAGAATGATATTCAGAGGTAAGGTATAAAGCCTTGTTTCCATCGTATGGCCGAACAGCCATACGGAGAGTACGAGCAGCAATAACCCACTCGTCAATGGATACACCACCTGCCGGCGTGCGTTGAACTCCAGATGCTTCTTGTTCCGCGTTCCGACACAAGTGATGCAGATAAGCAGTACCGTTGCGATTTTGCTGTACACAAGATTGCCGTCGTGGTAAATCATCCATTGTTTGATGCGTCCGTGAATGTCGGTCAGTATGCCGCCCCAGTGGTCGAGCATTGCAGGGTCAATGGCATATTCAAAGAACTCCAGCAGCACGGACACATATACCACTGTGCGGAATATTTTATAGAACCCTTGCAATTCCTTACTTTCTTCCATAAGTCAGTCTGTTATTAGTCCTTGTTTTCTACGATACCAATGATTACCTACTCTGATTACATCCATACCGAACCATGCACCATTCTCGTTCAGTTTTGTTTTTATCTTATCAAGTGTTACCGGACCGATACCCCAGATTTCCATGAGATATTGCTCGTTAAGATGAATCAGGTCTCCGATATATAATATTCCATGAGATTCAAGATGGCTTTTGATGGATGGGGTAATACCCAAACTGAATACCGGTTCCGAGAGATAGTGTACTTCTTCTGCCTGAATGTTATTCAGGGCTATTTCAAGCCCCACTTTGATTCTTTTGAGAGAATCAAGGCGTTCTTGCATCTTTTGGATGACAAGCTCGTCTTGCTGTATCTCATTGCGTAATTGGGTTGCTCTCTTTACAAGTTCGGCATTACTTCTTTTCAACTCTCCGTTAATATCCGCCATTGACAGATTACTTGTTTCAAGCTCGTTTCGTGTGCGGTCTAATTGCGTGACAAGTTCCTCCAGTCTGTCGGCATGACGCTTCAAGATTGAATTTTTTTCATTATCGGCAGTCATTTCGTCCAAAAGGTAGCCGAACCTTTTAATTTGAAAATTAATATCTTCTTTATCCGATGCTATGGAATCTGCGAGTTTTGCCAGTATTTGTCGGCATGAATTACCTTTCATGGACTTATACATGAGGACAATTCCCAATATCATCAATGCTATGCTGAAAAATATATCCGTATCTTTCATATCTTTCTATCTTTTATTCGTTTATGGTAATTATAGGGCGTACTTTGTGCGCCTGTACTTTAGGTGTTTCCTGCATTGCGCCGCTCCCCATGGAATAGAGCCATGCCTTGGCTGTCTGTTGCTTTTCGACTTCTGTGGATGTCCAGTACCAACAGTCGTTTTCATCCAGTGGTAACGGCTCACCGCCACATTGTTCGATGACAGGGTTGATTATCTTTCGCATGGTGTAGAGCAGCCGCATCTCTGCCACGGACGGTACATAGGCACTCTGCCCGTACCGCCATAGGTCGAAAACCGCTTCTGCCATTGGCGAAGCGGTTTCTTGTGTATCATACAGTGCGAATGTATTCTCATTGCCATCATAAGCCATGATGTCAGCCGATGTGCCTTGTGCGATGCCGAGGCTGTCGGCGAATGCCTGTGGAGCAATGTCCCACAGGTAAACTGCATAACCGTCCCCCTCCGTATCTCCGCGTTTTTCGGTATCGAAGACAACCGCTATCGCTTTTTTCCCCGATTGTTCATATTGTGCGTAAGGCAAGGCTGTTCCATCCTCGCAGAGGATATGTCCTGGACGAACTGCTGTATCGGGTACGTCTATATGCGTGTCACAGGCAGCGCAAAGCACGGCAGCCGTTGCCGCTGCCACCAAATGTATCTTTCGTATCATATTGCTTTCTTTTTTGTTTCCCTATTTTATAGGTAGTTTCACACCCAGCACGACACCTGCTCGCAGCACGTCCGCACCTTTTATCATCACATCGCTTTTCACTTGCCAATACAGTGTCCATCCGGCCCGTAGCACATAGTTGTGTTCGTAACCGAAGTGCAGGCCACCGAGGAACTTATTCATGTCGCTTCCGGCTGAAGCTCCGATACGCAGACTGCCATAGTGGTTGCGTCCCCGCGTCATGCACGGCTTGTAGGCCACGCCAAAACCGTAGCTGCGGTAGTTTCGCCAAAATGATTCCGGGCAGATATGCCCGCACGAAGCGCACTCTGCCCATTGTAGATAGCCGTTGACGAAGAACTCCCACGTATGGCGATAGTTCATTTCGTGTTCGTAGGCGAGCGTTATATCCATGCCGTTCTTGTAGAGTAGCCCTGTGCCAAGCGAGAGGCGTCCGCTACCTTGTTGTGCATTTGCACTTGCAGCGATACACACGCAGGTAATTATCACGATGATTGTCTTTTTCATAGTCATTCCTCCTCCAATAAATCTGCATGGAACGAATCTGCCGCCAGTATATCCTCATAGTCGATGTTCAGACTGATGTTACGGCCACTAATCTGTTTCTCCGTCATTTCGATGGTCAGTAGCTTGTCATTGGGAAAGGTCATCTTTTTCACGACAATCACATTCCGATAGCCGTGTCTGAATGTCTTGCCCGATTCCAGAACCAGGGCAGGTGTCAGTTCGATAGTCTGTGCGTTGGTTGCCTTGGCGAGTTTCTTGTCTGTCAGCTTTATCCGTATCTCATCAATGTCAAAACGAATGTTCGTCTTGTTCTCGATGGAAAAGTCTATGAAGAAGTAGTCACCCACCGAGTAGATATTGTTCAGACGCATCACCATGCGGTGTGCTTTGGTAGCTACGTTGCGGATTTTTGCAGGTGAGTTCCAGATGCGCCGTGCATGATGTGTCATGTCGGCAGCGGACATTGAGACTGCCGGATTGTTGTACGCATTACGCTCTTGCAGCAATATCTCCTTATCCGTTACTGCCTCTTTCATCCTTGTGGTATAAATCAGTGCGTATTGTGTGCGGTATCGTTCCGTCACAATGGTGACGATGGCGAGTATTTCACCATCCTCGTGTCCGCTTTCCTTGGGCTTTAGGCGAATGATGTTGTCAATGGGCTGATCGCCCGCCACCTTGTCAGTGGAAATATCCACGAAACGCACCGGTTCCGATGCCGTGATGACAGTTGTTATCTGTTCGTTCACCGTCAGTTGTTCCATTTCTTCGTAGGTAGTTTGTGCGTTAGCTTTCGGTAAAATGGAAATACCTGATAGAAGCATAATGCCAAATAAATTCCTTTTCATTGAAATACAGAGTTATAATTGAAAATTCATGATTGCTTTATTCTCTTGCGGATTGATATTTGCCTTATCTGGGATGTCATCCTGCATACAACTTGGAGATTTGTCCGTAACATCTATCTGTTCGAATATGATTTGTTTCGGAAGTATTTTATGGCAGAAATAGCTGCTGTTGAACGGTACGTTTTTCCCTTTTCCGAACTGAATACGTTTATCGAACATGAGTAATTCCAGATCAGTATTCTGGAAAAGTCGGCAGGGTGCTACGTTGTTCAGCCAATAGTTGGACATCAGCAAGGCGAATGGTTTTCCGAGTTTCAGACAGCGTTCAAAGACTTCCACCTTCCGGCTGAAAGGAGGATTGGATACGAGTATATCCCATTGGGACGGTTCATAGTTGAAAAAATCCTGTCCGTTATAGATATGGGAATACACGACATGGAAACCGGCATCCTTGAATTTCTGCACAAACTCACTGTGCTTCGTATCGAAAGGACACCAGACTATCTTGCCTTCAGGTATATATTTGATAATGGGTAATACACCATATCCCGGTGTATATTTTTCATCTGTCGGATTCCCGTATAATTTTTTTAAGTAGTTTGAAGATTTCATAGGCACATGATTAAAAATATTTATATTGATTTCTTTTCCCTATTTCGCTTCATTTCTTTATCTGCCTGGCACGCGCCCAAGTACAACGTCCCGTCCGGGTCATTTGGATTTCACATTGCCAAAGAGTGCCCTTCTCCACTGTTTTGAAATTAACATTCCCGTATCTTGGTCCGTAAAAACCGGTATGTTTTTGAAAAGCGAATAAGGCAATCCTCCGTCTGTCTTCTGTTCGGAAGTTGCATATTAGGGCAAACTGCCCTCTGTGATGCCACCATTCGGTACTCACAAGTTTTCCGATAAATGTTTCGGCTTTATTTGGGGCTATATAGTCCGCATAATAAAGCCCATCCGTACCTTTGTGATATTCTGATAAATCTGTTTCCATGTCATCATCATTTTAATTCCTTTTTTCCTGTCCGTTCACTAAATACACGAAAGTTCCGTATTTCAACTTGACTTTGTTTTTCTTGATAGCTTTGCTAATGGCATTGCTTGTTTTCTGGTAGGCATTGTTCACCGCCTGCATCCCCCATTGTGCAAGGCTGTTTCCTGTTGTACTTCCCATACTCATGTTCATATTGCCCGACATTGCCCCGCTTGCTACATCCTTGCTCGTTTCCCGGAATTGGCTGTTGGGCACATACAGCCCCTCCATGCCATCTGTATCATAGAGTGAGAGACTCACTTTCACCAATTCGTCATTCACGAGGATGCTGCTGATATTACCTTTCACGCGCCCGGATGAGAATCCGCTTACCGTAGCGTACAGGTATGTTCCCCTTGCTATCACACACTCGCCAATCTCCACATCGTCAAGCAGGCGCAACCTCACGCGCGAGCCGTCCACCGCTTTGATGTTCTCGTCAATGATGGCTTGGATGAGTTTCGGTTCACGGACATTCTTCGACAGTGTGTTAAAGTAGTCCGAGGTTGTCTTCACCTTGCGTACCACCTCGCTGGGCGGTTCGTCCGCTGATGGCGTTTTCACAGCCCGGCTCTCTTCGTTGATGGTTCCGGAGGCTGCTGCTCCTTGTGGTGGAGCAATGTTGGCCGTGTCCGTTTCTGCCGGGGGTACAGTCGCGTTTTGCCCTCTCAGTCTCGCCTCTGCGAGTGCTTTCTCCAGTTCGGCAAGTGCTTCCTGTTCTCGTGTCTTGGCAGAGGCAATTTCCGCTGCCGCAGCTTTTTCCTGTTGTTCTTCCGTGAGCAGGTCGATGTCGTCCTGCGTGTATTTCGATTCATACTCTTCCTTGTTTTTATCGGGTTCTTCCCGGTCTATGTTATCTACAGCGGAGTAGTCTTGTATCTTACCCCATGATTTCGCCATATTCTCGTATTTGCTGCCTATGCCATCGTCCTTGATCTGTGCCCCCGGCAATTCGGGGTTCAGGAACTCCGTCGTCTGCAACGCCTTGTCTTGTATTTCTATCGTTTCTGTCTGAAACAGGTCGAAGATGAAATAAGACGTGCCGAGCAGGGGGAAATAAAGGATGGCGGGAAGCATATATTTCGGCTGGCGAAAATTGATTTTCTCCAATATCTTCATTATACATCTTTTAATTGAGTTGTACATATTTGCCTTCAATGGCACAATTTCTCAGTATCTCTGCGTTGTCTTCTCCGAAAGCTAATAGGATGCTACCGCGACTGGGAGAGTCACCTCGTGCTCCGCCTGGTCGGTAGAATCGGATGCGGTGGCGTAGGAATTTCATTCCCGTCGCTTTTGGAAAGATGACGTCCTGAAACATTTTGGAATCGCAACGGTTGAATAATAATGCAATGCCGTTGCCATGTTCTGCCAATTTCCGGACGAATAGCTCGATAAGAGGACGCGAATAGGGAGGATTGAGCCACACACGCCCTTCCCATATCTGGGACAACCCATCTATGTTCTGGTCATACATGACCTCGGCAGTCGGCCACAACGGATGGATGGGAGCGCAAGGGTCAAGGTCGAATTTGCCCAATGCGTCCAGTATCTCCTTTGGCGTGTACCATTCGTCTGACGAACGGACTGATTTTTCAAGCCGTGTATTCATAAGTACTCTTTTTACTATGGTTTGTCCCCTCTGTTTTTATGTTCCCTTATTTCGACTTCCTGCAACAGCTTGTGCCGTTCCCGAAGCACTGAATCCTGCTTTTCCGTCGCCGTGCGACTTACCGGACTGTGTCTGTACACAGTTACCAAGCGGTAGGCGTTCCATACGAAAGCTCCGATGACGAATGTAAAGACGATGACCAGAAACAGCGTCCGGTGTGCGTTGGCAAAGCCCTGCACCTTGGCCGCCGCTTGGTCGATGCGTGTCGCCTTGGCGAATTTATGCCCGGCCTGCACCTCTCGCTCGTAGCGTTCCTTGTACTGCGGGTCATCTTTGTCCGGCATCTTCTCGCCGAACAACATCCGTTTGAATCCTTTGATATTCATATCTTTGGTGATTTAATAGTTACTCTTTGTTTTTTGCTCGATATCTTTGTTCAGCAATGTGCGCCAGTTTACTATGAGCAGTCCATGCGGATTATTGTCCGTTCTCGGCACACGTTTAAGTTGCCCTGCCGTAACCAGTTCGCGCATCAGGATATTACTCCGGCGCTCGATTCGCTGCCGACCATAGTAGGTGAACTCCATATTCTTTTTGTCAAAGGAGATACTGTCACAGAATATCGAGAACACCGCGCTCGTACCCAATATATTGGAGTAAAATCCCTTTTCCTTGAGGGTATTGTACTGTGCCAGTCCCGTCTCATCGACCAGGTACATCGCTTTTTCCATCGTATAGCGGATGTATTTGTCGTCCGGTGCGAGAGTAAAAAAGTAATGGTGGAACATTTCTACGTGGCTCTTGGCCTCCACGTCCAGTGTTTCGTCCATCGTCGTGCGGGTTACGAGTATAGGTACATTTCCGTCCAGCACATACACCTTTTTCTGCGCGTCCGTCACCATTGTCCGGGCAGTCCAGATACTTGATACGCTGATGATGATACACCCTGCAAGAAAAGCAGTGCAGATGATGCCCACCAGTCGGATTTTATTCTCCAAATGTTTGATGACCATATACCTTTATTTTTTCTTGTTAGACAATCGTGTGTATTCGTCATGTAACATTGTCATGACTGTATCATGCAACTCCGTCAGAAATTTTTCGAACTTCCCGTCAAAAAGCTGTGTGTAATCTTCCCGCATGATTACATGCACGAATATCCACCAGACACGGCGGTTTCGATTCTTGGCATTTTTCTGCAATTTGACCAGTTGCAGACGATAGGTAAGGTAAGTCATCATAGGGACAATATATCGGTTGTCCCATGTAATGGCTTCGTCCAGTTCTTCATATTCCGGATCAATTCGGTGGTTAGGTGCATAAACGAGTTCTTCGCTTATGCGTTCATTTGCATAGTGCACGAAACGCTCGTTCCTGCACCATTTCTCAATTTTCTGTTGTACATTCATCTTTTGGATATTTAATATTAGGTTTATCATTATCTCATCATCGAGCCGATACCGCCCGTAGCCGTCATTTTGGCCTGCTGCGCCACACCTTCTCCAAAGTTCCGTGTAGAGAAGGCCGTGTCGCCTTCAGGTATCATCCATGCTGCCAAGTCCGGCACGAGGTTTAGGCATTTCAGTGCCACGATACTTGCCGCCATCAAGTAGCCGGCGGAGAAGAAGCTGTTTTGCAAGTAGGCCGCCATTGTCTGTTCGCTTGCTGTGATTGCCGTCAGGTTTTCTACCTGTATGCACAGTACAATGTCGAATAACAGTAGCACATAGAAGCCGACGAAGTAGAGCATTGCACCATAGAAATGTACTGTCAGATACCTTATAAGCCACTTCGCCCATGCACCTTCCCATTTGGGCAACAGCGAGAACGCCCATTGTATAGGTCCGAATATTGTTAACATGCCCAGTAGGATTTGCTGGCAATAGATGGTTGCCCACCATCCGATACGATACACAATCAGAGCGATAAGCATGATGATTTTGTCGATACCTACGATGACTCCTGCCGTCAGTGAGGTAAACCACAGTTCGGCTGCGTCTTTCTCCATCTTCGTCACTTCGTCCACTCCGGTTTGTTCCATGGTCGCTTCTACCAGGTTCGGGTCGGAGGTACCCGTGTGAGCGACATCTGCCTGTGCTTGCAAGCTTTGGTACATCGTGTCACGTACATGGATAAGTTGCTGCACTTCCTCGAATTTGTCCGCTATTTGGGTGGCTTCTGCCTCGTACAGATCATGCGTGTACGAGCCGATGCAGTTCGGGATGTAAGACAGGAAGTCAAGGAAACACCAACTGCTCCCACTGCCAGCCATACCCGTGTCTGCTGGCGGATACCACCAACAGAGGATGATTGAAACAGCCAAAGGACGGAACAGCTTCAGCACATCCAGTGGCTCATGTTTCACCATCATCTTGTACGCCATTCCCGCTGCCATCACAATAGCGAACAGGGCAGCCAGTGCCATGCACATTTGTAGTATCCACCAGAACGGTCCCTGCGAGCCGGTAAAAGTCGCATCAGTCAGGAACTCGTTCGTTTGAAAAATCACATCGTCAATTTCTTCTTCAAGGATATTAATACCGAAATCCGAGAGTATATTTCCGTCTGCCATACGTTTTTGTTTTTTCAGTTCCCTTTATTTACTGTTTCATCTCCGTCGCCGCTGCCACCCGTGTTATTGCCAGATTGCGGGCCGCGCACGGCAAAGCGCGATTCGTGCCATCGGTTCACCGCATCGCGGACAATACTCTCCTTATCCAGAGTACGGTCAGCGGTAGTATTCAGTAGCGTACTTGTTATCGTAGTATTCTGCCGTTTGGCAAGGTAGCCGACAAGGATTTCGTTCTGTCGAGTTATATCCTCGTAGATGCGCAGATACTCTTTCTTCCGCTGTGCGTTGGGCATATAGGCATCTTTCGTTGCATCAATGGCGCACTGGTAGATATGGTAATATTCCGTCCATCTGTCTTTATCCTCCGGTGTCCCCCCGACAGGCAAGATGCGGTCTATGTTTCGTTTGAGCCGTACCATCTGTCCGTTGACCTTATCGCCTTCAGCGACCCATGCGATGTCCGCTTGACGGTCAGCCACGTTCAAGGCTTCTATCTTTGCCCGGCTCACCAATGCCGAGTCGATGGCTTCAGCTTCGTCCGTTTGGTTGTATAGGTTGACGCCCGCCAGTGTGCGGAACGACAGTTTGTTCTTGACTGCTGCCGACTTTTTATACTTGTTGTGCAGTATGGAATAGTAGAGGTCGGGCGAGAGTGCTCCCGTACCGGTTTCCATTACTGTTACTTGGTTTTGTTTCGGCGAATCGTGGTTATAGGTCACGGATTGTGCCTTTGCCGCCGTGGTTGCAATTATTGTAACCGTCACGAGTAAGAGTATTCTGTCCATATTTACTTTCGGTTATTTGTTATTAATCTTTCAAGACTCAATGTGTTTCAATCAGTTAATCATCAGGATTATTCCACATTTCTTTTTATATTATATTCATTTCTAATCCTTTCCTCTCCCCGCAAGAAGTGCATATCATCCTTTTCAATACAAATACATTTTCTATTCGTATGAATACAGGCGATTGCAGTGCTCATGCTTCCAGAGGCAAAATCAAGGACTGTGTCACCCTCTTTCGTGTATGTTTTTATCAGATATTTCAACAATGCGACTGGTTTTTGATTAACATGAATCGTTTTGCCCTCTGATTCCGCAGTTTTAAAATATTTCACACTTCGTGGGTATCTCGTTCCTTTGTTTTCATTTCTGAATGTAGGATTTGGTACCTTGTTTACTCCTGTCCAGTTACTTCCTCTCTTTGTACGATTCTCATAAGGCTCACCTTCCTCCATGATTGGATAATAAGGAGTTCTGCCGTTACAAAAGATACTGATTAGCTCATGCGCTTTTAGAGGTTGCTTTTTAGCAAGAAGGAAATTGCTTGCTTTTGACTTTTCCCATACCCAGTCATATTTAAATTCGGCTAAATTGCCACAGCGTAAAAGGCTGCTGAACGGTTCGCTGCCAAATAAAGCCGTAGGCGCATTATCCTTTCTCACTCTTCTAATCTCCTCCCACATTTTCGAGAATGGTATTATCTTATCCCATTGCGAAGCTGTAATTCCGAAAGGTGGGTCGCATAGAACTAAATCAATACTTGATTCTGGGAGAAGAGGCATTACTTCAAGGCAATCGGCTTTATATAGCGTAATGTCTTTTTCAAAAACGATCTTTTTCATTACATCTTTTATTAATCCAAATGTCCATTTGCCTCTTGGTTATAGGCCAGATAGACTTGTTTGTACTTAAAGTTTCTTTCTCTGTTTGTACTTCTCCGAACATTCAGGACGAAACGCTTTTCCTGCGTTTTAAGATATTCCTTATCAATTTCGGTATATAGAAGTCATAATCATCATTATGGCATTATTTACCTCCTTCCTCTTTTACCGTCAATAATCCAGTCGTCCCGCATTGCGCCATCGTCCGAAAGCACCGTCGATAATTTCCCGTTTGGTACGTTCCCGGTAAATCTTCGATTTCCAGTAGCCGATACGTACCTGTATGTATCTCCATGTCTCGATGTATGCCCGGTTCAAGTGTTGCTCAATGCTGTCCAGCGACTTGTTCACGGACTCCAGTACCATCAGCAGGTCGCTGGTCGAGCAGGCCGCTGCGCCCGTGGCATACAGCACGAGGTCGCTCACCGACTTATAGAGGTGTTCTCCCTCGTTGGCGATGTCCCGTATTGCTTTTTCATTGATAGTCAGTATCAATGCGTCTGACGGCTCGATGTTCCCATGTTTCAGGATTTTCTCATGGAAAGCCTCCAGCATGGTCTTATAGTCACCGATACGGTCACTTACCGAGCTGTAGGTATCCTTCACGTTCAGCACCGTCCGCAGGGACTGGTACATCACGTCGATGACATCAAAGGCACGGGTATAGCGGTCAAGGTCGATATTTACTTCCTTGTATTTGCCCGTCTCCTCACGGCTGTACTCGTGCAGCAGTTGGTTGCTGTATTCCAGCGTGCTTCGGGCCAGCAACAGGCTGCGTTGTTTTTTGTGGTCATTTATGTACGCTTCCACCGACACGATATCGAATGTCCATTGGCCCTTGGCGACATCGGGTAGTAGCGCAAGCAACGTAATGGCTATCAGTATAGTGCGTTTCATGGCCGTACCTCCTTTCTGCCACTTCGGGATGTCCGTGCGTTTTCTACCCAGCGGTCATGGCACTCTTCCACGAGTGTCAGCCTACGACCCTCGTCCGTATCGAGTTCCGGTAGCACATCCTTCAGTACGTCGATGATGTTCCGCTTGTAGTGCATCATCTTCTCCAAGGATATGAGGTCGGCGTATATTTTCGTGATACGTGAATCCACTTCTCGTGCGATTTCGAGGCGGTCACTTGACCAAAGCAGGTGGTACACGTCGCTGTTCGGTACTTCTTCCATAGGTTCTGTACGGGCATACTCGGTAGTGATTTTACAGTTGGGATATTCCCGTGCGATTTCCGATATGCGATTATTCGCGATTTTAGTCTTTTCCTCGTTCGACAGGTTCGGATCGAGTGTCAGTACATCGGCAACGTGCGTGTCTGTGTATGCCGAAGTCAATTCCCAACTGATTTGGATAATGGCACGGTGAATCTTGATACCCAGAAAGTATTTCGGCTTCCGTGCGATAGAAATAGTCGCACGGAACGTAATGATACCATTGATGTTCGGCATCGTCGCCTTACGGACGAACGTATAGCCGCTCCATGTACCTCCGTCCTGCCAAGTGAGGCTATAGGCTGTCTTGCAATCCTGCATGATAGCCGGTAGGCGGTAGTAATCATCTGTCGGCACATCGTTCTCTGCTTCCGCTTCCTGCTTCGCATCTGCGTACTCCTTCTGTTTTTGTTGCCACTCGGCAAGTTCGCTTTTCAGTTCCTCGATACGTGTCCGGTTGGAGTTATATTGTTGCCGGTAAGCTGCTGCGTCTTCCACGCTCGCCTCGGCAATTTTTTTCAGAAGGTCGGCGTTTTCCTTTTCCAAGGCACTAATCTGAGATTGAAGAACGGCGACTTGATTGTCCGCTTCCCGTATCAGTGCGTCCAGTTCTGAAAGGTCCAGTTCGTTCTCCGTTACCGAGGTCTGCATGACACACTCTTTGGAGTGGGCATCCAGTGAGCCGCCACACTTGCGACACTTGTATTGTGTCGAGCCTTGCCCCAGCGTCGCCCCGTCTGAACAGGTTACACTGATGGTCACGCTTTCGCATCCCTGCAATTTTGCGGCGTCCGTCGCCTGATAATAGTTCCGTGCATCGGATGCTATGTAATAGACATAGCCTTCCTCGTTGTCATTGAACTCCGAGAGGCGGGCATTGAGCTGCGCTTTGAACGTATTCAAATCCATCGAATAGGAGTCGAAGACATCCTCATAGACCACCTCCGTCCGATTCCAACTCTGTGTCACGTGTATCTCGTAGGCGTATGCCTTCTTTGTCTGTTTGTTACCCTTACTGATGATATAGGCCTGTTGTCGGGTATTGATAGTATAGGTGTAGCCATCGTTGCTATTGTTGAGCTGTTGCACTCGGCTTCTTGACCATCCGGCATACCGTTCTGAATTGGCGAGGGCCTGCTCCCGTTGCGAAGCGTTCGGATAAAATCCCGGATCACTCGTGTTAAAGCGTGTCCATGCGCCCCCATTCAATATGCTGTTGTCGTCTGTCGGTGGGTAGTAGTCGCATAGAGAAATGCTTCCTTGATCACGCCGTGCGATATACCACCGTTGCGTGTAATAGTTCCCGACAGCATTGTCCATATAGTCGGTCATCCACGATGTGAGGTCGTAGTTGCTGAAATTGAACAATGCGGCCACGCTATCCTGACCGCCCACCATGTCGATTAGCAGACTGCCGATGTCATGTTCCGCCTGCTCGAAGAGAGTACCGTAGTGTTCATACAGGTTGCCGATTTCATTGACTTTGCCACCCAACAGGTCATGGAACGCACTACTTTGCAGTAGAGCGTCACCGAGGTTCTCCATACCTGATGTTGCCAGCCCTACGCCCATGTTATAAAGGTTGTCAATGTCGCCCTTTAAGTTCTCAATCGTGAAATTGCCCGGCACTTTGGTAAAGTTGTCCAACATCCGTTGCCAATCGGTACCGCCCAGTTCTGCGAGGTTCAGCAAGGTGGCAATGTCGCGGTCAATTTCCAGAAAAGCGATGTCCGAGAACGACAGCGTGCTGTTTGTCACCACACTTTCGAACTGCATACACAGGCTCTTCGTATCGTCGCACACCTTCATCAGGTAGCTGCCCCAGTGGATTGCTGTTTGTGGTGAGCGCAGCATCAGCTTCGCCACCACCCATATTTTCGGCATGATTTTTTCTGCCACCATGTGGTAAATTCGACGATAGTAGTAATTTTCCGTGCTGCTGCACCAGATGCCAAGGTCGGACAGAGCCTTGTGTTCCAAAAATTTGGAAGAAAATATCCCTGCTGCCGCCACTTCTGCCGCCGTATAGTGTTTCAGAATATCATCCACCTGCTCGCGGTAGTAGCTTTCGGCTACTGCCTCCGTGCCGAATGCTGCGGCCATGGCCGCCACGGTACGAGCGTCATAGTTCACGCTGTAATATTGTGCGTGAACGTGCTGTGTCAGGGCAGGCAATAGGATAACCCAAAAGATAAACAGCCGTTTCATCGTTTCAGACCTCTTTTATGTATTCCGGTTCCTTGTGATTGAAATACCACCGTTCAGATTCGATACAATTCTCCGTGACAAGTCGGCAGAACATATCATGTATGATGGTAGTATCCTTGATGGCCCTTTTGATCCGGGCTTCTTGGGAGCCGAACCATCTCAAAAAGAAAGGCTGGTTTAGATAAGTTTCGCGCACGGTCTGATAACGTAGCCATCCCAAGTCACTTAGTCTTTTTTCACTCATCGGACTACTGTTCAGTTCCCTGAATAGTTCTTCTCGAAACCTGTTTTCATCGAAGACAGGTTTGCTGTTACATAGCCTGTCGCACATATCGTAAAACTCCTTTTCTTTGGGGTTTTCTTCATAATACCGGTTCAAATACGCTTCCAGTTCTACATCGGACATACCCAACCGAAGGGAATACTCTGCCAACAACCGTTCGATGGCGGCTACTTTGTCCGGTGTCATGTCATCCATGCGGAGCAGGTTCTCCTTGGACAGCATACAAAACTCCCGGAGGGACAAAACAGTGAGTTCCGGATTGCTGACAGAGATTTGTTCGCGCGTCAAGCTGCTTTCAAACCCCATCATATTTATCCCGTAGCCCAGTGACAGGGTGATTAAAATCCTTTTCGTTTTCATTATGATGTTATTTTAGTGGTTAAGTTCAGTACACATCCCGCTTCATTAACTTTCTGCGCAAACGGCAATGCCTTGCCGATACCGCTGGTATTCCAGTCGCGGCAATATGCCTCGATAGCCTCTTGGTGGCTGCATTGTAACTCGCGCTTGTAAAGCTTCAGAGCCTCTTTCTCCGCTCGTTCGGTCGTGTAAGTCATGTAGCACTCGCGCGGTTCTTCCACGCCATAAACACCGCTGGTCGTGCCCCGACGGATAAACACCTCGCGGAAGAAGCTGCGTCCTTCCTTGTTTTCAAGGCGGTTAATGGTAAAAATTTTCTTACAGTCCACGTCCGTTAGGCCAAGAATCGTCTTGATGGTGTCGAAACGTTCCTTGAATTTGCTCTGGTCAAGCAGCATCACCACATCCGAGTTATTGATGATGGCCTCTTTCACGATTTCGCTGCCGATGATGTCTTGTATTTCCTGTGTCACCACGCCCACACTGGCCCAGAATTTACGCGCTGTTTTGTACATAAATTTAATGTACTCCGCCATCAGCGGGCTGGCGATGGCTTTCCATGCTTCCTCGATGACAAGGACTTTGCGGTTCTTCTTGATGCGCATTTTTTGCAAGAAAACATCCATGATAATCAGCGTGACCAAAGGAAAAAGCAGCGGGTCATCTTTTATGCTGTCGATTTCGAAGACCACGAACGTCTCGTCGAACAGCGAGCTGTCCATGTTCTCGTTCAGCGTTTTTTCGTGGTTGCCGCCCAAATAGAAGTCCTTCATCATATAGCGGTATGTCGAGAGGTCGATGCCCGTGATACGGTTCTCCTCACAGATATCCGGGATGCGCTGCACGGAATATTCATAGAAAGAGTTGAATGACAGTTCCTCCACTTTCAGTTCCTTGCGTCGGCCCTCTATCTCGTCAATGATACCCTCGATGCGGACCGCGCGTTCCCGTTCGCTTTCGTGCCGCTTCTCACTGCTGTTGCGGTCATCAATAACGAGGCTCTTACGCAAGTCCTCACGCTGTTGGGGTGTGAAGCCCTCGAAACCATTGAAGTAGGCGTCGTAATATTCCGTGATGACGTGCTCTATCAGACGGTCTTCCGTCTTTGTGACCGTTCCCTGCGTACCTTTCCAGATAAGCAAGACGAGGTTTTTCAAGAATCCCGTTTTTTCTACGTTCATCTCTTCCCGATTGATGCGGAACGGATTCATCGTGATGGGCCGTTCCTCGGTATAGCTGATATACTTGCCGCCGAAATACTCGCATAGCCCCTCGTATGAGTTACCCGTATCGACCATTACCACGTCCGTCCCCTGTTCATGCAACTGGCGCACGACGGAGTTCATGTGGAAACTCTTTCCGCTGCCCGAAGGCCCCAGGCAGAAAAAATTCGAGTTGTCGGTCAGCTTGTTCTTTCCCTCTTTTCCCGTGATGTCGATAGCTACCGGAACACCTTGACGGTCAGTATAATAAATTTTTATCGGCGTTTCCTCACTATGCTGCACCCGTTCCTTGTACATCAGGCATACCGCAGCGTCGGAGAGGGTCAGAAAACGGTCATATTCCTCGTTCAGGCTGTAACAGTTGCCCGGAAATGAACTGACGAACAGTTCCAGTTGGTTGTATGCACGCTTACTGATATGTATGCCCATGCGCCCAAAAGCGTTTTCCAAGTGATTCGTGCATTTTTGAAGGTCGGTGTCGGCAGGCACGCCCACCACCATGTTGAAGTGCGTGTACACGAGCAGTTTGCTTTCACGGGCTATTACGTCCTGTACCTGCTTGATGTCCTCTACGGCCATTTGGTTACTCGGATTGGGGATGCTTGCGTGCCGGTTCTTCTTTTTGTCGAGTAATGCCAGTTCACGCTTCTGACTGGGCAGGAAAATAATTTGGTTGTACACCACCGTTTCTGCGTTCGGAATATTATCCACCACCGAGACAAGATCCACTGGCATCTCGGTATTATTCACCTCGATATTGGTATAGGGACGTATCAGCGAGGGGAGTGCGGCGCAGTCCACGTCCACGAGGCTGTACACCTTACAGCGTTTATCACCCATAGATACCGTTTCGTCGTCAGCCTTGACATTCGTCATCGAGACCGTACGGTCTTTGAAGTTCATCGCAAAGTAACGGTCCACATATTCGCTTGCCTCGGCTTTGTTCAGGAATTTCACTTGTACACCGCTGTCGCGTAGTAGGTCTCGAACCTTATAAATCTTCACGAGGAAATCGCGCCATTTCTTGCTATCGTAAGAGAAAAGACGGCTCTTCTTGGCTTCCTGTGTGATAGTCAGATAGCAAAGGCTGTCCGTGTACGGACGCCCATTAAAATAACGGAAGTACGATGCTGAGAGAAATTCTTGATTATGCTCCGGCTCGTTCGCGAACTGTTTTCTCACGAAGATGTCCTGTTTGTGTAAGGCATATCCTTCGCCCAGTGTTTGCGCAAGGGCAGAGAATAGATGCGTGAAATCGTAATAGCTGTCAATGTCTGCCGAATACTTCTGTACTGGATTTTCGATTTTCAAGACGGCGGAATATTCACCCGTCTTGGTGTACAGCACACCCACACCATCTGTATCTTCCACAGAGAAATAGATATTCTGAAAGATGTGCTTGCGCTTGCCGCCCGTACCGAACGTATAGACTGACAAGGCCATACCCGTACATAGGGCGATGAAAAATAAAATGATATATAGGGTCATTCCGATATTCGTTCATTAAATAGGGGCAGGTCTGCCTCGGCTGGAGGCGGACCCGCCCGCGTTCAACAATCAATCAGCCACACACATTGCCGTGATGGTTTTTCTTATAGTCATACTTTGTGCGAATAGGCATACACATACACTCCACGTTTTACATTTTTGCTGTGCAGCCCTTTTCGCTGTTTGAGGATGATAAGCACGATTCCCGCAGATAAGACAGTTGCCAATACGACCAGTCCGGCCACAAAGCCCATAAGACAGTAGGCGGCGATAAAGCCCACAATGGCTCCACCAGCCACGCCTGCCGCCCAATAGATGTAGCGGCCTTGTAATCCCATCAGCTCCAAAGGCCGTTGTAACCCCTTGAACAGCGGATAATCCGGATAACGTCCGTCACTAATCATTTCCTGACTGTTTATGCGTTAATTCCGAAGAATAGAGGTAATGCTTGGGCCGCCGCAATCAGAAAAAGGCACGCCCCAACTACCATCATGATCTTCTTCTTGACATCCTGTTCCTCGTTGTTCATGGCGATATACACCGAAATGGCTCCGATGATGGCCACGACACCAGCAATGGCATAGCAGAGTTTGACCATGACAGGAATGTATTTCACGATTTCCTCCGCTACGGTTGATAGAGCTGTCGTACCGGCCGAGTAATCACCTGCCGTACTTTGAGCCATAGCAGGTATGCCTCCCAACAGGGCAATGATTAACATTCTTACTTTGGTGGAAACTTGCATGATGGTTTTCTTTGCCTTTCGGCACATTCTTTTGAATTTCTGAAACATATTTATTACATTTTTGTGGTACTCTTGTTTTTTGAATTTATTTTACACTTCTGTCAGCCACCTATATGCGGTAGCCGAAGAAAGCAGGGAACACGATTGAAGCTCCAATGATGAAGAGGCACGCACCGACAAGTGATACGATAGACTTCACCACGCCGTCCTCGCCTGTGTTCATTTTGATATAGATCTGGAGCGCGGCAACGACTACGAAAACCGAGGCGACAGCGTAGCAGATGTACAGCACGTACAGCATCATCGTCACCACGAAGTCGTGCATCGTTGCCAGTGCGTCTGCACCCCAACTGTAGTTTACGCTGCCACTTTTGGCGAATGCCGCATAAGGGACAAAGCACAGTGCACATAATATTTTTTTTGCTTTCGACATTTTACAATCGGTCTTTGAGAGGTTTCCATACCAGTTTCGGACGGTTGCCCGTCTTTCCTTTGGCAAGCATTGCTTTGTATAGTTCGTCTGCCGTGTATGCGTCCGACAGGTAGGTCTCGGTTTCTTCCATCTGTTCCTCCGCTTGGGCTTTCAGGCGTTTTAGCTTCTCCGCCACGGCTATCTCGCCATTATTGTCTGCGGTTTCCGTCTCCTGTGGTGCAGGCGAAGCGGTAGGGGCAACATCTGTTTCATATTTCTCATTACCCACATTGAATCCCGTATCGCTCTCCGTCACGTACACACTCTGTTCATCTTCTGGCGCACCGAGGTCAAATACCTCTTCTTCCGGCTTGCCATTTCCTTTTTTTCCATAAAGGTCCTGCACGATGATAACTGCATAATAGACGAGATAGGCAACCGTCAGGACAATGGTGAAAATAAAATATGATTTCATATATTTTTGTATAATATGATTTTTATATTTGGTTGTGTGTGCAAAATAAGAATGGATAATTTGAAAGATAAAATTATTGATTATAAAACGTATCGTTTCAATATAATATTTTTTCAAAATCCAAAAATCATATTTCAAAATCATATTCAAATATGATTTTGGATAAGAAAACAGGAAAAGTCGGGATATAAAAAAAGCCCTCCGTGATGAAGGAGGGCTTAGGGAGCGGGTTGTTCATTGTTTCTTCCCACGTAAGTAGTCGTTCAGGTCTTTGTAACCGGCATAACAGTTTGATTCGTTATAGACGCATCTGCCATACATCCCGGCTATGGTTTCCACTGTCTTTTGTCCGGCAAGGTCATTGTCAAGGTAACAGTGAATATACGTGTATTTTTGCAAATACGTCAATGTCCTTTTCAGATTACTGACCGAGTTCATAACAAGGTAGTCACAGGGGGCATTAATGCAAATGGCACTATCGTCCGTCTGTTTTAGGGTTAGATAGGACAGAAAGTCCATGAATCCTTCAAATAGGCAGACACGGCTCTGTGCCTCACCACGCGATTGGGGTATCAAGGAAATGTCCTTGTTCTTGATACATCCTTTGTAATAAGGGTTTCGTACCTCGTATCCACCGGATATATTGCCAAAGGCCAGTGCAAAGTAACGTCTCTGGCGCAGTTCGTAATGGACTTCCTTGCAGAACATTCGTCCGATATCCGAATCAATCATACGTGAATGGAGATATGAGAGCAGTGCGTGGTGTCGCAGCGGCACGATAATCAAATTCTTCATGTCGGCTTCCACTGGTCGAGAGGTTGCGGGCAACGCCCGGGTTTTCGGCAGCGACACACCATTGACATACCGTTTGATGTATGCTAATGCTTCACTCACACTTTTAGTTCCGCAAAGGTACTTACCCAGTTCCACAAGGTCGCCTCCGGTGGCCTCGCCAAAATCATACCATTCATTCAGCCGGTCATTGACTTTGAACGATGGCGTCACCTCTTTCCTGAGAGGCGAAAGATACCAATATTGCTCTGATTTCATATACTGCGCACGGTGGCCGAGCTGGGCCAAAAAGTCCACGATACGCACTCGTTTTGCTTCGTCTATGGTCATATTAAATTTCTTTTCACTTGTTTTGTACAAAAGCGGTTTAGTTTAGTTTGCGCCCCTATATATATAAATACTAAATTAAACTGAATTATATAGGCCCGCGCCCGCTCTCATTCTTCATCGAAAAGCATGGTTTCTGCCTGTGTCATGTCATAATAAAAAAGTTTATCTCGTTTGATAACCAGTTTTAAGGTGTCAGTCAGATATTGCAGCAGTTTGACCATTACGTTTCTCCCACGCTTAAACCCGATTGCCTCGTAAGCAGTCATCATGGCTTGCAGCATATTTTCAAACCCACGGATGGGTTTATCTCCAAATGCAGCGGAAAGGGCTTCACGGTGCTGTTCGATGCTTAGTTCCATAAAACCCGTCCGCTGTTTCGGTTTCTGATGTGGGGCATTCTCAAACAAATGCCCTTCTGCGAGAACCGGGAGCCCGCCCTCATTGACAGTGAAAGCAAAAGGTTTAAACTCTTTCTCACGGATGTGTAACGCATGAACTTCGCTGACGTTGGGACAATCGTTGTTTTTGCTGATGACCAGTACAGTCTCCGCCTTGTTGCTCATTTCCGTACCGATATGCCCGCGCACATTGTTATCTCCTTTATTCAAGTGTAGCACACAGTGGATATGCAGGTCATACTTTGATGACCATTCCATCATCTTGTTAATGACTTCCACGGACTCACCGGTACTGTTTATGTCAAGCATCAGGTCACGGATACCGTCGATGATAACAAGTCCGTATCCTTTTCTTTGACGTAAGGCGTAGTCGATGACCCCAATGCGTATGGCCGGAGAGTATTCGCGCAAGCAAATAAAGTCGAGGTTTTCACTGTCGGTTGTAGTGGGCAGTCCGGCAAGCCGCAAGATGCGTTCCAGTACATTATGACAATGGAAGCGGCTCTGCTCCGTGTCCACGTACAGAATCTTGCGTTTACCTTCCGGGAGGTGCGCCCGGTAGTTCAGCACTTGTTTCCCTGCCAGCGATGCAGCGACAATGGCCGAAACGTTAAATGTTTTTTTTGATTTCGCCTTGCCGGTTGATGCGCTGAAGTTGCCGAGCGTAGCAATGGTCGAGTTGTCTATCCAGATAATCTGTGGCGGCGTTTCATAGGTATCCGTCGCCCGAATCTGCGAGGCGGAGAGGATATCCGATAAGAAATCCTCCTCCGGCCTCATATCCACATTATATTCAGTTCTTCTTTCGTTTTCCATGGCGTCTTTGATTAAAGAAAGGTTGTGTGGCAGCGGCCTCGTTTGCCATACGTGCTGCTTCATCTACGGTTGGTTCATAATTCTGCAAAAGCCATTCGTCCAGATCTTCTTTGGCGAAATATATCATTTTGCCACGTGGCTTGTAGTGCGGAATCTCCTTGCCTGATGTTAGCTTGTACAGCATACTCTCGGATATTCCGATATACATACAAGCCTCTTGGAAGGTAAACACCTGTTTGGTGGTATATATATTTTTTTCCAGCAATGCGATGCGTTCCAACAGACTTTCTATCGGATCTAATTTCTTTAGGATGGCTTCGACGCTTGTAAGCCGTTCACTCAGCCGTTCCATGAATGTCAATCTATTATTTTGCATAAATGAGTTATTATAAATTTAGACAATGAAGTATATCCTCCGTTATGTAGCGCGCTAACGGAGGTCAAAGATAGGGCAACCCAAAAGGTCAGCGTGAGTTTGTACCGTGATAGTAACCACGTATCACGGCAACTGTCACGCTTTTACCTTTCACATACTTCGCTTATTGGCACTTCTTACCACTCTCTCAGTTCATCAATGGCTCGTCTGATACCGTAACCTGTTGATGTCATGTTGTTACGCAAGGCAGACAGAGCGGATGAAAGGCTTGAAGCTGAAACGAATCCTTTTCCATCCTTGGTTTGCAAGAACCGCCCATTACTGAGAACGGACTGCCATTTGGCTTGGATAAACGAGTGTTCAAGGAGTGTATCAAACAGGATGGCCACATGGCGGATATTGTTTACACGAATACAGAATCCTTCTTTACAGGAAAGCAGAGCTTCCATATCTTCAACGTGTAGGGTAGAAACGCAAAACAGATGATAAGCATTGGCACAAGCTGTAATACCTATCATCTGTTTACGAGTGAGATTGCATCCAAAAGAAAGAGGATAAATTCTTGTCGGTCCATCTTTGCAGCACGTGACGGACTGTGATGGTGGCACAAACGTATCATACGTTCGTTTCAGTTCCATACACTTCTCGAACGAGAAGTCTGCTTCGGTAAAAAATGCTCGGATAAGATGGGAGCAATCGTTTAATAGCCCCTTGACGATATGAATGTTCATTTCATGGCAGTTCCGGCAGACCGCATGGTCACAGTCGATATACCGGTGGCTGTTTACGAAATCCTCCACGTAACGGTAGTACTGCTTATTGCCCGTCACGACATCACGGAGATACATTGTTTTTGCTTCAACGAGCAATGCGAATAATTCTTTCGCTACATCCTGTTCTGCAACAAAATGGTGCAGATGTTTTTTCCCTCCAAAAAGAGAGAGGGCCATTGTTAGGTCTTTTCATGATGAAATATTTTAAATTGGATTTATATGATATATTATAAGAGTGTTGCTCCGATAAGAGAATCCTGTCGGAACAACACCCTTATAAGTGATTACATATCTGATGTTCATTGCATTGTTAATCGAATAAACCGTTGGTCAGATTTACTGCATCGTCTTTTTTCTTATTGACGATTTTGGCATACACTTGGGTCATCTTTACAGATGTATGACCGAGCAATTTAGATACAGTGTACAAATCGGCCCCCAATGTCAGCATCATTGTGGCGAACGTGTGGCGGGCGGTGTGAAAGGTGAATCGCTTGGAAATTCCGGCGGCTTTGGCCCACGGTTTGATAAGTTGGTTGATACCTGAAGGCAAATCGAACACATGGTCGTCTGCTGTCTTGTCCCCACGTTCCGGCATCCACTTCAACGCTTCATTGGAGAGCGGAAGGTAAATCGGTTCTTTCGTCTTCTGCATGGCTACTGCCAAGCGGTATTGGCCGTTGTCAATAAACACATCTTTCCATTGCAATCCGATAATGTCACTGATACGTAGTCCACAGAAGCAGGAGAACAGGTAGGCACTTTTTACCCCTTCGTTCTGCATTGGTGTAGCGATTAATGATCTCACTTCTTCAATAGTCATATACGAACGCACACTTTCCGGCATCTTGGGCTTCTCCGATTTTTCCATTTCGTTGAATGGATTCTTTAAGATCCGTTTCGCACGGACAGCGGCATTTAACGCACCGTTGAAAATCTGGTAATAGGTATTACGCGTAGAAGCCGAGATGGGTTTTCCTTTGGGACGGTAGTTTGTCAGCATATAGTCGATATAGCCGTGGCAAAAAGTGAGGTCAATCTGATTTAATGTGAATCTTTCTCCTGCATACTCTTTCAAGATACCGGTAACAGATTTTATCTGGCCTATGTTTTTCTTACCACGTTTCTTCTGTTCCTCTTTATAGAGTTGCATCCAGTCCAGCAGATAAACCTTATCCTTGTGATTCATGATACCGGCTTCACCACTTGTCAACTCTATGATACGCTTCGATTTGATTGCATTTGCGGCAGCCATTGTCGTTTCGTTCTGTTGGCGGGCATTACGATCCGTTTCCGGAATAAGATACATTTTCAAATACTCGTATGTCCGCTTACCATTTCGGTATATATCCAGATACAAACTCTTGCTGCCATTGGCCAACTCCTTCGTCCGAAGACGAATCGGCTCCTTTACTTTTATTGGCTTTCTGGTCCTTGGCATATTTGTGTCCTTTTATTCGTTATTTCCTATCACAAAGGTACAAATAAAAAACGTAATCAAGAAACAAACAAGAAACAAAAATGCACCTAAAAAGAGCAAAGCAACAGAAAACGTAGAAAACAACTGAAAATAAAAACTCGTATATAAATTATTGATATATAGATGATTTATCTATATTTATTTGGAACTTGTTTTCATTTTATATATGTCTTTATGATTATTGGTAATTATATGCAAAAAAAGGCCTCAAGACACTTTTCCTATTAAAAGGAAAGTGCCTTGAGGCCACCTTTTTATATTAAATTACTTTTTTCCGGGAATCAGAAAAATCTTTTATTCTGCCAATGGGTCGAAAGTACCCATACCACCGTGAGCATAATCTTCCCAACCAATGGTCTGATACAATGTCGCATTAGTTTGCTGTGCACTTTGACGCAATCCAAAGAAATAATATCTGGGTTGGAAATAAGGATTAATGTCCAGCACATTACCATCAAGACTGATATCTTTACGTGAGAAATAGGTATCATAGAATGTACATATACTTGACACAGCCGGATCAAGAATCGTTTCTCCGTCTGCTTCCGTAGCAATCTTCTCATTCAATGTCAGTGCTGCTGGTCGCTCTACGTTTTTAATCGGATCACTGTCATTATTTGCAGACCCGGTACCTTCAACATTGATTTCTATGCGATATCTCTTACCACGTTCATTCATCGGAGTCACACCCAAATAAGTACAAGTATTACCTCCAAAGCCACTCAATGCCCAACTTGCATTCAAAGCACCTTGTCCTACACCTCCGTCAAATAGCATCCAACGACGCATATCATACGCACGTTTACCTTCAAAAGCCAACTCTACCTGACGTTCATACAATATAGCTTCAAACAATTTAGCACGGTCAGTTTCAATCGCCGCATCCAGGCCATAATTATTTGCACTCGTATAGCCTACTCTGCCACGTACGGCTTTCAGCGCCTTGACCCCTTCCGCATGATAAGTGCCGCCCGCACCACAAGCTGATTCTGCCAGATTCAGCAATACTTCCGCATACCGTATCTCCATGTAAGGAGCTGCCGATCGTCTGAATCCCTGCTGATCACCACTGCTGTTATCAGTAAACACATAAAGACTAGTGCCCAAATCAAAATCATCCGAACGTTTACGAACATAGACTCCTCTATTCTTAGTGCCCAGCATATCGGCTGCAAAACCGCTTCTACTCGGATTATTACGCTCATCAGCCGTAGTATACCAACAATAATTCCAAAGTTCATAGTTCGCACCACTGGTATAACGGGTTGGGCATAAACCAGACATCGTTGCTCCTGAAAAATCGACATTGCCACTGTTGAATTTCCACTCTACCCCCGGAAATGCAAATGTACGGTAGAAACGCGGGTCACGATTTAGAAAGAACTTTTTAGGGTCATAATGAACTCCTGATTCCATCGGTTTCTTACCGTCAATCATCGGGAAGATGTCTATTATTTCCGCTGTAGGAGTCTTTCCTCCGCCTCCGTTTATATTTCCTGGTCGGATTCCCTGCTCCCACAAGTTGTATCGGTTGATGTTTTGTGAAGCAATAGGAGACACATTATTATATAAAGTAACAAATACGGCTTCGCTTCCACCTGTATAAGTGGCGAACATTCTGGCCCAATTCTTGGCATTGTCTTCTCCGCCATTGCCTTCATAAGCAAGTCCGAAGTTACCTTCATTCAGTTTAGTGATGGCAGCAAAATTGGCGTCGTAAGCATCTTTCCAACGAGATGCGTCATCGGCACGGTTAAAAAGTGGACTAGCATAAAGCAACAATGTACGACCTTTTAGAGCAAGTGCTGCACCGGCGGTTATGCGTCCGTAATCCTGCCCTTCATTCTGCCAACGTGCAGGAAGATAGCTGGCTGCCAGTTCCAAGTCATCGCATATAAAGTCTATACAAGCCTTAGTCGAGGAACGAGGAATGACCAGATTCTCACCATTACCATCACCTATCACCGGATTCTGGACGTGGTCTACAATGGGAACACCACCATACATTTTCACCAACAGATAATAACGCCATGCACGAAAAAAGTAAGCTTGTCCGAGTAATTGTTCTTTCTCTGTCTGCGAAAGAGTCGCACTTCCCGTCACACCTTCAATCACATTATTACATTCGCGGATACGTCCCCAAGGACTTCTTTCACTGTTGATTACATAAAAATAATCGGGAACAGTCTGAATAGTAAGAGATGCCGTAGGATCATTGAAAATAGAGTAGTCTCCATATTCCTCCGTACATTTGGAAAAATCGTCATCAATACCCGCACTGGTTATATCGGTCAAAGCATTGGAACCTCCGGTAGAACTAGGCAATAAAGACTGATATAAAAAGTCCACACGACTTTTGGCTGTTTCATAATTTTCGTACACAACCGAAGCGTCATAGCTTCCATATACTTTCTTGTCTTTCAGAAAATCATCGCTGCATCCAGTAAAACAGATTAGTCCTGTCACCATCGATGCTGTCAAACATATTTTATTTATCTTTTCTTTCATAATCTTCTTTGATATTAGAATGAGACATTAACACCTAAAGTTACTTTACGCAAATTAGGATATCTTCCATAAGTGCCTCCCCATGTACTCCAAACACCATCAGGATAAGGATTGTAAAAGTTTAAAAGGTTCTGAGCAGTCAAATTCAGACGGCAACTGCTGATGCCGATCCGATTTGTCCATTCCTTCGGAAGGCTATAAGCAACTGTCAAATTACGTAATCGAACGCTGGCTGCGCTAACTTTCCAAAATGTAGAAGCCTGACCGTTTATGGCACTATATCTTAAGTTTGGATATTTAGCACTCCGGTTCATTGGCGCCACTACATTACCACCGGCATCCAATACATCTTCATACACATACATATCTTTCCACATGGCAGATACATTTTTATATTCCAGATCATCGTATTTTTCCTGACGTAAGTCTGTCTGTACAAGAGCATAAGTACCCCAGCTTGCACCAAATTGAGCACTGAATGAGAAGTTCTTATACGAAGCACCAAAATTAAAAGTCAATCCATAAGGATTATTGGCACGATTGGAAATCTTCACATAGTCATTCTGATCAATCACGCCATCTGCTTCACCATAAGTACCATCGGCATTACGCTGACCACGTACATCACGATAGATCAACATACCCGGATGAATGTTATCTTTCGTATTCCCAAGATAAGAAGTGATCTTATTCACTGCGAAATACTCTTCGATATCCTGATAGGTGCGGAACATGCCAATACATTCGTATCCCCACACACCACGGTCGGAACGTTCACCCCGAACAATGTCATCAAAACCGGGAGTAGCCTGGAATCCGGCTTCTTTAATCTTGTTATCACTGTAACCGGTAGTCATTTTTACCCAATAAGAAAAATCTTTACCGATTTTATCTTTCCAATTCAAAGTAAGTTCTAAACCATACGTATCAACTTCTCCAAAGTTCTCAGGAGTAGCCTGCGTACCTACAGTAGTCGGATAGAAAGAAGTACCCGTGAAAGTTGTGAACAACTCACGTCCCATATCATAGTAAGCATCTAATGTAATACCCAGTCTACTATCCAGCATCCTGACATCGATACCTAAATTGGTCTTGTAGGTTTTATCCCAATGTACATCTGCGTTGACCCCTCTTTGCGGCATTTGGAATGTTGCACCACTATAGGTATTGGTGGCTGTACCAAATATAGGACCTCCATCTGCATTTCGGCTATAAAGTTGTGTCCACAACCAAGGTTGTATATTATCTCTTCCCAAAATACCGAATGAACCACGAATTTTCAAGAAATCAATACCTAGTTTTTCTTTATTAAACCAGCTTTCTTCCGAGATAACCCAACCTGCTGACCATGAAGGGAACATTCCCCAGTAGTTACTAGGAGCAAATTTGGTAGATGCATCCGAACGAAGCAGGAACTCAAACAAATACTTGTCTGCATACGAGTAGTTCAGACGACCGATATAAGAGAGCATACCCGATTCCGTACGACCGAACGTAGTCGTTTGATCCGCACCGGTAGCTGTCGAATTAGATTGTCCATCGGTAAAGCTGAAAGGATCAGTTACAGTACCGGTCAGATATTCATATTCCGATTCTGCCTTTTCAATAGAAAACAATCCATTCACATTATGCAAACCAAACTGACGTGCGTAGCTGACTGTCAAGTTCATCTGGTAGTTATCCGTTTTATTCATCGCACGGCTCAATAAATTACCATTATCCAAAGTAAAAGTACCAAAATTGCTATCATCTATATTTATATCATCGCCAGTATAAAGGTGATTTCCACTGCCACCACGTTCCAGCAGCCTGTAGACATTCATTTTAGTACCGATATTATTACTCTTATTATTGATAATGCTCCTCGAATAAGAACCTTTCACTTTTAGCCCCTTCAACCATTTGCTCCAACCAAAATCATATTCCAATGAACCGTTTATGGACATATTATTTGTCTGATTTTGAGTATTGTCAGGAGAATCCTGAACTGCTCCAAAATGGAATAGTCGTACAGCACTTAAGCCCGAAGACACATTTTCCATACCTGTATATATAACAGGACGTCCACCTACATATCCGGGCACAAAAGGCAAATGTGTCATTAGAGAATTAAAATCAGCATCTGTCCCACCACTGGTTATACCATTACGTGAGTTATTCTGTTCACCCATGTCACCTGAGAACTGTAAGGAGGCTTTAATCCACTTACCGATATTAGCATTAACACCCGCACGGAAGTTCCAACGATCATAATCTAAACGTCCCATATTACCTTCTTGATTATAGTAAGATGCACCCGCAAAATAAGTAGCCTTCTCTGTACCGCCATTAATACTGAAACTGTGGCGTTGCGTCCAAGCCGCACTCCACTCATCATCCAGCAAATCGTAGTTCAGTCCTCTCATTGCTTCCAATTCGTCAGCCTGGAAATATTGCGTTCTTCTATTATCCGATTCCGATTCACCGGTAGAAGTTCCAGCTACACGTGCGGCATTATAAATACGTCCATAATCATAAGCACTTAGCATCTTAGGTTTTTTCAAAGCATCAGTAAAACCGAATTGCCCTGTATAAGATATGGAAGGTGTACCTACCTTACCGCGCTTGGTTTTCACCAATATGACACCGTAAGCCGCACGTGCCCCATATACAGCTGCCGAAGCATCTTTCAAAACCGTAATACTTTCTACTTCACTCACATCCAAATTATTAAATGCATCCTCTGTAGAAATAAAATCGTCAATTACATATAATGGGCTAGGATCTGCATCACCTCCACGCGTTGAATTGGGAGTAATGCTGGTATTGATATTACTTTGGCGTATTTGTAGACTTGGGGTACTACCCGGACGACCACCACCCGAATTTACATGCAAACCACTCATCATTCCGCTCAATGCATCACCTAAGTTACCCACCGAAAGATCTTTAATCTCATCCGGAGTAATGGTTTCAATCGCCCCCGTTATGTTTTTCATTTTTTGTGTACCATAACCTACAATAACCACCTCATCCAGATTAGCTACATCTTCTTTCAATACAATCTTTGGATTATTCAAATTCGTTATTGTTTGAGAAACGTATCCTACAAATGAAACAGCCAATCTTCCCCCTTCCGGGACGGGAAGGCTAAATTTACCATCAATATCACTTATCGTGCCTACCGTAGAATCTACAATCTTAATTGCAGCCCCAATAATTGGGTCACCAAATTCGTCCACAACAACCCCGGTCACCGTACGTGCATTTTGGGCATAGACGATTTGCGCAAAGGCTTGTATAAAAAGCATACATAAGCCTAAAATGAAATATCTTTTACTCATAGTATTCTGTTATTGTTTATACATTGTATTCATTCTGTTGTCGGAAGCCAACGTGGATCTCCACAACGATTCGCAATATGCTCCGAGCTACTCAAAGTAAAATCACCGTTAGCAGCATTCACAAACTTTGGCTCTACCTTAATAGCTGTTCCCGAATGGTCTCGTCCATTCTCATCACTAGTATCATAATCAAGGAATCCTCCCGGAACAGCACTATAATAATAAGTATTATATCCAAGTGTATAATTTACATTACCATAATTTCCCGCATTACAGATCCGTCTGAAAACACCTTCAGTTCCTGTGGCCGAACTTACGACACAGTCTGCAAAAATAGTATTCTGCATTTCCAAAAAGAACACAGCACTATTACTGTTTATTACATTATTAAAGAAACGATTGTTAGTGCCAATTTGATAGAACGTACAATTACTCATTTTCCGAAGCGATGTACTCCAGCCAGATCCGCTAAAGTTTGACGGAGTACGTCCTCTCATCTGAACAAAATAGGCAGATCCGGGAACCGTATAATAAATAGTACTGTTTGAAAAGCTCAAATCTTTGATCCAACCTTGACCGTTGAATGCTATAAATATAGTACTTGCTGTATTAATGCTAACCAAGCAATCAGTAATAGACAATGACGACAAAGCATAACCATTATTACAGTAATATAATGGTACGGGAAGATCTTTTATAGTACAAGATTGGAAAACATAAGGCTGCTGCACTATACCGGCTTCTGTGCTATTGAACATAACGACACCTCTACTATTAGAAGCACTGTAAGTATCAGCATCAAAATCAAAATCTATAAACTTAATTTTTAGACCAGCTCCGCGATTTATAAAAGAAGCATTTCTTTTCATTGTCAGTTTGGCATGATTTACTTTGTCGCCACGAATAGTCAATGTAGTCGTTCCTAAATCAATATTACCATCCATTTCATATACACCACCTGCCACTAATTCATAAGCTATTTCTTCTTCTCCTTCTGCAAGAGGCTCAATCGGATTTGCCGTAAAATATTCGGTCAGATTAGTTCCTGTTGGTATTGTTTCACGTACTCGAACCAATGTATTATAAGTCATTTCCGTAGCTGCAACAGCATCAGCGTTATTATACTTCTGATTTCCTAATGCTCTGACTGCAACCTTATATTTTGTATCTTCAGTAATATCACGCGTAATCGTACATTTATCTACGACTTCATTCTCTTCGCCTATAACAACTGGATTGTCAGGATCATCAATATTATAAAATGTCACTTGGTACCCACCGGCTCCTAGCACTACCGGCCATTTAATTTCCAGAGACGTAATATCTACGTTTCTGGTAAAAGTCCAACCTTCAGTCGACGGTGATTCCAAGGTTACCCCCTGAACTTCCGATGAGAAGGTCCAATCATCCTTGTATCCATCGACACAAGAACTAAAAAGAAGTATAGCTGCCGCAAATGCCAAACTATCCCTTTTTACTCGCAAGAATAAATGTTTACTCTTCATAGATTAAATTTTAATTTATATAAAATGATATATTACATCATCAGACATCTATTCACATAAATAAAAAGATACAACTAAAAGAATCGTAATCTCTTAAAAAGAATAAAAAATAGAATCTGAAGTTTTTTCTCTTAGTTTTATTAAACTATATCATAATTCCCCTCCCCATCATTGTTGAAAATTTTCTTTTAAATATTTTATATTCCAATCATCGTTCTTCTCCACATCTTCACATCGTTTTAACTTCCACTTTAACCGATTCATATAAAGGACGAATGGATAAGATCATTGTAATCCACCAAAATTCTGCTGATTGATACCATAACGGAAACAGTGAATTAAATAAAAAACAAAATGGTTACAAGCATCCGAAATAAAGGATGAGAAAGCATCAATATCTCTATAGGATTAGGATTTGATTCGCATAGTGAAAAAAAAGTCCGAACTTTTTTAAGTTCGGACTTTTAATATAGTAAGAGGACATATAATGTTTGAAGTCCCTCCTACCTATTATCTCAATTATTATATTACTCTTGAAATACCTTTTTCAGATATTCAATATTCGTTCCATAATTCTTCTTCACGTTCCTCACATCATCCTTGTCTCGTGAGCGTTCTACAACCAGCCAGCCCCTCCAGCCCATTTTGTCAAGCGTCTTTTTTACCTTATTCATATCCAGCCGCTCATTGAAAGGAAGAGTCACTCCATCCGTATCTGTACAGTGAATCTGGCAAATTCTATTTTTTCCAAGAATCTTGAGTTCCTTACATAGATCTCTTCCATTCTCTAATGCATTCTGAAATTTAAAATAGATCTTGATACCGGGAGAATTAATCTCTTTCAATAGTTTCACTTCTTCTCTTGCATCCAATTGAGTTTCAATGCCAATTACAACTCTTTCCGAAGCAGCCATATCCCCTACTTCCTTCAGCCGTTTTATTAAAGCTGTCCGAAGTTCCGGAGTTTCCTGCCAGCCTGCTTCCACTCCACCCAAAGGGAGAAAAGCGACCTTGGCACCCATTACTTTCATTGCATCCAGACAATCCCGGACTAATTCTTTATAATTAGCACGATCTAAAAAAGACTGTCCATAAAAACCGGACATAGCAATAGAAGGAACCTCTAAATTATAGTTCTGAGCTGTTTCACGAAATAGCTGCTGGAAATGGGGCTCACGCAATTTGTTATCGAACATTTCTCTTTTACCGAGACTACCCATATCCAACTCGACTCCATCTCCTTTCAACTCATGCACCAATTGGAACGAACCAATCTTCTGACGTTTCAATATCATCCAGTCACATACGGCGATCTTGTAACGTTGTTCTTTTTGTTTCGATGCAGCAACAGCCAGCATTGGAAAACATTCTGCTACGATTAATATCCAAAGGATATGTTGAAATAATTTCTTTCTATTCATCATCTTAATTATACGCTGATCGTATAAAAGACGGATGAAAGGAAACTTTGTAATCGGCTACATTCCAAATATTTAATACTAAAACGGAAAAGGGGATATTTATAAAAATAAGATAATGACACTATCCCAGGTAAATGGTGTCACTATACCACTGATATAGTGTCACTATCGCAGACATATAGTGACACTATCTTTTTGAAAGGATTATTCAGGTAAGATGTAAAAAAAATAGGCTGCCGAACCCTGAAAAGTCCGACAGCCTTGTCAACCCAAAAACGATACCTATGAAACACTGTGTGTTATTTCAAATCAAATATCAAGCGTTTACCATGAACAAGTTCATCGTGGGTAATGCGGTATTTATTGAACTTCTTACCATCCAATAACACCTTATTTATATAAAGAGTTTCCGATCCGGTACGATTACTCTCAATTACCAGCTCATTTTCCTTATACCATTTAGGATCCAAGCGGATCGTTACTTTATTAAATACCGGAGTAGTCAATGTATATTCCGGCAATCCCGGACAGTCGGGATAAAAACCTATCATATTGAAAATAGCCCATGCAGACATCGTACCTGTGTCATCATTTCCAGGGATACCGTCCGGTTTGGTCGTAAAGTACTTATCCAGCAGTTGCTGTGTCTCTTTCTGTGTACGCCATTCTTCACCTTTAAAGTAAGAGAACAGATGAGCGTAAGCAATATCCGGTTCGTTAGCCGGATCATATAGTCCTTCATCAAACACCATTTGCAGCTTATTGACAAAAGGTTTCTTTCCACCCATCAGTTTAGCCAATCCATATACATCATGTGGTACATAGAAAGTATAATTCCAAGAATTACCTTCGTGGAAACCGGGATTCGGTTCAAAGTTCTCTCCCTGCCTCGGATTGAACGGACTGTAGAAAGTTCCGTCCGGAAGAATAGGTCGGAATGTACCGAACTCCTTACTATAATAATGCTTATATCCCAAAGAGCGTTTATAGAACATTTCCGCATCTTTCTTCTTTCCTAAAGCATCCGCAAAACGGGAAAGGGCAAAGTCTGCGATATAATATTCCAGTGCATGAGATACGGAGTTATCATATTGTTCACGAAGCGGCACGTATCCTTTTGACATATAGTCATCATTGTCCGGACGCATCAGATTTTCCGCCCCGGGTAATGTAGCCGACTTGTACATAGCTTCATAAGCCAGATCTACGTCAAAGTCACGCAATCCTTTCATCCATGTATCCACAATCACTGGGATACTTGGATCACCTTCCATCGTAAGAGTCTCTCTTCCATACAATTCCCATTTAGGAAACCAACCATGTTCACGATACATATCGAGCATGGTACGTACCATTTCCATCTGACGTTCGGGATAAACCAAAGTCAAAAGCTGATGTACGTTACGATATGTATCCCACAAAGAGAATACAGTATATCGGGTACCTTTCGTTGTCAAAATCTGATCGCTCTCCATAGCCGGATATTCACCATTTACATCCTGCAGAACGTTCGGATGAATCAACAAATGATAAAGTGCCGTATAAAAAACTGTTTTCTGTGCATCCGTTCCTCCTTCTACAGTGATACGTGACAAGTCATCGTTCCACTGTGCACGGGCATCGGAAAGCACCTGTTCAAAGTTTTTTCCCGACTGTTCTTTATCCAAATTCAAACGGGCATTCTCTATGCTTACAAAGGAAACTCCCATCTGTACTTCGACCTGTTCTCCTTCCTCTGTTTCAAAAGTGAAGTAAGCGCCCACATCGTCACCTGCTATTTCTTTTCCATAGCGGGTATACAATTTATATTTGCCTTGGTCTCGATCCCATTCTGCTTCCACACCTGTCATCGGACGTTGCTTTTTCCAATATCCGGTTGTGGTGGGAACTTTGTTCACTCTCATCACAAAATAGATGGGAAATACAGCTTGGGGATTATAACAGAAAGTACCCAATAGTTTCATTCCCTCTATTTCGCTGTCACTTACACGACGAAGCATGGCTCCACTCTCATTGGTCAGGCCTTCGCCCAAATTCAGAAGTATATGACTCTTTCCTCTAGGAAAAGTGAAACGGGCAATACCTGTACGCGGAGTAGCAGAGACTTCTGTCTTTATATTATACTTCGTCAGATAATTGGAATAATAGCCGGGAGAAGCCTGTTCATCCTTATATTTGCTCCCATATTCCTTATAGTCTACATTCAGTTCTCCGGTAGTAGGCATCAGCAATAAAGAACCCAGTTCAGGACAACCGACACCACTCAGATTTACATGAGAATATCCTGTAAAGAAACAATTGGTATATTCATAAGGCGTGGACCACCAACGTGCATCTTTATCATAAGTATTATCAGCAGAACCCATCACATTAAAAGGTACTACGGACATCATTCCATTCGGGCAAACAGCTCCGGGATTAGTGGTACCGAAATTTGTCGTTCCAATAAAAGGATCTACATAATCTATCAACAGACTCTTTTCCTTATTCATAGGGGGGGCCTTACCCTCTCCCCCAAATACGGGGAGAAGGGTGAAAGCCATTGTGCAAGTTAATAATATACGTCTCATATCCTTCTTAGATAATGCTCGTCCGTTTTGTAAAATCAATTATTTCCTGGATATAGCCGAAAGCCATTCCTACAACAGTATCTGCAGCTCCATAATAAACAGCTACACGCTCACCATCCTGCAATGCCGCACATGGGAATACCACATTGGGCACATCACCTTGAAGTTCATAAGGTGCAGCCGGACCTATCAGATATTCACGGGTACGATAAAGTACCTTTTCGGGATGATCCTTATCGAGTATCGCCGAACCCATTGCATAACGGAAACCGTTGCAAGTAGTGATAACACCATGATAGAAAAGCAACCAGCCTTCATCAGTAAGGAAAGGTACCGAACCTGCACCAATCTTGGTACACTGCCAGGCACTTTCAGGGAAAGGAGTCACTTTCATAACACAACGGTGTTCACCCCAGTATTTCATATCCGGACTGTAGCTGATATAAATATCACCGAACGGTGTATGTCCATTGTCGCTGGGGCGACTTAACATAGCATATTTGCCATCTATCTTTTGCGGGAAAAGTACTCCATTACGATTGAAAGGCAGGAAGGCATTCTCGCATTGGAAGAAATCTATAAAATCAAATGTATAGGCAATACCGATAGTAGGTCCATGATAGCCGTTACACCAAGTAATCCAATATCGGTCTTCAATCCATGTAACACGCGGGTCATATTTATATTCGGATTCGATCATTTCCGTGTTACCGGCTTTAAATTGAATCGGTTCATGACTAATATCCCAATGAATACCATCTTTACTGAACCCTGTGAAGATATTCATCTGTACAGCTTTGTTGTCACAACGGAATACGCCGGCGAACCCATCTTTGAAAGGTACGACAGCACTATTGAAAATACTATTGGATGAAGGAATATGATAGCGTCCGATGACCGGATTTTGCGAGTAACGCCACATTACATCTGTACATCCGACAGGACGTTCTTCCCAGGGAATTTGAATCTTATTCATAATAATTATTTATTTAGTAATTAGTTATCTATTATCACTCAAAAATAGCAATTTATTTTTTCTTTTTTGAATCATCATACGTAAAAGGTATAAAATAGGTCATCAAAAAAGCAGGAATTGTTGCGATCAGTACATAGATAAAGAAACTACGGTATCCCAGTAAATCACTAAAATAGCCGCTGATCATTCCCGGAAGCATAACTCCCAGATTCATGATTCCCGAAGCAAATGCATAATGTGACATCTGATGTTTGCCAGGAGCAATCTGCTGCATCATGAACAAGGTCAGTCCGACAAATCCGAAACCATAGCCGAAATACTCCATTGTGATACATGTTCCGATCAGATAAAGACTGGTCGGCTGGACTACAGCAAGGAAAGTATAAGCAAGGAAAGGAAGGTTGAACACGCAACAAAGCATGAATAATGTTTTCTTCAATCCATATCTGGCAACAAATATTCCACCTAGCAATGAACCGATAACAAAGGCGGCAGAACCAAAGACGCCATTCAATGTGCCGATTTCTGTCAATGACAGCCCCAGACCTCCGACCTCTCTGGAGGCACGCAGAAACAAAGGAGCAACCTTCATTATAAATCCTTCCGCCAATCGGTAGAGAATAATGAAGAAGATATAATATACTATATGTTTTTTAGTAAAAAAGTTCCCAATCACATTTACCAAATCCTGCATGATTTCTGAAGTAGTTTTTTTTCCGGTAGCAGGAACTTGTGTAGAAGGCAACATCTTTATATGATAAAGACCGAGCAATACCATTACTGCAGCAATTACGGCAAAAATAATCATCCATGCAGATGAATATGCACCCTTATTGGCATCTATCGAAGCTCCTTCTATTGCCCCGAAATGTTCGGCCAGCATACCTGCCAAAGCAACTAATCCACCATTAGCAACCAATTTTGCCACATTATAGAAAGCCCCCTGCACTCCAATATATTTAGCCTGATCCTCTTTATTCAGTTCTGCCATATATACACCATCGCAAGCGATATCATGTGTGGCTCCACTGAACGCAATCACCGCCATAGTGGAAATACTGATAGCAAAGAAATAATCAAAGAATAACGAAAAAGCTACTACTCCAAACAATATACCACTCAACAGTTCGGTTACCAGTACAAAAAACTTTTTGGTCCGATACATTTCAAGAAAAGGGCTCCATAAGAATTTGAGTGTCCAGGGCATCATGATAAGAGAAGTCCAAAACGTTATCTGAGTATCAGAAATACCCAAATCCTTAAACATGAATACGGAAACCAAATTGATGGCAATAAAGGGAAGTCCCATTGCAAAATAAGCGGTAGGTACCCAATAAATCGGGTTGATAGTTTTTCCTTGAGAAGCAGTTTTATTCTGTTGCATAGTTCAATAGTATATAGATGAAAGGGTCATTTTTCTGACCCATCTATATATAATACAACTAAGAAGGGCAAACTACTAACGCTTGCCCCTACTTTTTTTTATTTTATTGTTACTTCGTCGATAAAGAACCACGAAGGATGCCCTACACCATAATGCCATTCGGGACATTCTTTCGTACCGGTGACCTCAACTTTCACATAACGGGCATGCACTGGCATTTCCGATTCAGTCTTCACTCCGCGGAACTCCACTTTCCCCGAACGGTTTTCCGGCATATCATGTGTTCCCCAATGTGTATAATTCTCTCCATCTTCAGAATAGGAATAAACCACCTTCAGAGGGAAAAGAATCCAGGCTCCGATCTGATGCAGGAAATCCGTATCTATACTATGTATTTCTTTCTCTTTACCCAAATCTATAACAAAAGCACCGTCTGTTCCTTCCCAGCCGATCCAGCTTTCAACGAAAGTAGATCCTCCGAATAGTCCGTCCACTAATGCCGTTTTTCCGATTTCTGCATATTTACCGGTAGGAGGAATAAGATAAGTAACCTTCGCTCCTATCGCAACGCTTTTTTCTGCACGGGGCATATATCTCTCCCGATACAACTGGCAATATTCCACAGGAGAATTGGAACGTTCATTCAATGTCGGTACATTAAATTCTTTCACCCGTTCTTCAAAAAGTGCCAATTTCGGACTGATCTCATTCATATCCGTACCAGTCTCAGTACGGGCAATTTCCAATTCCGAATACTGAATGGGCAAGCGGGCACGCTGCACACGCTTCAGGAATTTATTATCTTCAGCCACCGCTTTCTCTGCATCATCAAACAGTTGATTATAACGTCGTATCAGTTGTGGTTTCAGCATTCCGTATTTATGGGAAACAGGAGAATCATAAATCCACAATCTTTGTCCGCTACCTATCAACGCTCCCTCCATCACCTTGATATACTGATAAAGGTATGGCGCAGCCTCTCCATAGTATCCATGCAGGAAATGCTGCATCAAAGAATCAACATTCGCTTCGGGGTTCCACATTAACTTAGATACCAGATAGGCACGTAACTCAGCGAAGTCTCCTCCCCTGCTTCCTGCAATCTGTGAGAAATGCATAGTGGCATGATTCTTTTTGAACAGACGAATATTATCCTGCAAGATATGAAAATTAGGGAACGGAGCCAGATAATTATCAAAATTAATACCATAATCCCACACGAAAATATTATTAGTGATGGCAGCCCAGCCTTCCATTGCTTTCACAAACTCTTTACCTGAGGCATTTTCCGTCAAAGTCACTTCACGGTCACAATCTATATCACAAAGCATGATATTCACATTCGGCAATGGCTTCACATGTTTCGGAGGATTCATCGTATACAGATAGGCAAGCGTGGAAAATTCCTTATCGGGAAAACGGGCAGCCAGCTTATTCAAAAAAGTAATGATACTTCCTGAGAGTGCTCCTTCATAATCATCTATCGCTTTGCAGGCATCACATGTACAATTGGTATAATTACCATCATTCTGACTCACAGACATAATATGCTTATCCGGATTTGCCTTAAAAATAGAATCAATCCGCTGAGCCACGATTTCAAAAACTTCCGGGTTACTCAGACACCATTGGCTTGCTTTCCCGGGATGGCGTTTGCCTTTAAAATAAGAATAATATTCCGGATGGTCTTTTCCATATACGGAAGCAGGAAGCAACTTATCAAAAGTATGCACCCAATAACCGGCAGCAAACACTTCGTTTGGCTCTTCCAGCCTGTTCCACCATTTATATATGGAGTCTGTACGAATAGCATAACATTGTGTCTGGCGGTAACGGAAAGCCGGATTATCTATTTTATCGATAAGCGGCAGTTCGATTGTCTTCGCAGGGTTAAAAGAGTATTCGTTTTCTCCCCAGTAATCCACTCCAAGATATTGTTCGAGTAAAGTTACAACTCCGTAGACTGTCCCATTCCCACTGCCTGAAATACGTAAGATTCCATCTTTCGTAGATAGGCTGAAACCGTCTTCTGTCACTCCAGCTGGGGTTTTGCTACTGATTATAATATCTCCTTTTTTTGCATTCTGCCCTTTTACAATGGGAAATGTACAACCTGAAATTCTCTGAAGGAACAATTGAAATAAATTTGCTGATATTTGATTAATCTGGTCATTTTCTGATAGAATAATCCTGGATTTAGTTTTTCCATTATCAACTAAAACGACTTGTGCTGTTGCAGGAATATAACAACATGCTCCCAACAAACAAAGCAGCTGAAAAATAATACGGCGAATGATTCTCATAGCATTTCCTTTAATTAGTTTTTAGATAATACAATCCAAAAATATAAGATACTCAAGAAAAAAATCAGTTCTAAGTTTTATTAACAAAGAAAACTTAGAACTGATCACAACATGATATAAACAGCAAATAGCCCAAGCTCATTCAGTAATAAACTTGGGCCATTTTTTATTCAGTTTCAGTATAAATACCTACAGTATTAATATAAGGAGAATAATAAAGAGCTCCATGGAAAGTTACTCTTATATATTGCGCTTGTTTAGCCACAAGAAGAAGAATGTAACTTGTCTTATTTGCAAATCCTGAAGCTACACCAAGATCCTCATATTTCTCTCCATCATTACTTATCGCTATACTTGCACTTTCCGAAGAATAAAACCATTCATAGAAATGTAAAGCAATAGTTTTTATATTCTCTTGTTTTCCCAAATCGATATCAAGTATGCTGCCATCCGGAACATAATCATACAAGTCGCTAGATTGTCCATTCAAAGTAAAACTCCAACCCGAATGGTCATTTATTACAGAACCTACCGGTTTGTCTACACAAGATAAAAATCCGACAAGTGCTGTTTTATAAACAATATATATAACTTTATTCTCGCCTATATCTGCTCCTACTCCATCAACATTCGTGATTGTCACTGGAATAACATAGTTAGTACCCAGCTGCACAGAAGCCATATCATCCGAAAAACTCAAGGCAACACTCTCTTCCGGAGTTGTTTTTCCTTGTTTAATCATTATTGTCGATTGCTTCAAACTTGCACTAGTCAGTAAAGAATAATCTGTGCCATGCAATGCATTATACGTTCCAACTAATGCCGGATTAATAGCAAGAGTAACTTTGGTGTCACCATCTGCGGCCCATGCCGATTTTAAGATACCGTCAAGCTTCCATTCACTGCTTAAATTTGTAAATCCTTGACTATACTGATACTCTAACAGATATTCTTTACTTGAAGTCAGTGTGACATGATTTGGTTTGTAAGTCGATTCAAATGTCAAGAATATCTTACTATTACTTTCACTCGCTGATACTCCTGTTCCATTAATAGAAGTTATAGCAATCGGGAGAATATAATTTTCCGATCCGTTCTTAAATTCTTCCATATTAGTATAATGCACTTTTAAAGTATCTACAGAGATATATTCCCCTTGTTTTATATACAAAGTTGCATTTTCCAGTTCTGCATTTTGTAAAGCTACATAGCTCGTTCCATATTCACTGTTGTATGCATCTACCAATGACCTGTCAATAGCTAATTGGATGGTCAAATCTTGTGGTGCAGGTTTAGTACACCTGACAGGAGACAAAATATGTTCGGTGGCGATTTCTTTCAAAAAAGTTCCGTCTCCTTTATACTCTAAAGTAGCATTTGTTTCACTTGGTTTATAAATATAGACATAATTGATATCATACGGATCTGTTGCTTCGTCATCGTCACATGCTGTGACTAATGGCAATGACATAGCAAAAAATGTACTGTATAATATATATTTAAATAATGCTTTCATATCATACTGTTTTAAATTATTGAGCAAATGAATATGTTTCCCATGTCACCTTTTGACGGTTTTCGTTACCTAGGTTAGAATTGCCAATTTCCACATCATGACCATTACCGGTTACATCGTGTAGTATTGTAGCTCCTTCACCTTCATTCATTGGCAGATACAACAACAAATTCTTGTCTGTATAGTCAACTTCGGTATACATAGATTTCTTTATCTGATTAACTGTGCGTGTAACTTTCCAAAAACGAACCTGACACATTTCACAGAAATCCGGAAAATATTCTTCTCCTGAAGAAATCATCTGAAATTGATCAATATTCATCGGTTGTCCTATTGAAGAAGATAATGAGGCAACTACAGTACCATTTTGGTACAATAAAGTAGTACCGGATGCTGCATCATAACTCACTGCAAAATGATACCATTTTTGTGCTTCTAAACCTTTTCCCTTAGTTGGATCACCTGTATCAAATTGAGACCCCATCGTTTTTACTTGTAGGAAATTATTTTTATAGCTACCATTCTCGGAATAGATTAAGTCACCAAACCGTATATATAGTTCTGTCCCTGAACCTCCTGAGTTTATTATAGCCTGATTATTCTTAGTATATCCACCGTTCCCTGATTTAGAGGTGACTTTACTCCACCATTCCAATGTATAATTTGGCAAAGCTAACCCCCAAGCTCCTTCCGGGGCTGCATGCATACCATTATACCATGTTAATTTAGGAACAGCTTGTTTCAAAGGCTTCACAAGAACCAATAAAAAACTGGAAGAGGATTCCGACTTCTCAATACCTCCTTCCACATTCTTAATACTGATGGGAATTGCATATTGAGCACCGCCTTCAGCTTCAAAACTTTTAATATCAACATTCACAGGATCTGCACTTACAGAACCTGCTTCAATTGTCACTGATTCAGGAAATGATATATATTCTTTAGGAGGCATTTTATAATTAGTTTCATTCTTCTTATTATAAGCATCTAATACAGATTCGTCAATAAATAAATTAGCTTTTATTGTTTGATTAATAATATTCACCAAACGTACAGTTAACGAAGTACGCGTCGTACCCTCTGTCAATGTCAATTCTTTAGTTTTGGATGTAGACGCTTCATTTATATAGACTAAATTATCTATAACATCATACTTAGCATTTTCACATGCAGTATGGACCAGTGCCAGTACCCCAAATGCCATTATTTTAAGTAAAGATATTCTCTTCATTGTTTAACCCTTTCTTTTAGTTATTAATAGGAGGATTCTGTGCAGCAATAGCTGCACGCACTGTGGGATAATCAGGATTTCCAGGATAATCATACTCAATATGATAAGCCCCCATACCTGCATGTTCTATTCCACAAGCCGGATGATAGCTCTGTTGCTCGGTAAAGTAATGCTTATCCACTGCTCTTTCAAAAGTTGCAGTCACAATAGATTTCCCCATAGCTTCTTTAAAGACATTAGGGTGACTTCTACGTACAGCTTCAAAGAAAGAATCCAATCCAGAATGTCCTAGTTCATAGGTCTGCCAAGCTATATAATCAAGACTTAGAACTGTTTCCTCTGAAAGCACTTCATAAAAGCTCAACCAACCTGCACCACCAGGGATATCAGCAACCAACATTTTCCCCGTCTTATCAAACTCCTCACGTAAAGTCTTCATAAACGCATTGGGTACTGATGGCATACTGGAGTTCATTAAAGTCCCCCAATCCTCAATATCATAATCAAATCCATCGATATTATATTTGTTACATGTATCTACAATAGCAAGTGCATATTTCTTAGCAGCCTCAATGCAAGATTGCTCATCTTTAGGATCAAAGCCCCAAAACGCTTCCTTCACTGCATCATCGTTACCCCCCGGTGTGAGATTATCACCAATATCTCCTGCGCGCCAACAAAGCACTGCTCTGGAACCCTTAGCCTGAAAGTCTTTTAAATCAGCCTGTTGCTCAACCGTCAGATTTCCCCAACAGAGCCAAAGGCTCACAAAATCCGTACTGTCCGGTAATCCACATAAAGCATATTGCATGGAAGAACCTCCCTTACCTGCCCAGTTACCAAACCAGCCAAACATAATCTTATGTGGAGAGTTAAAATAATCCTTCAAATTATTTTCATAACCTTGCGTAGGAGGTTCATAATAATCTTTCGCCTCTATGTCGGTCCAATCACTACATGCGATATTTAAGAATCCCTGCGAAAAAAAGAGAGAAATTCCTATTCCGTATATTATTTTTTTCAATTTGCTCGTTTTCATAATAAAAATTATTTTAACGTTCTGATTTAATTTTTCTTAGCCCACCAAAGATCTGTGGCAGAGTTATCTGCACCACCTAACATTGATACAGCTGCTTTCACATTTGCATTATTCGTATTATATTCTGACTGAGGGAAAGGCAAACGACGCATACCACGCTGCACTGTCACCCCATCTGTATTCAGATTATTCACGATAGGGAATAGTTTAGGATAACCTGTACGACGAATGTCAGCCCACGTTTCCCAACCATTCGGAAAATTGGCAATCCACTTCTGAATCAAAATACGCTCCAAATTCTCTGTAACACTTGCTGATTCATTATATTTCGGAGTTACAGTTGACACTGCTGCTATATCCTTACCTGAATCCGAAGGATCACTGTAAGCAGCAGGAACCTTTTCACTTTTCAAATAATCGCCAATAGTAGCTTTACGTTCTTCCATAGACACTGTCACTCCTGTGTCATAAAGTTCTTTGGGAGTTCCTCCCATATTCCATTTATACATCAATGCAGCTTCTGCACGTAAAAAATAAGCTTCAGATGCAGACATAATGAGCAATTCATCATCTATACCAATATTCAGGCGGGAGAATTTTGTATAATTTGCCTGAGTTGTAGCACTTTGGTAAATACCATTTCGCACTCCTATTTGTCCTCCACCGATAGAAGCATCTGCTTCTGATGCATATTTAGCCAAACGAGGATCATTATAACCGCTTAAATATGAAGTGATATTAGCACTGATACGAATTTCATTCCATGAAGAAGTAACACGATAATATGGATTCATACCGTCATTATATTTACTATATGCAGCATCTGATGCAGATGTCATCACACCAATTACATCAGAAACAGCTTCTTCTGCTTTCTCCTTGGCAAGTGCTGGAGAAACACTAGAAATGCGCATTGCCATACGAAGCTTTAAAGAATTGGCAAATTTCACCCATTTGTTAAAATCTCCATTAAATACAAGATCGTATTCTGATAAAGAACTCATATCTTCATTACCTAACACTGCTACTTTAAAAGCGGAAATCGCTTCATCCAAATCATCAAACATGTGTTTATAAAGATCCTCCATATTGTCATATTCTACAGTAAAAGCAGTTCCTGTAATTTGAGAATAAGGAATCGGTCCATAACAATCACTAATTTTAAGTGAAGCTGCCACACGAAGAATCTGTGCCCATTGATAAGCCAATCCTTTGCCATCAGAAAGATCACGTATCTGGAAATATCCGGTATAAATCTGTGGCATAGTAGTATCAAACATATTTCCATACCACCCAACTCTTGGATTGTAAGTATAATAATTACCTCCATTACCCCATTGGGCGATACAAGTAATTTCTCCACCATATTCAGATCCAATCATCTGATCCAACATCTGTGAATTGTTCTGTTGTCCTTGTACTAATGCAGGAATCATGCTTTTAATCAATGATCCGGTGATTGCATTATCACCCAGCATTTGGTCAGGTTTAGGTCCAAAGGGATTTGTATTATACTCTTCAAATTTATCGGTACAACCTGTTCCTAGTGCTACTAACAAAGTATACACAGACAGTTTTGCAAACTTCTTTATTATCTTATTCTTTTTCATAATCTAAACTAGAATGTTAGTTTGACATTAAATCCGAGACTTCTCAAACTAGGTTGTTGAAAATAGTCAACCCCCTGATAGAAATTACTAGTGACAGAAGATGTACTTTCCGGATCATAAGGTGCTTTACAATAAATCATCCATAAATTCTTTCCTGTAAGCCCCAGTGTCATATTTACATGATTTTTGAACCATGTTTTAGGAAGTTGGTAGCTCAAGCTCAGTTCAGAAAGGCGAATATTCGTTGCACTATATGTATAATAAGTACCAACAGCGGTAGTTACTTTACTATAATATTCCTCAGCATCCACTTTACTGTCTCCAACCCATACACCGCCTGCCTGACGAGCAACTGCAGAACTTTCAGATACACCATATTTATCAATCATGGCTTGTGTATCCGATACAACTAATCCTCCAAAACGCCCGGTGAATGCAAATCCAAGATTCCATCCCTTCCAAGCAACACTACCATTCCATCCCAAATAATATTTAGGAAGAATAGAGCCAACCTTGCGGTATTCCGTATTTTCAATAGCCAAACTTCCATTAGAGGGGTCTTTCCAAATATATCCATTAGGAGACTGACGCAAACGCTGATTGATATAAATATCTCCCATTGATCCGTTTTCATAGAGTCTTAAAGTCGGACCACCACTAGTTCCCAATGTTCCTTTTGAGTAATACTCCATTTCGATAGCTTCGCCGGTTTCCGGATTGATGGCACCATTCGCTAAACTAACGATCTTGTTTTGATTAAGAGTGTAAGTGAAATTTGTAGATACCTTCACTTTATCAAATGTATCAGAATATCCTAAAGCCAGCTCAATACCCTGATTCTGAATATTACCAGTCTGCACAATATTATTCTTATATCCAGATGAAGCCGATGCATCAACATAGAATGTCTGATTGAAGGTATTAGAACGATAGAAGGTCATATCTAAATTAATACGGTTGCCAAGGAATTTAGCATTGACGCCTAGTTCCCATGATTTTGTATTTTCTGGTTTCAGATTAGTATTATAATGACTTGCAGGATATTCATATGTATTTGTTTGCTCATTATAAGTATATTGCATTTGGGTAAGGTATCGATTAGGGGAAGAAGCGACCTCCGCCCACGAACCACGAACTTTCAAATAAGAAATAGCTTTTGGTAGCTTTACAGATTCACTAACAAGCCATGACAGACCAACAGACGGATAAAAGTAGGAACCTTTGCTGGTAAAAGCTAATTGAGATGCCCAGTCATTACGCCCAGTGACAGTCAAATACAATTGATGATTCCATCCTAATTCTGCACTTGCAAAAACACTTTGTACTTGATCATGCCATTTTGATTCATTACGCTTGGAAGTATTGACATTAATATTGCCATAATGGAAGAAATTAGGAATTTGCTCCAATCCTCCTTTTAGATACATAGCATCTTCCTGAATATCATTAATAGAAGCACCAACAGTTGCATTCAATGAAAGTTTGTCATCAAAGAAATTCTTATTTATGCTAGCCATTACATCAGCATAAACAGACCGATCATTTTGTTTAGTATGTCCATAATAACCTTTAGAACTACTTTCTGTAAAAGTACCTCGTGTACTAGCATAATACTTTTCATAACTATCGCTATCTGAATTATCCACACGTACTCGCCCTGTTACATTCACCCAATCTGTTATATCCCATTTCAGACTAGCATTAAACATATAACGACGTTTAGAAAGCTCATTCTGCATTCGATTCATAATCCAATATGGGTTTTGCATATCCAAATCAGTACCAAATATAGATTCCGGCCAATATTGTACCATAAGGTTTCGAGCCTCACTATAGCGTTCATACATCTGTACTTCCTGAAAGTTTTCACCTCGTGGAAAAAGATAAAGAGATACCAAGGGATTAAAATATTGTCCACTACCTACCATATTCTTATTATTTTGAATAATATATTGAGCTCCCAAATCAAGACTCAACTTATTATCACAGAATTTAGCGGTATTACGAATAGAGAAATTATAGCGGTTATAAGCATTATTAGGTAAGATACCTGTAGAGTTTGTAGTAGAGACAGATGCGTAAGTTTGATTTTGTTCAGTACCAGTGGTCAACGTGAAACCATTCATCTCCGTCATTCCCGTATTGAAGAAGTCAGATGGATCAAAGTTGCTAGGAGTATCCATCAAGCTCCCCCAACTGCCTAACTCTCCTTCACGATTACCATAAATATTCTGAAACTTCGGCATCATCATCGGAGATGAAAAACTTGTACTATTACTATAAGAAATTTGCACTTTTCCTACAGTACCTTTTTTAGTAGTGATAAGAATAACTCCATTAGAAGCATCCGAACCATACAAGGCTGCAGCGGAAGGTCCTGTTAAAATTGTCATGCTCTCAATATCTTCAGGATTAATATCAGCTACGCTATTAGATCCTGGCTGTTTGTTCATCGTACCTCCAGCATTATCTCCTGAATTTACATTAAACATTGGAATACCATCAATAACATAAAGTGCATTATCATTTTTCTCCAAAGACTTTGTACCACGCATAACTACACGAGCCGCAGCCCCAGCACCGGCTGAAGAAGCATTTATTGTTACGCCAGCTACTTTTCCTGATAAAGCATTAATAAAGTTAGCATCCTTTATATTAGTCAATTCATCTCCCTTTACTTGCTGTACATTATAACTCAACGCTTTTTGTTCACGTTTGATACCCAACGCAGTAACTACTACTTCGTCCAAGGTTTGCGTGTCTTCACCCATTGTGACTTTTAGGGGTTGGGCGTTGGCAAGCGTGATTGATTGGGAGATATGCGGAGTAGTATGAGAGAAGAACATCTCATACTAAATATAACCATTGATATTTGTATTTGATAATTTGTATATTTGTGTAAATATATGAATTGTTGAGTGGATAGTTCTGTCTCTTTATTTATGTTGTTATTATTTACAATGTATAGTAAAAACAAAGGCTGCCTCATTCCAAAGGCAGCCTTTTCTATATGTACAATTTATTGTAGTTTGTTGCTATTCTTGCGGTGGGAATATAAACCCGTTCCCTTTGTTATCATCAAAAGAATAACTTGATGGCTTGGGTAAATTCTTACCATTCTTACTCCAGTCCCAAAGCAGAGTCTCATCCTCTGTAATTTCTCCGGTAGCACTATCCCTCTTCTTCCCATTCAATGGATAATAAAGCAGTAAATTGTCATCGTCAGGATTTACCATCTTCCATATATTCGAAGCTATCTCTTGCGAAGTTCTGGCCGTTTTCCAAAAACGAACCTCACGAATCAGCTCGTTTGAACCACCAATCCAAAAGCCAATCAATCCATAAGGACCTGTTCTGATTTCCCGGTCAGCAACCAGCACTCCGTTCACGTATACATAATTCTTTTGACCATCATATACGAAAGCTAACATATACCAAGTGTCAGGCTGTGCAGAGAATTTGTCAGCGGGAACATCAATCTGAGAGCTTCCCGTCTTAATTTGTAATTGATTAGGGTTAATAGTTACATCACCGAAACGAGTATAAATCTCATCCATAGGACCAGCATTGGCAACCAATTTAGTTCCACAAATAGAACGATTGTTACTTTTGTAACTAGCCCTATTGACCATAACTTCCATTGTCCATTGATCAACTTTGAAATCGTTAGGGAACATTTTATCATCCTCGCTCCCCGAACCACTTCCACTTGTACTTATCCGGAGCGCTTTTGTATTCACTCTTTGCTCAAGTACAAGTAAAGTCTCTTCTTGCCCTCTGATAATATTCACGTCACCTCCTGTAATACGTATAGGCAAAGCATAGTTACCTTCTAGTGAGAATTTTACATTCTTCAAAGAAATAGGAACATCCATCATTGCATAAAGAGGCATAAATGTTATTTTCTGTGAGATCTCATACATCTCTTTAGGAAGTACTATATAGTTAGTTCCATTTTTAGCATTATAAGCATCTAACTGAGCTTGATTACCAGCCTCCAATGTAACTTTTATTTCTTTAGTATCTTGAACAGCTAAAGCTACTTGCAGCCCTTTAATTTCCACATCTTTGCCTTCTTCCACAAAGCTTTGTAATACGCTGTTATTAGCTATATATACTCCTTGCTCACTTTGAAAATCATCCAAAGGATTTTTATATAACTCATTTTGACAACCTGTTAAGAATAACAGAACAGCTAAATAAATATTCTTTTTCATAATAGTCATTCTTTAATATTAATCGAACTTACCAGGATATACCTGATTACCAAAATACAAGGCTTTTCTCAACCATTTGTAAGGAGGGTCATTCGGGTAGTCATACTCCATATGATAAGTACCTATACCACCTATTCTCTTACCACTGGGCAAATCGAGTGTTGCATAGTCAAGAATCTGATTCCCTTCCATACTGTTCAATTCAGGACGCACACTTGTATAATAAGTTATGCCACCAGTTTTCCACCCTTGTTCAAATTCAACGGTAATAATTGTTTTACGCTCCCAGTCGTCCAGATTCGGTTTATTTATTTTATAAATTACAGAACTAGTACTTGATTCCCAGTATGCCTGATAGATGTAATGATCAACCAATTTTGAAGTTTCTGTAGATAAGAGATCCGGCTGACCATCCATAACTAACATTCTTCCAGCAGGACGTAGGCGGGCACTTAAAGTTTCAATGAAAACCTGCATCTTATTATTACCGCTAGGACTGATTGTCTGGTAGTTTGCTAAAGTTCCGGAATGTCCATATCCAGGTTCGTAGTCAATATCAAAACCATCAAGATTGTACTTTTCAATACTATCACAAATAGCATTTGCATATGCTTTTACTCCTTCAATGAAGTTTCCTTGTCCCTTTTCTTCTACCCAATATTGCGTTGCATTCAATCCTTTAGGAGTCAGCTGATCTCCCAAATCTTGAATAATCCAACATAATAATGCCTTTCCTCCTTTCACTTCCTGGAAGAATTTCAAATCTGCTTTCTGTTCATCAGAAAGGTAACCTCTTGTTCCCCAGAGAGATACAAAATCTACACTATCGGGTAACATCTTCAAATAATTTTGAGCGTTGTTTCCTTTTCCAGTCCAGTTACCAAACCAACCAAAGCCTTTCACATGAGGAGTTTTTCTATATTCTCTTATTTGAGCGAAATATTCACGCATGGTCGGTGTAAGATCTTCTTCAGTTTGGGCTTCTATTAGGGGAATCAGACGGTGCATTCCTTCTTGATTCTCAAAAACCTCTCTTTCTTCAGATGTCCAGTCAGAACAGCTTAGTATACTTAAGGCAGATATACCTATACACAAATACTTTAATAATTTCATAATTTTCTTTTCTTAAAAATGAATATCATTATTACTGATTAGGTTGTTTGGGCCTGTTTGAACGTACCCACCATAATTTAGTAGCTCCTATATCTCCACCTCCCAGCAATGTTGGAATTTCAGCCATATTAGGATTGGAATTATAGGCTGTAGGAGCAAATCTAAAGCGTTCAGGAACTCTGCAATCTTCTATTGAGGCGCCAATTCTTCCAGGAGCAACTTCATCCATAGGTTTCATTAAATATGGGAAACCGGTTCTGCGATATTCGGTCCAGGCTTCCACAGCGTTCGGATATAGTGCCAGATATTTTTGCGTAATAATTTTCTGTAACTGTTCTTCTTGCTTACTCAAATTTCCTGTGTAATCATCCCATTTGGGTGAAGTATTTCCAATGCTTAAATCATGGTTATAAGTGCCATATTTGTAATTACTACCAGTGAGTCCGGTTGGTTTACCTGTTCCTGACAGGTATGTGGCAACTCCACTGACTCCTTGCTCTTGAAATGAAATATTTATTCCTTGTTCATAGAACGTTTTGGGGTCACCACCTATCAAATTGTATAGAGCAGCTTCTGCTTTCAGAAAATAAGTTTCGGATGCTCTGAACCAATATAAAGGAGAATTGGAATCTACTTTCGGACGCGATGCAAATTTTGCAGAATATGAGGTTTCTGATTTAGATTTACTATTCGTCGGTGCAACCGGAAAATAACCTGTTTGCGCCCAACTGCCAGAACCATATGTTCCTTCAGTAAAATATGCACTTAACCTAGGGTCTTTATATCCATCCAAATATCCCCAAATAGTGGCGCCCATTCTTGTTTCGTTATATTCATTGACAGATGCTAACATTGAATTCAGCAATGGCATTTTATCAGAACTTTTGATCTTTGCTTCACTTGAAATATCTTCGATAACACCGCCATTTTTAGGATCTAATGCTTTCGTAATATATTCTTTAGCCAAAGTCTCATCTATAAAATGTACTCTGACAGCTATTCTCAACATTAATGAGTTAGCCAGTTTTACCCAGTTTTGAACATTGCCATTGTATATCAAATCGTACTGAGCCATCACACTATAAGATATTGTATTCAGCAATTCTACTGATTTTGACAGATCAGCCAGCATGCTTCTGTAAACAACTTCCTGGCTGTCGAATTTTGGCGCAATACTTCCATCACCTGCTGAGTTATAAGCAATAGGACCGAAAACGTCTGTAGCTCGCAACCATGCTATATTTCTGACAATATTAGCAATCTCCAATATAGCTTGTTCTGATGGGGAATCCGAATCTTTAGCGATTTCATATATTTCATTCCAGGGCAAAAAGATTTGCGAGTAAAAGTTCTGATATGCATAATTCATTCTACTATCTGTAAAATTCCAATTAGCCTCATTATTAAATCCCCAATTATTATTATTGCCAAAATAACCAATATAGTTACCGGAAGATATCAAATCAGTATTTTGTAAATCATTTCCAGGTCCAGTTGTCAAACTAGGTGAACCTATAGGGATCACTCTTTGCTGCATATTCATGAAACGGGCACCATATTTAAGAGGACCTAATTCCCCATCGGAGACACCGTAAGGATTGGTATTGACAGCTTCATAATCACAAGCTGACATAGAACAAAGTGCCAAAAGCAGAATTATATATTTTTTCATATTCAATTCCTTTATTTATTTTAGAATCCAAATTTCAAACTCAATCCATAAGTAGACTGGCTGGGTAACATAAAGTAATCGTATCCTTGACCAAAAGTACCAGTGGAAGCTGTTAGTTCAGGATCATAAGGGGCCTTATTGTATATCATCCATAAATTAGTACCGTATACTGACAAGCTCAAATTATTAACAGTTCCTTTAAACCATTTATTGGGGAAAGTATAAGTTAGTCTGGCTTCCTGCAATCTCACATTAGTTGCTGAGTATGTATAGTAGGCATCCAAATTAGAAACTGCATCATAATAAGTTTTTGGATCAACTTTGAAATATCCTAATGATACACCACCTGCATCACGTGCATCTGCTGATGCTTCAGATACTCCATATCTGTCTAACATAGCTTGTGTTTTAGATATTACGATTCCTCCAATACGAGCTGTGAACAACAAGTTAAGATTAAATCCTTTGTAACTAAATCCATGCTGCCATCCCAAATTCCATTTAGGGTTCACGCTACCTAGCTTGTAGGGTGAGGTGGTTTCTGTAGTTAATGCCTGACCTGGCTGATAGTCTATATAATTATCACCATCTCTTTTTAGCCATTCATTTGCATATACAGTACCAATTTCTCCTCCTTCTCTCAAACGGAAACGCCCAACCTGAATATCCGTTAAATCTATCAAGGTATTTGTTACCGGATTCAAGACATCACGTGCCAATTGGATTATTTTATTTTTATTTGTCGTCGCAGTGAACGTTGTATTATAATTAAAATCACCAAATTTCTTGTCAAATCCTAAACTTAATTCAAGTCCTCTATTCTGAACATTACCGGCTTGTACAAACATATATTCAAAATTACTACCCAATGTAGCTTTCAGTAACTGATTATATGTATTTGAATGATAATACGTAACTCCGAAAGTTATTGTATTATTAAACCATTTGGAATCAAGACCTACTTCATAAGAACGAGTTCTTTCAGCTTTCAGATTGGAAATCGGATAATATTTAAAAGGTTTAAAGGTTCCTCCTTCAAGTTCGTGAGTGAGAGTTCCAGGAGTTAACCCTGTATAGGGGATCGGCGAACCTACCTCTGTATAGGAAGCTCTGACTTTCAGGAAACCTAAAGTTGGCTCTAATTTCTCTTTAATATTATTGGGTAACAGTTCAGTAACGATGGCAGACAAACCAACTGAAGGATAGAAAATCCACGGATCATCACTGTTTACCAATTGAGAAGGCTTATCGGCTCTCCCTGTCAAGGTTAGGTATAAGGCCGAATTCCATGATAACTCAGCAGAAGCAAATACAGCAAAATTTCTCCTGCGGCTGTCTCCACCGGTTTGACTTGCGGTGCTCTGCGTCGGGTCTATATTGCTATATACAAATTTATTCGGTACTAATAGCAACTGCCCTCCATATCCACGTCCTTTTGTATCATATTCTTCGAAAGAAGTTCCTGCATTGATCGTAGCATGATAGATTTCAGCAAACTGTTTATCGAAGTTTACCATTATATCTGCATATTTCTGTCGAAACGTCTCGTTAGAGTATGTATAGCGTCCGTTTGTACTAGCATATGTGTTTATGGTAGATGCATAACGTTTATCTTCCTTTTCAGTATATGTATTATCTAAACGTACACGACCTGCCACATTCAAATAGTTGGTAATATCGTACTTTAAAGAGGCATATAACATATAACGGTCTTTTACTTCCGGACGAATGTTACGATAGGCAATCCAATATGGATTTTGTATATCCATGCCAAAATCTCCGGGACTCCATTGCTGTTGAGAATATCCGAGTTCACTATTATAGCGTTCAAAATACTTCTCTTTCTCAAAATCTTCACCGCGCGGATATAAGTATGCGCCAACAATTGGATTAAAATAAGTTCCATAAGAAATCATATTGTTATAATACTCACGTATATAACTTGCAGATGCATCTAATGTCAACTTATCATTCAAGAATTTAGCAGTATTTCTCAATGTCACATTGTAACGGTGGTACTTGTTATTGGGGACAATACCATCAGAATTTACAGCAGCAATCGAAAAATAAGTCTGATTCTTATCGTTTCCGGTTGAAAGATTAAATGAATTATTAAAGGTTGCCCCTAATTCAAAGAAGTCTTTAGGATCATACGATGATTGATTTTCCAGTTTATCTCCCCACGAATAATAGTTTCCTGATATTCCATATCTATTTTGGAATTTAGGCATTGTGAGCGGTGTCATAAACTCTACTGAAGAAGATACATCTATACGCATTTTTCCAGCTTCGCCTTTCTTCGTATTGATTAAGATTACTCCATTTGCTGCACTTGCTCCATACAATGCTGCAGCAGACGGTCCAGTCAATACTGACACACTTTCAATATCATCCGGATTGAAATTGGCGATACCTTCACCTGAAGTTCTGCCGCTTCCGAATCCTGTTCCGTCGCCAGTTCTGTCAGCTTGATTACCAATTGGTACACCATCAACTACATATAGAACATTGTTATCTCCGCTAATAGATTTGTTACCACGCATTGTAACACGAGTACTACCTCCTACACCGGAAGCACTGCGTTGTATATTCACACCAGCCACTTTTCCGTTTAGACTATTGACGAAGTTAGCATCCTTTACGGAAGTTAAAGCATCATTGTTAACTTTCTGCACATTATAGCTAAGTGCTTTTTCAGAACGTTTGATACCCAAAGCAGTAACAACAACTTCATCCAATTTTTGTGTATCTTCCCCCATTGTTATTTTCAATGGCTGGGCATTGGTCAACGTGATTGCTTGGGAGGCATAACCGATATAGGAGATTTCTAACACATCACCTTTGGCAGCTTGTATTTTGAAATTTCCATCCATATCAGTAATCGCACCAGTAGCTGTTCCTTTCACCAGAATGCTAACTCCAATTAAAGGTTCACCTTGTGCATCTGTTACTGTTCCCGTTGCAACGATTGGTGTTTTTTTCTGTTGTTCTACTTCTTTCTTAGTAGAAAGTACAATATGCTTATCGACTATTGAATAACTGATATTTGTTCCTTTAAACAGCTGACCCATAACGTTAGTCAGCGACTCTTTAGAAACTTTAATAGATATGACACGATTAATATCGACGTCATTTGTGTTGTATACTACTGACATTGAAGTTTGTTTCTCTATCTCTTTCAATGCAGTATTTAGAGGTACCTTCGATAGATTAAGGGTAATCATTCGTTCCTGCCCATAAGCTGAGGCAAAACTCGAAAACAATAAAAGGAAAAATAACAAGTATGGAAACTTGTGTTTTATAATTTCTTTCATCTTATTCTTTTTAATTAGAAATAGTTTTTAGGTAGTTAACAAACATGTGCGGGTAATAAATATAACCGCCACTCATACAAAGGATCTATGTATCTCTGTTTCTCATATTTATAAATTTAAAGGTTACACTAAAAATGATTTTTCATAAGCGCTTATTCATCAGTAATACATTTGATACTGCAACCATACTAAACGAAAATAAGATTTTTTTTCGTAAAAAATGGTTAGACTAAGCATTTTTTTGAAAAATAAATACATAATCATTTGATAAATAGAGCATTAAGTAGTTCTGAAAAACTATTCAATTTATTACATTTGCATGCAATTTGCATATATTCAAATAACAGATAGATATAAAGAATCATTTTATGTTCAAATATTCAAAAGATGGAGTTTCTGTATTGACCATATTAGACACCAGAAGGGCTAAAATTAATGGATTATTTCCAGTTAAAGTTCAAGTCGTATTTAGGAGAAAGCAGAAATATTATTCTACGGGGAAAGAATTGTCAAAAGAAGACTGGGATAGATTGTTAAAGGCAAAAAGTCAGTTATTAATGGAGGTAAGGACTGATATCGAAAGTAGTTTTTCTATTATAAAACAACAAGTTAGCGAACTTATCCAAAAAGGAGAATTTAGTTTTGAAATATTGAGTATCAGACTTGGAAGGCATACGAAAGAAATCAATCTGCGTACAGCTTTCGAATTAAAGATGAAGGAATTAGAGGATAATGAGCAGGCAAGTACATATTTAAATTATCGAAGTGCTTTGAAGAGTTTAGAATGTTTTGGTGGTACCAATATTCCATTAGACAGAATTACTGTGGAGTGGCTGAAGCACTGTGAGCGGTTTTGGATTTCTAACGGTAAGAGCTATTCAAGTGTGAGTATTTATTTTCGAACCTTAAAGTGCATATTAAACCGTGCAGTACGAGATGGAATACTGAAAGAATCATCATTTCCTTTTGGAAAGAATAAATATGAAATACCAGAAGGACATGGTCGAAAGCTGGCTCTCACTCTTCCTGAGATAAAAAGAGTCATGTCTTTCCAGGATTCTACCAATGAATTAGAGGAATTTCGTGATTTATGGTTCTTCTCTTATTTATGTAATGGAATTAATTTTATGGATCTGTTATTTCTCCAGTACTCAAATATTGTAGATGGAGAAATCTGTTTTATACGTTCCAAAACATCCAGGACTACTAAACATAGTAAAGAAATACGTGCTACTATAACTCCTGAGATGTGGGATATCATTCATAAGTGGGGAAACCCTAATATAAGCCCACAAACCTATATTTTTAAATATGCCAAAGGGAATGAAGATGCTTTTGAAAAGATCAAATTAGTGCGTCGTATCGTTACTAAATGTAATAGAAAATTAAAAAAAATAGCCCAAGGTACAGGTATTGCTCAACTGACTACTTACACGGCAAGACATTCATTTGCGACAGTACTAAAACGTGGTGGAGCCAAAACGTCTTATATTTCAGAAAGTCTTGGTCACTCTAATTTAACTGTTACTGAGAATTATTTAGCATGTTTTGAAAAGGAAGAGAGGATTAGAAATGCTCGACTACTGACTAATTTCGATAATAAAATGTAAATTTGAATGGTGCATGCAAATTGTATGCACAACGCTACTTTTTGTGTTTATTGCATAGGCATAAAATAAATGAGTATACGATAATATGATGAATTATAGAAAAATCTCATTGTGTCTAATATCATTACAAGATATGATTAACCATATGGTTAATCATATCTTGTAATGTCGCATTTTATAAATAATAGAAAACATGAAATCAGTAAAATCAGCACATTCTTAAAAAAATGCATATTTAATGTGTCTAGAATGTAATATATTACACTAAACTATATAAGAATTAGAAATAAAACCTTTATTCTTGATTTGTATTCAACGGCTTGATTTAAATAAACGTTATTAATAATTATATGGTTATTAAATCGTTTAAAATACAGGCGTTTTAATATAAATAACAATATATAGAATCATATTGTCATTTCAGAATCAAGCGAAAAATTAAATCAAATAGAGAAAAAGTTCTTTCAAAGTGCCCATATTTATCTTGGTTTTAAAGGAACTGGTGTTTCCTTTAAAACCAAAATGCCGTTCCTTTTAAACCAACGACTGCTCCGTTCGTATATTTTAAAGCTCTTTCATAGAATTGAAGATGGCATTTTTATGCACTAAGCAATTGTTTTATGCAAACACATCGCATAATCTTGCAATAAATTATACATTTTTTTGCTATTTATTAGATTTCATAGACTTTGACTACCTGGCTATTCTTAAAAATAGAACATAAAGAAGTATGAAAACAGCTATAAATTCATTACTCCCAATCAATCACGCTTGCCAACGCCCAACCCCTAAAAGTCACAATGGGTGAAGACACGCAAACCTTGGACGAAGTAGTAGTTACTGCGTTGGGTATCAAACGTGAACAAAAAGCGTTGAGTTATAATGTACAGCAAGTAAAGGGAGAAGCTTTAACAGCGGTGAAAGATGCCAACTTTATCAATTCGCTTGCAGGTAAAGTAGCCGGTGTGCAGATAAGCAGCGGTGCTACAGGTGCCGGTGGTGCTACACGTGTTGTAATGCGTGGTATGAAGTCATTGACCAAGAATAACAATGCTTTATATGTGATTGACGGTGTACCTATGTTTAACACAGGTTCAAGTGGTGGTGACGGTCAGTACGGATCAATGGGTGGTTCTGATGCAGTAGCAGACTTAAACCCGGACGATATAGAAAGTATAAGTATGATGACCGGACCGTCAGCTGCTGCCCTTTATGGCTCTGCCGCAGCCAATGGAGTAGTCCTGGTTAACACAAAGAAAGGGAAAAAAGAAAAGATATCACTTACTGTTTCCAATAGTACGACCTTCTCCAAGGCATATATTATGCCTGAGATGCAGAACAGATACGGAACAAGTTCAGGCTTGTTCAGCTGGGGAGATCTGACAGATAAAAGATATGATCCGAAAGACTTCTTCAATACCGGTAGTAATATTATAAACTCCATTACATTATCGACAGGAAGCGATAAAAATCAGACTTACTTCTCAGCTTCCACGACAAATTCAGATGGTATTTTACCAAATAACAGCTACAACCGCTATAACTTTACCGCACGCAATACAACTAACTTCCTGAATGATAAGCTGACACTGGATATCGGTGCGCAATATATCATACAGAATAATACCAATATGGTATCTCAGGGACAATATTACAATCCCCTACCCGCTTTGTATCTGTTTCCACGCGGAGATAATTTTGATGAAATCCGCCTGTACGAACGTTACGATACAAATTACGGATTTATGAAACAATACTGGCCTTATGGCGACGGCGGACTGTCTTTGCAGAATCCTTACTGGACTCAAAACCGCATCAGACGTACCTCTGACAAAAAACGCTATATGCTGAATGCCTCTCTGAAATGGAAAGTTACAGACTGGTTAAATATCACCGGACGTGTCAATTTGGACAACTCGGATTATCGTAACAAAACAGAAAAATACGCTTCAACACTTGCCACTTTCTGCTCTGTCAATGGTGGTTTTGAAGATGCTATGCGTCAGGAACGTTCTTTATATACCGATTTAATGGCTACTGTTGATAAAACATTCGGAGATTTCCGTCTGAATACCAATATAGGTATGTCACTTTATCACACTTCCATGCAGACAATCGGCTTTGCTGGTGACCTGATTATACCTAACTTCTTTGCACTGAATAATATTAATTACGCTGCAAACTATAAACCACTACCGGACGGATACGATGACGAAGTACAAAGTATATTCGCTAATGTCGAATTAGGATGGAGAAGTCAACTTTACCTCACGTTGACCGGACGTAATGACTGGGATTCCAAACTGGCTTTCTCCAATCAGTCTTCATATTTCTACCCTTCTGTCGGCTTATCGGCTGTACTGACGGAAATGTTCGCTCTGCCTAAAATCATATCTTATGCAAAAGTACGTGGTTCTTACACAGTTGTAGCCTCTTCTTTCGACCGCTACCTGACTAACCCGGGATATGAATATAACAGCCAGACTCACAACTGGGCAAACCCGACAGTTTACCCGATGGACAATCTGAAACCGGAGAAAACCAAATCATGGGAAATCGGTCTGAACTTGAAGTTCTGGGAAAACCGCTTCAATCTGGACGCAACCTATTATCGTTCCAATACTTTAAACCAGACATTTAAAGTAGATATTCCCTCTTCCTCCGGATATAATAAGGCAATCGTTCAGACTGGTAATGTACAAAACCAAGGAATCGAACTGGCGCTCGGCTTCACCGACGAATGGGCAGGATTCAGATGGGCATCAAATGCTACTTTCACTCTGAACCGCAACAAGGTAAAACGTCTGGCAGGCGGTAGCACCAACCCTGTAACGGGCGAACTGATCGATATGCCAAACATGCCTGTAGGATGGCTTGGTAAAGAGAATGTAGCTCCCCGAGTAATCTTGACAGAAGGAGGTACAATGACCGACATATACGTGTACAATGAATTAACCAAAGATAATAACGGAAATATAAAAGTGGATGCTCAGACCGGAGGACTTAGTATGCATACGGCAGAGACTCCTACCAAAGTCGGAAATTTGAACGCCAACTATAATTTAGGCTGGACCAACAATTTCACTTACAAAGGAATCAATCTGGGAGTCGTACTTTCCGCACGTGTAGGTGGTCTGGCATACTCAGCCACGCAAGGTGTTCTGGACTACTATGGCGTATCAAGTATCACGGCAAATGCACGTGACAATAAAGGTGTACCAATGAATAACGGAAAAGTAGATACACAGAAATACTATCAGACCATCGGTACCGGTGAAGGCGGTTACGGAAGATACTATTTATACAGTGCCACCAATGTCCGTCTTCAGGAACTCAGTCTTAGCTATACACTTCCCAAGAAATGGCTGAACAATGTAGCCAATGTAACCTTCGGGCTTGTAGGACGCAACCTGTGGATGATCTATTGCAAAGCACCGTTTGACCCTGAATTGTCTGCTTCTACATCCAGTAATTACTATATGAATGTGGACTACTTCATGCAACCGAGCATGCGCAATATAGGATTTAATGTAAAAGTACAATTCTAAATTAATGAGAAAATTATTATGAAGAAATATCTAAGAAATATAACAGTCGGTACTGCTTTGGTATTAGTTGCCGGGAGTTGTACCGGTAATTTTGAAGAATACAACACCAATCAATTCCAGATTCATGAAGCTGACCCTTCTACTTTGATGAAGTCAATGATTGAGACGATCGTAAACATTCAACAGAATGACTCGCAGATGATGGATCAGATGGTCGGTCAGTTAGGAGGCTATCTGACATGTGCGAATGTATGGAGCGGCACTAACTTCGGCACATTCAATCAAAGTGATGCCTGGAATGCAGGTCCCTGGAATACTAATTTCGAGAAAATATACGGTAATTTCTTCCAGATACAGGAAGCAACTAATGAAAGCGGGCACTATTATGCTTTTGCACGTATGATACGGGCCATAACCATGCTGCGTGTTGCCGATTGTTACGGTCCGATGCCCTACAGTCAAGTGAAAAAAGGTAACTTCTATGTAGCTTATGACACAGAAGAACAAGTCTATAAGAATATAATGGAAGATTTTGCAAGCGCTGCCAACGTACTCTATAACTATTACAAAGATACCAATGGTAACGCACCGCTCGCCAGCAACGACCCTATATTCAGCGGCAATTATGCCAACTGGGCAAGACTCGCAAATTCCATGCGACTGAGGGTGGCTATCCGCATCAGTACAGCATATCCGGAGATGGCAAAAGAAAATGCGGAAGCTGCCGCATCTCATGAAGCCGGACTGATCGAAGCAAATAATGACAATGCCATGATGGATTGCGGCTCGCAGACAAACCCTTACCAATTGGCAGCTGTAAGCTGGGGTGATTTGCGTGTCAATGCCAATATCGTTGATTATATGAACGGATACGGTGATCCGCGTATGTCTAAATACTTCAACCATTCAACATTCACTGGTCACACTCAGGAATATGTGGGCATGCGCTCCGGAGAAGATGGTTTTGCCAAAAGTGACGTTGCAGGTTATTCCATACCGGCCATCACAGGAACTTCAAAGCTATTGGTATTCTGCGCTGCTGAAACAGCATTCCTCCGTGCGGAAGGCAAACTGAAGAACTGGTCTGTCGGCAATAAATCGGCTAAAGAGTACTATGAAGAAGGAATCAAACTCTCCATGGAACAGTACGGCACAACAATGCCTGACAATTATCTGACAAATACCGAAAAACCGACAGTATCACATAATAATGATCCCAGAGGCCATGCATATACCATCTCCAACACCGTTGCCGTTGCATGGAATGACAACAATGAAGAAGAAAATCTTCAGCGTATCATTACTCAGAAATGGATAGCCAACTATCCGTTGGGACTGGAAGCATGGGCTGAATATCGCCGTACCGGTTATCCGGAACTCTATCCTTGCATCGACAATCTGTCTCCATCAGGAGTAGACAGCAAGCGTGGTATGCGTCGTCTGAGATTCCCTTACACGGAAGTACAGAACAACCATTCCAATTATCAGCAAGGTGTTTCGTATCTGAAAAATGGTGGTCCGGATAATGAAGCCACAGATTTGTCGTGGGGAAAAACTAATTAATATAACCTCCTAACTAGAATTAATATGAAAAAGAATTATTTACTATATTTTTTATTGTTAGCGTTGAGCACCCCAATATGGGTGAGCTGTAATGACTGGACAGAATCAGAAGCAAAAGATTACTTCGAAGGTCCTTCAGAAGAATACTATGCAGCCCTGCGCGCATATAAAAAGTCTGATCATCCCAAAGCTTTCGGATGGTTCGGCAACTGGACAGGCGAAGGCGCTTCATTAGTAAACAGCATGGCAGGAATCCCGGATAGCGTGGATGTCGTTTCCATCTGGGGGAATTGGTCGAATATTACAGAAGCGCAAAAGAAGGATCTCAAGTTCTGTCAAGAAGTAAAAGGAACTCGCTTCACCATGTGCTTTATCATCACTTCGGTAGGTACACAGATCACTCCACAACATATATATGACAATTGGGAGTCAATGGGATTCGCAAGCCAACAGGAAGCTGTTAATGATTTCTGGGGCTGGCCTTCGGACGAGTCTGATAAAGAAGCCGTCGAAGCATCTATACGCAAATATGCAAATGCTATCGCTGATACGATCAACAAATACGGCTATGACGGATTCGATATCGACTACGAACCAAACTATGGTAATAAAGGTAACATTGTGGACGACGATGACAGAATGTTCATATTCGTAGACGAACTTGGCAAACACTTCGGTCCTAAATCGGGAACCGGCAAGTTATTGATCATTGACGGCGAACCGCAAAGTATAAAGAACAGACCCGATGTAGGCCCTTACTTTGATTACTTTATCATTCAGGCCTATAAACCCGGTAATGACAACAATCTGGACAAACGTCTGATAGACGGTGGTGTAGCAGGTCCGGGACTCGTTCAGACTTACGGTAGCGTAATGTCCGAAGAGCAAATCACAAAGATGACCATCATGACCGAAAACTTTGAGGCTGTAGATGCTGCTATGGATGGCGGATATCCTTATACCGACCGTTATGGCAACAGCATGAAATCTTTGGAAGGAATGGCACGCTGGCAACCGAAAAATGGTTTCCGTAAAGGCGGAGTAGGAAGCTATCATATGGAAGCAGAGTATCCGACAAATCCGGAATACAAGAATCTACGCAAAGCTATCCAGATTATGAATCCTTCTACCAAACCGTTAATTAAATATTAATTCACTATGAAACAGATTAAAAACATAAGAAACTTCTTGTTGATATCGCTTATCGCAGGCGGTACATGGATCGGCTGTGACGATGCGAATTATAGTACATTGGACACGCACGTCTTCTTCGAAGAAGCTTTAACTGCAACAAGCACCAAAGTGACTGTTATGGGCAGCGGTGAAACCAATGTCACACTGAACGCGCATATCAGCAATACACAACAGAAAGACAACAGCTATAGTCTGGCAATAGATCAGGCTGCTCTTGACGCATACAACAAGGCTAATGGTACAAACTACATCGCATTGCCGGAAACCCATTACACCCTTCCGGACAATATTACGATTAAAGCAGGCGCTTATAATGCAGATCCCATTTCCATACATATCAAAGCATTCTCCGAGGAAATGAATGCATCCGGTGAATCATATGCTTTACCCGTACGCCTGGTAGCAAAACAAGGTAGTATTGATGTAATGCCTGTTACCGGTAGCTTGGTGATTCTTGCCAATAGTATCATGGAATTTTCCGCCCCGCAATTTGTTGGAAGTACAGAACTCGTAGCCCAGAAATTCTCTGAAGCTCCTGAAACCTACAACGAGTTTACTGTCGAAGTTCGTTTCCAGGTAAGCAATACTGCCAATCGTAACCGTGCAGTATTCAGCACATCCGGCAGCGACGGCAAGAGCTTGTTATTGCGTTTCGAAGATCCGCAAAGCGACAATAGTGACCACAAAGCTCACTCATTAGTTCAGATTCAGACTCATGAAACCTATCTGAATCCGACCTACTCTTTCGAACCTAATAAGTGGCAACATCTTGCTGTGACATACAACGGTTCTAAATATCGTATCTATATTAACGGTAAAGACGGAGGTTCAAAAGACGTTGCCGGCGGGCCTTGTATATTTGGTAATATGAGTTGGTTCAGTGGCGGTAGCTGGTGGAGCGGATGTAAAATCTTGGTAAGTGAAGCCCGTATCTGGTCTGTATGCCGGTCGGAAATTCAGATTCAGAACAACATGACTATCACAAGTCCAAAATCTCCGGGATTAGAAGCTTATTGGAGATTCAATGAAGGTAAAGGTAATGTATTTGAAGATACTACCGGTAAAGGGCATACTATTACCACAACAGTCACTCCTGTGTGGATAGATAAGATTCTGTCTACAGATGAAGCTACTCCATGGAAATAAAATGATGGTACAATTTTAATATAGTTACTATGAATAAAGTATTTCAATCAATAATCATTACACTCATGAGTGCAATGATCCCTTTCTTCTCATCTTGCAGCGATGATGATTCGGTCAACGAATGGGATATGAGCTATGTTTCTTTATTGCCGGCAGATTATTTGAGACCGACTCCTTCGTTTACACTAAAGCATGTGGAAGAAGAAGGTATTGAAGGCAGTGTTGAGTTTCAGTTTATGGCTACAACACAAAAAGCTGTTGCCCAGGATATAAATGTAAATATTGACGCTACCTGTGATGGAATCTCAGCAGATAAGATCAACTTAACTTCCAAAACAGCCGTAATAAAGGCAAATGCTACAGCTTCAGAACCTATTACCTTAAGTATTACGGACTGGGATGAGTTGGAAAGTATCAAAGGAGAGGCAAACTATACTCTGAGAATAAAAATAACAGGTATAGAATCAACAGCAACAGATGTTGCCAATGCAGCATACTATCAGGAGATAGTGCTGAAAATCTCTAAAAGCGCTGAAAGGAAAAAGGAGAATGTACTGCTCACCAATGCTAAAGACTGGATCTTCACCTTTATGGAAGGAGTAGAAAATCCTGAATCAAACTCGGTCGCAGGAACAGGAAGCAGTGATGTTGCGACCAACGGAATACCTTTCTGGTTGACTGTTGACCTAAAAACAGTGAAAACTCTGACAGGCATTCAAACCAGACATTGGGGAGCTGGATATGCTCCTACGAAAGTCGAGATATTCACATCTGAAGATGGCGAAAAATGGGTATCCATCGGTCAATGGACTACAAAGGGAGGAACTCAGACTATCACATTTGAAGAAAGTGTCAAAACACGCTATCTGAAGTATCAGATGATCACTGTTCCCGGTCGTGTAGATATTACAAGATTCTATATATATTCTTGGGAATAAGTGTATGGAATAAGTTTTCCATCAATAAAATACCGGACAAGAGCAGACTTACAAGAAAAATGTATAAGTTTGCTCTTGTTTTTATATAGAGCTACAATCCACCTTTAGCAAACATAAATTAGATAAAATGAAAAAACATCATCTATTAGGAGTCATTCTTTTATGCAGTGGACTATTTTCCTGTTCTTCAGGAGTTATTCAGCAGGCAAACTACGAAGTTATTCCTCTGCCTCAGGAAATCAAAATTACGACCGGAAACTTTGTACTAAATGACCGTACTTCCATCGTCTATCCGAAAGATAACAAGGAAATGCAGCAAAATGCAAATCTGTTGGCGGAATACATTCATCAGATGTCCGGCAAAAAGCTGAAAGTCACTGACGAGCCAGTCACTTCAAACGCAATAATCTTAGCAACAGGTCTGAATGCAGACAATGCCGAAGCATATCAACTAAAAGTAACCCAAGACAACGTAACCATCACAGGTACTTCAGAAGCAGGAACTTTTTATGGCATACAGACTTTACGGAAGTCACTCCCAATTACAAACAAAGGAGACATAAGCCTTCCTGCTGCCGAAATTAACGACTATCCACGTTTCTCCTATCGCGGAGTACATTTAGATGTTTCACGCCATTTCTTCCCGGCCGACTCTGTCAAACACTTTATTGATATGATGGCTTTACACAATATCAACCGTCTTCATTGGCATCTGACCGATGATCAGGGATGGAGAATTGAAATCAAAAAACGTCCGGAGTTGACCACTATCGGTTCCAAACGCTCGGAGACAGTCATCGGACATAATTCCGGAGAATATGACGGCATTCCCTATAGTGGTTTTTATACACAGGATGAAGCTAGGGAGATTGTAAAATATGCAAAGGAACGCCATATCACAGTAATACCGGAAATTGACCTTCCGGGACATATGCAGGCTGCGCTTGCTGCTTACCCCGAATTGGGTTGCACGGGCGGCCTCTATGAAGTATGGAAAATGTGGGGAGTATCAGAAGATGTGCTCTGTGCAGGAAATGACAAGACACTGACATTTATAGAAGATGTCCTGAATGAAATTGTAGATATTTTCCCATCCGAATATATTCATGTCGGTGGTGATGAATGCCCGAAGGTACGTTGGAAGAAATGCCCGAAATGTCAGGCACGTATCAAGGAACTGGGGCTAAAAGCCGATAAAGGTCACACAGCCGAACAAAGACTTCAGAGTTATATCATAAATTATGCGGAACAGTTTCTTAACGGCAAAGGACGTCAGATCATTGGCTGGGAAGAAATACTGGAAGGAGGACTGGCACCCAATGCCACTGTCATGTCATGGAGGGGCATAGAAGGAGGAATTGAAGCAGTGAAGCATAAACACGACGCAATCATGACACCCAGTTCATTCCTGTACTTCGATTACTATCAGACCATGGATACAGACAATGAACCGCCTGCTATCGGAGGGTATGTACCTTTAGAAAAGGTATATAGCTACGAACCGGTTCCTCAGATACTCACTCCTGAAGAAGCTAAGCATATCGTGGGCGTACAAGCCAATTTATGGACGGAATATATCCCTACTTATAGTCAGGTAGAATATATGGAACTACCCCGTATGGCCGCATTATCAGAAATACAGTGGACTATGCCGAAGAAAAAAGAATATGCGGATTTCCTGAAACGATTGCCCGGACTGATCGCTGTCTATGACATCAATCAATATAACTATGCCAAACATATCTTCCAGGTAAAGTCCCAATATATCCCTGATACCGAAGCCAACGTATTGAATGTTGTCTTATCTACTATTGATAATACTCCGGTCTACTATACACTCGATGGCAGTGAACCTACAGCCAGTTCCAATATATACACGGACACGCTGAAAATCGGTCAAAGCTGCACACTGAAAGCAATCACTATCCGTCCCAATGGCAGTAGTGCTGTGTTGAAAGAGGATATCAAATTCAACAAAGCCACCATGAAGCCGATCACCATGCAGCAGCCCATCAATGAAAAGTATAAATTCGAAGGAAAGAATACACTCATTGACGGACTGGCAGGAAGCAGAAATTACCGTACCGGACGATGGATTGCCTTCTATCAGAACGACCTTGAAGCAGTGATTGACCTGCAACAGGAGACTCCGATAAGCAAAGCATGGGTACGCACCTACGTAGAAATAGGAGAAGAAATTCTTGATTTACGCGAACTTTCCGTAGCCGTATCAAACGATGGGAAAGAGTATAAAGAAGTAAAATCCGAAGTTTACCCCGCCGTCAGTAAGGAAGATAAGAATGGCATCTATACCCATGAACTTTCTTTCGATACAGTGCAGGCACGTTATGTAAAAATAGCAGCCCGTCCGGAATATAACATACCGGCATGGCATTGGGGTAAAGGAAGACCGGCATTTATATTCGTAGATGAAATAGGGCTGGAATAAAACTTAAAAAGGTATGTCGCTGGGCGACATACCTTTTTTTAACATTCTCTTTATCCTCTTTATTTTTTAGACAATCGAATAATCCGTCCTTCCTTCTTATAGCTGAAGTGATTTGTATGCATCAATACATTCAATATTTCGTCCGGAAGATTATCAGTAGAGAATTCACCGGTGAACCGTTCGGTCTTCAGACTTTCGTCATCATACACAAACTTCAAGTCATACAGTTTCTCCATAATATTTGTAATCTCCAGCAATGAATGTTGCTTAAATTTCAATTTTCCGTTAATCCACAGAAGAACTTCGGTCGGCTCGGCATATTCTATTAATTCAGCCTGATAGGTCGTTGTATTAATGTTCAACGTTTGTCCCGGTTTCAGCAGATAGCCATTATTGACGGTTCGCGGAGATTCCATTCGTACAGAACCTTGTAACAGAGTGGTCACTACCCTGTCCTCTTCTTCACGTGCCCGTACATTAAACTTTGTACCCAATACACAAGTCTTAATATGCTTCGTATTTACAATGAATGGAGCATGCTTGTCACGAGCCACTTCAAAGTAAGCCTCACCCGACAAATCAATCTGACGATCCGTACTCCAGAAAGAGTTACGGTAAATAAGCTTCGTAGATGCATTCAGCCAAACCTTACTACCGTCCGGAAGCACTGTTTGCGCTCTCTGTCCACCGGTAGTCATCACTGTATAATCAGAAAGTTTATTGGAAAGCAATCCCCACGCAATTCCGCCTGCGAAAACAAGACCTGCCAGAAAAGCGGCTGCCGCGGACGCATAACGTCCCCATCGAACCGATATACTTCTTCGCTTGGCTTTTTTCTCCTTTTCACGTACGAGCGACTTAAACTTCGTCAGTGACGCTTCTGTGTCTACAGCATCCATCACTGCCATACGGTCGCCTACAAAAAGGGTATAATATAGCTGCTCTAGTATTTGTCGGTTTTCCGGTGCTTCTTCACACCATAGTTCTACCTGCTGACATTCTTCGTCATTGCATCCTCCCCTCAGGTAGTTCATCAAGATAGATTCATCCATGTTCAATCATCCTTTTACTATAAAAAAATATAATACCTCTGTTATTAATACAGTTGGCAGCGCAAATATACTAAACTAAAAAAGAAAAAAATATTTTCTCCCGTTTTATTTCGTTTCTTTCATTGCTTTCATTATTTTTGCTCTGCATAAAAAATAATGAAGAATGCAACAACCTCCTATATACCTAGATATTAACAATAATAAATCTATCATCAATGCCTTGAAAGCAGGCGAAGAATATGTATTCGACGCTGTCTACAGGCATTATTTCCGTAGATTGTGCGCCTTTTGTTCGCAATATGTCAGCGAGCAGGAGGAGATTGAGGAGATTGTACAGGACACGATGATGTGGTTATGGGAAAACCGCTGTAACCTTATGGAAGAGCTTACATTGAAAACGCTTCTCTTTACTATTGTCAAAAACAAAGCTCTGAACCGTATTTCCCATTTCGAGATCAGACGAAAAGTACATCAGGAGATTACAGAAAAATTCGAGAAAGAATTCGACAATCCTGACTTTTATCTGGAAAATGAGTTGTTCCGCCTTTATGAGAATGCTCTGAAACAGCTTCCCAAAGATTATCGGGAAGCATACGAAATGAATCGTAATCACCGGATGACCCATAAAGAAATTGCAGAAAAGCTGAACGTCTCTCCCCAAACCGTTAACTATCGTATCGGACAGGCTTTAAAGCTATTACGCATTGCCCTAAAAGACTATTTGCCTTTATTTATTCTTTATTTCGGGCTTGACATATTCAAACAATCATGAAACAATTCATATCAAAAGCATGAGTGAACTCCTAGTCTATAAAGCCTCGGCAGGTTCAGGCAAAACCTTTACCCTTGCAGTGGAATACATAAAGTTGCTGGTACTGAATCCACGTGCCTACCGACAGATTCTCGCTGTTACCTTTACCAATAAGGCAACAGCAGAAATGAAGGAACGTATTCTCAGTCAGCTATACGGCATTCAGATCGGTGACAAAGATTCCGAGGCCTACCTGAACCGCATCAAAGAAGAAACAAAGAGGACAGAACAGGAAATACGGGAAGCCGCAGGAATCGCCCTCGGATATATGCTGCACGACTACAGTCGTTTCCGTGTAGAAACCATCGATTCTTTTTTCCAGTCCGTCATGCGCAATCTGGCTCGTGAGCTGGAACTCAGTCCGAATCTGAATATCGAACTGAACAATGCGGAAGTACTCAGTGATGCGGTGGACAGCATGATTGAGAAACTGGGTCCCACCTCTCCTGTCCTCGCATGGCTGTTAGACTACATCAACGAACGAATAGCTGATGACAAACGCTGGAATGTATCGGATGAAGTCAAAAATTTCGGGCGCAACATCTTCGACGAAGGATATATAGAAAAAGGTGAAGGTCTCCGCCAGCGCCTCCGCAATCCGGATACCATCAAAGAATACCGCAAGCAGCTGAAAGCTTTGGAAACAGAAATCCTGGAGCAAATGAAAGGATTCTATGACCAGTTTGAAGGAGAACTGGAAGGACACGCCCTTACCGCAGATGAACTAAAAAACGGTTCACGGGGAATCGGCAGCTATTTCCGTAAGCTGAACAATGGCATTCTAAGTAATGACATCCGCAATGCCACTGTAGAGAAATGCCTGGAAGATGCCAAACACTGGGCTACTAAAACATCTCCACGGTTTGCCGATATTATTGATCTTGCGAAATCCAGCCTGATGCAGATACTGGAGGATGCGGAGAAGCTGCGTTCTAAAAACAATCTCCTGCTAAATAGTTGCCGGCTTTCCCTGCAGCATCTCAACAAGGTACAGCTTCTCGCCAATATCGACGAAGAAGTGCGACAGCTGAACCATGACAACAACCGGTTCCTTTTATCAGATACCAATGCCCTGCTCCATCAACTGGTTAAGGACGGAGATTCCTCTTTCGTGTTCGAAAAGATAGGAACCAACATCCGCAATGTCATGATCGACGAGTTTCAAGACACCAGCCGGATGCAATGGGGAAATTTCAAACTGCTCCTGCTCGAAGGGCTTTCACAAGGAGCAGACAGCCTGATAGTAGGAGACGTCAAACAGTCCATCTACCGCTGGCGAAACGGTGACTGGGGAATCCTTAACGGTCTGAACGACCGCATCGAGCATTTCCCCATCAAGGTAAAGACCTTAGCCACCAACCGGAGAAGTGAGACCAATATCATCCGGTTCAACAACCAAATATTCACTGCTGCCGTAAATTACCTGAACGAAGTATACAAAAAACAGTTGGGCAAAGATTGCGATGATCTTCAGAAAGCCTATGCCGATGTGGTACAGGAATCTCCGCGAAGTGTACAGAAAGGATATGTCAAAGCCACTTTTCTGGAACCGGACGAAGCGCATGACTATACAGACCAGACGCTGATAAGTCTCGGTGAAGAAGTAGAGCATCTGCTTTCTTCCGGTGTACGGCTGAATGACATAGCTATCCTTGTACGCAAGAACAAAAGTATTCCCCGCATCGCGGACTACTTCGACAAAGAGTTACATTATAAAATTGTATCAGACGAAGCCTTCCGCCTCGATGCCTCTCTTGCCATCTGCATGATGATAGACGCACTGCGATTTCTATCCGACGAGAGCAATAAAATTGCACGGGCCCAACTGGCAATAGCCTATCAGAACGAAGTTCTGCAAAAGAATCTGGACTGGAACACCCTTCTGCTCCTTCCGATAGAAAACTATCTGCCGCCCGCATTTCTTGAAAAGCAGAAAGAACTCCGTCTTATGCCTCTCTACGAATTGCTGGAAGAACTATTCAGCATCTTCGAAATGAGTCACATTGAAGAACAGGATGCCTATCTGTTTGCCTTCTTCGATGCCGTAACGGATTATTTGCAAAGTAACTCCTCGGAGCTCGACGGTTTTATCCGCTACTGGGATGAGACGCTGTGCAGCAAAACCATTCCCAGCGGTGAAGTGGAAGGTATCCGAATCTTCTCCATCCACAAATCCAAAGGATTGGAATTTCATACAGTACTCCTTCCCTTCTGCGACTGGAAACTGGAGAATGAAACGAATAACCAACTGGTATGGTGTGCCCCTCAGGAAGCTCCGTTCAATGCCATGGATATCCTTCCCATCAATTACTCGACACAAATGGCCGAATCCATCTATGGGAACGATTATCTGCTGGAACGTCTTCAACTGTGGGTGGACAATCTCAACCTGCTTTATGTAGCCTTCACCCGTGCCGGAAAGAATCTGATCATCTGGAGCAAGAAAGGACAAAAAGGAACTATGTCCGAACTGTTGGCCAATACACTGCCTGTAGTTGCCCTCAAAGAAGGCCTCGACTGGGAGGAAGATTGCTATGAACAAGGAGAACTCTGTCCTTCGGAAGAAGAAAAAGCAAAAACTTCGACCAATAAACTGACTCAGAAGCCGGATAAGTTGCCTGTCCACATGGAGTCCATGCGTCATGAGATTGAATTCCGTCAATCCAACCGCTCCGCCGATTTCATTCAGGGGATCGAGGAAGAAGAATCGGATGACCGTTTCATTCATCGCGGACGTATGCTGCACACGCTATTTTCTGCCATAGAAACAGCAGAAGATATTGATCCGGCTATTGAGCGCCTCATTTTCGAAGGGGTCATCGCCAGCAGCGAAAAGGCCGAAGAAATACGGGAAGTAGCCCGAAAAGCATTCTCCTCCCCGGAGATTCAAGACTGGTATTCGGGGGAATGGACCCTGTTCAACGAATGTGCCATCATTTACAAAGAAAAAGGGGTGTTGCAAACCCGACGTCCCGACCGTGTAATGATGAAAGACGGTCAAGTAGTTGTAGTTGACTTCAAATTCGGTAAAGAGAACCTCCAATATAACAAACAGGTAAAAGGATATATGCAACTGCTTACTAAGATGGGATATAAAAATATCACCGGCTACCTGTGGTACGTAGATGAAGAGCTAATTGTAAAAGTGAAATAATGAAAGCCGCACCGCTCATAGGAATTAGCCGCCATCGGCTCAGTACTGATGGAGAGGGAGTCACTACTCTAGTGGCCTTCCATGGTTGCCCGCTGCGCTGCAAATATTGCCTCAATCCGCAATCTCTACACTCAGAAGATATATGGAAGCACTATGACTGCGGGCAGCTTTATGAGGAAGTCAAACAGGATGAGTTATATTTTCTCGCTACTCACGGAGGCATTACATTCGGAGGCGGAGAACCTTGTTTACAGAGCGATTTCATTGATGAATTCCGTCAACTCTGTGGACAGGAATGGCAGCTTTCCGTAGAAACGTCACTCAATGTAGCACAAGAGAATATAGAGAAACTAGTACCTGTTGTTGATTCTTATATCATCGATATCAAAGACATTAATAATGCCATATACCAAAAGTACACCGGAAAAGACAATGAAAAAGTCCTGCATAATCTTCAATATTTGATTGATCACGGAAAAAACGAACAAATCATTGTTCGTACCCCCGTCATTCCCGCATACAATACAGAGAACGACGTCGATTATAGCATCCGTTTACTGAAAGAAATGGGAATCACCCAATTCGATCGGTTTACTTATAAAACACCTAATAATTGTCAGCCATGAAACGAGGAAAACAAACCTGCAGGATATTGAAGGATATCCGCAGACAAATAGCAGAAGCTAATGATATTGAGTTTATTACTTCCGAGTGTCAATATCAAGGTGACTGTCTAGGCACTTGTCCCAAGTGCGAAGCCGAAGTACGTTATCTGGAACAACAGCTGGAACGTAAACGGATGGCTGGAAAAGCCATAACTATATTAGGTATATCTGCCGGACTGGTAGCAATGGCACCAATGACTTCATGTAGTAGTTCTCCTAATAAAGGGACTAGTCAGGAAACTATCAGTGACTCTACCAATGCAAGTGTAATGTTTGGAGAAGTATGCCCGACTCCTGTAGAGGATACTATACCTATGGTAGAGAAAGATACAGTAAACAAACAAGAATTACCTGAACTACCCCAAGACATGGGATTAATTGAGATTACCCCTATATCAGGCGAAATAATAACAGTAAAAGACTCGCTTACTGAAAAAGACTCGCTTACCGACGTATTAGAAGTAGCTGCTGTCATGCCCGAATTTCCGGGAGGAGCACAAGAACTAATGAAATTCATTAGTGCAAACATAGAATATCCCGAAATAGCCCAAGGAGACATGGGACAAGGTCGCGTCATCGTTCGATTTATCGTTGACAAAGAAGGGAATATTATTCAACCTAAAGTGGTACGTAGTGTAGATCCATATTTAGATAAAGAAGCATTACGTATTGTCGGTCTTATGCCTAAATGGAAACCGGGAGAACTGGATGACGGAACGAAAGTTGCCGTCCGCTTCACAATCCCTGTAATGTTCAGGCAACAATAAACAAATATCTAAGATAGAAAAAACTTATAACTGATATGCAATCATTTCTCCAACTAGTCGCTCATGATTTATATACCAAGATAGGAAACGATCTGTCCCGTACAGTACTCGTCTTCCCTAACAAGCGTGCCAACTTATTCTTCAACGAATATCTGGCAGGAGAATCCGACCAACCGATCTGGTCTCCTGCCGCAATGAGTATCAGCGACCTGTTCCGGAAGTTATCTGTACAGAAAGCGGGTGACCCTATCCGGTTGGTCTGCGAACTATATAAAGTATTCCGTGAAGAAACAGAAAGTCAGGAAACACTGGACGACTTCTATTTTTGGGGCGAGCTGCTCATCAGCGATTTCGACGATGTAGATAAAAACCTGGTAGATGCGGACAAACTCTTCAGTAACTTGCAGGACCTGAAGAATCTGATGGACGATTACGAATTCCTTGATAAAGAGCAGGAAGAAGCAATCCAACAGTTCTTCCAAAACTTCTCTATCGAGCGCCGTACCGTACTCAAAGAGAAGTTTATCTCCCTTTGGGACAAACTGGGTACCATCTACCACCGCTACCGTGAAAACTTAGCGGAACTCGGAATAGCCTACGAAGGAATGCTCTATCGCAATGTAATCGAGCAACTCGATACCACCCGACTGAAATATGACAAATACATCTTTGTCGGCTTCAACGTGCTCAATAAAGTAGAGACCAAATTCTTCCAGCTATTACAAGATGCGGATAAAGCCATGTTCTACTGGGATTACGATCTCTTTTATACCAAGCAAATAGCCAAACACGAAGCCGGAGAATTCATCAACCGTAATCTGAAACGATTCCCGAATGAATTGCCCGAAAGTTGTTTCGACACTCTACGGAAGCCGAAGAACATACGCTATATCTCCGCTTCTACCGAGAACGCGCAAGCCCGCTTTCTTCCGGAATGGGTACAAAGTACTCTTTCCACTGCCAACGAAGAAAAAGAGAACGCCGTAGTCCTCTGCAACGAAGCCCTGCTGCTTCCCGTACTCCACTCCATCCCGCAAGAAGTGAAGAACGTCAACATCACGATGGGTTTCCCGCTTGCACAAACTCCGGTATACAGCTTTATTAATGCCGCTATGGAATTACAAACGAACGGCTACCGTACCGCTACCGGACGTTTCACCTACGAAACCGTATCCGCTATACTGAAGCACCCATATACCCGTCAGCTATCCATCAACGCTGAACCTCTGGAACGGGAACTGACCAAGACTAACCGCTTCTACCCGCTCCCTTCAGAACTGAAAATGGATGATTTCCTAATCAAACTTTTCACTCCCCGAAGCGGCATCAAGGAGCTATGCGACTACCTGACCGAATTAATCAAAGACATCTCCCTTCTCTATCGGGAAGAAAGCGAGTACAACGATATCTTCAACCAACTTTACCGGGAATCCCTCTTCAAGAGCTATACCACCATCAACCGTCTCTATAGCCTGATAGAAACCGGAGAGCTGAATGTACGCACCGACACACTAAGACGCCTGGTCAGCAAAGTGCTGACCGCCTCCAACATTCCTTTCCATGGTGAACCTGCCATTGGTATGCAAGTCATGGGAGTACTGGAAACCCGTAACCTTGACTTTCGCAATATCATCCTTCTCTCTCTCAACGAAGGACAATTGCCTAAATCAGGAGGTGATTCTTCCTTTATTCCCTATAACCTCCGGAAAGCTTTCGGTATGACCACCATCGAACACAAAAATGCGGTCTATGCCTATTATTTCTACCGACTGATACAACGGGCGGAAAACATCACCTTGCTTTACAACACTTCTTCCAATGGGCTGAACCGTGGAGAAGAATCCCGTTTCATGTTACAATTGCTTGTAGAAGGGCCTCACAAGATTACCCGCGAATATCTTGAAGCCGGACAATCTCCTCAAGGTACAACAGATATCAGCATAGAGAAAACTCCGGAAGTATTCGAACGACTTCGCTGCTCTTATGACTGTTCGAATCCCCAATCGTATATACTTTCTCCTTCAGCCCTCAACGCCTATCTCGATTGCCGGCTGAAATTCTATTACCGTTATGTAGCCAGACTAAAAGCACCGGACGAAGTCAGTGCGGAAATCGACTCCGCATTGTTCGGAACCATCTTCCACCTCTCCGCCCAATTAGCTTATACAGACCTGACCGCTAACAGGAAAATAATACAAAAAGAAGAGTTGGAACGCTTGCTGCGCAACGAAGTCAAACTACAAAACTATGTTGACCTCGCTTTCAAGCAAGAGCTTTTCAAGGTTCCGGCAGACGAAAAGCCCGAATATAATGGCGTACAACTCATCAACTCCAAAGTAATCGTCTCCTATCTGAAACAACTGCTGAGGAATGACCTGCAATACGCCCCCTTCGAAATGGTCGCCATGGAAAAACCTGTTGCCGAAAAGATAACGATTCAGACCGGTCAAGGTCCGATCACCCTCCGATTGGGAGGAACCATCGATCGTATGGATGCCAAAGACACCACCCTGCGTATTGTAGACTATAAAACCGGAGGAAGCCCCAAGACGCCTGCCAACATCGAGCAACTGTTTACTCCGTCGGAAACGCGTCCCAACTATATCTTCCAGACTTTCCTGTATGCTGCCATTATGAGCCGGCAGCAGTCTCTGAAAGTAGCTCCTTCCCTTCTCTACATCCATCGGGCAGCCTCTGAAAGCTATTCGCCCGTCATTGAAATGGGAGAGCCACGCCAACCGAAGATTCCGGTCAACAACTTTGCCTTTTTTGAAGATGAATTCCGAGAACGTCTGCAAAGACTATTAAAAGAAATATTCGATGAGAATGAGCCTTTCACACAGACAGAAGATACAAAGAAATGTGCTTATTGTGATTTTAAAGCCATTTGTAAACGATAAAATGCTGAAAGAATAATTTATAACTATCAAACAAAACCTGTCCTGTTATTCTGAGCTGTCACTACTTCTCTAAAGTAATGTGCTTAGAAAACAGGACAGGTTTTTATCTTATATCGAACTTATATTAGCTTTCCAACAACGGAATCGAGAAACTGAACGTAGAACCTTCTCCTTTCTTCGAAGTGAACCAGAGCTCACCTCCGTTCTTAGTAACAAAGTCCTTACAGAGCAGCAGTCCGAGTCCTGAACCTTCTTCATTATTTGTACCGAAAGTACTGAAATGCGTATCGGTATGCAACAATTTCTTCTGATTTTCTTCATCAATACCACACCCGCTATCCTTCACGCTAACTATCGCCATGCTATCTTCTTCTCTCAGTGATACCAAGACTTCCGATCCCTCGTTACTGAACTTGATTGCATTACTTATCAAGTTACGGATAACTGTCTTAATCATATCAATATCCGCACGTACTTCCATACGATCTTCAGGTATTTCCACAGCAATGTGGATATTCTTCAGCCCGGCTACCATTGTAAAGATCTCGCTCACTCCTTCCACTACTTCTACCATATCGATATTCTGGTAAACAACTTTCAGCTTACCAATCTGACTCTTCGTCCACTTCAATAAGTTGTCGAGTAAGGAAAATACATCCTCTGTTGTCTGATTGGCCATTGTCAGCAGTTCATACATTTCAGAGCCGATAGTTTCACTCGGTAAGTTCAGAATCAGCATATTGAGCACCATCTTAATAGAGCCCATAGGCGAACGCAGGTCGTGTGCAATCACAGAGTAGAGTTTATCACGTCCTATGATAGTCTTGCGCAACTCTTCTGTTTGTGCTATGATAATTCGTTTGGCTGCCACCAACGAGATCTGATGCGTTACACGAATAATCAGTTCCTCTTTATTAAACGGTTTGGAAATAAAATCGTTACCGCCCACCTGAAATCCTTTCACGATATCCGCCGTACTATTCAAAGCAGTAAGAAAGATCACTGGAATTTCGCTCATTTCTTCATCGGCCTTCATTTGCTGGGCTACTTCGAAACCGCTGATATCCGGCATCATCACATCCAGCAACACAAGATCAGGTTTTTCTTTCTTCACCTGCTCCAAAGCCTGAGTTCCATTGCCTGCTGTTACAATATTGAACTTCTCATTGGTCAGAAGCACCTTCAGCAGAAGGACATTTGAAATTACGTCGTCCACAATAAGGACCTTATATTCGGAAGGATTAATTTCCACATTCATATCATTCTATTTTTTATGTTACATCAGACATTTTTTAAATACTCAATCATACGCTTCAGCCCATCTTCCAGCTCGACGGTAGGCTGCCATCCCAGTTTCTCTTTTGCCAGTTTTATATCCGGCTGACGCTGTTTCGGATCATCGGTCGGCAGAGGTTTAAAAACTATCTTCGAAGTAGAGCCAGTCATCCGGATCACTCTTTCCGCCAATTCAAGAACCGGAAACTCATTCGGATTTCCAATATTTATCGGACCCGTAAAGTCATCCTCCGTATCCATCATCCGCACCATTCCTTCTATCAGGTCATCGATATACTGAAAACTGCGTGTCTGTTTCCCATCACCATATATCGTGATATCTTCATTATTCAGCGCCTGTATGATAAAGTTTGAGACCACACGACCATCATTAGGAAGCATTCTCGGACCATAAGTATTAAAGATACGAATGATCTTGATGCGAGTCTGATTCTGGCGGTAGTAATCCATAAACAAGGTTTCAGCACATCTCTTTCCTTCATCATAACATGAGCGATAACCTACCGGATTCACATTTCCCCAATAGCTTTCCGGCTGAGGATGAATAATTGGATCACCATACACTTCGCTAGTGGAGGCTTGCAGTATTTTGGCATCCAGTCTCATCGCCAGTCCGAGCATATTGATAGCCCCCATCACAGATGTTTTGGCAGTTTGAATCGGATCATGTTGGTAATGAATGGGTGACGCCGGACAAGCCAGATTGTAAATTTCATCCACTTCGGCAGAATAAGGATAAGTAACGTCGTGTCTTACAACTTCAAAATGATGATTTCCCATCAAATGCTTTATATTGTCCTTAGAACCTGTAAAGAAGTTATCCAAACATATAACGTCGTGTCCCTCATTTACAAGTCGAGTACAAAGATGCGAGCCTATAAATCCAGCCCCGCCACTTACCAATATTCTTTTCATCTTCTAATTTTAACTATTGTTTTTCAGAGAAGAGAACTTCCCCGTCTTGTTTATAGAGGCAAATGTAAACGATTTGCTCATAATATACAATTTTAAAGGTGGATATTTTTTAAGAAAAGCAAAAATAAAATAGTTTCAGTTTCCGAAACAACTTTCCTGTGTCAAGTGTTATTAATAGAAACAAACCACTAATTCAATAGGATTATGATAATGAATGAACTTAATACAAACCTGATAGAAGCGGCCAAAGAAAAGTTCCCTGCAAAAGGACAATTGGCAAATATATTAATGGATACCCTTTATATGGGTAAGGAAGCTATCTACCGGAGGCTGCGTGGCGAAGTCCCCTTTACATTTCAGGAAGCAGCCATTATTTCAAAAGAACTGGGGATATCCCTGGACAGAATTGCCGGAGTTAGCTTCAGCAACAATGCAATGTTCGATATCAATGTAGTAGATCATGGCAACCCCTTCGAAACTTACTATGATTTCCTCAACAAGCACGTCAAGTTATTCCATACGCTGCGGGAAGATCCGAATGCCTCATTAGGTACAGCCTCCAATGTAATTCCGCAGACACTATATCTGAAGCACGAACTTCTGGCCAAGTTCCGTTTCTTCAAGTGGATGTATCAGAATGAACATATTAAGTGCAAACATTTCGAAGAACTGGAGATTCCTCAAAAGATAATCAATGTCCAGCAAGATTTTGCGAAACTTTCGCATCATATTCATTCTACCGATTACATTTGGGACAGCATGGTTTTTCTTCATCTTATCAATGATATACAGTATTTTTCCGACATACATCTCATTTCAGACGAAATGAAGCAAAATCTGAAAGAAGAATTGCTGATACTTACAGATGAGTTGGAAAGGCTTGCTATAAAAGGAAAGACAGACTTTGGTAATGATGTGCATATTTATGTGTCACAAATCAACTTCGAGGCGACTTACAGTTATCTCGAGACAAGTACACTACAACTTAGTCTGATACGTGTTTATTCCATTAATTCACTCACTACACAGGACGTTCAGATGTTTCAAAGTCTGAAAGAATGGATTCAGTCATTAAAGAAATTCTCTACACTCATCTCAGAAAGTGGTGAGATGCAACGCATCCAATTCTTTAATCAACAGCGCGAAATCATTGATGCTCTATAGAGTTCTTCCTAATTTCGATAATCGAAACTAACTGAATTTTATAATTCCAAATCATGAAAGTAGACAAGCTTATTGCCTACTTTTTTCCATTATACGTTCTTTTTCTATCTCTATTCTATCAAATGAGAAAAAGCTCTTACTCTTCAGAACTGTTTTCCCACACAAAACTCTCGTTTACATGCCGTAATTTTGCATAGAATGTATCACATAAAGTATTAACGTATATAAAAGAGAACAAACAATGAAAAATGGTATTGTAAACGAGTTGATTACTGCAATGAAAGAACGGATCCCCAAAGGACAAAATCTTGCCAATTCTCTGGCAGACATTTTGTATATGGGTAAAGAAGCCGTCTATCGCAGACTACGGGGTGAAGTAGCTTTTACTATCGACGAAGTAGCCCTTCTGTCTAAAAAACTGGGGATTTCTATTGATCAGATTATAGGTAACCACCTTTCCAATAGAGTTACTTTTGATATGAACCTGCTGCATTCGCCCAACACTTTAGAAAGTTATTATGAGATTATCAGCCGTTATCAGCAGATATTCGATTATGTGAAAGGAGACGATACGACGGAAGTATATACAGCTTCCAATCTTCTTCCCTTCACTCTTTATTCATCTTACGAATACATGTCTAAGTTCCGCCTTTGCCGATGGATTTATCAGAACGGGCAAATGAAAACACCGAACTCACTGGCAGAGATGCAGGTAGAAGACAGAATCGTGAAAGCGCATAATAAGCTGAGTGAAAGTGTAAAGCAATGTCGGAAGACCTATTTTATCTGGGATAGCAACATCTTTCTTTCCTTTGTCAAAGAGATCAAGTATTTCGCAAGTCTGAATCTGATTACGGAAGACGACGTGGCACACCTGAAAGATGAACTCTACCAATTGCTTTCAGTCATGGAGACACTATCTGTTAAGGGAGAATTCAGTGAGGGGCGAAAAGTCTCTTTCTATCTCTCAAACATTGATTTCGAAGCGACTTACACCTACATAGAGAAACAAGACTACCAAGTCAGTTTGCTCCGGGTGTATTCCATCAATTCGATGGATTCGCAAAGTCCGCAAATCTGTCAGATACAGCGGAACTGGATTCAATCATTGAAACGACATTCCACACTAATTTCAGAAAGTGGAGAAGCCCAGCGTATCGAGTTCCTGCAAAAGCAACGTACAGTGATTGATACTCTCTAAAGTACAAACAGCCCGGATCATTATCGACCCGGGCTGTTCTCCCTTCAGGATATTACTATTTATCCTGTCCCACTAATAATAGTTCCCCACTATTCTTAGATCATTCTATTGATTCTCTTCCTGAATGCGATGCACCCATCCATTGACAACAATCTGTACAGCAAGCCATGATTCAGACAAGAAAAAGATTATATGATAGTTGCTCTGTCGATCCAGATATTCTTGTGTGCTCAGATTTTTACCCTCCGCATTGGTCATAGCAAGATAATCAATCAGATTTATATCGAACACTCTCTTTCCGGATGCTTTTTCAGTAAGCACCAAACGAGTTTTCCGGTCTTCCATCAGCCTCATTGTATTCATGTCTACATAGGCAGTCGCAGGATCCTTCTGTTCCATATAGTAAGGTCGGAAACTCAACACATCATCATCCAGTAATGAATTATCATGTCCCAGATGTCCATTAGATTCTATAATCTCATAGTCATAGTCATTCATATCCAGTGTCCAGCTGCCTGTATAAGACTGGAAGCCAAATCGTACGATTTTTGTATCTCTGATCAGATTTATCGTCTCAGTCTGGTGGACGGTCCCATCGAAGTTGACATTGATGACTTCACCATACCAGAGCGTTTCCATCCTTTTATTGATGATGAGAGAGGCTTCACGTTTTAGTTTCAATTTTAAATCCGTAAGAGTAGAGACACCAGGTGTCAATGAAGTGATATCATATGAATCACGTGCACCGGCCCATGCCATAAACTGATATTGTCCGACAGGAAGTTCAACTTCCATCAGATAATTGCCGGTAGACAATGCACTTCCCTCTTCAGCTTGTTTAAACAGATATTTCCCATTCTTATCAAATACATAAAGTTCTACTTTATCTACCTGAGCATGAAACGCATCCGCAAACTCCATGTTATAGTCATACTTGAACTTCACTGACAAGCGGCATTCCGGCAGGTCTTCATTAAAGCTGTCGCATGAAGCTACTATCCCGGAACTCATCAACAGAATACCTAAGGCAACGTAACATATAAGGCTTTTTAGATTCATATTTTCCTTTTTTTCAATTATATATAGAGGAAAAGAAATAATCTCTTTTCTCGTTATTTCCTAATTCAGAGGATAGAATACTTTATTGATTCCATCAAAAGTAATATCCCGAAATTTTAAAAAGTTTTCGGCAACTTTGAAAATATTGGGAGTAAAGTTGTGGGAGAGTTTCTCCCACAACTTTTATTTGAAAAATCTATTTCTATTACTAATTCCGAATTACATAATTTCCTCTTGAGTATACCAAGTCCAAGGATTAGGTATAATTTCAATAGACAACCAGCCTTCGTCACTCTCATCCGGCGTTCCTTCGTCCGGATCCGGAATAGCCGGATATCCTGGATTGTTAAACTTCTTAACATTGATATCGTAAACAGAGTTACGAACAACTCCAAATTCACCTAATTCATTTGTTACAGCACTGGTATCATCATGTTTGATCATAATTTTGTAGTAACTTACAGCACCTACATAATAAGTAAGACCTGTTACAGTTATAGCTCTGTCTTTAGCTGCAACATTTCCTACATTAGCTTTTGTTGCTTTAAAATCGTCAACAAGACTGGTAATAGCTGCAGCATCAGCTGTAGCAGGAAGGCTAATTTCACCTACACCAACAGCAGCTAAATATCTATTATACGCAGTAGTACGAGCAGTCGGGAAGGTAGTAGGCTCTTTATCAGCATATTTAGCTTTCAATTCTGCCTCAATCCACTCCATTAATGTAGCAAAAGTATAGAAGCCACCATTGATTAACATCCAGTCACCGACAAGTTTCGGATCTGTTTCCTGAGCTGTAGATGGAGTACCATCATTTGGCGCAGGTCTGCCATATTCAGACGGAATGAATTTAGCCTTCAACAGTACATGTGTAGTATAAGCATGTACATTATGAGTTGCAGTCTGCGTATTTTCAAGACAATATTCAGCAACTTTATTCACCGTAGTTGTAGGATCATTCCAAATTGAAGGAGCTGAAGTACTGGTATAAGCATTATAGTTAGCCAAAGCTTGAGTACTATAGTTAGGGTCAACTCTGTATGAACCGATCTTATACTGGTCAAACGGAGTAATACATGTACCACGAGCACCTAAAGGTTTATTAGCAGGAGTCTCATTCCAAGTCAACGTTCTCTTAGATACAGGGAAGAATGTCTTGTTAGTAGCATTCAACACCCATCCCGCATCCGAAATAGTTGCCTTTGCATCAGAATCAGCAGTAACATATACACGAACTTTTGATACAACACGGTCAATTCTGATAGATATTGGATTATTAGTAGCTGCTGTCTCAGTTGCATAAAGAGCCAAATCGACAGGAGCACCAAATGTTCCTGAAGCTTCATCTTCATCTGAAGGTTCTAACGAACCTTTGGCGTTAGACATCATAAATTTACCAGCAGTTGTCATAGAAGCCGAAGTATCGTCAAGAGCTGCATTTACTGTTGCATAAGTCGTTCCAACAGGCCATTTTTGATCTGTCTCACTAGCAGTCTTTGCTTCAAATTTAGGAGATGGATTCGCAATAATCAATATTCGTTTAGAAGTTGCAGGGACTTTAAAAGCCTTACCTGCAGCCCCACTAGGAATACCATTGGCATCAAGACCAGCTTCGTCATTATCCAATGTCAAGTCAGCAGTTACAGTTGCAGCATCCTCATTCGCATTTGCCGTAAAGAATATGGCACGCACTGTAGTGATTTTTGATTCGTCCTCTGTTGCAGCTTCCTGATTCGGGTTATGCAATCCACGAGTTTGTACCGGAGTCTTTACAGCTAATGCCACCCATGCGTCTCCTGTCGGGTCTGTCACCAATTGATTATCATCACCTGGATTCCCAGTCGGCACTAAATCTTCGTTACTACAAGCAGCAAAAGCCACAGCAGCAAAAGCTAACATAAGAAAATTCTTCTTTTTCATTGTTTTTACAAATTAATAAAAGCGTTTGTAACTAGTTTATTTATCTCTATTTTCTTTTTTTCTTTTCTATTTCAGCTGCATTCGTTTTTTTCTTAGCCAGTTCCTCCAAATTCTGTCCGGCAGCTTGCAGACCCGATTTGGCTGCGGCTTTCAAATATTCTTCCGCATGTTCATACTCTCCTTTTAATAACATTAATACACCCATAGCATTGCTATACTCAGGCAGCTGCTTATTGACATTTACCATATTCAGATAGCGTTCCGCAGATACCAAGTCATTACGCGAAAGAGCAGCAGCGGCAGCATTAATACTGGCGATCTCATCCTTCGGATACATCCGGACCGCAGTCTCGAACACATCGATGAATTCCTGAGAACCCTTCGGATAGCTGTTGGCAACCATAAACATTTCATTCAGGCTCAGATTCTGAGGACGTGTCTTTATGATCTCTTTCGCTTCGTCCAGATTAAAGTTCTTAATCTCATAATTCACCTTACAAATAGCCACACGAAGACTTGGGAATATATATTTCAACATATATCGATAAGGTACTCCGCCACGAAGCTGCATCAACTTAGCTTCCCTACCTTTTTCAACAGGGATATCATTGATAATATTCAGCGCTTCATCTTTATATTCAAAATCAATCGTATCCAGCGCCTTCACCAGTCCATCCCAGTTTTCACCACCAAAGATGATAAAATACTGATTTCTCGAGAAATCGTATCTGGATGCCAGATAATCACGTAGCGCCATCGCACGTCCTTCGGACAGACGTTTGTTATTTGCCAATGATCCTTCAGGTGAAGCATAGCCTACAATATCCAATTTGTTTACCTTGATACTAGGATCAGACTTCAATTCATCAATCATCGCACGGATCTTAGCCAGCTCCTTCGGGTTATTCATATATTCCGGACGAATATTAATCTTGTTCACCTCGAAGTCGAGGAAACATTCCGCCTGTATATCACGGCTCTTCACTTCTTCCGCTTTAGGCTGCAAATAGGCAAAGAAAGGTGTTACCACGTAAGGTACTAATATACGTTCCAGTTCAATATCCCCAAGTGGTTCCACATCCATCAGCTGAATTTCACCGCAGCCGCATTCGTCGCGCTGTACGTCCACCCGGGCATCGTCCATCCACGATTCGTAAGGCAATATATATCTGTATCGAATCGTATCATTTCTTTTCTTGCTACCCTTTTCCACCACATAAGGTTTTTCGTAGCTATCCTTCTCCTTCGCACTCATCAATGAAAGCCAGCGTTCATACGCCAGGTATTCATTATGTCCCTTGATGGATACTTTCGGAAGATTGTAAGTATGTGCAGGAGCAACCAGTTGCGGAATAAAATCCACTCCGTGTGCCGATTTGACCTTTACATCCTCCAGAACGAAGTCAATATTTATATAAACCGATTTACCGCGCTGTTCCAACTGTACCGGTACTACAGAGATAACCCCGTCATAAGAGCGTGTCTGGGCAACTGCCGAATTTATATTCTGACATAAGATAGCCAATACACACACGATGAATTGTATACTTCTGTTCATCATTCTATTCTACTTTATTTAATTACGTAAATAAGTGACACACTCGCTTTGGTGGGACCGAAATAGTTTTTACTGCTGTCTTTCAGTTTGGTACCACACGCCCTGCACGGATATTTGTCATATACAATATGTGCATACCCCACTCCTACCGATGCTTCGATGCTCCAGCGTTTCTTCAGAATCCATGAATGACCGACGGAAACACCCCCGCCATACAGATATCCCTGATAGCGGCTGTTCTGCATATTCTCACTAATAAACGACCAGTCCGGGAACCCACCGACATTGAAGTCCGCATAATGTCCATGCACTCCGATGAACGTACGTCTGAACCTCTCACAAAACCAGTAGCGGACTTCCGGCTGTATTCCCCAATGGCGCAGACGTCTTCCGTTGTCCGGCTTCCAGGGATTATAGTTCACCGGAACGTCCAGCGTCCACTTACGTGCCAGTCCGAATTCCAGCCCGAGATTCATGGTAGTCGTAGCGTCATATAGAAGGTTGCTTTTAAGCGCAACTTTCTGAGCTTTACTCTCGATAAAACATCCGAGCACCAATACTATGAGTATACTAACTTTCTTCATTTATCTTACGTTTATTAATTACCCTTTTGAGTGATATCAATTTTGATACGCTTCACCGTACTTTCACCTGTATATAAACTACCGGGCATAATTGTTGTCAGATACACGATACCGTTTCTCGTTGTTGAAGCCGTATTAGGCATTATTTTAATATAGATATGCCCGTCTTCCACTATGATTTTATCCGTATCATTTCTGTCCACCATCGAAGATGGCAGTAATTTTATCCATTCCTTAGGATTGTCAGTACCATCTTCCACCTCCCCGGTAAGGCAATGATAATCCACCTCACCAGTCGTCGGAAACGGATAACTATTGGCAGGCATGTATTTAAGTATGGTACCGCCGGCATCAATAGCCGCTCTTCGTCTGATATGAACCTGTTTTTCCAAATTTCCAAGTTTTAATGTTATATATGCATTCACTTTATCTCTTCCCTCAAAACTCTGCCCCACTTCACTATACATCAGCCAGCTTTGTATCAATACACTGACCGGAGTGACACGTGGAGAAGTGCTTGCTACTATAGGCAATTTTCCGTCAGCGGGACTGCTTAGCGCAAACGAATTATCAGCTTCGGCCATATTGTCGGTTATTGTACGCGCATCCGGAAAAGCTTTTTCACAATCCGTTATCACTTTAAAAGCCTCATAAGTACTCGCATCATCCGGAGAATAAGCTATAAAGACAGAATTACTCACACCCAGATAATAATCATTGTTAGCTATAATCTCATAAGAATTACTGTCGTCCACTGTAATTTCAAAATCCAGATCCGTATTCGACGGTTTAGAAAGCTTTGCATCCGCTACGGTATCATACCCCCGTCCATGCACTTTCTTTATTGTAAAAGTATACGCATGATTCCGATATATATTCATATAGTTCAGATCCTTATCTACTATCGCCATTTTGTAATAATAGCTTTTAGTTTCATAAATTCCCTGAATGATCAGATATGTACTATAAGTCTGGGTATTGGTTTCATAGATATAAATAGGACTGTTTTCGGTACTTTGTTTATTGGTTATCGTTTCTGCTGACACCAAAGGCAACGAGCATGAAGCATCGTATTGATAATTCGTCAAATTACCAGCATTGCCCATAATAGAAGCAGGAATAAGGTTATGCAACTGCCCCTGTCGCGGAACGTTTGCCACAGCAGACACTCCTTCCAGTTCAAAGTTCGATGCTTCATTAACAACCACGATTTTGGCAACCGCCCGAAGAAGCATCAACGAACTCCCGTCACTCTTTTCTATCTTCGTTGTATTATCCACCTTATCTACTTCCAGCAAATAACTCATCGGTATCGTCTCATCCACACCGCTGAACGGGATGCGGGCAGGAGAAGTACTTGCCGGCTCCGTCAGCAAGTTCGTACATGCAGTAGCCAGGGTAGTTGTTCCCTCAATCAACTTCTCAGTAAGTTGTGACTCATTGAAAACATATCCCGTAGAAGCATTTCCGTAATAAAACTGAGCCATCGGATTAGCTAATATCAGCAACTGGTACTTACTTCCATCAGTCCGCTTAGTTAAAAGGACATATCGCTTTCCTGCAAACTCGAAGGCCTGCACAGCTTCTACAAAAATAGCCCCTGTGCCACTCCCTCTGAACACGAGTACCCAGGGAGTCATTTCGACCGTATTTTCATCCCCTAGTGCCCTGGTCGAAGGCAGGCGGTATGAATTCGCCCGTGCAAAAATCTCAAGCCGTACCTTGTCTTCCGAAATATCTCCCGGATCATCCGGCTCTCCCGTCAACAATGTTTCATGCTCACAGGCGGATATCAGTAAGATGATCACCAGACCAAATATCTTCATTATATATTTCATCATTTTCTTCATCTTTTCACGCAACGTATTGATAATTAACCTCCTGTATCATCGGAATTAATTGTTCGGACAAGGAATAGCGTTCTGAATACACAATATCATTCAGATTATCATAAGCAGTAATATAATTCAATTGGTTTATTACGGGAATATAATACGGTTCATTGGCAAAAAATACAAAATCATACGTTTCCGGATTGACTAGATGTGTACAGCTCTGAACATCTATTCCTCTGATCGAAATAAACGTCCCTTTGGCAGTAGTATTATTAGTGAAAGTATCATCCATACAAGATAATATAGCTACTAATAATAAAAGGTTGAACAACCCAATATTCACTTTAAATCCCTCTAATCTCATTAAACATTCGTATTTACCTGACATTGGTACTTAGTCAAGCCTTAATCTGTAATCAGTCAAAATCTCATAATGCAAATGTCGGGATATTGCATGACTCTGCGAATTTCATTCATTTCTCATACAGACAATGAAAGTTATCTTATATGGCTAATAAAGAGGTCGTCCGAATGGAATATTGCGAAATCTAAAAATAAGGAGTAGTAAAACAGGCATTTTGCACTATTAGAATAAAAAAAAGACAAAAGTTTCAGCATTCGAAACTTTTAGTGTGAATTAATATAAATAAATTCCATAATAAAACAAGCCCCCGGATAATCTCATCCGAGGGCTATGTTATATACTATGATACAGGTGAAAAATCAGAGTGTTTTACGTTCTGTCTCCGTAGGTGCCACCTCATCCGGGATACTAAACTCCCGGTTGGCAAACAAATCCGCCAGTCCCGAAATCTGCTTCAAACGCAGCAGTTCATCCCGATCCATTCCGATATTTTTCATAATCCACTGGTCGGACATGCCGGCTCTGTCCAATTCTGCTACAATGTTACACATCAGCTCAATATTATGCATCCCACGGGCACGGTTGTGCCGGATGGTAGAGCTCATACGATTGGACAAATCCTTATCGATCACCACAATCGGAAGCAATCCGTTCTCACGCTTATAAATCCGTTTCGATGTCTTCAATACCGTATATCGGTGATAACCATCTACGAGGATATAATTATCTTCCTCTTTATTGTAATAACATACACAAGGCATTGTAAAACCGTCTTCCCAGATCGAAAGCTCCAGTAACTTCATTTCGGGAGGAGCTACGACATTCGGGTTATAATCGTTCGCTAATACTTTTTCTACGGGCACTGCTTTCACCTCGTAGACCGGACTTTTATCTACACTCATGATACTATGATTCTATATTGTTCCATAACTTGACTTCTCTTACTCATCTCCTCTTTGGTCGGCGAGAATCCCATGTATTTGCAGGCATGGTCATTCTTGAGGATACAGATACACATACGCTTGTAAGTCGGTATTTCCCTAAATTCCGGAATATCGATATCATCCTGATATTCCATGCGCACCGGCTTCTTGTATGTCTTATAGTTGCTATTGTCCATCACGATAATCGGCACTTTGGCATCAATCAGTTTCTGAATGGTGGAATCACTCAGACAGCCTCCTTTGGTTCGCCAAAAATGTACACTGACAGACAGTTTACGCAGATACCCCTTTCGGGCCCGTTCCGGCAAGGTAGAAAGCAGGAAGTACATAAACTCCCTCCAGGTGTACCCTTCCGGAAGTTTCACCATCTGCCATCCCATAGCGTGCGTACCGCCATACATACCGGTGAAGTTCACGCCATTCACCCGTCCTATCATCTTCCCCCAGGTGTTAGGGTCAAGCACCCGGTAGAGCGCCAGACTCTCCTGCGCTTCATTGATGAACGGGCTTGCTACCCGTTGACGTTCCAGATTGACTCCGGCACGATAATACAGGTCATACAGTACATTATAGTCCCACTGGAATTTTCCGTTTGCCGTCCACACATCCGTCGTCTTCCAGTCGAAGATGGGATAGGCATTATAGATGTCATTTCCGACCTTTGAAGTCCATCTATACTTATGATACATCTGGAATTTGCGGCTCATATAGATACATCGCCAGCGGTTAAAACTTTCCTGCGTACGGATACCGATCAGACAGCAGGTGCGTACCGCATCCTTTTTCTGATGGAGCCACTGCGCAAAACGCATCTGAAATTCATAATCCCACATGGTCGTATTGTAAAAAGGAAAATCCTCCTTCTTCATGGCCTTCTTAGGCATGGAGCGTACCCAGATATCTTTCTTGTTATCCTCCCAGGGCCGCCAGAAGGACTGGTACATAGATGTACACGTAGATACCCGGAAAGGCACGCACACACGGTATACATCCAGGATGTCCTTGTTCGCCTCCAGTATCCTGTCCACATAGTCGATGGTCATCTTGTATTGAATCTCATAGTCCATGTGAAACACTCCCAAACGTATTTTCAGATTATTCCGCCTGATGTAGTCGATACACATATTCAGCAGAACCCCACTATCCTTTCCTCCCGAGAAAGATACATAAATATTATCAAACTCGTTAAATATTACTTTCAGTCGCTCTTGTGCTAATTCATATACATTTTTTGTTCCTGTGATTGTTTTTTTTCCCATAATTCATCTGTTCATTTTTACATAGCGTGTCCACTTCTTGTCCATAGATGCAAACTCGAATTTCTCAAAAGTTTCCTGATCTTGTATCAGCGTGACAGAGTTAAGCGTCCAACCCGCAGGTATAAATGCCGTGACTACAGAAGATAGCAGAAGCGACAAGATCTCTTTTCGTTTCTCGTCCACCGCAGCTACATAATAATTATTAATGACAGCCTTTTTCCCGCTTTTCTGTTCAACCGGAATAAAGCCTATCACATCTCTGTTATCAATCGCAATGTACCAAACAAAATCTTCGCTTGTCTTGAACGGATAGTTATTATTTGCACGTATTACATCCGGATCCATTACTAGAGGCGCCAAAAGCTGATATAAATGTTTGTCTTTTCCTTTTAATTGTATTACCTGTATCATAGCATTCAAAAATAGACAGACAAAAATAGGTAAAATTTCCTCGTTTCAGCACAAAGCATGCGTAAAAAATTTATTTTTTAGCAATTCCCTCTCTTGTTTCATAATTATTTCCAATTCTCCCACCATCTGATGAGTGCATTAATCCAATCGTATTTTTATGTTCCGACAGCCGATTACTTTATACAAAGCAATATGGTTTCTTCCTTGTCCCTGCAATATTTTCTCAATCCTTCTTCCCCTTTCCAGTAAAGTCTCTTCATTATTTTCCACATGAAACTTTTTATTATACCTATTTCCATTATACTTATAAAAAACAATCCCTTTTTGCTTCCGGAAACGGAAACAAAGACTATTTTTTTCAATTGGGTATAGCCGTAACAGATCGGTAATTCTCTTCACGATTCTATCAAGAAAATTTCGTTACATCACTTGTACCGACCTCAATACAGATCTCAACGATATAGCAGTACGTATGTATCCAACTAACGAAACGGCAAACCTGAATAGCATCAATTATCTGCTGAATGGTATCCAGAAACAGACTTTTCACGACTCAGCACACCATATCTACAGTTGGGAAATTGCCGTTTACGATTCAGTAAAAAAAACCGGAAGAAAATAAAATCGGCGCACTATCTTTGAACCAAAGAAAAGAAAAAGTATAACTCAAAAAGTACAATTATGAAAAAGTTATCAATCTTATCAATGTTGCTATTATTCATTAGCATGGGAAACATTCAGGCACAAACTGTCAAAGAAGAATCCCGCAAACAAAAAAAAGCTGAACAAGAATTACTCGACCAAATGTTTTTCGATGAAGCTAAACAAGCTATAGAAATGAAAAACTTCATTTTGGAAGCAGATCATGTTATGTTTAAATATGGTACCACAGCTTTCGTTTCTCCCAATACAAATTTTGTAGCGGTAAAAGGTAATAAAGCTGTGGTTCAGGTAGCCTTCAATATTCCGATCAGCGGTCCCAACGGTCTAGGCGGCATTACTGTCAACGGGAATATATCCGGATATAAGCAGACTACCGACAAAAAAGGTAATATATCCGTTTCGATGAACGTAATGGGAGTCGGAATATCAGCACAGGTGAACATCCGCTTGAATAAAGGAAGTAATAACGCATCGGTAGACATAAGTCCGAACTTCAATTCAAACAACTTTTCATTAACAGGAAGTTTACTCCCAATGGCTAAGGCCAATGTATTCAAAGGCAATTCACTCTAAGGTAAAAAATGTGTGTTTAGTAAATAAACAAGTTAAAATATTTTAGCTGACTATAGGCATTAAATTAAAAACAACTATGGTTTAACACTTAAAAGAAAGAATATGAAAAAGTATCTGTTTATAGGATTAATGGCAGTACTTGCCACTTCGTGTGAAAAAGATCCGGATTTAAGTAAGCTTGACAATAATTTCACAGTTTACACCAATTATGACAGCAAAACTAATTTCAATGATTTCAAAACTTATTGTTTGCCCGATAGTATTCTACTGATAGGACAGGGAATGAAGGCGGAGTATTGGAAGGATGAGAATGCACAAGAAATTATTAAGCAGGTTGCTGATGAGATGGATACCCGTGGTTATACAAGGGTTAAAGTGATTAAGAATGCTAACATTGGGTTACAGCTCTCTTTCACGCGCCAAACAACCCAAATAATAGGAACCGGCGGATGGTATGGAGGCGGATGGTATAACGGCTGGTGGGGACCCGGTTATTGGGGACCATATTGGAACGACTGGTATTATCCGTATCCTGTAACTTATAGTTATAATACAGGAACATTGATAATGGAAATGGTAAATTTGACAGACCATCCCGAGGATACAAGTCAGAAAGTAAAGTTACCGGTAATCTGGCATTCATACGCAACCGGACTATTATTTGAGAATTCCAAATATAACATGCAACTAACGTTGGATGCGGTCAATCAAGCGTTTGACCAATCTCCTTATATCAAGAAATCCTAAAAAGCAAAATTATGAAAACAATAAAATTTATTCCGAAGAAAAAGTATATTCTGGCATTCATGATATCGGGCCTGTTTTATTTCAGTAGTTATGCACAGGATATCAGCGATAGATTGCATTTTAATGTAGACTGGCAGATGAATGCTCCTCTCAATACGAATTTTGCCGATAAAATCAGTGGTTGGGGTATGAACCTGGAAGGAGGTTATTTCCTTACTCCACACTGGAGCCTGGGGGCTTTCCTTGATTTCCATACAAATCATAAATATGTTCCGCGTCAAACCATAACTGAAGGTACTGCTTCGTTGACTACTGACCGACAAGAGTCGGCTTTCCAGCTACCATTCGGGCTTGCCGCTTCATACCGATTTATCAGCAATGGATGCCTGAAACCTTATGTTGGCACCAAGATAGGAACCATGTATGCCCAAAATACAACATATCTGAATACTATAAGTCTGACAGATAAACCCTGGGGGTTCTATGTCTCTCCAGAAATTGGAGTGAACATTTATCCGTTTTCCCAAAGCCGATTTGGTTTCCATCTGGCTGCATATTATAGTTATGCCACCAACAAAAGCGAGTTGCTGACCGGTTGTCAGGATGGAAATAATAATATTGGATTCCGCTTAGGTGTTTGTTTCTGACATGATCTAGATTCTCTCAAAAAGACAAGAGGAAGTACAAAATGTTATAGTTACTTTTGGCGACCTCTTGTTTTTTTGTTAAATTTGTAATATATAAAGTCTACGTTCAATATGCGGCAAAAGTTCAATTATCTGTTTATTGGTTTGCTATTCTCAGGATTGGCATTTTTCTCATATCTGTTTCTCTTGCTTTATTCCGACTTCACCCCGCAACATCTGGAAGTGCTGATTTCTTTCAAGTCATTTATCCTGATACTTGCCGCCTTTAATCTAGTCGGTTTCGGAGTATTAATGATCCACAACTGGCAAAAGCGAAGCTTTCAGTTTCTGGTCAAACGAAAAGAGCGATTGATTATCGATTGCATTCTGACGGCAATTATTCTGTTTTTAATGAATTATCTGGTCTTGTCAATAGTCAAAGCCATATTTGAGGTTCCTGCACCATTTACTCTGAAAGGGTCCGGGCTGAGAATGATAGCCTTAGTCTGGCTGGTAGAAATGGTAATAACCAACCTTACTTTGACTATCAATTTTTACAGGCAGCTAGTTCTTCTGCACGAAAGAACGGAACAAGTCGAAGAGAATTCCATTAAGGCACAGTATGCAGCTTTGCAAAATCAGCTGAATCCTCATTTTCTCTTCAACAGTCTCAATACACTTATATCCGAAATAGAGTATGCTCCCAAAAACGCAATTCTATTTACCCAACGTTTGTCTGATGTATACCGATATATATTACAAAGCCAGCAACAGCGTCTGGTTACTATAGAATCCGAACTCTCTTTCATCGACTCTTATATTTTTCTTCATAAAGTCCGTTTAGGAGACTGCATCCGGATAGAGAATAGAATAGAAGCTGATAATTATGATTTGAAACTCCCCTCATTAACCCTGCAGCTATTGGTAGAAAATGTCATTAAGCATAATATAATTAATATGGATATGCCAATGAATATTTTGATCGATTATGATTCTGAGAATGGAAGAATATTGGTAACCAACAAAATCAGGATAAAGCCCAATGTGGTCAGCACCGGCATGGGATTAAAGAATCTTTCAGCCCGTTACCTCCTGATATGCAATCAGGATATTACCATAGAAAATAATACGAATTATTTTACCGTTAAAATCCCAGTACTGAATGAATAAAATTACAGCAGTCATTATTGAAGACGAAATTCCGGCCGCCCGTCGGTTAAACAATACATTAAATGAGTTACGCCCCGAATGGCAAATTACAGTATTGCCCGGTAGTGTAAAGAAGAGTGTAGAATGGTTTGCGGAAAATCCCCATCCGGATCTTGTTTTTCTCGACATACAATTGACAGACGGCATTTCATTCACATTCATCGAACAGGCACAACCAGAAAGTACTATCATTTTCACCACTGCGTATGATGAATATGCCATTCGGGCATTTACAGTCAACAGTATCGATTATTTACTTAAGCCGATTGATAACATCCGACTGGAAGAAGCAATTGTAAAGTTCGAACATCTGACTACCAAATACCTGAATCAGGGGCAAAAGCCAATTGACTTAATGGAAATTTTACAAAACATCACCCAACCGGGAAAGAAATACCGTACCCGTTTCCTAATCTCAGGCGATGACAAACTTTTTACCTTACAAGTGGAAGACATTGCTTATTTTTATTCAGAAAATAAAGTAACCTTTGCCGTAACCAAGCAAAATAGAGAATTTATCATTGACCTTTCTTTAGACAAGCTTATGGAACAACTCGATCCGGATGTTTTTTTCCGAAGCAATCGTCAAACAGTAGTTAGCATCAATGCCATCGTAAAGGTTGAGTCATATTTTCTGGGAAAAGCAATCTTACATGTAAAGCCGCCTTTTAAAGATAAGATAATTGTCAGCCGTGACAAAATAGCTCCTTTAAAACTTTGGCTAAATTATTAAATTTCAGCAGAGTTAATTCTGCATGTCTCAATATTCATATTCCCAATCAATTGCTTTTTCACTCAGTAAGATTAATAAGAAAAGCTCCGATCCCGTTAAGAACCAGAGCTTTTCCTAATTATAAAAATCAAAAGAAGCGGTGCGTACGGGACTCGAACCCGTGACCCCATGCGTGACAGGCATGTATTCTAACCAACTGAACTAACGCACCAAAATTTCCTTTTTAATTCGCATCTCTCTCGATTGCGGATGCAAAGGTAGACATTTTTTTGAAACCTACAATAGCAAGAGTATCTTTTTTCTGAAAAAGTGTGTTTATTAAGAATTATCATGTACATTTGCAAGCATTACTATAAATAGAAAATAGAATGAAAAATACACCAATCGAACGAAATGTGATTGACGAAACGATTAATGAGTTTCAAATTGTCGACTTTTCGAAGGCTACTATCCGTGAAGTGAAAGCGATAGCTTCAAAGGCGGAAGCAGTATCAGGCGTTGAATTTATCAAGATGGAAATGGGTGTTCCGGGACTTCCGGCCTCTGCCGTAGGAGTAAAAGCGGAAATCGAAGCGCTGCAAAACGGAATTGCCAGCCTGTATCCCGATATCAACGGATTGCCGGAACTCAAAAAAGAAGCGTCCGACTTTATCAAAGCATTCATCAATGTAGATTTAAGCCCGGAGGGATGCGTACCCGTTACCGGCTCTATGCAGGGAACATTCGCTTCGTTCCTTACTTGCAGCCAGTGCGATGAAAAGAAAGACACGATCCTGTTTATCGATCCGGGATTTCCCGTACAGAAACAGCAGTTGGTAGTGATGGGACAAAAGTATGAGACATTTGATGTCTACGACTACCGCGGTGACAAGCTGAAAGAAAAGCTGGAAAGCTATCTGAGAAAAGGAAATATATCGGCTATTATCTACTCAAACCCCAATAACCCGAGCTGGATTTGCCTGAAAGACGAAGAGTTGCGCATCATCGGCGAACTTGCCACCCAATATGACGTAATCGTACTGGAAGACCTGGCATACTTTGCAATGGATTTCCGTCAGGATCTGAGCACTCCTTATCAAGCTCCGTTCCAGCCTTCGGTAGCTCACTACACAGATAATTATGTGTTGCTGATTTCCGGTTCCAAAGCCTTCAGCTATGCCGGACAACGTATCGGCGTGAGCTGCATTTCCGATAAGTTGTATCACCGCAGCTATCCCGGACTGACGAAGCGTTATGGCGGGGGAACATTCGGCACGGTCTTCATCCACCGCGTACTCTATGCACTGTCTTCCGGCACAAGCCACTCCGCACAGTATGCGATGGCTGCCATGCTGAAAGCTGCCAATGAAGGTCAATACAACTTCCTCAGCGAAGTGAAGGTATATGGTGACAGAGCGCAGAAGTTAAAAGAGATTTTCCTCCGTCACGGATTCTATCTGGTATATGACAATGACTTGGGCGATCCGATTGCCGACGGATTTTACTTCACCATCGGCTATCCGGGAATGACAAGCGGCGAACTTGCCAAAGAACTGATGTACTATGGAGTGAGCGCCATTTCACTGGTCACCACCGGAAGCCACCAGGAAGGATTACGCGCGTGTACCTCTTTTATTAAAGACCACCAGTACGCACAGCTCGACGAAAGAATGAAGCTGTTTGCCGAACATCACCCGATTGCCTGACAGCCGAATAGCGTATTTATGCCGGAACTGATGTTCATGTCAGATGCGGATATTCATAAAAGCTGCTCTTAAAACAAAAAAAATGGGAAAGTATGGCTATTATTCCATTTCTTTTCTTATATTAGTGGCACGAATATCAATCTGATGGCATGAATATAGACTCTGACATATTTAAAATTCAATCGAATAATGTATTGCCATCACGAGGAAAGATTCTCATCTCCGAACCTTTCCTTCGTGATGCCACATTCGGCAGATCTGTAGTTCTGTTGATCGACCATACCGAAGAAGGCAGCATGGGGCTGATTATCAACAAACAACTGCCGATATTTGTCAACGACATTATCAAAGAATTCAAGTATATCGAAAATATACCTTTATACAAAGGCGGACCTATCGCTACAGATACCCTGTTCTACCTTCATACACTGGCAGACATTCCGGGTGCCATACCTATCAGCAAAGGACTGTATCTGAACGGTGACTTTGATGAGATAAAGAAATACATACTGCAAGGAAACAAAGTAGACCGCTACATCCGCTTCTTCCTGGGATACTCCGGCTGGGAAAGTGAACAACTGAGCACCGAACTCAAAGAGAACACATGGCTCGTCTCCAAAGAAGAGAATGCCTATCTGATGAACGGAGACACCAAGGATATGTGGAAACAAGCCTTGGAGAAACTAGGCAGCAAGTATGAAACCTGGTCACGCTTTCCGCAAGTGCCGACTTTCAATTAATGTCTCTTCGGATTCAGATACTGGAAGATAGCAGCATCTTTGTAACATCCACCGACCTGTAACCAATCCTTCAACAGTCCGCATTGGACGAAACCGCAGGAAGTAAACAGTTTCATACAGACTTCATTGTCCGTAGCCACATGGGCATAAAGTTGAGTCAGCGACAAGAAATCGAAAGCATACTCGCACAGCAACTGCAAAGCGTCCGATGCGTAACCTTGCCGGCGATAGTCTTTATGAACGGCTATGCCGACCTCACCACGAGAGTGGAGAGGAACAAAATCCGTGATATCAATCGTCCCCAATATCCGATGATCGGACTTACTCATTATCATCAGGCGCAACTGCTTGTCGGCAAACACATCACACTGGGAACCCTCTATATATTGCCGGAGCACGTAGCGGGAATAAGGAACGGTAAAATTACTGATATCCCACATGGAAGGGTCATTCTCCATCTCATACATCACATCCATATCTTCCGGCTCTACCGCACGAAGATAGATGCGGTCATTACTTAAAAAAGACTGTTTCATACCAGCTTATTCTTTATTAATATGGAGTTCGTTACGAAGTCTTTTCTCGCTGGGCAGACAAAAAAGGGAAGCGGTCAGCCCGATCAGCATACAGAGATTTCCGGTGTTGCTAAGAGTCAGATAATAGCATAATACGTTGAGGACGATAGCCACTTCGAGCAATCCGAGGCGTACCATGCTCCACTGCACATAACGCTTCAACGCAAGAGGAATCGTCAGGAGGTCTATCTTCTTTTTCAGTACCAGACTGAACAGTTTCAAGGCAAGCGGCACACACAAGGCGGTCAGCAAGATACCTGCCGTCTCCATATAATAGGTGGCCTGTGGGTTATCGACCAAAGCTCCCACAGGAAGAAGGTCGAACTCCCCTGCCCCAAGCAAAAAGGCGGGAAGCACCCAAAAGAAAACATAACTGATATTCAAATCTCTCACTGCGCGTTTTATCTGTTCTTCCATGTTAGTTACGATATTCGTTCAAATAATAAAGTTAGATTATACGGTTCCGGTAAAAAGAGTCCGGTTGACAATACTGCGTCCCAGAGTGATCTCATCGGCATACTCCAGTTCATCACCAACGGAGATGCCCCGTGCTATTACGCTGAGTTTGACCCCCATCTTCTCCAGTTTACGGTAGATGTAGAAGTTGGTGGTATCTCCTTCCATCGTGGTGCTCAAAGCGAGGATGACTTCCTTGATTCCTCCTTCGGATACCCGCTGTACGAGACTTTCTATTTGCAGGTCGCTCGGTCCTACCCCGTCCATTGGCGAGATCACTCCGCCCAGTACGTGGTAAAGTCCCCGATACTGCTGGGTGGCTTCTACCGCCATCACATCGCGGATATTCTCTACCACACAGACAGTAGAGGCGTCACGCTGCGGATTGGCACAAATCTGACAAGTCTCGGTATCAGATATATTATGACATACTTTACAGTACTTTACTTCACGCTTCAGCGTAATGATGGAGTTGCCGAATGCCTCCACAGTAGCCGTGTCCTGCCGGAGCAGATGTAATACAAGCCGCATTGCCGTCTTGCGCCCGATGCCCGGAAGTTTGGAAAATTCGCCTACTGCCTTTTCGAGCAGTACGGAAGGATATTGTTGGTTCATAGATTACGAATGAAATTCTATCTGTTTCGGGCGCAAAGATACGGATTATTGTTTTTAATACAAAGAAAGTATTACCTTTGCAGCCGATATGATGATATTAGTCATTATTATATGCTATTTTGCGGGCTTGTTGTTAATAGCCCACATCACCGGACATAAAGGCGGATCAAATGCAGCGTTCTTTAAAGGAGAAAACAAATCACCCTGGTATATAGTCTCCTTCGGCATGATTGGCGCTACAATTTCCGGCGTGACTTTCGTATCCGTACCGGGCATGGTTCGCGGAATGGACATGACGTATATGCAGACCGTATTCGGATTCTTCTTCGGCTATATGATCGTAGCACACATATTGCTGCCTCTTTACTACAGGCTGAATCTGACAAGTATCTACGGATACCTCGGTACACGCATCGGCGTGAATGCCTACCGTACCGGCTCTTTCTTCTTCCTGCTCTCCCGTATGCTGGGAACGGCAGCCAAACTGTATCTCGTCTGTCTGATCCTGCATACGCACGTATTTCAGGATATGCACATCCCTTTCTGGGTGATTGCCGTCGGCTCCGTGACCCTCGTGTGGATATATACCCACAAAAGCGGCATCAAGACAATCGTATGGACGGACACCCTGCAAACATTCTGTCTGATCGCAGCCCTGCTATTCATCATCTACTTCACCATACAGAAGCTGGATATAGGCTTTGACGGCATCGTACAGACCATCCGCCACAGCGAACACAGCCGCATCTTCGTATTCGACGACTGGATGTCCCGCCAGAACTTCTTCAAACAGTTCTTCAGCGGCATCTTTATCGTCATCGTCATGACCGGACTCGATCAGGACATGATGCAGAAGAACCTCTCCTGCCGTAATCTGCACGAAGCCCAAAAGAATATGTACTGCTACGGATTCTCGTTCATCCCGCTGAATTTCCTGTTTCTGTGCCTGGGCATTCTGCTGATTGCATTAGCGGGACAAATGCAACTGGAACTACCGGCCATGAATGACGATATCCTTCCCATGTTTGCCACACAAGGATATCTGGGACAGTCGGTACTGGTTCTTTTCACCATCGGCATCATCGCCGCAGCTTTCAGCAACTCAGACTCCGCGCTGACCGCCATGACCACCAGCGTATGTATAGACCTGCTGAACACGGACAAAGACACGGAAGAAACAGCCCGTCGCAAAAGAAAGAAAGTACACCTGTCCCTCTCCATCCTGCTGGCTTTCTTTATCTGCCTGGTGGAGATGCTGAACAACAAAAGCGTGATTGACGCGATCTACATCATCGCCTCCTACACATACGGGCCTTTGCTGGGCATGTTCGCCTTCGGACTGTTCACCCGGCGCCGGACTAAGGACCGGCTGGTCCCGCTCATCGCCATCGCCTCCCCGGTGCTCTGCTACGCTCTGGACTGGTGGATAAACAAAGAAACCGGATATAAATTTGGCTATGAATTGCTAATGTTGAACGGAAGCCTTACCTTTGCGGGGCTCATGCTGCTGTCCGGAAAAGAGAAAACGGCGAAAACGCCTTGAAAACTGGCGTCCGGAGTTTATAATAAAAAGTAGTGGAGTTTATTATAAACGTGACCATAGTTTATTATAAACGATAAGAGAGTTTATTAGAAGTAGAAAAACAAAGAAATAAATGACAATAAAATGGAAATAACGAGTGCAGAATTTGTGATTAGCAACACGGACGTGAAGAAATGTCCGACAGGAGTATTTCCCGAATACGCCTTCATCGGGCGGTCGAATGTAGGAAAGTCGAGCCTTATCAATATGCTGACTGCCCGCAAAGGACTGGCGATGACCTCCGCCACACCGGGAAAGACAATGCTTATCAACCACTTCCTGATCAACCAAAGCTGGTACCTGGTCGATCTTCCCGGATACGGCTACGCCAGACGCGGACAAAAAGGAAAAGACCAGATACGTACCATCATCGAAGACTACATCCTCGAACGGGAACAGATGACCAACCTGTTTGTACTGATAGACAGCCGTCTGGAACCGCAGAAAATAGACTTGGAATTTATGGAATGGCTGGGCGAAAACGGCATCCCTTTCTCCATCATCTTCACCAAAGCAGACAAACTGAAAGGCGGACGTCTGAAAATGAATATCAACAACTACCTGCGTGAACTGAGCAAGGAATGGGAAGAACTTCCCCCGTATTTCATATCTTCATCGGAAAACCGCACAGGACGCACGGAAATCCTCGACTACATAGAAAACATCAGTAAAGAAGTCTATAAAAATAAGTAAACGAAAATGAAAAAGAACATTTTATTTATTGCATGGGTTGCATTATTCTCACTCTTTGCAAGCAACAGTCAGGCACAATCATTAAAGGATCTGCTCAACAAAGACAACATCTCCAAAGTAGTAAATGCCATCACCGGAACACCCGAAACGATAGACATGACAGGTACATGGACTTACAGCGGTTCGGCAGTAGAATTTGAATCGGACAATCTGCTGATGAAAGCAGGAGGAGCCGCAGCCGCCACGATGGCAGAAAACAAATTGAACGAGCAATTGAGTAAAGTGGGCATCAAAGAAGGACAAATGAGCTTCACGTTCAACGCCGACAGTACTTTCACCAGCACCGTCGGAAAAAAGAAACTGAACGGCACTTATTCGTACAATGCTTCCACCAAGCAGGTAGACTTAAAGTACTTGAAACTACTGAACCTGCACGCGAAAGTGAACTGCACTTCCAACTCTATGGATTTATTGTTCAACTCCGACAAGCTGCTTAAATTAATGACATTCCTTGGCAGCAAGACAAACAGCACAGCACTGAAAACTGTCAGCTCACTGGCTGAAAACTACGACGGGATGATGCTGGGATTCGGGTTGAAGAAATAGTGTTTTATTTGCAAAACCAAAAGCTCTGAAACGCCTTTTGGCAGGGCTCGAAAACCGAATCCTAACCGAAAGGGAAACCGAACCTTAACCAGTAGAGAAGAGTAGAGTATATAATTCTATTCTAAAGAAATAGAATTACTAAGAAAGAGAAGAAAGAATTTCGCCGCCGATTCACTTTCAGAACAGAAATGAATCAGACCAGTTCATCTTTGATTCGATGTTCTTTCTGTTCTTTACGTTGTTGAATGCGTTTGTACAACTTAACAATAAATGCTATGAAGTAATTCAACTCATAAAAGGGAGTCATATGATAGAAATCAAGTTTTGTTTTCATAATAGCTGGATTTTATGGGTTTGTTCCAAATATAGTAATTTTTTATGCGATAAACAAAAAATATGAGTATTCATTAGCGTGTTGAAATGAATTAATTTAGTGAACAGAGATCGGCAGTATTCACCTCGCTGCCCACTTCTGCTCGTCTCGGCGCTCAGCGTTTTTCGCCTCGCTGCTTACTCTCATTCAGCTCGGCGCTCAGTGTTCCCCACCTCGGTGGTCAGGATTGCCAAGCCCAAGGACGATGATAAACAGAAGTTATTTTATTCCCTTTTTCGATAAAATTAACTCTGCCGACGGGATAATTTCAGGGAAAAGCGTTACCTTTGGCGTTTGTAATCAATAAAAAGAAGGAAAAATGAAAAAGATACTTTTTTTAATGACCTTGTTAGTGGTAGGAGTAAGTTTCGCTTTTGCCCAGACTAACGCTGATATCAAGTTTGACAAAACAACACACGACTTTGGAAAATTCTCTGAAAACAGTCCGGTAGTAAGCTGCGTATTCACTTTCACTAATATCGGTGACGCTCCTTTAGTTATTCATCAGGCGGTAGCGTCTTGCGGATGCACAGTGCCCGAATATACCAAAGAACCGATCCAGCCGGGAAAGAAAGGTACAATCAAAGTAACTTACAACGGAACAGGTAAATATCCGGGACACTTCAAAAAGTCGATTACCCTGCGTACCAACGCAAAAACCGAAATGGTACGCCTCTATATCGAAGGCGATATGACCCCGAAAGACGAGAAGTAAGAAAAAATAGACATAACGTAAAGGAGAATCTTTCGATTCTCCTTTTTTTTTGTTTACTTTGAAGTCCATTAAGCATAAACTACTAAAAATATAATATGAAACAAGAAGAAGACAAATTCACCGGACTACCCGAGAACGCGTTCAGAGAGTTAAAAGCAGGAGAAGTGTACAATCCCCTGATGAGTCCTTCCAAAAATTATCCGGAAGTAAACTTCTGGTCAGTAACATGGGGTATCGCCATGGCCATCCTTTTCTCGGCAGCCGCCGCCTATCTGGGGCTGAAAGTGGGGCAAGTATTCGAAGCCGCTATTCCGATAGCCATCATTGCCGTAGGAGTCTCCGGTGCAGCCAAAAGAAAAAATGCGTTAGGAGAAAATGTAATTATCCAGTCTATCGGAGCGTGTTCCGGTGTAATCGTTGCCGGAGCCATCTTTACCCTCCCCGCCCTTTATATCCTTCAAGTCAAATATCCTGAGATGACAGTCAGCTTTATGCAGGTATTTATCAGCTCGCTGCTGGGTGGTGTACTGGGTATCCTGTTTCTGATTCCTTTCCGCAAATATTTCGTCAGCGATATGCACGGCAAATATCCTTTCCCCGAAGCAACCGCTACTACACAGGTGCTGGTGTCCGGAGAAAAGAGCGGCAGCCAGGCCAAACCGCTGTTGATGGCGGGAATGATCGGTGGATTGTATGACTTCATCGTGGCCACTTTCGGCTGGTGGAACGAGAACTTCACCACCCGCGTATGCGGAGCCGGAGAAATGCTGGCTGAGAAAGCGAAACTGGTATTCAAAGTAAATACGGGAGCTGCCGTACTCGGTCTGGGCTATATCGTCGGACTGAAATATGCTTCCATCATCTGTGCCGGATCACTGGCAGTATGGTGGATCATCATTCCGGGAATGTCCGCCATCTGGGGAGACAGCGTGCTGAACGCATGGAACCCCGAAATCACTTCTACGGTAGGCATGATGAGCCCCGAAGAAATCTTCAAGTATTACGCCAAGAGCATCGGTATCGGCGGTATTGCCATGGCGGGTGTCATCGGTATCATCCGTTCATGGGGAATCATCAAGAGTGCCGTCGGACTGGCTGCCAAAGAAATGGGCGGTAAAGGCAATGTAGAAAAGAATATCGTGCGTACACAGCGTGATCTTTCGATGAAAATCATCGCTATCGGCTCTATCCTTACGCTGATTCTGATCGTGCTGTTCTTCTACTTCGATATCATGCAGGGAAATATCGTCCATACGCTGGTAGCGATTGCGCTGGTAGCAGGCATTTCCTTCCTGTTCACAACGGTAGCTGCCAATGCGATTGCCATTGTAGGCACCAATCCGGTATCGGGAATGACATTGATGACACTGATTCTGGCTTCCGTAGTGATGGTAGCTGTCGGACTGAAAGGTCCTTCGGGCATGGTGGCCGCACTTGTGATGGGTGGCGTAGTATGTACGGCACTGTCTATGGCGGGCGGTTTCATCACCGACTTGAAGATCGGTTACTGGCTGGGTAGTACGCCTGCCAAACAGGAAACATGGAAATTCTTGGGAACCATCGTTTCTGCTGCTACAGTAGGCGGTGTAATGATTATACTGAACAAGACATACGGCTTCACCAGCGGCGCACTGGCTGCACCACAGGCCAATGCGATGGCTGCCGTTATCGAACCGCTGATGAGCGGCGTAGGTGCCCCCTGGCTGCTGTATGGCATCGGTGCAATCCTTGCTATCGTGCTGACATTCTTCAAGATTCCCGCACTGGCCTTTGCGCTGGGTATGTTTATTCCGTTGGAGCTGAATGTGCCGCTGGTAGTAGGCGGTGCCGTCAACTGGTATGTAACAAGCCGCAGCAAGGATACGGCACTCAATACGGAAAGAGGTGAAAAAGGTACGTTGCTGGCATCCGGTTTCATTGCCGGAGGCGCATTGATGGGAGTAGTGAGCGCGGCAATGCGTTTCGGCGGTATCAATCTGGTCAACGAAGCCTGGCTGAACAATACCTGGTCGGAAGTGTTAGCATTAGGAGCTTACGCTTTATTGATCCTCTACTTTATCAAGGCTTCCATGAAAGTAAAATAAGATGAGGAAACTGTTATCTGTTATAGTATCACTTATGACTGCAATGACATTTGCACAACAGCCCGTCGAGCTACCTTTGTGGCCCGACGGTGCTCCCAACTCCAACGGGCTGACCGGCGGGGAAAAGGAAGTGTCGCCCCACAGACTCAGCAATGTCACCGACCCCACCATAACCGTTTATCGTGCACCACAACCAAACGGAATGGCTGTCATCATGTGTCCCGGAGGTGGCTACAGCCGCCTCGCCATGGATCATGAAGGGCATGACATGGCACCTTGGTTCTGCGGACAGGGCATCACTTACGTTGTATTAAAGTACCGGATGCCGAACGGTCATTGCGAAGTCCCCTTATCGGATGCGGAAAGAGCGATTCGCATCGTACGCGAGCATGCCGGAGAATGGAATATCCATCCCCGCAAAATAGGAATCATGGGAGCATCCGCCGGAGGACATCTCGCCTCTACCCTTGCCACCCATTACAGTGCGGCATCGCGTCCCGACTTTCAGATTCTGCTTTATCCGGTGGTCACCATGACGCAAAGTACTCATGGCGGTTCGAGAAAAGAGCTTCTGGGCGGAAATCCGACCGCAGAACAAGAGGTACTCTTCTCCAACGAACTGCAAGTGACATCCGATACTCCGCAAGCCTTTATCGTCCTGTCTTCTGATGACGGTGCCGTGCCTCCTTCCAACGGAGTGAACTATTATCTCGCTTTACAGAAAAACAATGTTCCCGCATCGCTTCATGTCTACCCTACCGGCGGACATGGCTGGGGATTCCGGGACAACTTCAAGTATAAGCAACAATGGACACAGGAACTCGAAAAGTGGTTGCGTGAGGGTGTCGTATTTCCGAAGGAGACAGCACCGATGTTGAGAATCGGAAAGACGTACCTTGGAACAAAGTATGTAGCCAACACACTGGATCAGGGAACGGAAGAAAAGTTAGTCATCCTGCCCCAAACGGTAGATTGCCTTACTTTCGTCGAATATACGCTGGCTCAGGCGATGGGGTCTTCTTTTGCCGATAATCTGCAAAAGATACGTTATCGGGACGGTGTGATCGACGGATACACTTCGCGGTTGCACTATACCTCCGACTGGATTGAGAACGGTGTCCGCCAAGGATTTCTGGAAGACGTTACTGCACAAAACAGTACGCAGACCACCAAACTGTCTCTCTCTTATATGTCCACCCATCCCCAAAAGTACAGGCAACTGGCGGATTCGCCGGAGAACGTGAAACGGATGGCCGAGCATGAAAAGGCATTGTCCGGGAAAAAGGTACACTGGCTACCTAAAGGAAAACTCCCCGACGCAGGACTTCCGTGGATCATGGACGGTGATATCATCGCCATCACCACGAATCTTCCGGGACTGGATGTAGCTCATGTAGGGATGGCCGAATATATAAACGGAAAGTTGCATTTGCTTCACGCCTCTTCTACGCTTGGCAAGGTTGTTGTCAGCGAAGAGCCTCTCAGCCAAATGCTTCGCAATAATAAATCATGGAGCGGCATACGTGTCGTCCGGATGTCTCACCCTTAAAACAAATGATTATGAAACGAGTAAAACATTTACTTCTCGCGTCGTGTCTGTTGCCTACTTTTCTGGGAGCACAGGGAGTGGCAAGCGCCTCTTTTCTGGAGATTACTCCGGATGCCCAATCGGCAGGTATGGCCGGCACAGGACTGGCTATCACTGACAATGGAAGCACGGCTATCTTTCATAACGCTTCCACCATCGCTTTCTCGCAGGATGTAATGGGTGCCAGCTACTCATACGCTGACATAAATAAAGACTTTGGAATGCATAGCGCATCCCTTTTCTACCGCATCGGACGGGAAGGGAAGCACGGATTTAGCGTAGGATTCCGTCACTACAAAGATGCCGATTTTCATTGGCAGGACGGTGCGGAAGATCATGCCCGCGCATGGAACGTAGAAGCCGCATACTTTAGAAATGTAGCCAAGAACCTGTCCCTTTCATTAACGCTCAGATATCTGCAGGCAAAAGCCTATAAGGATGCGGACAGCAAAGGGTCAGTCTCCGTGGACCTCGGTGCCAGCTATCATCGCAGCATGGGTATTCTGGACGAAATGGCTTCATGGACAATCGGATTTCAAGCCGCCAACCTGGGTAGCAAGCTGGACGGACAGAAACTGCCTGCCCGACTGGGACTGGGTGGTGCCATCGACCTGCCGTTCAGCATGGACAACCGCTTGCAGGTGGCTCTTGACTTCAATTACCTGCTCCCGTCCGAGTACCGCCATCTTCAAGCCGGCATCGGAGCGGAATATAATTTCCTGAAATATGGAATTATCCGTGGAGGATATCACTTCGGGGATAACGACAAAGGAACAGGCAACTACGGTACACTGGGCTGCGGAATCAACTTCTGGCCGATTCGCGCGGATTTCTCTTATGCACTGGCTGATAAAGACTGTTTCATGCATAAGACATGGCAGCTCGGCATTGGAATCGTTTTCTAGGCTTTTCCTTCGGGCAGTCCGCTAAGTTTTATCATTGAGCAGAGTCTGCCGGGTTCTTTCATTGAGCAATCTGCTGAGTTTTTTCGTTCAGCAGTCTGCCAAGCTCGCATTCAAGGCGTTGCTTCACTTCGTCCATAGGCACTTCGTGCTTCAGTTCCTGACGAAGAGAAGTGACGCCTTTATCTATAAAGCCACAAGGATGAATATAGCTGAAATAGCGTAAATCCGTATTCACATTCAAGGCCAGTCCGTGCATGGTGACGTAGTGGCTGCTTCTCACCCCGATCGCACAAATCTTACGGGCACGGGGCGTACTCCCTTCCAGCCAGACACCTGTTGCCTTTTCAAGCCGTCCTGCTTCAATGCCATAGAAGGCACAGACACATATCACAGCCTCTTCGAGCAGGTGCACATATTCCTTTAGCCCCAGATGAAACTCTTCCAGATTCAAGATCGGATAACAGACTAGCTGTCCGGGACCGTGATACGTGATATCCCCTCCCCGATCTATATGGAAAAGGGTAGCCTGAATGGCTTTCAGCTGATCGTCATTCAACAGCATATTATTTTCTTTTCCGCTACGTCCCAAAGTATAGACGTGCGGATGTTCGCACATAATAATACGGTTTTCATACGCTTCTCCCTGCGCTTTTGCGCGGACAAGGGTATCAAACCATTCCGTCTGCCGCTGCCATGCCTCGGCGTACGGAATCAAATTCCAGTCTACTAATACAGTTTTCATGAGGACAAAAGTAAGAAATAAAAAGAAAAATCGTACATTTGTAGTTCGAATATAACAAGCACTCTAAACCAAAGATAACAAACACTCTTATGAAAATGGAAGTTCCACAAGTCGATTTGCCACTGGAGGTGTTGGCATGGACTAAAGTAACTGAAGATATTCTGAACATCTACAAGCAATCGTGCCGGCTGCAGGCGTGTATTTTCGCCATCTGTACGGAAGGAACCATGAAAGTCTCCATCAATCTGTTGGAATACGAGGTTCACCCGAATGATCTGATTACATTACTTCCCGGAACAATCATACAGTTCCGTGAGAAAGCGGAAAAGGTAAGTCTTTGTTTTGCCGGATTCTCCGCGAAATGTATCGGACATATCAACTTGCTGACCACCATCGGGAACGCTTATCCCAAGCTGATAGAACAGCCGATCATCCCTCTTTCCGAGAATATCGCCGACTATCTGAAGGAATATTTTGCCTTGTTGTCTCATGCCAGTTGTGACGAGTCTTTCAAGATGGACTCCAAATTGGCGGACTTGTCACTCCAGACTATTCTGACAAGTATCCAACTGATGTACCGGAATTATTCGGGAAACAATCATTCGAACCGTAAGAAGGAGATTTGCCGGAAGTTGATTCAACTGATCACTGAACACTACAAAGATCAGCGTTGTGCACAGTTCTATGCCGATCAACTGGGAATCTCTCTGCAACATCTGAGCACCACCGTAAAACAAGTGACGGGGAAAAGTGTATTGGATACTATTGCTTATATTGTCATTATCGACGCCAAAGCGCAGCTAAAGGGGACGGATATGACTATTCAGGAGATAGCTTATTCGCTGAATTTCCCGAATCCCTCTTTCTTCTGCAAGTTCTTCAGACGGCATGTAGGGATGTCGCCGCTGGAATTTAGAAATAGTTGAGTCCGTTACTTCTAAAATCAATGGATCAGTCGGAAATACCGTTTTTGATTCCAGATATACAGATTTGAGCCAACTATCCGCATGGATTCCCCTCTTTCTCGAAGGAGGGGTGACCGTAGGGCGGGGTGGTAGGTAAAACAAGGTTATCTCTAATTTATTGTGAATGAAAGAATTGCGTATTCACCTACCACCTCCCCCTACGGGTACTCCTCCTTCCCGAAGGAGGAGAATGAAGATACTACCGACTTTTTAGCCAGCCCCATAAATCCATAAAAGAACATTAAGCAGGCTCTCTTCTTAAATCTTCCTTCTTCCCAAACTCAACGAATTGAGCACTACACTCACACTGGAGAATGCCATGGCGGCACTTGCCAGCATCGGATTCAGCAACAATCCGTTTATAGGGAACAATACTCCGGCAGCGATAGGAATACCGATCAGATTGTAGATGAATGCCCAGAAAAGGTTCTGATGAATCAGTCGTACAGTCTGCCTGGATAGTTCGAAGGCTTTGGGAAGTAACAGCAAGTCGGATGTCATCAGCGTTACCATAGCGACATCCATAGCAATATCCGTACCCTTTCCCATAGCAATGCTGACGTCAGCCAATGCAAGTGCCTGCGAGTCATTGATACCATCGCCCACCATTGCCACTTTCTTTCCCTGCATTTGCAGTTCACGCACAAATTCGGCTTTGTCGTCCGGCAAGGCATCTGCCACAAACCGCTCGATACCCAGACGGGAAGAGACTGCCAGAGCCGTCCGCTGACCGTCACCGGTAAGCATACAGATATCGATGCCCTGACGTTTCAGTTCTTTCACTGCTTCGGCAGAAGTAGCCTTGATCGGGTCGGAAACGGCAATGATAGCCAAAAGTTCATTCTCACGTCCGAAGTATATGATTCCGTTTCCGTCTGATTCGTAGTGTACCAGCATATCCGCCATGACATCGCTCACTGTAGCGCTGAAATCTTTCAGAAGTTTATGGCTGCCCACCCAGTAAGTCTTGCCTTGATAAGACACCTTTATACCTTTGCCTGTGATGCTCTCAAAACTGCTCAAAGGAGCGGGAGTTATCTTTTCCTCGTCTTGAAGTACGGCGACAATCGCGCCTGCCAACGGGTGTTCCGATTTCAGTTCGGCAGCCAGAAGTACATCTTTGAAGTGTTCTTCCTGCGGCTGTGCCCACAACCATCCGGTAGCGGTAGGATGTCCTTCGGTCAAAGTACCGGTTTTATCCAGTACCACCACATCTACTTTACGCATCTGCTCCAGAGCGACGGCGTCTTTTATCAGAATATGCTGTCCGGCAGCTTTACCGATTCCTACCATCAGCGCAGTAGGTGTAGCAAGTCCCAAAGCACAGGGACAGGCTATGACCAGAACGGATACGGCAGAAAGAATACCATAAGAAATATACTCACTGCCACCGATAGCCACCCACAGCACAAACGTCAGAATGGCAATTCCCAACACGACAGGAACGAAGATGCCTGTAATACGGTCGACGATGCGCTGCACAGGAGCTTTGCTGCCTTGTGCTTCCTGCACCATGTGAATGATGCGTGCCAGCACAGTATCGCTTCCCACCTGAGAAGCACGAATGATGAAGGAACCGCGCTGATTGATTGTTCCGGCAAGGACCTTATCGCCCTTTTTCTTCTCTACCGGAATCGGCTCACCGCTAATCATACTTTCATCCACATACGAATCGCCCTCCGAAAGCTGGCCATCCACGGGAATCTGTTCGCCGGGACGGACTACCACCATATCGCCTACCTGCAACAGGTCTATTTGTATCTCTTCCTCTACCCCACCACGCAATACACGTGCCACTTTGGGCTGCATTCCCATCAGTTTGCGAATGGCATCCGAGGTATTTCCTTTGGCGCGTTCCTCCATCATCTTTCCGGTCAGAACGAAGGCAATGATCACTGCGGAAGCTTCGTAATAGACGTGCGGTTCCAGTCCGCGATCTGTCCAGAACTGCGGAAAGAAGGTGTTGAACAAACTGAAAAGGAAGGCTATCGAGGTACTCAACGCAACCAGCGTATCCATATTGCTACGACCGATCTTCGCCTGTTTCCATGCCCCCGTGAAGAAACTTCCTCCGAAGAGCACCATTACCGGAATAGCAAGCAACATTTGTATCTCGTTAGAGTATGGCATATGCATTAATAACATTGAAAAGATAAGCAACGGCACTACAAATATCCACGCACCGATCACTTTCCGTTTCAGACGAAGGTAGCGCTTATGCTGTTCTTCTTCCCGACGTTCTTCTTTATTCGCTTCTTCTACTATCAGATCATAACCGGCAGCAAGTACCGCTGCACGGATTTCTCCGGGGGTGAGCTTGTCGTCCTCATAAGAAATCGTCAATGTATTTGAAGCAAAGTTGACGGAAGCATCAACGACTCCCGGCAACTTTTTCACTGTCTTTTCTACATTGTTAGCGCATCCCGCACAATGCATATTAAGCACGGGAAACGCTTTTTTTGCTATATTACCCATATAATCCTTTACTCTTTAATTAATTAGTATTTATAAAACAAGCAAATACGGGTATTTGTTCGATTACTTCTTATCGGCCTTCTTATCCTCTTTCTTAGATTCTTGTTTGCCATCTTTCTTGCCGTCCTGCTTGGTTTCCTTCACAAACTCGGCCTCATAATTGAACTTTTTGAATCCTGCCTGCAACTTCTTCACATCTGTCTTTTCGGCATCGTAGGTGATGGACACGGTTTTGTTCTTCAGTTCGGTGGAAAGTTCCTTCACGCCTTTCTCGAAGCGCATGTTATTTTTCACTTTCTTCTCGCAGTTCTCGCAGTGCATCTGAGAGACTTTGAATATGACTACACGGATATCCTTTGCCAACACGGCTGCTACGCTCAAAAGAGCCACCACGCAAGTGGCCATCCATCTTTTTGTTCTCATTTTTCTTATTCGTTTAATGGTTATTATTCATTTCTTGCCAGATTGAAACGTATTCCGATATAGGCTTTTGCCCCGTGCACAGGTCCCCATATCATCGTTGAGTCGAAGTTTCCTCCCCACGGGTTTGCTGCGTCAATGATCGGATTCTTCTGTTTGAAGTTTGTCAGGTTCTCCCCTCCTATGTAGACAGACCAGCGGCGGAAATAGCGGGTAATCTGGGCACTCAGTTGCTCGAAGCTGCCATAGCGGCGCTCCCAAGATAGCTGACCGTCTGCCAACTCGTAAGGGGAAGGCATTCTTCCTCCGCCATTGAGCTGGAGCGTAGCATCAAACTGCCATATTCCGAGTGGAGTCTGGTACGAAGCGGTCAGCAGTCCTTTGTATTTGCTGGTCAACGGTTTCTCCATCCGCTGACCTTTGTAGGTGGTCTGAGCATCCGTCAGACGGTAAGCTCCCGTCAAGGTAAATCCTTTAAAAAAAGGATAGCTTGCCTCTACTTGGAATACATGCGAATAGGAACGCCCGTCCAAATTGTAAAAGGCTACTTCGTGAGGATTACTGTCCATATCCACCACGACTTGCTTCAGGAAGTCTGTGTAATAATATTCGGCATTGATATTCAGCGTTTTGCCAAATACAGGTACGTAGGTGGATACACTGGCACCATAGTTCCATGCTTCTTCCATGTCCAGTCCTTTCGCTATTTCGACCTTTCGGCTACTGGAAAGCAGGTAGTTATTTTCTGCCAGTACATGATTCGTACGGTAACCTTTTCCGGCAGAGAGGCGGAAGTGTACGTACTCATTCGGATTGTATTTAAGATGTGCACGGGGAGTCACAAAGAAACCGTGCTCATTGCTATAGTCACCACGCAGACCTGCCATCAGCATCCACTGATCATTCAGATTCAGCGTGTATTGCGCATAGGCTCCGGGAACCGCTTCTTTGGCAAAAGCCTTGATGAGCGGCAATTCCGTTTGATTCTCCAACCGATAATGCTGGTCATAAGCGTCATAGTTGAAACTCAGCCCCGCCGAGAAACTGTTCTGCTTATTAAACTCTGTTTCAAACATCAAAGAGGCATACACATTTGTCTGGTCTACATTGTATAGTTTTCGTCCGTACATGGCATCCTGATTGTGCCAACTGGCAGAAAGAATCAGTGCCAGATTCGTATTCTTCTCCTTATTAAATATATAAGCATTCTTGGTGAAAAATTCGTAACGTTCGGTATCGATTCCTACTTTATAAAGATCACCCGTCTGCATATCCGTATGATGTGCCTGCCCGCTAGTGCGACTTTCGGAAAGAGCCTTGAAGCCTGCCTGAAAGACATAATGATCTCCCATATAGGCCCATCGGTTCCACACGTTATACTGCTCTACTTGGGGGATATCCACGAAGCCGTCATCATTGCCGTCGTGCGCTTTGGTTTCGTTTTCATAATGCGCCAGTAAAGAGGTACTCCAACGTTTTGACAACTTTAAGGTGGCGTCCGCATTCGCCTCATACCGGTTGGTACTGCTTGCGAAAAGATTGGCAGATACCCAATCGGCCTCCGGCAACTGCGGCTTTTTGAACTCTACATTAATCTGTCCCGTGATGGCTTCGTAACCATTCTTCACTGATGAGATTCCTTTGGAAACCTGTATGCTTTGCATCCACGGACCGGGGACATATCCCAGACCATAAGGAGATGCCGCACCGCGATAGTTCGGGATATTCTCCGTGAGCATCTGTACATAAGTTCCGGACAATCCGAGCAGTTTGATCTGCTTGGCTCCCGTTGCCGCATCCGAATAGCTCACGTCCACCGAAGGGTTGGTCACGAAACTTTCTCCCAGATTACAGCAGGCAGCCCTGCTCAATTCGGCACTGCTTATCATCTCTTCGTTCATCACGCTGCTGCGCAACTTCATCGTTCCCATTCTGCGGCTGACTACATTCACTTCGTTCAGTTCTACACCTTCCCGAAGGGTAATATCCAGTTCCTGATTCTTCTTGCTGACATGAACCGTGTCATTCTGAAAGCCGATAAAACTGATTACCAGCATGTGACTCTTCGAAGGTTTGGAGATAGAAAAGCTGCCATCTTCCTTGGTAGTTACACCCTGACCCGTATTCACCCAGAATACATTAGCACCCGGAACAGGCTCTCCGGTATTATCTTTGACTATTCCCCGCACCTGCGCTTGTGTCGTAACTGCAAGTAATGAGAACAGTCCCATTATTATATATTTCATTCTTTCTTGGACTTAGTTTTGCGATACAAAATTAATTCATTTCTCTTGCAACTGAGTTGCATTCATTCTCCTTGTTTTCATACCCTGCAAAGGCTGAAAACAAAGTACAATCGGACAAAAAAGATGAAATAACAGCTAAATCAGAAAAACGGAATGTAACGCCAGCTTCTGCCTCGGACAGGGAGATGGCGGAGAAGGAAGACTGGAAAAGTCCACCGTCCGGTCTATAGAAGTGAAAGCAAATAGCTGACAATACTGTTCACAGAAAAGTGTTATCACCGGAACGGAAACTGTCAGTTCGGAAATATGCTTCATCAAATCGGGCTTATAGATAGTTGCCGTACAGCCCTTTTCTCTACAATCTTTCTTTGAATCGCAAGTATGAGACTTCTTACATTTGGGACAGCCATCGGCACAACAGCCCTGCACAGTCTCACAACGGGAACAGCAATAATGAACAATAGATACTCCCGCCCCTGAATAGATAATCAGGAGAGAAAGGATCACTGCTGTTATGTAGGCTAGTCTCTTCATTTCGGGAGACAAAGATAAGGTATTCCGGCAACAATATCAAATTAAATAATTCTCCATTTTTATTCGTACTACTGATATTATCCGTATATTTGACCACATATTAGTTCTTTTAAATACATCATGTCATGGAATATCATCGTATATCTTTCATCCACAACGATACAGAGTATTCGTTCATTAAAGCTATAAACGGGAACTTAACAGGATACGCTTTAATGTCAGCTTGCCGGATAGAAGTAGTCAATTATATGAAAGAAAATAACTTGAAAGGCAGCTATATACTAACCGGAATGTCAAAGGCTTAATCACATGAAAGCTAAAAGAGAGCAGATATTAATCAGAACTTCCTGGATTAGTACTATTGGTAATGCCATACTTTCCACATCAAAAATCATCGTAGGTTTATGGGCCGGCAGTCTTGCCGTGCTAGGCGACGGTATTGATTCGGCAACGGATGTGATCATCTCCATTGTCATGATTTTCACAGCACGCATTATCAGCCAGCCGCCTTCCAAGAAGTACGTATTCGGCTATGAGAAAGCCGAAGGGATTGCGACTAAAATTCTTTCGCTTGTGATATTCTATGCAGGGGTGCAAATGTTGATATCATCTATCGGAAGTATCTTTTCCGAAGAAGCAAAAGAAATTCCGTCAGCCATTGCTATATACGTCACGATCTTTTCGATTATCGGCAAACTTCTCCTGGCTTTATATCAGTACAAACAAGGGAAAAAGATAGATAGCTCCATGCTGACGGCCAATGCCATCAATATGCGCAATGATGTTATCATTTCCTCCGGTGTGCTGCTGGGACTGATATTCACGTTCATATTCAAACTGCCTATACTCGACTCCATCACAGGACTAATCATCAGCCTCTTTATCATAAAATCTTCGATTGGCATTTTCATCGATTCGAATGTGGAATTGATGGATGGCGTCAAAGATGTCAATGTGTACAATAAGATATTCGAAGCAGTAGAAACAGTTCCCGGTGCGAGCAACCCACACCGGGTAAGATCAAGAATGATCGGGAATCTTTATATGATTACCCTCGATATCGAGGTAAATCCGCAGATAACCATCACACAGGCCCATCAGATAGCCGACGCTGTGGAGAAAAGCATAAAAAGCTCTATAGACAATGTCTATGATATCTTAGTACACGTGGAACCTGCCGGCGAATGTCAGACAGACGAGAAATTTGGTATTGACAAGGGTATGGTGAATTGACGGAAGGCGTTAAGGAGCAAGTATATGCTCCCCCGAAGCTGTTATGATTACTCCACCACAATCACTGACCACCGTCTCGTGCTTTCCATCCGGAGTGACTATGATGGAACCAGTCTGTATGATATGCTTTCCGTCCGTCGTCACACGTATGCGGGCGCTTGTTTCTTCTTTTTCTTTCTTTTCCTTCTTTGCAGATTCCTCCTCTTCCTTATCCTCTATGGCTCTGTTCCGGTCCATACAGCCATTGGTATGATAACTTTTCATCTTAGTCACCCGGTCATCAACGAACCAGATATTAACGACTCCTGCAATACTTGACTCGGAAGTACGAAATTCCAGCATCTCACTCTCTTCGTCAAAACTTCGATAGCTCGGTTTACCCATAATAGCTATTACTTCTTTTGAAGACATCCCACGTTGGATAATACTCAAATTCTCATAAGTAATTCTGCTTGCATAACAACTGCTGAGCAATATCACCAGCAGCAAAGACATAAGGATCTGACTCTTTTTCATAATAGGTATAGTTTAGTAGTTTTTTTGAATACCCCAAATGTAGTCTGAGAAAATTCCCTTCGCAAAGACTTCTTCCTACTTGCTAATAGGGATTTCCCTATCTATGAAAAACGACAGGTATAACCTATGACTACTAACATTTCTTCTCTCAACTATCCTATTGGCTTATCTATCATACCGTCCGCCACAGAGAATCAATGACTGCATACCTTACTGATATCGACCGTAAATTCCTCACCGGCAGGCATGAACTTCCCTTTTCGTTTAAGAAATCCGATCAGTTCATCCACTTCCATATTATCTGCCGAACAAGTATAAAAACGCTGATGTTCGCCAAACTTCTCTACAATTGCAGCCCTCAGAGATGCCTCAGTATAACTATTTCCCTCCATCATGTGAAGGACTTCGTGTGCATGTAACTGTTCCATAATCTATTTTTTCTGCAAAGATAAATACGGCGTACAGATTAAAACTGTAACATATGATACAGAAGCAAGAAAAAAAGAATCATTAACAATGGCATCCCCTATATACATTGCCGGAGAAAGTAGCTGAATATTTTTCCTTTTTTATTCGCAGTATTCGGTAATTTCATTTATATTTGTCGATAGTGATAGATATGATCAATGTTGAATTTATAGAAAAAACGAGTATGAAAAAACAATATGTCAGTCTGCTTGCGGTTATACTTTCGGTAAGCGGCTTTTTGTTTTCTTGTCATGACAAGATGAACAAAAACACGGGAGCATTACAATTCGATAGTATACAGGTTAACGAGACGGCACACCTCTTTAATGACACCGCCAAACCCGCGTGCAATATTATCATCAACTTCGCCTATCCCGTCAAGTCATCGGATGATATGCTGAAAGACAGTCTGAACGCTTACTTCATCTCCGTCTGCTTCGGAGACAAATATATCGGCGAAAAACCGGAGGCGGTAGTGAAGCAATACGCCAAGAATTACATTGACGAGTATCGCCACGATCAGGAGCCGATGTACGCCGAAGACGAAAAGAATAAAGAAAGCGATGCAGTGGTAGGCGCATGGTACTCCTATTACAAGAGCATCGAAAGCCACGTGCAACTATATGAGAAAGACCTGCTAGTATACCGCGTTGACTACAACGAATATACCGGAGGCGCACACGGTATGTATATGTCGACTTTCCTGAACATGGATCTCACTCTGATGCGTCCGCTCCGCCTCGATGATATTTTTGTAGGCGACTTCCAGGAAGCCCTGACAGATCTGATCTGGAACCAGCTGATGGCCGACAACAAAGTGACTACGCACGAAGCGCTGGAAGACATGGGGTATGCTTCGACCGGAGACATCGCCCCGACAGAGAACTTTTATCTGAGTAAAGAAGGTATCACCTTCTACTATAATATATACGACATCACGCCGTATTCGATGGGCCCTGTCAAAGTCACCATTCCATACTCTATGATGGAACATCTGCTGGGCAGCAACCCAATTCTCGGAGATCTGAAAGATTAAACAGCTATTAAAAGATTGAACACCAATGAATATCCTGTTGTTATTGCCCCGTGTGATGCAGAAGGATATTCATTTCACTTATAAATCAAAATTCACCATTCAAAATACTTAAAGTGGAAATCATACTGAAATATTTTCCGGATCTGACGGAAGAGCAGCGTAAACAGTTTGCCGCTCTATACGACCTCTACATCGACTGGAATGCGAAAATCAACGTTATCTCCCGCAAAGACATCGAAAATCTGTACGAGCATCATGTTCTCCATTCATTAGGCATCGCCAAAGTGATTCAATTCCGTCCCGGAACCAAGGTCATGGATTTGGGTACAGGAGGAGGATTTCCCGGCATTCCGCTCGCCATCCTGTTCCCCGAAACCAAGTTTCATCTGGTAGACAGCATCGGCAAGAAAGTACGTGTGGCGACAGAAGTGGCCAATGCCATCGGACTGAAAAACGTCACTTTCCGTCATGCCCGTGCCGAAGAGGAAAAACAACTGTTCGACTTCGTCGTGAGCCGTGCCGTAATGCCTTTGGCGGATCTGATCAAGATCATCAAAAAGAACATTTCCCCCAAGCAGCAGAATGCTATGCCCAACGGACTGATCTGTCTCAAAGGAGGCGAACTGGAGCATGAAACGATGCCGTTCAAGCATAAAACAGTCATCCACAGCCTGAGCGAAAACTTCGAGGAAGAGTTCTTTGAAACAAAGAAGGTAGTATATTCACAAATATAGGAATCAGGAGTTATCAAAACCATGAAAATAAAGAGATTTGAGTTTAATATGTTTCCCGTAAATTGCTACGTTTTATGGGATGACACAAAAGAGGCGGTTGTCATCGATCCGGGCTGCTTCTACGAAGAGGAAAAACAAGCACTAAAGAAGTTCATCCTCACCAATGAGTTAACAGTGAAACATCTGCTGAATACTCACTTACATCTGGATCACATCTTCGGCAATCCGTTTATGCTGAAAGAGTTCGGTCTGTCGGCAGAAGCCAATAAGGCGGATGAGTTCTGGATCGATGAAGCTCCGAAACAGAGCCGTATGTTCGGCTTCCAATTGCAGGAAGAACCGGTTCCGTTGGGGAAATATCTGCATGACGGAGATATCATCACTTTCGGACACACCAAACTGGAAGCAATCCATGTCCCCGGACATTCGCCCGGTAGCCTGGTGTATTATTGCAAGGAAGAAAACTGCATGTTCTCCGGCGACGTATTGTTTCAAGGCAGCATCGGTCGTGCCGATCTGTCGGGTGGCAACTTCGACGAACTGATCGATCATATTTGCAGCCGTTTATTCATACTTCCCAACGAGACAGTCGTATACCCCGGACATGGTGCGCCAACGACCATCGGAATGGAGAAGGCAGAGAATCCATTTTTCAGATAAAAAAAAGAATACAAGTAATAGGTAATAAGTAACAGGTAATAATCGTAGCTGCCAGTATATTTATCCGCATGGATATTACTTATTACTTATTATCTATTACTTAAAAACATCCCCCATAAATTATGAAAACAGATTTGTTAGCTAGCCGTCACATCGGCATCAATGAAGAAGACACAGCTGTGATGCTCCGCAAAATAGGCGTAGACTCACTGGATGAACTGATCAACAAAACCATCCCTGCCAACATCCGACTGAAGGAACCGCTGGCACTGGCCAAGCCGTTGACGGAATACGAATTTGGAAAACACATTGCCGACCTGGCAAGTAAAAACAAACTGTATACGACATACATCGGATTGGGGTGGTATAATACGATTACTCCTGCCGTTATCCAACGGAATGTATTCGAAAATCCCGTATGGTATACTTCTTACACGCCTTATCAGACAGAAGTGTCGCAAGGAAGACTGGAAGCGTTGATGAATTTCCAGACTGCCGTCTGTGACCTCACCGCTATGCCGCTCGCCAACTGCTCACTGCTGGATGAAGCGACTGCCGCCGCCGAAGCCGTAACCATGATGTATGCTCTGCGTTCGCGTACCCAGCAAAAAGCAGGTGCCAACGTAGTCTTTGTGGACGAAAACATCTTCCCGCAGACCTTGGCAGTAATGACCACACGTGCCATTCCACAAGGCATCGAATTGCGGGTAGGCAAATACAAAGAGTTTGAACCCTCACCGGAAATCTTCGCCTGCATCCTGCAATATCCTAACTCCAGCGGTAATGTGGAAGACTATGCCGACTTCACAAAGAAGGCACATGAAGCAGACTGCAAAGTTGCCGTTGCCGCCGATATTCTGAGTCTTGCCCTGCTGACTCCTCCGGGAGAATGGGGAGCGGATATCGTATTCGGTACAACACAGCGACTGGGTACACCGATGTTTTACGGCGGGCCTTCGGCAGGCTACTTCGCCACACGTGACGAGTACAAGCGGAATATGCCGGGACGCATCATCGGATGGTCCAAAGACAAATACGGCAAGCTCTGCTACCGAATGGCTTTGCAGACACGCGAACAGCATATCAAACGCGAAAAAGCCACTTCCAATATTTGTACGGCTCAGGCATTACTCGCTACGATGGCAGGTTTCTACGCTGTATATCACGGACAGGAAGGAATCAAAACGATTGCTTCGCGTATTCATAGCATCACTGTCTTCCTCGACAAGCAATTAAAGAAATTCGGATATACGCAAGTCAATGCACAATATTTCGATACGCTGCGTTTCGAGTTGCCGGAACACGTTTCGGCGCAGCAGATTCGCACGATCGCACTGAGCAAGGAAGTGAACCTGCGCTATTATGAAAACGGTGACGTAGGCTTTAGCATCGATGAGACAACGGACATAGCAGCTACGAACGTGCTGCTTTCCATCTTCGCCATTGCCGCCGGCAAGGATTATCAGAAGGTAGAGGACGTGCCGGAAAAGAGCAATATTGACAAAGCACTGAAACGTACCACGCCTTTCCTCACGCACGAGGTGTTCTCCAACTATCATACGGAAACGGAAATGATGCGCTACATCAAGCGTCTGGACCGGAAGGATATTTCATTGGCCCAGTCCATGATTTCCCTCGGATCGTGCACGATGAAGCTCAACGCAGCCGCTGAAATGCTTCCTTTAAGCCGTCCGGAATTTATGAGCATGCATCCGTTGGTGCCGGAAGATCAGGCGGAAGGATATCGTGAATTGATCAGCAATTTGAGTGAGGACTTGAAGGTTATTACCGGATTTGCTGGTGTCAGCCTGCAACCGAACTCGGGTGCTGCGGGAGAATATGCCGGTCTGCGAGTTATCCGTGCCTATCTTGAAAGCATCGGTCAGGGACATCGCAACAAAATATTGATTCCGGCTTCGGCACACGGTACGAATCCGGCATCTGCCATACAGGCCGGATTTGAAACCGTCACCTGCGCTTGCGACGAGCAAGGAAACGTGGATATGGGCGACCTACGTGCCAAAGCCGAAGAGAACAAGGAAGCACTGGCTGCACTGATGATCACCTATCCGTCAACGCATGGTATCTTCGAGACGGAAATAAAGGAAATCTGTGAAATCATCCACGCTTGTGGCGCACAAGTATATATGGACGGTGCCAACATGAATGCACAGGTAGGATTGACCAATCCGGGATTTATAGGTGCAGACGTTTGTCACTTGAATTTGCACAAGACATTTGCTTCACCGCACGGTGGCGGCGGTCCGGGTGTAGGTCCTATCTGTGTAGCTGAGCATCTGGTTCCATTCTTACCGGGACATTCGATCTTCGGCAGTACGCAAAATCAGGTTTCCGCAGCTCCGTTCGGCAGTGCGGGTATCTTGCCTATCACATACGGCTACATCCGGATGATGGGTACCGAAGGCTTGACCCAAGCTACTAAAATAGCCATTCTCAATGCCAACTATCTGGCTGCTTGTCTGAAAGATACTTATGGCATTGTTTATCGGGGAGCTACCGGTTTCGTAGGACACGAAATGATTTTGGAATGCCGCAAAGTACATGAAGAAACGGGTATCTCAGAAAATGACATTGCGAAGCGTCTGATGGACTATGGTTATCATGCACCGACTCTCTCTTTCCCTGTTCACGGCACATTAATGATTGAACCTACCGAAAGCGAAAGCCTGGCGGAGTTGGACAACTTTGTAGACGTCATGCTGAATATATGGAAAGAAATTCAGGAAGTGAAGAACGAAGAAGCGGATAAGAATGATAATGTGTTAATCAATGCCCCGCATCCGGAATATGAAATTGTGAATGACAACTGGGAACATTCCTACACACGTGAGAAAGCAGCGTATCCGATAGAAAGTGTGCGTGAGAATAAGTTCTGGGTGAATGTGGCTCGCGTAGACAATACGTTGGGAGACCGGAAATTATTGCCGACCCGCTACGGAACGTTCGAATAAGAAGAAGCTTTCAAAGGAAATCCGTACATGAAAAAATAAGCCCGGAGCTCAGCAAATGTGAGCTCCGGGCTTACCTTTGTTAAGCACCGAGCGTATTCCAATAAGCACCGAGCTAAATGAACATAAGAAGCGACTCCGAAACCTTACGGTTATCATGCTGCTCTTCATTCCATTCCATGTTTGTCGAAAACATAGTCTGGTTCTATCTGACAACAGTCACTGTTCCGGCTTTTACCATTTTCTCCCTTAGTGAGATTTTAGGATCAGCATATCCTAAAGCTACACAGCCATATACTTTATGATTCTCCGGTACACCCAAAGAACTTATAAATTCACGAACTTCGGGATCATCGCAAGTCGTACCCAACTGATTGATCCAGCAAGATCCGATTCCCAGAGAATGGGCAGCCAAAAACATATTCTCAATCGCGCAGGCACAATCCATGCCGGCCCACCATTGAGTGGGTTCGTTGGACACGATCACCAAAGTCGGGGCATGATAATAACAGCAATACGCCTTGCTATGACCACGTTCCTGTAATTTCGGTTCATCGCTTTTAGCAAAAGCGCCTTTAATCCGTTCATTCAATTCTGCCAGTTTATCTGCATTCTGAATAGCGGTAAAATGCCATGTCTCCAAATGCATCCCACTGGGTGCAAAAGTGGCAGCTTCCAGAATAGCCTGTAAGTCTTCTTCCGAAACTTGCCGGTCAGTATAAGCCCGTACACTACGACGTGCTTTGATATTTTCTAAAACTTCATTCGTTTTCATATACTATATTTACTATACTTACAACTCGTTCACCACTTGCATTTATCGTTTTACCAATCCGATCTTTGCATTCAGTTTGAAGTAATACGTACCGTTCTCTCTTTCCAAAAAGCCGTATTTGTCCTTATCCAGAGAACCTTTCTCCAAACGGGTATTCAAGAACAGGAAGTCCTCCATAACCGGTTTCTCTGACTTGTGATAGCAAAGAACTTCCCCACTCCCATCCATCAACAGGATACCTTCAACAGCCGAATCCTGTCCAGTATATATCTTTGCCGGACGCATACCCAAGGCTAATGCCATCAGGAATTGCTTCACTTTAAACTCATAGAAACCATGTTTGTTTACCAATTCATCTTTTATTTTCAACGGGTTCATCTGTTTGATTACTTCCGTCAGTTCACTGATACGGGTGATGTCGTCCAAGTGCATGATGCGCACCATTTCTGTCAGCACACGAGGAAAGTGTAAGTCAATCATTAAAAGATTGCTACGGAATACCCGATCTGCCACGTCCGAGTATTTGAGTACACCACCCAAGCGCTCAATCAGCAACATTCGTTCTGCTACTTCATTAGGGGCTTCCGGCAACGCATTAATCTTATTCACCGTAGGTGTTGCAAATTTGACTCCGCTCTGTTCCAGTTTCAAGTTAGCCGCACGGCCTCCGTCCAACAGCGGATTCATAGCACCCAATCGCGAACGAACGCTGAACCCGCTCAACGGTGCCTCCGGATGCCAGAAGGCAATATAAAAATCGGTACGATCTTCCGTCTTCGCTTCCAGATCGAAAATTGCGACTTCATCCAAAAACTCTTCCACTCCATCCGGAGAAGTGACTTCATCCTCCGAAGAGGACTTGACAGCCTGCAAAATCAAATCTGCCACAATCCCAAAATCTTCCCGGGGAACGAATTTCTCACTATTTTCTCCTTTGATGCGGACCATCTCTTTTTCTATATAGTAGCAGCGTGTTCCGTCATGTTCCTCCCGTTGAATCATTGCAATAGGCCAGTCGATTTCTCCTTTCTTTGCCTTAGCCGTACCCAACGTTACTTTTCCTTCTGTCAGCAGACGGAAGAAAGTATACAGTTCACACCATTCTCTTTTTGTTGCTTCAAATGCCATATATTCTTATTTTTCTTTATTTTACTCTTCATCAAGAATCCTTGCGGTCTCCACTTTCTCCAATCGTGCACGCAGTTTGGGCATCATGGAACGACGAATACACAACGTCATGCTGCAATCCATATCGTACGATTGACTGAGAATTTCCGGTTCTTCCTCCTTTACAATACGCATGATATCGTTCATAAAAGGATATTCAAACATTACGGTCACTTCTTCATCTACCGTTTTTTCTATAATGGTAGCGGCAGATATTGCTTCGGCAGCAGCTGCTTTATAAGCTACAATCAGTCCGCTCGTTCCTAACTTGATTCCACCGAAATAACGGACTACAATAATCAGAATATCAGTCAGTTCATTAGAGTTAATTTGCCCGAGAATGGGCTTTCCCGCCGTTCCCGAAGGTTCACCGTTATCATTGGCTCGAAAATCCTTTCGCGCTGCACCTAACATATAAGCATAGCACACGTGCCGTGCATCATAATACTTCTTCTGATACGTTTCAAGATGCGCTTTTATCTCATCAAGGGTACGCACAGGCAAGGCGATGGCAATAAACTTGCTTCGCTTTTCTGTATAAATACCTTCGGAAGGTTCGACGATAGTTTTATAAGTATCTTCAGCAGTCATGCCGCAAAGATACGGCTTTCTTGACGAAATTCCATCTGCTGTTCGAAAATATTAAAGCTTCTCATTGAAACGAGCGCTTCATTTCATGCAGTCAAACGGTCGATGGGGTGCAATCAAGCAGTCAATTGGAGGTAGTCGGGTGGTCGTTTTAACGGAATCGGGCGGTCATTTATACAAAAACAAGCGGTCAATCTCTCACAAATGTCCTGTTGATTGTGAGAGATTGACCGCTCTATTTTCTATATAGAATATGTCTTAATCCAACTTATGGATAACCAATCCTGAACGAAGTTTCGGTTCAAACCAAGTCGTTTTGGGAGGCATAATGTTGCCAGTATCGGCAATATCCATCAATTGCTTCATGGATACGGGATAAAGAGCCAGAGCTACTTTCATTTCTCCACTGTCAACACGCTTCTTCAATTCTCCCAAACCGCGGATACCGCCTACAAAGTCAATACGCTTATCCGAACGGAGGTCTTTGATTCCTAAAATCTCATCTAAAATCAGATTGGAAGAAATAGTAACGTCAAGCACGCCGATAGGATCATTGTCATTGTATGTACCTGCCTTTGCCGTCAGACTATACCACTTGTCGCCAAGATAGAGGGAGAAATTGTGCAAACCGGACGGTTTATAGATATCTGTACCCTTTTCTTCTACAACAAAATTCTTATCCAATGCAGCAAGAAATTGTTCGGGAGTCAGCCCGTTGAGGTCTTTTACTACACGGTTATAGTCGATGATAGTCAATTGATTGGCAGGGAAACATACAGCCATGAAATAGTTATACTCTTCATCGCCACGATGGTTCGCGTTTTGCTTTGCTTTCTCGGCACCTACCAGAGCAGCAGCAGCGGAACGATGATGCCCGTCGGCAATATATAATGCCGGCATTTTAGCAAATTCTGCAGTAATTGCAGCGATATCTTCGTCCTGGTCAACAATCCAGAAAGTATGTCCGAAGCCATCACCCGGAGCGATAAAGTCGTAAACAGGCTTTTCGGCAGTGTATTTCCGAATGATTGTATCCAATTTCGCATTATCGGGATAGGCAAAGAATACAGGTTCGATATTCGCATTGTTCACACGAACGTGCTTCATACGGTCTTCTTCCTTATCACGACGGGTAAGCTCATGCTTCTTGATGATACCGTTCATATAGTCAGGAACATAAGCGCCTACTACCAGTCCATACTGAGTTTTCCCGTTCATGGTCTGGGCATAGATGTAATAGTTTTCCTTTGCATCCTGCACTAACCAGCCTTTATCCTGAAACAGCCGGAAGTTTTCGGCAGCTTTCTCATAAACACGTTCATCGTGTTCATCCGTACCAACAGGAAAGTCAATCTCGGGCTTAATGATATGATAAAGGGATTTTTCATTTCCAGCTGCTTCTGTACGCGCTTCTTCTGAGTTTAATACATCGTAAGGACGGGAAGCAACCTGTTCAACCAGGTCTTGTGGAGGGCGAACGCCTTTAAAAGGTTTGATAATAGCCATAAGTCATGGTATGTTTTAAGATTAGTAGAACAGATACGCCCTCGCAAAAGCCGAGGGCGAAATCTGATAACATATTTCTAAATATACTGCTTAATGACCAGCACCTATCATCAAATAAGTGACTGAGCAACGATAAGCAGTCTTACGATTCATCTCATTATTTGTTTACTCTGAACTTCTCACAGCCGTCTTTCAGGAAACCGACAATCTGTTGAGCAGCAGCAATACCGGCATTGATATTCGCTTCGGCAGTCTGTGCACCCATCTTCTTCGGAGTAGAGAAATAACGTCCTGCGAACTTCTCAGCAAATTCCGCATTAGCAGCAGGCATGATATCTGTCATATACTTGAAGTCAGCACGGTCTTCCATCAATTTGATCAGCTCGGCTTCGTTGATCACTTCCTTACGGGCAGTGTTCACCAGCATAGCGCCTTTCGGCATATCTTTCAGCAGAGCGTAGTTGATAGAGTTCTTCGTTTCAGCAGTTGCCGGGATATGAAGAGACACTACCTGACAAGTCTTGTACAGTTCTTCTGCAGAGTCAAGTGCCTTCACGCCATCTTTTTCGATCACTTCTTTCGGGCAGAAAGCGTCGTAAGCGTACACTTCCATTCCGAAGCCTTTAGCTACACGGGCAACGTTACGACCAACGTTTCCGTATGCATGGATACCCAGTTTCTTGCCCATCAATTCTGTACCGGAAGTACCGTTATAGAAGTTACGAACGGCGTATACCATCATGCCCAAAGCCAGTTCGGCAACAGCATTGGAGTTCTGTCCCGGAGTATTCATCACGCAAACATTGTGAGCGGTAGCGGCAGCCAGGTCTACATTATCGTATCCGGCACCAGCACGAACTACAATCTTCAGTTCTTTAGCAGCATCCAGCACCTCTGCATCAATAATATCACTACGGATAATGATAGCATTAGCATCTTTCACTGCATCCAGCAACTGTGCTTTATCGGTATATTTCTCCAGCAAAGCAAGCTCATATCCGGCTGCTTCGATTTCTTTACGGATACCGTCTACAGCAACTTTGGCAAACGGTTTTTCAGTAGCTACAAGTACTTTCATAATTTATCTGTATCTTTTAAAAAAGATTCACCACAGACTTCACCGGCCTACACACTATATTCAATAAGATTTCAGTGTAAATCCGTGCAATCTGTGGTGACTCTATTTATATTATTAATGAAGTTTTTCAAATTCCTGCATGCAGTCGATCAAAGCTTGTACACTTTCTTTCGGCAGAGCATTGTAGCAAGATGCACGGAAACCACCCACTGAACGATGTCCTTTGATACCTACCATACCTTTTTCTGTAGCGAACTTCATGAAGTCAGCTTCCAGATCCTTGTATTCGGGAGCCATCACGAAACAGATGTTCATGCGTGAACGGTCTTCTTTGGCAGCAGTACCTACGAACAGTTTGTTACGGTCGATTTCAGCGTACAGCATATCCGCCTTTTCGATAGCACGACGTTCCATTTCTTTCACACCACCCTGTGCCTTAATCCAACGCAGGTTCAACAGTGCAGCATAGATAGGCACTACCGGAGGAGTGTTGAACATAGAACCGTTATCGATATGAGTCTGATAGTTCAGCATTGACGGGATGTAACGAGAAACTTTACCTACCGCATCATTCTTCACGATAACAAATGTAACACCGGCAGGAGCCAGATTTTTCTGCGCACCACCATAGATACAGATATATTTGGATACGTCGATCGGACGAGAGAAAATATCAGAAGACATATCGGCAACCATCGGAACCGGAGAATTGAGATCTTCTTTTAATTCTGTACCGTAAATCGTGTTATTGGTAGTTATGTGGAAATAATCTGCGTCAGCAGGAATTGTGTAATCTTTCGGGATGTAAGTATATGTAGCTTCAGCGGAAGAAGCAACTTCTACGACTTCACCAAACCCCTTAGCTTCTTTCATTGCTTTCTTTGCCCACACACCTGTATTCAGATAAGCAGCCTTTTTTTCAAGGAAGTTGAAAGGTACCATGCAGAACTCCATACTAGCACCACCACCAAGGAACAGTACCGAATAACCTTCGGGGATATTGAGTAATTCCTTGAATAATGCCTCTGCTTCGTCAACCACAGGTTGGAAGTCTTTGGCACGGTGACTGATTTCCATCAGGGAGAGACCAGAGCCGTTGAAATCTAAAATAGCCTTCGCTGTATCCTCTATCACCTCACGCGGAAGAATGGAAGGTCCTGCATTGAAATTATGCTTTTTCATTTGAAGTTTGTTTTTGGTTTAACATTTCGTTAGTTTATGTCTTTTGACCTTGCGAATTTACGAATTTATTTCCGGTGCACAAATCTTTCCTTATAAAAATACTGTTTTAAAGCAGATTTCTCTTTCTTTTTATTGGTTTATACAAGATATATACACCATATTGTTATCTATACATATCAAGCAAGGGATAAAAGGCGAAAATATAACCTGTGGAAAATAATCGGTTACAGAGTGAAAGGAAAACGGTTACAAAATGAATATTTATTAAGAAAGACAGAGAAAAACAAGGGTTTCTCACCCTAACAAGCAACGAGACTACAATTATAAAAATTAGTCAGAAAGAAAGGAGTCTCCAATATCTTCCTAAAAGAAAATAAATGGAGACTGTCACAGAATTGTTTTTTTACTATCATTTTAGTCTGTCATCCATGAGAGACGTCTCTCACTTCAAAAGAATGATATTATTTGTAATGACAAAGCCGATCATCTCGTCATTGTCAGCATCCCAATCACCTATTTGGTTCTTGAAATTCACCTTTCAGCTTTGAGAACACCTGTTGTTTTTCGGCTCCCTTTATTTGGCTTCCTCAATGATAGTCTTCATTCCTTTGATTTTTTCCCCTTGAATAAGATTCAGGAGTTGCTTCACTTTTGCCCGACGAACGGCAACAAAAGCATAATGTTCTTTCACATCAATCGCACCTACATCTTCACGGGTCAGATTACCTTTTTTATAAAGGAATCCGGCAATGTCCATCCGGCTCAGTTTCTCCTTCTTTCCTTTACCTATATATATAGTAGTCCAGACAGATTTGGGAGGACGTGAAGGATTTTCCAGCAGTTCCATCGTTTCTATATCTTCGGGAATATATTCCGGTAGTTTTTCTTCTGCGTGAAGAATCAGATAAGAAGTACCTGTTGCATCCCAACGTGCCGTACGTCCGTTACGATGTGTAAACGCTTCTTCGTTTACAGGCAGATGATAGTGAATGATATGCTCTATCTCTGGAATATCAAGTCCACGGGCAGCGAGGTCGGTAGAGATCAGTACATGACAGCTTCCGTTACGGAACTTATACAATGCCCGTTCCCGATCCGGCTGTTCCATACCGCCATGAAAACGTTCGGCTAATAGTTTCTTATCTTCGAGTAGCTTGTGCACACGATCTACCGCATCCCGATGATTACAGAAGACAATGCTGGAGCTGCTTCCCAATGAACAAAGCAAGTTGTAAAGCGTATCAATCTTATCTTTGGAAGGAGAAAGCACCTTCATCAGCTTCAACCGGTTTTCCTGTTCTTCGGTTGCCTCCGGAAGAAAATCCAGTTTGACTGTCCGGTTCAGTCCCGTAAACTGAGGAATTTCTTCGGCATCAGTAGCCGACAGCAGCATACGTTTCTTTAATCCCGGAAGCTGGGTGATGATCTCTGCCATCTCATCATGAAAGCCGAACTCCAGCGACTTATCAAACTCATCGATAATCAAAGTCTCGATTGTTTCGGGATCAAAGTTTCCTTTGGACAGATGGTCGGTGATACGTCCCGGAGTACCAAGGATAATGGCAGGATGATTTCCTGCAATGCTTTTCTTTTCTTCGGCAATGGGATGCCCGCCGTAGCAGCAACACGTTTTCCAGGAAGTTCCCATGCTCCGGAACACGGTATCTATCTGTAAAGCCAACTCACGGGAAGGCACCAGAATCAGCACCTGCACGCTGTCATCATTCGGTTTTAGGGTAAGCAACAGAGGCAAAAGATAAGCCAATGTCTTGCCCGATCCTGTCGGTGACAACAGGATAACATCTTTCCTGCCCGTGCCCTGTTCGAGCGCAGCTTCCTGCATCGGGTTCAAAGATTCAATCTTCAAATTCTGAAGAGCGGACTGTATTATTTCATTTTTCTCTAACATGGGGACAAAGATACAAAAAGGACGAAAAGATTCGGTAAGATAGTGCATAAAGAAAGCGGGAAATCTGAAAAGCACCATTGTCTTTTACAGATTTCCCGCCAGTTTCTTTATGTTACTCTTCCGGTCCTCTCCGACCGGAAATCAACTTCCGAAGATTATCCTCCAAAGTTATCGAACATCAGGTTCTGAGCCGGAACGCCCAGATCGTCGAGCATCTTCTCTACAGCTTTCGACATCGGACCAGGACCACACATATAGTATTCAATATCTTCAGGAGCTTCGTGGTTCTTCAAGTAAGTTTCATAAATTACGTTGTGTACGAAGCCCGGAGTATATTTCACACCGGCAGCATCAGCAGCAGGATCCGGACGGTCGAGTGCCAGATGGAATGTGAAGTTCGGGAAATCCTTTTCAATTTGCAGGAAGTCTTCCAGATAGAATACTTCGTTCAGCGCACGGGCACCATAGAAGTATGACATCTTGCGGTCGGTCGTATGCAATGTTTTCGTCAAGTGCATGATCTGTGCACGCAACGGAGCCATACCGGCACCACCACCGATCCACATCATTTCCTTGTTAGAGTCGAAAATCGGATGGAAGTCTCCATAAGGCCCACTCATTATTACCTTGTCACCCGGTTTCAGCGTAAAGATATAAGAAGAAGCGATACCCGGCATTACATCCATAAATCCGGGACCTTGTTCTTTCGGCTTGAACGGAGGGGTAGCGATACGTACAGTCAGCATGATACGGTCACCTTCTGCAGGATAGTTGGCCATAGAGTAAGCACGGATTGTTTCCTCTTCATTCTTACATTTCAAGCCCAGCAAACCGAATTTCTCCCATGCAGGCAGATATTCTTCACCGATCAGGCTCTTATCAATGTCCTTATCATAATCCATTGAGAATTTAGGTATCTTGATCTGTGCGTAAGAACCCGGGATAAAGTCCATGTGTTCGCCTTTAGGCAATGCCACGATAAACTCTTTGATAAATGTAGCCACATTCTTGTTGGAGATCACTTCGCACTCCCACTCTTTCACGCCGAGTACAGACTCGTCAATCTTGATAGCCATGTCACTCTTCACTTTCACCTGACAGCCCAGACGCCAGTGGTCTTGTTGCTGTTTACGGCTGAAGTGAGGAACTTCAGAAGGCAGGATTTCGCCACCACCTTCGAGTACCTGACATTTGCACTGTCCGCAAGAACCCTTGCCACCACAAGCGGATGACAGGAATACACCGTTTACGGCCAGCGTATTAAGCAATGTGGAACCGGACTCTACTTCCAGTCCTGTTTCGCCATTGATCGTTAGTTTCACGTTACCTGACGGTACCAGAAATTTCTTGGCAACCAGCAAGATAACAACAAGCAACAGAATAACCACAAGGAATACCCCAATGCTTGATAATATTAAATTCATATCCATTGTCTTATTCCTTTCTTTTTAGATGTTCAAACCAGAGAAACACATAAATGCGATTGCCATCAGACCTACAGTGATAAATGTGATACCCAGACCTTTTAGCGGAGCAGGTACATCAGAGTAAGCCATTTTCTCACGGATAGCAGCCAGACCGACGATAGCCAGCAGCCAGCCGATACCCGAACCGAGTGCGTAAGACAGCGCATCCCATACATCACCGATGTATTTCGGATCGCTTGCACCCAGATTGATGCGTTGTTGCATAAACAAAGAAGCACCCATGATAGCACAGTTAACGGCGATCAACGGCAGAAAGATACCCAGTGAAGCATACAGCGACGGGCTGAAACGTTCTACCACCATCTCCACCAATTGCACGATACCGGCAATAACGGCAATGAAAAGAATAAAACTCAGGAAGCTGAGGTCAACACCTTCAATGATAGCGTTGGCAGCCAGCACCTTGGTTTGCAATAAATAGTTCACCGGAAGCGTAACCAGCAACACGAATGTTACGGCTATACCCAGTCCTACGGCAGTCTTCACATTCTTCGATACAGCCAGATATGAGCACATACCCAAGAAGAACGCGAATATCATGTTGTCCACAAAGATGGAGCGGACGAATAAACTTAATAAATGTTCCATATATTTTAATTAAAAATTAAGAATGAAGAATTTCGAGTTTATGAGTGTTACCTTCATTCATCCTTCTTCACCCTTCATTTATATTAATTACTTTCTTCTTGCAGTTCTTTGTGACGTGCACGCTGATACCAGATGATGCAAGCTACGATAATCAATGCCATCGGCGGCATCAACATCAGACCGTTGTTTACATAACCGATATTCTGGATAGGCTCATAATTCAGGATATTGAAACCAAGCAAAGTTCCCGAACCGAGCAGTTCGCGGAAGAAAGCTACGATTACCAGAATCTTGGCATAACCCAAACCGTTACCAACTCCGTCAAGGAATGATTCCCAAGGACCGTTCTGCATGGCAAATGCTTCCAGACGTCCCATCAGGATACAGTTGGTAATGATCAAACCTACATAAACAGAGAGCTGTACACTTACATCGTATGCAAACGCTTTCAGAATTTCACTAACGATGGTAACCAAAGCAGCAACCACTACCAACTGAACGATGATACGGATACGATTTGGAATCGTCTTACGCAACAGTGAAATAACGACATTGGCAAACGCTGTAATCACAGTAACTGAAAGTCCCATCACAATGGCGGGTTCCAGCTTGGCAGTAACAGCAAGTGCAGAACAGATACCAAGCACCTGTACGGTTACCGGATTATCGATTCCCAACGGAGCAGAGAATACTTCTTTATTCTTCTTTGAAAACAGTTGTCCCATATTCTTTATCCTCCTCCTTATTATTTAGTTAAAAAACTTATGTAATTATTCAGACAAGCCTTCAGCATAGCATCCACACCTACCGAAGTGATCGTACCACCAGAGATACCGTCCACTTGGTAATCAGCTTTTTCTACCTTGCCATTCTTAACAACACCCAGAGCAACGGCACCGTTTTCCAGTGTCTTCTTGCCTGCGAATTCGTGTTGGAACCAGTCAGTAGCGATTTCAGCACCCAGACCCGGAGTTTCACTTGCGTGTGAGAAGTATACACCGTAAACTGTGTCTTTGTCCTCGTTCAGAGCAACGTATCCCCAGATACCGCCCCAAAGACCGGCACCGTATACAGGAACCACATATTTAGTCTGACCATCTACATCACATACAAATACGTGCAGACGTTGGTGTTCTTTCACTTCTTTCTCGTAGTTAGTGGCAAACTCACCTGTGTTTTCAGTCAGCGTGCCGTCTACGTTCATCAGCATATCACCTTTTACATATTTCTGATATTCGGCATCAGCATCTTCTACATTTTTAATGTTCAATGCAGCAAGAATCTGCTTTTTAGTGTCCAACTGCACATTCTTGTCTTGTGTAGCTTTCAGTGAAGAACTAACGAATGCCAGCAGGAATGCAACGATAACAACCATTACCGAAGCATAAATGATAGTATAACTATTACTATTTGTATTCATTTTCATTCGGTATTATTGGTTAGACTTAACAGCGCGTTTCTCGCGACGGCTGATATTACTCTGTACTACACAGTAGTCGATCAGCGGAGCGAAGATGTTCATCAGCAGGATGGCGAGCATCATACCTTCGGGATAACCCGGATTCAGTACGCGGATAACGATAGCCATCACACCGATCAGGAATCCGAAGATGTATTTACCTCTTTCCGTACGTGCGGATGTCACAGGGTCGGTAGCCATGAATACGGCACCGAAGCAGAAACCACCCAATACAAGGTGTTCGTACCAAGGCATCTGAGCCATTGTGTTGTTTTCCATGCCGATAGCATTGAATACCCAGGCCATGAATGCACCACCAACGAATACAGAAAGCATCGTCTTCCAGCTTGCAACGCCTGTCCACAGCAGGATAACGGCACCGATCAGGATGGCGATCACACTTGTTTCACCGATAGAACCGGGAATAAGACCTGTTATCATATCCATGTTGAATGCAGGAACCGTACCCGTTGTAGCGGCTTGTCCCAGCGGGGTAGCCACAGTCAGACCGTCTACAGCCTGTCCCATACCGAAAATGGTATCGCCCGATACCCAAACGGCGTCACCGGACATCTTGGTCGGATAAGCGAAGAACAGGAATGCACGGGTGATCAACGCTACGTTGAACACATTCATACCCGTACCACCGAATACTTCTTTTGCAAAGATAACAGAGAATGCAGTTGCTACGGCAAGAATCCAAAGCGGACAGTCTACCGGAACGATCATCGGGATCAGAATACCGGAAACAAGGAATCCTTCCTGAATTTCCTCCTTCTTCCATTGAGCTACGACGAACTCAATACCCAGACCGACAACGTATGATACGATAATTTTAGGCAATACAGCCAGGAATCCGTAGATAAACATTTCGATGAAGCTGCCAGTAGCACCTGTGTGGGTGAAATGCTGGTAACCTACGTTGTACATACCGAACAGCAGCGCCGGTACTAACGAAATAACCACAATCGACATAATACGCTTGCTGTCGATCGCGTCGTGTATGTGCGTTCCCGTTTTCGCAGTCTTGCTGGGCACGAACAGGAATGTTTCGAAGCCGTCGAACACCGACTGGAATGCGTGGAATTTACCGCCCTCTTCAAAGTTCGGCTTTATCTTATCGAGATAATTTCTTAACGCTTTCATTAATATATTACTATTTTACGATTTACAATTTACAATTTGCCATGCGGATTATGCCATTTCAGCACGGAGCATGTCGAGTCCGACACGGACGATGCGTTGGAGTTCCATCTTCGAAGAGCAGACGAATTCGCAGAGTGCGAAGTCTTCGGGAGCCACTTCGTAGATACCCAGCGCTTCCATGCGGTCGATATCACCGGCGATGATCGCTTTAATCAGATATTCGGGCATGATATCCATGGGGAATACCTTATCATATTCGCCGGACATGATCATGTGGCGTTCGCCGCCTTTGATACGTGCATCCAGCGTATATTCCTTTTTGCCCATCAACCAGCTGAAATATGAGTGGTTGGCACTGAACTGGTTGAAGCGCGGCATGATCCATCCGAACATTTCGTGAACGTCATCACCTTCGGGGATTACAGTCAGTTGGCTGTGGAAAGCACCCAGGAATCCGTTAGGAGAAACTTGTTTGCCACTCAGCACGTTACCACTGATGTAGCGCAAATCTTTGTCAGTTGTTACGTTTCCGGCAAATACGTTAGTCAGCAATGCACCTACCTGAAGTTTGCAGTAAGCAGGTTTCAACACTTCGGAACCTGTCACGGCTACTGTGCGGGTGAAATTCACACGGCCTGTATTGAAGAGACGACCGATGAAGATAACGGCTTGCGGATCAATTGTCCACACAGTTTCGCCCTTTGAAACGGGGTCGAGGTGGTTGATCTGAACACCTACGTTACCGGCAGGGTTCGGTCCGTCGAAAGCGGTGATTGTAACGTTCTTAGCCTGTGTCAGTGCAGCGGCTTTCTGTTTCACGCTGATGCTCAGGTAAGTTTTTGCCATTTTGGCGAGGGCATCAAGACCTGTCTGGAAGTTTGCTTCTTCGCCTTTCAGAGCAAATTCGAAGTCGGGAGCCAGCGGATTGGTATCGAATGCGGAAACGAAGATGCCCTTCGGTGTTACCGTCGGGTCTGCAATGATGTCATACGGACGTTGCTTGATAAACGCAAACAGACCTGCTTCAAGAAGCGCGGACTTCACAGCATCCGCATCCATAGAGGATACGTTCTTCTTACCAAATTCTTCGTAGTCCTGCTCTGCGGCAGCTTCCACTACGATGTTCAATACCTTACGGCGAGCACCACGTTCAACGCTCGTCACTACGCCACTCACGGGCGAAACAAATTTCACTTCAGGATGATACTTGTCGATAAACAAGGGTCCACCGGCCATCACATATTCCTGCTCTTTCACAACCACTTTCGGTGTCACTCCAGGAAAATCATCGGGTACGAGTGCGTAAAATCCCGGCTCTTTCACTGTTGTGTACGTCTCAGCAGCTTTACCTTTCAGGTTTATGTCAAGGCCTTTACGTAACTTTATTACATTTGCCATGCTATATAAAATAATGGTTTCATAAAATTTGCCGCAAAAGTAATAAATAATAATGTGATTCGGGAGGAAAAAAGAAAGGAATTACGGAAAAATATCCGTAATTCCTTTTGTGTTCGCACACGTTCTTTAATAAAGTAGGCTGGAAGACCTGCGCGCACAAGTCTATGCAACGTGATTGTCGGTTGGTTATTCTTCGCCGGCAAACATTGGATCCCACGCCGGCAGGCGGATCGGTTTTTGTTTCAAGACTTCGAGTGCTTTCGGGGTCACGTATTTCGTTTCCACAACAAGACGGAAGGTATATTCGTTGAACCATTCGTCGGTCATGATGAGATGTCCCTGATAGCCGGCTCCGGCACCCCAACTATTTTCAACCATCCATTTGGTCGGTTTTCCGTTTTTGTCCAGATCGACTGCCATGAGGGTCATGGCGTGACTGGAGCTGCTGGCAAAGCTTTGAATACGCTGCTTCTTGTCCATGCCGAAGGTGGTGCCCATCAATGAGTCGTAATCATAGTTTTTGACGTCGAGCAGACCACGGTCAGAGTTCAGGAACTTGCCGACGTCGCAGGAGTAATACATCATGGTGCTGTCTTTCAGAGAGGCGATGGCCATCTCCTTGATGTCCTCGATCGGAAGGTTGACGTATGTCCAGTTCTTGCCGTCGTAGCGGTGGCGGTCGTAGTCTATTTCATAACATTTGTAGTATTCGCGACTGGGGTCGTTCATGAGCATGACGTAGTTGTCAATCAGCTTTTCGTCACCGTATTTCTTCAGAAAAGAAAGCGGGGTGTAGGTGGCGGTTTCTACAGGCTCACCTTTGACATTATATTGCGTCCAGGTAAATTCTGTAGGAGGTACGCCCAAGTTCAGAACAAGCATACGGTAAATGGTGCTCAACATTTCCACTTTAGCGTTCTCTATAGCGGCAGGTTTAGCTTTTTTCGAAGCCATGTCACGGAGTTGTAACCCCTGTTCGCGAAGTTTCAGAGCGATCAGATTCGCCATGCGGGCGGTGTTTTCGCTGCTGTTCGTTTCGGGCATCACGTCTTTGGGGACGAGGCCGTATTTGCTTACGATGTCCGCTACTCCGGTGAATGTACCGCCGTCGCTCAACGGATTGCGGAACAGCCATTCCACCATTTTATCGTTCATAGGCTTGTCGCTGGTGTCGATGACGCCTTGAAGGAAAAGGTTGGCCTTTTCCAGTTGGTCGAAAAAGAAAGGATAGGTTTGCGAGAATTCGAAAGAACCCAGATGGTATTTATCGATGGCTTTGGCACGCATTACGTTCAGGCCGGTGAAGAGCCAGCAGCGTCCGGACGATTTCTGGTCGGTGATCCCCTTGGAGTTCACTTTGACAGAAAAATGTGTATCCATCCCCTTCATGTTGTCCTGGTTCAGGGCAAGCTTGCGGATGTCGTTGTTGCTGATGGCGTTCCGGATAGCCTTGTCGGTAGAAGTGCCTTGATAACTCTGTTTGATTTGCTGCATCATGTCAGTGCTGATGCCGCCTTTCGCGTCCTGTGCCTGTGCAGAATAGTAAAGGGCACAGCAAACAAAAACTGATAAAATTCGTTTATTCATTATAGATCGTTTATAAATTAACTTTGCCTGTATGCTAATAGTAATCCGTTGGCAATTTCGTTTTACATATTATTAATTGGCAAAAATACGATTCTTTTTTAGATTTATTATCTATGAGAATGAAAACTAATCGAAATAAAATAGTTTCCTTTGCAGCGGATTTCAAGAAAGAATATGAAAAGATATATAATAGGTATATTGATGATGTTTCTATTCATCAATATTTCGTTAGCTCAAACGGCTGACACGGCAGTAAAAAGCGATGAACTGCAAACGACTACAACTTCTGTTGACGAAGTCGGGGTAGCCCCGACAGATTCCACCCCCACCCTTTCCAAAAAAGAATTGCGACGTCAGCGTGTAGCCAAACGTAATCTACATTATAATATATTAGGTGGCCCCAGCTATACTCCTGACTTCGGATTACTGATCGGCGGTAGTGCATTGATGACGTTTCGGATGAATCCGAGTGATACTACCCAACAACGTTCGGTGGTGCCGATGGCCATCGCCCTGATGTTCGAAGGAGGACTGAACCTGTTCACCAAACCGCAGCTTTTCTTCAAAGGCGACCGATTCCGCATCTTCGGAGTCTTTGCATATAAGAATACACTGGAAAATTTCTACGGCATCGGATACAGCACCAACAAGGACTATCCGCGTGGCGAAGACACCAGCGAATACCGTTATAGCGGTGTGCAGGTGAATCCGTGGTTTTTATTCCGTCTGGGGAAAAGCAACTTCTTTGCCGGCCCGCAGATCGACTTCAATTATGACAAGATCACTAAACCTGCCGCAGGAATGATAGAGCAACCATCGTATATTGCTGCCGGCGGTACGGATCACGGCTACTCTAACCTCAGTTCCGGAGTCGGTTTCCTGCTGACGTACGACACCCGTGACGTTCCCGCCAATGCTTATCGGGGAACGTATCTGGACTTTCGTGGGATGATGTACAACAAAGCCTTCGGAAGCGATAATAATTTCTACCGTTTGGAAATAGACTACCGCCAATACAAGACCCTAGGCAAACGTAAAGTATTGGCTTGGACAGTGCAAACAAAGAATGTATTCGGCAATGTTCCATTGACTAAATACGCACTCAGCGGCACTCCTTTCGACCTTCGTGGTTATTATATGGGACAGTTTCGCGACAAGTCATCCCACGTGATGATGGCAGAATACCGTCAGATGATAAATACGGACAAAAGCAATTGGGTGAAGAAGATGCTGAATCATGTAGGCTACGTAGCATGGGGAGGATGCGGCTTCATGGGCCCTACTCCGGGCAAAATCGAAGGTGTACTTCCTAATCTGGGACTCGGTTTACGCATTGAAGTTCAGCCCCGTATGAACGTCCGTCTTGACTTCGGCAGAGACATGGTGAACAAGCAGAATTTATTCTATTTCAACATGACGGAGGCATTCTAAACAAGTATTTGCTCATAATTAACAAGAAAGATGATAAAATGCTTCCATAAGAACATCATTAAATAAAATTAATCCTTATATTTGCGTTGCTATAACACAGCAAAAGCAGATAATAGGGTTAATTTATGAAACAAATCAGATACCTCTTCGGAGGATTACTATTTTTGTTTGCCTCCACTGGAAGCGTAACTGCGCAAGAGGTAAGCGATTACTCAAAACTACAACCAAGTGATTATTCCAGCATTACACTTCCACCGCTGGATCTTCTTTTCGAGAACGCAAAAAGCGCTCCGACCTATGAATTAGCTACAGTAAAAGAACAAATTGAACGGAAGCTTCTGGCAAAAGAGAAGCGTGCCTTCTTAGGCTTTTTCAGTTTACGGGGCAGCTACCAGTATGGTATGTTCGGTAACGAGTCTACTTATACAGATGTAGCAATTGCACCTTACCTGACCTATGCAACACAGGCACAGAACGGATATACAGTAGGTGCAGGAGTCAACATTCCTTTGGACGGTCTCTTTGACTTGACAGCGCGGGTAAAACGCCAAAAACTGAATGTACGTACCGCCCAACTTGAAAGAGAAGTTAAGTTTGAGGAAATGAAAAAGGAAATTATCCTTCTATACGCAACTGCGACCTCCCAATTAAACATTCTTAAACTTAATGCCGAAGCCCTCATGCTTGCTAATGTACAATATAGTATAGCTGAAAAGGATTTCTCGAATGGAGCTATTGATTCGGGAACTTTATCATCTGAAAAATCTCGCCAATCTGACGCACAAGAGAAATTCGAAAACAGCAAATTCGAGTTAAGCAAGAGTTTAATGATACTTGAGTTAGTCACCCACACTCCCATTTTAAGAAACAAATAAACATACATTTATGGAATACATCCTTTATATCAGCAGATTCCTATATCGTATCCGTTGGTGGTTACTAATTGGAACAGCCATTATAACATTTGCTGTTTACTATTTTGGAAAACGCATGATAGGCAAAACATATAACGTAGAGGCAACCCTCTACACTGGCGCTGCTTCCGGCTACAATCTAGAAGGTGGAAATAACAAAGTGGATTGGGCGACAACTCAGAACGCTATGGATAACCTAATGAACATTATCAAGGCTGAAAGTACACTCAAACGGGTATCTATGCGATTATATGCCCGAAGTCTGATCAAAGGTAATCCAAAAGAAGACAATGAATTCATCAAAGCCAGCAATTACAACAGAATATATGAACACCTAAAGAATAGTCCGAACGGGAAAGAAATACTGTCATTAATAGATAAAAACAGCGAAGATAAAACGGTAGCCAACTTTTTCAATTACTTGAGACCGACTCAAGCAAACTATCTCTATGGAGTATTCTATTATAATTTGCCCTATTACTCTTATAATGATCTCAGAGCAATCAGAGTAGCGCGTAAAGGTGCCAGCGATCTGATTGAAATAAGTTATACGGCAAGTGATCCGGGTATCGCCTATAATACCATCGACATCCTGACCAAAGAATTTGTAAACGAATACAGTGCAATCCGCTATGGTGAAACAGATAAAGTTATCGAATATTTTAAAAGCGAACTTCAACGCATCGGAAAGGAACTTCGGCTTAAAGAAGACTCACTAACGCAATATAACGTAGAAAAACGTGTTATTAATTATTACGATGAGACCAAAGAAATCGCTGCCATCAACAAAGAGTTTGAGTTACGTGAACAAAACGTACTGATTGCATACAATAGCGCCAAAGCAATGTTAAACGAACTGGAAAAGCAAATGGGCAGCAATGCCAAACATGTAATCAACAATCTTCAGTTCTTGGATAAACTAAATGAAGCCGCTTCGCTTACAGGAAAAATCTCAGAAATGGAAACGATTTCAAGTGATCATCAGAATCAAGAAGCCTCATTACAGGAATATAAGAATCGCTTAAATCAAACGCGCAAGGAGCTTTCCGAGCTTTCAAATAAATATGTAGAGAACAAATATACCAAAGAAGGAATAGCTAAAGAGAACATCATAGAACAGTGGCTTGAAGTAACCATGCAATACGAAAAAGCCAAATCAGACTTACAAATTATACAGCAAAGCCGTATAGACCTCAACGAGAAATACAGACAGTTTGCACCAGTAGGTTCCACTATCAAACGTCAAGAGCGTAACATAACTTTTATAGAGCAAAATTACTTGTCTGTATTGAAAAGCTACAATGATGCCCTCATGCGTAGAAAAAATTTGGAAATGACCTCCGCTGCATTAAAAGTGTTGAATGCTCCGGCATATCCGATCAGTGCCATGCCCACTCCTTTGAAAAAAATGGTAATGGCAGCGTGTGCCGGTACCTTCTTATTTATTTTGGGATTCTTCTTAATTCTTGAATTATTAGACCGTACTCTACGCGATTCTATTCGTACACGTCGTTTGATTGGACTTCCGATGTTAGGCGCCTTTCCCAAAGACTCTATTTTAGAGTATCACAATCATGTTGAAGAATCAAAAAGTATAGCTACAAAACAGTTAAGCAATAGTATCCTTCGTTTCTGTCAGCAAAAGAAAGAAGGATTGCCCTACATTATCAATTTTATTAGCACAGAAGGCGGGGAAGGCAAAAGTTATGTGATCGAAGCCCTAAAAAAATATTGGAACAGTATCGGACTTAAAACAAAAGTAATAACATGGAAGTCAGACTTCAGAATTGATTCACGAGAATACAACCTGGCCAAAAGCATTACCGATCTATACACATCAGAGGAAGAAGATATTCTCATCGTTGAATATCCCAATCTGCGGGAAGCTAGCATATCGCTGGAATTACTACAAGAAGCTAATCTAAATATACTCGTAGCCCGTGCTGACCGTGGTTGGAAAGAGACCGATAAGCTTTTGTCAGAAAAGCTAAGTCAACAAGTAGGTAAAACTCCACTTTATGTTTACTTGACACACGCATCCCGCAATGTGGTTGAAGACTACACTGGTATGCTTCCACCATATACACTTTGGAGGAAAATAGTATACCGACTGTCACAATTAGCATTGACAGAAAGTATATTTACGTTCACAAAAAGAAAGAAGCAGCCGGCAACAGCAAGAGATGAAGATGACGAATGATAAAGGAAAATACAGTCAATACCTAACAGTAGCCGGTAGCTATTTTGCCAATAAAGGATGGGTACATTTACTATTGGCAGGAGGATTGTATATATTATACAAAATGTTCTTTCGTACCTCCCTTCCTTTCTTTCTGACGATTAGTTCATTGCCTTTAATGACAGCTATTTTCTTATTGATTATCAAATATTCAAAACAAAGTTTCTATACACTTTTCACTCTCCAATTTCTGCTGGCAGCAGCTTATGCAGTGACAGACATACCATTAGGAGTAGCAACATTAATGTGTACATTGTTTGTAGTTGTTTTGCTTTTTGCGTACGGAATGCATGAAAAAATTGACTGGTCGGAAAGTCGTAATGGTATGCTTATGCTTTTTCTGATATGGGGAGTTTATTGCATATTAGAGATAGCTAATCCGAACAATGTTCAGGCAGCATGGAATATCTCCATCACCCATTATCTCATATATCCTATTGTATGTGCTGTCATCGTACCGTTAGCAATCCGTAACATTAAGGGGATTCAGTGGCTTCTAATTATATGGTCTCTTTTTATCCTCTTGGCAGCAGCCAAAGGATATTGGCAAAAAAACTATGGTTTTAATGAACGTGAGCAGTACTTTCTATACGTTTTGGGAGGAGCAAGAACTCATATTATTTGGTCCGGTATTCGTTATTTCTCATTCTTCAGTGACGCAGCAAACTTCGGTGTACACATGGCTATGGGTGTTTCACTCTTTGGAATTTCACTTTTTTATATAAAAGGTGTATGGCTGAAAATCTATTTTATAATTGTCATTATTGCCGCCATTTATGGAATGGGAATTTCTGGTACACGCGCTGCGATAGCTCTGCCTATCGGTGCTTTAGGGAGTTTCATTATTCTTTCACGCAATCGCAAAGCATGTATTACAGGTCTTTCAGTTCTTGCCTTGTTATTCTTGTTTTTTGTATGTACCAATATAGGAGATGACAATCAATATATCCGCAAAATGCGTTCCGCATTTCGTCCTAGCCAAGACGCTTCCTATCAATTACGTGTAGACAATCGAAAGAAAATGAGAGAATTGATGATCCACAAGCCTTTTGGATATGGGATAGGGTTATCCAAAGGCGACCGTTTCTATCCCAAAGAACGTATGCCCTATCCACCGGATTCCTGGTTAGTCTCAGTATGGGTAGAAACCGGAATCATCGGTCTAGTTCTCTACTTGGCTGTTCACGGAGTCCTTTTTGCATGGTGCGGATGGATACTGATGTTCAAGATCATGAACAAACGCCTGCGAGGCTTACTTACTGCCTGGCTCTGTACCGCTGCCGGATTCTATCTGGCAGCCTATGCCAATGACGTAATGCAATATCCCAACTCCATCCCCATATATACGGCCTTCGCCCTCTGCTTCGCAGGACCATACATCGACAAACGGATGCAGCAAAGTAAAGAAACAGAACTGAAAAACGAACAATAGATTATGATGAACGAACCTCAAGTCTCCTTTATCACAGTTTGCTACAACGGCTTTAAAGACACTTGCGAATTAATAGAATCGCTGCAAACACATGTACATTCCGTGAGCTATGAAATCATCGTCGTAGACAATGCTTCGCACGAAGACGAAGCGGCTAAAATCAAGGAGCTATATTCCGATATAGTCACCCTGCGGAGCGAGTCGAACCTAGGCTTCTCCGGCGGAAATAATCTGGGGATCAGAGTAGCTAAAGGAGCCTATATCTTTCTGATAAACAATGACACTTATGTTGAATCAGACGGATTCCACTACCTGACAGAGCGACTGGAAAGTCAGAAAAACATCGGAGCCGTCTCTCCGAAGATACGCTTTGCCTTTCCTCCGCAAAACATACAGTTTGCCGGATTCACCCCCCTGTCGGCAATCACTATACGCAACGAAATGACAGGTTTCGGCTGTCCGGACGACGGCACGTTCGACACCCCGCACACGACCCCCTACCTGCATGGGGCGGCACTCATGGTAAAACGTGAAGTCATTGAGAAAGTAGGAGAAATGCCGGAAATATTCTTCCTGTATTATGAAGAAATGGACTGGTGTACACAGATGACAAATGCCGGTTACGAACTATGGTATGAGCCTCGTTGCACCGTCTTCCACAAAGAAAGCCAGAGCACCGGACAGTTCAGCAAGCTACGTACCTTCTACATGACGCGCAACCGTTTGCTCTACACCCGCCGCAACCGGAAAGGTGCTCAACGGCTGCTCTCCATTCTTTATCAATCTACCATAGCTGCCGGAAAAAATAGCCTTCAGTTTGCCGTGAAAGGTCGTTTCGATTTATTTGCCGCAGTATGGAAAGGCGTTGTCAGAAGCTTTTCTGTCACCTCTCCTATCCGATAACCCTTAAAAATGAAAGACCATGTACACCTTTATTGACTGGATTCTCTTTATTCTTCTGGCACTTTGTGTCGGTTATCTGCTGTTCTACGCCATTGCCTCCAAATTCTATCGTCCGCGAAAACTTTCCGAAGCACGTATCCTGCGTCGTTTTCTTGTACTCTTCCCTGCATACAAGGAAGACAGGGTGATCGTCTCCACTATCCGTAATTTCCTCGAACAGGAATACCCCAAAGAAATGTACGACGTTCTTGTCATCTCCGATCAGATGCAGCCGGACACGAATGCTGCCCTACAAACACTCCCCATCTGTTTGCAAGTAGCCGACTATACCAATAGTTCCAAAGCCAAAGCCCTTACGCTGGCAATGAACGTCACTGCCAACGAATCTTATGACGTAGTAGTGATCATGGATGCCGACAATGTAACGACTCCCAATTTCCTCGCAGAAATCAACCGTGCTTTTGAGTCCGGCCTGCATGCCGTACAAGCCCACCGCACAGGAAAAAACATGAATACAGACATCGCTGTTCTGGATGCGATCAGCGAAGAAATAAACAACGGATTCTTCCGTAGCGGGCACAACGCGATAGGATTGTCAGCCGGATTAGCCGGTTCCGGAATGGCATTCGACGTTCATTGGTTCCGCCGAAATGTAGGACATCTGCAAACATCGGGCGAAGACAAGGAGCTGGAAGCCCTGTTGCTAAAACAACGCATTCATATCGAATATCTGGAACAACTGCCTGTATACGATGAAAAAACACAGAAAAAAGAAGGTATCAAAAATCAGCGTAAACGATGGATTGCAGCACAATACGGTGCATTGCGGGCTTCCTTGCCCGATTTCCCGAAAGCACTGATTCAGGGAAATATCGACTACTGCGACAAGATTCTTCAATGGATGCTGCCTCCCCGTCTGATACAACTGGCGGGAGTTTTCGGTTTCACTTTACTCTTTACCGCAATCGGCTTACTAATGAGTCTGCAAAGCGGAGGATATGAATGGTATACAGCCATCAAATGGTGGATACTGTCAGCCGCTCAAGTTGCCGCCATGATCATACCTGTGCCGGGAAAGTTGCTAAACCGGAAATTAGGAAAAGCAATCCTGCAGATTCCGACACTGGCACTGGCAATGATAGCCAATATGTTCCGACTGAAAGGAACGAACAAAAAGTTTATTCATACCGAGCACGGAGAAGAATAAAGCCTCACCGTGAAAGAAAAGAAAAGGCACAGATGACACGAATTAACACGGATTTGGCTGCGCAGCCTCTCAAATCCGTGTTGGCGTCCGTATCATCCGTGCCTAAAATTTCCCTATGAAAACCGTGCCTGAATCATATTCATTAGCAAGTTTCGTCAAGCCCACTCCTCCTCCGCATCAAAGCACGGACAAGCCTTCACCCATTCCTCCGGCTCGATCTCCCCGTTCCCGTTCAGATCAGGGCTCAGGTCACGATGTCCGCACACCCGGCAACCGGGATAATCACGTAACAACGTAAGCACAAGCACATGCATCGAGTGTATCTGCCATTCGGTACGGGTATCGGCAGGCCGCCCGTGACAGTCAAGTCCGCCCTCATAGCAAATACCGATACTTGTCTGATTAAAGCCTTTCGCATGAGCTCCTATCCGTTCAATGGGGCGGGTAGTCTTGATGTCGCCATTTTTCCGGATATAAAAGTGGTAGCCGATCCCGTTAAATCCCCGCCGGCGGTGGCACACTTCAAGGTCTGTTTCCGTGAAATCCCTGTCCACCCTAGAGGCGGAACAGTGGATCACAATCAGGTCAATCTTCCTCATCGACCTGCCCTTTCATTCGTTTTCCTTTTCTCTTCCTACGGAAGAAAAACAGGATTTCCAATGCAATCTCCAAAATCTTGTCAATCATAACTTTTTACTTTTACAGGTTATTCATTTACAGGTAGTACACATCAATGATGCTGATACACTTACCGGACTAAACGGTAGGATCAGGAGCTTCCTCTTCCCCTCCATCGCCACCGGAACCGGAACCGCCACCGGAGCCGCTGCCGCCGCCACTACCGGAGCCTCCGCCATCACCGCTTCCTCCCGAAGCCGGCGCATTCTTGGAGATGAGTTCGAAGACCATGTTATTGTCCCCGCCACGTGTGGTAGCCGTGCTGTCGTTGGCAAGCCGCAGAAAATTATCGACCTTGAAACGAAGGTTGACACGAGTAATATTCCTCACCGTACAGTCCTTTTCCTGTTCCACACCGGGACAAGTAAGCGTGGTATAGAAAATCCCCAAGCCGTCAACCTTCACCTTATTCCCTGCTACGAGCACCTTCTTCATCGAGCGGACAAAGGATTGCATCACGTGCTCCACATCTTCCACCGAAAGCGAACCGATCGACTCGATCTCACGCGCCAGCGACTCGATAGAATAAAGTTTCGATTCCCCCGGCTTGGGTTTGAGCACATACACCATCGGCGATTTGTCATCACCAATCTTTTTTTTGCGCTGATAGCGCACCACAGACACTGTTGCCATACTGAATTTGTATTAAAGAAAAGAAGGACATTCTCCCTTTCTGTTGGTGAAACAAAGATACGGCAGCGCACCGGCGACTTCCCGGATTACGACGGACTGCGCCGGACTATGACGGGATAAAACGGATTAAGACGGATTAAAACAGCATAAAGCAGAATAAAACAAAATAAAGTGAATCAGAAACAGATTGAAAGCATACTAAAAGCAAATACAAAGTAACCATAAAGCAGATAAAACTGAAAAAGATCCTAACCAACCCCGAATAAACATCCCCCCAAAAGATAAGCAGACAACGTGAATAACAACTAAACAATACAAGCATAAAAGCGACACTTTCATGAGCAACAAATTTGCTAAATACAGTAAAAAACAGTAACTTTATACCCATTACAACACCCTATAATTAAATCAAGAATGAAAGCAAATACAGATACCCTGCAAAAACAGGAAGAAGAAAAAGCCTTCCAATACCGCAGCTACGGAAAAGGAGAACTCGCCATGCTATATATCCCCAACATCCAGCAACAAAGCGCAGTAGACCGCTTCAACGAATGGATCGAAGCCGCACCCGGACTAAAAGAACGCCTGCTATCCACCGGCATGAATCCCCGAAGCAGACACTACACACCCGCACAAGTACGACTGATCGTAGAAGTGCTGCAGGAGCCTTGAAAACAGGCAACAAGTATTGGTGCCAATCAGCAGTTAAAACAAAATAAGAATAGTTCCGGACAAGATACCCGATTAACGTATAAAGCTGTCCGAAAAGTAGATAAATACTATCAACCTATCATTCAGCACACGGAGAAGAATCTCTTCTTTGACTAATATAAAGAGCTGATTCTTCGGCAGACTTAGGATGACAGAGCAAAACGATAGCAGACGTTCTCTTTTCGGACAGCCCCATTCAATATCATTTTCCGGCTCACTCGGATGAGCACGTTGCTTTTCAGCCGTGTCTCTTAATGAAATTTCTGATCTTCTTCGATAAGTTCCTGGCTAAATTTCTCCGGTGCCAAAGGGGTAAAGAGTTCTATAAGATTTTCTTCGGGATCGCGCAGGTACAGGGTACGCATCCCCCAATCGGGCATATCCGTAGGCTCACTGATAAATGTCACGCCTTTTGCTTTCAGTGCGACAAAGGTTTCGTCCACGTTATCCACACTGAATGAGATCATTAATTTTTCACGCATCCCAACAGGCTGCTGCTTATCTGCATTACCTGCCGAGGGCGCCATCCAGTCGGATACAAAAAGGGCGAGACCTTCTATTCCGTCGGCTACTTTAAAACTGGCGTATCCGCTATTCTCATCTCCCCAGGCTGGCTCTAATCCGAGTTGTTCGGTATAGAATTTGAAGCATCCGGCAAAGTCCTTTACTAATAATCTTACGTTACTAAATCTCATTGTTTACAGATTAATGGTTTATTATTTGTTTCTTAGAATCGAAATGCAAATATAATCATTCTATCGGATGACGTTTCATGAATCCGTATTTACCTCAAAACTGTGCGAAAATAAAGTAAACCGGTATCAAAATGAATCACCATTCAACCAGTGATCCACATCGTTACTCATCCCCCGTGACCTGTTACCCACCACCCTCACCAACTACGATTATTACCTATTACTTATTACCTAATACTTAATACTTATTACCTATTACCTATTCAAACAGCTCCTTCTCCGGCAACCAGCACGAGCTATCATTGACAGTGTTTCTGACCCGTTGTTCCGGTGGGACGGACGGGTCTTGGGACTCTTCGCAGGGGAGGTAACGTCCGCTGACGGGATCGTAGACAAAAGTAGCCACACCACCCGTTCCGAGATGTTTGAACTTCACTTTTTCGACATAGACACGTGTCACTCCGACCTCCTTGTCACGCTCCACTACCAAGCCGTAATCCGCCTTGTTGAAGAAATCGGCAGACCCGTTTACGTCGTACATTTCCGGACGCGGAGTATGGTTTGTCACCGGATTGCGGTTCATCTTTCGGGGGTGCGCCACAAGAATCACCAGACAGTTATATTGCGTGGCAAACTCCGTAAACAGATTCAGGAAATTGGAAAGATACTGCGTTTCCGATTGCCCCGGCGCGGGGGTATGCTCGAAACGGTTGACCGGGTCGAAGACGAAGATGCGGCATCCCCGACGCAGGACAAGCTCACGGGCTTTGGCAAGCACCCGTTCCGGAGTGGCGCTGCCTTTGAGGGCGATGTGACAGACGTTTTCGGCAAGAAACTCTTCCGAACGGAGCAGAAGTCCTTCCGTCATGCCGCAACCGTTTTGAAAACGGCGTCCGGTCAGTTTCTCGATCAACTTGCGGAGATGGTAGACGATAGGATTATTCTCCGGACTGAAAAACGCAATCTTCCACTGATGGCGCATACAGAGGCGCAACACCAGTTCGTCCAGCCATTCCGATTTTCCGGCCCCCGGTATGCCCGTAACGATGACCAACCGTCTACGTTCGTACGTACAAATCTTATCCATCTCCTCCCAGCCCGTCTCCGCACCGGGACCGAAGCCGTTGTCGAACAATGCCCGCAGATCTTCGTGCAGATCGGCGGCGGTGAAGATGCCTTCAAGAGGGATTTCTTCCGCCTGCTCGATGGCGATACGAAGGCTGTCGATCCCATATTTGACAAGATGTTCATTGGCATCCTTGCAGCCCGGTCCGTAGACGGCCACACGGCAACGTTCGGCACCCAAACGGTTGACCAGTTCGTCACGCAGTTTAAGCCCGGCAGAGTCGGTGTCAACGGCTATGATGATGTCTTTCAGATTCTCGAAGTGCGACTCCATGAAGCGGTCGAGCCACGAAAGGTTCGCGTTAGCTCCGGCAGGTACGGAGATCACGCTTTTGAATCCGGCGGCAAGGGAGGACGCGGCATCCAGTTCGCCTTCGTGGATGATGCAGGTGTCCTGTCCCAGCACGGAATCGATATTGTAGGGAATCAGTTCGGCTCCCTGCACCATTTTGAAATTTTTGGCACCGCTGCGGAACTTGGTGTTGACGAGTTTCCCGTCCTCAAAATAGTTGAAACAGACGCACCGCTCTTTCGTGCCGGATTGCGACATGAACTCTTCCTGCTCCGTGATGCGCAGACCGGCGATGACGGACTGCGGAATGCAACGCGTCTCTACCAGCCAACGCTCCGTAGCTTCGGAAAGCGTCGTCTTCGAAGCGTCGAACACCGGACGGTGGAAATGCTGGGGAACGGCAGATGCCGCACGACGTTTACGGGCAGCCTGTCGCTCGGCTTTCGCACGCTCTTCGGCATCGTCGGGGACGTAGAAGTCGGCTCCGCAATGGTAGCAATGGCAATGTCCTGTGTCGATATTGACCCGCAGCGAACGGTCACGCTTGTTGTGCCTCGTCGGGAGGCATTGCTCGCAAATGGTTTTAACGACACCGCTGGTATGCCTGCGGACATCGACATGATAATTAGCAAAATTTCTCATATTTCTTGTTTCTATTCCTCCCTTCCGAAAAGGAGATTTTAAGTTTGTATTAATAATTTTTCTATCAGTTCCCAATGCAGACAGAAAGCTAAGCATCAATGGGCACCGGGCTAAACACCAATAAGCAGCGAGCTGAACATGAATGAGCAGCGAGGCGAGCATGAACGAGCACCGAGCTGAGCATGAATGAGCACCGAGCCGAGAATGAACGAACATTGAGCTGAAAGGCAACGCTCACGTAGCCGGATGTCAGAGAAATCCGGAGCTAATTTCCCCACTTCCAATGCACTTCATCCCACACGGCAGACCTGTCCGGTCTTGGAGGCGCATCCTTCGGAATCGGATGCCCAAGATACGTCCGTTGCCCGCCAATGAGTTGTTCAAAGCGATACAGTTCTTCCTCAGCCGATTGCCGGCAACTGCCGAGCAGCCTTTTCTTCAGCTCCTGAGCCGGACGTCCGCCCGGAGAGAGGTAATTGCCGAAATACAATTTCACATCCCTCAAAAACAGCAAGCCATCTTCCCTGCCAAAGCGTCGGATATGCTCTTTAAAAGCAGCGATCACCTCCTCCTGCCGCTCCACGAAAAGTTTGCCCATACAGGAGTGCATAGCCATCGACTCCATGTAACTTTCCGATTCGGCCATCTGATCCACCAGCATCTCCCACGGAAGAACCGGCTGTAGGGGCAACTGTCCCCTATCCTCCGGTGGAGAAACGATCTGAAGTCTGTCAGAAGCGGCGGCAGAATTTTCTTTCTCTGTCTTTTCTTCATTACTACTGTTGTTGTCTTTGACAACAGTAGTAACTCTTCTCTCCTCTTCTCTACTCTTCTGGTTTTGATTCGGTTTTTCGCCTTTATCCATCGGTGTTTCCGGCGTGCTCTCCATGCGTTTCGGACGACCTCCTTTTTTGCCGTTCGCCACATTAATCATCCGTCTTTCTTCGAGCCTCGCCATCACCCTGTCCAGATAAGGCGACCGGAACATTTGCCGTTCTTCGTCGAGCACAAAAAGGTCGAACTCACGGAGAACCCTTTGCAACACACCGGCATCCAAATCATACATTCGTGCGAAAGCCCCCATACAAAGCGGACAACAGGACGCTTCATAATTGTCCGCTTTGCGCAGATGCGTAAGAAGCATCATATAGATTCCGAGCGATTGCGCAGCGTCAAGTTCCATCATCATCCTGACAATATTGTCATTACTCAAAAAATTTACCTCTAAATTGAAATACTGATCTTTCTTCATATCTTACAATTAAATGACTGTGATTCAGAACATCCCGAATTCGCTCTGCAAAGGTCTAAATACTTTTTCGAAAAACTACTTGCAGAACTGCAAACGATGTTTGACATTTTTCTATGAACTTTGCGGCATTATTTGTAAAAAGATAGAAATTATGAAAGGATACGAAAGAGCAACTAAAGAAGAAATTAACGACCGGCTGCGTATTGAAGAAAACTGTCATGCACAAGTTGAACGAATCATCTACATACGTCACCTATGTAATCTGAACCTTGAAGAGGCGGCAGATGTAACCAATCTCAGCATATCTACCCTGAGCCGGTACGAAAACGAAGTGACCAAATGCAGCGTACAGAGCCTCATAACGATATACTACCACTATCAGAAATACCTCTACGAGCAGCATATCCCCTTCGACAAGAACCTGTTTCTCATAGATATGAACTCGTTTCACAACTAAAGAGTGACAGAGAGATAAAACGGACGCACAAGGAATAAAGGCACAACACCGAAAAAAAGCAAAAAAGATGAAAAGTATCATATCTTTTATTACCTTTGTATGTGGCAAAAGCCCACCAAAAACAAAGAATCAAGCATGAACGACAATGAAATAGGCAATCCACCGATAAAAGCATTAATCGTTTTCAGAGAGAATGGAGATACGGACAATCTTTTTGTCCCCATTTTATGCGATGCTATCAGGACGACGGGGATTGACGTACGATGTTCCACGAATGAGTTCTGGAACTCGGATACACCTTACGACATCATCCACTTCCAATGGCCCGAAGAGGTGATGGAAGGGAATTGTGACGATCCGGACAGGATTTGCCGCCTGAAGGAGTGTATCGCTTTTTTCCGGTCCCGTGGGGCCCGGTTCGTGTATACGCGCCACAATGTCCGTCCGCATGATGCGAACGAGGTGATCGGCCGTGCTTATGACATTATCGAAGAACAAAGCGATGTGGTGGTGCACATGGGACGTTACAGTCTCGACGAATTTGCAGCCAAACACGCGGACAGCCGGAATGTCATCATTCCTCATCCTATTTATCAGTACACATACAAGGAGGACATCAGCGTGGAACGTGCGCGCCAGTATCTTAATCTGCCGCAGGAGGCGTTTATCGTCACGTCGTTCGGAAAGTTCCGGAATCGTGAAGAGAGGCGGATGGTGACCGGAGCGTTCCGAAAATGGGATGAAGCAAAGAAGTTCCTGCTTGCTCCACGGCTGTACCCGTTTTCGAGATTCAACAGGTATGGCAGCAACTTCTTCAAGCGCTGGACATCCCGGGCAGGATATTACCTGCTTATACCCTTGCTCAACCGCCTGCGCAGAATGCACGCCGGAGCCAGCGACGAACCTATAGACAACTGCGACCTGCCTTACTACATGGCCGCTTCGGATGTAATATTCATCCAACGAAAAGATATTCTGAACTCTGCCAGTATACCTCTCGCCTTCCTTTTTCACAAAGTGGTCATAGGTCCCAATATCGGGAATATAGGAGAAATCCTCCAAGATACGGGCAACCCCGTCTTCCACCCCGACAACCAATTTGATATCATACGAGCACTGGAGGCAGCCCGCCAACTGTCCGCCCGAAGGAAGGGAGAAGACAACTATGCGTATGCCATTGAAAACATGAACAGCGGAAAAATAGGAAAAGAATATGCGGAGCTTTACAGAAACCTAGCCAATCTCTCTCTTTAAACGATCTCAAAAACAAACAACAATAGAGTAGCCATACACAGTATTTATGGAAAATGAAGAAATAAAAGTCAGTGTCGTCATACCTGTCTATAACACCGAAAAATATGTTCGGGAGGCAGTAGAAAGCATTATGAATCAGACACTGCGGGAATTGGAAATCATCATCATCAATGACGGCTCCACAGATAACAGTCTGCAAGTTGTAGAAGAACTGGCTGCGGCAGACAGTCGGATACAGGTGTATTCGCAAAGCAATCAGGGATTGTCAATGGCACGCAATGCCGGCATCACGCATGCCCACGGAAGATACATCTATTTCATGGATAGTGATGATCTGTTGGAAAAGGATGCAATGGAACTGTGCTACAGCAAATGCGAAGAAAAAGAACTGGATTTCGTTTTCTTTGATGCTCAGAGCTTTTTTGAAGAGGATATTCGCAATGCTCCCGTACTAAATTATCAACGTACCGATAAGTTAGAAAACAAGGTTTATACAGGTCCCGAAGCAATCAACATACAATTGCAGCACAAAACGTACACCCCATCCGCCTGCCTGAACGTTATCCGCACAGCTTTTTTGGAAGAACGACAGCTCCTCTTTTATCCGGATATTGTACACGAAGATCAGCTATTCACGACCTTACTTTATCTGCAAGCCCGAAGAACAAGCTGTATCCAACGATCGTTCTTTCACCGGCGCATACGTAAAAATTCAATTATGACATGCGATTTTTCACTCAAAAATTTAAAAGGATATCTCACTGTTACTCAAGAGATAGTCAAATTCAAGCAACAAACCTCTGAAAACAAAATCAAAGATACTATTGATTTATATCTGTCGCAAATGCTGAATGCTGTCATTTGGCAAGCCCATGTGCTTCCTTACCCATATCGGCTTCGGCTGGCGTGGCGGTGTCTGTTTAGATACAAAAAACTTATATCTATAAGAAGCATCGGAGTCTTGTTATTCAAATCCATCATTCACAAGTAGATCAGAAAAGAATCATTCAGGCAATGGCAAACAATATTAAACATCAGTTATTTTCCGGAGTTTTCTACACGGCACTAGCCAAATACAGCGGAATCATTATATCACTCGTCGTGGCAGGGATTCTTGCGCGGTTGCTCTCTCCGGATGACTTCGGAGTAGTGGCAATCGCTACGGTCATTATTGCATTTTTCAATCTCTTTACGGATATGGGAATATCGCCTGCTATCGTACAACATAAATCATTGACTAAAGAAGAACTATCGGACATCTTCTCATTCACCGTATGGACAGGCATCGGAATCAGTATACTCTTTTTTGCCGCTTCCTGGCTGATCGCCGATTACTACGAAAGTGGGATCTTACGGACGTTGTGCCAGCTCCTGTCCGTCAACCTGTTCTTCGCCTCTGCCAACATCGTGCCGGGAGCCTTGTTCTACCGCAACAAAGAGTTCAAGTTTATTGCTGTCCGAAGCTTTATCATCCAGATAGCCGGAGGTGCCGGAGCAATAACTGCCGCGCTTTGCGGAGCCGGCTTATATGCGCTGATCATCAATCCTATACTTTCCAGCATACTGATATTCGTTATTTCCTATCAACGCTATCCGCAACGGCTGCGTTTCACGTTAGGACTGAAAGTACTCCGAAAGATATTCTCCTATTCGGCCTATCAATTCTTGTTTAACGTGATTAACTATTTCAGCCGCAATCTGGATAAACTGCTGATTGGTAAATATATGAGTATGTCTGATTTAGGATACTATGAAAAGTCCTACCGCTTGATGATGCTCCCTCTGCAGAATATTACGCAAGTCATCACACCGGTCATGCACCCCATCTTCAGCGATTTCCAGAATGACAAGGAAAAGCTGGCAACATCCTACGAACGCATTGTCCGTTTTCTGTCATTCATCGGTCTGCCACTCAGCGTACTGTTTTTCTTTACGGCGGAAGAGGTAACACTGATTATTTTTGGTGATCAATGGCTGCCTTCGGTTCCAGTATTCCGGATACTTTCACTTTCAGTCGGTATTCAGATCATACTCTCCTCTTCAGGCTCTATTTTTCAGGCAGCAGGTGATACAAGGAGCCTTTTTGTCTGCGGACTCTTTTCGTCCATACTTAATGTGACCGGAATGCTGACAGGGATATTTTATTTCGGTACACTGACAGCTGTAGCCATATGTATCGTGATAACTTTTACTATCAATTTCGTACAATGCTATTGGATGATGTATCGAGTTACATTCCAAAGAAACGCATGGATATTTATCAGACAACTTCTTTCTCCACTCCTTGTCAGCCTACTAATAACAGCATTCCTCACGCCTATATATTATATGATGGAAAATATGAATATTTTCGTAACACTTATTGCAAAAAGTTTCGTAAGTTTTATTATCTTTGGGACATATATGCAAGTAACACACACCTATGATATCACAGGCAAAGTGAAGACTCTTGTAAGAAATAGAAAGTTAGTACAAAAGAACAAACAATGAAAGGATTATTCCTCATATTCCATGGTTTCGAAGCATTCAACGGAATCAGTAAAAAGATACGTTATCAAGTAAAAGCCCTCAAAGAATGCGGACTAGAAATGCATACGTGTTGGCTAGACGATACGGACAACCATAAACGCCGTATGGTAGATGAATCGATAATCGCCGACTATGGTTTCGGGATCAAAGGAAAAATCCTAAAAAGAATCGAATTTGACAGTATCGTACATTATGTACAGAAAGAAAACATAGACTTTATCTATGTACGCTATGTCCATAATGCCAGCCCTTTCAGCATACGGCTGATGAAACTACTAAAAAAGACCGGAGCACGTATAGTGATGGAAATCCCGACATATCCATACGACCAAGAATATAAGGGACTCCCATTCGTATACCAACGAATCCTATTTATAGACAAATGTTTCCGACAGCATCTGGCACGCTATGTTGACAAGATCGTCACTTTTTCGGACTATGACATTATTTGGAATCGCCCCACCATCCGCATCTCAAATGGAATTGATTTCAGCGAAATCCCTTTAAGAGGTCCAAAGAATGATACCGCACATTCTCTACAACTGATTGCCGTAGCGACAATGCACCCATGGCATGGTTTCGACAGAGTTATAGCCGGCATGGCAAATTACTATCGTACACATACCGACACTCATGATTATAAAGTATATCTCAATATCGTAGGCTTCGGGGTTCCCGAACTGGTGGACAGCTATAAAAAAGATGTAGCCAAACATCAGTTAGAGAAATATATCATCTTTCATAGTGCCTTATACGGCAAAGAACTGGATGCCGTGTTCGAGCAGTCGGACATGGGAATAGGCAGTCTGGCTCGCCATCGTAGCGGTATTGACAAAATCAAGACCTTAAAAAACCGTGAATATGCAGCAAGAGGCATTCCTTTTGTTTATTCAGAAACGGATGATGACTTTGAGCATCAACCATACATACTTAAGGCAGCACCGGACGATTCGCCCCTTGACATCGAAAAAGTAATTCGCTTTTATCAATCATTGAAAACAACGCCGCTCCAAATACGGATGTCTATAGAGCAATCACTTTCATGGAAAGCCCAGATGCAAATTGTTATTAATGAAACCTTTGAATAAAACTATATCACTATGAATATACAGCCACTGATCAATGCTATCCGCTATAAATTGCGTTATGGCATTACTGTAGAATGGTACAATTTCTGGTACATGGCTCTCAGATGCCATCAGAAAATAACTCCGCAGGTAGCTTCCATTGATGAGACCATTCGGATAATCATAGAAGACCAATGTTCCGTGAGCCGTTTCGGCGATGGTGAGATGCTGCTTACCAACCCGGACAAGGAAATAGGATTCCAAAAAGGAAATGTACTCTTGGCTCAGCGTCTCAAGGAAGTATTGACAAGCCATGAAGAAGGACATTTGGTTTGTATCTCCGATACTTTCGAAAACATTTATCGCTATAACCGCAAAGCACGCCGATTCTGGAGAACTCACTTCTTTCTGTATGGCAGTTGGTGGGACCGCTTGCTGTTGCCCGACAGGCTATACTACAATACATTCATCACCCGTCCCTACATGGACTTCGCTTCCAAAGAAGACTGCCCACGGTGGTTTCACCAGATGAAAGCTATCTGGAAAGACAGGGATGTCGTATTCATTGAAGGCGAAAAAAGCCGTTTGGGGGTAGGCAACGACCTCTTTGACAATGTAAAAAGCATCAGACGTATTCTTTGTCCGCCCCGTGACGCATTTGACCGCTACGAAGAAATACTGAATGAAGCGCAAAAACTCGAGAAAACCGCTCTCTTCCTGATTGCTTTAGGACCTACGGCTACTGTACTGGCTTACGATTTATTCAAGTCCGGTTATCAGGCAATTGACGCAGGGCACGTGGACGTAGAATATGAATGGTGGCGAATGGGAGCCAAACGGAAAGTAAAGCTGGAACGAAAATATGTAAACGAAGCCGCCAACGGAAAACAAGTGTCCGACGCCGGAGAATTTTATCGGAAACAAATCATTGCTAAAATCTATTAAATCATGAAGATAGCCTATTACCTGCCCTCACTACAGGCACCTGGCGGAATAGAACGGATAGTTACATTCAAAGCCAATTATTTTGCAGAACATTTTGAAGGATACGACATCACCATCATTACATCCGAACAAATGGGTAAAGCACCACACTTTCCATTATCCCCCAAAGTAAAGCATATCGACTTAGGAGTATCTTTCGACCTGCCCTACTCTCAATCCATAGTAAGTAAAGTGCTGAAGTATCCGTTCCGCTACTATCGGTTTAAACAACGACTATCGAATCTATTGAACGAACTGAAACCGGACATTACTATCTCAACCATGCGCCGGGAACTGAACTTTATCACTAAATTGAAAGACGGTAGCCTGAAAATCGGAGAGTTTCACGTCAGCCGCTACGCCTATGGCGCAGAAGCACTGAAACGTAAAAGCCCGATTGTCAACATGATAAAGAAAAGATGGGCAAACAGATTTGTCAAAAACCTGTCTAAACTGTCCAGAGTGATTATACTTACAAGTGAAGGAGCTAAAGACTGGCCGGAACTGACTAATATCAGCATCATCCCTAATCCTATTTCTACTCCTGTAGAAGGAAAACAAACAGATATTCTGTCACATAATGCTATTGCTGTAGGGCGATATGCGCCCCAAAAAGGATTTGATATGCTAATCCCCGCCTGGAGCATTGTCGCCCAAAGACATCCGGACTGGAAACTACATATTTATGGAGAAGGCGACCTGAAAGAGAAGTTCACCAAACTAATAGATGAACTACAACTAAATAATAATTGTCTGCTTCATCACACTGTATCGAATATAGCCGAAAAATACTGTATGAGTTCGATATTTGTCTTATCAAGCCGATACGAAGGTTTTGGACTCGTTTTGGCAGAAGCAATGTCATGTGGTATACCCTGTGTCTCATTTGACTGTCCGCATGGTCCTTCGGATATTATAAAAGACCATGAAGACGGTCTACTAGTGGAGAAAGAAAATATCAAGGAACTTGCAGACAAAATCTGCTATCTGATTGAGAATGAAAATGTACGCATCAAGATGGGACACAAAGCCAGGGAAAACGTAAAACGCTTTCTGCCGGAAAATGTGATGCCACAATGGAAAAACTTATTCGAATCATTAACTTATTCTTCTAAATAACAGAACAACATATGGTAAAGTGGTATAAAACTTATCTGGAAGTATACGGGAAATCTTTTGATGAGATTTCTGACGATAGTATCCGCAAAGTCAAAAGACAACTCAAAGAACGTCAAAACGATTCTCCACTGGTATCGGTTGTACTCATTGCACACAATGAGGAACGTCATCTGATAAGTTGTATCTGGTCACTCTCCGAGAATCATTGCCATTTCCCCATTGAAATAATAGCCGTTAACAACAATTCAACGGATAAAACGGAAGAAGTATTAAAATCATTGGGAGTTACCTATTATAACGAAACGAAGAAAGGTCCGGGATACGCCCGCCAATGCGGATTGGACCATGCAAAAGGAAAATATCATATTTGTATTGATGCAGATACTTTATATCCACCGCATTACATTGAAACGCATGTAAAATATCTAATGAATCCGAAGGTTGCATGTACATTCAGTTTATGGAGTTTTATGGTTGACGAAAGACATTCCCGATTCGGACTATGGTGCTACGAAGGCCTGCGCGATATATACCTCCGCTTACAAGCCATCCAGCGTCCTGAACTCTGTGTGCGAGGTATGGCTTTCAGTTTTAATACGGAAATAGGACGTCGGTTTGGATTTCGTACAGATATTATCCGCGGAGAAGACGGTTCGTTAGCATTAGCTATGAAACCGTATGGAAAAATCGTATTTATTACAAGTCGCAAAGCACGAGTGCTTACAAGTAATGGAACCCTAAATTCTGAAGGATCACTGATTGATAATATATGGATACGGGTAATCAAAGCACTGAAAGAAATCACCGGACTCTTTATCAAAAAGACGGCATACAAAGATAAAGACTCTAATCTCATCAAATAAGGTCTCATCAAAATCATTATGGATATGGCAAAATATATAGTAAATATCATCTTAGTAACAGCTTGTCTTTTCACCTATACTTCCTGTATAAGAAAAATGAATCTATACGATGAGAATAGAAATACAGGACAAGACAATAACGAAAAAGATACAGATTCTACTCCCGTCTATATGTATCCTTTCGACAAAGAAACAGCAAACGTTACAGCAGAAATCATTATCCACACAAAAAAAGAAATACAGACCAAAGATATTAATGTCGAAATCCCTCATTTAAAATACAATAAGACATGGATGTTGATGCTAACACAAGACGACTGCATGCAGGCTGCTTTTTGCCGTACGTGGGCTGCAATAAACGGTAAACCGATCTCAAGTTCAATACCTTATCCTACTCCAACTCCCACTGATCAGAATATGAAACATCAATTATATTTTGACATCAAACATTTGCAAAAAGGGGATCTTCCCCCTACTATTATTTCCGCCAACCAATCTTTGGGATGTACAGACGGAGCAGGAAATGAAGTTCGGTTTGCTATTACTACCACTCTTGCCCCTGAAGAAAAATGGATGGATGCTGAAACAAACGTACTGCCGGGGTTTACTGCAAACTATTATCGTTTTTATATGAAATCCGGACTTATATGGGATAACATACGAGAGATGTTGAACTATGGAACAGGCATTGCCCTCCATGATGTAATGACAAAAGATGCTAATGATCCAATACAAATATTGGAACATTTTGATATTGCCCAAAACATTATTGTAGAGAAACTCACAGGAAGGGGATGTAAATTTCTTGCTGAACCCAATGGAAATAAAACATACGTAACTGCTGCTCTTCAATGTCCGGAAATTCAAACGATGACCGCACAAGCAGGAGCAATTACCCTATATCCGTATCAAGTGTCTGAAACTTTACAAAAATCTCTGATAGAACGGGAGTTTAACGATTCACCAGCATATTTTAAACAACAGATTACTGACCTGCTAAAATTACCCAAAGAAGAACGTAAAGCAATCTGCATAGGTGTTCATGGTACGGACAACAATTGGATCGACTTTTTATTATGGTTAAATAGTAATTATGGTAAAGATGGGGATGATTCGTTATGGTTTCCAAGCCAGGAAGAATATTATGAATATAACTATTATCGTTTAAACAGCCATATTAGTATAGCACAAATAGACGCAAGTTCTTTCAAATTAACAGTAAATTTACCGGGAGAAAAGTTCTTCTACTATCCTTCTACCACTATCAATTTGTCGGGAATTAGCATGTATGACATTGCTTCTATTGAAACGAATAATGACGTGACCGGACTATCTTATGCTGACTACAAAGACGGTATCATGCTCAATATCGACTGTCGGAAATACCTGTTTGAACACGCCGAGAACTTCGTAAAACGATACGAGGCCAATCCTTCCGATGCTTCCAACAAAGCAGACGCCCTCTACTTTGTAAACATACTGAAAGAATCGGCTAAAAAAGAGGCACTAAAAAAACGACTTCAATAAGTAAATCAACCAACATCTATTAAACGAAAATACAGCTATGAACGAAACTCTCACTCTCATCCTCGAAATCATCTTCTGGTCCGCCCTGTTCATGGTGTTCTACACCTATCTGGGCTACGGTATCGTCCTCTACGCCCTCGTCAAGCTGAAAGAGCTTTTCGTGAAACCCGTGAAACGGGTGCTGCCACCGGACAGTGACCTGCCGGAAGTAACCCTCTTCATCACCGCCTTCAACGAAGAAGACGTGGTGGACGAAAAGATGGAGAACAGCCTCGCCCTGGACTACCCTGCGGACAAACTCCGCATCGTCTGGGTGACGGACGGAAGCGATGACGGCACAAACGACCGTCTCCAAACTCGCTGGAACGGAAAAGCAACCGTCTACTTCCAGCCGAAACGGCAGGGAAAGACAGCCGCCATGACACGAGGAATGACACTCGTCCGGACCCCGCTTGTCGTCTTTACGGACGCCAACACGATGGTCAACAGCGAGGCAATCCATGAAATCGTACTGGCTTTTCAAAACCCGAAAGTAGGCTGCGTGGCAGGAGAAAAACGCATAGCCGTACAGACGAAAGACGGAGCAGCCGCCGGAGGCGAAGGCATCTACTGGAAATACGAATCGACACTGAAAGCGCTCGACTCCCGCCTCTACTCGGCTGTAGGCGCTGCCGGAGAACTGTTTGCCGTCCGCCGCGAACTCTTCGAACCGATGGAACCGGATACGTTGCTCGACGACTTCATCCTCTCTCTCCGCATCGCCATGAAAGGATACACCATCGCCTACTGCACCAATGCCTACGCCATCGAAAGCGGATCGGCAGATATGGGTGAAGAGGAAAAACGAAAAGTGCGCATCGCTGCCGGAGGGTTACAGTCGATCTGGCGTCTGCGCCCGTTGCTGAATCCTTTCCATTACGGAATCCTGAGTTTTCAGTACACGTCGCACCGGGTATTGCGCTGGTCTGTCACTCCATTCCTGCTGTTTGCGCTGTTGCCACTGAATATAGTCGTTTTGCTATTGGGCGAATCTCCCCTGTTTTATGGCACCCTGCTGGGGTTACAGATTCTTTTCTACGGAATGGGATACTGGGGATATTACCTCTCTACCAGACAAATAAAGAATAAAGTACTGTTTATTCCCTATTATTTCTTATTCATGAACGTGAATGTGCTCAAAGGAATCGGCTATCTGAAAAGAAAAAAAGGAAGCGGCGCCTGGGAAAAAGCAAAACGTGCCGAAAAATAAGAACAGAGAATCAAATATTTTGCTATCTTTGCATGAAACAGAATCTTATAAATCTAATCGGACAAGCATGAACAGAACATTACATGAGGCAGATAATGCGCAAAGAATACTGAAGTTGACCGCCGACACCATGCTATTAGTCGATAGAAATGGCATTTGCATTGATATTGATATTCATAGCAATTTATGGTTTTTACAAGAAGAGAGGCTTTTAGGAAAAAATATATTCGAACGTATGCCCGAGCATACCCGTGAGAAGGTTTACAGCACCTTCCAGACCGTGCTTCGGGAACAGCGAAGCATCAGCAAGAACTACAAGCTGGAACTGGAGGATAATACCTATTATTTCAAGTGTATCATGTATCCTTACGATGACATGGTGCTCTGCCAATATCGGGACATCACCCAGCGAAGCAACGTGAAACGCCAGCTGGAACAGGTAAACCGAAATCTGAGGGAGATACAGAAAGTGGCTCAGATCGGACAGTGGATGTACAACACCCGCGACAATGTCTTCCATTACATGGGCTACACCGGAGTATTGTGCGAGGAATCTTCCAGAAGTATCTCTCTGGAGAAATATCAGGAATTTATCGTCGAAGAAGACCGCCTGAGCTTCACCAGCTGGTGCCGGAAGAATGAGGAAGGACTCAACGAAGAAAGTATCAGCTATCGGGTCCGTGTCGCCGGAGAGATTTACTATATGCGCCTTCAGGCTTATCTGCGAGACGAACTACCGAACGGCAGCTGCAACATCGAAGGTTACATCCAGAACATCACCGACATACAGCGTCGCAGAAACGACATCAACACGCTGACGCACGCCATCAACAACGCAAAGGAGAGCATCTTCGCCGCCAAAGAGGACGGTACGCTGATCTTCGCCAACCGCCAGTTCCTCCACAACCACGGCATCCCGGAAAGTGAGGAGATCGGCAAACTGAAAATCTATGAAATCGCCGGCGATATGAACACGCAGGAAGACTGGCATGAACGCTGCAAGGATATCCTGCACGGAGGAAGCAGAAGTTTCGTCGCCCATCATCCTTCGAAGGTCAGCAAGAATATATTGGCTTACGAGGGAATCATGTACAACGTCACCAATGACTCCGGTGAAGAAAGTTACTGGTCATTCTCCCACGACATATCCGAGCGACTGCACTACGAAGCGCAAATCAAACGACTCAACCTGATCATGGATACTACCATCGACAACCTCCCCGCCGGAATTGTCGTCAAGGAGATCAACAACGATTTCCGATATATCTACCGCAACCGGGAATCGTACAACCGGAATCTGTGCATCGGCGAATCTATCGGCAAGAATGACTTCGACTACTATCCCCCCGAAGTGGCAGAAAAGAAAAGGGAGGAAGATACACTAGTTGCCACCACCGGACGGGGACTGCACTGGACAACCGAAGGGAAAGACAAAAACGGAAACGAGATCATCCTCGACAAACGGAAAATACGGGTGGACGGAGACGAACTTTCCTCCCCCATCATCGTCAGCATCGAATGGGACATCACGGAGCTGGAAAAAATCAAACGGGAACTTCAGACATCCAAAGAGAAAGCCGAAATGTCGGACAAACTGAAGTCTGCTTTCCTCGCCAACATGAGTCATGAAATACGCACACCTCTGAATGCCATCGTCGGCTTCTCACATCTGATAGCCGAAAGTGAAAATAAGGAAGAACGTAAAACATTTTATGAGATCGTCGAAGCCAACAACGAACGTCTGCTGCAACTGATCAACGAAATTCTTGATCTTTCGAAGATCGAATCGGGCATTATCGAGTTCACCAGCGCACCGATAAATATCAACAGTCTGTGTAAAGAAGTACATGACGCTCACGTATTTCGCACGCCGCAAGGGGTACAACTGATCTACGAGCCATCCGAAAACGGACTGGTGATAGAGACTGACAAGAACCGGGTGTTCCAGGTGTTCTCGAATCTGATAGGTAACGCATTCAAATTCACGAAAGCAGGCAGCATTAGTTACGGATATAAACTGGTAGGTAATCAGATCGTTTTCCACGTGACTGATACCGGTACGGGCATCGAACCGGAGAAGATAGGACGTGTGTTCGAACGTTTCGCCAAGTTGAACAACTATGCGCAGGGGACGGGGCTCGGACTGTCTATCTGTAAAACAATTGTCGAACGGCTGGGAGGTGAAATCTCCGTTTCTTCGGTGGTAGGTCAAGGGACGACTTTCACGTTCACCCTGCCTTACGAGTCGGAACAATCGACCGAAAATACGAAGGAGGAAAAACGGCAGGAAGGGAATGCAAATGAAAATCCGACCGGCACGGGTTCGATGAAGATTGACCCGGCTTCTACGGAGACGCCAGCAGAAACGTCTGTCAAGGAGGATTCCGAAAAGACTTCCGGAAGTACGGACGATGATAGTTCCGGTAGTATTTCCGCCAATGCCTCTCCAAGCCAGCGGACTATTCTGATAGCGGAAGATGAGGACAGTAACTTCGACTTGCTGAAGGCTATTCTTGGAAGAAAGTACAGGCTTATACGTGCACGGGACGGTATGGAGGCCGTTACCTCATACGATGAAGCGAAGCCTGACCTTATTCTGATGGATATCAAAATGCCTAATCTCGACGGTCTGGAGGCTACGAAGATCATTCGTGAGCTTTCTCATACTGTGCCCATTATCGCACAAAGTGCTTATGCTTATCAACAGGATCAGATAGCTGCAATGGATGCCGGATGCAGCGACTTCATCGCCAAGCCGATCTCTCAAGCGAAGCTCAAGGATATGATTAATAAATGGTTACCATAAAATGAAAGCCTTATATAGATTACTTTACTACCTGTCTATCCTGCTGACGAGCATTCTGGCAGGTTTCACATTAGCCGGAGCCTTCGCCGGAGATGCTTCGCCGGGCGGCTTTAAGCTGATGCCCTTTATCGGATTGGTTCTGCCGATGCTTTTGCTGGCTAATGTCGTCTCTGCCATCTATTGGACGGTTCGCTGGCGATGCTGGGTTTTCATTCCTTTAATCGCCATACTGGGAAATTTGGGGTATCTGACCCGTGTCCTCCAGTCCCCGCTTTTCGATTCGGCTTCCCAACCGAATACTGAATCTCTGAAGAAAAACGAAAGGGCCACCGAATCAGCACTGACTATTGCCACCTATAACGTTAACAGCTTTAATCACGAGCACACAGGTTTCTCATGCAAGGAAATCGCTGCTTACATGAAGGAGCTCGGTGTAGATATCTTCTGTTTTCAAGAGTTTGGGATCAATCATGAATTTGGTACTGACAGTCTTCGCACCGTTCTTTCCGAATGGCCGTATTACTATGTACCTTCTTCTCCTGCCGGAGAGAGTCTTTTGCAACTGGCTGTGTTCAGCCGTTATCCTATCAAGGAGAAGCAGCTCGTCACCTACCCAAATTCCAACAACTGCAGCCTGTGGTGTGATATCGACATTAACGGCCAAACAATCCGTCTGTTCAACAATCATCTGCAGACTACGGAAGTCAGCCGCAACAAGCGCAAACTGGAAAAAGAACTTCGTGCAGACGATACCGACCGTGCGGAACGTGCCGCTCTCACCCTTGCCGATGGTCTGCATGAGAACTTCAAGAAACGTGCCGCACAAGCTGAACATATCAATCAATTGATTTCCGATTCTCCCTATCCCACCCTGGTATGCGGTGACTTCAACTCTCTCCCTTCTTCATATGTATATCAAACTGTAAAAGGAGAAAAGATGAATGATGGCTTTCAGACCTGCGGACATGGGTATATGTACACTTTCCGATATTTCAAGCATCTGCTGAGAATCGACTATATCCTCCATTCGTCTGAGTTTCAAGGGGTAGATTACTTCTCTCCGGATTTGGAGTATAGTGATCATAATCCGGTGGTGATGAGAATGAGGTTATAAACCTTACGCTGTATATCACTATATAGAAAGGCTACAAAAAAGCCAGTTAACTCATTATGAATTAACTGGCTTCCCATTAAAATAAAATCCTTCTTTTTAATTTTAAAACTTGTATTAGAAAGTAACTTTTACTCCTAATTGCATAGACCATGCACTACCAATGGTATTGGTATATTGCCATGATGATCTTTCTTTAAAAGCTTCACGTGAATTAGCATTTATCTGGTAAGTCAAGGGTTCACCAACTTTGCTAGCAGTTTTTAATAACTGTACATTGTCATAACTCTTGAGACCACAAGATTGATATGCTCCCCATTTTGAATTAATCATATTTCCTACATTCAGCATATCAAGGCTAACCTGTATTCCATATTTACGCCCACCTAAAGTTGCATAAAAATCCTGAGCAATTTTAAAATCAAAGCGATTAATCCAAGGTGTTAAAGATCCATTACGTTCCACATATTTTCCCTTACGATCTTTAAGATAAGAATCATTGTTCACAAAATCCCAAAAATCTTTAGCTTGATCTACAGCAGAATAAGTAATAGCACCACTTTTATCTGTAATATCAACAAAGGTCATTTCATCCTGAGAGTTAGGCACGTATATTAAATCCGAATAATTGCCATCACCATTCATATCATTATAATATGTATAGGAATAACGTCCTGTATGATATCCTGAATAAAATAACGAGAATGTTGTCTTTAAGCATTTAGCATAATTAATTTCATAAGAAGCATTAGCAATAATACGATGGGGCGTAGAAAATAAAGAATAAGATACTCCAGGATCATTCAATGAATTTACTGCCACATTATTTTGCCATGCTGAATTAGGTGCTGACCCAGGATTTGCAGTCAGATCTTTAGCCATTGTATAAGTATAGCCGATAGACCCTGTAAAACCAAAATCGTATTTCTTTGTCAAAATAGCATTAAAAGAATATTGATATCCTTTATCTTCTCCATTAGAAAGTTTTACTACTACATTCTTACCATTAGTATAATCATTATACTCGTATTTTTTTGAAGCCCAATAAATACGATCCGGTTGTTCATTATACACACCCGTAGGCTCAGCCTCATTCATATTGATCTGCGCAACATTATAAATATCTCTTGTATACATTGCTCCAACAGATAACATAAAATCATACGGCAGTTGAATATCCACATTCAAATTACTACGCCAAACTTGCGGCATCTTAAACTTAGGATCTACATATGCTATAACATCAGGTGCTTGCTCTGAAGGTGTAGAAGGAAATAAACTGGGATATTTCTGCAGAGTTTCTCTATAATTAGGATTAAAACCAAAGTCAGCAGGTAAAGAGCCCGGATTTTTTTGTGTATTATACTCTACCATATTTTGGTATAAGCCCGAATTACTTGGTTGATTAGTGAACCATACAAAAGGTAACAATCCAGTAAAGATTCCTGTACCTCCTGATACAATTACGGAGCGATCACCTTTTACATCCCAATTAAAACCGACTCTTGGCGAAAACAAGACTTGCGTCTTCGGCCACTTAGAAATATCGACATGAGTATTATTTACAAAAGCTAATTCCTCTATTGACTTGTTAGAATCCAATGAATTCATATATATTGGCATATCCAGACGTAAGCCATAAGTCAAACGAAAATTAGGAGTAAGAGACCATACGTCTTGGGCATACACACCAGCCATTCCGAATGTCAACTCAGAACCTGGAGCATCATTACCATTATACCCATATGTAATACCATAAATGGTAGGTACTTTTCCCTGCATAAAATCATCCATTGAATCATAACGATAATATCCGTAAGGGCCTCTCAAATAAGAGTTTTTAAAATATTGGCGTTCAAAAGAAACGCCAGCAAGCAATTCATGTTTTCCTAATGATATACTCACATTATCAACAAGACTAAATACATTATTGATAACCTGATTATTAGGAGTAAACACTTCTGTACCTAAAGTTATATATTGCTTTCCGTCCTTATATATATCGACAAAAGGAAAATCAGAGCCTTTCTGCTCGCGTGTATCACTAATATGAGTATATGTGGCTAACAGTTTATTCTGAACATTATTCGAGAAACGACTATTTAACTCGCCTGTTATCGATGTTACTACGTTTTTCATCTTATAGTTTGAATTACCAAAAGAAAAGGCATCCAAACCATAACGATTAGAATTAGTACTAGTTATAATAGTGGACTTAGCGCTTACTTCTCTGTCATCTTCTGAGGAAACAGAATTAAAACGCACTGTCAACTTATGGTTCTGATGTATATTCCAATCAATACGAGCCATTAACTTCCAATTATCACTTTGGAAATTATTGAAGTTCTCATACTGTCCGGGGTCATAATCATATTTAGTTTTAACAAAGTCACTGATAGTACGCATATCACCCACCCAAGTACGTGAGATACGTTTTCCGCTATCCCCTGTTCCATTTTGATCTTGATTAGGAAGCCAAGTTACCCCCGGAGTTTCCTTATTTTCAATTTCAGCATTCAAGAAGAAGAAAAGCTTATTCTTAATGATTGGACCTCCAAAAGTTACACCATATGAATGAGAGTTGTATTCTTTTGCTTTAAGAATATCCTCACCGTCAATAGAGCTCCCTGCAAATCCTCTTGGTTTATGATAGGTATATGCAGTACCCGAAAATGAGTTTGTTCCACTTTTTGTTACAGCATTAATAGAAGCACCTGTGAAGTTGGAATATTTAACATCGTAAGGAGAGACATTTACAGTAATCTCATCGATTGCATCTAAAGATATGGGTTGAGAATCTCCTCCAGGTAAATTATTAGAACTTAATCCGAAACTATTATTAAACGAAGCACCATCAATCGTTATATTGTTATAACGTCCATCACGCCCCGCAAAAGAACTGCTTCCACCTGCATAAGGAGAGAGCTTTGTGAAATCTGTTATACTTCTGTTAATAGTAGGTAAAGTGTTCATCTGACGTTCACTTACATTAGTAACAGTACCTATTTTTTCGATAGTTTTTGGTGCTGTTACTACTACTTCATCCAACAACTCTGAACTTTCTTTCAAAGAAACATTCAATACGTAGTTTTCTCCTAATGACAACTGGATGCCCTTGTAAATGGCTGACTGATAGCCGACATAGGTGATTTCGACTTTGTAAGGACCGCCTGTACGCATACCTTGCAGATTGAATTGCCCACTGACATTGGTCACTGTACCATAGCGGGTACCGGAGGGCTCGTGAATAGCAACGATCGTTGCTCCAATAATAGGTTCATCTTGTGCTGTTACTTTACCACTCATACTTGCTGTGGTAACTTGCGCACTCATCGTAGCAGTAATCAGTAACATTACGACCACTAAAAAAGACCGCATTCTCTTCAACATAATGTAATTTATTAGTTAATACTAATTGTTTGTTTCATTGAAACTGTGCACAAAGATAATTAATATTATTTAGACTTAGATGACAATTATGCTACATTCTTTTAAGAGAGATAAACATTTTATTGCTTTCGAAAACAATAAAGGCCCTGCAATGTTTGCAGAGCCTTTCACTTTCGTATATTAAGTGAGATTTAACTTGTAATCTGTCAGCAAATACTAGTCAGTCATTAGGTTTCTATAACGAACACGCTTCGGCTCTTCATTGCCTAGACGCTTCAATTTGTTTTCCTCATATTCTGAATAGGAACCTTCAAAGTAGAATACATTAGAGTCTCCTTCAAAAGCGAGGATATGCGTACAGATACGATCAAGGAACCAACGGTCGTGAGAGATGACTACCGCACACCCTGCAAAGTCTTCCAAACCTTCCTCCAAAGCACGAAGGGTGTTCACGTCAATGTCATTGGTCGGCTCATCGAGCAGCAGAACGTTACCTTCTTCTTTCAGAGCGATCGCCAGATGCAGACGGTTTCTTTCACCACCGGAAAGAACACCACAAAGTTTTTCCTGATCGGCACCGGCAAAGTTGAAACGGGACAGGTACGCACGTGCATTGATATCACGTCCACCCATACGGATCAAATCATTACCACCGGAGATTACCTGATAGACGCTCTTGTTCGGGTCAATGTCTTTATGCTGCTGGTCTACATAGGATACCTTTACGGTCTCTCCTACTTCAAACTCACCTTTATCTACCGTTTCCAATCCCATAATCAGACGGAAAAGAGTTGTTTTTCCTGCACCGTTAGGACCGATGACACCGACAATACCGTTAGGAGGAAGCATAAAGTTCAGATCATCGAACAGCAGTTTGTCGCCGTATGCCTTCGCTACGTGTTTTGCCTCGATTACCTTATTACCCAGACGGGGACCATTCGGGATAAAGATTTCCAGCTTCTCTTCTTTCTCCTTCAAGTCTTCATTCAGCAACTTGTCGTATGAATTAAGACGGGCTTTTCCTTTCGCCTGACGAGCTTTCGGAGCCATGCGCACCCATTCCAACTCACGTTCCAGTGTTTTACGACGCTTGCTGGCGGTCTTTTCTTCCATTTCCATCCGTTTGGTCTTCTGTTCCAGCCAGGATGAGTAGTTTCCCTTCCAAGGGATACCTTCGCCACGGTCGAGTTCGAGAATCCATCCGGCAACGTGATCAAGGAAGTAACGGTCGTGAGTTACGGCGATAACTGTACCTTCGTATTGCTGCAAATGTTGTTCCAGCCAGTCGATAGATTCAGCATCCAAGTGGTTGGTAGGCTCATCGAGCAACAGGATGTCCGGTTTCTGCAACAACAAACGGCAAAGAGCGACACGACGGCGTTCACCTCCGGAGAGATTCACCACCGGCTGATCTTCGGGCGGACAACGGAGCGCATCCATCGCACGTTCCAGTTTACTGTCCAGATTCCATGCATCAGTTGCGTCGATGATATCTTGCAATTCTCCCTGACGGGCGAAAAGTATATCCATCTTGTCCTGATCTTCATAATACTCGGGCAAACCGAATTTCTGATTGATTTCTTCGTATTCTGCCAGTGCGTCAACGATCGGTTGCACACCTTCCATTACTACTTCTTTTACTGTCTTTGTGTCGTCCAGATAAGGTTCTTGTGCCAAATAGCCCACAGAATATCCCGGAGAGAAGACCACTTCTCCCTGATAGGATTTCTCCAGCCCCGCGATAATCTTCAATAAGGTAGATTTACCGGAACCGTTCAGACCGATAATACCAATCTTCGCTCCATAGAAGAACGACAGGTAAATGTCTTTCAGTACATTTTTATTTGGTTGGAAAGCTTTGCTCACTCCCACCATTGAGAAGATGATTTTTTTATCGTCAGCCATATATTAATGATTGTATATTGTTGATAATGGCACAAAGATAAGAAAAATGTTTGAAATGCTTTGGAGTTCTAAAAAAATGTTCTACCTTTGCACCCGCAATTCGAAAGAAAGCATAAAGGATTGATTCAGTAGCTCAGCAGGTAGAGCACAACACTTTTAATGTTGGGGTCCTGGGTTCGAGCCCCAGCTGGATCACGGAGTAAAAAACCTCTGATAATCATTGATTATCAGAGGTTTTTTTATTAATATACACAGAACATAGATATAAGACTCTACATAAAGCCCAAAACATATCCAATATCGAATCGATGACAAACAGACCTACACCAAACAATCGGCTCATAGAATGATAAACTTCTTTTTCCAGTTATTGTTTCCATCTTTACCTTATATATTATAAAAGCGCGGCAAAGATACAACTTTAAGAAATAGCGGAAATGAACATTTGTTAATAAAAAGATGGCTATTCCGGACAACTGTTTACTGAAAAAATAGCTTATTTTTGCAAAGAATGCAAGATTAGTCAAATGGTTGAATCAGAAATAAATAAAAGATATTGCCAAAGCTGCGGAATGCCGCTCCGCTTCGACGTGGAGGAATATTTAGGCACCAACTCTGACGGTTCGAGGAGTGATGAGTTTTGTTATTACTGCCTGAAGGATGGGAAATACATTGTTGATATATCCATGTGGGAAATGATCGACATCTGGATAAAATATACAGATAAATATAATGAATACGCAGACACGGACTATTCTCCGAAAGAGCTGAGGGAGATACTGGACAAACGCCTTCCCACACTGAACAGATGGCGGCAAAAGCAAGAGACAAGCAGCCTTCATCATAAGATGATTCAGAACATAATAGTGTACATCAACGGTCATCTGACGGAGGTACTGAATACCGACACGCTGAGTTCGATGAGCGGACTGTCCAAATTTCATTTCAGAAGAGTGTTCCGCACCGCTACCGGAGAGAATATCGGCAGTTACATACAGCGTTTGCGCATGGAACACGTTGCACATCTGCTGATCTCTACGGACTATACGCTAAAGCAAATCATAGAGCAAACGAGTTATCAGACTAAATACAGTATCGCCAAAGCTTTTAAGAAACATTTTGGTATATCAACTTCTCAATACAGAGAGAAGCACAGACCGAACGGTGAAAATCCGGCAACAAACATAAAACCGGAGATAAAAGTGATCAGCCCGATAAAGATATTCTGCATCGAAGTGGGTGAAGCGTATAAAAACAAACTAAAATACAGATTACTTTGGAATAAACTACTGCATCATGCCGAACAGTATGAAGCAGACCCACGATATGACAAGTTTATCAGCCTTAGCATGGACGATCCGTCGATTACGCCTACGGAGAAGTGCCGGTTCTATCTAGGCATCACCCTTCGCGATGATACTAAAGCGAGACCGGTACCGGGAATCATGCAAATTCCCGGAGGGCGATATGCCGTGTTCAGACATACGGGGAGCTATTCTTCTTTACACAAAGTGTACAGGAGCATTTATGAGGAATGGTTTCCGAAAAGTAAATACCATCCCCAAAGCACATTCAGCTTTGAGATGTATATGAATCATCCGTCCACCACGGAAACGTCGGAATTACTAACAGAAATATATATACCGGTCATACGAAAATAATCACCATTAAAACAGAATCTATGGCAAAGATATCAGAAATCATGCTTTTACAGCAGCCGGAACAGCCCGCTTTGGCTATTGAAGTACAAACCTACATGAAAGGTATGTCACAGGCTATCGGAGAGAATTTTGTAAGAATAGACTCTTTATTCAAGAAACAGGGAGAAGTAACCACGGATATCCCCTTCGTAGAGTACCCCGACTTCGAAAGCCTGACCGAAGATCGTATAAAAATGATTATCGGACTGAAATCTTCGAAACCTTTACAAGGTGACGAAAAAATACAATCTGTCATCCTCCCCGCCAGAAGAATAGTCGTATGTCTGCACAGAGGAAATTACAATGAACTGGCACAGCTGTACAATGAGATGACCGAATGGATAAAAACAAATGGCTACAAGGCCTCGGGAACATCAATAGAGTATTATTACAGCAATCCGGATGTACCCGAAGAGGAACATGTCACAAGAGTTGAAATGCCTTTACTCTAAAAGCAAGAGAATAGTTGCCGTAAACTCTTACCAAACAATAAGAAGCAGAGAAGCCGTCATACAGTATCACCTTGTCTGATAAAGTACCGGCATTCCCTGCTTCAATAGTTCTTTAGAAATTAGCCTTGCGTTTCTTCACTTCTTCTACGAGTTTCGTAAAGGATTTCTCCTTTTTACGTTTTTCATGTTCGGAAGCGGAGAAGTGCCATGCTTCTCGTCTGAGTTTCAGATAACTCTCATATACCTTATGATCTAACGTACCATTATGTACCGCCTCTAAAACAGCACAACCCGGCTCGTCGATATGTTTACAATCGCTGAAACGGCATGATTCCGCATAGTCGGATATTTCAAACATTTCGGTGAGCGAATCGGGATTGTCAATCGCCAAACCAAATTCCCGAACACCCGGAGTGTCGATTAAAACACCTGAGCCATCCATCAATACCATTTCCCGACGAGTCGAAGTATGCCGCCCCTTCCCTGTAGACAGGCTTATATCAGAAGTATTCAATACCGATTTCCCGCAAAGGGCATTCACCAAAGAACTCTTGCCGACACCCGAAGAGCCGACAAACACAACTGTTTCGCCTTTTGTTATGGATTCCCGCAACCGAAGAATCGTTTGAGGTTGACGAATACTTGTGATAAATACAGGAAACTGACGGGCAATGTGTTTGATCGCTTCATCTATTTTCTGTCTGTCACAACCTAAATCGGCTTTATTGAGCACTAATACCGGTTTGATTTTTTCTTCCATTACCTGGGCAATGAAACGTTCCGCCCTGCGAACATTGAAATTATCATCAAGGCTTTGCACAATAAATGCCTTATCGACGTAAGAAGCAATGGCCTGCCGGTCGGCTACCCTTCCGTTCTTCTTTCGATACAACGCCCGTTCACGGGGCAATATATCAACTATAATCCCTTTGTTTGCATCGAATGGCTGAAAAATCACCCAATCGCCCGTACAAGGATATTCATCAGGCACTCTGCCATAAATCATATTTCCTGTTAACTCGCACAAATATACACCATCCTCTGCAACTACTTCATAACAGGTTTTATGTGTCACGATGATTCGTCCATGAGACATATCTTTATATTGTGAGATTTGTTTTTGCCGGAATAGATTATCACTCCAACCATATAATGACAGATTATTATTTTCGTTACTCATTATTTTAATGTATATAGCATACACGTAAAAGCACAACAATGCTTTCGCTATTGTATGCGGGTATAAAAACTAAAGTTATATAATATAGGAAAATCACTTCCGGAAAGATTATCCGAAAGTATGGAAGTTCGAATCTGTTAAAGTGAACAGATTCTTATCAGACCAAATCCGATGTAATAAATGATGAGTTAAACATCCACTAGTTTTAATGAAACATTATAATTTTAATGCGTCAAAGATATGAGAAATAAATAACAGAGCCAAATGAATGATGAAATATGTGTCAAAAGCCAATGGATACGCGGCCTGACGTTTCCATTTTCCATTCTCTTGATTTTTTGTCGTACTGGTATTCCGCACCGACACTTACTTCCGTATTCTTTTTCACATCGACCGAGATAGAGGCTCCTACCCCTGTATGTGGAAATAACGGATTATAAGCCGGAGGAGGTGTATTTCCCCCCATAAAATATTGTCCCCAGACATTTAACCGGACATTTCTGACTAAAGAATAACGCATTCTCGTATATATTCCCGCTATATCTTGCCTCGCTATAGGCAAAGCCAAATAGAATTGCCGACTCAAGTCCCCTCCCGCTTCAACGAAAAATCTTTGAGAAGGAATCCAGCGTATTCCGGCATTTACCGCTACATATTGCCCCAATCCCAGATAAGTCTTTTGTTCTGCACTCCCAATAAAGGAAAGTTGTCCATTCATAGAATGCTGACGAAAATTATAAAAATCCGTCAATGTCGGATTACTTTCCAGCAATGCCGGAAAATCGTAAGAATAGGGAGATAAGCCCGATGCAGGACTTGAAGGTGTCAGACCGTATGTCTGCATGGACTTATCATCTGTTGCGAGCTTTTTAGCCTCTATATCCGGTAACTTCGGTTCTATGTTTTTTGCTTCGGGCAACTGCCGTCCGCTCACTTCCGCGGAGCTATTTTTCTTTTGCACATCTATTTTATTCTCCTTTTCTATAGTTTGAGAAAAGGCAGTAGCAACACAAGCAAAAGACACAAAAACAAAGACAGCAACTGTTCTAATCATAATATTCTCCTTTCTTTTATCAGGGGCTATATTATTAATACAATTATCCGGTTAAAAGCTCAATGATCGGTAACATATTTTTTATTTTAAAGTAGAGATAGATTGATAGACAGCTTTTGCCATTACCTGCGCTCCCTTTTCGTTCGGATGAATACGGTCCGGAAAGAGTTCGGGCATTCCGTCCATAGCAGTATGGAGGTCTATAACAGACAGGTCGTTTTTCTTGGCGAGCTTCTTGATCATCGGAATGATTTCTTTAGAGATAATATCATCGTTGATGCCGTCACCTGTCAGATAAGCTTTGGAAGGATAGCAGAGATAAATCTTCGGCTGTGAAGGAAGACCTTTGAAAGCGTCGATCATGGTCTGCGCATCTTTCATGAAGTCTGCTTTGTATTTCCAGTTGAATGATTTGCTGTCGTTTGTACCAAGTTTGATAACGACGATATTAGGATTAAAAGCTAACGCATTCTTATAAGCAGGTTCGTTCATATAAGGATGATCTCCTTTGTTCAGCATGGTACGGGCGCTCACTCCGAAGTTTTTCACCCAGTAGCTGTCGCCCAGCATACGGGCCAGTACGGAAGGATAGCTGTCGCGGCTGCGATTTCTTATTCCTGCTCCGAACGTAATACTGTTGCCGATGCAAGCCACACGGACGGCATCTTTGCGAGGAGCCTTGAAACTACGCAACCAAGAAGTCAGTTCGTTCTGCATTTCACTCTTGTAGAGGAAATCTTCACGGATTCCCCAACCGTGTCCGCCTGTAGGATAAATATGGAGAACGGAAGGAACACCTTTCTTATTTAAAGCCAGATAATAGTTGACTCCGTTGGCAGGAGGAACTACCTTGTCATCATCGCTATAAACAATGAAAGCACGGGGAGTCTCTTTGGTCACTTGCTTCTCGTTGGAGAATTCTTTTTCCAGATCGGCAGAAGCGTCCTTGCCCAACAGATTGTCATGAGAGCCCATGTGAGTGAAAGATTTGTCCATCGTGATCACCGGATAGAAGAGAATCTGGAAGTTGGGACGAAGTGCTTCAGGCGCATGTGTAGCGATGGTCGAAGCTAGATGGCCTCCGGCAGAAGACCCCATGATACCAATATCATTCGGATTCAGATTCCATACGTCAGCGCTGTCACGTACCATTTTCATGGCTGCTTCGGCGTCGGAGATCGGGAGGGTGCGGTCGCCTTTCGGCATCCGGTATTTGAGAACAATCAATGCAATTCCTTGTTTGTTGAAATACGGCGCCCAGTCATACCCTTCGTGATTGACCGCCAAGCCGGAGTATCCCCCACCCGGACAGGCTACCACAGCACGACCTGTCGCCAGTTCCGGTGCCGGCAGGAAAACACGAAGAGAAGGCTGTTCAATATCAAATGGTTTTGGCGTACTTTGTGCCGAGACTTGCAGTCCTGTCAATAGCAGGACCAGCAATACAAAAAGAGAAGAGAATTTCTGTTTCATAGTATCTGTATACTTTGATTAATGAATATTTGATGTGCGAAGATAGTAATTTTATGTATCTTTGCGCCTCCTTTTAAATAGAAAAAATGATATGCAAGGAATTAAGAATCTGACACACGGCCCTATCAACCGCCAACTTTTCAATCTGGCGATGCCTATCATGGCAACGTCGTTTATACAGATGGCATACAGCCTTACAGATATGGCATGGGTGGGACGACTGGGCAGTGAGGCAGTCGCCGCCATCGGTTCGGTAGGAATCCTGACGTGGATGTCCGGTTCTATCTCCTTATTAAATAAGGTAGGGTCCGAAGTCAGCGTAGGTCAATCCATCGGCGCGCAGAATCAGGAAGATGCACGCCAGTTCGCTTCACACAATATCACGATTGCTCTGATCATTTCGATCTGCTGGGGCGGACTGCTGTTCATGTTCGCAAGCCCCATTATCCGCATCTATGAACTAGAAGAGCACATCACAGCCAATGCCATCGAATACCTGCGGATTATTTCCACCGCATTGCCGTTCATATTCCTGTCCGCTGCCTTCACAGGTATCTATAATGCAGCGGGACGAAGCAAAATTCCATTCTATATCAGTGGGACGGGACTGATTATGAATATCATTCTCGACCCTCTGTTTATCTTCGGCTTCGGTCTGGGAACAAACGGTGCCGCCTACGCTACATGGCTCTCGCAGGCAACGGTTTTCGCCATCTTCATCTACCAGCTGCGTTTCCGCAAAGACGCCCTGCTCGGTGGTTTCCCCTTCTTCTCCCGACTGAAGAAAAAGTACACGCGGCGTATTCTGAAACTAGGCCTGCCCGTAGCTACCCTAAACACACTGTTCGCCTTCGTCAATATGTTCCTCTGCCGTACCGCATCCGAACAGGGCGGACACATCGGACTGATGACTTTCACCACCGGCGGACAGATAGAAGCCATCACCTGGAATACCTCCCAAGGTTTCTCCACCGCACTCAGCGCCTTTATTGCCCAGAACTTCGCCGCCGGACGAATAGAACGGGTACTGAAAGCCTGGCACACCACCCTATGGATGACGGGAATCTTCGGGACTTTCTGCACGCTGCTGTTTGTCTTTTACGGCAATGAGGTCTTTTCGATCTTTGTCCCCGAACAGGCGGCTTACGAAGCCGGAGGTGTATTTCTGCGTATCGACGGATATTCGCAGCTGTTTATGATGCTCGAAATCACAATGCAGGGAGTGTTCTACGGCATCGGGCGTACCGTGCCTCCTGCCATTGTCAGCATCGTATGCAACTATATGCGTATTCCGCTTGCCATCCTGTTTGTACGGATGGGCATGGGAGTAGAAGGTATCTGGTGGGCAGTATGCGTCACAACGATTGCCAAAGGGCTGATTCTCCTGGGATGGTTCACCATGATCAGGAAAAAATGCTTAAATCTGCCTTCCGTGTCAACAAGGTAGCCGTGTCGTTTGTTATTTTACATATACAAAGATCATCCGGAGTTATTTTAACCTAAAAAGTATGACCTTGGCAAATAATATGTATCTTTGCGTTGTTAATTTATTAAAGTATTATTTTATAAACCTATTTAAAAAACATTGCATTATGAACAAGATGAAATGGATGGTTCTCTTCATGAGTATAACCATGATATTCAGTGGCTGCGCAAGCATGAACAATACGGGCAAAGGTGCCGCAATCGGCGGTGGTTCGGGTGCTGCATTGGGTGCTATCCTCGGCGGTGTTATCGGTAAAGGCAAGGGTGCTGCCATCGGTGCGGCTATCGGTACTGCAGTAGGTGCAGGAACAGGTGCCCTTATCGGAAAGAAGATGGATAAAGCGGCAGCAGAAGCAAAACAAATTGAAGGCGCACAAGTAGAGCAGATAACTGACAACAACGGATTGCAGGCAGTAAAAGTTACATTCGATTCAGGTATTCTTTTCACTACCGGTAATGCGACTCTGAGTGCTGCTGCCAAGTCTGCATTGAGCAAGTTCGCCAACAACGTACTCAACCAGAACAGAGACATGGACGTATCCATCTACGGATATACCGACAATCAGGGCTGGAGAAACAGTACCGCCGAACAAAGCCGTCAGAAGAATCTGAACTTGTCACAGGAACGTGCACAGAGTGTAGCCAGCTACCTGTTAAACTGCGGCGTTTCTTCCAATCAGATTAAAGGTGTGCAGGGAATGGGCGAAAGCGATCCTATCGCCAGCAACGACACAGCTGCCGGAAGAGAACAGAATCGTCGTGTAGAAGTTTACATGTACGCAAGTGAGCAGATGATTAAAGATGCACAGGCCGCTTCCAATTAAAAAAATATTGCGTTATGCGCGCAACCTGCTGATTTTCTTCTTTGCATCTACCATTCTGGCTGTGATCGTCTACCGCTTTATGCCGGTGTATGTCACTCCGCTGATGGTCATCCGAAGTGTACAGCAGCTTGCGTCAGGAGATAAACCCACGTGGAAACACACGTGGGTTTCTTTTGATAAGATATCTCCTCACCTGCCGATGGCGGTCATCGCCTCCGAAGACAACCGCTTTGCCGAACACAACGGATTCGATTTCATCGAGATAGAGAAAGCGATGAAGGAGAACGAGAAACGGAAACGGAAGCGCGGAGCAAGTACCATCAGCCAGCAGACAGCCAAGAATGTGTTCCTGTGGCCGCAATCGTCTTGGGTACGCAAAGGTTTCGAAGTTTATTTCACCTTTCTGATAGAGTTATTCTGGTCGAAAGAACGGATTATGGAGGTATATCTCAACTCTATCGAAATGGGAAAAGGGATTTATGGCGCACAGGCTACCGCAAAGTATAAATTCAACACAACAGCTGCCAAGTTGAGCTCAGGACAGTGCGCACTGATTGCCGCTACGCTCCCTAACCCGATACGGTTTAACTCTGCGAAGCCTTCGGCTTACCTATTGAAACGACAAAAACAGATATTGCGATTAATGAATCTGGTTCCTAAGTTTCCGCCTGTAGAGAAGAAGGCGGTCGATAAGAAAGACACCAGGAAGAAGAAAAAGAAATAAAGCAATCCCTTTATCACAGTCTATTTCATCAAGAAACAAGACAAGGATAAAGGGATTTCTTTTTTCCGTTATTTAAGATACAGACTATGCCGGTTCCTCACACCTCTCGATATACGCCAATGGTTCGCCTTTATCTACCAATGCTCCCTGCTTGGCACATACTTCGATCACACGACCGCTAAAATTCGCCAACACCTTATCATATGTATGCCAAGGAGTAGCAATGTAGCAGAACACATCGTCCGGGTCATATTTATGTCCCACTTCGGGCGGCATAGAAGGCGATTCCACATCAATCTCCCAAATGATCTGACCTTTCTCCATTGCCGTCACCGGTTCGGCCTTGGCACGTTTCATCCGTTTCACTTCTTCTTCGGAGAATCCCTGTTTTGCCAATGCGGCATCTTTGGCACGCTGCAAATCATCTTCGAAACGTTTCTTGGCAATACCCGATTTATAATCCCGATATTGGCGGTCGTGCATTGCCAGTTCGAAGAGTTCTTCATCATCCTGTCCGAAGTCCCAGCCGTTTTCTGTCATTTCCTTACGATACTCGTCCAGCTGATCCGGATAGTTCTTCTGCGGGTCTTCGTCCGTAAATTCGTATCCTTTTTCTTTTGCCAGTGCGATAATCTCCGGAGCAAGTGCACCGGGCAAACGACCACTCTTACCCAGAATCATATCCCAGGTATGGTTGTCGATCATCGTCCAACGCTCCTCTCCCTTGATCAGAGACATCACATTCATCAATGCCACATTCTTCACATATTGGCTGAACGGAGTCACCAATGGAGGATAGCCGAGTTTCGGCCACACATATTCCACCTCGTCAAACAGCATCACGAGCAAATCGTCGATACTCAGTTCCGGTTCGTTCTTACCTCTCAATATCAGATTGATGCCGGAATGTACTCCTTTCAGATCGGCCATCATAGAACCCATCATACCTCCGGGAAGTCCGCATTTCAAGAGCAAAGAAGACATATGCTTGTTGGTAGGGTCCATAAAATAACCCAGAAAATCGTCAATGAACTCCTGTGTCATGGCACGGGCTTTCATGTAGGCTTTCATATTAATCTCCGGTACCTGAAATCCCGCGTCTTTCAGCATAGCCTGCACAGAGATAACGTCCGGATGAACTTTCCCCCACGAAATCGGCTCCATTGCGACATCAATAATATCCGCGCCATTCTCACAAACTTCGAGGATAGAAGCCATCGAAAGCCCCGGTCCGCTATGTCCGTGATATTGGATGATGATTTCGGGATGCCGTTCCTTGATTGCTTTCGTCAGACGTCCCAGCATTTCGGGGCGACCGACACCTGCCATATCTTTCAGACAGATTTCCGGTGCGCCAGCTTCTATCAGACGCTCGGCGATGGCGGTATAATATTCTACGGTATGCACGGGCGAGAACGTAATACATAACGTTGCCTGCGGAATCATCCCCGCTTCGAGGGCATAATGAATGGAAGGAATAATATTTCTGACTTCATTCAAGCCGCAAAAGATACGGGTGATATCCACTCCCTGCGCATGTTTCACTTTATACATTAACCGACGCACATCTGCCGGAACGGGATACATTCGAAGACCATTCAGACCACGGTCGAGCATATGAGTTTGTATGCTGGCTTCGTGGAAAGGTTTCGTGAAAGCCCGGACGGCTTTGTTCGGGTTCTCGCCATACAGTAGGTTGACTTGTTCGAACGCGCCTCCGTTGGTTTCTACACGGGAGAAACAACCCATTTCGATAATTAACGGAGCAATTCTTACTAACTGATCGGCACGCGGTTGATACTTGCCGGACGACTGCCACATATCCCGATAAACGAGACTGAATTTGATTTCCTTTTTCATTGCCGTAAATAGATGAGATTTATATTACTTAGGTTAACTAGTTGATACAAATATATTGAGTTTTCTGACATAATAACAAATATAGAGAGAATAAGTTGGGGTATAAAGATATGTTTAATATCATATTGTCACAAAATCAAAGGAGCAAGCGAGTTTTTACTCGTTGCTCCTTACCAGAATTAATTGTTTGACTAATGTGTTATCCCTATTTATACAAAATCTTTCAACTCTTGTTGCAAACGTTGGCGTGTGAAGAAAATGCGGCTCTTCACCGTTCCGAGGGGTAGGTCCAGTTTCTCAGCGATCTCACGGTATTTAAAACCGGATACGTGCATTGAAAATGGTACTTTATATTCCTTCGGCAGCGCGTTGACGATGCGGTGCATCTCTTTTAAGTCATAAGCGCCTTCCGTACTTTCAAATCCTGAGTCTTGGGGGAGATTCAAATGATACAGATTGTCGGTCTGATCTACGAATGTCTGGTCACGTACGATTTTACGGTAGTTATTAATAAAGATGTTACGCATGATTGTGTACATCCATCCTTTAAAATTTGTATCGGGAACATATTTTTCCTCGTTATCCAAGGCCTTTAATGATGTTTCTTGCAATAAATCATTTGCTTCTTCACGATTGGCAGTTAATTTATAAGCAAAACGAAGCAACTCTTCCTGAACTCCAATTAAATCTTTTCTGAAACTTAAACTTTTCATACTTTAAGGGTTTTACGGTTAATATTTCGTTTCTTTCTTGACGTTTGCAAGTTTAAAGGTATTTTATGAGTCAAACAGGGGGAAATTCGTCATTTCTTAGGGGGTGAAACTGTCAAATGATAGATTTTAGGTGCTTTTTGATAGTTTTTAGGTGGTTTAGGACGTTTTTTATTCTCTTCTTCTTGTTTGGCAATACAAAATAACTTACTTTTGGGTAGTATTATTAACTTAAAGTAAAGGACATGACTATACTTATTATCGTAGGAATAATCGTACTGTTGGGAATCATTTTTGCTTCCATGTACAACTCATTGGTGAGACTGAGAAATAACCGTGAAAATGCTTTTGCAGACATCGACGTGCAGCTGAAACAGCGCCACGACCTTATTCCGCAACTGGTGGATACCGTGAAAGGATATGCCGCACACGAAAAAGATACCCTCGAACGGGTGATTCAAGCACGTAACGGTGCAGTCAGCGCCAAGACAATCGACGAGAAGATAGCAGCTGAGAATCAATTATCTTCCGCTTTATCGGGATTGAAAATCACGTTGGAGGCTTATCCGGACCTGAAAGCAAACCAGAATTTCCTGCAACTGCAAGAAGAAGTATCCGATGTAGAGAATAAATTGGCTGCTGTACGCCGTTACTTTAACTCGGCTACGAAGGAATATAATAATGCGGTTCAGACATTCCCGTCCAATATCATAGCAGGTATGGCAGGTTTCCGCAGAGAAATCATGTTCGACCTGGGTACCAACGAACGTGCGAATCTGGAACAGGCACCGAAGATCAGTTTCTAAAAACGAGCACGTATGCAGTACGTCGGAATCCAAACACAGCAGAGCCGGAACAACCGGCGCTCTGTTCTTCTGTTATTTCTATTTCCCTGCCTGGTAGCAGCATTGCTTTATCTGGCCTGCTATCTGCTGGCCGCTATGGGGCACGGTGAAAGCATGGAAGTAAGTATCCTGGAATTGGCTAATCCTCTTTTCATCAATGCCCTCCCCTATACGATGGGGGTCGTATTGATTTGGTTCCTGATAGCTTTCTGGGCGAATACGAGTATCATCAAAGCCGCCACAGGCGCCAAACCTCTCGACCGCAGAGAGAACAAACGTGTCTACAATCTGGTCGAGAACCTCTGCATGGCAAACGGAATGAAGACTCCGAAAATCAATATCATCAACGACGATTCATTGAACGCTTTTGCCAGCGGTATCAACGACCGCACCTATACGGTCACTCTCTCGAAAGGGATTATTCAAAAGTTGAACGACGAAGAACTGGAAGCAGTCATCGCCCACGAACTGACTCACATCCGCAACAGAGATGTGCGCCTGCTGATCGTCTCGATTGTATTTGTCGGAATCTTCTCGATGCTGACGCAGATCACTTTCTATACTATTACGCACGCGCGCATACGTAGCAACGGGAAAAACGGCGGAGGAGCTATCCTCATCATACTGATTGCCTTAGTAATAGCCGCTGTCGGTTACTTCTTTGCCAGTCTGATGCGCTTCGCCATTTCACGGAAGCGCGAATATATGGCAGATGCCGGTTCGGCGGAGATGACAAAGAATCCGTTGGCATTGGCAAGTGCCCTGCGCAAAATTTCCGATGATCCGGATATAGAAGCGGTAAAACGTGGGGATGTGGCGCAATTATTCATTCAGAATCCGGGCGACCAGTCGAAAAGTGCCCTCAGTGGACTTAGCGGCCTCTTTGCCACGCATCCCCCTATCGAGAAACGAATCTCCATTCTGGAACAGTTCTAAGGATTTCTGTTTAATTTTCATTAAAGAAAGCAGGGGGACTCCTTATTTTTAGTATATTTGAGTGTTATACATATATACACTAAACTGTAACTGATATGAAAACAAGAAAACAAATCCTTATGCTACTGCTGGTTATGCTAGCAGGAATCCCGACTCTTTCGGCACAGACCAAGAAGGAGAAGAAGGAACAGAAGAAAGAAGCTGTCAGACAGCTGATCGTATCAGAAGACTACAAGATAGACGTCAACACTGCTATGCCCATGCGCGGACGTTCTATACCTCTGACTTCACAATACTCACTGCAAATCAGAAATGATTCGGTATTCTCTTACCTCCCTTATTACGGACGTGCTTACAGCGTTCCTTACGGCGGAGGAAGCGGGCTGATATTCAACGCTCCCCTCAAAGAATACACGATGGATATGGATAAGAAGGGAAACGCCGTTATCAAATTCTCCGCCCGAAGTCCGGAAGACTTCTTTGAGTTTAGGGCGAAAGTGTTCCCCGACGGCACCACCAGCATCGATGTCACGATGCAGAACCGTCAGGCAATCAGCTACCGGGGAGAAGTGGATCTGGACAAGAAGTAAAATCTTCAAGAATTGCCGTCAGTCTCTTCACTACCTTTTAATATAGGAAGGCAAATGTGGTATTTCACGGCAAGGATGCGTGTAACAAATACCACCGATCCGCCAACGAGCTGACAGACATAAGATTCCATCCCTGCGGCATCGCACAGCCAGTAAGCGATGCCGCCTACTACACACGCCATCGCATAGATTTCTTTTCGGAAAATCAAGGGGATCTCATTGATAAAGACATCACGAATCACACCTCCTGCGGCACCTGTGATACTACCCATGATGATGGCTACCCAAAAAGGATAACCCAAAGCGATACTTTTCCCCACACCGACCACCGTAAACAAAGCCAGTCCGATGGTATCGAATATAAAAAAGGTATTATTCAGACGGATCAGCCAGCGACCGAAACAGATCACCCAGATCAAGGCAAGTCCCGTACAGATCAAATAGATAGGGTTCGTCATCCATCCGGGCGTCACATCCAGCAGTACATCACGGATAGTACCGCCACCGATAGCGGTAGCAAGACCTACGACATAGGCTCCGAACCAGTCGAAACGCTTTGCTGAAGCCAGCCGGATACCACTAATAGCAAAGGCAAATGTGCCTATAAAATCAAGAATTTGAACGAATGTCGGCATATATTTGTTATTTTGTATGCAAAGTAACGAATAAATTCCGTAAGAAAATGTACTTTTGCTACACGAATTAGATAGAAACAATATGAAAATAACAATTGTTGCCGGGGCACGCCCCAATTTCATGAAAATAGCCCCTATCACACGCGCCATCGAAGCCGCAAGAGGGCTGGGTAAAAGCATCTCCTACCGTTTGGTGTACACAGGCAGACGGGACGATACAAGTCTGGATGCTTCCCTGTTTTCGGATCTCGACATGAAAGCTCCCGATGTCTACCTTGGAGTGGAAAGCAGTAACCCCACCAGTCTGGCAGCCGGAATCATGATCGCCTTCGAACAGGAGCTGACGGAGAATCCGGCACACGTCGTCCTGGTAGTGGATGATCTGACAGCAACCATGAGTTGCGCCATCGTAGCCAAGAAACAAGGAATCAAGGTAGCCCATCTGGTAGCCGGCACACGTTCCTTCGACATGAAGATGCCGAAGGAAGTAAACCGGATGATTACCGACGGAGTATCCGATTATCTGTTTACCGCCGGCATGGTGGCCAACCGAAATCTGAATCAGACAGGCACGGAAAGCGAAAACGTATATTACGTCGGCAACATTTTGGTAGATACCGTTCGTTTCAACCGGAACCGGCTGCTCAAACCGGTATGGTTCTCCGTGCTGGGACTTCAGGAGGGCAATTATCTCCTGCTCACCCTCAACCGACGTGTACTGCTCAACAACAAAGAGAACCTGCGGAAGTTGATGCAAACGATGATCGAAAAAGCTGCTGGTATGCCTATCGTAGCGCCCATGCACACATATGTGCGCAATGCAATCAAAGACCTCGGCATAGAAGCCCCGAATCTTCATATCATGCCTCCGCAGAATTATCTTTTCTTCGGATATCTGATCAATAAAGCCAAAGGAATCATCACGGACTCCGGCAATGTAGCCGAAGAAGCTACGTTCCTCGGCATCCCCTGTATCACGCTCAACACGTATGCCGAACATCCGGAAACGTGGCGCGTGGGAACGAATGAACTGGTCGGCGAAGATCCGGCAGCACTCGCTCAGGCTATGGATACGCTGATGAAAGGTGAATGGAAGAAAGGCGAACTCCCCGAACGCTGGGACGGACGAACAGCCGAACGAATCGTACAAATATTAACAAGTAAATAACCGGAGTGGTTGAGCCGGACTCGATGATCAACGAGCCGGCTTAATAGCCAGACAGAAGTAGCCGACCACTATCAGGTTCGACAAGTGTTTCAGAAAGTTTCACGCCGAGGAAACCAAAGTTTCAAGGCGTAGAAACCAGAGTTTCAAGCAGTGGGAACTAGAGTTTCAAGGCATGAAACTTTTTGTTTCAACCGTTGAAACAGATTTTGGAACTACGGAAAAGAATCGGAGCATGCCGGTTCGCAAGATGTGGCATACGTTGAAAAGGGAAGTATAAAAAGATAAAAAACAATCTGCCTCCTTCCATTGTTGAATGATATAAGCTTGTAAATAACAAAAAACGATGGGTAAAAAAAGTTATATACTCTATTTTACTCAGACTTATTTGTTAACTTTGCAGCCCTACTACGAACGTTATGATACAACGATATAACAAAATACTGATACTGCTCTTAGTCGTATTTGCAGTTTCAAATGCTTTTGCGCAGCAAATAAAGGGGGTTGTAACTGATTCAGTCACTCATGAACCACTAATGTATATCTCTGTCTACTACCAAGACAAGAGAGATATGGGTACTGTCACCAATATTGACGGAGAATATAAGCTCGACGCACGGAGAAACGGAGGAACGCTCGTTTTCTCTTCTATCGGATATGTCACCAAAACCGTTAAAGTAGGCTCCGGAAATCAGACCGTCAATGTTAAACTCTCTCCGGACGATGTAATGCTCACCGAAGTAGTCGTAAAACCACAGAAAGAAAAATACTCCCGCAAGAATAATCCGGCAGTCGAATTCATGAAGAAAGTGATCGAACACAAAAAAGCACAAGTGCTCGAAGTGAACGATTACTACCAGTACGACAAGTACGAGAAAATGAAAATGTCGATCAACGACCTGACTCCGGAGAAACTGGAAAAGGGTATCTACAAGAAATACTCATTCCTCAAAGACCAGGTGGAAGTGTCGGAGACGACCAACAAACTGATTCTCCCTATCTCCGTACAGGAAACGGCCTCACAGACCATTTTCCGGAAAGACCCCGAAAGCAAAAAGACCATTATCAAAGGAAAGAACTCAAACGGTATCGAAGAGTTTTTCTCCACAGGCGACATGCTGGGGACTGTTCTGAAGGATGTTTTTGCCGATATCAACATCTATGATGATGACATCCGGCTACTCCAACAGCGATTCGTAAGCCCTATCGGCAACAATGCCATCTCGTTCTATAAATACTACCTGATGGATACGCTGATGGTGGACAAGCGCGAATGCGTACATCTGACATTCGTACCGCAAAACTCACAGGATTTCGGATTTACAGGGCATCTTTATGTGCTGAAAGATTCGACCTATGCCGTTCAGAAGTGTACGATGAACCTGCCTAAAAAGAGTGGCGTCAACTTTGTCAACCGCATGGACATCGTGCAGCAGTACGAGCAGCTTCCCAACGGGAACTGGGTATTGGCGGATGACGACATGACGGTAGACCTTTCATGGAGTTCCAACAAAACCTCGGGAGGGCTACAGGTGGAACGAACGACTAAATACAGCAATTATAAGTTTGATCCGATAGAACAGCGGTTGTTCCGTTTGAAAGGTCCTGTGATCAAGGAGGCCGACATGCTTTCGAAGAGTGACGAATACTGGGCGAGTGTACGCCAAGTGCCGTTGACCAGAAAGGAAAGCAATATGGATGTATTCGTCAACCGTCTGGAACAGATTCCGGGATTCAAATATATCATCTTCGGTGCGAAAGCATTGATCGAGAACTTTGTGGAAACAGGCAGCAAAGAGCATAAGAGCAAAGTGGATATCGGTCCTATCAACACCATGATTTCAAGCAACTACATCGACGGAACCCGTTTCCGCCTGAGTGGTATGACTACTGCCCATTTTGACAAGCATTGGTTCCTGAGCGGATACGGAGCTTATGGTCTGAAAGACGAAAAGTGGAAATATAGCGGAACGCTGACTTATTCTTTCAACAAACGAGATTATGTAGTATGGGAGTTTCCCAAACATTTTATATCTGCAACGTACAGTTATGATGTAATGTCGCCGATGGACAAGTTCCTGTTTACGGACAAAGACAACATCTTCCTTTCGATGAAAACGACAACGGTAGACCAGATGTCATATATGCGTGATGCTACCATCAACTACGAACTCGAAACGCTGACGGGATTCGGAGTGAAAGCCATGCTCCGCCATCGAAATGACGAGCCTACCGGAAAACTGGAATATCTGCGGAATGACGCTGCACAAACCCGTGTGCATGACATCACGACTTCCGAAGCGAGTGTGACACTGCGTTATGCTCCGGGAGAATCTTTCGTCAACTCCAAGCAACGCCGTGTTCCGGTGTCGCTGGACGCTCCTATCTTCACGCTGACTCATGCCATGGGCTTCAAAGGCGTGCTGGGCGGAGAATACAACTTCAACCGCACGGAAGCAAGCATCTGGAAACGTTTCTGGCTTCCCGCTTCGTGGGGAAAGATAGACTGTAGCGTAAAAGCAGGGGCAGAATGGAATGTCGTACCTTTCCCGCTATTGATTCTGCCGGAAGCCAACTTGTCATATATCACTCAACGTGAGACATTCTCCCTGATCAACAATATGGAATTCCTGAACGACCGCTATGCGTCCATGTCCCTCTCTTATGACATGAACGGAAAGTTGTTCAACCGCATCCCGCTGATCAAGAATCTGAAATGGAGAGAAATGTTCCGTATCCGCGCATTGTGGGGGACATTGACCGACAAGAACAATCCATTCAAGAGCAGCAACCCCGACCTCTTCCGTTTCCCGACACGCGACGGCAAGTTCACCAGTTTCGTGATGGACCCGAAGGTGCCGTATATCGAGGGAAGTATAGGTATCTACAACATTTTCAAGTTGCTGCACGTTGAATATGTACATCGTTTCACCTACCGTGACAATCCGGGTATCAACAAGAACGGTATTCGTTTCATGGTATTAATGGTATTCTAAAACTATGCAACCTTTAGCAGAACGGTTACGACCAAAGACATTGGATGATTATATCGGTCAGAAACATTTAGTTGGACCGGGGGCTATCCTGCGCAAAATGATTGATGCGGGACGTATTTCTTCGTTTATCCTCTGGGGACCTCCCGGAGTGGGAAAAACCACATTGGCACAGATTATCGCCAATAAACTGGAGACTCCGTTTTATACGCTGAGTGCCGTGACTTCGGGCGTCAAGGATGTGCGCGAAGTGATAGAGCGTGCCAAGAGCAACCGCTTTTTCTCGCAATCCAGTCCGATCTTGTTTATCGATGAAATCCATCGTTTCAGCAAGTCGCAACAGGATTCTTTGTTGGGAGCTGTAGAAAACGGTACGGTGACGCTGATAGGCGCAACGACCGAGAATCCATCATTCGAAGTGATCCGCCCTCTCCTCTCCCGTTGCCAGCTTTATGTGCTCAAATCTTTGGAAAAGGAAGATTTGCTCGAACTTCTGCAACGTGCCATCACCACCGACACCATACTGAAAGAACGGAAAATCGAACTCAAAGAAACGACAGCCATGCTGCGCTTCTCCGGCGGAGACGCCCGTAAACTGCTCAATATACTTGAACTTGTAGTGGAATCGGACACAGAGGAAACGGTTGTCATCACCGATGACATGGTGACCGAACGTCTGCAACAGAATCCGTTGGCTTACGACAAGGACGGGGAAATGCATTATGACATCATTTCCGCTTTTATCAAGTCTATCCGTGGCAGTGATCCGGACGGGGCTATTTACTGGCTCGCCCGCATGGTAGAAGGTGGTGAAGACCCTGCTTTCATCGCGCGGAGACTCGTTATCTCTGCCGCCGAAGATATAGGTCTGGCCAATCCGAACGCATTGCTGCTGGCGAATGCCTGCTTTGAAACTCTGATGAAAATCGGTTGGCCCGAAGGGCGCATCCCTTTGGCGGAAACAACGATCTATCTGGCAACGAGTCCTAAAAGCAATTCGGCATACAGTGCCATTAACGATGCATTAGAGCTGGTACGTTCCACCGGAAACTTGCCTGTACCTCTGCATTTACGCAATGCTCCCACCAAGCTGATGAAGCAACTGGGATATGGACAAGAATACAAGTACGCCCACAGCTACGAAGGCAACTTCGTGAAGCAACAATTCTTGCCGGACGAGCTGAAAGAAAAACGAATATGGCAACCTCAGAACAATGCCGCCGAACAGAAGCATGCAGAACGGATGCAGCAGTTATGGGGAGAAAGGTTTAAATAAGTATTAGGTATTAAGTATTAGGTATTAGCCGTAGCCGTGAAAGAAAATTTATTAAAAGAGAAGTCTACCAAATTTGCAATTCGAATAATTAATCTATATAAGTATTTAAGAGATTGCAAGAAAGAAACAATTCTATCAAAACAGATATTACGTAGTGGAACTTCTATCGGTGCTAATATTAGAGAAGCTATTTATGCAGAATCACATCTTGACTTTATACACAAATACTCTATTTCTCAAAAGGAATGTTCTGAAACAGAATATTGGCTATATTTACTTCAGCAAACAGAATATATAAGCGATGAACAATATGAATCTATTAATACTGACTGTCTGGAAATTCTTAAATTACTGACAGCCACAATTGTAAAACTAAAAAATAATGGGAATGCCCCATAATATTTATTACTTATTACTTATTACTTATTATGAAAATAGTAGTTTTAGACGGCTTTGCCGCCAATCCCGGTGATTTATCATGGGAAGGTTTGAAAGCTCTCGGAGAATGTACCATTTATGACCGTACTGTCCCCGAAGAAGTATTGGAACGCGCAGCCGGAGCTGAAGTGATTCTGACGAATAAAGTAATCATCAACGCCGATCACATGGCTGCCTTGCCCGAACTGAAGTATATCGGTGTGCTTGCTACGGGATACAACGTAGTGGATACGGCAGCAGCCAAAGAACGTGGTATTATTGTAACTAATATCCCTGCATATAGCACAGCTTCCGTTGCACAAATGGTATTTGCGCACATTCTTAATATCTGCCAGCAAGTACAACATCATTCGGAAGAAGTCCACAAAGGCCGTTGGACCAATAACAAGGATTTCTGTTTTTGGGATACTCCGTTGATAGAATTGCGGGATAAGAAAATCGGTCTTGTCGGATTGGGAAATACAGGATATACTACTGCTCGCGTTGCCATCGGTTTCGGTATGCAGGTATATGCTTTAACTTCAAAGTCTCACTTCCAGTTGCCACCGGAAATCAAGAAGATGGATTTGGATCAGTTGTTCAGCGAATGTGATATTATCAGTCTGCACTGCCCGCTCACTCCGGAAACTCACGAATTGGTGAACGCACGCCGTCTTGCTCTGATGAAGCCGAATGCTATTTTAATTAATACAGGTCGTGGCCCATTGGTTAACGAACAAGATCTTGCAGATGCACTGAACAGTGGCAAGATTTATGCTGCCGGAGTAGATGTACTTTCTTCGGAACCTCCTCGTGCCGACAATCCGTTGCTGACTGCAAAGAACTGCTACATTACTCCGCATATCGCGTGGGCAAGCACAGAAGCTCGTGAGCGTCTGATGAATATTGCCATTAGCAATCTACAGGCTTATATCTCCGGAACACCGGAAAATGTAGTGAATAAATAGGATTACCAAGAGAGTAGCTAAGCCTAAGAGAATATGTCGAAGCCCTCATAGATTAAAGATCATCCTCGCTACAACTATCTGTGGCGAGGATGATTTCGTTAAAAGGGGAGTTTGACACATCCTCTTCCTTTAATGTCTATCAAAATTACCTTAATAGGAATGTCCTCCTTCATCCATCTCCTTCTCCGTAATCTTATGGCGGTCGATACTACGCCATGCATAGAATATATAAGCTATCACAAACGGAACAAGAATAGAGACATAAGCCATAGTCTTCAGCGTAAATTCACTCGAACAGCTGTTAGCCAATGTCAGCGAACTTTGCAAGTCCGTATATGAAGGATAATAAGCAGTGTTATTATATCCGGCTACGAGTAACAAAGCCAAGACTGTCAGCACTGTACCTATCCCTGCAAACCAGATTCCTTTGTCGAAAGTCTTTTTCAGAACCGTCTTACCGATTCCAAAAAGTACCAATACTACACCTATCAGGAAGATGATCAGAACTACCGGCATTTCTATAAAGTTGATAAAGTACTTATAAGGCTGCATATAAACCTCCAATGTATCCGGATTGACAGCAAAACCGTCAGAAACCAATGTACGGATTACAAATGCCAAAAAGAATACAAGGAAGAAAATAGTATTATTCAATACTGCACGACGACATTTATCGGTCAGTTCCTTATCCGCTATACTATTAATGAAATAGAGCGAACCCAACACACGTGCCAAAAAGAATACAGCCAGTCCGAGAATAACATTCCAGATATTAGTCAACGCGTCCAGTCCGTGCCATCCATTTCCCCAATGACTGATAACCGGCATAATCGTATCCGTCATATTCGCCTTATTAATATAGAAATCAGAACCGGTGAAGAAAGTGGCGACTGCTCCACCCAGCAACAGAGGTCCTACTACCCCATTAATTACCAAGAAAGTCTGATAGGTCTTTTTACCCAGCAAATTCCCTGCCTTGCTCTGGAACTCGTAACTCACAGCCTGCAACACAAAACTGAAAAGAATAATCATCCAAAGCCAGTAAGCCCCACCGAAACTGGTACTGTAAAACAACGGGAACGAAGCAAAGAAAGCACCTCCGAACGTTACCAGCGTAGTAAACGTAAACTCCCACTTACGTCCGGTAGAGTTCACCATCATCTTACGATGTTCCTCCGTCTTACCCAAACAGAACAATAAAGAATTTCCTCCCTGCACAAATAATAAAAATACAAGTATGGCCCCCAGCAAGGAAACGACCAGCCACCAATATTGTTGTAGAAATATATACATAATATGTAAGTATTAAGTTTTAAGTATTAAGTATTAGCTCAAGTAATAAGCAATGTATAGTATCAAGTAATAAGTAATAGATAATAAGTAACAACGTCAACCATGATGACAAATCAGCCTGCAGCTACGATTAATACTTATTACTTAATACCTATTACCTATTACTTATCTCTTCTTCCGGTCCTTTCTTAATCGCCTTCACCATAATCCCTATCTCCGCAATCAGCATTACGGTAAACAAGATCAGGAAGATAAAGAAAGTAGCCTGAACGGAGCCTACATCCAATTTAGAGATAGCCGCCGATGTAGGAAGCATATCGCGGATAGCCCAAGGCTGACGACCGCATTCGGCAACCACCCATCCTGCCTGTCCGGCAATGTAAGCCAAAGGAATGGTCAGCAGAGCGATCCAATGCATCCAGCGCATCTTACTCAAATCTTTCTTATATATAAAGAAGAGCACAACGATGAAGAAAAGGATAAAATATCCGCCCAGGATAACCATTATACGGAAAGCGTAGAAGTTCAGAGGAACATTCGGAACCAGCTGATTCACATCTTTAATATATCCGTATCCGAAGTATGGCATATTCTCCTGCAAAACCTGATAGGCAACAGCGGCATCTTCCTCGTGCCCGGCGCTCTTCGCTGCACGATAAGCAGCCAGCGCTCCGATAGCGGTCTTACCCCGCTCTATCTTTTCGGCTGCCGACAAAGCAGTCGTACCGTCTTTCAGCTGATAGCCGCCTTCGATAATATTGGTAATTCCGGGGACATACCCGTCCACATCCCGCTCGGCAAGGAACGAAAGCATACTGGGTATCTCAATCCGGAACAGGAAAGGGTCTTTCCCATCATTGTAAGTCTTCTTTTCGGGGTTCAGCATTCCTATTCCCACCAGACCTACATTGGTTCCTCCTTCATAAAGTCCCTCTACAGCCGCCAGTTTCATCGGTTGGGTCTGTGCAATCTGATAGCCGGAACCATCGCCCGTCCATACAGCCAGCAGTGAAGAGACAAGCCCGAAGATAGCACCGATCTTTATGCTTGCAAGCGCAAACTCGCGATTACGTTTCTTCAGCAGAAACCAACAACTGATTCCTACAACGAACACGCCACCAAGTACCCATCCGGACAATACCGTATGAAAGAACTTGTTGACCGCTACAGGCGAAGTTGCCACCGCCCAGAAATCAACCATCTCATTACGCACTGTATCGGGATTGAACTCCATACCTACCGGATGCTGCATCCATGCGTTTGCTACGAGAATCCACCAAGCGGAGATCGTAGCCCCCAGACCAGTCAGCCAGGTAGAAGCAAGGTGGAAGCGTTTGCTCACCTTATCCCATCCGAAGAACATGACAGCGATAAACGTGGCTTCCATAAAGAACGCCAGAATACCTTCAATAGCAAGCGGTGCACCGAAAATATCACCTACAAACCAAGAATAATTACTCCAGTTCGTACCAAACTCAAACTCCAGGATCAATCCTGTCGCTACACCAATGGCGAAGTTGATACCGAAAAGTTTCATCCAGAACTTGGCTGTCCGCTTCCAAAATTCATTGCCTGTTTTATAATACAACGTCTCCATTATTCCCATCACCACAGCCAGTCCGAGGGTGAGCGGAACGAAAATCCAGTGGTACATGGCTGTCATCGCAAATTGGGCTCTCGACCAATCGATCAGCGAGGTGTCAATACTTTCAATCATAATCTTATGTAGTTTAAGAGTTAAAAATCAGTGGTTTTCTCCGGAAGTGCACGCTGTATCAGCTCATTTCCCACATACGTACCCTTGTCGGCATCTGTAGGATGATCGCCGAGAAAGTCGGGAAAGAAGAAAATTTTGAGGATGAAGAACATAATGAATAATTTCACTAAGATAATAAGCCACAAAGTACGACCTAACGTCATACTACGGAAACCCTCCAAATAAAAGTTCCATATTGCAAGCAGTGTATTCTTCATAAGCTGACCTTAGAATTTGTAATGAGTACAAATATACAATTTTTATAATTAAAACAAACAAGTATGGCAAAATGTTGCATGATTTGTATGGTTTTTCTCAAAAAACCTGCCTATCGACAGAAAAAAAACATTTAACGGCGAAAAAGCGCCATCTGTCTATCGCTTTTGCAGCTAATATAATATGTACGTACCTTCGTTCCAGTAAATCAATAGACATATAAAAATATGATAAATGTAAGAAGATTGACAGTGATAGTATTTCTTGGAGCGGGTCTGCTGCCCGGTATATCCGCCCAGGAATCTTCTGTGCAGACAGCCGCCCAGAGCGAGATGAATCTCCCCGCCCAATGGGATTTACAGTCGTGCATCGACTATGCGTTGCAACAGAACATTACGATTCGCAAAAACCGGGTGAATGCGGAAAGTACACAGATCGATGTGAAGACAGCCAAAGCTACCCTGTTCCCCAGTCTGTCGTTCTCTACGAGCCAGAACATGGTGAACCGTCCATATCAGGAATCAAGCAGAACGATCAGCGGAAGCGAGGTGATCGAGACAACCAGCAAGACCAGTTACAATGGCAATTACGGTCTGAATGCTTCGTGGACCATTTATAATGGTAGCAAGCGACTGAACACCATCAAACAGGAGAAGCTGAACAATCAGGCAGCCAATCTGGATGTAGAAACGTCCGAGAATAGTATTCAGGAATCTATTGCTCAGATTTACATTCAGATTCTTTATGCAGCGGAGTCCGTCAAGGTCAATGAAAATACGCTGCAAGTTTCCATTGCACAGCGCGACCGCGGACAGGAACTTCTGAATGCCGGAAGCATAGCCAAAAGTGATCTGGCACAGCTGGAAGCTCAGGTCAGCACCGACCGTTATCAATTAGTAACAGCGCAAGCCACTCTGCAGGACTACAAATTACAACTGAAACAACTGCTCGAATTGGATGGGGAGAATGAAATGAACGTCTATCTCCCCGCCCTGTCCGACGAAAACGTACTTTTACCATTGCCCACCAAGAAGGATGTGTATATGAGCGCGCTTACCCTCCGTCCGGAGATCGAGGCGAGCAAACTGAGCGTAGAGGCTTCGGAACTGGGTATCGATATCGCCAAAGCGGGATATCTCCCCACCATCAGTCTGAGTGCAGGTATCGGAACGAACCACACCAGCGGCAGTGACTTCACCTTCGGAGAACAGGTAAAGAACGGATGGAACAACTCCATCGGTGTTTCCGTCAGCGTTCCTATCTTCAATAACCGTCAGACCAAGAGTGCCGTGCAGAAAGCGAAGTTACAGCGCGAAACAAGTCTGCTGTCGCTGCTCGACGAGCAGAAAACACTGTATAAGACCATCGAAGGACTTTGGCTGGATGCGAACAGTGCGCAGCAACGTTATGCGGCAGCGAACGAGAAGCTGAAAAGTACACAGATCAGCTACGACCTGATCAGCGAACAGTTCAATCTGGGCATGAAAAATACAGTAGAGCTGCTGACGGAAAAGAACAACTTGCTGCAAGCACAGCAAGAGCAGCTTCAAGCCAAATACATGGCGATACTGAACACTCAGTTGCTGAAGTTCTATCAGGGAGACAAACTGGCATTATAAGCCTTCTTCCTTACTAAAAGCGGAATATAAATAAGTAAAAACAGAATATAGAATGAAAACGAAAAAGATTATCCTGATCGCTGTGGCAGTTACCGTAGTAGTGGGCGGAGGAATCTGGTTCTTTACAGGTTCTCCGGCAAAGCACAAGGTGATGTATGCCAGTGCGACTGTCAGTAAAGGCGATATCTCCAATTCGGTGACTGCCACCGGAACAATCGAACCGGTGATAGAAGTAGAAGTCGGTACGCAGGTATCCGGTATCATCGACAAGATTTATGTAGATTACAACTCGGTAGTAACCAAAGGACAGCTGATTGCCGAAATGGACCGTATCACTTTACAGAGTGAACTGGCATCCCAGCAGGCAACTTACGATGGTGCCAAAGCCGAATTTGAATATCAGAAGAAGAACTACGAACGTAGCAAAGGATTGCACGATAAGTCATTGATCAGCGATACCGACTACGAGCAGGCTCTCTATAATTATCAGAAGGCCAAGAGCGCTTTCGACAGCAGCAAGGCATCTCTGGCAAAAGCAGAACGTAACCTGTCATATGCTACGATTACTTCTCCGATAGACGGAGTTGTCATCAGCCGCGATGTAGAAGCCGGACAGACCGTAGCTTCCGGATTCGAAACTCCTACCCTCTTCACCATTGCGGCCGACCTGACACAGATGCAGGTAGTAGCAGACGTGGATGAAGCAGATATAGGCGGTATTGAAGAAGGACAGCGCGCCAGCTTTACTGTCGATGCTTATCCGAATGATGTGTTTGACGGAGTCGTGACACAGATTCGTCTGGGAGATGCAAGCAGTAGCAGCAGCGCCAGTTCAAGTACCAGCACGGTAGTCACTTATGAAGTGGTGATCTCTGCTCCGAATCCGGACTTGAAGCTGAAACCGCGTCTGACAGCCAATGTAACTATCTTTATCCTTGATAAGAAAGATGTATTGTCTGTCCCCAACAGAGCTTTGCGTTTCACCCCCGAAGCACCGTTGATCGGTAAGAATGACATCGTGAAAGATTGCGAAGGCGAACATAAGGTATGGACGCGCGAAGGAACCACCTTCACGGCTCATCCGGTAAAAATCGGAATCAGTAACGGTATTTCCACAGAGATCATCAGTGGTGTTGCCGAAGGAACCAAAGTCGTCACGGAAGCCACTATCGGTGCTATGCCGGACGAGAATATGAATAGAGAACCGGGTCAGGGAAACGGAGAAAGAAGCCCGTTCATGCCAGGCCCTCCGGGAAACAACAAAAAGAAAAGCAACAAGTAGCCAAGTATGAAAAAAGTAATTGAACTTCAAAATATCAAACGAGACTTTCAGGTGGGAGAAGAAACCGTCCATGCGTTACGGGGCGTTTCGTTCACCATCAACGAAGGTGAGTTTGTGACCATCATGGGTACTTCCGGTTCGGGAAAGTCCACACTGCTCAACACGTTGGGCTGTCTGGACACTCCTACCAGCGGGGAGTATCTGCTCGATGACATCTCCGTGCGCACCATGAGCAAGCCTCAGCGTGCCGTACTGAGAAACCGGAAAATCGGCTTCGTCTTCCAAAGCTACAACTTGCTGCCCAAGACGACGGCTGTGGAAAACGTAGAGTTACCGCTGATGTACAACTCATCAGTGAGCGCTTCCGAACGTCGCCGGCGTGCCATCGAAGCGTTGCAGGCAGTAGGTCTGGGCGACCGGTTGGAGCATAAGTCCAACCAGATGTCCGGAGGACAGATGCAGCGTGTAGCCATCGCCCGTGCACTGGTAAACAACCCTGCGGTCATCCTTGCCGACGAAGCAACCGGAAATCTCGACACACGTACGTCTTTTGATATACTTGTCCTGTTCCAAAAGCTTCATGCGGAAGGACGTACCATTATATTCGTAACGCACAATCCCGAAATCGCGCAATACAGCAGCCGGAATATCCGCCTGCGCGACGGTCATGTCATTGAAGATACAGTCAACACGCATGTCCTGTCCGCCGCCGAAGCACTGGCCGCATTGCCCAAAAGCGATGAGGATTGAAGATAAGTAATAGGTAATAAGTATTAGGTATTAGGTATTAAGTATCAGATATCAAGTATTAAGTATCAAGTATTAAGTAATAAGTAATAGTAGTTTATGAATGGAACTAACTTATTTAAGATAGCTCTCCGGGCATTGGCGAACAACAAGCTGCGTGCTTTCCTCACCATGCTTGGTATCATCATCGGTGTCGCTTCCGTCATCACGATGCTCGCTATCGGTCAGGGATCGAAGCGAAGCATCCAGCAACAGATATCGGAGATGGGATCGAACATGATCATGATCCATCCGGGAGCCGACAGACGGGGTGGTGTCCGGCAAGACCCTTCGGCCATGCAGACGTTGAAGCTGACCGACTATGAAGCCTTGCGCGATGAGACCAATTTCCTATCCGCCATCAGTCCTAATGTGTCTTCGTCGGGACAGCTTATCGCGGGTAACAACAACTACCCGTCATCCGTCAGCGGTGTCGGGCTGGAGTATCTCGACATCCGCCAGCTGAGTGTAGAAAGCGGAGATATGTTTACGGAAGCCGACATACAGAGTTCGGCTAAGGTCTGCGTGATCGGTAAGACGATTGTGGACAACCTCTTTCCGGACGGAAGCGATCCGATAGGGAAAATCATCCGCTTCAACAAGATACCGTTCCGGGTGGTCGGTGTGCTCAAAGCCAAAGGGTACAACTCTATGGGACAGGATCAGGACAATATCGTACTGGCTCCTTACACCACCGTCATGAAACGATTGCTTGCCGTCACCTATCTTCAGGGTGTCTTTGCTTCTGCCCTTTCGGAAGACATGACGGAGTATGCTACCGATGAGATTACGGAAATCCTGCGACGCAACCATAAGTTGAAAGCTTCGGACGAAGACGATTTCACCATCCGTACCCAACAAGAGTTGAGTACGATGCTAAACTCTACCACCGATCTGATGACCACCCTGCTCGCCTGTATTGCCGGAATATCTCTGGTAGTGGGCGGTATCGGTATCATGAATATCATGTACGTATCCGTCACCGAACGTACCCGTGAAATCGGTCTGCGTATGTCCGTCGGCGCACGTGGGGTTGATATTCTGAGCCAGTTCCTCATCGAGGCTATCATGATCAGTATTACTGGAGGTCTTATCGGAGTCATCATAGGCTGCGGAGCCAGCTGGATTGTGAAGAGCGTGGCACACTGGCCTATCTTCATCCAACCTTGGAGTGTCTTCCTTTCTTTCGCAGTCTGCACCGTCACCGGAGTCTTCTTCGGATGGTATCCTGCAAAGAAAGCAGCAGATTTAGACCCGATAGAGGCAATCAGATACGAATAAAAAACTATCTTTGTCTTTATGAAACAAAGCCTAACATCCGCACGTCGTCCCCTGGAAGCACTGATACACATTATCGGCTGGGGGATTATGTTCGGTTTTCCGTTCTTCTTTGTAGAGCGCGAAAACGGAAACATCAACTGGATGGCATACTTACGCCATTCTGCCGTACCGTTGTCTTTCATGATCGCGTTCTACGTCAACTACTTCCTGCTGGTTCCCCGATATCTTTTTCAGAGCCAGACCAAGAGGTATATTACTTACAATATTCTCCTGTTGTGTGTCATCGGTCTGATGCTGCACCTTTGGCGGAGTCTGACATTTGATCCTTCCTTTGTTCCCAAGCCTCACCGGTCGGGTGGTCCTCCGGGATGGCTGTTCTTTGTCAGAGATATGCTGAGTCTCGTCTTCACCATCGGACTGAGTGCCGCCATACGTATGAGTGCCCGATGGACACAAGCGGAAGCTGCCCGTAAGGAAGCGGAACGGAACCGTTCGGAAGCGGAACTGAAGAATCTGCGCAATCAACTGAACCCGCATTTTCTGCTCAATACGCTGAACAATATCTATGCCTTAATTGCTTTTGATACAGACAAGGCGCAACAAACTGTGCAGGAACTAAGCAAGCTCCTACGCTATGTGTTGTATGATAATCAGCAGACCTACGTCCCGCTAGGCAAAGAGACTGACTTTATCCGCAACTATATCGAACTGATGCGCATCCGCCTGTCTTCCAATGTACAGATGACTACGCAGATTGATATACTGCCGGACAGTCGGACTCTTATCGCACCGCTTATCTTTATCTCGCTGATCGAGAATGCCTTCAAGCACGGCATATCGCCTACGGAACGGAGTTTTATCCATATCCATCTTGCGGAAAATGAGACGGAAGTGATCTGCGAGATAAGCAACAGCAACCACCCGAAGAACATAATGGACAAGAGTGGTTCGGGGATAGGACTGGAACAGGTGAACCGACGACTGGAGATTCTTTATCCAGGCCAGTATACCTGGCAGAAAGGAATTTCGGAAGACGGCAAAGAGTACAGATCAAGGCTGAGCATCCGTGTGAGGGAGAGTATTAATAAGTAATAAGTATTAAGTAATAGGTAATAATTGAGAGTATATTCGGTTTAGGTAATTAAATAAAATATAGAGAATTATGATATTACGTTGTGCCATTGTAGATGATGAGCCATTGGCTCTGGGCCTACTGGAAAGTTATGTGAATAAGACTCCGTTTCTGCAACTTACAGGAAAATATTCCAGTGCAGTTCAGGCAATGAAGGAGTTGCCGGGCGAAGAAGTCGATCTTCTTTTCCTTGACATTCAGATGCCGGAACTTAACGGACTGGAGTTCTCACAAATGGTAGATTCCCGTACGCGTATCGTTTTTACCACCGCATTCGGTCAATACGCTATCGACGGTTATCGTGTCAATGCACTCGATTATCTGCTGAAACCGATCTCGTATGTCGTTTTCCTGCAAGCAGCCAATAAAGCCCTGCAATGGTTCGAGCTGGTGCAGAAGCCGGAAGAGATAGACAGCATCTTTGTAAAAAGCGACTATAAGCTGGTACAGGTAGAACTGAAAAAGATCATGTACATCGAAGGACTGAAAGATTACATCAAAATATATACGGAAGATGATGCCAAACCCATCTTGTCACTCATGAGCATGAAAGCCATGGAAGAGCTTTTGCCTTCCAGCCGGTTCATACGTGTACACCGTTCATTCATCGTCCAAAAGGACAAAATACGGGTGATCGACCGTGGACGTATCGTCTTTGACAAAACGTATATCCCCATTAGTGATAGTTACAAGCAGGTTTTTCAGGCATTTTTGGATGAAAGAAGCTGATGATTGTCTAATTTATCGGCAAAAAAGTGAATTTTGTCGATTATAGTTTGTCAGAAATCGGTTTTATATGTAACTTTGCAACGAACAGAAAGGGATTGTGAAATTCCAAGAATAGAATAGTTTAGTTAAGTCTAGTTTAGTTTTTGTGTTGAGTGCTTCCTCGTCGGCGGACGATCTAGGAAGCACTTTTTATTTATCTATTTATAGAACAAGCTGGACAATAGCACTAAATCAAAGAAAAATAACATAAAGTTTGATTATACCTAAAGCTCTTTTATATTCTATTAAATCTTAATGCATTTCTTTTTGCGAGCAAAGACTTGACTCCGTTTGTTTATAGGGGGATGCTCAAACAAGAACAGCTCTCCGGACGTTATACTACTGATATCAACCAAATTATAAACATTAATTGCAGATAATATGTGTTTCCACAACTCCATGTCAGCCAAAGCCATCAAAGTTGCCGCCCGTTACGGACGCAAATCGGATGTAGTCGAGATATACCAAAGCATTCTTGACGAACAGTATCATGTGAATGCGTTTACTTTCCCCAGATATCCTATCATTACTTCTTCGGACGAAGTACAGGTTTTCAACTGGGGACTCATCCCTTTCTGGGTAAGAAGCGAAGAGGATGCGACAGAAATAAGAAAGATGACACTCAATGCCCGTGCGGATACCATTTTCGAGAAACCGTCTTTCCGCGAACCGATCATGAAGAAACGGTGCATAGTGCCCAGTACCGGCTACTTTGAATGGAGGCATGAAGGAGCAAACAAGATACCTTATTATATATATGTGAAAGATGAACCTATCTTCTCGATGGCCGGCATCTACGACCGTTGGCTGGACAAGGATACGGGAGAGGAACACGAAACTTTCTCCATCATCACCACTGACACCAATTCGCTGACCGATTACATCGATAACACCAAGCACCGGATGCCCGCCATACTCACCCGAGAGGAAGAAGAGAAATGGCTCAATCCCTCATTGAGCAAAGCCGAAATAGCTTCTTTACTGAAACCCTTCGATACAGAGAAGATGGATGCATACGTTATCAGAAACGATTTCTTAAAGAAATCTCCCAATGATCCGACAATAGTACAAAGGGCATAGGATAAAGAAGTTTATCCTAAAAAAGTGAGAGGTGTGAGGGAGGAATTGCAACTTTTATATTTTTATTTCACTGTTTCTACTCTCTAATTTTCAACTAAAAAAAATACGAATGTTAGAAATCCTCTCTCACTCCTCTCACTTTTTCCCCTTTATTTCATGAAATTCGGAAGAAAGTACAAAAAGAAACAGAGTTCAAAGAGTAAAACGTGGTGGGAAATCCGGAAAACATAACCATCTTTTCCGAACTTCCCACCACGTTTTATCTAGTTCGCACCGTCCGGTGATTTACTCACCCAACTCGCCCAGCAAATCATACGACGGCGCAAAGAAAAGCGTCCCCGTTATTGCCGTACTGAAATCGAGCAAGCGGTCGGTATTGCCCGCCGGACTGCCGATAAACATATTCTCCAACATCCGGCGAGTCGTGCTGAATGTACTAGCATACCCAATAAAATACGTACCATACTCCCCCTTCGAAGTATTGGCAAACGGCATATTGGCACGTACAATCTTCAGATCATCACCGATATTGGTCACAGCATTATGCGCATTCTCCGGCTTCTCTTCGTCCGACAGCTCCACATCATTGAACTTATGACGTCCAATCACCTTTTCCTGCTGTTCCACCGGAAGCGCATTCCACGCAACCATATCATGAATGTATTTCTGCACAAACACATAACTGCCTCCTGCAAAATCCGCATCCTCCTCGCCTATCACCGCAAAATGATAGGGATTCTCATCGACAGCAGGATTCTCCGTACCGTCCACAAAGCCGATAATCGCCTTACCATCCATATAACGGAACCCATGCGTCTCATCAACAGACACCACAGCCCCTTTGAGCTTCTCATCAAGGATAGAAGCAAACTCGAAACACAGCCCCATCTGCTTCGCCCGAATATGGAACAACAAATCACCGGGAGTAGAAACAGCTGTATACTTCTCCCCTTTTATCTCGGAGAAAGTACTCAACTCTTTCGGTTTACCCTTATCGGGGAAAAGCCGCGTCCACGCATCAGCCCCGAATCCCATCGTGCAACTGAATTGCATATCAGGAAAACGATTGCGCATACTACGGATCATTGCCGAGAAATTGGCACATACATCCTTTACTTTATCAACCGTATCGGGGGAATCTGTCAGGTTATAGACTATAAATATTACATTCTCTCCCTGTTTTCCAGCCACATCCTGTGGGATATGACCGCCGAACGAATTTTGAAATGGATTCATATTCTTTTAATTTTAGTTTTTTAGTTTCGCCCATAAGATATATCCGGTGATAAAACCGAATCAAAACCGAATGGCTACATAGGCAAGAAGCTCCCGGCTTCGACCCCGTGAGCTTCTCTCTTCTCCAATGTTACTCTCTCTTCTTATATATAATATACTTTGTCTTTATATTGTCTCTCTCTTTTCAGTCATTCCGCACATACATCGCGGCTCCGGCATCCATAAAGAGTTCGACATTCTCCGCATGATGCGCTATATAAGCCGCCGGTCCCGTATCTCCCGAGTGGCAGATTTCTTCCACCACTTCCGCCTTCGCTTTTCCGGTAATCAGAAAAATAACAAGGCGGGCAGTCAGAATCGGGAATCCGGTCATTGCAATGCGTTTCTGTCCGTTGCGGGGATGAGTGCTGGTCACATAAATCTGGTCGGAAGAGAGCAAAGCCTCCTGTCCGGGGAAGATAGAGGAAGTATGTCCGTCATCTCCCGCTCCCAACAGCACAATGTCAAATTCGGGCCAGCCATTCTTCTTGGGCACCTGCCGGCTGACAAGTTCGGAATAGCGGGCTGCTTCTTTTGCCGGTTTCTCTTCACCACGAATGCGGTATACATTTTCGTAAGGAATGGGCACTATCCCCAAAAGCAGGGAACGCATCATTCCATAATTACTATCAGAATCTTCGGGAGGAACGCAACGTTCGTCTACCCAATAAAGTTTCATACGCTTCCAAGGAGTAATATCAGCGTATTCATTTGCCCATAAATCAAACATCAAGGCGGGAGTGCTGCCACCACTCACTGCTATGTTGAACGTTTTGTCCGGTTCAGCATTCATGATATCCACCAAGTGGAATATCAACGAACGGGCTGTCTCCATAGACGACGGGAAAACAGATAGTCTCATAGTTCGCAATATTGGTCTGTATTTGTTAAATTCTTACACGGATTGGTCCAGTCTGCCCCATGCTCGTGCATCATAGCTTCACTTTCGAGAGGTCCCCACGTACCTGCCGGATAGCCGTACAAAGGTGCGTCCGGATTATCTTTCCAATAACGTAAGACCGGATCAAAGAAGTTCCAGGAAGCCTCTACAGCATCACTTCGAGTAAATAAGGTCGGATCTCCCTGAATGCAGTCGTCAATCAGACGGGCATAAGCGTCACCACTCGGCACGCCGCCCAACTGTGCGTAACTGAAATCCATCGTCACCTGACGGACTTCGAAACCTGCACCCGGAACCTTCATTCCGATCTTCAGCACAATACCCTCGTTTGGTTGCAAACGAAGGATCAACTTATTAGCCCTCGGACAGTTACCGCCGGAACAGCGGAACATCTGATGGGGCGTCTCGCGGAAGTGAACGACAATTTCCGTCACCTTCGTCGGCATCTGCTTACCGGTACGGATGTAGAACGGTACCCCGCTCCAACGCCAGTTACTGATGCCCAGCTTCATCGCAATATAAGTCTCCGTTCGCGAGTCGGGAGCCACTCCCTTTTCCTCACGATACCCCTTCTTATTGCCCGAAGCCGTATATTGTCCGCGAACGATATGTTCATTCAAGTCCGTCTCCGTAAGCGGAGTCAGCGACTCATAAACCTTCACTACCTCATTCCGGAAATTATCCGCATTGAATACCGCCGGCGGCTCCATAGCCGTAAGGGCTACGAGCTGAATCAAGTGATTCTGCACCATATCCCGCAAAGCCCCCGCCGTCTCGTAAAAACCTCCACGCTGCTCAATACCCAGATTCTCTACAGCAGTAATCTCCACATAATCAATATAATTACGATTCCATAACGGCTCAAAAATACCATTGGCGAAACGGAAAGCAAGCACATTCTGCGCCGTCTCCTTGCCTAGAAAATGATCGATACGATAAATCTGATGCTCATCAAACACAGAAGAGTAAATCTTATTCAACTCAAGCGCCGACTCCAGATCATACCCGAATGGCTTCTCAACAATAATACGAGAATGAGGAGTATTCAGCCCGGCCGCCTTCAAATGCAAAGGCACCACCCCATACAGCGAAGGCGGAGTAGCCAGATAGAACAACAAATTATCCGGATCGACCTCCTTCGTAAGCTCTACCAAACGCTCCCGCAACTGCGAATATCCCTCCACTTTCGCAGGATCCATCGGCAAATAATACAAATGAGACACAAAAGAAGACATCAGCTCCAAATTCTGCTCTTCAGCCTTTACAAACTGCTGCAACTCCCCAAGTATATATGAACGGTAATCTTCATCAGAATAGACAGTACGCCCAATTCCCAGAACAGTAAAACTCCCCGTCAGCCGTTTATCCCGATACAGAGAGTACAATGCAGGCATCAACTTGCGTTTAGTCAAGTCGCCCGAAGCACCAAAAATAATCATTGCAAATTTATCCATCGTCGTATTTTTAACTTTTTACCTTTTATCCATCCATCACCGCACCTAAACCGACCAGCCTCAACCAACCGACAAACCGACCAATCTCAACCAACCGCCCTAACGCATAATCACCCACACACCCACTACTACCCCCACCTACAACTTACCATCCGAACGGTCTCCCGGCCTCACCGAAGGAGCGTCAAGCGGAGGCTGTATCTCCGGCGTGAAGAAGGGCAGGCTGTTTGAGCGGAGCGAGTTCCTGCCCTTTAGCCGGAGATGCAGCCGGAGTAGCTCCGTAGGTGCAGCCTTGATTTTTTCTTTTGGTACCTTTCTTTTGCATCAAGGCAAAAGAAAAGTACTCAGACATTATAAGTCCCCGACTTCGTCTCCCCTCCGTGTCCCGTCCAATTCTCATGAAAGAACTGTCCGCGCAGCTCATCCTTCCTCTCAAACGTATGCGCACCGAAATAATCACGTTGCGCCTGCACCAGATTGGCAGGTAAATTGTCAGAAGTCAGCGAATAAAAATAATTCAAAGCCGAAGAGAAAGCCGGAACAGGCAATTCCTCCTTCATCGCCTCCGCCACCAGATTCTTCCATCCGGGGAGCAAAGACTTGATTTCCTCACGGAAGTAAGGAGCCAGCAACAAATGCTTCGGCTTATCCGCCGCCTCAAAAGCAGCAGCTATATCATTAAGGAAAATACTGCGGATGATACATCCCCCACGCCACATACGGGCAATGGAGGCCAAATCCAAATTCCATCCGAAAGCATCAGAAGCCCGCTGCAACACAGCAAAGCCCTGCGCATACGACACCAGCTTGGAAGCGTAAAGCGCAGAAAATATCTCCTTCACCAATTCCGCCTTATTATATACAGGTAATGTATGCTTGCACAAGAACTGCTTGGAAGCCAGATGACGCAACTCCTTCTGAGCCGAGAGACTGCGTTCGAACACCGCCGTGGCAATCAAGCCCAACGGCATCCCCAACTCCATCGCATTGATGACAGACCACTTTCCCGTCCCCTTCTGTCCGGCAGCATCGAGAATCTTATCGATCAGATACCCACCGGATTTATCCTTGTGACGCAAAATATTAGAAGTAATCTCAATCAGATAACTGCGCAACTTCCCTTCATTCCAACGGGCAAAAACGTCCGCCATCTCCTCGTTCGTCAGATCAATGAGATTCTTCATCACCCAGTAAGCCTCGGCAATCAACTGCATATCACCGTATTCGATACCGTTGTGAATCATCTTCACAAAATGTCCCGACCCGGCAGGGCCTACCCACTGGCAACAGGGAGTTCCGTCCGGCGCTTTCGCCGCGATGCTCTGCAAGACAGGCTTCACTTTCGGCCACGCTTTCTCCGATCCTCCGGGCATGATGGAAGCACCGTTCAACGCACCTTCCTCACCGCCCGACACTCCGCTTCCTACAAACAAGAAGCCTTTCGATTCAGCTAATTTTACACGGCGATTGGTATCTTCGTAATTAGAATTACCACCGTCAATCAGAATATCTCCGGGAGAAAGCAAAGGGAAAAGCTGATCCATCAGTTCGTCTACCGGACTGCCGGCACGTACCATCATCATAATCTTGCGAGGGGTGGCGATTGATTCCACAAAAGCCTTTATATCTGTAAAACCTTCAATGTTTTTACCTTTAGCACGACCATTCATAAAGCGGTCTACTACTCCTTCTTCCACTCCGGGGACGGTACGATTATAAACAGAGACGTGCCAGCCCTTGCTTTCCATATTCAAAGCAAGGTTCTCACCCATCACTGCCAGACCGATCAACCCGATATCTGTTTTATTCTGATTTGCCATATCTTATATATTTTAAAATATTGTTTATGTAAGAAACACTTGAAAAGCACATTTGTTCGCTAGTTTTGGATTAAAATACTATTTTTGTGGTCAACAAATAACTATCAGAATGAAGAAAATCAAGATCGGCCTGCTGCCACGCATCATTATTGCTATCATCTTGGGGATTGCCATTGGCACTATTTTTCCGGCTCCGCTGGTGCGAATATTCGTTACGTTCAACGGAATTTTCAGTGAATTTCTTAACTTCTCCATCCCGCTCATTATCGTCGGACTGGTCACCGTAGCCATTGCCGACATCGGCAAAGGTGCGGGAAAGATGCTGCTTGTCACCGCCCTCATCGCTTACGGTGCGACGCTCTTCTCCGGCTTCCTGTCCTACTTCACCGGTGTCACCGTGTTCCCCTCGCTCATCGAAGTGGGCGCGCCGCTCGAAGAAGTCAGCGAAGCGCACGGCATTCTCCCCTACTTCTCTGTATCCATCCCTCCGCTGATGAATGTCATGACGGCATTGATCCTTGCCTTCACACTGGGATTGGGACTGGCGGCACTGCACAGCGATGCTCTGAAGAGTGTAGCACGGGATTTTCAGGAAATCATCGTGCGCATGATCAGTGCGGTCATCCTGCCTTTACTGCCGCTTTACATCTTCGGCATTTTCCTGAATATGACTCATTCCGGACAAGTATATGCCATTCTGATGGTCTTTATCAAAATCATCGGAGTTATCTTTCTGTTACATATCTTCCTGCTCGTCTTTCAGTATTCCATTGCGGCACTCTTCGTCCGTAAAAATCCGTTCCGGTTGTTGGGCAGGATGATGCCGGCCTATTTCACCGCATTGGGCACGCAATCGTCCGCCGCCACCATTCCGGTGACGCTGGAGCAGACGAAGAAGAACGGAGTATCCGCCGACATTGCAGGATTCGTGATTCCGCTCTGCGCCACCATTCACCTGTCCGGCAGCACGCTGAAAATCGTGGCCTGCGCACTGGCACTGATGATGATGCAAGGAATGCCGTTCGACTTCCCGCTGTTTGCCGGATTCATCTTTATGCTGGGCATCACGATGGTAGCCGCACCGGGCGTTCCGGGAGGAGCCATCATGGCGGCACTCGGTATCCTGCAATCGATGCTCGGCTTCGACGAGTCGGCACAGGCACTGATGATCGCACTCTACATCGCCATGGACAGTTTCGGGACTGCCTGCAACGTGACGGGCGACGGAGCCATCGCGTTGATCATAGACAAAGTAATGGGAAAAGGAACGGGAAAATAAAACAGACTTGGTTTGCATATACAGCATAAAATAACGAAATTTGTCCCCCGTATTTTCAAATAAAAAATAAAGGAATATGAAAACAGCCCTTATATCAGGCATCACCGGACAGGATGGTTCTTATCTTGCCGAATTTCTCTTGCAAAAAGGTTACGAAGTACACGGTATCCTCCGTCGTTCTTCCTCATTCAATACCGGACGTATCGAGCATTTGTACTTTGACGAATGGGTACGCGACATGAAACAAAAACGTACCATCAACCTGCACTACGGCGATATGACGGACTCCAGCTCACTGATCCGCATCATACAGCAGGTGCAACCGGATGAAATCTACAATCTGGCAGCACAGAGTCATGTGAAGGTATCGTTCGACGTGCCCGAATATACTGCCGAAGCGGATGCTATCGGCACACTGCGTATGCTCGAAGCCGTACGCATCCTGGGACTGGAAACGAAAACAAGGATATATCAGGCTTCCACCTCCGAGCTCTTCGGTAAGGTGCAGGAAGTTCCGCAGAAGGAGACAACTCCGTTCTATCCCCGTTCTCCCTACGGAGTGGCAAAGCAATACGGCTTCTGGATCACCAAGAACTACCGCGAAAGCTATGGCATGTTTGCCGTTAACGGCATCTTGTTCAATCACGAAAGTGAACGTCGTGGCGAAACATTCGTTACCCGCAAGATTTCTCTCGCTGCCGCACGTATCGCGCAAGGCGAGCAGGACAAGCTGTATTTAGGTAATCTGGATGCCCGCCGTGACTGGGGGTATGCGAAAGATTACGTGGAATGTATGTGGCTGATTCTTCAGCATGACGTTCCGGAAGATTTCGTAATCGCCACCGGAGAGATGCACACCGTACGCGAATTTGCCACACTGGCATTCAAGGAGGCAGGCATCGAACTTCGTTGGGAAGGCGAAGGCGTGGACGAAAAGGGTATCGACGTGGCTACCGGAAAAGTATTGGTAGAGGTTGATCCCAAATATTTCCGTCCGGCAGAAGTGGAACAACTGTTAGGAGACCCTACCAAAGCCAGGACATTGTTGGGATGGAACCCAAGGAAGACATCGTTCGGAGAACTGGTAAGCATCATGGTGCGCCATGACATGGAGAAAGTAAAAAGAATGATCGCTACCAAGCACTAACAGACCTCAAACCGAACGCGGATTACGCCGATTAAACGATCTTCTTTTTTTACAGTAGATGCGCATAACCGGAGTAATCCGTGTTCATATATGATACTTAATCATGGAAAAGAATGCAAAAATCTATGTAGCAGGGCATCACGGTTTGGTGGGTTCTGCTATCTGGAAGAATTTACAGGATAAGGGATATACCAATCTGATCGGGCGTACGCATCAAGAACTGGATTTGCTCGACGGTGTAGCTGTCCGCCGTTTTTTCGACGAAGAGCAACCGGAGTATGTGTTTCTGGCTGCTGCATTCGTAGGCGGCATCATGGCAAACAGTATTTATCGTGCCGACTTCATTTATAAGAACCTGCAAATACAGCAGAACGTCATCGGTGAAAGTTTCCGTCATAACGTCCGGAAACTGCTGTTTCTGGGCAGCACCTGCATCTATCCGCGTGACGCCGAACAGCCGATGAAAGAAGAAGTCCTGCTGACTTCACCACTGGAATACACAAATGAGCCATACGCCATCGCCAAGATCGCCGGACTGAAAATGTGCGAGAGCTTCAACCTGCAATACGGCACGAATTACATCGCCGTGATGCCGACCAACTTATACGGTCCGAATGATAATTTTGACTTGGAACGCAGTCATGTCCTGCCTGCCATGATCCGTAAGATTCATCTTGCGCACTGTCTGAAGGAAGGAGACTGGGAAGCTGTCCGCAAGGACATGAATCAACGTCCCGTAGAAGGTGTCAATGGCGACAGCCCCAAGGCGGACATTCTGAATATCCTCCGCAAATACGGTATCAGCGAAACGGAAGTGACTCTGTGGGGCACGGGAACTCCCCTGCGCGAATTTCTCTGGAGCGAAGAAATGGCCGACGCCAGTGTATTCGTAATGGAACACGTGGACTTCAAAGATACCTACAAAGAAGGTGACAAGGATATCCGCAACTGCCATATCAACATCGGAACGGGAAAGGAAATCACCATCCGCCAACTCGCCGAACGAATTGTAGAAACGGTAGGCTATCAAGGCAAACTAACCTTCGACAGCAGCAAACCGGACGGCACTATGCGCAAACTGACCGATCCGTCCAAACTACACTCTTTGGGATGGCATCACAAAATAGAAATTGAGGAAGGAGTACGGAGAATGTACGAATGGTACTTGAAATAAATTCAAAAAGAACTATCCGCATTGGGGCTGAATTAGAAAGAAACAGACTGAAAACAACCGGTTTTTCGGATTAATCCATGTTAATGACTGCGACATGCATTGTGGACTGTCTTAACAAGCATTGTTAATGACATTACCATGCATTCTTATCGACCCTAACAAGCATTGATAACTTCCCTTTCTTATAGAGAGAACAGTAATGTCATCTGTAAGGAACAATCGTGCCACAGGCCGGAAACACTTGTGCCAAAGGCGTGGCACAACTCCTTCCCCTATACTTCCCAACACTTTTCCCATACTTCCACATCTTAGTCCCTTATTACCCCAAGACTCCCCATTTCCAAAAATTCTTCATTCTTAATTCTTCATTCTTAATTTAATTACTATATTTGCACAATTTAATACCAAATGTGCAAAAACAATGGAAAAGAGTTTTATAGCTTACATTGAAAATAGTATCAAGAACAATTGGGACTTAGACGCCCTGACAGATTATAAGGGAGCCACCCTTCAGTATAAAGACGTTGCTCGAAAAATCGAAAAACTCCATATCATCTTTGAAGAAAGCGGAATCCGCAAGGGAGACAAAATCGCCGTTTGCGGCCGAAACAGTTCCCATTGGGGAGTCACTTTCCTCGCCACACTGACGTATGGAGCAGTCATCGTCCCCATCCTTCACGAGTTCAAGGCGGACAATGTGCACAACATCGTCAACCACTCCGAAGCCAAATTACTATTTGTAGGAGACATGGTGTGGGAAAACCTCAACGAATCGGCAATGCCCCTGCTGGAAGGTATTCTGATGATGAACGACTTCACCTTACTGGTATCACGCAGCGAACGACTGACGCACGCACGTGAACATCTGAACGAAATGTTCGGCAAGAAATACCCGAAGAACTTCCGCAAAGAACACATCGAATACCATAAGGATGAACCCGAAGAACTGGCAGTAATCAACTACACGTCCGGCACAACGAGCTACTCAAAAGGAGTCATGCTCCCCTACCGTAGCCTCTGGTCGAACACCAAGTTCGCGTATGAAGTGCTCGAACTGAAAGCCGGAGACAAGATCGTCTCCATGCTTCCTATGGCACATATGTACGGACTGGCCTTCGAGTTCCTCTATGAGTTCTCCGTCGGCTGCCACATCTACTTCCTCACCCGTATGCCGAGTCCGAAAATTATCTTCCAGGCATTCGAAGAAGTAAAACCGAATCTCATCGTTGCCGTTCCACTCATCATCGAAAAGATTATCAAGAAGAGCGTACTCCCGAAACTGGAAACGCCGACCATGAAAATCTTACTCAAAGTACCCATCATCAACGACAAGATAAAAGCAACCATACGCGAAGAAATGATCAAAGCGTTCGGTGGAAATTTCAGAGAAATCATCGTAGGTGGAGCAGCCTTCAATCAGGAAGTAGAACAATTCCTTAAAATGATAGACTTCCCTTATACGGTAGGATACGGCATGACAGAATGCGGTCCGATCATCTGCTACGAAGACTGGACAAGATTCAAACTAGGCTCGTGCGGAAAAGCCGCGCCGCGTATGGACGTACGGGTACTGTCTTCCGATCCGGAGAATATCGTTGGCGAAATCGTCTGCAAAGGCCCTAACGTAATGCTGGGATATTACAAGAACAGCGAAGCGACAGAAGCAGTGATCGACAAAGACGGCTGGCTGCACACAGGCGACCTCGCCTTGATGGACGCCGAAGGCAATATCACCATCAAGGGACGCAGCAAGAACCTGTTGCTCAGCGCCAGCGGACAGAACATCTATCCGGAAGAAATCGAAGACAAGCTGAACAACCTGCCATACGTATCGGAAAGCATCATCGTACAGCAGAACGAGAAACTCGTCGGACTGGTTTATCCGGACTTTGACGAAGCATTCGCCCACGGCCTGAAGAATGAGGATATCGAACGGGTAATGGAAGAAAACCGCGTAGCACTGAACGCCATGTTACCGGCATACAGCCAAATACTAAAAATGAAGATATATCCCGAAGAATTTGAAAAGACCCCGAAAAAGAGCATCAAACGCTATCTGTATCAGGAAGCGAAAGGATAAAGGAAGTGAAGGATTAAGGGAATACTCTGTGAACCTAAACTGAAAAAAAGAGTTATAATAAAGATGAAGATAATAAAGACAATATTCACGGCAGCTGTTCTGATGGCTGCCGTTTGTTTGCCGGCACAGAACAAGAGTGCGGGCATCAACCTTTCCTTCTGGAAAGACATCTGCACACAGCCGTATGACAGCACTCAGACGACTTATGTAAACCTCGGTCTGCTGTCTACGCTGAACCGTCTCAACGGCGTTGGCATCAACGCGCTGGGAAGCGTCATTCATGGAGATATGAACGGAGTACAGATCACAGGATTAGCCAATCTTGCCGGTGGTACGATGCGGGGTGTTCAGATAGCGGGTGTCAGCAATATCAGCGGAAACAACACCGTAGGGCTTTCCGCCGCCGGACTGGTGAATATCACAGGCGACGGCTCAAAGGGGGTCATTATTTCGGGACTTACCGGCATCGGTGGGGACAACAACTCGGGAGTAATGATAAGCGGTCTGATGAATGTGACGGGAAACATGGCTTCGGGATTTCAGTTTTCCGGCGTGTCAAATATCACGGGACAGAGTTTCAACGGTATGATGACTTCCGGACTCTTGAATGTGGTAGGCGAAAACATGAACGGTCTGCAGATTGCCGGTATCGCCAATATCACCGCAAAAGACCTGAATGGCGCACAGATCGGGTTATGCAACTATGCGACGAAGGCTCATGGCTTTCAGATCGGTCTGGTCAATTACTACAGGGAAGATATGAAAGGATTACAACTCGGCCTCGTGAACGCGAACCCCGATACAAGAATACAAATGATGGTATATGGCGGTAACGTCACGCCCGCCAACATAGGAGTGCGTTTCAAGAACCAACTGTTTTATACGATCTTGGGAGTAGGTGCATTCGATCAGAATCTGAACGATAAGTTTTCTATCAGCACGTCTTACCGTGCCGGACTGGCAGTGCCTGTTTACAAAGGTTTGTCTATTAGCGGTGACCTCGGATTCCAGCATATAGAAACGTGCTCCAACAAGGGTGAAGTGATTCCCCGACGCCTTTATGGATTGCAGGCACGGGCGAATCTGGAATATCAGATCAGCAAGAAATTCGGCATCTTTGCCACCGGCGGTTACGGACTGACACGGTATTACAACAAATCCGGTAATTTCGATAAAGGAGCGATCATAGAAGCGGGCATTGTCCTCTTCTAAGGCTGATTAATAAGTAATAGGTAATAAGTATTAAGTAATAAGTATTAGGTATTAACCGTAGCTATCATTTAGAGGTATATCTATCTGTCATTCAAAGTTTTCATCACTTTATCAAAGTGAAACAATTCGATAATGACGAGCATAAGTATCTGTCATCCTGAGCTTGTCGAAGGATCTCCTCTTTTGTAGTCACAAAGAAGAGATTCTTCCTCCTTACAGTCGTCTGAATGACAGACAGATGCGTCTCTAAATGGCAGCTACGGTTAATACCTAATACTTATTACCTAATACTTATTTATACTTTCTCTTTAATCAACCCGATGCGATAAGCCACAAGCAACTTCTTCAAATCCTGAATCTGCGTCACAAGTTCCTTCCCTTTATCGGTGTCTTTCACCATCATCCGTTGCGAATTGAACTCCAGTACAAAGTTGGTTGACTTGATATCCAACCCTTCTTCAATGGCTTTCTGCCTAGACTGGAACGGCTCATGCTGCACCAACTGCATCCCGTGAGAATGGTAGACAAGCGTATAGCCCGCAATTCCCGTCTCCGGCTGATAGGCTTTGGAGAATCCTCCGTCAATAACGAACAGTTTGCCATTTGCCTTCATCGGCTGTTCACCTTGAATTGTCTTTACAGGCACATGACCATTGATGATATGAGAATGAGGTCCCAATGCCCCAAACTCATCTAATATCTGATCGCAGATATCTTCGCGATTGCGAAGCGTGTAGTAATATCCCTTCTTTTCCTTTTGTATCTCCTTGTCTTCCAAGAAATAGCGTTCGAAAGTCGCCATCTTATCTTTATCAAACAGAGGAGCTTCCGGACCACACCACATATACCAGATATAGTCCATCGCAAATTCTTTATCATCCTCTCCTTCTTCATCAAAGTATGCAGTACGAATCAGCTGATCGGCCTTATCGAGCAACTTGCGTCCCCAATACTCCTTGCCACGTATCTTGACATGCTTGAAACTGCCATCCTCATTCAAAGGTACCGAAGCATGATAAAGAAGATTGGAATTGGAAACCAAATACATTCCGCCATACGTAAACAGGCAACGCATGTGCTTCTTCAACTTCTCGCTATTCATAAACGAATAGTGAATCTTTTCCACAAGTTCCCGTTCTTCGTCGGTCAGTCGATAAGGATCGGCAGGATCTACGGTCGGGAAGTTTGTGTCACGCAGGGCATATTCTTTGCCTTCGTACACAAAGACTCCACGCTCAAAATCGATCTTCTCCAACAGCTTCCGGTTACTCATCCCGAACTCCGGACGACGGTCTATTATTTCAGCTTCCAGCTTAAACTGGATGATCGTAATCGCCTTGTGCATCTGGGTGATCAGACGCAAAGTCTTCTCATTGTAATTGGTGTCGGCAAAATTCATCTTCGGCATAAAGATGGTACACGGATCATCGGCATAAGTATCCATGGCAAAAGTTGCCAGAGGAAGCAGATTGATTCCATAACCGTCTTCAAGAGTACCCAGATTGCCGTAGCGCATGGACATACGGATCACGTTGGCTATGCAACTGTCATTGCCGGAAGCGGCTCCCATCCACAGGATATCGTGGTTGCCCCATTGAATGTCGAAGTTGTGGTAATTGCACAAAGTATCCATGATGATGTGCGCTCCGGGACCACGGTCGTATATATCACCCACAATATGAAGAGAATCAATAGTCAGACGCTGAATCAGATTACACATGGCTATAATAAAGTCATCCGCCCGCTTGGTAGAGATTATGGTGCTGATGATGACATTGATATATGCGTGCTTATTCGGCTCGACAGACGTTTCGTGCAGTAATTCCTGAATGATGTAAGAGAACTCTGCGGGCAAGGATTTTCGAACTTTGGAACGGGTATATTTGGAAGATACATTCTGACAAACCTTCACCAACTGGTTCAGAGTGATCAGATACCAGTCGTCCAGATCCTTCTCGCGGGCTTTTACCAGCTGAATTTTCTCTTCCGGATAATAGATCAACGTGCAGAGTTCTTTCTTCTCCGCTTCGCGCAGGGTATTGCCGAAAATCTCGTTCACTTTGCGTTTTACCGCACCCGAAGCATTCTTTAACACATGTTGGAAGGCTTCGTATTCACCGTGTATGTCTGTCAAGAAATGCTCCGTTCCTTTAGGCAGATTCAGGATAGCCTCCAGATTAATAATTTCCGTACTTGCATCGGCAATAGTAGGAAAACTCCGGGAAAGCAACTGCAAGTAGCGGAGATCGCCAACTATGCTTTCAGGAGTTATATTACTTTGAGCAGTCATTATATGTACTATTTTACTATTTACAATATGCTATTTATCGACTTATCGTTTATCGCTATAAATATAACGATTTATCATCTACTTATTACAAATTCCAGCCTTTAATGTTCATCGTCAGCCCAATAAAAACATCAACAGCACCTGCGCAATGATCACACGCAGAAACATACACAACGGATATACTGTAGCATAAGCGACGGAAGGATTGTCACCCGGTATCGTATCGTTGGCATAATTCAGCGCCATCGGATTCGCCATACTGCCGCACAACATACCGGATACACTGCCGAAGTCTATCTTCATAATCTTGAAAGCGACAAAGCCGACCAGGACCGTCGGGATAATTGTCAGACCGGCTCCCAAAGCTATCCAAAGCAATCCTTCCGGACGGAAGACAGTATCGAAGAAATGAGCACCGGCATCCAGACCAAGACAGGCTAGATACATGGAAAGCCCCAACGCGCGCAGCATCAGATTGGCGCTGCGGGTAGTGTAAGTGATCATGTGTATCCGTGGGCCGAAAGTTCCCAGCAGGATACCCACGATAATCGGTCCGCCTGCCAGCCCCAGCTTCACGGGAGTACTGATTCCCGGTATGGAGAACGGGATCGCTCCCAATGCCAATCCCAATACGATGCCTATAAATATGACAACAAGATTAGGTTCTTTCAGACTTTTCACTGCATTTCCCAATACTTTTTCTACATTCTGAATGGCTGCTGCTTCACCTACTACTGTCAGGCGGTCGCCCAGCTGGAGAATCAGTTCCGGAGTGGCAAGTAGTTGCACACCCGAACGGTACACACGGCTGATATTGATTCCATAATGGTTTCTTAGTCTCAATGAGCCAAGTTTCTTTCCATTCAGTTCGGGGCGGGTTACGACGATACGCTGCGAGATCAATTCGCTGTCAATTGCATTCCAGTCTATATCTTCCTTGTTCCAGTCCGTATTTTCTTCCTGTTCACCGAAAAGTACTGTCAGAGCCAGGACATTCTTTTCCGCTGTGATCACCAACAGGCGGTCGCCTTCCTTCAATACCTTGTCGGAGGTAGGAATACTGACATGACCGTCACGCCACAAACGGGAAATCACAAATTTCGGATAACTCATCTGAGCTATATCCTTGATACTTTTATTAAAAATAGCGGGGTTATGTACTTGAAACGCTGCGATAAAGGTTTTGTTGGCATCATCCTTTTCTTTAATCTCCAAGTCTTCTTTATGAACCAAGAATTTACGAATCAGCAGTACGGCAAGAATCACACCGATCACTCCCATCGGATAGGCTACCGCACACCCCAAAGCCGGAGTACTGCTCTCTATGCCCATCTGTTTAAGTGTCTGCTGCGCAGCTCCCAAGGCAGGAGTATTAGTCGTGGCTCCGCAAAGGATACCCACCATATCAGGAAGAGACACACCTGTCGCATAACTGGCAACAACAGTCAGCAAAGTACCCAACAGAACTACGGCCAACGCCAACATATTCAGCGTCACCCCTCCTTTCCGGAAAGAACTGAAGAAACCGGGCCCTACCTGAAGCCCCAGTGAATATACGAAAATAACCAGTCCGAAACTTTCTGCATAATTCAGCATCTGTGGATCAACCGAAAGCCCGAAGTGTCCGGCAAGGATACCTGCAAAAAAAACAAAAGTGACTCCCAGAGATACTCCCCAGAAATGCACTCTTCCCAGCCCCAGCCCAATCGCAGAAATCAGTGAAAGCACCACAACTGCCTGTAAGGCAGAATGTTCGAGAAACAGATTATATAACCACTCCATGAATTAAACATACTAATAGGGCGCAAAGATAAAAACTATTTAGTCCCATTCAAAACTTTTAAGCTTTCATTTCGCGCCCTATCTCTTCTCTAAATTCTTAATATCCTGAAATCTTATATGTTATCCTTTAAATTATCTGTTTGTTATCCGCAATCTTTTTACCTGTCACCTCCACCTATCGCTTTTTACCTTTTCAACCTATTCCATGTGGTATCTTTCTACCTGTCGTTATCCGAAATCTCTCTACCTGTCATCTTTTGTGTAATCATCATTTTCTTTTCATTTGCCGGCACTTTCCATCTGCCGGCTGTTATCTCACCTACCTGTATATTCTACGAAATTATTCCGACCATCCAGATAACCGCTCAATCGATTTCCTCCGATGTATACATCATCCAGGTAAGATACATCATTGCGACCGTAATCCATACGAATGGAAGTCTGTGCATAATTCTCCCAGTTCCAACGGAAATAATATTCGAATGTCTCCACATGTCCATTAGGATATTCCACCCGAATAAAATCAACGCCTGTCCGGTCCAAATAAAAGTCGAGTTCCTGACGGCAACGGTTACCGTCCACATCCCGATAAAAACTCACCCATGTACGGCTACATAAATCAGAAGAACGATTATAGTAACCACCACCGATATTATCATCATCATAAAAACTATCGATTTCTACTTCACAAGAAGTCAGACTCAACGTTAACACAGCCATTAAAGCCAGTCCTAAGTATCTAAATGCGTTCGTTTTCATATTCCTTTATTTTTAATGGTTCCTTTATTAATCCTATCATTTATCTTTCGATATTACAAAAGTAGGGAATGAATTCTCCTTATGAAATTGAAAATTCCTACTTGTTTAGGGGAATTCACCTAATGGAAGAGGTAAATTCCCCCAACGTACTGGATACCTTACAGATTCCTAAATAGCTAAGAAGACACGCTTCCGCCCTCCAAAACCTTAATAAACATTGAATCAAACATTCAATTATTTAATCAATGTTATAAATCAAGCCATTTAGCCCGATTTATTTGCAGATATCACAAAACTCCGTATATTTGCAATGTGTTTTTCATAGTATTAGATTTAAGGTTAACAAAAAGATTGGCTGTCTGGGATAGATAGCCTTTTTTTATGCCCTTTTTTTCGTATATTTGAGGGACATAAAACCAGAATGAATATTATGAGAACAATCTTATTAATTCTGTTACTTTCTGTTGCGGCAATATCGTCATTTGCCCAGACAAATACTTATCGGGAATGTACAAGTCAGAATTTTAAAATAATCTCATATACACGGGAGCTTTCTCCCCAAGGATGCCAGCAATCTCCGATATATGTGAAGCCCAAGCGTTCGTAATATGAAGTATGACTGGTGCTTAAATATAATTTCGAGAATCCGAATTTCAGTGTATCCTTCTTGGCTTGTTCTATTAAAAGATTGGCGTAATGATTTCCCCTATACTTTTCTTCAATGAATAAGGCAACTAACCAAGGATATAAATCCGCGCGAGAGTTAAAATCGTTGCTGGTAAGTCCCGCACATCCTATTATTTCATCACCATTCATTAAAAGGTACCATTGAGGAATGGGATTTTCGGCATTCAGAGAATGTCTGAAACAATTGTCATACACCATTTTCGTGTTTTCGTTACCCCACTTGCTTTGGAAATAGGCGATAGCTCTTTCCAGATACTGAGGTGAGTCTCTGAGTGAAACTAGATTCATACGTTTATTGTATTGTTTATATTTAATATTGCCAAAGTTATAAAAGTATTTTTGAAAACCAATAGGTTGCCTGTTTTATCTGACTAATTCTGTATATTTGCAAGTATGTCCTGCTTATTAAATAACATCATAATATATATATGGAGAATAAAGAATTGCGTGAAAGAATGCTTTCGGGAAAAATGTATAATGACTTGTCTGTAGAACTGGTTCAAAGAAGAGAACAGGCTGTTTTCCTGACCAATGATTATAATTCCACTTATGGAAAGCCTAAAGAAGTTCGGGAGGCATTGTTACGTAAACTATTGAGGTGTATTGGCAGTAGTGTTCATTTTGAACCGAATTTCCGGTGTGAGTTTGGATTCAATATCAGTATTGGCAATAATTTCCTCGCCAATTTTGATTGCATCATGTTGGACGGAAATCTCATTACGATAGGCGACAATGTATTATTAGGGCCCCGTGTCGGTTTATATACGGCCAATCATGCGCTCGATCCGCAGGAACGTCTTATGGGCGGGTGCTATGCCCATCCGATTGTCATTGAAGATAATGTATGGGTAGGTGCCGGCGTTCATATAATGGGTGGTGTCACTGTCGGGAGAAATTCAGTAATCGGTGCGGGCAGTGTGGTGACAAAGAGCATTCCGGAGAATGTAATTGCCGCAGGTGTTCCCTGTAAAGTTATTCGGGAAATAACCGATGAAGACAAGACCGGTTTTCTGCCTTAGTGTTTTACGGATGAACTAGCTCGCTACTTACTGAAATTTAAGGATCGTTTCACAATCCTTTGTCCCGCAATATGCGAAAGATTATTCGTCTGACAACTGTTGAACTTTCGTCTGACAGTTGTTAGACGAAAAAGAAACAGCTGTCAGACGAAAGTTCAACAGTTGTCAGACGAATACTTTTATGTAATTTCAATGCTAGAGTTTAGCAAAGTCGTCCATAAGTTTCCTTGATTTTGTCCTAACTATATTCCTTTTGTTTATTGCTGATTACCATAATTTGCAATCTATCCATTCCAGTTTGTCGAATAGCCATAATTCAAAAAAGAACAAGATAAATGGGAGGATAATGATGAAGGTCATAGTCACTCCACTACTTTTCGAGTGTCGGTAATGATTGATAATAGCTTTTTTTCTGTCTTTACGGTAACGAAAAAATATGAAAATGTAAGGCAATAAAAGAATCAGTACTTGATAAAATATGACCGCATTGTCTCCAAAGTGATGGGTTACACTCGTGAATCCAAATGCCGGAAAAGCTACGATCATTATCCAATACTCCAGTAAAATGAATGCACCGGAGCATCTGAAGGCTTTCTTGCTCCATTGTTCACCCTTAAAATACAGATAATCGAAGAAATAATATCTGTATTTGGGAGGATGTAATCTTTGTTTTACGCGTTCGAAATAATTATCTGTTTTATTCGTACCTTTTTTCATTTAATTGATTAATAGGAATTACATATTACAACTTACTTGACGTATTTAGTAAGTCTCTCTGTTTAAAAAAGAATTGAGCCATTTTTGAGAGAATTCTTTTTGCTCACGAGTATTCGGAAATTCTTGAATCTCTGCATAATCAAATATCGTTGCGATATCTTTTTTTAATGCAGGTTTTCCAAGAGTCAGGATATATACCTTATTGGAGACACTCATCATTCCCGATTGATGAGCATTTATTATTATGGGGTGTATACCTTATTTATATCATACTTTTCCATACATTTGTTTGTTTTGGATCACTGATAATGGCTAAGCGGGGAACGCTGTAAGCGTTATCCTGCTTCGTTAATAACTTTTTTCTGTTGTGAATTATTAAGACGTTGAACTAACATCTTCTTGAACTCTGTACTATTACATTCATTTATAAGTTCTCTATATTCAAGAGATTTTATTTCTGAATACACAGACTCTATTAAATGTAGTAATGTCCATTCTATCCCATATAAAGCAGTCGGTGGAAAGAGCTTGATTAAAATATGTGCTTCATCCAAAGTGACAGGTTTAACTATCTTGCCTAATAAGTCTGCATATTCATCAACTAATGCAGCCGTTATTCGTTCATCTGCTTCATCGGGCATTGCACCCATTAAAGCTAATTGTTCAACTTCTTTTCTCATAACAATGTTGTTACTAATGAATAAATAATCACACTCGACGAGTAGAGGTTATTTCAGTAACCGATACTATAAGGCGAGGTTACTGAATTCTATTTTCTAATTCGATATATGCTACTGACAAAGTTATGAAACTATTAATGAAAAACAATCTAGCGTCCATTTTATTTTATTTACATGACAGACATTGTGATAATATGTATATATTAGCCATTCACTGAAAAAATGACCTTTTCTTAAAAAGAGGATATTTACACAGGCACTAAAGACCGTAATTACATATCACTTATCAAGGAGAATAGAATATCTCCGTCATTTGTAAATACGAAATTCTATCTTTATGTAATTGGAAGTGTTCTTAGAGTAAAATGGTAACCATTTCCTGTTAATACTTATCATTTAGATGGATTAATTAAGGAAGGTACTCCGTTCTGTCATTTTCTATTTTATCGGTATTTATGATGAACTAGAGAAAAAACGAGCAAAAACAGCCTTTTTATAACTTCCTCACTGATGAAAAACAAGTTCATTAGTAAGGGACGGAGCGTTGGTTTTAAAGGAACACCTCGTTCCTTTAAAACCAAAGAGTACTGAATGACTAAAAAAAGATGCATATTTCATACAGTATTATGCAGGATGAACTCGTATTCCTGCATATTATTGCACTAATTTATGCAGGATATGCTGTCGTTCATGACTTTTTGAGCAAATTCCTATTGGCATAATATTAAATTTGGAACATTTAGACTGAAAGGACATTTATCTTGTCAATTCCACATCTTGTCTACAAATGAGGCGTGTTCGTCTCATTTGAAAAACCAGCAATGCAGTATCCCTTATCTTCGTGTCGAAATAAAAAATAGAATAAGTCATGAAGATGAATAAAACTATGTTGTTAGGGGAAGTAGCAAACCGTTCGGGGATTCCGGCAGATGAATGTGGAGTAGTACTTAAAACTTTTGAAAGAGTCCTTTGCGAAGAACTCACACGGAAACTGTACCGTTATGGAGGATGGATATTGCTGTTGATCGGTTTGTTTATATCAGCCTTTGCTTTCGGGCAAATATCGGATCGGAAAGGGCGTCCGGTCCAGACCATTCGTGGGATGGTTGTTGACGGAGATTCCAAATATCCTATACCGTATGCGACAGTTAGATTGTCAGATAAAGAGGGGATGGGGACGACAACCGACAGTCTGGGACGTTTCACCATTCCGCAGGTTCCCGTCGGGAGACATACGGTAGAGGCAGCGTTCATGGGATATGAACCCGGCATTTTCAGAGAAATACTGGTGACTTCCGCCAAAGAAGTCTATTTGGAAATACCTTTGAAAGAAAGCGTCAACGAACTAAGTGAAGTAGTGGTCCGTGCGCGGACGAACAAAGAAGAAGCGATGAATAAGATGGCAACTACCGGAGCACGTATGCTGAGCGTGGAGGAAGCGAGCCGTTATGCAGGCGGATTCGACGACCCTGCACGTCTGGTTTCCGCTTTTGCCGGAGTGGCGCCCAGCGTCTCTTCGAATGGAATTTCGATTCATGGCAATGCACCTCATCTGTTGCAATGGAGGCTGGAGGATGTAGAAATCCCGAATCCGAATCACTTTGCGGATATTGCCACCTTGGGTGGAGGAATCCTTTCTTCCCTTAGCTCACAGGTACTTGGAAATTCCGATTTCTTCACCGGAGCTTTTCCGGCTGAATATGGAAATGCAGTGTCCGGCGTGTTCGACATGAAGCTGCGCAACGGTAACAATCAAAAGAACGAAAACACGATCCAAGTGGGAATCATGGGAATTGACGTTGCTTCCGAAGGTCCTTTGAGCAAGAAGCATAAAGCCTCGTATATCTTTAATTATCGTTATTCTACCACAGGATTACTGAATCTTGACGGTGGAACGATGGACTATCAGGACCTGAACTTCAAACTGAACTTTCCCACAAAGATGGCCGGGACTTTCTCGGTATGGGGAACCAGCCTGATTGACAAATTTAAGAGTGACATGGAGAGGAACCCTGAGAAATGGGAATATCTGGGCGACCGCAGCGAATCACGTGACAAGCAGTATATGGCTGCCGGAGGTATCAGTCACCGTTACTTTTTCAATAGTGACGCATCGCTGAAAACAACCGTTGCCGCTACCTACTCGCAGTTGGACGGAGGCGCTTCCATGTTCAATCATGCGTTGGAATCGACTCCTTATATGGACCTTGAATCAAGGCATACCAACCTGATACTGACCAGCACCTTCAACCGTAAATTCAGTAACCGCTTTACCAATAAGGCAGGATTCACTTATACTGCCATGTTTTATGACATGAACCTTGCCATAGCTCCATACGAAGCTCAGCTGCTGGAAACGGTATCGAAGGGAGATGGCAATACGAGTCTGATTTCTGCTTACAATAGTTCTTCTGTCGGACTGAGTGACCGTTGGACTCTCAATGCCGGTATCTACGGACAATACCTGACGCTGAATAATAAATGGTCTGTCGAACCCCGTGCCGGACTGAAATGGCAGGCTACCCCAAAAGCGACCTTTGCTTTAGCTTACGGCATATACAGCCGGATGGAGAAAATGGACGTCTACTTTGTGAAAACGAAGAGTACGGGAAATCAATCCGTCAACAAGAACCTCGACTTCACCAAGGCGCAACACATCATGCTGTCTTTCGGCTACAAGATTTCGGACCGCATGAATCTGAAAATAGAACCTTATGTACAGTTTCTGCACGATGTACCGGTAATGGCGGACAGTTCCTATTCCGTACTCAACCGCTCCGACTTTTATGTAGAAGATGCGCTTGTCAACAAAGGAAGAGGCAGGAATATCGGGATTGACATAACCCTCGAACGCTTCCTGGAAAAAGGACTTTATTACATGATCTCCGGTTCGTTGTTCGACTCCCGTTACCGTGGCGGAGACGGTGTATGGTACAACACGAAGTTCAACCGCAACTATGTCATCAACGGACTGATCGGCAAGGAGTGGATGTTGGGACGCAACAAACAGAATATTCTTAGCATCAACCTGAAACTGACCTTGCAGGGCGGCGACCGCTATTCCCCGATTGACATGGAAGCAACCATGAAGCATCCGGACAAGGAAGTGCAGTACGACGAAAGGAAGGCATTCTCCAAACAGTATTCGCCCATGTTGATCGGCAATTATACCGTCAGCTACCGCATCAACAAGAAAAAAGTATCTCATGAATTTGCTGTGAAGGGCTTGAATTTTATGGGCACGAAAGAGCACTACGGACATGAGTATAACGTGAAAACCGGAAAGATAGATGCAACCGACGGCTCTACCGTCCTGACTAATGTGAGTTATAAGCTTGAATTTTAGATATCCGGTATAGAGACCATAACGGAAAATGTTTTATCTTCGTACCCAATGAAGCATATGGCAACTGAAACAACTGCAGCAGGCAACGAATCGGCCTTTTTATATAGATTGCTCGTAAGTCCGGCATTCCGATGGATGCGGTATCTGATACTTGTCATGGTGTTGGGTACTATCTCCTTCAATCAGGTCTTCATCATTTTTATGGACTATCGGGATATACTGGGCGTATGGATTTATGTGTTCACGTTTATATATATGCTCACATACGTTGGCGTTATTTGTCTGAACCTTTTCTGGTTATTCCCGAAATATTTGTTGAAAAGGCATTATATGACCTATCTGTCGGTGCTGTCTGTGGCAATGGTCATTGCGCTGCTGATACAGATGGTCATAGAATACCTTGCTTACTCCCATTGGCCGCAGCTTCATGCGCGGGGATCGTATTTCTCGGTTCCCATGCTGATGGACTACATTTCTTCTTTTATGCTGTCAACGCTTTGCATGATAGGAGGAACGATGACTTTGCTTCTGAAAGAATGGATGATTGAGAATCAGCGTGTTTCACAGATGGAAAAGGCGCACGTACTGTCCGAAGTGGAACAGCTCAAAGAGCAGGTCAGCCCCGAACTTCTTTTCAAAACGTTGCATCATTCGGGTGAACTGACATTGACCGAGCCGGAAAAGGCTTCGAAGATGTTGATGAAGCTGAGCCAGTTGCTGCGCTATCAGTTATATGATTGCAGCCGGCAAAAAGTATTGCTCAGCAGTGAAATCGCCTTCCTTACCAACTATCTGACATTGGAGCAAAGCTCCCTTCCGCAATTCCGCTATCAGTTTACTTCGGAAGGGGAGGTAAACAGGATGCTGGTTCCTCCTCTGCTCTTCATTCCTTTTGTGCAGCATATCATGGAGTTGACGCACGAACAGCAGATATCGATTCCTGTCTCTTTGGACATCCATCTGAAAGCGGAGAAGGGTACGATTGTATTCACTTGTATGTGTCCGCAACTTAATCTCTCCGTAAACAGGGGACTGGAACGGATCAGACAAAGGCTGGACTTATTGTATGGCGACCGCTACGGACTATCTTTTACCATGGAATGTATAAGACTGGAACTGAATGGAGGGGAATAATGAGAATAAGTACAAACGATAAAAATACGCTCGACAGGAATCCCGGTGACGGAACCATGAACAGCAGCAGTGTCACCGCTTTTCTGCTGAGTCCTCATTGCAGGATATACAGACATATCCTCTTGCAGGTGGCTGTTCTGCTGATTACAATCAATGTTTTTTGGTACGAGCCTTTGCAGGTGGTCTCTCTCTTGAAACGCTTTGGAGGCTGTCTGGTCTATTTCTTGTCTATGAATGCGGTGATATATACTAATCTGTATATTCTGGTTCCTTCTTTTCTGTTAAAGAACCGTTTGGGTGGTTATGTTCTAGCTGCGATAGTTACCAACTTAGTGGTCATCCTTTTCCTTTCAGTTACGCAGGGAATGCTTTTTGAAGTTATTTTGCCTGTCAGGAATCCCGATGGATTTGCCACTTTCATCAACACCTTTTCGGGGATACTTACTATGGGTTTTGTCACCGCAGGTTCGGCGGCTATTTCATTGTTCACTCATTGGCTGCGTCATAATCTGCGCATTGATCAGCTGGAATCTACCACTTTGCAATCGGAATTGAAGTTCCTTAAGAGCCAGATTAATCCGCACTTTCTGTTCAATATGCTGAACAACGCCAATGTACTGATAAAGCGGAATCCGGAAGAGGCTTCTAAAGTTCTTTTCAAACTGGAAGATTTGCTGCGGTACCAGATAAATGACAGTTCGCGCGAAAGGGTTGCTTTAGCCTCAGATATCCGTTTTCTGAACGACTATTTGAATCTGGAAAAGATACGCCGGGATCATTTTCAGTTTACAATGGATCAGGAAGGGGATATTGACTCCATCTGGATTCAGCCGTTATTGTTTATCCCGTTTGTGGAGAATGCGGTAAAGCATAGTTTTGATAGCGAGCATCCTTCGTCTGTACATTTTTCTTTTAAGGTAGAAGAGAATCGGTTGGAGTTCCGTTGTGAAAATACGATGCCGGCGGTTGCAGTCAGCAACAAGGTAGGAGGGATCGGGCTTGCGAATATTCAGCGTAGATTAGGATTGCTATATCCCGACCGTTATGAATTGAAGCAGATAGAGAATGAAAATCGGTATATGGTAACTTTATGTATAACGTTATGAATTGTATTATTGTAGACGATGAACCATTGGCACGGGAGGCTATGAAATTGCTGATAGAGGAGGCGGAATGTCTTCAGTTGGTGGGAAGTTTTAACAGTGCCGCCACGGCTTCCGACTTTATGGAGCAGCACGTAGTAGACCTTGTCTTTCTGGATATTCAAATGCCCGGCATTACGGGAATTGAGTTTGCCCGTACCATTTCCAAACGGACATTGGTAATCTTTACCACTGCCTATACGGAGTATGCACTGGATAGCTACGAAGTGGACGCAATTGATTATCTGATAAAGCCGGCGGAGGCGGAGCGCTTTCAGAAGGCGGTTGAGAAGGCGCAGTCTTATCATTCTTTATTATTACGGGAAGAAAAGGAAGCCATTGAGACGATTGTGGCTGCCGAGTATTTCTTTGTAAAGGCGGAACGCAGATACTTCAAGGTCAACTTCTCTGATATCCTTTTTGTAGAAGGCTTGAAAGATTATGTAATTCTACAGTTGGGCGAACAACGCATCATCACCCGTATGAGTCTGAAAGCGGTCTTTGGCTTGTTGCCGAAGGACTCTTTTTTACGGGTCAATAAATCGTATATAGTCAATACAGCCCATATCGATTCGTTCGACAATAATGATATATTTATCAAGTCGTATGAGATTGCTATCGGGAATAGTTATCGGGATGACTTCTTTGAAGGATTCGTGATGAAACAACAAAGATGGTGACAGGTCTTGCGATGTTTTTTATGTCATATATATCCGTTAGTCTTTAATCTGATGCAATATTGGTAGATAAAGGAAAGTTTATAAAAGAATCTGCCCTCTGTCAGTCATTAGAATGCTGATAGAGGGTAGTTGCATATCAAGAAAAAATCGAAATTAGTTTATTTAGCTTCGTTATTCTGTTTCAAAAGAAATTCGTCGATTGCTTTCTTCAACTGGTCTTTGGGCAAAGCCCCTTGCGTGATTCTCGGTTCTTCTTTCATCGGAATCAGTAACAGGGTGGGGATACTGCGGATACCGAAGGCGGCAGCCAGTTCCTTTTCTTGGTCCACATCAATCTGATAGATGTCTACCTTACCGCTGTATTCTTTGCTCAGTTCTTCCAGAACAGGATGCAGCGCTTTACACGGTCCGCACCATGTTGCATAGAAATCGACGATTGCCGGACGTTTGCCTTCAAATTTCCAATCATTCGGATTGGCTTCAAAATCATATACTTTCTTTAAAAACTCTGCTTTATTTAATGATACTACTTCCATTTTATTGTCCTCCTTTGTTGGTTCATTACTCTTTTTATTTTCTCCGCCATTTCCCGCACAAGCTGTGGTGGCCAGTACGATAGCGAAAGCGCTCATAATGCTTTTAATCAGTTTCATAAATCTTTTCGGTTTATTTGTTTTCTATGTTGCAAAGGTAAGGCGAAATAGCTTCCCGTGAAATAGCGATTTGACTGGAACACTTGGCAAAATTTCCCATCACTGCTCCTTTAACGCTAAAAAATGTCTTTTTATCTTTGGAAGTAATAAAAATATGCACTACTTTTGTCGCGATAAAATGAGTATTCACCCTTTAAAATGATGGAAAGGGTATTAATTATGTTGGAGCTATAATATTTTCAAATTAGGACTAAGTTGTCTCGTCGGGAAGACGGGGCTTTGCGACATTTTGTTTTTTACGTTTACCGCAACTCTGCTGCTGGCGGTAATAGTTGATTAGTCCTGCAATCACGTTTTTATTTTTCAAATTATTCACTTCAATGCTGTGGATGGATGTTTTGTATCCGTATCCGAAGCATTGGCATACCGTGTATAACCTTACTTTCCGCTGTTGAGGCGGACGGGGTGTGGTATGCGAACAGAAAAAAAGTATGGGAATACGATTAAAAGATTTAAGTAAACTGGGATATCGGGATAATGTAGCCCGTAGTCTGGTAGTAGACATTGTAGGCAAATATTGCAAACATGACACGAAGGAACAGATTGCAATGACTTTGAGCAATATACTCGAACATCCCGAATCTTATAAAAACAATGAAATATGGAGTAAGCTGGCGGAACGCCTGTCGCCTACTGTTCTTGCGAAAGAGTTCGTAGCTTACGACTTACGGGAAGATCCGTTGATGTATAAAACCTATGGAGGTAAGTTTATCGAGACTCTTGCCAAACAACAGATGAATTTGGCTATGCGCCTGCCTGTAACGGTCGGTGGAGCGTTGATGCCCGATGCGCACGCCGGTTATGGATTGCCTATCGGTGGGGTACTGGCTACTGATAATGCCGTGATACCGTATGCTGTCGGGGTTGATATCGGTTGCCGGATGAGTCTGACGGTATTTGATGCGAAAGCAGACTTCCTGAAACGATATTCTTATCAGATAAAGGAGGCTTTGAAAGACTTTACACATTTCGGAATGGATGGCGGCCTGGGCTTTGAACAGGAGCATGAAGTGCTGGATCGGGAAGAATTTCGGTTGACTCCTTTATTAAAGGATTTGCAAGGAAAGGCCGTGCGGCAACTCGGAAGCTCCGGAGGTGGGAATCACTTTGTGGAGTTCGGCGAAATTGCTTTGCAGGCGGATAATGTGCTGAATCTTCCGGAGGGGAGTTATGTTGCTTTGCTGTCTCATTCCGGTTCACGTGGCTTGGGTGCTGCTATTGCCAAACATTACAGTCTGTTGGCCCGTGAAGTCTGCAAACTTCCTCGGGAGGCGCAGCATTTTGCGTGGCTGAGTCTGGACTCCGAAGAAGGGCAGGAGTATTGGATGAGTATGAATCTGGCAGGAGACTATGCCCGTGCCTGTCACGAGCGTATTCACTTGAATCTGTCTAAAGCATTGGGACTGAAACCTGTTGCGAATGTCAACAACCATCACAACTTTGCGTGGAAAGAGGAGATAGCTCCGGGACGTATGGCGATTGTGCATCGCAAAGGGGCAACTCCTGCACAAAAGGGACAGGCGGGTCTGATTCCCGGAAGTATGGCTACGGCAGGTTATCTGGTTTGTGGCAAAGGGGTGGAAGAATCCTTGTGCTCTGCTTCTCATGGAGCTGGAAGAGCGATGTCCCGGCAAAAAGCAAAGGAGAGTTTCACTCAGTCGGCTTTGAAAAAGATGCTGTCGCAGGCAGACGTGACATTGATAGGCGGAAGTATCGAGGAAATACCTCTGGCATATAAAGACATCGACCGCGTGATGTACACACAGGAGACTTTAGTGGAAGTGCAGGGTAGATTTATGCCTCGCATCGTACGAATGAATAAAGAATAAGGCGATGAAGGAGAAAGTCTATTTACAGATAACTTCCGGCAGGGGACCTGCGGAATGTTGCCGGGTGGTGGCATTGGTACTCGAAAGAATAGTAAGACAGGCGCAGGCAAGCGGACTGAAAGTGGAAATGATAGAACGTGAAGTGGGACCGGTCAACCGGACACTGCTTTCGGCTACCATTGCTCTTCAAGGCGCAGCGAGCGGAGAACTGGCGGATGAATGGGAGGGAACGGTGCAATGGATTGCCCAAAGCCCGTATCGCATTTATCACAAGCGGAAAAACTGGTTTGTCGGTGTGCATTCGTTTGTGTTGTCGGAGAGTCAGGAGGCTACAGAAAGAGATTTCCGCTATGAAACCTTACGGGCTTCCGGTCCGGGCGGGCAGCATGTCAACAAGACAGAGTCCGCGGTCCGTGCCGTTCACATCCCGTCCGGAATGAGTGTGGTAGCTTCCGACCAACGTTCACAATGGCAGAACAAGAAGCTGGCAACGGAACGCCTGTTGGTGAAACTTTCGTCATGGACGATGGAACAGGCGATGATTCAGGCGCAGGAAAACTGGAGTAATCATAATCATCTTCAACGGGGGAATCCCGTGAAGGTGATTCGGGAACCGCTGATTTAGCTGTGAGTAATAAAAAATATATAAAGTGACTAAAAAGTCGGTTCTATCTCCCATTCCCCTCCCTTCGGGAAGGAAGGGTGGCTGAAAGCCGGGGTGGTAGGTGGATGCATAGATTGATGATAATCAAAGTTATATGCTTACCTACCACCTCCCCCTGCGGGGACTCCTCCTTCCCGAAGGAGGAGAGTTTGAGGTTACTACCGATTTTTTAGTTCGCCTTTATGTATGCAGGATAATGTCACTATATCAAGGCGATAGTGTCATTATCCTGTTATTATTTTTTCGGGTGGTTAACTGAAAATATAAACGATAATTCCTGTAATCACCACATATGCCAGTGCATACGGGATAGCAGCTTTCAGTATTTCCCCTTCCTTTCCCTGCTGGTTTCCGGCAGAAGTCGCAATGGCGATACTTTGCGGAGAAATAATCTTACCGCCTGTCGCACCTACCGTATTTGCTGCTGACAGCCAGTCCGGACTGACATGAATCTGTCCTGCCACACTTGCCTGTAACTTTCCGAAAAGGATGTTGGAGGAGGTATCACTTCCTGTAATAAATGTCCCCAGGCAGCCGATGACCGGAGCAAACAGCGGATACAAGCTTCCGGTAGCAGTAGCCAGTGCCGTAGCGATGACAGCAATCATTCCCGAAGTATCCATAATGGTGGATAATCCCACGAGACAGATCACGGTAATAAAGGTTTTCTTTAATTGCTTCACCGTATTCCAAAGAACGATAAACAGCTCTTTGACTTTGGCACCCTGTATCAACCCACCGATAAAAGTACCGAGGAAGAGTAGTACACCTGCATGGGTCAACCACGAGATTGTATAGTTTACGGTAGTAGCATTGACAGGCAGACTGATTCTTGTAACCCAGTTATTCTCCAATGTACTTCTCAAACTCGGGAAAAGCGGACTGGTGAGGATGATCAGGAACAAAATCAGTAAATAGATGCTCCACGCATTCAGTATATCTTTGGTTTTCAGCGTACTTTTCCGAGCCTTTTCTTCTTTCGATGCGGTCAGTTTTCCATAGAGAACGATGACAATGATAGAAAGAATACTTCCGATAATGGCAGGCGATTCTGCCCCCATATATCTGGCAGCCAGATATTGTCCGACCAAAGAAACACCTCCGACCAGTAGGGCCAGAAATATATTCTTCGGGAGTGCTTTCAGTTTAGGATTGGTGAGGAAAAGCAAGACCAGCGGAATCAGAAACATGAGTACCGATAATTGCAATACAACGTTCGTACTGAGTTGTAGCACATCCAGATTCGTTTCCTTTGCCAACACCAATACCGGAGTTCCGATAGCACCGAAAGCCGTAGCGACACTGTTGGCTATCAGACTGACAGTCGCTGAAAATATCGGCTTGAATCCCAGACTGATAAGAATCGCCGCCGGAATAGCAACCGCCGTTCCGAATCCTGCCATCGCTTCCAGTAATCCTCCGAATCCCCAAGTCAGCAGCAATACCTGAATACTTTTATCCGTAGAGATGGAAGCGAACTGTTGTTTGATAATCTCCATCTTTTCCGTTTTCAGTAATACGTTATAACTGAAAATAGCCATCAGAATGATGATTAAAATAGGAGAGACCGCTTTCAGCGCTCCATATAAAAAGGAATAAAACAGATTGTCTACAGAAAAGGCGAAACCGAAAAGAGCGATCAGCATGGTTACAATCAACGAGATAATACTGCTCTTGTCGCCGGACATCTTGAAGAACGCCATCAATACAATTAATAGCAATACCGGAATAATAGCAAGGATTAGTGTCATAATTCTAAATTTTAAATAGTCAACTTTTGGTGAATACTTAATATAACAAAACAAAAGGTAGTTTTGATGGATATGTGACTCTAATTTTATCCAACTTCTTTTTGTGAATGTGTCAAAAATATATTCAGGCACGGATTTCACAGATTAACACGGTTTTAAGAGTTAGGTAACCCCAAACCGTGAAATCCGTGTAATCCGTGCCTGAAAAATCGTTTTAAGTGACTTCCGTCCCTTCTGCTATTACTTGCTCATTTTCATATTCATGATCTGTTGCAACTGTTTCAAGTTTGCCTGAGCAGCTTCATTTCCTAATTTGGCAGCTTGTTCAAAGGCTGCTGTAGCACGTTGAATATCTCCGTTTAAGAAGTTATACACGCCTGTATTATTCAGAAATTCGGCAGTGGTATGATCCGCTTTTTCCATATATTTCAGTGCGGTATTGATATCCTTCTGTGACAGGGCGACAGCCGCTGCATTCAGATTGGCTACAGCATCCGTTGGATACATACGTACGGCAATATCAAATACATCTACAAAGTCCTTGCTGCCTTTCGGATAACTATTGGCTACCTGATACATCTCGTTCAGACTCAGATATTTCGGATTCTCACGGATGATGATACGTCCTTGTTCCACATCGAAGTTGACCACTGTGTAGTCGATCTTGCAGTTCACTTTACGCAGTCCCGGATAAATCTCTTTCAGCATAGTGCGATAAGGAGCACCGCCGCCGACTTTCATGATTTCCTGTTTACGTTTCACGTCATTCGTTGTATTTTTGATGATATTCAGGAAGGTTTCCTTATCCTTCATCGAAGAGGATTCGAGAGCTTTCACCAGTCCGTCCCAGTTCTCTCCGCCGAAAGTCACTTTATACAGTTTGGCAGATGCCTTTTCGTTCTTGACCAGATAATCTTTTAGAGCTTCCGCACGTTTTTTAGAGAGTTGCTCGTTGAAAGCCAGCGGCCCTTCGGGAGAAGCGAATCCTTCGATGCTGATGCTTTGTACGGTCAGATTCTTGTCATTCTGAATTTTATCAAACATAGAATGAATATTCACCAGTTCGGAGTGATTGTTCATGAAGTCGGTAAGGATGACAGACTTGTTGACGGGGAAGTCCAGATGAGCTTCGTATTGCTCACTGCGGTTTTTCACCACTTCCACCGTAGGCTGGATGTAGGCTACGATAGGAGACATGGCACTCAGTCGTTTGGCTTCGGTAGATACGTCGTTCGTTATCAGTTCCTGCGCGTTCATTTCCTGATAGTTGCCGCATCCGCATAGGTTCTCTACCAGTTGCAGGGATGCGTTTGCCATCCATGGCTGATAAGGAATGACCTGCGTATAATTAAACGTTTCTCTTTTATTATAAGGTACGATGATAGCCGTGGGTTCCTGTTTGCTGATCGCCAGTCCACGTAGATAGGCTTTCTCGCGTCTTTTGCCGTTGACGATAATCTCCTGTAGCGGGATATTATGTTGTCCGTCCGTCAGCAGGGGGATCAGGCTGAGACTACGTGCCGAGCCGATGGTTAGGTTTGCCATGTCGACCGTCATGCCGACATAAAGCGAGTTTCCTTGTTGCCATAAGGATACATTCGAAAGCGTGAGCGCATCATTCAGAAATTTCTGTGCATGAGCCGGAAGTATGGTGGCTGCAAGAGCTATAAATAGATAGATAAGTTTTCTTTTCATCATTGTAAGTTTTAGAAAGTTCGATTATTTGATGACATAAATGAAGCTGAGGCCGATTTTGGTCGGACCGAAATAGTTGCGAGTGTTGTGCCCGAGTTTTTCACCTCCGTCACCGCGGGCATATTTATCATATTTCAGACGGGCGTAACCGACTCCGACGGTTGCTTCCATGCTCCAGCGTTTGCTGATAATCCACTGGTATCCGTAAGAGATGCCGGCTCCGTACAGACTGCCGTCATAGCGGTCGTGCCCCATTCCGAATATATTCAGGTTGCTGACATTCATTTCTCCGTAGTGTCCGTGCAGGCCGAAGAAACTTCCGTTGAAACGTTCGCAGAGCCAGTAGCGCAATTCCGGTTGTACGAGCCAGTGCTTGATCTGGCAGTCGTTGCCAAACTTCCACGGATTGTAGTTGCCGGATACATCGAGGGTGATTTTCTTTGCCAGTCCGACTTCGAATCCCAGGTTGGGAGTGCTCGTAGCCCAGTAGAGGGCATTGGTCTTGATGGCGAATTTGGGTAAATAAGTTTCATTCCGTTGTACTTGCGCATACGCACTTGTACCCAATACGAGCAGGAAACCGGCTGCTAATAAAAGTTTAATTGTTCTCATTTTTGTTAGGGTCTAGGTTTTATTAAAATGATATGCGATAAACACATGATTGTGTGACTTTGTTGTGTAAACCCGTAGAAAAGATTCCTTGCCCGTATCCGTCATAAAGATGTTTAAGGGCATAAATGCTAACAAATTCGGCAAATGATACGTTTACTATATAAAAATACCTTTGTGTAATCAATATGACAACTAATTAATTTATTACTGACTATTTTTACACATAACATTAATACAAACAGCCTATGAAAGAGCTTATCAAGAATCTGGAAGAACTGAACAGGAAAGCAGAAAAAGGTGGCGGGGATGCCCGTATTGAGAAACAGCACTCTGTGGGCAAGCTGACCGCCCGTGAACGCATTGACTTACTTCTGGAAAAAGGGTCGTTTATCGAACTTGATAAACTGGTGACCCACCGGTGTACTGACTTTGGTATGGAAAAACAGAAATTCTCCGGTGACGGGGTAGTGACTGGTTACGGAATGATTGGCAAACGGCTGGTCTATGTTTTTGCACAGGACTTCACCGTATTCGGAGGGGCTCTTTCGGAGACACACGCCAAGAAGATTTGCAAAGTGATGGACATGGCGATGCAGATGGGAGCGCCTATTATCGGACTCAATGATTCCGGTGGTGCGCGCATTCAGGAAGGTGTCCGTTCTTTGGCAGGATATGCGGAGATTTTCCTTCGCAATTCCATGGCTTCGGGAGTCATTCCGCAGATCAGTGCTATCATGGGTCCGTGTGCCGGTGGTGCCGTTTATTCTCCTGCACTGACCGATTTTATTCTGATGGTCAAGAACTCCGGCTATATGTTTATCACCGGACCGGACGTAGTCAAGAGTGTGACACAGGAAGAAGTAAGCAAGGAAGATCTGGGTGGAGTGGGCATCCACATGACAAAGTCCGGCGTGGCGCATCTATCGGCCGAAAATGATATTGAATGTATCAATTATATCCGCGAACTTATTTCTTATCTGCCGGGCAACAATATGGAAGAGCCTCCTTTCGTTGTCACCAACGACTCGCCGACCCGCCTGACACCCGAACTGTCCGACTTGGTGCCTACCAATCCGAATCAGCCCTATAATATAAAGGAGATGATAGAAGCGGTGGCCGACGATAATAACTTCTTTGAACTTCAGGCAGAATTTGCCGCGAACATCGTTACCGGATATATCCGTCTGAACGGAAAGACGATAGGGGTGGTAGCCAATCAGCCGCTGGTGCTGGCAGGAACACTGGACATCAATGCCTCTATAAAGGCTGCCCGTTTCGTTCGCTTCTGCGATGCTTTCAATATACCTTTGCTGACTCTGGTCGATGTTCCGGGATTCCTTCCGGGAGTAGATCAGGAATATGGCGGAATCATCCGTAACGGCGCGAAGCTGCTTTATGCTTACTGCGAAGCTACTGTGCCGAAAGTGACCGTTATCACCCGTAAGGCTTATGGAGGCGCTTATGATGTGATGAGTTCCAAGCATATCCGTGGCGATGTCAATCTGGCTTTCCCCACTGCCGAAATCGCTGTGATGGGACCGGACGGGGCAGTAAATATCCTGTTCAAGAAAGAGATCGAAAAGTCACAGACTCCCGAAGAAAGGCGAAAGGAACTTCAGAGCGATTATCGTGAAAAGTTTGCCAATCCTTACCGCGCAGCGGAATTGGGCTATGTGGATGAAGTGATCGATCCGGCCGTTACCCGTCTGCGCCTGATACGCAGTTTCGAAATGCTGGCCAACAAACGTCAGTCCAATCCGCCTAAGAAACACTCGAACATTCCACTTTAATAAATGGAAAGTTGAAAGTTGAAAATGGAGAGTGATCAATTAAAAGAAACAGATTATGATAAAGAAAATATTAGTTGCTAATCGTGGAGAGATAGCCATGCGCATCTTCCGTACTTGCCGGGTGATGAATATTTCGACGGTGGCTGTTTACACGCATGTAGACAGGGGAGCTTTGCATGTTCGCTATGCGGAGGAGGCTTATTGCATCTCCAGTTCGCCGGAGGATACTTCTTATTTGAAGCCGGAGTTGATACTGGCCATTGCCAAAAAGACCGGAGCCGCCATTCATCCGGGATATGGGTTCTTGTCGGAGAATGCCGACTTTGCCCGTCGCTGCGAAGAAGAAGGAGTGATCTTTATCGGGCCCGGTGCCGATATTATTGCTAAGATGGGGATCAAGACTGAGGCACGCAAAATCATGCGTGAAGCGGGGCTGCCCATCGTTCCCGGAACGGAAACTCCCGTGCAGGGGATCGAAGAAGTGAAGAAGGTTGCTAAGGAAGTAGGTTATCCTATTATGTTGAAAGCGCTTGCCGGAGGAGGCGGTAAGGGGATGCGTCTGGTCCGTTCCGAAGAAGAAGCGGAGACGGCTCTTCGTCTGTCTCAGTCCGAGGCGGGTACTTCTTTCGGAAATGATGCGGTCTATATAGAGAAATATATCGAGAATCCGCACCATATCGAGGTGCAGATTATGGGAGATAAATATGGCAATGTGGTTCATCTGGGCGAGCGTGAATGTTCCATTCAGCGACGTAATCAGAAGGTGATCGAGGAGTCTCCGTCACCGTTTGTGAAAGACGAAACCCGTAAGAAGATGCTGAAAGTAGCCGTAGAGGCTTGCAAGCGGATCGGTTATTACAGTGCCGGCACGCTGGAGTTCATGATGGATAAAGACCAGAACTTCTATTTCCTTGAAATGAATACCCGTTTGCAGGTAGAACATCCGGTGACGGAGGAATGTACCGGCGTCGATCTGGTGCGTGACATGATCACGGTGGCTGCGGGCAATCCGTTGCCGTATAAGCAGGAAGATATAAAATTCAGCGGAGCTGCCATCGAATGCCGTATCTATGCCGAAGATCCGGAGAATAACTTTATGCCATCTCCCGGAGTGATAGCCGTTCGTGAGGCTCCCGAAGGCCGTAATCTCCGTCTGGACAGTGCCGCCTATGCCGGATTCGAAGTTTCCCTGCACTATGACCCGATGATTGCCAAGCTCTGCTGCTGGGGGCGTACCCGCGAATCCGCCATCTCCAACATGGCACGTGCCTTGCGTGAGTATAAGATTCTGGGCATCAAGACGACGATTCCTTTCCATCAGCGTGTGTTGAAGAATGCCGCTTTCCTCGAAGGAAAATATGATACGACTTTCATCGACACCCGTTTTGACAAGGAAGACTTGAAGCGTCGGCAGAATACCGACCCGACTGTTGCCGTGATCGCTGCCGCCGTCAGGCATTACGAGAGGGAAAAAGAAGCTGCATCCCGTGCCACCACGCTCCCTGTAGTGGGCGAATCTCTCTGGAAGTATTATGGCAAGTTGCAGATGACTGCCAATAATTATTGAATAAGTTGAGAGTTGAAAATTGAGTTGGTTATTTATTAAAATTAGAAAGATATGGGTACATCGTTAGCGACTTATTATGCCAAGCTTCTGGATATGCCGGACAGTGAATATAAGGTAGAGATTCTGGAAGACGGACCGATCAAGAAGATAGCGGTCAACGGTAAAATATATGAGGTCGATTACAATATGGGAGGCGACTCCATTCATTCGATCATCATCGATCATCACTCGCATGGAGTGCAGATTTCCCCTTCTTCCAATAATTCTTATACCATCATGAATAAGGGTGAGCTTTATCAGATAGAGCTACAGGGAGAGATGGAAAAGATACACAATGCCCGTGCTGGTACGGAAGCCGTAGGGCGTCAGGTAGTACAGGCGCCGATGCCGGGGGTGATCCTGAAAATATACGTGAAGAAGGGAGACGAAGTCAAGCGTGGAGACCCGCTTTGCGTATTGGTGGCCATGAAAATGGAAAACGAGATTCGTTCTGTTACCGACGGAGTAGTGAAAGAAGTCTTTGTCGAAGACGGTATGAAGGTCGGTTTGAACGACCGGATTATGGTGATTGAATGATTCTTGAAAAAATAAAGGTGTTTTACGTACTTATCTCAAAAGTTTTCTTTACTTTTGGCAGATAAGTACGTATTTATATCCGGATGTCTTATGAACAACGAACAAACAAAAGAAGCACTGAAAGAGGAATTGGAGTTGCTTAGAAAAGAAAATGAGCAACTGAAGCGACAACTTCGATCTCTGGAACAGAATAAACAACCTGAAGAAAGCTCCACCAGCTTTCAGGAAAGGTATGCCGTTAAAATCTTAAATTCCTTACCGGACATGCTGACGGTGTTCAACCACAACGAAGTGGGGATTGAAGTCGTATCCAATGAAGAAACCAATCATGTCGGGATATCCAACAAAGATTTTGAAGGAATGCACATGTGCCAGATGGTGCCTCCCGAAGCCTATCAGAACATCCACGCCAATATGCAGAAAGTGATCGCCACGCGGACTGTCTCGGCGGCGCATCACGACATGGATTTCAACGGCTCCCACCATTACTACGAGAACCGGATTTTTCCGTTGGATGAAGAATACGTTCTGATCATGTGTCGTGACATCACGGAAAGAGTGGCCACCCAGCAACAGCTGGAGATATTCAAAAGCGTACTCGACAAAGTCAGTGACAGCATTCTTGCCGTTTCCAGTGACGGAACGCTGGTATATGCCAACAAGCAATTTATGGAAGAGTACGGTGTCACCCAACAGATGGGTACCCAGAAAATATACGACCTGCCCGTCTCTATGCGCACACCGGAGTTATGGGAAGCCAAACTGAAAGATATACGAGATAATGGCGGAAGCTTTTCATACCGTGCAGCGTATGTGCGCAAAGGCGAGGAGAAAAACAGAGTACACCAAGTCTCTACCTACCTTACACAGGAAGATGATACGGAGCTTATCTGGTTTTTTACGCAGGACATTACCGATGTGATCAAGAAGCGGGATGAACTTCGTGAATTGAACCTCCTGCTGGACGGCATTCTGAATAATGTCCCCGTCTATCTGTATGTGAAAGATCCCGAAGACGATTTCAGATATCTGTATTGGAACAAGGCATTTGCCGAACATTCCAAGATTCCCGCCTCCCGGGCAATCGGCCGCACGGACTTTGAGATCTTTCCGGAGCGTGCGGATGCCGAAAGGTTTCGCAGGGATGATCTGGAATTGATCCGGACGCATGAACGGATTGATATGCAGGAGACTTACGTGGCGGCCACCGGTGAGACCCGTATTGTGCAGACACTGAAAGCGCTTGTCCCGATGGAAGGGCGCGAACCGCTTCTGATCGGCATCTCCTGGGATATCACTAACTTTCAGAATATCGAACAGGAACTGATTAAGGCACGCATCAAGGCAGAGCAATCCGACAGATTAAAAACCGCCTTCCTTGCCAATATGAGCCATGAAATCCGGACACCGCTGAATGCGATTGTCGGTTTCTCCAATCTGTTGCCTTCTGCCGAAACCCTTGAAGAAGAAAAACTCTATTCGAGCATTATCAATCAGAACTCAGAGATCCTGTTGCAGCTGATTAATGACATCTTGGACTTGTCGAAGATAGAAGCCGGTACATTGGAATACGTCAGACAGCCGATGAATCTGGGTGAAGTATGCCGGAATATCTATCAGATTCATAAGGATCGTGTGCAGGAAGGAGTGACCCTTATTTTGGACAATGAAGACGATGACCTGATTATTGAAGAAGACCGGAACCGCATTGCGCAGGTTATCACCAACTTCCTCACCAATGCTGGTAAATTCACGCTTTCCGGTGAAATCCGCTTTGGCTTTAAAGTCGATAATCAATGTATCCGTTTTTATGTGAAGGATACAGGCATCGGAATAGCTCCCGACAAGGTGGGACATATTTTCGACCGTTTTGTCAAGTTGAACTCGTTTGCGCAGGGGACAGGTCTCGGACTTGCCATCTGCCGGATGATCATAGAGAAGATAGGAGGGGAGATCGGAGCCACTTCGGAAGTAGGCAAAGGATCGACTTTCTTCTTTACGATACCTTATAAAGAACACTCGGATGACCGTATTGCATTTTCCGAGGTTTCGGAAACGAAATACATCAGCCACACCATCAAGAGGGTGCAGAAGATCAAGAAAATTCTGGTAGCTGAAGATGTGGACAGCAACTTTGTACTGATCAAGAATATGATCGGCAAAGATTACACCCTGCTATGGGCGAAAGATGGCTTTGAGGCGGTGGAAATGTATAAACAGTTCCAGCCGGATTTGATTCTGATGGACATCAAGATGCCTCGTATGGGTGGACTGGAGGCTACCCGCATTATTCGTTCCTATTCGAAGGAGATTCCTGTCATAGCCTTGACTGCCTATGCTTTCGAAGCGGACAAGGAGCAGGCTTTGGAAGCCGGCTGTAATGACTTTGTCACGAAGCCGGTTTCAAAAGCAGCATTGGAAGAGGCGTTGGGGAAGTGTTCGGGGTAGCAACTACAAGTGATTATATTATACTCACTTTCCTATCTCGGGAACTAATAAGAACTTTGTTTCCGGAAAGTACTTTTCGAGCCAAGTCCGTATAAACTCCATCGTATCATCCTGAATCGTTTTATCCTCTACTGTCGGATAAAGATTATAGAGTACTGTAGCCAGAACAATGCCCCGTTTCTGTATGGCTTCAAGACTCAGGAGAGTATGATTGATGCTGCCCAGCTTTCCGGAAGTCACGAAGATAAGCGGATATTTCTCCTGTGCGATATAGTCAATTGTCAGGAGCTCCGTAGTCAGAGGAACCATCAGACCGCCCGCGCCTTCAAGCAGAACACAGTCATACCGTTCGCTTAATACTTCGGTGGCATGCTTGATCTTGTCGAAATCGATGGGACGATGATCCAGTCGGGAAGCCAGATGGGGGGAGGCGGGATAAGAAAAGATCTCCGGCATGGTCAGTCCTTCCTGATCTTCCCAGGTGAAAGGGATTTCCATAATGCGCCGATGCAGGTCTATATCTTCGGAATGCCCCACATTTCCTGTCTGGATAAACTTCTGCGTAATGGTTCTTTTGCCGTTTTTATTCCATTCGCGTGCCAGGTAGCCGGTCGCATAACTTTTGCCGGCATCGGTATCGATACCGCTTACAAAATATACATTCTGTTTCATACTTTTTTCTTTTTTGCTATGATATAAATAGGGTGATATGTCAGGGACACTGAAGTGCCCTGTGTAAATTCTTGTGTGTAACGTTCGCAAAAATGCTGCAAATCACGACGGGTCCAAGTCTGTTTCTCGTGTTTCGGATAGAGGGATGATTGCGCTGACAAACCATTCACCCCCGTCTGCTTCAGATGATACAGCACTTTCATCGGATCTTCGAAAGAAAGGGGGATCAGCTCTTCTTCTGAGTACAGTATATCAAAGTGAAAAGACAGAGCTGCTTCAAGCTCTTCCTTTGAACGATAGGGCAGTCCCTTTCCGGTAAGCTCACGTATCTCCTTCATATTCTTTTTCCCAAAAGTACTGAAAGCAAAGTATCCCTGACTGTGGAGCAATGTATTACACCTTTTGAAGAACTCCTCCGGCGACTCGAACCATTGCAAAGCGGAACAGGAAGTAATCAACGTACTTTTATCCGGAAAAGGAATCGTCTCCGCATCTCCGGAAAGAAAAGAGACTTGTTTCTCTCTTAATAAATCTTCGCAGCAATACCTCATCTCCGGACATAAGTCATTCAGAAGCAACTCTTCCGGACGAAGGGTGCGGAGCAACATTCGGGAGTAAATGCCCGTCCCGCATCCGAACTCGATCACTTTCGGGCAGGGAGAGGGAATATGCTTCTGAAGCAGGCGGATCATTTTATCTGCTATCTGCCGTTGTACATTTGCCTCACGGGGATAGGTGGAGATGGCTTTTGAGAAACGTTCTGCAATAATTGTCTTATTCATTGATCAATGATTATTTAATGTTCATGATTACCTCATTAAAAAGCTCCTGCTGATAATGGGCAGCTTCGACGTGCAGGAGGGAGTCTGCCTTATTTCTCCATGCCTGCTCTTGATGGTCCGGAAGGAAAATCCGGTCGTTATCTCCGATGATGGCTGTCTGCCAGACAAACTCCGAAGGGAGGGATGACAGGTATTGCTGCCGGATGGCGGCAAGCTCTTCTTTCAGTTCTTCAACCGGACGTTTGGGAGCCATTGTCTGAAAAACCTTGTAATCAGCAGCGGAACCACACATTCTTCGCTGAAATTTCAGTAGGGTTTGTTCGTTCAGTCCTTGCAGGGTGCCTTCAAAAACGGATGGCGTGATTCCTTCCGTTTCGTGTATCGGATAAAGTGTTCCGTTGATGGCGGTACTTTGGGAAACAGGCAGGGAGGGATATTGCTTCATTACCTGCGAAGCCGCCCAGACTCCCATCGACCATGCGATCAGCGTAATCTTGGAATATGCCTGTATCAAAGTCGTATCGAATTCCAACGAACGATAATCGTAACAAATCATCCAGTCACATTCCGCCGGATGGATATGTCGGAAAGGCGTTTCGTCCATTCCCCATCCTGCGAAGAATAGTAGAAGGTGCTTTTCATTGTTCCTGATAATAAAAGTCTGTTTCATCCGTTAATGATTTCTATAAGTGTATCGATTTCTTTTTCTGTGATGTCCGCTGTCAATGAGAAGCGGATACGGGAAGTCCCTTCGGGTACTGTAGGCGGGCGTACCGGCAGGGCATAGAATCCCTTGCGTTGCAATTCTTCTGCCTTCCTGATGGTATCTTCGCTTGCTCCGACCACCATCGGCACGATGTGGCTGACGGAAGGACAGTTGTATCCCTTCTCGGTTAGTGCTTCTTTCAGTTTCCGGCTGATTTGCAGCAGATGCTCCCTTTTGCTCCGGAAATCGACGAAGTGTTTCAGTACCCATGCGGTCCACTGGATATTGACAGGAGGAAGGGCTGTCGTGAAGATAAAGGTACGCATCTTATTGATCAGATATTCCCGGATGGTCTGCCGGCAGACGATATATGCGCCGGCGGATGCTGCCGCCTTCCCGAATGTTCCTACCAGAAAGTCGATGTCGTTGATGCAGTTTTGTTCTTCGGCACATCCTAAGCCTTTCTCGCCCCGTGCTCCGAAAGCGTGGGCTTCGTCTACATAGAGAAGAAGATTGGAGTAATCGTGTTTCAATCGTACCAGCGCTTGCAGGTCAGCTTCGTCTCCGTCCATGCTGAAGATACTCTCGGTAACGATGATCATCTTCTCATACATACCGTGGTTTTCTTCAAGAAGACGCCGGAGCTGGGCTAAGTCATTGTGCCGGTACCGGATACATTTGGCAGATGATAATCTGATTCCGTCTATCAGGCTGGCATGTACGAGTTTGTCCGCAAGGATCAATGTACGGGTATCACTGACGGCAGGAAGTATCCCTGTGTTGGCGTGGTATCCGCTATTGAACAGAAGGGCACTTTCTGCTCCGAACATAGTGGCCAGTTGCTGTTCCAGTTCCTGATAGGCAGTGAAGTTGCCTGTCAGCAGGCGGGAGGAAGAGGAAGTGGGCAGAAAGGTTTCCGGAGTGATGGTCTTTAAGAACGCTTCTCTTAAAGAGACTTCATTGGCTAACCCCAGATAATCATTGGATGATAAGTTCAGCATCCGTCGTCCGTCTACTGTCACGTCTCTTCCATCATGAATCAACTGTGGGAGGGAACGGTAATTCTTCTTCTCTTTTAAAGTCAGAAGTTCTTGATTGATAGAGTCTAAAATCATAATCTATTCATTTATACAATAAATTTAGGCACGGATGACACGGATTAGGCATTGTGATTGCGCAAAGCAACCGTGTTATCCGTGTAATCCGTGCCTAACCTTTTGAGAAGATCGTTGAGTTACATCTCTCTGACTATTTTAAGTACTCCGGAAGTCAGTTTGCTTAATTGCTCCGGAGAGATGATGAACGGGGGCATCAGGTAGACCAGTTTTCCGAACGGACGTACCCAGATACCTTCTTCTACGAAGCGGCGTTGCATATATGCCATGCTCACCGAACGTTCTGTCTGGATGACTCCTATGGCTCCTAATATCCGTACATCCGCTACTTGCGGAAACTTGCGGGCGGGAGCCAGTTCTTCTTTTAACTGAGCTTCGATTCGTTTCACATTCTCTGCCCAGCCGGAGTCGAGCAGTAACCGGACAGAAGCACACGCCACCGCACACGCGAGCGGATTCCCCATAAAGGTAGGACCGTGCATAAAAGCCTTTGGGGCATGATTGGAGATGGTATCTGCTATCTGATTGCTTGCCAATACGGCAGACAGTGTCATGTATCCTCCGGTCAGCGCCTTTCCGATGCACATGATGTCCGGTTCCACTCCGGCGTGTTCCCAGGCAAAGAGTTTGCCGGTGCGTCCGAATCCTGTGGCTATTTCGTCAAAGATCAGGAGGATATCGTGTTCTTTGCAGAGTTTTTCCGCTTCACGCAGATACTGCGGGTGATAAAACCACATACCGCCTGCTCCCTGAACAATGGGTTCGAGGATGAGCGCCGCCAGTTCTTTAGAGTGTTTCTCTATCGTTTCCCGCAGGGGGATGATGTCGTCCGGATTCCATTCTCCGTCAAATCGCGAAGAGGGGGCCGGAACGAAATATCGGACAGGAAGCGATGAACCGAAAAGACTGTGCATCCCGGTAACGGGATCGCATACGGACATGGCATTCCAAGTGTCACCGTGATAACCGGAACGGATGGTTACGAAATTGTTTTTGTCGGGCTTTCCGGCTGCATACCAATATTGCACGGCCATCTTCAAGGCAACTTCTACCGCCACCGAACCGGAATCCGCATAAAATATCTTTTGCATGGATGGGGGAACCAAGGGCAACAGCAGTTTGCCTAACTCGATGGCCGGATCATGAGTCAGTCCTCCGAACATGACATGGGACATCTTGTCTAACTGGTCTTTTGCCGCCTGATTCAATACCGGATGATTGTATCCGTGCACAGCACACCACCAGGACGACATTCCCTCGATGAGTGTCCGCCCGTCTTCGAGTGTGATCGTTGCTCCGTCCGCCCGCTTTACTTTGTAGACAGGCAATGGATCGGTAGTAGAAGTATAAGGATGCCACAAATGCTCGCGGTCAAATTGAGAGTCGGCGAAGTGGTAACCTTCTTCCAGAATCATCTTCTTGTCGTCGGAAACCTTGGAACCGAGTGTGGTCAGCAAATCGCCCACGATGGCGGAATTGATGCCGACAAACAAGGCTTTGCGCATGGCTTCTGGAGTGAGCTGCGAACGTCCTCCGGCGAAACGCAGGAAAGCGGTAGGATTGATGAAGCGGAACAGGGCGATGGTTCGCAGGATTTCTTCTTCGCTCAAAGCCTTTTCATTTTCCAGTGGAGTTCCGGGGATCGGACTTAGCAGGTTGATGGGGATGGACTGTACATTCAATTCCGCCAAAGTGAAAGCAAATTCAATACGTTGTTCCATTGTTTCTCCCATGCCGATGATGCCACCGCAGCAGATATCCATTCCTACCCGGCGGGCGGCGTCGAGAGTGGCCAGCTTCTGCTCTTGTGTATGTGTGGAGCAGAGTGTGGGGAAATAGGAAGGAGCTGTTTCGAGGTTGCAGTGATAGCGGGTGATTCCGGCTGTGTGCAGGGCGCGGAGTTCTTCTTCATTGAGTAATCCAAGGGATGCACAAAGTTGGATGGACGAATGTTTCCGCATAAGGCGGGCTGCATCGCAAAGTTGACTGATCTGTTTGGGAGAAGGTTTTCGTCCGCTGGTGACAAGGGAGAAACGGTTGACGTCTTGACTTTCGTTGTATTTTGCCTGTCGGAGACATTCTTCAGCGGGCAGGAGATCGTAAATCTCGGCTTGAGTCTTGTAGTGAGAGGATTGTGCACACCATTTGCAGTTCTCCGGACACCGGCCGGACTTGGCGTTGATGATGGAACACATATCGAACTCGTGCGAAGCACAAGTGACGGTAATCTCATGCGCGGCGGCATAAAGCGCCTCGCTGTCGGCCATGTTGGCCAGCCAAGTGGCTTGGGCGGACGATATGTCGAAGCCTGCCAGTACTTGGTCTTTGATTTCTTGAAGTGTCATAAATGTATGATATGGGATAGTAACTTTTGCATTCTGCTTGCGAAGAGCCACATCTACCACATTGGTATGCAGATGACCGATCTGAAATTCACGTCCCATACTCGCAAAAGCGGCATAGTTCTTCCTGCCCCAGTAGCGGAAGCGGGAAAGAAGGGAACGGGTGGTCTGTATGTGGCGCTGTTTCTTCATCAGGTTCTTGTTTTTTGAAGTTAAGAACGGGGCAAATGTACAAAGATTCTTTGGATAAGCAAGCGATACAATAATATACTGCAAATATATACTCTTACCTTGTATCGTTTATACACACCCTTTATCTTGTATTCTTTCTTCTATATTCCTTGCGTAAATTGAAATTGAATCCGACGTATATCTGAAGTGTTCCGAACCCGTTGTCCAGTGAAAAATTATTCCGGTGGTAATTATAGTTCTTTCCGACAAATGAAGTGCCGACGAAATATTTTCCGTTATTGTAGACAACTCCCGCACGGATCAGAAAATCCAGGTTAAAATTGCCGTACCATGTCTTCCCTTCATGGGTTTCTGCATCTACATCGGAGGCTTTGTAGGCTATGGCGGGAGTGAGAGACAGGCATGCCAGACAGTTGCGGGCAAATACCCAGTTATAGGCATAACCGAAACTGATATTGGCATTGGTGTATTTGATGTTGTTGACTTTCATGGCAGGATTCATCGCTTCCAGTATGAAATCCGGAAGTTCCGCATAGTCGAATTCAAGATTATGTTTTGAAATAGAAAAGCCTGCGATAAACGAACCTGCATTCCTGCGCTGATTGGTTGACTGGCTGAAAGCGGCAGGGTAGGAGAATTTGCGGTTGTTGAAGATATAGTATAGGTTCAGTCCCTTGATATCTACTTTTATCCCATTGAACTTTTCGGAGTAATTGGCGGGGACATCTTCCGGGAAACCGTTGATCTTATGAATCTTATAGTTGTTACCTGTGCGACGATAGAAGATGTCCACTCCCAGCTTGGAACTGTATAGACTTAAATCGAACTCGGTTCCCTTGTTCCTTCGGTTGGTCTTCCGGTAAATGTCGTCCACGTCTACAGACCATCCCAGGAAGATCCATCGCCAGCCGAAGTATAATCCTATCTTGTTATGCGGATTGGGAGAGAAACTCAGCTTCTGCGGTTGGGGCAGATTGCTGGTAACGGAATAATATTCAAAGTTGCTGAAATGGGTGGTCATCAATGCGTAATTATACCGGTTGTGACTGATATAAAGGGTGTCGAAGTCACTGAAATTCATGAACTTCCTGATCGCTCTCTTGAAAGCGCTTGGTTTGGCCGGTATCACAGAATCAGTTTGCAGACTATCGCTCATAAGGGTATCTCTCCTTTCAGTTTGGGCCTGTAAGGAGAGTGACAGAAACAGAAAAAGAGATAGAACAATTTGCTTCATCCTGTGATTTTTCGTTGCTATGATTGATGCTGTTCGTTTCACGAATGTACTACCTTTCGTTGATTTATACTAATAATCGTCTAAAAAAATGTTTCGTTTCCTAAACAAATGAGATATGTATTCTGTTAGTTAGAACAAGCAAATAAATCCTAAGCCACAAAATTATGAGAATCTATTTACGTTTATTAGTGGCGTTTCTATTGCTTTCTGCCGGCAATGTAGTGTATGCAGAAGCACAACAAGAGAAACGCGTAACGGGTACTGTGACTTCTGAAGGAGAGCCTTTACCCGGTGTTTCCGTACAAGTGAAAGGGGCCTCCTCCGGCACCATTACCGATATCGATGGAAACTATTCAATTGAAGCCCCTGCCAATGGGACTATCGTTTTCCGCTTTGTAGGATTGCGGACAGTGGAACAAGCGGTGAACAACCGGAATGTGATCAATGTCACCATGGAATCGGAGAGCAAAGAACTGGAAGAAGTGATGGTTGTAGCTTATGCTACCGCCAAAAAATATAGTTTTACCGGAGCTGCCTCGACAATGAAGGCGGGAGAGATTGAGAAGTTACAGACTTCCAGCGTCTCCCGTGTACTTGAAGGTACGGTATCCGGTGTGCAAGCCAGTGCTTCCAGCGGTCAGCCCGGTACGGATGCCGAAATCCGTATTCGTGGTATCGGTTCGATCAATGCTTCCAGTGCCCCGTTGTATGTGGTAGATGGCGTACCTTTTGATGGCAGCGTCAACTCGATCAATCCTGATGACATCGCTTCCATGACTGTGCTGAAAGATGCTGCATCTGCAGCTCTGTACGGTTCGCGTGGTGCGAACGGTGTGATTATCATTACCACAAAGCAGGGACAGCAGGACTCGAAAGCTACTGTCAAGGTGAAAGCTACACTGGGTGGTTCCAGTCGTGCGGTACGTGATTATGACCGCGTCAATACCAATCAGTATTTCGAACTTTACTGGGAAGCGCTTCGCAACCAGTATGCCAAGAGCTCCGATTATACCCCTGCCACCGCAGCTGCTCAGGCTTCCAAAGACTTGGTTACAAAATTGATGGGAGGCGGTCCGAATCCTTACGGTACACAATATCCGCAACCTGTGGGGACAGACGGAAAGCTGGCAGCAGGTGCTCGTCCGTTATGGAACTCCGACTGGAGTGACGCGATGGAGCAGCAAGCGCTTCGTACCGAACTGAATCTGAGTGTTTCCGGTGGTGGAAGGGCTAATCAATACTTCTTTTCTGCCGGCTACTTGAACGATAAAGGTATTGCACTCGAATCCGGCTACCAACGTTTCAACCTTCGTTCGAACGTGACCAGTGAAATGACTTCCTGGCTGAAAGGAAGCATCAACCTGAGTTTCGCCCATTCCATGCAGAATTATCCGGTTTCTTCGGATTCCAAAACAAGCAACGTGATTACTGCAGGACGTACTATGCCCGGATTTTATCCTATTTATGAAATGAATACGGACGGCAGCTACAAGCTGGATGACAATGGGGATCGTATCTACGATTTCGGTTCATACCGTCCTTCCGGTTCTATGGCTAACTGGAACTTGCCGGCTACCTTGCCTTTGGATAAATCGGAACGGATGAAAGATGAATTTTCCGGTCGTACTTATCTCGAAGCTACGATCATCGAAGGGCTGAAATTCAAGACAAGTTTCAACTTCGACCTGATCAACTATAATACGCTGGATTATACGAACCCGAAAATCGGTCCGGCTCTGGAAAACGGAGGTGGTTCCAGCCGCTTGAACTCACGTACTTTTTCATGGACATGGAACAATATCGCGTCGTATGATAAAACCATCGGTGATCATCACTTTAATGTGCTTGCCGGAATGGAAGCCTATTCGTACCGCTATGATGAACTGACTGCTTCACGTACGAAGATGGCACAGCCTGATATGCCCGAACTGGTAGTCGGCTCACAGTTGACAGGCGGTTCCGGTTATCGTATCGATTATGCTTTGGTGGGATATCTAACCCAGGCGCTTTATGACTATCAGAATAAATACTTTTTCTCCGCTTCCTTTCGTCGTGACGGTTCTTCCCGTTTTGCACCGGAGACTCGCTGGGGTAACTTCTGGTCTTTGGGAACTTCATGGCGTATCGACCGTGAAAGTTTTATGGCTTCCACTGCCAACTGGCTTTCTGCTCTGACATTAAAGATGAGCTACGGTGCACAGGGAAATGATAATCTGGGTACTTATTATGCAAGCAAGGGACTTTATGCCATTGTTTCCAATCTCGGAGAGAATGCCTTGGTTTCCGACCGTATGGCTACTCCGAACCTGAAATGGGAGACGAACCTAAACTTTAACGTCGGCGTTGATTTCTCACTGTTTAACAACCGTTTTTCCGGTTCGTTCGACTTCTTTACGCGTCGTTCCAAAGACTTACTTTATTCCCGTCCGATCGCTCCTTCCTTAGGATATGGGTCTATTGATGAGAATGTAGGTGCACTGAAGAATACAGGTATTGAGATGGTGCTGAACGGAACCATTATCAATCAGAATGGATGGGTATGGAAACTCGGAATGAACCTGACACATTATAAGAATAAGGTAACGGAACTTCCGCTGAAGGATATGCCGCAAAGTGGCGTGAATAAATTGCAGGTAGGGCGGTCAGTCTATGACTTCTATATGAAAGAATGGGCGGGAGTAGACCCTGACAACGGTAATCCACTGTGGTATATGGATGAGAAAGATGCCAATGATAATTTGACCGGAAAACGTGTCACAACAAGCGATTATGCTTCGGCAAGTTATTATTACGTCAATAAATCTTCCCTCCCGAAAGTTTATGGCGGTTTTAATACATCGCTTTCATGGAAAGGGTTCGATCTGTCCGCCATCTTTGCTTATAGTATCGGAGGATATATCTACAATCGTGATATTACCATGATTTTGCACAACGGAAGTTTGGAAGGCCGTGACTGGTCTACGGAAATATTGAAGAGATGGACACCGGAAAACCGTTATACAGACGTGCCGGCTTTGAGCACTACTTCCAATAACTGGAACTCAGCTTCCACCCGTTTCTTGCAGAACAATTCATATATGAGACTGAAAAACCTGACGCTATCTTACGATCTGCCGAAACAGTGGATCAGCAAACTGGCATTGAGCAGTGTCCAGGTGTTTGTGCAGGGAGATAACCTGTTTACTATTCACCGGAATCAGGGACTTGACCCTGAACAGGGAATCACGGGTATCACTTATTACCGTTATCCGGCTATGCGAACTATTTCCGGAGGTATCAATCTATCTTTCTAAAATTACACGATATATGAAAAAGATAAAAATTCAATCTATACTTACTGCTGTTGCCGGACTGTTTCTGGCAACGAGTTGTAGCAGTAGCTTTCTGGATACGGAACCGACGGATGCGGTAAGCTCCGATCAGGTAGCAGTAGCTGGAAATGCAGAACGTCTCTTCAACGGAGCTTGGTATAACCTGTTTGAATACGGAACGACGTATGCCAATATTGGTTATCGGGCACTTCAATGTCAGGATGATATGATGGCGAGCGATGTTGTCTCCCGTCCGAAATATGGGTTCAATTCTTCCTATCAGTTCAATGACGTGGCGATTTCTTCCGATGGAAGAACTTCGTTTGCCTGGTATCTGATCTATAAGACAATTGATAATTGCAACACTGCCATTTCGATTAAAGGTGACTCCGAGGAACTTCGGCAGGCACAGGGACAGGCATTGGCTTTGCGTGCCTTTTGCTATCTACATTTGGTACAGCATTATCAGTTTACATATTTGAAAGATAAAGATGCTCCTTGTGTGCCTATATATACGGAACCGACTACAAGCAGTACCGAGCCGAAAGGCAAATCGACAGTGGCGCAAGTTTATCAGCAGATCTTTGATGATTTGAATCTTGCACAGGATTATCTGATAAATTACGTCCGCAAGGGAGACGGGCAGAAATTCAAACCGAATACGGATGTTGTCAACGGTCTTCTGGCACGTGCTTACTTATTGACAGGACAATGGGGAGAAGCCGCCAAAGCTGCCGAAGCTGCACGCAAAGGATATTCATTAATGACTACCACTGCCGAATACGAAGGTTTTAATAATATTTCCAATAAAGAATGGATTTGGGGATCTCCTCAAACACTCTCGCAATCGGATGCAAGTTATAATTTCTACTATCTGGATGCAACATATGTCGGAGCTTACAGTAGCTTTATGGTCGATCCGCACTTGATGGATACTTTTGCTAAAGATGACATCCGTCTGCCTCTTTTCCAATGGATGCGTGAAGGATATCTGGGTTATAAGAAATTCCATATGCGTTCGGATGATACTGCAGATCTGGTACTGATGCGTTCGGCAGAAATGTATCTGATAGAAGCGGAAGCTAAGGCCAGGGATGGAGTAGCACTGGATCAGGCTGTTGCCCCATTGAATACATTACGTACTGCCCGTGGCGCAGGTAATTACGATGTGACAGGGAAAACGAAAGAGCAAGTGATCGACGAAATTCTGATGGAACGCCGGCGCGAGCTGTGGGGAGAAGGATTCGGTATAACGGATATACTCCGTAATCAGAAGGCGGTAGAACGTATGGCTCTATCTGAGGATATGCAGAAAACGGAAGTGGATTGCTGGCAGGAAGGCGGCAGTTTTGCGAAAAGAAATCCGTTAGGACATTGGTTCCTTAATTTCCCGGATGGTAAAGCGTTCTCAGCAAACAGTTCTTATTATCTGTATGCTATCCCTGAAAAAGAGATTAATGCAAACCCTAACTTATAAATAAATAGCTCTCTTAATTTTTTGACTTTGACCTTAACTTGTAGACCGGTATACGTCGTGACGATGCATACCGGTCGTTTTTTTATACCTGTATCTTCTGTTTCTTTAAATTGGGTAAAAAGAACGTGACTAATCCCAATAACGGCATATAAGCGCAAACGTTATAAACCGACTCAATTCCAAATTTATCAGCCATATTGCCAAGTACAGCCGAAGCGATACCTGCTACTCCGAAGGCAAAACCAAAGAAAAGACCGGAAATCAATCCTAGCTTGGTAGGGAGTAGCTCTTGCGCATAAAGCAGGATAGCCGGAAAAGCAGACGAAAGCATTAGTCCTACACAAAAACTTAAGATGATGGTCCATGCTAAAGTGGCATGCGGCATCAGTAAACTAAAAGGTGCAGCCCCTAAAATAGAAGCCCAAATCACATATTTACGTCCTACACGGTCACCGATAGGACCACCGAGTAATGTTCCGATAGCAGTAGCTACCAGAAAAATAAATAAGTATAATTGAGATTCCTGTACAGTTACATTGAATTTATGAATCAAATAGAATGTATAATAACTGGTAAGGCTTGCCATATAGATATACTTTGAGAAGATTAATATCAGTAGGATTCCGATAGATAAAGCAGTCTTATCCATCGGTAAAGGCAAATGTACAGCCTTTTTCACTGTAGCCTTTTGCTCTTTCATTCGGTTGAGATAAGATTTGTACCATTTGCAGATCGGAGACATGACTCCGATAGCAGCCAAAGCAAAAAGTGTAAAAACGGCTAGATGCTCTCTGCCATAAGGAGCCACCAGCAAAGCCACCAATAAAGGACCTAGTGAACCTCCTAAATTGCCTCCTACCTGAAATAACGATTGTGCCAGTCCCCGTTTTCCACCCGAGGCAAGAAAAGTGATACGTGATGCCTCCGGATGCAAGACGGAAGAACCGATTCCGATCAGAAAAACAGAGACCAGCATCCAGTAAAGATTGTTGGAGAATGCCAGATTGATCATTCCTATCATTGTAAAGCTCATTCCGATAGGTAGTGACCAGGCAACGGGATGTTTATCGAAGATGATTCCGGTGATTGGCTGGAATACCGAAGCCGAGAGTTGATAAACCAGTGTGATAAGGCCGATCTGTGCAAAGTTGAGTCCCAAATCGTCTTTGAATAATGGATAGGCTGCCGATATAACGGACTGCAAAAGATCATTGAGACAATGCGAAAGGCTTAGTGCGATGAGGATAGAAAATGTAATTCTTCCTACGGGTTGTTCCTGATTCTGTACCATAATACCTATTCTTTTGAAATGTTCCTGAAAAAATGACTGCAAAGGTACGTAAACTTCCCGTTTCTCAATATATTTGTCACAATTAAATCTATAAGTAATGAAGAAAGTAGTATTAGCGATGGATTCTTTCAAAGGGTGTCTTTCCTCATCAGAGGCGGAAAAGGCGGCGGAAGAAGGCATAAAGCTGGTTTGTCCGGATTGTGAAGTCATTCGTTTTCCGATAGCCGACGGAGGTGAGGGAATATTGACTGTCTTGGTAGAAGCAACACGAGGCACTTATCAGAAGATCATAGCGAATGATCCTTTGATGCGTCCGATAGAAACCACTTATGGAGTTTCGGGCGACAAATGCATTGCTTTTATTGAGATGGCCACCGTGAATGGTCTGCCGCTATTATCAGAAACGGAACGAAATCCGATGCTGACCACTACTTATGGAACCGGTGAATTGATATTGCACGCTATTGAACAGGGATATCGGGAATTTGTCATAGGTATCGGAGGAAGTGCTACGAATGATGCCGGAGTAGGTCTGTTACAAGCATTAGGAGCCCGATTTCTCGATAAGGATGGAGCAGTCTTGGGAAAAGGAGGCGAAATTCTGCATCGAATTGCCGCTATTGATTTTTCTTCCGTTCATCCTGCACTTAAAGATACTCGTTTCACGATAGCCTGTGATGTGCGCAATCCCTTTTGTGGCCCGGAAGGTGCTGCGCATGTTTTTGCCCGACAGAAGGGGGCGGATGATACAATGATAGAGAAATTAGATGTGGGTATGCAGTCTTTTTCCCGGTTGATCCATTCAACTACCGGAAGAGAAATTACTCACGTTCCCGGAGCAGGAGCTGCCGGAGGCTTGGGAGGTGCCTTTCTTGCTTTTCTGAATGCTGAACTAAAGCCCGGCATTGATTTACTGCTCCAAACATTGAAATTTAGTGAGAAAATAAAAGGTGCTGATCTGATCATAACCGGTGAGGGGAGAACAGACCGTCAATCTTTAATGGGAAAAGTACCCTCCGGAATATTAGAAGAGGCGAAACGACAAGGGATACCGGTCATTGTTGTGGCAGGCAGTATAGAGGATACGGAAATTCTGAATCAGGCAGGTTTTCAAGGTGTCTTTTCTATCATTCCTTCGCCCATGTCTTTGGAAACAGCCATGAAGCCGGAAGTTGCTAAGAAAAACATTTGCCGGACTGTTGCCCAAATTATCTCTTTAGTGAATTTATAATGGCGTTTGTAGTGTAAATTGTCGTTAATTCATTTTTGACTTACTGAACTATTCGTGGTACCTGATGTTGTTAAATAAAAAAGGAGGATAAAATGGGCTTTATTTGGTATATTATTATTGGTATTATAGCCGGCTTTCTTGCAGGTAAGATAATGCGTGGCGGAGGTTTTGGCCTTATTATAAATTTGTTACTTGGTATTCTCGGAGGAGTGCTGGGCGGTTGGGTATTTGCCCTTTTCGGACTTGCGGCTTCGGGATTGATTGGAAGTTTGATAACTTCTACCGTAGGAGCTATTCTGGTATTATGGATTGCTTCTTTATTCTCGAAATCTAAATAAAGATTTTATATAATTTATTTTTAATCTAAAAACAGAACTTAATTATGGAATGTAGACATGGAAATTTCTGGATTGGACTTGGAATTGGTTCAATCCTTGGTGCAGTAGCTTATCGTCTTTCACGTACAGCAAAAGCCAGACAGTTGGAGAGTGATATTTATAACGCTATTCACCGTATCGGTCGTGATGCTGAAATAGCAGCAGCCGAAGCTGAAAGAAAAGCAATGAATCTTGGCTTAAAAGCTGTTGAAACAGGAGCTAAGGTCGCAGATAAAGTAGCTGAAGAGGCTGATAAAGCAGTTGGAAAAGCAAAAGAAAAATGGGAGAAATAATCATCCTTGAAAGTGGTAATCAGGTTTAAAATAACTGGTTATCACTTTTCTTTTGTACTTATAGCTTCCTTCTTGAAAATCTACCTTAACCGGATACTGTCACTATCCTTCATATCTGCTTTTGCATAGAATAATCAGTGTGTGTCCGTACACATTTTACCTTTTACATCCCTTTTTTTTGTTCTTTTCACAGATAAAAAGCTTTTCTGTCATGGTGTTTATTACCTCCCAAACGAATATTTGATGGCTTTTTCCACTCTTTTTCTTATGTTTAACAACATACGTATTACTTGTCTTTCTTTGTTAAATATCTGAATATCATATTTATAGCATTTCTATAATAGAATGTGTGTGCGCACACACTTTTGCTTAATTCAATAATTCATTTTACATTTGTCGTCGAAAAACAAGATACTTATCAGTATATGGACAAAGAATTCTCAAATATTCGTATTGTAGACATCGCCAAGATGGCGGGAGTCTCTGTCGGTACGGTAGACCGGGTGATTCATAATCGTGGACGGGTATCTGAAGAGAACAGGAAGAAAGTCCAGACTATTCTGGAGATGGTTCATTATCAGCCGAATCTGATGGCTCGTTCGTTGGCATCTAAAAAACAATATCATTTTGTGGCAATTACTCCTTCTTTTACGCACGGAGAATATTGGGAAGCTATTTCTGAGGGTATCGATAAGGCGGCTTCAGAGATGGAATCTTATAATATAACGATCACTAAACTCTTTTTCGATCAATACAATAACAAGACATTTGATGATATTGTCCGCAACCTGTTGGATGAAAAAGTAGATGGGGTATTGATTGCAACACTGTTTACCGACTCTGTTATACGGCTTTCGCAAGAGCTTGACAGGAATGAAATTCCCTATGTTTATGTTGACTCCAATATTGAAGGGCAACATCAGTTGGCATATTTCGGAACGGAGTCTTATGATGCCGGAGTGATTGCTGCGCGATTATTGACAGACAAGATTTCTTCGACTTCGGATATTCTGATGGCACGAATTATTCATAGTGGAAAAAACGACTCAAATCAAGGAAAGAACCGGAGAGAAGGCTTTTGTCATTATCTGAAAGAAACAGGATTTACCGGAAATTTGCATGAAGTAGAATTGAAAATCAATGATTCGGTTTACAATTTTATCAAGCTGGACGAAATCTTTGAAGCGAATGCAACTATAGAAGGAGGCATCATCTTTAATTCAACTTGCTACATCTTAGGAAACTACCTGAAAGCAAGAGGAATGCAAAAAGTAAAATTGGTTGGCTACGATCTTATTGAAAGGAATACTCAACTGCTCTCCGATGGCGTTATCACTGCATTAGTAGCACAGCGTCCCGAACGACAAGGATATGATGGTATCAAATCATTGTGCAATCATTTGCTGTTCAAGCAGAACCCCGAAAAGGTGAACCTGATGCCGATTGATATTCTTCTAAAAGAAAATCTGAAATATTATCTGAACAATAAGTTATAAACCATATAAATAAAAGAACCATGAATGAATTATTTAACGTAAAGGACAAAGTTGTTGTTATCACCGGTGGAGCCGGAATCTTAGGTAAGGGTATCGCTGCATACTTAGCTAAAGAAGGAGCTAAAGTTGTTGTACTCGATAGAAGCGAAGAAGCAGGTAAGGCATTGGTAGAAAGTATCAAAGCTGAAGGAAATGAAGCTATGTTCCTGTATACGGACGTAATGGACAAAGAAGTGCTGGAAGGTAACAAAGTGGAGATCATGAAAGCCTATGGCCGTATTGACGTATTGCTGAACGCTGCTGGAGGTAACATGGCGGGCGCAACAATTGCTCCGGACAAAACTTTCTTTGACTTGCAGATTGACGCCTTTAAGAAAGTGGTGGATTTGAATCTGTTTGGTACGGTATTGCCTACAATGGTATTTGCTGAAATCATGGTAGAACAGAAGAAAGGTTCTATCGTAAACTTCTGTTCCGAATCGGCTCTTCGTCCGTTGACACGTGTGGTTGGTTACGGAGCTGCAAAAGCTGCTATTGCTAACTTCACTAAATATATGGCTGGCGAACTGGCTTTGAAATTCGGTAACGGTCTGCGTGTCAATGCTATCGCTCCGGGATTCTTCCTGACTGACCAGAACCGTGCGCTGTTGACAAATCCTGATGGTTCTCTGACTGACCGTTCCAAGACAATTCTTGCTCATACTCCGTTCAATCGTTTCGGTGAACCGGAAGATCTTTACGGAACTATTCATTATCTGATCAGTGATGCTTCTAACTTCGTAACAGGTACAGTAGCTGTTATCGACGGAGGTTTTGACGCATTCTCCATTTAATACCTATTACTTATTACTTAATACTTATCATATTATGTATCTATGTGAACAAACTTGGCGCTGGTATGGTCCGAATGACCCAGTAAGCTTGTGGGATATTAAACAGGCAGGCGCTACCGGTATAGTAAACGCACTTCATCACATTCCGAACGGCGAAGTGTGGACAGTAGAAGAAATCATGAAGCGTAAGCAAATGATTGAAGAAGTGGGCCTGACTTGGTCTGTTGTGGAAAGTGTACCTGTGCACGAACATATCAAAACGCAGACCGGTGATTTCTTGAAATATATTGAAAACTATAAGGAAAGCATCCGTAATCTGGCCAAATGTGGTGTAATGGTAGTTACCTATAACTTCATGCCTGTATTGGACTGGACACGTACGGACCTTGCTTATACAATGCCTGACGGCTCTAAAGCTCTTCGCTTTGAGAGGGCGGCCTTCCTTGCTTTCGACCTCTTTATTCTGAAACGTCCGAATGCGGAGAAAGACTATACTCCGGAAGAAATAGCCAAAGCAAAAGCCCGTTTCGAACAAATGAGTGAAGACGATAAGAAATTGTTGGTTCGTAATATGATTGCCGGACTTCCGGGATCGGAAGAAAGTTTCACCGTAGAACAGTTTCAGGAAGCATTGGATCGTTATAATGATATCGATGCTGAGAAACTTCGTTCTAACTTGATCTTCTTCCTGAAAGAAATTGCGCCTGTGGCTGATGAGGTGGGAGTGAAGCTGGTGATTCATCCGGACGACCCTCCTTATACAATTTTAGGTTTACCGCGTATTCTAAGTACGGAAGAAGACTTTAAAAAACTGATTGAAGCCGTTCCTAACGAATCAAACGGTCTTTGCTTGTGTACAGGTTCTTTCGGTGTACGTGCTGACAATGACCTTGCAGGTATGATGGAGCGTTTTGGCGATCGTGTCAACTTTGTACACTTGCGTAGTACACAGCGTGACGAAGAAGGAAACTTCTATGAAGCTAACCACCTGGAGGGAAATGTAGATATGTACAACGTAATGAAGAGCCTGATTCTTCTGCAACAACGTCGTAAATGTTCTATCGCTATGCGTCCGGACCATGGTCATCAGATGATTGATGATCTGAAGAAGAAAACAAATCCAGGATATTCCTGCTTAGGCCGTCTTCGTGGATTGGCAGAACTTCGCGGTTTGGAAATGGGTATTGCAAAGTCTATTCTATAAGCAGAATTCATAATTAGCAATCTATTTTAAAGACACTACGGCTATTATTGACAGTAATAATAGTGGTAGTGTCTTTTATATTGCTCATTTACGGAGCTTTCGTATTAAAATAAGCTTCCGGTGTGCAAATCAACTTTTGGCTTTTTAGGCTCGGGGATGATGAGCAAGGCTATTTGTGCACAAGCCTCAGCATCGGCGAGAGCATGGTGATGATTGGTTAAATCATATCCGCATCGGGCTGCCACCGTATGTAGCTGATGATTGGGCAACTCTTTTCCAAACACTTTCCGTGAAGTGCGGCAAGTACAATAAAACTTATAATTGGGATAAGTCATTTCGTATAGCTCGTGAACAGCTTTCAGACAGCCCTCATCAAAAGGACTGTTGTGAGCAACAAGCGGAAGACCGTCTATAAGCGGTTTTATTTCTGCCCATACATCAGGAAAATCTTCCGCTTCTTCCGTATCCGCGTAAGTCAGTCCGTGAACTGCTGTTGTCCATTGCGTATAATAGTTGGGGCAAGGACGGATCAGACGATAGATTTTCTTAACGATTTTTCCGTTCCTCACGATGACAACCCCTACGCTGCATACGCTGGTGCGCTTTCCGTTGGCTGTTTCAAAGTCGATAGCTGCAAAGTCCTTCATGCGTTTTGCTGTTTTTTGAAACACAAATGTACATGATATTTTTTGCAAAATACATGAATTGGCATTTATTCTCTTTATATTTGCGTATAAAATAGACCGATGTACACAGAATATCAGCCCTCTCGTCTACTCGCTCCCTATATTGATAATTATTGGGAATTTAAGGGAACTCCGGAATATGGTATGCGTATCCATATTTTGCCGGATGGTTGTACCGATTTCATTTTTACGTTGGGAGAAGCAGTGAGTAAGGTAAAAGAAGAAACGCTGGTCATGCAGCCTTATCGTTCTTACTTTGTGGGTCCGATGACGAAATATTCGGAGCTTGTCACTTATGCCGAATTCGTTCATCAGTTCGGCGTTCGTTTTCTGCCTTGTGGGTTATCCGGATTTACAAAGCTGCCTTTGCATGAGTTTGCGAATTACAGAATCAGTACGAATGAAATGCAGGCGGTTTTTGACAGTACCTTTATCGAGAGGGTATGTGAGCAGAATGATGTCCGGGGACGGATTCAGGTCGTTGAAGAATATCTCCTGGCGTATCTTGCACATAACTATCAGCCTGTTGATTCCCAAGTTGCCGCAGCGGTGAATATAATCAATCAGTCCGGTGGGAAGCGTTCTGTTCGTAGTCTGATGGATGAGGTATGCCTGTGCCAGCGTCATTTTGAACGGAAGTTTAAACATAACACCGGATTCACTCCTAAAGAATATAGCCGCATTGTTAAATTCAAGAATGCAGTAGAATTACTGAGAAACACGGCCTCTGTCAACCTGCTGACTACCGCCATCGACGCAGGATATTATGACCTGGCACATTTCTCAAAAGAAATCAAAACATTGTCGGGCAATACTCCTACATCATTTCTTTCGCTCACAGTTCCGGAGGATATAACGCTGACTTATATCGAACCTTAGAACCGGATTAGTAAAAGTCGATTTTTTACAATAGAACGGACATCTGTGCCGTTATCTTTGTGGCGAAATAAAATAAATACAATAAGATTATGTCAACAAAAACTATGAAAGAGAAAGCGGCGGAGTTATTGCAGAAATGCGAAGTTGTCACCCTTGCTTCTGTGAACAAGGAAGGCTATCCCCGTCCTGTGCCAATGAGTAAAATTGCAGCAGAAGAAATTTCCACTATCTGGATGTCCACCGGAGCGGATTCATTAAAGACTATTGATTTTTTATCGAATCCGAAAGCAGGATTATGTTTTCAGGAGAAGGGGGACAGTGTGGCATTGATGGGAGAAGTGGAAGTCGTGACAGACGAGAAACTGAAGCAGGAACTTTGGCAGGACTGGTTTATCGAACACTTTCCCGGTGGTCCTACAGATCCGGGCTATGTATTGCTAAAGTTCACCGCCAATCACGCAACCTACTGGATTGAAGGTACCTTTATTCATAAAAAGCTTGACTAATCTTGATCTGGAGCGATTATAAAATTGACAGGTAACGGTACATTTGTGTACGAAAAAAGAGAAAGACATTCCCAAAGTAAGGACTGTTTTTCTCTTTTATGTTTAGGCTGGAAGACGTGGTTTTCGTCTATCTGACATTCATTTAGAATTCAAACTTTTCCAGTTTCATTTCAGCTAATTCCTGAATGATACCTACGTATTGTGCAAAATGAGCGGTTTTCTCGTGTGCTGCCAATACTTCAGCATTCTGCCATGTTTCGCAAATCATGAAAACATCACGGCGGGTACTGCTTTCAAAAGTATCATAAGCAATGCATCCTTCTTCTTTCAAAGAGCAGGCAGTCAGTTCTTTTGCTGCCTTAATCGCTTTTTCGCGGTTTGTTTCGTTTACACGAACAAAAACATTTAATCTGATCATAGTTCTTTTATTATTTATGTGATTAAAAAGAATGGTTTCATCACTGTGTTTGTGAAGAACCGAAGGCAAAGATAGTATTTTTCTGTAGCTTCCCGCAGGCTGTTTTCAAATTTTCATATAAACTTCATATAATCATAAAAAATCGGTTATATTTGCATCTGAATTCTAAAAGCAACTATTTTGGGCACCATTCTTAAATTTGTTATAGCTTAATATTAGCCTCATAAACCACAGGCTAATTTCTTTCGTTTGAGTACTTCTACTTGAACCGGTTTTTCATTTTATCAATTTTATTATTCACTGCATCGTTTTTTAAAGACGAGTGCAATTTGGTATTCAGGCTTTTAGTCAGACTCCTTATGATGATTCGAAAGCTGCGGGTACATTGAGAATGAATGGAAAATTTCGTAAGAAATAGTAAGCTGAACATAGAAAAAGAAATTAAAAGGATTGAGCAACAGCCGATTGCCCCTCTCGAGCGGATAAAGCAGATAATAGATGTCATACAGACATCACTTACTTTGCTGAAAAGGGCAGTTGCCGAATATCAATTTCAGAACCCTGAAGAAGAAATTCAGTTCTTTAAAGTCTGGAAACCGCAGATTTCCGGCTTGCTGATGTTTTATATCCGTTTATATCAGATTGAAAAGAACCGTGTCGGCAAATCCCTGTCGGCTCAATGCAAATATTTAAAGATGGAACTGGAGAATATACAGAAGTCATTTTTGAATAATAGCTTCTATGATTATTATCGTGCCGGTCAGACCGAACTTGATAACCACTATTTTATCCGTGAGAATTATGATATTCTTTCCGATGTTCATTGTCATTTGCTGGACAGGGATCCTTCTTTTACCACCTTACACGATTCAAGCGTTGCAATGATTCTGGCGAATAGTCATTTGATAGAATATGTATCAGACGAGATCGATTCGCTGTCAGACAAACTGCATCTTAAATTCACCTCCATAGTAGACAGTAAATTGCTGCAATGGACAGATAGTAAAGTTGCCTTGGTTGAATTCATCTATGCGATCTATGCGGGCAAATGCTTTAATAATGGAAATACCAGTCTGAAAGACATCGCTTTTTGTTGCGAGGTACTTTTCAATATCGAGATTGGAGACTTTTATCGTATCTTCTTGGAAATCAGGAATCGGAAGAAGAACAGGACACAATTTCTTGATAAGTTGAAGGATAAAATACAGAAGATGATGGATGAACTCGACAGATAAATTTCACGCCATCTTGTGACATCTTGTGAATTTTATAAATGGCTTATATCCAACTTTGCTTTATGGATACAACATTTACATGGGAGATAAAAGCAAAGAATTCTCCTTTATTAATTAAGAAATGCAGTCATTGCGATAGTGACCGGTTTTACTGTAGTGATAAGTTTAGAATGAATGCGCAGAAAAAGAACATCGATGTCTGGCTGATATATCGGTGTGTGAAATGCGATAATACTTGCAACATTACTTTGCTGTCACGTACCAAACCGGATTTGATAGATAAAGTCCTGTTTCATAGCTTTTCCATGAACGATCGGAAAGCAGCCTGGAAATATGCTTTTTCTGCCGAACTTGCCGGCAGGAATCATTTGAAAACGGATTATGATAGTGTAGAATATGAGGTTATGGATAACTTCTCGAAAGAAGATATAATCCGTATGTCCGATGCAATCATAAAGATTCAAATCAAATGCGAGTTTGAATTTAATTTGAAATTGTCGTCTTTATTAAGAAGGAATTTTCTTCTTTCCAGCACTCAGTTAAGGCGTCTGTTTGAACAGGGAGTGATTTCGCTTCTTTCCGGTAAAGAGCCGCAGAAATACAAAGTAAAGGACGGAGATATCCTGTTGATAGATAAAGAACATTTGCTTGTTATGATGGACTTTGTGGATAGCTTTATGGTAAAAACAGGCATTGATTGATTTTTTATTACTACATTTGTCTGATATGGAACAGGGAATTCAGAAACTAAGTACTATTATAAATTCAGAGATATGAGAAAATTGTTCTTATTAGCTATTGTTTTATGTGTATGGAGTGTCGTTGCCGATGCTCAGGAGAGTGAGGGAAGATATATTGAGGTAACCGGTTCTTCTGAAATAGAAGTTGTTCCGGATGAGATTCATCTTTTGATTCAAATAAAGGAATATTGGAAAGAGGAATTTGTGCCGAAGTCCAAGCCGGAAGATTATAAAACGAAAGTTCCGTTGGAATGGATTGAAAAAGATTTGCGTCGGGTGCTAAGTAGAGCAGGAATTTCGGATGAGGCTATTCGTGTACAGGAAATCGGAGACTATTGGCGTCAGAAAGGAAAAGAATTTCTGATAGGTAAGCAACTGGACATCCGGTTTACTGACTTCGAAAAGATAAATGCCGTTATTAAGAAGATTGATACGAAAGGTATCGAGTCCATGCGTATCGGGGAGCTGAAGCACAAGGATTTGCCGAACTATCGGAAACAAGGTAAGATAGAAGCATTGAAAGCAGCACGTGAAAAGGCATCTTATCTTGTGGAAGCTATGGGACAAAAACTGGGTGAGGTCATTCGTCTTGTCGAACCGGCTTCGAGCTATGTAAGTCCTTATTCTCTTTATCAGGCACAGAGTAATGTCAGTATGGGGACAGCTGCCACTGAGCAATATCGCGTTATTAAATTGCGGTATGAGATGACGGCGCGTTTTGCCATTGAGTAATATGGATAAGGCGAAAATGTGTACAAAGGTATTGACTACGCAAACTGGTAGGAATGCTCCATTAGTAAGTTGCTGTTGGGAGATTAAGTTCTTAGTATGGGTTATCTTTTTCTTGCTAAGAATTAAAGTTCGCATTACATAAAACTGTACCTTTGTATGCGATAGACTATTCGTCTGACTATAGTGATACTTGCGTCTGACTGTAGTTGCTCTTTCGTCTAACTATAGTCAGACGAAAAGAGAACTATAGTCAGACGAATAATTATATGCAGGCTAAGCATTAAAGAATAGTATATACAGGGCCAAATATTAGGAAAGCAAGCAATAAATATATAAACTGATAAAACAAAGCTAGTAATGAGTACATATTATGATTTATACGAAACGCCAGATGTTCAGAATACAGGAGAGAAACAACCCCTTCATGCCCGCATCGTTCCGAGTGGAACTTATTCGAAAAAAGATTTTATAGAACGCGTATCCCGTCACCAACCTTTCCCGCACAATATAATTGAAGGAGTACTTGGCGCTGTAGTTGATGAACTGGCCGAAGCCTTGGCGGATGGATACATCGTGGAACTGGGCGAACTTGGACATTTCAGCATTTCGTTGAAGTGTACCCATAAAGTGATGACTAAGAAAGAAATTCGTGCCGAGTCTATCCGTTTTGACAATGTTCATTTACGTACTTCCAAAGAATTTAAAAAGAAAATAAAGCGGGAGATAGAACTTGAACGAGTTGAGAACTCCAAAGTAAAAACTCACGATACTAAAATATCCATTGAAGACCGTCTCCAAATGTTGCAGGAATTTCTGAAGAAGAACGGAGGAATCACGCGTATAGAATATAGCAGACTGACCGGACTCCCCCGATTGAAAGCAATTGATGATTTGAATGCTTTCATCAAGGAGGGAACTCTTCGCAAGAGGGGAGCAGGAAGAACTGTCTTTTATGTGTGGAAACAGGAAGAATGATATTATAACAGAAAACCATCTTTCTTTTTGCTAACAATTTTGTATCTTTGTGTGTATATAGATAAAATAGTGAGATTATGGCAAAAATAACAATACCTTATGCAGTAGCTGATTTCATAGAAATGCGTGAACGTGGGTTCTATTATGTGGATAAGACAGACTATATTTCGAAATTAGAGGAATATAAGGCTCCTGTGTTTTTTCGTCCCCGCCGTTTTGGCAAGAGTTTGTTGGTTTCTACTTTAGCTTGCTATTATGATCGTACCAAAGCACATCGGTTTGAAGAACTGTTTGGAGGTACTTGGATTGGTAGTCATCCAACGAAAGAACATAATCAATATATGATTATTCGCTATGATTTTTCAAAAATGGTGATGGCGAATAGTATAGAGGGATTGGCGCAGAACTTCAATGATTTAAACTGCGGTCCGGTAGATCTTATGGTCGAACATAACAGAGATTTATTCGGTGATTTTCAGTTTACCACTCGTGGAGATGCTTCCAAAATGCTGGAAGAGGTGCTCAATTATGCCCGTTCCCATGGCTTTCCTAAAGTTTATATATTGATTGACGAATACGATAACTTTACCAACCAATTACTTACAGCATATAATGACCCGCTTTATGAGGAAGTGACAACCAATGATAGTTTCTTGCGTACTTTCTTTAAAGTAATAAAGGCTGGTATCGGTGAAGGCAGCATTCGTACTTGTTTTTGTACGGGGGTGTTACCTGTTACGATGGATGATTTGACTAGCGGATACAATATAGCAGAGATACTTACTTTGGAACCGGGTTTTATGAATATGCTCGGATTTACGTATGAAGAAACAGAAGTTTATTTGCGCTACGTGCTTGATAAGTATTCTACAGGACAGGACCGCTATAATGAAATTTGGCAACTGATTGTGAGTAATTATGACGGATACCGTTTCCGCCCTAATGGAGACCGGTTATTCAATGCTACCATTCTTACTTATTTTTTCAAGAAATTTGCAGCCAATGCGGGTAGTATTCCTGATGAACTGGTGGATGAAAATTTGCGAACGGATATTAATTGGATTCGTCGGCTTACTCTTTCATTAGATAATGCGAAGGCAATGCTCGATGCATTGGTTATTGATGACGAATTGTCTTATAATGTAGCTGATCTTTCCAGTAAGTTCAATAAGAAGAAGTTTTTTGATAAGGAATTTTATCCTATTAGTTTGTTCTATTTGGGAATGACAACGTTGAAAAATAGTTATCGTATGGTACTACCTAATCTGACTATGCGTAGTGTCTATATGGATTATTATAACCAATTAAACCGGATTGAAGGAAATGCACAACGCTATGTGCCTACTTATGAACGTTATGATGCCGACCGCCGTTTGGAACCCCTAGTACAAAACTACTTTGAACAATATTTGGGACAATTCCCTGCACAGGTATTTGATAAGATGAATGAAAATTTTATTCGCTGTTCTTTTTATGAACTGGTGTCGCGTTACTTAAGCAGCTGTTATACATTTGCTATAGAGCAGAATAATTCGGTAGGACGTTCGGATTTTGAAATGACAGGTATTCCCGGTACAGATTATTACACAGACGACCGTGTGGTTGAGTTTAAGTATTATCGTGCAAAAGAGGCTGAAAAAATGCTGACACTTACTGAACCGCTTGCGGAACATATAGTGCAGGTCAAGAAATACGGAGAAGATACAAAAAGAAAATTCCCTAACTATCATGTACGGACTTATGTGGTATATATTTGTGCAAACAAAGGATGGAAGTGTTGGGAAGTATAGATTCCTCAAGGACTACACTTCACGATAAAATAAAGTAATGGAAGAACTCTTTCGATTGGTACGAGATGAAAACGACATTGATAAAGCCTTGTCTATGATTTGTTCGGGCTACATACTGGAACCGTCTTATAAGAGCGAATACAATTGCAGTCTTTTGTTTCATGCCGTTTATCGGAAAAGCCTGGTATTGGTAAAAACACTGGTAGAACAAGGCGCAATCAAGCAGTATCTTTTCGAATTGCCATGAATTATTATATAAAATCATATTGAATTAGACAATCCTTAATAAATTATTGTAGTTATGTCAATGCATGCAATAGAGAGTTTGGTGGAATATTCCGTAATAACCGTAGCGACTGCTTTGCCTGTTCCGCCTTTGGCACAAAGTATTTGCCATAGTCTTTATCATCTTCAGAACCAATTAGACTGTGGGTACACGGTCTTGCGGGTTCGCGACGAATTGGAAAAGGTCGGTTATCTTTCCCTACTCTCACCAGAGCAACTGCCCGAACCGGAGCGTAGTGAGGCAATGGAGCTTGCCGCAGAGGGCGGTTTCTTGAAAGGTGGTGGCATTTATGTGGATCGTCGTTCCGGGAAATGCTGTGTCACCGCAGGATGCGTATTATGGAAAAAGCTCCTTGATATGAGTGTTATTCCGGCATCGCCCGAAGCGGAACTCCGTCTGCTCGATCCTTTGGAATTGGCTGAACAGATTGTTTCATTGGCTTCCAAGGCTCTTGCCGGAGGTGACAAACGGGGAGCCGATACGCTAGGACATTGGTATGTGTTCTTTCCGCTATTTTGCGCAATAGAGGGGTGGGATGATGCTAATGCTCCCGAACCGGAAAGAATCCAAGCGTTGCTACGGCTGCTGGATGTTCCCGAAGCGTTTGAAGTGGCAGCATCTTACGGCAATGAGCTGGATGTCGATTATGAAGAAGAGGAAATGCCTTTCCTTGTCGGTTGGGAGCAGCCATATCGCAAATGGTTAAAAGAACGAAAAAACGATGAAGGGATACAAGAAGGCGAACTTGATTCATTCCATAGAAACGTAATGTATCAATATATTCAACGTCATAATTTTGAAGAAGCGGACCGGTATGCCTCCTTGATTGCAGATGAAAATAGTCGTTTGCTTCAACGTTGCGTAGTTGGTTACGCTTGCCACCAATGGCTAAAGACGCAGGAACCGGGCACATTGCCTCCGTCATGCCTGCTCTCTCTCTTTGAGGTCAAAGAGGGGTTTGAACGCCTGAGCGGACTGCCGTTGCCGGAACAGGAACTTGCCACTTGCCGTGTTTACCTGTTGCAGACGGTTGTATTGTTGGGCGATTATCCGGCTGTCATCGAAATGCAGCAAGCCTTGTTTACGGAAGCCATCGGCAAACTGGAACAATACCCCGAAGGAGAGACAAGGCAGATGCAGCAAATCGCATTAGCCCTTAGCTACTACCAAATGCTGTACGTCAATCTTCCGGACGAATATCCCTCCAAGAAAGAATTGATGCGAAAGAGATTCCCGGGATTGATGGAACTATCCGATGTCAAGCGGATATGCGGCGAGTTACTTCCCGAAAAGCCGCAAATGGCAGATACGCTACAAGAAAACATGGAACAATGCAATGCCTTGATGCAATATCTTAACTAAAAGCGATTATGAGTTTCATCTTCAGAAAATTCAAGATGGTATTGTTGCTGCTGTTAGTGGCGGCATACTCTTACGGGCAGGCGAGAGATGCAAAGAATTTCATCATCACCCCGCAGACCGTAGTGAAGACTAATTTGCCCAAGCTGGATTCCTGCTTGTTTAAGTTGCAAGAGATATTGAGAGAACGGTTCGGGCAAAGCGCCATCATCGGAGGGAGGCGGGCAAGCGGTAATTCGGTTATCGAACTTTGGACAGATTTTGAATTGGAAGGTAAAGAACATTATATACTCAATATATCGGCAAAGAAACTTTCCATCAGAGGAGCGACGCAAAAAGCCATTCAATACGGACTGAAGACCTTGGACAAAATCTTGCAGGAGGAAACAAATAATACGGCGAACAAGCAAATAGCTCCTCGCCGTATTGAAAATGTTTCCGACAGTAATTGCCCCTGATGCCTTGTGTCTATCCCATCAATGTGATTTCTTCCACCTTGCCATCTTCGATGGTGGCATATAGGAAATGTCCGGCAAACGTATCTTCCGTGTCTTGGAAGAAGAGTTCCAATTCGTAATGGATAGAACCTTCTTCCTTTTCTTTGGTCTTTATATGAACAGATTGTAATTCGATTTGCGAGGCAAATCCCTCTTTGGATAGTGCCGGAAAGTCACAGTCCTCCCGCCATGCGTTTGCTGTTGGAAGCAATTCGTCTGCCATACGTAATTGCCAAGTTGCTTCACCTTCTTTTTCCAATTCGTTCAGATAGCCACTAATGGCTCGCAGATGTTTTCGGACAAGGGGGGCGTGCGGACAGCGGGATTCCGTTTTTTTACCGTATTGCTTCTTAACGAGTTTGACAGCCTCATTCAAGCATTCTATTTTGGTGTCGGTAGAAAGCGAGGGCATTTCCCAAAGTTGCTCGTATAACTCCAATTGTTTTTCAAACGAGCAAAAGGCAGACTTTGCTCCAATCTTTATATCCAGATAAGCGTCATAGGTTTTATATTCTTCCTTAGTCATATCTCGTTCAACGCCGTTTAGCTTGTTCTGAGTTTCATTCATGCGGGTAATAATACCATCGACTAATTTCACCAATTGACGTACTAGCTTGGGTATTCTTATTTTGTATTTCCTCGCATTTTTTTCTACACTTTGCGCATAGTATAGAATAGTGGCCATCAGGATGGAGATGTTCGTGTCGGCACGTACCAACTCGTCTGGCAGTTGTAGCATACTCACAAGATTGTATATTTCGATTTTATATGGAACGAGCCTGTTGATCTTTTCTTCGACAGACAACCCTTTATCACCCCATATCGTGTCGCACTCTCGAATGATTGTTTTGATTCTGTCGGCGTTCATCTCATCCAGACAACGTTGCTCCAACACTTCGTCCACCTTGGGCGGCAGGTGTTTCTTGAGGGATTTTATTTTTTTTTGAAGTTCGTTGACATAGATCTGCTGCTCTGACGGGAGTTGCGCATTCTTGCTTCTTGTCGTATTCTCTTTGATGACAGGCAATGTCTCGCTCGGTGTGCCCAAAGGGGCGATGGCGATATGCAAATCTACCTTCTTGCCCCAGATTGTTGCTTTATACCCTTCGGGAGTCTGATAGCCGCGAAACCATATTTGGAGGGTGCTGAGCCAAAACTCTGTATGAATTTCCAAAGTGACATCGTATAGGTCGGCAATTGACCTTGTCAAATGGAAATTCCAACTGTTTTTATCTGTCGTTTGTTCCTTTTTCATAATGCGGGTTGTGAAGTTTATTGATTTACTTTGGATAAAGTTTCCTCAGTCCATTCGCAAAATTACAAAAAGCAGAAACAATCCATCAATATAGGTAGATTAATTACGGCTTTTTCTTTGAGCTATAGTTTTACACCTCTGTTCATCCTTGACTTCGGTATTCTGATAGCTTCTCTAAATTCGTTCATTTTCTTTCTGAACCATTTAACATGCGAAACTCTGTTTATCTTGAAATCATAATTTCCCTCTGTGCTCTGTTTGAGAGAACAAACCCCACGCTTTCGGGAAAGTTGATATATCCTGAGAGTTAAATGGCAAACGTCCGTCGTTCCTCGCTATCGAAATTTGGCATTTGCCATTCTTTTAATAACACATATTAAGTCAGATAATTTGCGCCGTCTGTTTCATACGAGTATCTTTGCCTCACTATTCTGTTAAACGATAGGGGAGAATGTATCACAAGAGAAAAATAAGAGCATACATAGCATGGATGTTATTCATGACATTCATTCCCTTCTTTGTAGTGAAAACCTTTCACTATCATGGAAGTGAAGATGAAACGTCATGCTCTCATGCCGAACATTCCCGGAGTCATGCCGAGGATTGTGCGATATGTAAATACTCCCTTTCTCTCTTTACAGAACCTCAGTCGGTAGAATTTCACTGTATATTGACGCTCGTTCCTTACGAGCCGATTACTTATCAGGATAAGGTTGTCTGCAAACGAACTTATTCGCATCACCTACGCGCGCCTCCTGCCGCATAATTACATATTCATATTTTCTAGGAAGACAGGTTCATTGTAACTTGTCCTCACATTCATTTTACACATTATATAAAAGATTGTAATTGATGCGTATCGGAATTATTTCGGGCGTAATAGGGTTGTTTGTAACCTTATCCGTCCACGCACAGAAGTCCGATTCAATCAAGAGTATGCTTTTACCTGATGTTGTTGTGACCGAGTCATACCAACAGCGTCAAGCCAAGAAGTCTGCACTTACGGTTGAAGTGATAGAACAGGATTTTCTGCGCAAACATTTTACGGGAAACTTCATGCAGGCAATGGAGAACATTCCCGGAGTACAAGCTATGGATATAGGCTCCGGCTTCTCCAAACCGATGATTCGGGGGATGGGATTCAACCGGATAGCCGTACTGGAAAACGGAATCAAACAGGAAGGCCAGCAATGGGGAGCCGACCACGGACTGGAACTGGATGCCTTTAATATCGAGGCAGTCAATGTATTGAAAGGTCCTTCCTCACTGCTTTACGGCAGTGATGCCATGGGTGGAGTGATTGATATAGCCTCTCCTCCCATACCTTCTGCGAATATGCTCTTCGGCGATGTCACCCTATTGGGTAAATCCGTCAACGGAACACTGGCAGGTTCGCTGATGCTGGGACTTAAAAAGAATGCCTGGTATGCGCAAATCCGTTATTCCGAACAGCACTTCGGTGATTACCGCATCCCTACGGATACCATTGTCTACCTGACTCAGAAAATGCCTGTCTATGGGCGTAAACTGAAAAATACGGCAGGAGTGGAACGCAATATCGGCCTTTTCACCCAATATCAGCGAAAAGGCTATAAAGCAGACTATTCCATCAGTAATGTCTATCAGAAGACGGGCTTCTTTCCGGGCGCACACGGTGTCCCCGACGCATCGCGCGTAGAAGATGACGGAGACAGCCGGAATATCGAGTTGCCTTACAGCAAGGTAAATCATCTGAAAGTAACCACACATCAGCAATATGCTTGGGAGAGACTGATCCTGTCCGGTGATTTGGGATTTCAGAATAACCATCGGGAGGAATGGAGTGCTTTTCATACTCATTACGGCTTCCAGCCTGCGCCGGAGAAGGACCCGGACAAAGAACTGGCTTTCGATCTGAACACATACAGTGCTTCGGTAAAAGCCCGCTTTATTGGCTCTTCTTCATGGGAGCATACGTTAGGGTGGGATGGGCAACATCAGCAGAACGACATTTCCGGCTATTCATTCTTGTTGCCGGAGTACCATCGTTCTACTACCGGATTGCTTTGGCTTACGACGTATAAGCCTAATAACATTCTCTCTGTCAGTGGAGGCGTGCGATATGATTATGGTTATATTGGCATCTCTCCGCATGAGGACGTTTATCTGGCGGATTACCTTCGGAGGCAAGGATATGATGATGAACAAGTAGAGTCCTATAAATGGAACAGTCATGCCGTCCGAAAGCATTTCGGTGACTATTCCTTTTCTTTGGGACTGGTATGGACACCCTCCGTTCAGCACATGGTGAAAGTGAACATCGGACGTAGCTTCCGCCTCCCCGGAGCCAATGAACTGGCTGCTAACGGCGTACATCACGGCACTTTCCGTCACGAGCAGGGAGATGCTTCTCTGAAATCCGAGCAAGGATGGCAGATGGATGCTTCCTACAACCTGCGATATCACGGACTTTCCGTTTCCGTGTCTCCTTTTGTCAGTTGGTTCAGTAACTACATCTTTCTGCGTCCCACGGGCGAATGGTCGGTTCTGCCGCATGCCGGACAGATTTACCGCTACACGGGAGCCGAAGCACTGTTTGCCGGAACGGAAGCTACGATAGACATTAACTTTCTGCGTCATTTCAATTACCGTATCTCCGGAGAATACGTCTACACCTACAACTGTGACGAGCATATTCCGTTAAGTTTTTCTCCGCCGTTCGGTATGCGGAATACGTTGACATGGCAAAGAAAACACTGTATGCTTTATGCGGAGTGGCAACTGATTGCCCGTCAGAACCGTGTAGACCGTAATGAGGACCGTACACCGGGGGTCAACCTGTTTCATTTGGGTGGCTCGCTGAATATTCCGGTTGGCAGGACTAACGAGATAGAAATCACCCTGACCGCCCGTAATATCTTCAATACCAGATATTACAATCATCTTAGTTTTTACAGGAAAGTAGAAATTCCGGAACCGGGACGAAACTTCCAATTATTAATCAAAATCCCATTTAAAAAATTACTGTAATGAAAACAAAACTTTACCTCCCGATAATTAGCCTTCTGGCGATGTCTGTATTTGCATTTATTTCTTGTGACGATTCGGATAGCGATACCACCAAACCGGTGATTGAACTGAGCGAACCGGAAGAAGGGCAAGAACTGAAAATTGGCGACGAGCACGGAGTACATTTTGAAATGGATCTGTCCGACGACGTCATGTTAAAGTCTTATATGATTGAAATACATAGTAATTTCGACCACCATTCGCATGGAAAGAGCAGGGCTGCCGCTACGGACGAAGCCACTGTCGATTTCAGTTTCAACAGGTCTTATGATATCTCCGGAAAGAAAACGGCGCACATCCATCATCACGATATTATAATTCCGGCCAATGCTACTCCGGGCGATTATCATCTGATGGTTTATTGCACGGATGCCGCAGGAAACGAAACCTACATTGCGCGCAATATTGTACTGAGCACTACCGCCGAAGAGGACGATCATCATCACGATGAATAACTGAAAGAGCCTGCCTGCCATGCAAAACGGGGGGCGGGATGGAGTATCTTTTTTCTCTTATTAATCAGTGTTCGTATAATTTTCTTTAAAAGGTGTAATAGTTATTACACCTTTTGTGTTTTCAAAGCTTTACTTTTGTGAAAAATACTTTTTCACTATGATGAAGTTACCATTTATAAACCGAATTTTTCCTTCGTACAGATCAAGGATAGTAGCCGTTATCATTGGCGGTATTATTGTAGGCGGAGGAGCTTTATTTATGTATATGCTTCGGGCACATACGTATCTGGGCGATGATCCGGCAGCGTGTGTGAATTGTCACATCATGTCTCCTTATTATGCTACATGGTTTCACAGTTCACATGCACGGGATGCTACCTGTAACGATTGCCATGTTCCTCACGAGAACATTGTAAAGAAATGGACATTCAAAGGAATGGATGGTATGAAGCACGTAGCTGCATTTCTCGCCAAAAGCGAGCCACAGGTGATACAGGCCCACGAGGCCAGTTCGCAGGTGATTATGAATAACTGTATCCGTTGCCATACGCAACTGAATACGGAGTTTGTAAAAACAGGAAAGATAGATTATATGATGTCTATGGTGGGAGAAGGAAAGGCTTGCTGGGACTGTCATCGGGATGTACCTCACGGTGGTAAGAATTCGCTGTCCGCTACTCCGGCAGCTATCGTCCCTCTTCCCGAATCACCCGTACCGGAATGGCTTCGGAAGATGGTTAATAATAAGGAATAAGCATATGCATAACTACGTAATAAAATAATAAAACCGATATACAATGGAAAAGAAATTAAAATCATGGCAAGGATGGCTGTTGTTCGGAGGTTCAATGGTCGTTGTTTTTGTTTTAGGATTATGTGTTTCTGCGTTGATGGAGAGGAGGGCGGAAGTCGCCAGTATCTTTAGTAACCGCAAAACTGTCATTAAAGGTATTGAAGCACGCAACGAACTGTTTAAAGATAATTTTCCCCGCGAATATCAGACTTGGACGGAAACGGCAAAGACTGATTTTGAAAGCGAGTTTAATGGCAATGTCGCTGTTGATGCTTTGGAAAAACGTCCGGAAATGGTTATTCTGTGGGCAGGATATGCATTCTCAAAAGACTATTCCACTCCGCGCGGACATATGCATGCTATCGAGGATATCACGGCGTCACTTCGTACCGGTTCTCCTGCAGGTCCGCACGATGGTCCTCAGCCTTCTACTTGCTGGACTTGTAAGAGTCCGGATGTTCCCCGCATGATGGAAGCATTGGGAGTCGATTCTTTCTATAATAACAAATGGGCTGCCTTTGGTGATGAAATCGTGAATCCGATCGGCTGTTCCGACTGTCACGATCCGGAAACAATGAATCTTCATATCAGCCGTCCGGCATTGATTGAAGCTTTCCAGCGTCAGGGAAAAGATATCACAAAAGCTACTCCACAGGAAATGCGTTCATTGGTCTGTGCGCAGTGCCACGTAGAATATTACTTCAAGGGTGACGGTAAATATCTGACTTTCCCGTGGGATAAAGGTTTCACTGTAGAAGACATGGAAGCATATTATGATGAGGCAGGTTTCTATGATTACATTCATAAGTTAAGCCGTACTCCGATCTTGAAAGCCCAGCATCCCGACTATGAAATTGCTCAGATGGGTATTCACGGACAAAGGGGCGTTTCTTGTGCCGATTGTCATATGCCTTATAAGAGCGAAGGGGGCGTGAAATTCAGTGATCATCACATTCAGAGCCCATTGGCAATGATTGACCGCACCTGTCAGACTTGTCATCGTGAGAGTGAAGAAACATTACGTAAAAATGTGTACGAGCGTCAGCGCAAGGCAAATGAAATCCGTAACCGTCTGGAACAGGAACTGGCAAAGGCGCATATCGAAGCAAAATTTGCCTGGGATAAGGGTGCTACAGAAGATCAGATGAAAGATGTGCTTGCATTGATTCGTCAGGCACAATGGCGTTGGGACTTCGGTGTGGCATCACATGGAGGTTCTTTCCATGCACCGCAGGAGATTCAGAGAATTCTTTCTCATGGTTTGGACCGTGCTTTGCAGGCTCGTCTGGCTGTATCCAAAGTTTTAGCGAAGCATGGGTATACGGAAGACGTTCCGATGCCGGACATTTCAACGAAGGCCAAAGCGCAGAAATATATCGGTCTTGATATGGATGCTGAAAGAGCTGCTAAGGAGAAATTCCTGAAAACGACCGTTCCGGCATGGCTGGAGAAGGCAAAGGCAAACGGACGTCTGGCACAAAAGTAAAATAGGGATATATGTGGAGCAAACCGTGGAGTTATAAAGAAGGGCTGGTGATTGGTGCGGGATTACTGGTGATAGGTATTTTGCTGCAAATGGCAGTGGGAGCCATCAACTGGAGCCTGTTTGCCTGTCCGGTCAATGTGATTGTGTTAGTGGTTTATATCATTGCGCTGGTAGCCATGCACCTTCTTCGTAAACGTGTGTATCTGTTTGGATGGTTGAGCCATTATTCCGCTGCCGTTTCTTCCTTGGTATGGGTAGTCGGCATGACGGTGATCATGGGACTTATCCGGCAGGCTCCTTCCGGTCACGCTTCCAATGATATACTGGGATTTTCACAGATGATTTCGTCCTGGACTTTCGTCCTGCTTTACTTTTGGATGGTCACTGCATTGGGATTGACCATACTCCGTGCCAGCTTTCCATTCAGGATTGGCAGACTATCCTTTCTTCTCAATCACGTAGGATTGTTCGTGGCATTGATTACGGCTACTTTGGGAAATGCCGATATGCAACGCTTGAAGATGACTACCCGAATGGGAAACGCGGAATGGAGGGCTACCGATGATAAAGGAAAATTGATAGAACTTCCGTTGGCTATCGAACTGAAGGATTTTACGATTGATGAATATCCTCCGAAACTGATGCTGATTGACAATGAAACGGGGGGAGTACTCCCCGAAAAGTCTCCTGTGCATTTACTGCTTGAAGACGGAGTTTCCGAGGGCAGTCTGCTGGATTGGGACTTGTTTGTCGAGCAGTCTATTCCGATGGCTGCCTCCGTAGCTACAGAAGACACATTGAAATTTACAGATTTCCATTCGATGGGAGCGACATATGCAGCGTATCTGAAGGCCGTCAACCGAAAGAACCAACAGGCGAAAGAAGGGTGGGTGAGCTGTGGTAGTTTTCTCTTTCCTTATAAGGCATTGCGTCTCGACTCTCTGACGAGCCTGGTGATGCCGGAACGGGAACCGCAACGTTTTGCATCGGAAGTAAAAGTCTACACACAGGAAGGAACGATAACGGAAAGTACGATTGAAGTAAATCGTCCGATGGAGATAGCAGGATGGAAAATTTATCAGCTTAGTTATGATGAGTCGAAAGGTCGCTGGAGCGATATCAGCGTCTTTGAGCTGGTTCGCGACCCGTGGTTGCCTGTAGTATATGCAGGGATCATCATGATGATGCTCGGAGCAATTTGTCTGTTTGTCAATGCACAAAAGAGGAAAGAGGAGGACAAGGAATGAGTTGGGAACATTTTATATGGTTTGCGATAGCCGCATTGATTTGCTGGAGCTTGGGCGCGTTTGCTGCCTGGAAAGGAAAGAAGCCGGTATGGACCTATGGATTTACCTTGTTGGGGCTGGTCATCTTTTTCAGTTTTATCCTCGGTATGTGGATTTCTCTGGAACGTCCTCCGATGCGGACGATGGGAGAGACACGTCTGTGGTATTCTTTCTTCCTTCCATTGGCTGGTTTGATAACGTACGTGCGTTGGAAATATAAATGGATTCTTAGTTTCAGTTGCATTCTCTCACTGGTATTTATCTGTATCAATATCTTTAAACCGGAGATTCACAATAAAACGCTGATGCCTGCTTTGCAAAGTCCGTGGTTTGCCCCTCATGTCATAGTCTATATGTTTGCTTATGCGATGTTGGGAGCTGCGGTGGTCATGGCTGTTTATCTGCTTTGGTTCAAAAAGAAGGATATTGAACGGAAAGAGATGGACTTATGCGATAACCTGACTTATGTAGGCTTGGCATTTATGACATTGGGAATGCTGACGGGAGCTATCTGGGCGAAGGAAGCATGGGGGCACTACTGGGCTTGGGACCCGAAAGAGACATGGGCGGCAGCTACTTGGTTCTCCTATCTGGTATATATCCATTTCAGACTGGGCAGACCGTTGAAGAGTCGTCCGGCATTAGTCATTCTGTTAGTATCATTTGTCTTATTACAAATGTGTTGGTATGGAATCAATTATCTTCCATCGGCACAAGGAGTTAGTGTACATACTTATAACTTAAATTGAAATATCAATGAAAACATTTTATTGGTCATTCGTTCTTATGCTATTGCCAAGCATGGCATACACACAAACTACGGAGAAGGAAAATGAATTTTCGATGTCTATGCAAATCAGACCTCGTGCGGAGTATCGAAACGGTGCTTTAGTCCCTCGCAATGAAGGGCAGAAGGCTGCATCATTTATTAATAACCGTGCCCGTTTGTCACTGGACTACAAGCGTTCGGACCTTGAAATCAAGATGTCGGCACAGCATGTCGGAGTATGGGGACAAGATCCGCAGATTGACAAGAATGGTCGCTTTATCTTGAATGAGGCATGGGCAAAGCTGGATTTTGGAAAAGGCTTCTTTGCACAGTTAGGTCGTCAGACGTTAATTTATGATGATGAACGTATTTTGGGCGGACTGGACTGGAATGTGGCAGGCCGTTATCATGATGCGTTGAAACTGGGATATGCCAATAAGAATAATGAAATACATGCTATTCTGGCTTTCAACCAGAATGATGAAAAAACGGCAGGTGGTACTTATTACAATTCTTCTATTGGTCAGCCTTACAAGAATATGCAGACTGTGTGGTATCACTATAAAGCAGATAAGATTCCGTTCGGGGCTTCTTTACTGTTTATGAATTTAGGATTAGAGACAGGGAATCAGCTCACTCAAGATTCTCATACCCGCTACTTGCAAACGATGGGAACTTATCTTACATATAAAAATAGCGGATGGAACCTGGATGGCGCTTTCTACTACCAAACAGGTAAGAACAAGGATGCCGAGAGCGTTTCCGCTTTTATGGCAAGTGCTACGGCAGCTTATGCGTTCAATAAGACATGGGGAATGGTTGTAAGTTTTGATTATTTGAGCGGAAATGAAGAAGGTAGTAGTAAATTTAAGGCTTTTGACCCTCTTTATGGGACGCATCATAAATTCTATGGCAGCATGGATTATTTCTACGCTTCTGCATTCAACAAAGGATTTGCTCCCGGATTAATAGATGGTCGTCTTGGGGCTCGTTTTCGTGCATCTGCCAAGGTAGATATGGAACTCAATTATCATTATTTTGCTACTGCTACTGAAGTAGATTTTAAAGAAGATTTGAAGAAGTCACTCGGTTCGGAAGTTGACTATCAGATCAATTGGTCTGTAATGAAAGATGTGAAACTCTCTGCCGGTTATTCTTTTATGCTTGGAACGAAGACGATGGATGCTGTGAAAGGTGGAAATCATAAGAGTTGGCAAGACTGGGGATGGGTATCTGTCAATATCAACCCGAAAGTGTTTTTTACAAAATGGTAATTGAAACCTAGCTAGGATTCAGATTAAACCGTTGATAGAATATAAAAAGTGGCACAGCATTAAATTTAGGCTGTGCCACTTTCTTTTTATTATAAGTATTTCTCCAGCGCCATTTTATTCAGAATCTCGATCTTTTTTCCTTCCATTGTGATCAGTCCTTCCTTGATTATCTTATTGATTTCTTTGGATAAAGCAGGACGTGATACATTCAGATACTCGGCAAGCTGGGACTGGGTATGCATGATCTCTACTGTCAGAGAATCTTTTTTCTTATGTTCGAATAAGTAAACAATAAACCTTTCGCGTACAGTCTTGCGCGACAGAGGTTTCAAACGTGATACGGTACATATATTGCAATTTCCGGCGATGCAAAGAAAATTGTGCAATACCTGCGGGTCCTGACTGATGACTTTAAAAGTGGAATCTTTGGTTGCCATGAGTACCACGCTGTCTTCCAAAGCAGTAAAAGTAGCTGGCAACGTATTGTTTGAATTGAAAAGGTGAGGGGTGGCAAAGGTACGTGGTGCGATGATATACTCAATCATCACTTCGTTCCCCAATCCGTCAATGATATCCGTGCGTAGTTTTCCTTCCAATAACACATATAGTTTGTTGCAAGGTGTACCTTGCGTAACAACTATTTCTTTTTTATCCGCTGCATAGATAACGAAATCCAGTTTGTCCAACAGAGATTCCTTGATGTTCAGAGGTAAATCCCGAAATAAAGGGATTTGAAATAATTTTTCTTTATGTGCGTTGGTCAGTTGTATTTTTTTCATTGCATTATGTTGTTCGTATCATAGGCAAAGATATGAATTATATATGGGCAGAGAAAATCTTTTTTTATGTTTGTGCCGCCGAAAGACCGATTATGGATGAGATGAAAAGGATATCGATAAAAAGTAAAAATGGCAGAAAATGTTTGAATCAGTAATTAGGGTACACATCTCTGTAATTTATCTACATTTGCTATATGATAAATTGTCTATTTTTGCAGAGTGAAAAAGCTGATTCATGAAATTCAAAAAATAAAAGTAATAAAGTTATGGCTAAAAAAGTTCTGATTATTTCGTCCAGTCCGCGAAAGGGCGGTAATTCTGATATGCTTTGTGACGAATTTATGAAAGGTGCCCTCGAAACAGGCAATGAAGTAGAAAAGATTTTTCTGAAAGAGAAAGCAATTCATCCTTGTACGGGATGTAGTGTTTGCAGCATGTATGGCAAAACCTGCCCGCAGAAAGATGATGCAGCAGAAATTGTAGAGAAAATGATTGCGGCTGATGTCATCGTAATGGCAACACCTGTTTATTTCTATACGATGTGCGGACAGATGAAGATTATGATTGACCGTTGTTGTGCACGTTATACGGAAATAACGAATAAGGAATTTTATTTCATTATTGCAGCGGCGGAGAATGATAAGGGGATGATGGAACGTACGATTGATGGTTTCCGTGGCTTCCTTGATTGTCTGGAAAATCCGCAGGAAAAAGGAGTGATTTATGGAATAGGTGCCTGGAAGGTAGGAGAAATAAAAGATACTCCCTATATGCAGGAAGCCTATGAGATGGGAAAAATGGTGTAAACGTTCGCTTTGGGTAAATATTTCCCGTCTTATATAACAACCTTTCAGGATGGTGTCACTATGCTGAGTATATAGTGACGCTATACCTGTAGGATAGTGACACTAAAGCAGTATGATAGTGACACTATAGTAATGGGATAGTGACACTATCTTTTTGTCTGGATTTAATGAGAGAAGTTTAGTTTAACGATTCTGTTACAATAATCTTCTTTCGTTCGATTCCAGCTCCAATAAAGTCTTTTTAGCTACAAGACCACCGGCATATCCGGTTAGTTTATGATCGCTGCCAATCACCCTGTGACAAGGAATAAGTATTGAAATCGAATTTGCTCCATTCGAAGAGGCTACTGCACGGATAGCTTTAGGATTATCCAGTCTCTGTGATAATTGAGCATAAGATATCGTTGTTCCGTAGGGAATGTTTAATAATTCATTCCATACACTCTTTTGAAACTCTGTCCCGATAAGAAGCAGAGGAATATCAAACGTAGTCCTTTGACGGGAAAAATACTCATCTAGCTGACTGATCGTTTGCGTTATCACTTCAGAGTTTTCTATTGCGTACTGAGCATTTAACGCTTTTTGTATTCGTTTATCGATTGCTGCTCTGCGTTCTTCACTCACCACCCAGTCACACATACAGAGCTTGTTCTCGAAAGAACCGAGTATCAATGTCCCGCATGGAGATTGATAGTACTGTATCTGAACTGTATTTGCTTTACCTTTTGTTTCTTTCTCCATTTTGATTCTTTATTTAAAGGGTTTGATATGGATGTAAAAGTAATTATTTGTATTCAAACTACAAAATGAATAATTCGGCAATAGAAGCCTGAAACAAAATCTTTTACCCTTACAGTCGATTTAAATTGATTGATTACTTGTTCTGCCGTAGAATTATTATAATTTTGTAGCAGAACTTTTTATTTCGTATTATTTGATTAAGAACCAAACCACATGAACTATAAAATAACGACTCTTGTAGAAAATTGTGTCTATGGACGTAAATTGCAGGCAGAACATGGGCTTTCCCTCTATATTGAGACACCGGAAAACAGATTACTTTTTGATACGGGAGCTTCTGATTTATTTATCCGTAACGCCCGGTTATTGAATATTGACTTGCAAAAAGTAGATTATTTAGTATTATCTCATGGTCACAGTGACCATACGGGTGGACTACGCCATTTTCTTGAACTAAATGCCGAAGCAACGGTTGTTTGCAAACGCGAAGTGTTTTTTCCTAAATTCAAGGATGAACGTGAGAATGGAATGAAATATACACGCTCGCTTGATCTTTCTCGTTTTCGTTTTATTGATGAGTTGACTGAACTGGTTCCCGGAGTATTTCTTTTTCCCTCTGTGGATATTATAGACCGGAAGGATACACATTTTGAACGATTTTGGATTCAAAAGGAAGATGGTTCTAGAGTCCCCGATACCTTTCCGGACGAGTTAGCTATGGTACTGGTTGAGCCTGAAGGACTTTCCATTTTAAGTGCCTGTTCCCACCGGGGTATTACAAATATATTGCGGACTGTAAGAACGGCATTTCCGGAACTCCCCTGTAATTTGCTTTTAGGTGGATTTCATGTTCATAATGCAGAAGAATCCAAATATCAGGTTATTGCTGATTATTTGCACGAATATTTACCTCAAAAGATAGGTGTCTGCCATTGTACGGGAGTAGATAAATATGCTTTCTTCTATAAGGATTTTGGAGACAGAATATTTTATAACCATACAGGGAAATTGATTCAGACGGATTCTCTGTTATAATTATCTGAGACGACTAAACAAGAATATATAAAAACAAACTGGATGAATTTTAAAGACTGCATAGATTCTTATCCCTTTATATTAATGGAAGGTGCTTTAGGCGAGCGACTAAAAAGGGAGTTTGATTTGGATATCAGTGGTACTGTTGCAATGGCTGACTTAGTCTATCAGCAGAAAGGTAGACTGGCATTAGAAACGCTATGGAATGAATATATTGATATTGCATATAGGTATCAACTACCATTTCTTGCAACAACTCCAACAAGAAGGGCCAATAAAGAACGGATTTATATGGCTGGATACAATGAATCCATTATTGCAGATAATGTGGATTTTCTTCGTTCCATAAAAGAAGCAGCAAATGTAGATATGTATATCGGTGGTTTGATGGGATGTAAGGGAGATGCATACACTGGCGAAGAGGCTCTAAATCTGGAAGAGGCAATAGACTTCCATAGTTGGCAGGCCGGTTTGTTTAAATCTGCCAAAGTTGATTTTTTATATGCAGGTATTATGCCTGTATTGACGGAAGCTATCGGGATGGCAGTCGCTATGTCTGATACGGATATTCCTTATATTATCAGCTTTACGATTCAAAGAGACGGAAAACTGATAGATGGGCATACCATTGATGATGCCATACATTGCATTGATAATCATGTGTCTAACAAACCTGTGTGCTATATGACAAATTGTGTTCATCCTGATATTGTTTACGAAGCACTTTCTCATAAGTTCAATCAAACACAAACGGTAAAATCTCGCTTTTGGGGTATACAAGCAAATACTTCCCAATTGTCATATAAAGAATTGGATGGAGCAAATCATTTACATACTTCTTCGGCAGCCGATCTGAGTGAAGCTATTTTAAAGTTGAAATCTGATTGTCATCTTAAAATATTTGGTGGGTGTTGTGGAACAGACAGCAGTCACATGGAAAAAATCGCTAAAATATCGGAAGTGACTTAAACTAACTAGAAATACGGTCTTCTCATGAAACAAGGAATATAGAATAAATATATAAACATACAATAATATGAAGAAAATAATCATCTCTTTAGCGCTGGTACTGACTGCATTATCCAGCTATGCTATTACTCCTTTGTGGATGCGTGATGCACGTATCTCACCGGACGGAAAGGAAATCGTCTTTTGTTATAAAGGCGACATTTACAAAGTCCCCGTTCAAGGGGGAACCGCTACCCAATTAACAACACAAGCTTCTTATGAGGCTAATCCCGTCTGGTCGCCAGATGGTAAACAAATCGCGTTTGCCAGCGACCGGAATGGGAACTTCGATCTCTTTATCATGCCTGCCGATGGAGGAACTGCACGTCGGTTGACTTATCATTCTGCCTCGGAGATTCCTTCGGCTTTCACTCCGGATGGTAAATTTGTACTTTTCTCCGCCTCCATTCAGGACCCTGCGCAAAGTGCCCTTTTTCCTACCGGAGCCATGACGGAATTATATAAAGTTCCGGTTACCGGAGGACGTACCGAACAAGTGTTGGCTACTCCTGCCGAATGGGTATGCTTTGATAAATCGGGAAAAAACTTCCTTTATCAGGACCGTAAAGGTTTTGAAGATGAATGGAGAAAACACCATACCTCATCTATAACAAGAGACGTTTGGCTATACGATGCTTCGACCGGAAAACATACCAATCTGACCAATCGGGAAGGAGAAGACCGTAATCCGGTATATGCACCGGATGGTAATTCGGTTTATTTTCTAAGTGAGCGCAATGGCGGTTCATTTAATGTATATAACTTTGCCCTGAACACTCCGCAGGAAGTGAAAGCCATCACCACTTTCCGCACGCATCCGGTGCGTTTCTTGTCAATCAGCGATAAAGGAACTTTGTGCTATACGTATGACGGAGAACTTTATACACAAGAGCCCAATGCCCGCCCAAAGAAAGTAAATGTTGATCTTGTGCGTGATGATGAAAAAGAGATTGCCACTCTCAGATTTTCTCAGGGTGCGACTTCCGCTTCTGTGTCTCCGGATGGTAAGCAGGTGGCTTTTATTGTGCGAGGTGATGTTTTTGTGACTTCAACCGATTATGCTACGACCAAGCAAATAACAAATACTCCGGCAAAGGAAGCCGGTGTATCTTTTGCTCCCGACAACCGTACACTGGTTTACGCCAGCGAGCGGACCGGCAACTGGCAACTTTATACTGCTAAGATAGCTCGTAAAGAAGAGGCGAATTTCCCTAACGCCACTCTCATTGAAGAAGAAGTATTGCTTCCCTCCAAAACCATAGAACGTGCTTACCCGCAATACTCTCCGGATGGTAAGGAACTGGCTTTTATCGAAGACCGTAACCGGTTGATGGTACTCAATCTGAAAACCAAAAAAGTACGTCAGGTGACAGACGGTTCTACATGGTACAATACAGGAGGCGGATTCGACTACGAATGGTCGCCCGATGGCAAGTGGTTTACGCTTGAGTTTATCGGCAATCGTCATGATCCCTATTCGGATATCGGCATTGTCAGCGCGCAGGGAGGTACTATCACTAATCTGACTAACAGCGGTTATATTAGCGGCTCTCCACGTTGGGTGCTGGATGGGAATGCCATTCTGTTTCAGACCGAACGTTATGGTATGCGTGCGCATGCTTCCTGGGGATCACAACAGGATGTGATGCTGGTATTCTTGAATCAGGATGCTTACGACCGTTATCGTTTGAGTAAAGAGGATTTCGAACTGCTCAAAGAATTTGAAAAGGAGCAGAAGAAAGCAAAGGAGAAAGACGGTGATAAGAAAAAGGACGGAAGTAAGTCTAAAAAGGAAAAGGCAGACAAAGAAGGAGATAAGGAGGATACCGAAGAAGACAAGGCAGACAAGAAAGATATTGTTGTGGAACTCAGCGGTATTGAGGACCGTATTGTACGCCTGACTCCTAACTCTTCTGATTTAGGTAGTGCCATTCTTTCAAAAGATGGAGAAAATCTGTATTACTTCTCAGCTTTCGAAGAGGGGTATGACCTTTGGAAAATAAATCTTCGTGAAAAAGATACGAAGCGTCTCCATAAACTTAATTCCGGCTGGTCATCACTGATGCTGGATAAAAAAGGAGATATCTTCTTGCTGGGAAGCAGAAATATGCAGAAAATGGACGCAAAGTCAGATGCTCTGAAATCTATCAGTTATCAGGCTGAAATGAAAATGGATTTGGCAGCCGAACGTGAGGCAATGTTCGATCATGTATATAAACAACATCAAAAACGTTTCTACAATCTTAATATGCACGGAGTGGACTGGGATGCCATGACAGCTGCCTATCGTAAATTTCTGCCGCATATTGATAATAACTATGATTTTGCAGAATTACTGAGCGAATGGTTAGGTGAACTGAATGTTTCGCATACCGGAGGGCGCTATTCTCCGAGGGGCAATGGGGATGTAACCTCTAATCTGGGCTTATTGTTTGACTGGAATTATCTGGGAAAAGGTATGCAGATTGCTGAAATCGTAGAGAAAGGCCCGTTCGATCATTCCCGTACCAAAGTAAAGGCAGGGTGCATTATAGAAAAAATCAACGGGGAAGAAATAACTCCGGATAAGGACATCACTGATCTTTTGAATAATAAGGCAGGGAAAAAAACACTGGTTTCGCTGTACAACCCACAGAATAAGGAACGTTGGGAAGAAGTGGTAAAACCTGTCACAAGCGGACAGCTTAATGGCTTATTATATAAACGTTGGGTGAAACAACGTGCTGAGGATGTGGAGAAATGGTCCGGCGGTCGTTTGGGATACGTTCATATTCAATCTATGGGAGATGGCAGTTTCCGTACTGTTTACTCGGATATTCTGGGAAAATACAATAACTGTGACGGAATTGTGATCGATACCCGTTTTAACGGAGGCGGTCGTCTGCATGAAGATATTGAAATTCTTTTCAGTGGTCAGAAATATTTCACTCAGGTGGTACGCGGACGTGAAGCCTGTGATATGCCAAGTCGTCGCTGGAACAAGCCTTCTATTATGTTGCAGTGTGAAGCCAATTATTCGAATGCGCATGGCACTCCGTGGGTGTACAAGCATCAGAACATTGGAAAACTGGTAGGTATGCCTGTCCCGGGAACTATGACAAGTGTATCTTGGGAAACTTTGCAGGACCCTTCATTAGTATTTGGGATTCCTATCATCGGCTATCGCCTACCGGATGGCAGTTATCTGGAAAATACTCAGCTGGAACCTGATATCAAAGTTGCCAACAGCCCGGAGACGGTAGTGAAAGGAGAGGACACGCAACTCAAAATGGCTGTAGATGAATTGCTTAAAGAAATAGATAGCCGGAAGAAATAGACATCGTTTGTTTGTGTTAAAAGAACCGAAAAAAAGAGCTTATTGAAATGATGTGTCCAACTTATTCTTACTTTTGTGTTTGACAATAGTGTCAAACTAAGGGGAACATAGTGTAGAACATGATTAAAATAGGAATTGATGTAGGTTCAACGACGGCGAAGTTAGTTGCCGTCGATGAAAATGATAATCTATTATTTTCAAAGTACGAGAGACACAATGCGAAAGCAAAAGAGACAATTCTATCATTCTTGAAAGAGCTGTTATCTGAAATCGGAGATAAAGATATTTCCGTGAGGATAACAGGCTCTATCGGAATGGGAATTTCAGAGAAATGTTCGTTGCCGTTTGTACAGGAGGTTGTTGCGGCAGCGAAAGCGATACAAAAGGATTATTCTCATGTGACTTCTATGATAGACATCGGAGGAGAAGATGCGAAAGTCGTCTTCTTTAAGGATGCCGAAGCGACCGATTTGCGTATGAACGGCAATTGCGCAGGAGGGACGGGCGCTTTTATTGACCAGATGGCGATTATACTGGGAGTGAATATTGATGAATTGAATCAACTTGCCATGAATGCGACACAGGTATATCCTATTGCCTCCCGTTGTGGCGTTTTCTGTAAAACGGATATTCAGAATCTGATAGCTAAAAATGTAAGTCGTGAGAATATTGCGGCTTCCATCTTTCGTGCGGTAGCAGTTCAAACGGTAGTGACGCTGGCGCACGGTTGCGATATTACAACTCCCGTATTGTTTTGCGGTGGTCCGTTAACCTTCATTCCGGCACTGCGGAAAGCCTTCATTGATTATTTGTCCCTCGATGAAAAAGAGATCATACTGCCGGCCAACGGCACTTTGCTCCCTGCACTAGGTGCTGCTCTATTTCATCTTGATAAAGAGGATTACTGTAAACTGTCCCATTTGATCGATAAGATTGACACTACTTTAAACGGTAACGGTAACCTTGCTTCAACAGGGTTGGAACCTGTTTTTGCAAGTAATGAAGAATATGAAGCATGGAAAGAAAGAATATCCCGTCATAAGATGATATCTTCCGGCTTGAAAGCCGGAACACAGGATGTCTTTATCGGCATCGATTCAGGTTCTACTACGACAAAGATTGTTGTACTGGATGAAGATTCAAGGCTTCTGTATTCTTATTATAATATTAATGGCGGCAATCCGATAAAAGCTGTGGAAGAGGGGCTGAATCAGTTGAACGATGAATGTTTGAAGCAGAATGCCGTACTCAATATAAAAGGAAGCTGTTCTACCGGATATGGGGAAGACCTTATCAGGTCTGCCTTTCAGCTTCATTCGGGGATTATCGAAACGATCGCCCATTATATGGCAGCGCATTATCTGAACAAGGATGTGTCTTTTATCCTCGATATCGGCGGACAGGATATGAAGGCTATTTTTGTGAATAATGGTGTGATTGACCGGATGGAGATTAATGAAGCATGCTCTTCCGGATGTGGTTCTTTTCTTGAAACGTTTGCTAAATCTCTGGGGTATTCGGCACAAGAGTTTTCTCTGGCAGCCTGCCATTCGGAAGCACCGTGTGATTTGGGAACAAGGTGCACCGTTTTTATGAACTCAAAAGTGAAACAGGTACTCAGGGAGGGGGCAACGATCAATGATATTGCCGCCGGACTGGCATATTCCGTTGTCAAGAATTGCCTGTATAAGGTGCTGAAACTGAAAGATATATCTGTTTTGGGAAAAGATATTGTTGTGCAGGGAGGCACCATGCGCAATGATGCGGTGGTCCGTGCCATTGAACTTCTCTCGGGAGCGGAAGTGGCAAGGTGTGATACACCCGAATTGATGGGAGCATTCGGATGTGCATTATATGCGATGAAACATCAGGGGGAGTCCGTATCATTGGATGAGATTATCAATAAAGCTCAATATTCGGCACGTTCTTTATATTGCAAGGGTTGCGATAATCGTTGTCTGGTCATTCGTTACGAGTTCGAAAGCGGCAAAAGTTACTATTCGGGAAACAGGTGCGAGAAAGTTTTCACGAATGGAGAGAGCAGTAACCGGAAAGGTCTGAATGTCTATCGGCAAAAAGAAGAGCTTTTGTTTCATCGCAGCGCAGAGATTGCAGCACCCGAGCAGATTATCGGAATCCCCCGATGTCTGAATATGTACGAGGAATATCCATTCTGGCACACTCTTTTCACTTCCTGTGGCATACAAGTCTGTTTGTCTGATCCGTCCAATTTCAGAAAGTATGAGCACAATGCGCGTATGGTGATGTCGGACAATATCTGCTTTCCGGCTAAGCTGGTACATAGTCATGTTCAGGACTTGATAGAAAAGAAGGTCGACCGGATTTTTATGCCTTTTGTTATTTTCGAAAGAAAAGGGATGGAACAAAACAGTTATAATTGTCCGATTGTGACAGGTTATTCGGAGGTTATCAAAAGTGTGCAGTCCGAAGGTATATCGGTTGATTCCCCTGCAATAACTTTCAAAGACCGGAATCTGTTGTTTAAACAATGCCGTGAATATCTGAGCGGTTTGAGCGTGGACGATCGGACGATTCAGCAAGCATTCCAAAAAGCGGAAAGCGAACAGCACTCTTTTATTAATACATTGGTCGATTATAACAAAAACATATTGCAGCAGACTGGAAAGGGAGAGACTCTGACTGTCATGCTTGCCGGACGTCCTTATCATACCGATTCTCTGATACAGCACAAAGTCTCGGATATGCTTTCGGATATGGGAGTGAATGTGATAACGGATGATTTGGTGCGTCAGATGGATATACCGACGGGTGATGCGCATTTTGTTGCTCAATGGGCGTATACGAACCGTATCCTGAAGGCTGCGAAATGGTGTGCGACACAAGGAAAGAATATTCAGTTTGTAGAGATGACTTCGTTCGGATGTGGACCGGATGCTTTTCTGGTGGATGAAGTAAGGGATTTGCTGATGCGTCATAACAAATCGCTGACTTTATTGAAACTGGATGATATCAATAATATCGGTTCAATGAAGTTGAGAGTACGTTCCATGATTGAAAGCCTCAAACTTGCGAATGCGGATGGAACGGAAGGCGATGTAAAGGACTTTACGACCGTTCCTGTCTATGACAAGTCTTACCGTGACCGTAAGATACTGGTTCCTTACTTTACTCCGTTCATTTCACCTTTGATTCCTGCTATTATGAAAGTAGCCGGTTATGATGCGGAAAACCTTCCTCTCAGTGATAATGATTCAAGTGAATGGGGGCTGAAGTATGCGAATAATGAGGTCTGTTATCCGGCTACTCTGATAGTCGGCGATATTATAAAAGCACTTAAAAGCGGGAAATATGATATTTCAAAAATAGCCGTAGCCATCACCCAAACGGGAGGACAATGCCGTGCCAGCAACTATATTTCCTTGATAAAAAAGGCGTTGGTGGATGCCGGATATACGGATATTCCGGTAATCTCTATCTCTGTGGGCAGTGACATAGATAATGACCAGCCCGCGTTCAAGGTCAACTGGATGAAAGTAGTACCGATAACTTTTCATGCCGTTTTGTATAGTGATTGCATTGCTAAGTTTTATTATGCGTCTGTGGTACGTGAGAAAGAAGCAGGTGCATCGGCAAAGCTGCGTGATAAATACCTGCAACTGGCACCTGAAGTGATACTGAGAAGAAACATAAAGGGGTTGAACTCTTTGTTGCAATCGGCAATCACTGAATTTAATGAGGTGTGTAGGGCTGTAGATACTCCTAAAGTCGGAATTGTAGGAGAAATCTTCTTGAAATTCAATCCTTTCGCACAAAAAGAGATCATTGATTGGCTGATAGGCCGCAAGATAGAAGTGGTTCCGCCGATTCTGGCTGACTTTTTCATGCAGGGGTTTGTGAACAGGAAAGTCAATACGGATTCTTACATAAAAAACAGACAGTTGCCTGAGTTTATTTACGACTGGATCTACAAGTTTGTAAAGAAACAGATTGATAAAATAAATGAGACAGCAAGTAAGTTCCGTTACTTTGCCCCCTTCAATGATATCTTTGAAGAAGCGGAAGGAGCTAAAAGCGTTATTTCGCTGAATGCCCAATTCGGTGAAGGCTGGTTGTTGCCGGCTGAAATCGTGTCTTACGCCCGGCAAGGGGTGAACAATGTAGTGAGTTTGCAACCTTTTGGCTGCATAGCGAATCATATCGTATCCAGAGGAGTCGAAAAACGTATAAAAAGTTTCTATCCGGATATAAATTTGCTATCTTTAGACTTTGATAGTGGTGTGAGCGACGTAAACATAACAAACCGTATGCTTTTGTTTATTGATAATCTGAAAAATGCGACAATGAATTATGACAACAACTAATAATAATGAAGATTTGGAGAAAAAGATAATTGAGGCTGCCAAAGAACTATTTATAGAGAATGGGTTCGCAGAAACCAGTATGAGTGATATCGCTGCTAAAGTAGGTATCAACAGACCGGCACTTCACTATTATTTCCGGACGAAGGATAAGATGTTTCAGGCCGTTTTTGGTAACATCATACTTTCTTTTATTCCCAAAATACATGATATAATCATTCAGCAGGACAAACCTGTCTCCGAGAGTATCGGTGAAATTGTAGATGCTTATTATAAAGTATTCACGGAAAATCCATGTTTGCCATTGTTCATGGTGAGGGAGATGCATCGTGATATGAATCATTTAAGCGATACTATCAAGGAGTTGCGCCTGGAACAATATCTCCATAAAATCATGGATGTTTTACAGGAAGAAATGAATGACGGGAGACTGAAAACAGTTCCTTTGCCATTCGTATTCTATACTTTTTATAGTGCATTGACAGTTCCTTTCCTGACAAAGAATCTCAGTGCTTCTTTCTTTTTGGAGAAGGATGATTCTTTTGAGGATATTCTGGTTCAGTGGAAACCTTATATCGTCAGGCAGATGGAAACGTTGCTGGTAGTGAGCTAGAGAAAACTTATTTCAATACAGGTAATAATTTGTAGAGAGTCTTCCTTGTCATTATTTTCTGATTCAGGAAGCTGACGATATATCCGGTGATGCAGGCGGCGATAAGAGACCCCTCGCGAACACCTTCGATGCATTGTGAAAGCAGGAGAGAGAGTATGACTGCCAGAGTGACCAGCGTAACATCAAAACAGACTTTGAACTTTCCAAACTCTTTGTTATAACGGCGGGAGGCGTATTTTACAAAAGCCTCTGCGCTCATCATTGCTACTTTGGGTTTGAGTTCGAGTACGACTCCTATGGATTGTATCATGCATCCTGTGAGTAATAAGGCTATTGACATCCCGTAATTGTCGGGATGCAGATTACTGGTGAGCGCCATATTAAAATCAATGAATGCCGAAAAGATAAAAGAGAACGGCAATTGAAGGAGTATTTCAATGGTGTCCTGTCGGGTCCTATTTTTTCTGATGACCCAGAACTGTCCCAGGATAAGCAGCATATTGATCAGAAACGTACAAGTTCCTAATGATAAAGGGCTGTTCAGGCTTAACACATAATTGATGCTGGATATAGGTGTGGTTCCTAATGCAGAACGCACAATCAACACTATTCCGGCAGCCAGAAAATACAATCCGATAACAAATACCAAATACCTTTTAAAAACGTCTTTCATTCCCATATCTTACTATCTTATATAATCGTATTTTTCTTCATTCTATAAAGAAGAATATGCAAAGGTCCCGTTTTTTCGTCTGATATAAGTTATCCGATTCCACACAGTTTTTGTCATATCCGAAACAAATTGTATTTTTACGTCGAAAAGAAGGAGGTATAAATGGTAAAATCTCGTATTTTTGATAATAGGCAGTTGTTAAAGGAACATCCGGAAATTCCTCATTATAAAGAGGAAGTAGTCTGCTTTATGAGTGAATATAAGGACAGGAGCTATCCGGAAAACGAACGTTACTTTAATCGTGAACTTTATATGATACTCGTTCTTGAAGGTCGTTCCGAGATTTTGCTGAATGGGGAATTTATTGTGATAGAGCCTGATATGTTGCTTGTTCATGGAGCGAATTATCTCACCGATCATCTTTATTCGAGTCCGGATATTAAGTTTATCACCCTCTCCATTTCCGAGTCCATGCGGACAGATGACTCTTATCTTACCCAGATAACGGCTATTCTGTTGGCAACGATGAGGCAGAATAAGCAATATACCATACAGCTGACCGCATACGAAGCTCAAATCATTCGTAATGAACTGGAAGTGTTGATGCGTTTGCTGAATATAAAACATCAGTTTCTTTTCCGGCGAATACAGGCGGCTTGCAATGCCTTGTTTTTGGATATAGCCGATTTTCTTTCCCGTAAGACTATCATAAAAAAGGAGGTCAGTCGTAAAGACCATGTTTTACAGGAATTTCATGCGCTTGTTACCCGAAATTTCAGAGAAGAGCATTTCGTTAGTTTCTATGCGGATAAGTTGGCCATCAGTGAGCAGTACCTTGCACGTATCGTTCGTGCCGGAACGGGAAAAAGTGTGAATACGATTATTAATGAGTTACTGATCATGGAAGCCCGTACCTTGCTGAGTTCCACAAAATCTACGGTAGGGGATATTGCTTCCCGGCTTGGCTTTAGTGATGCTGCCGGTTTCTGTAAGTTTTTCAAGAGGAATATGGGGCAGACTCCTCTCAATTATCGGAAGGGATTATGGATTTAAGTGAAAATGAATGTAGGTTGATGTGATCCCATAACGAACGGATACATCAACCTACATGAAATATATAATGAACTGGTTTTGACTTATCAGCCAATGAGTGATAGGATATCTTCTACGATCTGTTCATCCGTCAGATGGTTGGCACGAAGCAGTTCCTGTATATCATAACGGTCTACAAATTCTTTTTTAGCTCCGTAGTTGAGCACTTTCATATCTGTAGCGCCATAGTAACGGGCAATCTTTTCACCGAAACCACCATCCAGAACTCCGTCTTCCAGTGTAATCACTAATTCGTGGTCGGCTTTCAGTTCGTCCATCAGTTCGCTGTCCACACCTGTGATGTAGCGGGGATTGATAAGGGTGGCATCAATGTTGGCTTTTTCTTTCAGCAGTGACAGAACCGATTGCCCTAATCCGAAGAAGGAGCCTAATGCAAGGATTGCTACTTTGGAGCCACGGTGGGCGACTTTATAACGATTGAGATTGCTATAGTCGGATTCCACCGGTTCACCGCAACTGATTACATCTGTGGCAGGTACACGGATAGCTACCGGATGCTCATTTTGGTGGATGCTCCATTCCAGCATGGCGAGATATTCCTCCTTACAGGTAGGTGCCAGATAGACCATATTGGGGATATTGCTGATAAGTGGAATATCGAAGAAACAGAGGTGAGTTACATCATTCATACCGGATAACGTCCCCCAGAATACCAACAGAACTGCCGGATTATTATTGATGCAGAGGTCTTGCGATAGCTGGTCGTAAGAACGTTGTATAAAGGTGCTGTACACTCCGTAAACCGGTTTTCCGCCATTGGCTGCGATACCGGAAGCAAGTGCCACTGCATGCTCTTCGGCAATACCGACATCTACAAACTGCTTGCCTGCTTCCTGACGACGGTCGGGAGTGAAGCCCAAAACAGCGGGGGTGCCCGAAGTAATGGTAACTACACGCTTGTCTTCTTTCATCTTTTTCAGCAGATATTGAGCGGTTACTTCACTATAATCTTCTGCGTCGTCGTTCATTTTTGATTTTCCGGTTTCTAGATCAAACGGAGTACGCCAGTGATAGGTCTCCTTGTCCTGTTCTGCAGGTTCGTAACCTTTGCCTTTTAATGTATTGATGTGGACTACTATCGGATGCTGTATATCTTTAACTTTGGAGAAAGCCTCGATCAGTGCTTCCACACAGTTGCCGTCATTCACGTACATATAGTCCAGCCCCATCGCTTTGAAGAAATTGCATTCACATTGACCGTTACTGTCGCGCAAATCTTTCAGATTTTTGTATAAGCCTCCGTGATTTTCGGCGATGGACATCTGATTGTCATTGACAATAATAATCATGTTAGTACCGAGCTCTGCTACGTAGTCCAGTCCCTCGAAGGCTTCGCCTCCGCTTAGTGAACCGTCGCCTATTACAGCGATGATATTTTCGTTGCCGCCTGTCAGGTCACGTCCTTTTGCCAGTCCGCTTGCCAAGCTGACAGAAGTAGAAGTATGACCGATCACAAAGAAATCATGTTCACTTTCCTGTGGTTCTGAGTAGCCGGATACATGATCATATTCAGCAGGATGGAGAAAAGCATCTTTGCGTCCGGTTAGCATCTTATGTACATAACTCTGATGTGACACATCATATACAATTTTATCTTTCGGCGAATTGAAAACATAGTGCAGGGCAATGGTTGCTTCTACCATTCCGAAGTTAGGGCCGAAGTGCCCACCGTGTGCACTCAGTTTTTGTAAGAGTGATGCACGGATTTCATGACTTAAATCATTCAGTTCCTGAAACGATAACTTCTTTACGTCTGCGGGAGAGTAAATATTTTCTAAATACATATCAATTTGTTTTTTTATGTTTATACCTATATTTTTATTTCACTGCAAAGATACTGACGGATTTGAAATCTGTTTGTATATGAATTACGGATTCTTTTACCTATATTACAGTTCCGCTAAAAATGGGCTTGATAAAACATAAAATACGACTTCCTCTATATCAACCATATGCTCTTTTGCAAGCTTGATTCTTTTTACCTGAATATACTGTTGTAATAGGTATCGCGCACGCGTAATCATTATATAATAGCAAAATAGGATGCTATAATAATATCTGTTCTTGTGTGATAGAAAGATGGAAACCTATAATCTGTAATTGGGGTAATTATACCCGTAATCTGTCTACAATCCCTTCACTTAATTCTTCCGACCTTTGTACTGTCGAATCACCTTGAGTATATGGAACTAATTATATAAAGAATATGGATAGAAAAGGCTTCTTGAAAAGTACGATGATAGCAACCGGAAGTTTACTGTTAGGCGGGGCGGGGATTTGTCGGTTTCTGAATGATAAAGAACCCGCAGATGGTCCGTTTCCCCGGACAATAGAAAAAATACATTGTGGAAATATGAAAAAGGTACTTGTTATAATGAGCGCGGGGACAAAACTCGGTAATACAGACCGGTTGACCGACGCTTATATTAAAGGACTCGTGGAACGGGGACATTCGGTAACCAAAGTATATCTGGGCAGTATGCGGATAGAAGGCTGCAGAGGTTGCGGCGTATGCCAGCGGCTCGCTCATCAATGTGCAGTTCGGGATGGTATGCAGGATATATATCCTTTGTTTGCAGAATGTGACACAGTGGTCATGGCTTCACCTTTGTATTTCTGGACAATCACGTCACAGTTAAAAGCTTTTATAGACAGGCTTTACGCCATCTCTGCCGACGACAAGTATCCGCAGAAAGATACGGTATTACTGATGACAGCCGGTGACGATAATGAGAACACCTTTGACCAACCCAAGCAGTATTTCCGGCTTCTGAGCCAGGCATTGGGTTGGAATGAAGTCGGAATATATTGTGCCGGCGGTTGTACCGGATGCGAAAAGCTGGCACGGCAAATAGATAAGGTACATCTTGAAAATGTCTATAAAATGGGATTGGAATTGTAAATAGCAGATTTAATATGGAACAAAAGAATCAATCAAAACTTCATTCGGGCGGTTTGCTCGTATTTATCCTCACGGTCGGTGTGTTTGGTATTATAAATACCGAAATGGGGGTAGTGGGTATCCTGCCTCTAATAGCCGAAACTTTTGATGTCTCGGTGCCGCAGGCAGGTTGGACGGTGAGTATCTTTGCACTGGTGGTAGCTGCATCGGCTCCTGTCACTCCGTTATTGTTTTTGGGAGTAAACCGGAAGAAAGTCATGTTGCTGGCATTGGGATTGTTTACACTGAGTAATATTATATCCATGCTCACTACCAATTTTACAGTACTATTGGTTGCGCGGATACTTCCCGCCTTTCTTCATCCGGTATATGTTTCGATGGCTTTTACAGTAGCGGCGGCATCAGTCAGCAAGGAAAAGGCTCCAAAGGCTGTTTCAAGGGTTTTTGTCGGTGTGTCTGCCGGTATGGTGCTGGGTGTTCCGGTGACCAGCTTTATAGCTAGTGAGGTCTCATTCTCTATGTCAATGCTGTTTTTCACAGTTGTAAATGCCTTGGTTCTTATAGCTACGATTTTGTTTATCCCCTCCATGCCGGTAAAGGAGAAAGTATCTTATGGTGCACAACTCAGCGTATTGAAGAGAACGGTGATGTGGAACTCTATCATTGCCGTCACCTTGATTAATGGAGCTATGTTCGGCTTCTTTAGTTATATGTCGGACTATCTGAAAACAGTGACGGAAGTATCATACAGTGTGATTAGTGTTGTATTATTGGTCTATGGTCTGGCTAATATTGTAGGTAACGTACTTGCCGGAAAACTATTATCGATAAATGCGCGGCGTTCAATTATTATCATGCCTTTTGCATTGCTGGTTTCCTATATATGTCTCTTTATAACAGGAGAGTGGATTACAGCTATGGTAATCATTATTTTAATTTTAGGTGTATTGGCAGGTATAGCAAGTAATAATATGCAATATATGATCGCGGAAGCTGCTCCCGAAGCTCCCGACTTTGCCAACGGAATGTTTCTGACTTCTGCCAATTTGGGGACAACGATCGGTACAGCCGTATGCGGAGCTTTCATCACGGAAATGGGCACACGCTATTCTGTATTCGGTGCATTGTTTTTCCTGATTGCCAGTATTGTGTTTGTTTATTTGAGAGTTCGTGTAGCTCATTCACAGAAACAAGTTAAAATGAATATGGCAACGGAATGATGAAAAATATATAATCCGTAATTGGGGTAATAATGTCAGTAATTCATCTACAAACACTCTCTTTATTTCACCGTATTTTTGTAATGTAGAAAGTAGACAATCAATTCATTAATAATTAAATGTAAGAGATATGAAACGAATATTATTATTAACCGTTGTATTTATTATGATGCTTGGAACCAGTTTTTCTTTCGCACAGGCTGATGCGGATAACTTTTATAAAAGTGATTGGGTAAAGGTAGAAAAGGTTTCTTTTTCTAACCAGTATAAAATGAAAGTAGCCGGCAACCTGTTTTTGCCGAAGACCATGAAAGAGGGAGAGAAATATCCTGCCATCATTGTCGGACACCCGATGGGAGCGGTCAAGGAACAGAGTGCGAATCTGTATGCTACTAAAATGGCGGAACGTGGTTTCGTTACGCTGTCCATTGATTTATCCTTCTGGGGTGGAAGTGAAGGTGAGCCGCGCAATGCTGTTTTGCCGGAGGTATATGCGGAGGATTTCAGTGCCGCAGTAGATTTTTTGGGTACACGTCCGTTCATCGACCGAAATAATATAGGTGTAATCGGAATTTGTGGCAGCGGAAGTTTCGCTATCAGTGCGGCCAAGATAGACCCTCGTCTGAAAGCGATTGCAACCATCAGCATGTACAACATGGGTACAGCCAGCCGCAACGGACTGAAACATGCGCTGACTCTGGAACAACGGAAACAAATCATGGCTGAGGCAGCAGAACAGCGCTATGCGGAATTTCTGGGCGGAGAAACTAAATATACTGGCGGCACTGTACATGAAATAACAGAAAACTCTGGTCCGATAGAACGCGAATTTTATGAGTTCTACCGCACTCAGAGGGGAGAGTTTACTCCCGAAGGAGCAACCCTGACAACTACCACACACCCTACACTTTCAAGCAACGTGAAATTCATGAATTTCTATCCTTTCGAAGATATTGAGACTATTTCGCCCCGTCCTATGCTTTTTATAACCGGAGAAAATGCCCACTCACGCGAATTTAGTGAAGATGCCTACCGACTGGCTGCCGACCCCAAAGAACTGTACATTGTACCCGGTGCAGGTCATGTAGACCTTTACGACCGTGTGGGGCTTATACCATTTGATAAATTGGAATCCTTTTTTAAGGAATATCTGAAGAAATAAGTATGAACAGGAAAAACAGATAACTATTTAAATAAAAGACAATCGAATCATGAAACAAATTAAAAATACACATTACGAAGGCGAACGTCCTTTGTTCGCATCCCACGGGCTTTATTTGGAAGAAGTAACCATTCATGCCGGTGAATCGGCACTGAAAGAGTGCAGTGATATAGAAGCGGTAAACTGTCGTTTCGAGGGAAAATATCCGTTTTGGCATAATGACGGTTTTGTAGTTAAAAATTGCCTTTTTACCGAAGGAGCACGTGCCGCACTCTGGTATTCCAGAAATCTGAAGATGAAGGATACATTAGTGGAAGCACCGAAGATGTTTCGCGAAATGGACGGAGTCGAACTCGAAAATGTACAGTTGCCCAATGCTTTGGAAACACTCTGGTATTGCCGGAATGTAGAACTGAACAATGTGAAGATAGATAAAGGAGACTATCTCTTTATACATGGGGAAGACATCCGCATCAAGAATTTTGTATTGAATGGCAATTACTCCTTCCAATATTGCAAGAACGTAGAAATCCGCCATGCTGAAATCCATTCGAAGGATGCATTTTGGAATACGGAGAATGTGACTGTATATGATTCTGTATTGGACGGTGAATATTTGGGCTGGCATTCTAAAAACTTACGTTTAGTGAATTGTAAGATCTCGGGCACGCAGCCACTTTGTTATGCACACGACCTGATAATGGAAAACTGCACAATGGCGGATGATGCCGATCTTGCTTTCGAACACAGTAGTGTGAAGGCAACGATTAAAGGCCCGGTTCACAGCGTGAAGAATCCCCGTACGGGAAACATTGTTGCCGAAAGTTTCGGGACAATCATCCTGGACGAGAACCTCAAAGCTCCGGGAAACTGCGAATTGAAACTTTGGGACGGACTGACTTGTTTTGATTGAAATATATGAAGTACAACTTCGATGAAATTGTTCCACGCAGAGGTACAAATTCCTATAAATGGGATTCTGCCGGAGATGCGGATGTATTACCAATGTGGGTAGCTGATATGGATTTCCGTACAGCTCCCTCTGTGGTGGAAGCACTGAAAAGGCGGGTGGAACATGGTATCTTCGGATATGTGCGTGTGCCCGATGCTTACTATGAGGCGATAACAAGATGGTTTGCCGGACGTCATGGCTGGCAGATTGAAAAAGAATGGATTATTTATACGACCGGAGTAGTACCGGCCCTGTCAGCTGTCATCAAGGCGCTGACAACTCCCGGTGATAAAGTAATCGTGCAGACACCTGTCTATAACTGCTTTTTCTCCTCCATCCGCAATAACGGATGCGAGGTTGTTGCAAATCCATTGATTTACATGAACGGAACGTATCAGATAGACTTTATCGATTTGGAACGGAAGGCGGCTGACCCGAGTGTAAAAGTCCTGCTATTATGCAATCCGCACAATCCTGCCGGAAGAGTCTGGACAAAGCAGGAACTGACTCGCTTGGGAGAAATCTGTCTTCGGAATAATATATGGGTAGTAGCGGACGAGATTCATTGCGAACTTGTCTTTCCGGGACACACCTATATCCCTTTTGCATCTGTCTCAGAAGAGTTTTTGATGCATTCCGTTACTTGCACCTCGCCTAGTAAAGCCTTTAATTTGGCGGGGCTTCAGATTGCCAATATTGTTTCTGCTGATACGGATATACGAATGCAAATAGACAAGGCAATCAATATCAATGAAGTCTGTGATGTAAATCCGTTTGGCGTTGAAGCCTTGATAGCTGCTTACAATGACGGGGAAGAATGGCTGGAAGAACTTAACCAATACCTGTTTGCCAACTACCATTATTTAAGGGCTTACTTTGATGAATATCTTCCCGAATTTCCGGTGCTGCCATTGGAAGGTACCTACTTAGTATGGGTAGATTGCTCGGCTTTGAAACAATCGTCGGAGGATATAGTGAAAACTCTGTTGGAGAAGGAAAAGCTTTGGGTAAACGAAGGCAATCTGTATGGAGAGGCTGGCGAAAGGTTTATCCGTATTAACATCGCGTGTCCGCGACAGCGGTTGATAGAAGGATTAAACAGATTGAGGCGGGCATTGAAATAATAAAATAATTGTCAGTTTATTAATAGGTTCCCCTTCTCACTCCCCGTAAATACAAATAAAAAGAAGTGATATGAAAAGTCAGAATCCCTCAAAGAGGAATTTGCCGGGTGTTATCATCGCTTATTTCCTCATTTATGTAGTCTGGGGCTCCACCTATTTTTTTATAGGGGTGGCTTTGAAAGATTTTTCACCTTTTCTGCTCGGAGCACTGCGGTTTACGACTGCAGGGCTGATACTTCTTGGAATCTGTTATTTACGGGGAGAACAAATCTTTAAGAAAAGCCTGGTAAAGCGTTCTGCCGTTAGCGGTATTGTTCTGTTGTTTGTAGATATGGCTGTCGTTATGCTGGCACAGCGCTATCTGACAAGTAGCCTCGTTGCTATTATAGCTTCTTCTACGGCACTTTGGATTTTACTTTTGGATGTCCCCATGTGGCGTACTAATTTCCGCAATCCCCTTACGATAGCAGGCGGAGGGATTGGCTTCGGCGGAGTAGTAATGCTTTATGCGGAGCAGCTCAATGCAGAATGGTTGCATCCGCAAAGTGAGCGTGGTATCTTGCTCCTTGTTTTCGGATGTATATCCTGGGCTTTGGGAACACTGTATGCCAAGTACCGTTCTTCCCGTGAGGAAGAAGTGAATGCTTTTGCAGGTTCTGCGTGGCAAATGCTTTTTGCCAGTGTGATGTTCTGGATTTGTGCTGTTGTGAACGGAGATGTTCGGGAAGCCGATTTGAGTACAGTTTCGGTCACAAGCTGGTTCTCCTTGCTTTATTTGATTTCTTTTGGTTCTTTACTGGCATATTCGGCGTATGTCTGGCTCTTGAAAGTACGCCCGGCGGCAGAAGTGGGTACACATGCTTATGTCAATCCTTTTATAGCAGTCCTTTTAGGAGTATCTTTTGGAAATGAGCAAGTTACCTTCGTTCAGCTTTCCGGTTTGCTGGTGATTCTGCTGGGGGTGATGTTGATTAGCCGGAAACGTAACAAAATGAAATCAACGGCAATATCCCGTTAAGCGGAATTGATTCGGCGTCATCCCCACAATCCGTTTGAACATCCGGCTAAGGTGCTGCGGATACTGGAATCCGATTTCGTAAGCAATTTGGCTCATAGTCTTGTTCGAAGACATGAGTTGTTCTTTTGCCAGTTCAATCATTTTATCCTGGATATATTCGGAGACGGTTTTACCGGTTTGTTTGCGCACCATATCGCCAAAATAGTTAGCGGAAAGGAATACTTTATCAGCGAAGTACTTGACCGATGGCAACCCTTGGTTTTGCGGGGCATCTCCTTCGAAATATTCGTTGAGCAGATGTTCGAAGCGGACAATGATGTCTTTGTTTACTCCGTTTCGTGTGTCGAACTGGCGTTCGTAAAAGCGCATACAGTAGTCGAGCAGCAATCCTATGTTGGCGCAGATTAGTCGGCGGCTGTGTTTGTCGATGGAATGTTCCAGTTCGATGGTGATTTTTTGCAGGCAGTCCATCACTGTTTGCCGCTCTTCTTCGGAAATGTGGAGTGCTTCGTTGGTTTCGTAGGAGAAGAAGGAGTATTTCTTTATTTCTTGTCCGAGCGCAGTGCCACGTATAAGGTCGGGATGAAAAAGAATACCATGCGCGTTGGGTTGAATATTTGGCAGCATTTCCAGGTCGGTGATTTGTCCGGGAGCGAAACAGACAATGGTTCCGTCTTGATAGTCGTAATATTGGCGCCCATATTTAATATCACCACATTTTACATTTTTCAAGTATAGTGCATATACTTCGTAACGAAACCACGCACGTGTGGGCCACGTAGTGGATTTGGCCAGATCGATGATGCTGACTAACGGATGTCTGGTTTCAAGCCCGAAGATTTCGTTGTAACGGTCAACGCTGTCTATTACAATCATTTCTTTAGTATTCTCTTCCATATCACAATCTGTTTTTTTAATGCGTTACAAATATAATTCTTTTCTCTTTAAAATTTTTACTCTCCCATCAAAATCCATGATTGGGGTATAAATATCCGTAAATCGTCTACATCCGGGCTGGACCATTCCCCGTAACTTTGTAACCGGTAATTTAACATTGAAAAGAGATAGTAATATGAAAAAGATTCTATTAATTCCATTGATGATGCTGACGATGATGCCGATGGCGGCTTGCGACGGCTCAAACGCTGATCCGATTCTTCCGGAACAGCCGGGACAACCGGGAAATTCCGACGGTGGAGACGAGGACGATTCTACAAACCCGACAAACCCCATTCCGGGCGGTAACGGGCGATATCTGGTACTTTACTGTTCGCGCACCGGCAGCACGGAGCGTATGGCGCAACAGATTCAGCAAACACTCGATTGCGATATCCTGGAAGTGGAACCGCAAACACCTTATGAAAGCGATTATAATGGGATGCTCAACCGTGCACAGGAAGAACTGGCTGCTATCCGTCAGGGGAATTATCCGGCGATTAAAACTTCGGTTGAAGATTTCGGCAACTATGATATCGTGTTTGTCGGCTATCCGATTTGGTACGGTAGCATGGCCACACCGATGCAGACATTCCTGCATAATCATGCTTCGAAACTTGCAGGTAAGCGTATCGCTCTTTTTGCCAGCAGTGGCAGCAGCGGCATCTCTGCATCAGTTGACGAGGCGCGGACACTTTGCTCCGGTGCCACTTTCACCGAAACATTGCTTCTGACTTCTTCGACACTTTCGCAGATGGGAAACCGGATACGGACATGGCTCGAAACACTCGGTGCGAGTCGGGAAAACAATTATCCGTCTACTTCTACGAATGTGAAGATTACAGTCGGTAACCGTACCATTACTGCTACGATGGAAGACAATGCCGCGGCGCAGGACTTTCTTTCACGTCTGCCGCTTGAAGTGACGCTGAATGATTATAATAATATCACAGAGAAAATTTTCTATCCGTCGCCTGCACTGACTACGGCAGGAGTGCCCCGTGGCTGTGCACCTGTGCCCGGTGATATTACAATCTATGTGCCGTGGAATAATGTGGCGATCTTCTGTAAAAGCGGGTCGCAAAGCAATGACTTGATAAAGATTGGGCGCATTGACGGTAACGGAATAGATGCATTGAACGTTCCGGGCAATGTGGCAGTGAAATTCGAACGACAATAAATTAGCAAAATGAAGAAGTTACTGATTATTTTTCTATTGTTTGCAGCAACCGCTTCGGCAAACGTAATCAGACCGGTCGAACCATCCGCCGCCGAGAACAATATGGTGCGGTTGTCACGCATCATAATCGATCCGGAACGGCTGGAAGAGTACAATGCTTATCTGAAAGAGGAGATCGAAGTCTCGATGCGGTTGGAACCGGGCGTATTGGTACTGTATGCCGTAGCGGAGAAAGAACGCCCCAACCACGTGACTATTCTTGAAATCTATGCCGATGAAGCGGCCTATAAGAGTCATATTGCCACACCTCATTTTAAGAAGTACAAAGAAGGTACACTTGATATGGTGCAGATGCTCGAACTGATTGATGCTACGCCACTCATTCCCGGACTGAAGATGAAGTAAATGATAGGCAGTACTATAAATCTGTAATTTTGGTTTTTATATCCGTAATTTGTATTATAAAGAGTTGGATCAGAACAGCTAACTTTGCATTATCAGAGAGTTCTTAAATAATAAACCATGGACGTCACAGTATGAGAAAATTATTTTTTATTTTTGTAACAGTCATCGGATTTCTGCAAATTCCGATGCAATCTATAAATGCACAGAGTATGAAGAAAGAAGAAGTACCTCAGAACATCAGCGCATTTCCGTTGGGAAAGGAAAATACGGGATTCAAGCAATATTTTACAGGAGAATCCTGGCTGGCACCGCTGACCGGTAATAAAGACTTGAATGTACCCATGTCCAACGTTACTTTTGAACCCGGCTGCCGAAATAACTGGCACAGCCATACGGGCGGACAAATCCTCATTGCTGTCGGGGGTGTGGGGTATTATCAGGAACGTGGCAAAGCGGCACGCCGCCTGCTCCCCGGTGATGTGGTTGAAATAGCACCGGACATAGAACATTGGCACGGTGCCGCCCCCGATAGTTGGTTTTCGCATCTGGCTATCGGCTGCAATCCGCAGACCAACAAGAATATTTGGCTGGAACAGGTAGACGACCAGCAGTATGCCGAAGCTACGAAAGATAACGGAGGAACCGGATTAAGCGCCACCGACCCCGAACTGGATGCAATATTCGGCAATTTCACAAAGGAGGTGCAGCAATACGGCAACCTGGATACTAAAACCCGGCTCATGGTAACATTGGCATCCAATATTGCCTCACAGGCACAGACCGAATACCGGATGATGCTTGAAAGCGCTCTCAATGCAGGTATTACTCCGATAGAAATAAAGGAAATCCTTTACCAGGCAGTAGCCTATGCAGGCATGGCTAAAGTGATGGACTTTGTCGGCATCACTAATGAGGCGCTGCTTGCCCACGGTGTACGTCTTCCTTTAGAGGGACAAGCGGTCGTTTCTGCCGAAACCCGTTTCGACAAAGGACTGGCGTTGCAGAAATCCATTTTCGGCGAACGGATCGACCAAATGCATAAAAATGCTCCCGAAAACCAAAAGCATATCCAGCGTTATCTCTCCGCCAACTGCTTCGGAGACTACCAGACACGCGGTGGACTGGACGTGAAGACACGGGAACTACTGACGTTCTCCATCCTTGTTTCCTTGGGAGGCTGTGAATCACAGGTGAAAGGGCACATACAGGGAAATGTCAATGTAGGTAATAATAAAGATACTTTGCTGGCTGTCGTGACGCAGCTTTTGCCTTACATCGGCTATCCACGTACTCTCAACGCTATAGCCTGCCTGAATGAAGTGATTCCGGAAAAATAACAAAGACGTTCATATTCCCGGAAAGCAGGCGGTTAAAATCTGTTTGGGACTTGACAAATGCTTTTTTATGTTGTATATTTGTAGTTCGGGAAAGTATGAAACCAATGAATAATGAATGAAAAAATAGATAAAATATGAGTGTAAAACGAATGATAAATGGTATAATATTAGGACTAATATAACATATTTCTTTAGCTCGTTCTAGAGATCAGAAGGATAAATATAGAGCAAAGGTTGCAAACTTTATGGAGTTTGCAACCTTTTTTGTTGCATAATTTTAATTCATTTCCCATGATTTTTTATTTTTGAGTTTATAATAAACGAAGGGGACGTTTATAATAAACGGTCACAGAATTTATAATAAACGTGATCTATGTTTATGTAGTAACTTGTTCCCTTTTTTCGTATCTTCTTTCCTTGAAGAACAGAAATCCACGTACTTATGGTAATAATAGCTGATGTTATGCTTAAGTAATTTTTCTATGCATATCTCCCGTTTGTCGGGAACTTCGTAGAGCAGGATAATAAAACCGTTGTCGGATAACCGATTCACTGTAAGATTTGTTATCCTTACAAAGGACTCACTTATTAAAGAGAAGAAATTATGGATATCATTGACCGTTTGAAAGGCCTTCGCCGCAATCTTCCTATCGGAATACAGAGTTTTGAAAGACTTCGTCGTGACGGTTATTTATATGTTGATAAAACAGCATTTGTCTACGAACTAGCCTCCACGGGCAATCCGTATTTCCTGAGTCGCCCGCGTCGTTTTGGCAAAAGTTTGTTGCTTTCCACACTGGAAGCGTATTTTTGTGGAAAGAAAGAACTTTTTGAAGGACTAGCCATCGAGCAGTATGAAACTGAATGGAACGAGCATGCTGTACTGCATCTTAATTTCAATTTTAATGCTGAGGATTACTCTGATATTGAAGGACTGAAAAATGGACTTGAATTGTAACTATGTAGTTGGGAGGGCTGATGGATGCCGCATGGTGAAAATAGGCGCGGAGTTCAGCAAGGAAGAACGCAACGTGAGTCGCTGGCTGGTGGAGGAAGGATAAATATGATGTATGTTCCATTTTTAATAATTGCATTGGCCTCGATGAGTATAAATTCCATCAAATAGAGAAAAAAGTGCATAGAATAATGAAATAATATGCAGCTTTCGGACATATTTCTGCATCTAAATAATCATTATATGCATTATAACAAGCAATGGTAAGCGTCTTTCCTTTAAATGAAACCCTGCCTTGGTTTTAAACCAACGGACCGTTGGTCGGTGAGGGAGCGTTCATTTCTTTAAAAGAATGGAGTAAAACCTCTTTTTGAGTGCTACTTTGTGCTGGAAACCTCTTTTTTATGGATAAGTTTAAACTGTTAATATGAAATCCATTTTTCGTATCTACTGTTCTTCGTGAATGAAATTATGACCGGACTGCATCTTATTGCTGCATCATGACCCTTATTGTTTTTCTTTCGATAATTGCTGATGGAAATTGCAGCCGATTTTATTTTTGTACCTCTGCTTTCACTGCATATTCTGTGTTATTAGCTTGTATGATGTTCATTATCTCATCTATAGGTCTATTTTTAATATTCCTAAGAAACAAAATAGATGTTAATTCGCCTCTTGCTCCGTGAACTAATAATTCATATTGTATGTTGTTTAAAGTGAATAACGAAATAAATGATGAACTAAAAAGTTAGGCATGAGCAAATAAAACATTTCTAATGATTTAGCAAATGAAACATTACAATTTAAAACGTATGATTATGAAGAAATCTATTATTCTATTAGCTATGGTATTGGGCGCATTTACAGCAAAAGCCCAATCTGTTGTAGAAGGTACAAAGTTTGCAGATAATTGGTCTGTAGAAGTAAATGCAGGTGCAATCACTCCTCTCACTCACAGCGCTTTCTTTAAGAATGCACGTCCGGCTTTCGGAGTTGGTCTTTCCAAACAGTTGACTCCTGTCTTCGGTTTAGGATTTCAGGGTATGGGGTATATCAATACCACTCCAAGTAAAACAGCTTTTGATGCCTCAGATGTCAGCCTGTTGGGTAAAGTGAATCTGATGAACCTGTTTGCTGGTTACAACGGCACTCCTCGTTTGTTTGAAGTGGAGGCAGTAGCCGGTGCGGGATGGTTACATTATTATGTGAATGGTGATGGCGACCAGAACTCATGGTCAACCCGTTTCGGATTGAATCTGAACTTTAATCTAGGCGAAAGCAAGGCCTGGACATTGGGACTGAAACCTGCCATCGTATATGATATGCAAGGGGACTTTAATCAGGCAAAGAGCCGTTTCAATGCCAATAATGCAGCATTTGAACTGACTGCCGGACTGACTTATCACTTCAAGAGCAGTACAGGAAACCGTTACTTCACCGAAGTAAGAGTTTACAATCAGGGTGAAATCGACGATTTGAATGCTTCTATCAATGCTCTCCGCGGACAAGTGAACAATAAGGACGGCGAACTCAACAGCGCCAACCAAAAAATCAGCGGATTGCAGCAAGAACTGGAAGAATGCCGTACCAAGGTCGTTCCGGTGGAGACTGTAGTGAAAACTGCCCGTGTTCCTGAATCTATCATTACTTTCAGACAGGGTAAATCATCGGTTGATGCTTCACAGTTGCCGAATGTGGAACGCGTAGCTTCTTATCTGAAGAAATATGCTGATGCAAAAGTAGTCATCAAGGGGTATGCTTCTCCGGAAGGTAGTGCTGAAGTCAATGCAAGAATTGCCGCTGCACGTGCGGAAGCCGTAAAGACTATTCTGGTCAATAAATACAAGATCAATGCTTCTCGTATCACTGCCGAAGGTCAGGGCGTAGGTGACATGTTTACCGAACCGGATTGGAATCGTGTAAGTATATGTACGATTGAAGACTAAAAACAAGAGATGTAAATAGAATGGTGAGGGCTGCTCCGTAAAAGGGCAGCCCTTGCTGTATATATTCATTTATGCCCTTCTGTTTGTGAATAAGTAATAGTAATATCTGTCGTCCAGACAGGAGGTGATAGCAGAAAATCGGGCAAAGTCATTGTTTGTCTGTCTAAAGTGACTACTTTTGGCAAACCATACTATTAAGGTATGGCCGAAGATGATGAAAGAGCAGAATATACCCCAAGACAGTTTGATAGCCGGCTATCTTCCGGCAGATTATTGCGATTCTTTTTCAAGGAACGTAGTCAGTGAAAAAGCAATCACTTCCGACGAGTTCTTTGATATGGCTTTTAATCACTCTCCGGGCTGGGTGAATGGGTTGATGAAGTTAAGGAATGCGATAGTCAAACCGTTAGGTCTGGAAGTTGGTATGCGCTTTGCCGATACGATATGTGAGCAGAATGCACAGGAAGTTGTTTTCGGTATGCCCGATAAACACCTGACGTTTCATGCTTCATTATGGTGTGGAGAGAAGGAGCCCGGCGGGCAGACGTTTACAATCACGACCGTTGTAAAGTTCAATAACCGACTGGGCCGGTTGTACTTCTTCTTTATTCGTCCTTTTCATAAAGTCATCATCCGTTCTATGCTGAAAAGGGTAGCAAAACGATTGAAATAAAACAGCTTATGGATATAAATGATATCATAGACTCTATTTACAAGTTGCCGGATGCCTCAAAGGAGGCTTTACTGAGTGATGCTCCCGAAGTAGCCTATCCTAAAGGCTTCCATCTGTTCCGGGCAAATCATAAAAACTCTAAGTTCTATCTGATGAAGAAAGGGATGCTGCATGCCTATACCTATCAGTCGGATAAGAAGGTTACCTTCTGGTTCGGGAAAGAAGGGGATGCAATCTTCCCTCTGCAAACTCTTCATGATAATCGGGCAGGATATGAGAATATTGAACTTTTGGAAGACAGTGTCCTGTATGAACTCAGTGTCGATAAATTGCACAATCTCTATCTGGAAGATATACATATAGCCAACTGGGGACGGAAGTTTTCCGAGAGAGAATGCATCAAATCGGAAAAGTTGTTTATATCAAGGCAATTCAAAACTTCATTGGAGAGGTATCAGGAACTGATATCCGAATATCCCGATATACTTCAACGTGTGCCATTGGGTATTATAGCTTCCTATTTAGGCATCTCACAGGTCAATCTAAGCAGAATCCGTGCGAAGATAAGATGATTTTTTAAACTTTGTAAAATCCCTTTTTTACAAATGTAAAATGAAGGGCGCCGGAAATTCATGACCTTTGCAATCAAAAAAAAGAAGTGTTATGAATTGGATTCTTTTGATTTTGGCAGGATGCCTTGAATTGGTCTTTACTTTCTGTCTGGGAAAAATAAACAGAGTAGTAGGAGCAGAGAAATATATGTGGTCATTCGGACTGCTGATATCCCTGTGTGTCAGTATGCTCCTTCTGATAAGGGTTACCAAAGCATTGCCCGTTGGTACGGCTTATGCTATATGGACCGGTATCGGTGCCGCCGGTACGGTGCTGATCGGTATCTTTTTCTTTAAAGAGCCGGCAAGCTGGGGCAGAATTTTCTTCATCTTCACATTGATTTGCTCCATTGTAGGTCTGAAATTGGTATCACATTGATACCTTATGGTATCATAAAAAAATAATTATCGATTATAATTTGGTAGTTATGAAAACAAAGCCCATATTTGCACCCCAAAAATAGGGACAGGCATAGAAAATCCTCATCGGAGGGTGCTATAATAGATAATTATAGTGCTGGATAAGATGAATGGTGTGAATCATTCAGCTTGTCCGGCACTTTTTTATTTTGTAACAAGTAAGATAAGAGGAGTAAGTATTGAAAAACTATGAAGGAGTTAAATTTGACACAAGGGAGTGTTCCGAAAGTATTACTGCAATTTGCGGTTCCTTTTCTGATTGCCAATGTGCTTCAGGCACTTTATGGCGGGGCCGACCTTTTTGTGGTGGGACAATACGATGATTCTGCAAGTGTGGCGGCTGTAGCCATCGGCAGTCAGGTGATGCAGACAATCACGGGGATTATTCTTGGCATTACGACAGGAACAACCGTTTTGATTGCCATCGCTACCGGAGCAAAGGATGACAAGAAAGTAGCTTTCACCATCGGTTCGTCTGTATGGTTGTTTTCAATAATCGGGGTGCTGCTTACTTTGGTCATGGTGGTTTTTCATGGTCGGATAGCAGAGTTAATGCATACGCCGATAGAGGCGATGGCGGATACGAAAAGTTACATCCTTGTATGTTCGGCCGGGATATTGTTTATAGTAGGATATAACGTCGTATGCGGTATTTTGCGCGGGTTGGGAGACTCCAAGACGCCGCTTTATTTTGTAGCGCTGGCGTGTGTGATTAATATTGTACTCGATTTTATACTGGTAGGATATTTCCATTTGGGAGCCACAGGAGCGGCAGTTGCCACCATAACGGCGCAGGGAGTCAGCTTCATGATCTCTCTTTGGTTCTTATATCGGCACGGATTTCATTTTGAGTTTACCCGGAAAGATATCCGGCTGAACCGGAACCTGGCCAAGAAAGTCATGACATTGGGAGCGCCTATTGCGTTGCAGGATGCGCTGATCAATATCTCGTTTCTGATCATCACCGTTATAGTCAATCAGATGGGAGTGATCGCATCGGCTTCTTTGGGTGTCGTAGAGAAAATTATAGTGTTTGCCATGCTGCCTCCGATGGCAATCTCATCGGCAGTAGCGACGATGACGGCACAGAACTACGGAGCCGGACTTATACAACGGATGAACCGCTGTCTGGCTTCGGGGATAGGAATTGCATTTGTTTTCGGTGTATCGGTTTGTGTGTATTCACAATTCCTGCCGGAAACGCTTACCGCGTTCTTTACCAAAGATGCGGCGGTGGTATCAATGGCGGCGGAGTATCTGCGGGGATATAGTATCGACTGTATCGTTGTAAGTTTTGTGTTCTGTATAAACTCTTACTTCAGCGGACAGGGAAATTCATTGTTCCCGATGATTCACAGTCTGATAGCGACTTTCCTGTTCCGGATTCCGTTGTCGTACTGGTTTAGTCAGATAGACAGTTCTTCCTTGTTTATCATGGGCTTTGCACCACCTCTTTCAACAGTGGTTTCATTGTTGATCTGTATCTGGTATTTAAGATATACCCGGAAGAAAGTTTATTTGAAAGGCACCATGATGCCTGCTATGTCGAATTAGGTGTTTTAAGTGGATATATTAACTAAAATCAATTTGTATGGAAGCTTATTTGAAGAAACTCTGTTTTGAGTATCAGGTTGAAGAAAAGGAAGTGAAAGAGCTGTTGGCTCGCATGGAAAGAGTGTATCTGGATAAAGGAGAAACGATTGCTTCTGCTACAATGCCCGAGCAGAGCTTGTACATTATCGTTTCCGGTATCCTGCATACATTTACTACCCAGCAGGGAGAGGACAAAACCGTCAGATTCCTGTCCGAAGGTGACGCTATATTGTGCTACAATACAAGTAAGCATTCTGTCAAAACACTGACAAGGTGTGTGGCCTATTACATCAGCGAAGATGAGATCGAGGAATTGTGTGCAACGTCCATCACGTTTTCCAATCTGATTCGTCAGATGATGGAATATCAGTTTTACCTTAAAGAGGAAATGAGTGTGAATGCACGTAAACTGACGATCAGGGAAAGATACCTTTCTTTATTATCAGAAATTCCCGATATTCTGTACAGAGTCCCTTTGAAGTACATTACTTATTATTTAGGGGCCGATGTGACAAGTCTGGGATATCTGGCCGGAAGCTGTAAATAAGAAATGTCTCATTCTCTATATTTGAAGATATTCCTTGTTGAATAGTCTATTCTTACCCCGGTGCTTCTCAAAACCGGAAAGTCTTTGGATCATTTGATAAGGAATATTATTTTTGTAATTGAAATGAAAAATCTGATTCCCCGATATACTTTCTATAAGAATAAGTATGGAAGTGAACTTTTGATAGATGTCGTCGAACTGAAATACGTAAAGAAGTTCCTCTCTCAGAGTTCTGTCCACACGCTGACTTACTATGATATCACGTTTGTCACAGAAGGGGAGGGCAAGTTTTCGATAGATAATCAGACTAACGAGGCGGCTTCCCGTGATGTGTTTTTCTCTAAACCGGGAGAGATTCGGAACTGGGATACCCGCCACATAGTCAATGGTTATGCTTTGATCTTTGAAGATGAGTTTTTATCTTCTCTTTTTAAGGATTCTCTCTTTGTGCAGCATCTTTCATTCTTCCAGTCGGGAAAGACATCATCCAAATTACAGTTGCCGGATGAACTTTATATGCGTATCCTTCAGATATTGCACAATATTAAAACGGAGATTGATTCGTACAGACAGAATGATGTGTATGTATTAAGGGCATTACTTTATGAAGTCCTGATGTTGTTGGACCGGGAATATAAGAAAGTGAATATGGAAGAAGAAACTACATCCAAAGAGGTTGGTAATATCCATATTGACAAATTTATGAAGTTGGTTGAGAGCCATCTGAAAGAGCAGCATTCTGTTCAATATTATGCGGATAAACTTTGTATTACCCCGAATTATCTGAATGAGATTGTAACCTCTACAAAAGGGATTAGTGCGAAGCAATATATCCGGAATAAAGTAATGGATGAGGCTAAGAGACTGCTTACTTATACAGATTTCCCTATATCGGATATTGCGTTTGAACTTCATTTCTCAACTGTCTCTTATTTTATCCGTAGCTTCCGGCAATATACTGGAACAACGCCATTACTTTATCGAAGAACGCATAAACCGTAAAAAGTGATATTTCTCCCTTTCTTTCTGTTGCACTGATTGTCTTCTATATCCCTACTTTCGCATCAGATAATAACCAATTAAAATTATTGAACGATGAGAGATGCGGAAAAAACAGTAGGGAACATGATTGATAAGCTGAAAACGGCCTTTATCGGTTCCATAGACAGTGAAGGATTTCCTAATATGAAAGCTATGTTACAACCCCGAAAGAGGGAAGGGATAAAGACGATTTATCTGACTACAAATACTTCGTCAATGCGTGTGGCCCAATATCGTGAGAACAATCATGCCTGTATTTACTTTTGTGATACGCGGTTCTTTAGAGGGGTGATGCTGCGCGGTACTATGGAAGTGCTGACCGATCCTGCCAGTAAAGAGATGATATGGCAGGAAGGGGATACGATGTACTATCCCGAAGGAGTGACGGACCCCGATTATTGTGTTTTAAAATTTACAGCGATTTCCGGAAGGTTTTACAGTAACTTTAAGTCGGAAAGTTTCGCTGTTGAATAGAATCAGTAATAATGGTTGAACAACCCGTAATTTATCTACTGTCAGATGTATGTTTCTTCCTTAATTTTGTACTGTAATAAAATCAATTCAACTATTGATCTTGTTATTGATAAGTATGGAGGTATTGAGTTTAATAATTAAAATAGTGCATTTATGGAAACAGTAAGATTGAACAACGGTGTTGAAATGCCGATTTTAGGCTATGGTGTATATCAGGTAACTCCTGAAGAGTGTGAGCGCTGTGTGCTGGATGCTATTAGTGTCGGTTATCGTTCTATTGATACTGCACAGGCATATTATAATGAAGAAGGAGTGGGTAATGCAGTCAGGAAATGCGGTGTACCACGTGAAGAACTGTTTATCACAACGAAAGTATGGATTTCGAACGGTGGATACGAAAAAGCAAAAGCTTCTATTGACGAATCCTTGCGTAAGCTCCAAAGTGATTATGTTGATTTGTTGCTTATTCATCAGCCTTTCAATGATTACTATGGTACATACCGTGCCATGGAAGAGGCTTACAAGGCCGGAAAAGCTCGTGCCATTGGTGTCAGCAATTTCTATCCGGACCGTTTCATTGATCTGGCAGAATTTTGTGAGATTAAACCGGCGGTGAATCAAGTTGAAACACACGTCTTCAACCAGCAAGTGAAACCGCAGGAGATTATGAAGAAATACGATACGAAGGTCATGTCATGGGGGCCATTTGCAGAAGGACGCAATAATTTCTTCTCTAATGAAGTATTGAAAGCAATCGGAGAACAGTATGGAAAATCGGTTGCACAGGTAGCTCTGCGCTTTCTTATTCAGCGTGATATCATCGTTATCCCGAAATCGACTCGCAAGGAACGCATGATAGAAAACTTCGATGTATTTGACTTCACCTTGTCCGTAAAGGATATGGAAGAGATTGCCGGACTCGATAAAAAAGAAAGTCTGTTCTTCTCCCATTATGACCCTGAAATGGTTAACTTTCTGATTAATTTATAATAGAGGGAATATGTAGGCGGAAGATGTTTAGAAAAGAATCGTCAGGAAAGATTAATCTCTTCTGACGATTCGGAATATTGGAACGTAGCGAAAAATGGAACTTTATTATCCCGATGTTCTCCGTATGTTTTGTCTATTTGGGTATGAGGCTATTTTTATATCTAATGTTAGTTATCCGGTAATTGTTAAACTTAACCTTGCTTTTATTACTCCGGACAGAATCCGTTTTTATAAAACAGATAACTTTTTTCTATTGCTTCGGCTGTATCAGCTTCTAATGCATATAGTATTTCCCTGCAAAATTCCAGTTGTCCGGTTCCGTTAGCGGTTATGATCTTTCCATCTCTTACAGCTTGCTGATCAACGTAGTTCGAATCACCTGTATATCTCTCTCCGACATGTTGTTTCAGATAATCGATTGTATTACTCGTATGCTTTACGTTATTGAGAAATCCATGCATAGCAAGGAAAACGGAAGCATTGCATATTCCGCCAACCACTTTCTTATCTTTGATAGCTTTTTCTACCAGCGGGACTATTAATTCAGCTTCTGGTGAAAACCAGCTCATGCCGCCAATTAATATCAGACCTGCATAATCTTCCGGCATATCTTTCAAATCATAATCAGGCAATACTCTGAATCCCCCTATTGAAGAGACAGGCTCTTTGGTTATAGACAAGGTTTTCACTTTATAAGGAACAGGACTTCCGGGCATAACACCCTGATTTAGACAGGCAGCTATAAATGCGCCTTCCCAGTCGGCGAACTCATTTAATAATACAAAAATTACTTCTTTCATATATCATTCTATTTTCTTTATGTATGCAAAGGTGCTATTTAAAATTGAATAACCCAGATGATGCAGTGAATTATTATCTTTTTTATATATGACTTTATAGGTCTGATGTCCGATGGCGGGTAACAGAATGTTTAAGATATCCGTCAGTCTTAGTCGTAGACTGTAGCTGTTAGCGATCTTGGTTTCGTGTAATGCATAAAAAAAAAGTCTTTGATTATCAATGTAATCAAAGACTTTTTTACTTTCTTAAGAAGCGGTGCGTACGGGACTCGAACCCGTGACCCCATGCGTGACAGGCATGTATTCTAACCAACTGAACTAACGCACCAAATATTAAAGACTAATTCATTTTATTTCTCTTTGCTTCTTACTTAAAAGAAGCGGTCCGGACGGGACTCGAACCCGCGACCCCATGCGTGACAGGCATGTATTCTAACCAACTGAACTACCGAACCAGAATTTCATTTTGTTAATCTGCATCTCTCTCGATTGCGGGTGCAAAGGTAGTTGTTTTTTGTAAATCTGCAAATGTTTTGATGAAACTTTTTTCCAATAAAAAGCAAGAAAAAAGCTTAGTGTCTCATTTTGAGTACTTTTATAATGAAAAAAAATATTAGTTTTTTCTTCAGTCAGGATGGTGACACTATCCGGTCGTCATAGTGACACTATCACGATGGGATAGTGTCATTATCCGGAGGCGATAGTGTCACTATCCTGAAGTTTGTCATCTTCTTCTTTGGAAATAGTCTTGGATATCTTTCTATCTGTAAGAAATCACCGTTTTTATATCAACTTTCTGCTTGAATAATTCGTAGTTTTGCAATAAATCGTTATTTTTGCGCACTAAAATTAGATAGGTGGAAGAATTTCCGCCCGGAATAGTAAATTAGTAAAAAGAATGATGACTACAGCCAAACTGTTATTGCACTGTCCCGACAAACCGGGAATCCTCGCGGAAGTGACAGACTTTATTACGGTAAACAAAGGAAATATTATCTATCTGGATCAGTATGTAGACCATGTGGAGAACATCTTCTTCATGCGTATAGAATGGGAATTGAAAGATTTTCTGGTTCCGCAGGAAAAGATTGAAGATTATTTCAGAACGCTATATGGGCAGAAGTATGAAATGGATTTCCGTCTTTATTTCTCGGATGTGAAACCGCGTATGGCTATATTCGTTTCTAAAATGTCTCATTGCCTGTTCGATATGTTGGCTCGCTACACGGCAGGAGAGTGGAACGTGGAGATACCTCTTATTATAAGCAACCATCCGGACTTGCAGCACGTGGCAGAGCGTTTCGGTATTCCTTTCTATTTGTTCCCCATCACCAAGGAGACCAAAGAAGAACAGGAACGCAAAGAAATGGAATTGCTTGCCAAACATAAAATTACATTCATCGTGTTGGCACGTTATATGCAAGTGATTTCCGAACAGATGATCAATGCGTATCCGAATAAGATTATCAACATCCATCATTCCTTCCTACCGGCATTTGTGGGGGCAAAACCTTATCATGCCGCATTCCAGCGTGGAGTGAAAATTATCGGTGCGACCAGCCATTATGTGACGACTGAGCTGGATGCAGGTCCGATCATCGAGCAGGATGTAGTACGCATTACACATAAGGACTCTATAGAAGATCTTGTAAATAAAGGAAAGGACCTGGAAAAAATTGTTCTTTCGCGTGCGGTACAAAAGCATATCGAACGTAAGATTTTGGCTTATAAAAATAAAACAGTAATATTTAGCTGATGAAAGTAGCAGTTGTAAAATACAATGCCGGGAATATCCGTTCTGTGGACTATGCTCTGAAGCGGTTGGGAGTAGAAGCAGTGATTACTGCCGATAAAGAAATACTTCAATCTGCCGATAAAGTGATTTTCCCCGGAGTAGGAGAGGCGGGAACTACCATGAATCACCTGAAAGCAACAGGGCTCGACGAGCTGATCAAGAATCTGCGTCAGCCTGTGTTCGGAATTTGCCTCGGTATGCAGCTGATGTGCCGACATTCTGAAGAAGGTGAGGTGGACTGCCTGAATATCTTTGATGTAGACGTGAAACGTTTTGTTCCGCAGAAGCATGAAGATAAAGTGCCGCATATGGGCTGGAATACGATTGGTAAGACAAACAGCAAACTGTTCGAAGGATTCACCGAAGAAGAGTTTGTCTACTTTGTACACAGTTTCTATGTGCCGGTTTGTGACTTTACTGCTGCTGAAACCGATTATATCCATCCGTTCAGCGCGGCATTGCATAAAGATAACTTTTATGCCACCCAGTTCCATCCGGAGAAAAGCGGGAAGACAGGTGAAAGGGTTCTGAGGAACTTTCTGGATCTCTAATAAACGTTGCAACAGTTTATAATAAACTCGGTCATCGTTTATTATAAACTATTTCCGGCTTTTCGGAGAAGAAGAAAAGGACAGGTATAAGAAGATGGAGTGAACAGCTAAAATAGTAAATCGTAAATGATCAAATTGTATATAAACAGATGATAGAAATTATTCCAGCCATTGATATTATTGACGGGAAATGTGTACGCCTTTCTCAGGGAGATTACGATAGTAAGAAGGTCTATAACGAAAATCCGGTGGAAGTAGCCAAGGAGTTTGAAGCGAACGGGGTTCGCAGGCTTCATGTGGTAGATCTGGACGGAGCCGCTTCTCACCACGTAGTCAACCATCGGGTATTGGAGCAGATTGCTACGCGTACCTCTTTAATAGTAGATTTTGGCGGTGGAGTAAAGAGTGACGAAGATTTGAAAATAGCTTTTGAAAGCGGTGCTCAGATGGTGACAGGCGGAAGCGTTGCCGTGAAAGATCCGGAGCTGTTCTGCCATTGGCTGGAAGTATATGGCAGTGAGAAAATAATCCTCGGAGCAGACGTCAAGGAACATAAGATTGCTGTAAACGGCTGGAAAGACGAAAGCGCCTGTGAGCTTTTCCCATTTCTCGAAGACTATATAAATAAAGGTATTCAGAAAGTTATTTGTACTGATATTAGTTGTGATGGAATGCTGAAAGGTCCTTCTATAGATTTGTATAAAGAAATGCTGGAGAAGTTTCCGAATCTCTACCTGATGGCTAGTGGCGGAGTGAGCAATGTGGATGACATAATCGCCTTGAATGAAGCCGGAGTTCCCGGAGTCATCTTCGGTAAAGCATTGTACGAAGGGCATATAACGTTGAAAGATTTGCGTATATTTTTATAATCAGGAGTGCTAAAATGAAAGGAAGAACCCTGTTATAATGAAAAATAAGGAAGCAGGTTCTCGGATTAGTAGAATCTAAATTGTCAAATAGTAAATAAGATAGAATTGTGTTAGCAAAAAGAATCATACCCTGTTTGGATATAAAAGACGGACAGACCGTAAAAGGAACGAACTTTGTCAATTTGCGCCAGGCCGGTGATCCGGTAGAGCTGGGGCGGGCTTACAGCGAACAAGGAGCAGATGAACTTGTGTTTCTGGATATTACCGCAAGTCATGAAGGACGTAAGACTTTCACGGAACTGGTAAAGCGGATTGCTGCCAATATCAATATCCCGTTTACCGTGGGCGGTGGCATCAATGAATTGAGCGATGTAGATCGCCTGCTGAATGCCGGAGCGGATAAGATCTCGATCAATTCTTCCGCCATTCGCAACCCTCAGCTGATTGATGACATTGCCAAGAACTTCGGTTCTCAGGTTTGTGTTCTGGCAGTAGATGCCAAGCAAACAGAAAACGGCTGGAAGTGTTATCTGAACGGCGGGCGTATCGAAACCGATAAAGAATTGCTGGCATGGACCAAAGAGGCTCAGGAGCGTGGAGCAGGCGAAATCCTGTTTACGAGCATGAACCATGATGGGGTGAAGACCGGTTATGCGAACGAAGCGCTTGCTTCCTTGGCCGATCAACTCTCTATTCCCGTGATCGCTTCGGGCGGGGCAGGGCTGAAAGAACACTTCCGTGATGCTTTTTTAGTAGGAAAAGCAGATGCGGCGTTGGCTGCCAGCGTTTTTCATTTCGGAGAAATTAAAATTCCCGAATTAAAATCGTATCTTTGCGGCGAAGGAATAACCATCAGAGGGTGAGGCGGCATGGGCTCACACAAACGGTATAGTAAATTGAAATAGTAATTAGAACTTAATATAAGATGGAATTGGATTTCGATAAGATGAACGGACTTGTTCCGGCTATCATACAGGACAACGAGACACGCAAAGTCTTGATGCTGGGCTTTATGAATAAGGAAGCCTATGATAAAACGGTGGAAACCGGAAAAGTAACTTTCTTCAGCCGTACCAAAAATCGTCTTTGGACGAAAGGAGAAGAAAGCGGCAACTTCCTTCATGTGGTATCTATCAAAGCGGATTGTGACAACGATACCCTGTTGATCCAGGCAGATCCGGCAGGTCCTGTTTGTCATACAGGCACAGATACTTGCTGGGGTGAGAAAAACGAAGAACCGGTTATGTTCCTGAAAGCATTGCAGGATTTCATTGACAAACGTCACGAAGAAATGCCCCAAGGTTCTTACACCACCAGCCTGTTCGAATCCGGAATCAACAAGATCGCTCAGAAAGTAGGTGAGGAAGCTGTCGAAACAGTGATCGAAGCTACGAATGGAACAAACGAACGTCTGATCTATGAAGGAGCCGACCTGATTTATCACATGATTGTATTATTAACTTCAAAAGGCTATCGGATCGAAGACCTTGCACGCGAATTGCAGGAAAGACATAGCAGTACATGGAAGAAGCATTAATTCAATATAAAAACGTAGAAATCCATCAACAGGAACTCTGTGTACTGAGCGATGTCAATCTGGAATTGCACAAAGGAGAGTTCGTCTATCTGATCGGGAAGGTAGGTTCGGGGAAAACGAGCCTGCTCAAAACCTTTTACGGCGAACTGGACGTAATCGACGGCGAAGCGGAAGTGCTGGGCTATAATATGCGTTCAATCAAACGCAAGCATATCCCTCAGTTGAGAAGAAAGCTGGGAATTGTGTTTCAGGACTTTCAGCTGCTGACGGACCGTACCGTTTACAACAATCTGGAATTTGTGCTTCGTGCCACTGGCTGGAAGAACAAACGGGAAATTCAGGAAAGAATAGAGGAAGTGCTCGACCTCGTGGGAATGTCCAACAAGGGCTATAAACTCCCCAACGAACTTTCCGGCGGCGAACAGCAACGCATCGTTATCGCACGTGCCGTGCTCAATTCTCCGGCTATTATCCTGGCAGACGAGCCGACCGGAAATCTGGATGTGGAAACAGGCAAGTCCATCGTTGAATTGTTGCACAACATCTGCGAATCCGGTTCGTCGGTAGTGATGACAACGCACAATCTGCAATTGCTGAAAGAATATCCCGGCAGTGTATACCGCTGTTCCGAACATCGTATAACGGATGTGACAGACGAATACATGCCCAGACAGAGAACAATAGAAATAGATTTAAATATAGATAACTAAAACAGTAACGAAAATGAAAGTTTTAAAGTTTGGAGGAACTTCCGTGGGTTCTGCTCAGCGGATGAAGGAAGTAGCCAAATTGATTACCGATGGTGAACAGAAGATTGTTGTCCTTTCTGCAATGTCAGGAACAACAAATACATTGGTGGAAATTTCGGACTATCTGTATAAGAAGAATCCGGAGGGTGCCAACGAGATTATCAATAAGCTGGAATCAAAATATAAACAGCACGTTGATGAGCTTTTTGCAACTCAGGAATATAAACAGAAAGGTTTGGAAGTCATCAAGTCTCACTTCGACTACATCCGCTCCTATACTAAAGACCTTTTCACTTTGTTCGAAGAGAAAGTGGTTTTGGCACAGGGAGAGCTTATTTCTACGGCTATGGTCAACTTCTACCTGCAGGAATGCGGTGTGAAGTCCGTATTGCTTCCGGCTTTGGAATTCATGCGTACTGACAAGAACGCGGAACCGGACCCTGTATATATTAAGGAGAAACTGCAGACACAACTGGAACTGTATCCGGATATGGAGATTTACATCACACAAGGTTTCATCTGCCGCAATGCTTACGGTGAGATAGACAACCTGCAGCGTGGTGGCAGCGATTACACCGCATCCTTGATCGGTGCTGCCGTAAAGGCTTCCGAAATCCAGATATGGACGGACATCGACGGTATGCACAATAACGACCCGCGCATTGTGGACAAGACAGCGCCGGTTCGTCAGCTGCATTTCGAAGAAGCAGCCGAGCTGGCTTACTTCGGTGCAAAAATCCTGCACCCGACTTGCATCCAGCCTGCTAAATATGCCAATATACCTGTACGTCTGCTGAATACAATGGACCCGGATGCTCCCGGAACACTAATTTCTAATGACACGGAGAAAGGTAAGATTAAAGCCGTAGCTGCCAAAAACAATATTACAGCTATCAAGATCAAATCAAGCCGTATGTTGCTTGCTCATGGTTTCCTGCGTAAAGTATTCGAGATCTTTGAAAGCTATCAGACTTCTATTGACATGATCTGTACTTCAGAGGTCGGTGTATCTGTTACAATAGACAACACCAAGCATCTGAACGAGATTCTGGACGACCTGAAAAAATACGGTACTGTCACTGTTGACAAGGATATGTGTATTATCTGTGTAGTAGGTGACCTGGAATGGGAGAATGTCGGTTTCGAAGCTAAAGCGCTTGATGCGATGCGGGATATACCTGTACGAATGATTTCCTTTGGAGGAAGTAACTACAACATTTCCTTCCTTATCCGGGATTGCGATAAGAAGACGGCGTTGCAGTCGCTGAGCGATATGCTTTTCAACAACAAATAATTCCACAAATAATACGAGCGCTTTTATTGATACTGATAAAAGCGCTCTTTTTAACTAACTAAACAAGTTTCTTGAATTATGAAAGGAATATTTCCAATCGATAAATTCCGTACTTTGCAGACACCTTTCTATTATTATGATACGAAAGTGCTGCGTGATACATTGTCGGCTATTAACCAAGAGGTTGCCAAATATCCTAGCTATTCCGTACATTATGCCGTGAAGGCGAATGCCAATCCGAAAGTACTTACCATTATCCGTGAAAGCGGAATGGGAGCAGACTGCGTGAGTGGCGGAGAAATCCGTGCCGCTGTCCGTGCCGGATTCCCTGCCAATAAAATCGTTTTTGCCGGAGTCGGGAAAGCGGATTGGGAGATCAACCTCGGACTGGAATATGGCATCTTCTGTTTCAATGTAGAGTCTATCCCCGAACTGGAAGTCATCAACGAACTGGCTGCCGCTCAAAATAAGATCGCTAATGTCGCTTTCCGTATCAATCCGGATGTCGGGGCGCATACGCACGCCAATATCACCACCGGTCTGGCTGAAAACAAATTCGGTATCAGTATGCAGGACATGGACAGGGTGATCGATGTGGCTTTGGAAATGAAGAATGTAAAATTCATCGGTCTGCACTTCCATATCGGTTCGCAGATATTGGATATGGGCGATTTCATCGCTCTTTGTAACCGGGTGAATGAATTGCAGGACAAGCTCGAAGCCCGCCGTATTCTGGTAGAGCATATCAATGTCGGTGGTGGTCTGGGCATTGACTACGGTCATCCTAACCGCCAGTCCGTTCCGGACTTCAAAAGCTATTTTGCTACCTATGCCGGACAGCTGAAACTGCGTCCTTATCAGACATTGCACTTTGAATTGGGACGTGCGGTGGTAGGACAGTGCGGCTCTCTGATATCGAAAGTGCTGTATGTAAAGCAGGGAACGAAGAAGAAATTTGCCATCCTCGATGCAGGTATGACAGACTTGATTCGTCCGGCTTTGTATCAGGCTTACCACAAGATGGAAAACATCACTTCAGAAGAACCTGTAGAGGCTTATGACGTAGTAGGTCCGATCTGTGAATCATCAGACGTTTTCGGTAAAGCGATTGACCTGAACAAAGTGAAGCGGGGAGACCTGATTGCACTTCGTTCCGCAGGTGCCTATGGTGAGATTATGGCATCCGGATACAACTGTCGTGAACTGCCGAAAGGATACACTTCGGACGAGCTGGTGTAAATAAAATGTGAATGTAGTTTAAAAATGCAGGGAGCTTGGAACAATTTTAACTGAAATCTTGTTATTTTTGTAATGAGTTCAAAAGAAAACTACATTAACAACTTAATAAAAATATACGATTATGATTTCAGAAAAATTACAGAAAGCAATCAATGAGCAGATCACTGCTGAAATGTGGTCTTCTAACCTGTATCTGGCAATGTCTTTCTACTTTGAGAAAGAAGGTTTCAGTGGCTTTGCACATTGGATGAAGAAACAATCTCAGGAAGAAATGGGACATGCTTATGCAATGGCCGATTACATCATCAAACGTGGCGGAACTGCTATAGTTGACAAGATTGATGTGGTTCCCAATGGCTGGGGTACTCCGCTGGAAGTGTTTGAACACGTTTACAAACACGAATGCCATGTATCTGCATTGGTAGACAAGCTGGTAGATGTGGCTGCTGCTGAAAAAGATAAAGCTACTCAGGATTTCTTGTGGGGATTTGTCCGCGAACAGGTAGAAGAAGAAGCTACTGCACAGGGAATTGTGGATAAAATCAAGAAAGCTGGTGATACCGGTATTTTCTTTGTTGATTCACAACTGGGACAACGCTGATAATGATCTGAAAAATAGAAAATTATATAAGAGAAGCTGTTTGGGTTTATATTCAGACAGCTTCTTTTTTTATCTTACTTATCAACTTCCCTGCCGGGCTATTTCTTTATCTTTCCTTTTTCCATAGCTCCCAGATAAATCTCCAGCGAGCGGGTAGAAATCTGTATTTCGCGGAAGGATACACCCAAAGAAGCGATTAACAGTATCAATGCCAGTCCGAATACATAAACCGATAACAACTGCAGTCCGATGTAAATAAGAAACATACTGACTACACAGAAAAAGAGGCTTGCTATCCCCAGTCCCTGCATCGTGCGTGTCAGATTCAACCGTTTCCTCAAATTCTCGATTTGTGCTACCGTGATATCCGTAGGATTTTCCATATAGCGGTCCCGCAACTGTCGCACCAGCTGCGCATACGATAAAAAACGATTGGTATAAGCCAGCAAAATCAGCGAAACAGCCGAAAAAAGCAAAGCAGGAGTAGTGAGCGTAAGTTCTTCCATCTTGAAAAATAGGTAATAGGTAATAAATAATAGGTAATAAGTAATAGGTAATAAGTAATAAGTCATGCGGGTAAAGCTACCGGCAGCTACGATTATTACCTATTACCTATTACTTATTACTTATTTCAAGGTTCCTAGTTCTTTGCCAACCTTAATAAAAGCAGCGATACATTTGTCGAGGTGTGCTTTCTCGTGTCCGGCAGAGATTTGTACACGGATACGTGCCTGTTCTTTCGGAACGACCGGATAATAGAATCCCGTCACATAAATGCCTTCTTCCTGCATGCGTGCGGCATAAATCTGAGAGAGTTTGGCATCATACAACATAACGGCGCAGATGGCACTTTGTGTCGGTTTGATGTCAAATCCGGCAGCTGTCATTTGGTCACGGAAATAGTTTACATTCTCTACCAGCTTGTCATGCAGCGCATTGCTTTCTTTCAGCATCTTGAATACTTCGAGACTTGCACCGATGATACCCGGAGCCAATGAGTTGGAGAACAGATAAGGACGGCTGCGCTGACGCAGTAAGTCGATGATCTCCTTGCGGCCGGTGGTAAATCCTCCCAATGCGCCTCCGAAAGCCTTGCCCAGTGTTCCCGTATAGATGTCTACGCGTCCGTAAGTCTTGTACAGTTCGCTGACGCCGTGGCCCGTAGCGCCAACCACACCTGCAGAGTGCGATTCGTCCACCATTACGAGTGCATCATATTTCTCGGCCAAGTCACAGATCTGATCCATAGGTGCTACATTGCCGTCCATAGAGAATACGCCGTCGGTAACAACGATACGGAAACGTTGTGCCTGAGCTTCTTGCAAGCATCTTTCCAGATCCTTCATATCCGCGTTGGCATAGCGATAGCGTTTCGCTTTGCAAAGACGTACGCCGTCGATGATAGAAGCATGGTTCAGAGAGTCCGAGATGATGGCGTCTTCTTCGCTGAAAAGCGGTTCGAACACACCTCCGTTGGCATCGAAACAGGCTGCATACAGAATGGTGTCTTCTGTCTGGAAATAATCCGAGATAGCAGCTTCCAGTTCCTTATGTATATCTTGCGTTCCGCAGATGAAGCGGACAGATGACATACCAAATCCACGGCGCTCCATCATTTCTTGAGAAGCTTTAATCAGACGGGGGTGATTGGACAGTCCCAGATAGTTGTTGGCGCAGAAATTCAGCACTTCTTTTCCTTTTACAGTGATGGCAGCTTGCTGCGCACTTTCGATCAGTCGTTCTTCTTTGTAAAGTCCGGCTTCCTTAATTTCAGCCAGTGTCTGGCTGAGGTGTTCTTTCATTTTACCGTACATAATGTTTGAGTGATTAAGTTAATGGTGCAAAGGACACGATTTTTCTTGGAATAAACAATATCTTTTTGATTTAAATCTGAAAAAAAAGTGCTTACTTTGCGCACTATTTAGCTTAACACTTTTATTTAAAAGGAAAAATGAAACACATTTTGATTATTGGAGCCACCGGACAAATAGGATCCGAGTTGACGATGGAGTTACGCAGGCGTTATGGAAACACAAACGTAGTAGCAGGTTACATCCAGGGTGCAGAGCCCAAAGGAGAGTTAAAAGAGTCGGGACCGTCGGCAGTTGTCGATGTAACGAATGGTGAAATGATTGAATCGGTGGTGAAGGAATACCACATTGATACCATATATAATTTGGCTGCACTGCTATCGGTGGTGGCTGAGTCCAAGCCGAAGCTAGCCTGGAAAATTGGTATTGACGGACTGTGGAATGTTTTGGAAGTGGCGCGTGAGCAGGGATGTGCGGTATTTACCCCCAGTTCTATCGGATCGTTCGGTGCAAGCACGCCTCATACACAGACACCACAGGATACTATCCAGCGTCCCCGTACTATGTATGGAGTCACCAAGGTAACGACAGAGTTGCTGAGTGACTACTATTTTAACAAATACGGTGTTGACACACGTGCTGTCCGTTTCCCGGGCATCATTTCGAACGTGACCCCTCCGGGAGGAGGAACCACCGATTATGCTGTCGATATTTATTATTCGGCAGTAAGAGGAGAAAAATTTGTGTGCCCTATCAAAGAAGGCACTTTAATGGATATGATGTATATGCCGGACGCGCTGAACGCAGCAATCATGCTGATGGAAGCAGATCCGACCAAGCTGATACACCGCAACGCTTTCAATATCGCCTCTATGAGTTTCGACCCTGAGACGATTTTCCATGCCATCAAGAAGCATGTGCCCGCGTTCGAGATGATCTATGATGTAGATCCTTTGAAGCAGCGCATAGCCGACAGCTGGCCCGATAGTCTGGATGACACTTGCGCCCGCGAGGAGTGGGGGTGGAAGCCGGCTTACGATCTGGAAAGCATGACGGTGGATATGCTTGAAAAGCTAAGAGAGAAACTGAAAAAATGAAAAAACTAATTGCGGGGGTTCTGGTGCTCACTATCCTTGGTTCCTGTGGAAACAAGAAAACGAACATCGACCCCTTTGCATCTATCACTCAAGAGGTGGATTCTATCCGGCACAAAGCCGATTCGATCCATCAGGAGGAATTGCCGGAAGAGCCCAAACCGACAGAAGCGGACGAATCTTTCGACGATTTTATCTATAATTTTGCTTCCGATGATGCCTTGCAGCGTCAGCGTGTCAAGTTTCCGTTGCCCTATTACAAGGGAGATGAGAAAACCAATATCGAAGAACGCAACTGGAAGCATGATGACTTATTTACCAAACAGCATTATTATACGCTCCTGTTTGATAAAGAAGAAGACATGGATTTGGTGGGGGACACCTCACTGACCTCCGTTCAGGTGGAATGGATATTCGTGAAAACCCGAATGGTGAAAAAGTATTATTTTGAGCGTATCAAAGGGGCATGGATACTGGAGGCTATCAATCTGCGCCCTGTTGAGCGGAATGAAAATGAAGACTTTGTGGAGTTTTTCAGTCATTTTGCTGCCGACAGCCTTTTTCAAAGCCGACGTGTGCAGGAGCCTCTGGCTTTTGTCACCTCAGATCCGGACGATGACTTCTCTATTCTGGAGACCTCTCTTGATTTGAACCAGTGGTTTGCTTTCAAGCCGGCATTGCCTACAGACCGCCTTTCGAATATCAATTACGGACAGCGGAATGATGATAACTCGCCGACAAAGATTCTCGCCTTGAAGGGAATCGGAAACGGCTTCTCTAATATTCTATATTTCAGGCGGAAAGCAGGCGAATGGCAACTGTATAAGTTTGAAGATACCAGTATTTAGCAACGAAAAAACGGAAGATATGTATTCTCTTTTATCACACAATACGTTCGGCATTGATGTCTATGCCGAACGGTTTCAGGAATATGCTTCGGTAGAAGAACTGAAGACATTGATAGCTCAAGGTGCCCTTACGACACCTTTTTTGCATATAGGCGGTGGAAGCAACCTGCTTTTTGTCAAAGACTATGAAGGGCTGGTCTTACATTCCCGCATCGAAGGGATCGAGGTGACGGAAGAGGATGAACGGAGTGTAGCCGTGCGGGTAGGAGCAGGCGTGGTCTGGGATGATTTTGTAGGATATTGTGTAGAGCATGGCTGGTATGGAACGGAAAATCTCTCCCTTATTCCCGGTGAAGTGGGAGCGAGTGCCGTGCAGAATATCGGTGCCTATGGTGTGGAAGTGAAAGACCTGATCACCTCTGTCGAAACAGTGAACATTCACGGTGAGGAGCGTGTTTATGCTGTAGATGAATGTGGCTATGCCTATCGCGACAGCATTTTCAAACGCCCGGAGAATAAATCCGTATTTGTGACCTATGTCTGCTTCCGGCTCAGCAAGGAAGAACGTTATACATTAGATTACGGCACCATCCGTCAGGAACTCGAAAAGTATCCCGAACTGACCTTGCCGGTACTCCGGAAAGTGATTATCGATATCCGTGAAAGCAAATTGCCCGACCCGAAAGTGATGGGAAATGCCGGTAGTTTCTTTATGAATCCCATCGTTCCGCGCGAAAAACTGGAAGCCTTGCAGCAGGAATTTCCCCGAATCCCCTTCTACGAACTGAATGACGGACGAGTGAAGATTCCGGCAGGATGGATGATTGATCAGTGTGGCTGGAAAGGAAAAGCATTAGGTCCGGCGGCAGTGCATGACAAGCAGGCCTTGGTGCTCGTTAATCGGGGCGGAGCGAAAGGCAGTGACATCCTTGCGCTTTCGGATGCGGTACGGGCTTCTGTTCGTGCGAAATTCGGCATAGACATTCATCCGGAAGTAAATTTGGTTGGGAAATGAAAGTAAGAATACTTGGAAGCGGAACATCGACGGGAGTTCCTCAGATTGGATGCACCTGTCCGGTCTGCACTTCTGCCGATCCGAAGGATAATCGTCTGCGTGCGTCTGCAATCGTTGAGACGGAAGATGCGCGGATACTTATAGACTGCGGACCCGATTTTCGGGCGCAGGTGTTACACCTTCCTTTTGAGAAGATAGACGGTGTGCTCATTACGCACGAACATTATGATCACGTGGGCGGATTGGATGATTTGCGTCCGTTCTGCCGTTTCGGGGCGGTTCCTATCTATGCCGAAGAATATGTGGCACGCGCATTGCGTTCGCGGATGCCTTATTGTTTTGTCGATCACCGTTATCCCGGTGTACCTGATATTCCCTTGCAGGAAATCGAGATCGGACACGCCTTTTCCATCCACCATACGGAAGTGGTGCCCTTGCGGGTGATGCACGGTCGGCTGCCGATTCTGGGCTACCGTATCGGCAGGCTGGGGTATATCACGGATATGCTCACCATGCCCGAAGAATCGTATGAACAATTGGAAGGGATAGATGTTCTGATAATGAATGCGCTTCGTATCGCTCCTCATCCCACCCACCAGAATCTGGAGGAGGCATTGAAGGCGGCAGAACGTATTCGGGCAAAGGAGACATACTTCATCCACATGAGTCATGATATGGGGCTGCACAAGAAGGTAGAGAAGGAGCTTCCTGAAAATATTCACCTTACATATGACGGAATGGAAATCATTTTCTGATTATTGGTGATTTTTTTAGCAAAAGTTTTGTTCTCTTTGTAGAAATTATTATTTTTGCCCCTAGCCGATAAACAGCAAATATTATGAAACTTCGTACGATAGTGAAAATAGCGATCACTTCTTCTGTTGTACTTTTGTGCTCAGGTTTTGCGTTGTACTCTTTTTTTAGGTTGTCGGCTGCCGAAGATCAGAAGGATTTTGATCTCTATACCTTGGTTCCGTCCTCTGTTTCAGCAGTGTTTGCGACGGAAGATGTAGCCGAATTTGTAATGGAAGTGGATGAGCTGACCTGTAGTCGGGATCACCAGTATCTTTATGTTTCCAAACTCTTTTCTTATCTGAAACAATATCTTTATTCTCTTCTCGAAGATGCTCCTCACGGTCTGAGCAGGCAAATGAATCAGATGCTGATCAGTTTTCATGAGCCGGACAATGATCGTAATCAGGTGCTTTACTGCCGATTGGGGAATGGAGACCGTGCGCTGATCGACCGTTTTGTGCAGAAATATGTTTCGTCGGGCTATCCTCCGAAAACATTCGATTATAAGGGTGAAGATATCATTATTTATCCGATGGCGGACGGTGATTTTCTCGCCTGCTATCTGACGGAAGACTTTCTGGTGCTCAGTTGTCAGAAAAAGCTGATAGAGGAGGTGATAGATATCCGCAAAACCGGCAAGTCGCTGGCTACCGACCCTGTTTTTAAAGAAGTGCGGGCGCCGAAGAAAAGTCCGACTGTTGCTACCGTCTACACTCGTCTGGCAGGAATGATGGGATGGACGGAGTTTGATATGAAGCTAAAGGATGATTTCATTTATTTCTCCGGAGTCAGCCATTATGTAGATACTTGTTTTAACTTTATAAATGTAATCCGCCAGCAGGAATCTGTCAAAGGATTTCCGGGCGAAACACTGCCCTCCACTGCATTTTATTTCAGTAAACAGGGCATTACGGACTGGGCATCCCTGCTTTCCTATGGCGATACGCAGGAATATGCAACGGCAGGCAGAACGAGTGAAGTGCTGAATCGGGATCGGGAATTGTCACGTTATCTGGCAGAGAATACGGGGCAGGATTTGGTGGCTTGTCTTTTCCAGCGGGAAGACTCTCTGATGGGGCCTGCGGCTGTTTTAAGTCTCTCGGTGATGGATGTGGCTGAGGCGGAAAGGATGTTGCGCTCTTTGGTAAATACGGCTCCGGCAGAGGAAGGAACAGGCCGGAATTCACGTATAACTTTTTGTTATACTCCCTCTAAAGCGTACCCTGTGTACAGGTTGCCTCAAACAACGTTGTTTACGCAACTAACCAGTTTTGTAGAGCCGTCCTTGCATGTTTTCGCTACATTTTATGGCGGACGTTTGCTGCTTGCTCCCGATGAAGATAGTTTGTCACGATATATCCGCCAGCTGGATAATGACGAAGTGCTTGACGGCGCTTTGGCTTATCGGGCGGGGACGGACGGATTATCCGATTCGTATCATTTCATGATGATGGCGGACTTTGGACACGTGCTCGAACAGTCCGGACATCAGGTTCATTACGTGCCGGAATTCTTTCTCCGCAACTCCGAATTTTTCCGTAATTTCATTCTTTTTGCGCAGTTTACTTGTGCGGACGGGATGGTCTATCCCAACATTGTTTTGAAGTATAAATCCGAATAGAATTCGAAGAAAAAAACTGGCGAAAATAGAGGGGAAAAATAGCTCTTAATTTGCGAAACTAAAAGCTCTGAAACGCCTTCTGGCAGGGCGCGAAAACCGAATGGAAACCAGTAGAGTAGAGAAGAGTATATAATTCTATTCTAAAGAAATAGAATTAATAAGAAAAAAGATAGAGAATTTTGCCGCCGCTGATTCACTTTTTATTCCATTCCGTAAGATACCTTTAAGAGAATTCATGAAGGGGTGTCAAAAGAGCTAAAGTGGGGGTGACTAAAAAGTCGATTCTATCTCTATTCTCCTCCTTCGGGAAGGAGGAATGGTCGCAGACCGAGGTGGTAGGAGAAATAATGTTTATTTCTATTTCTTTGTAAATGATAGGATTATGTATTCACCTACCACCTCCCCCTACGGGTACTCCTCCTTCCAGAAGGAGGAGAGTTAAGATACTATTGACTTTTTAGACAGCCCATTTAAGATACTATTGACTATCATTTAGTTCAAAACCGCAAAGAAATGAACAACATTCAACTACTGATTCACATGAATAATATAAATATCAGGTTCCAGATCATTAGTAAGTTCATGTGTTTTCAGGGTACTATATTCAATGCATCTCTGATCTTTGAAAAATTAGCAAAGGAGCGTATTGGATCAGCTAATATCCATGAAGGAGTTCATGTATTCATTTGTTTTATTTAACCAATTGCCTGCCTCTAATTTACGAATTATTCGTAGATTTGTAATCAAACAGAATAAAAACATCTAACTATAGAAAACATACTACTCCACGATCAATCATGAAAACAAAACTACTGCTTATTACTCTCCTTTTTGCAACAATGCCGGCAGTCAATGCTCAAAACAGAGAGAGAGACTATTTAAAAAAGGTATTTGCCAATCTAGAGAAAATTGAATCCGCAACATATTATGTTGCTAACGAAAGCTGGCAACCCGGGGACTCCACCGCATTATCCATTCTACATGGATTCATCAAAGAATATAATCACCCCATAGATTCAACCATCGGCGCAAGCTATGTTTCACTGGATGCCAAGGATACTACAAAGCTAAACTTTTGTTATGATGGTAACGTAAGAGTAGAAGCCTATCACGATAATAAAAAGTTAGTAATTGATGACTTCACATTCAAACCACTCCCTTTCAGGCTAGTAAGACCTCCATTCTTCAATTTCGCAAAGAACATCATCAAGTATGCGCTTACCACTGATGATAATATCACCATAGAACTGAAAGACGAGGGTAATGATTACTATTTCAAACTAACAATCAATGAGGAACAACAGGTTGAATTCTTTGGAAAAGCCTTCCACATGCCTCTTCCCCCATTCGATATCGGCAATACGACTTCTATTTATGAATTATGGATTAATAAATCGGATAATTTACCTTTTAAGGAGCGAAGGGAAATGTCACATGATATTTCCGTTTCAACTTGTTCCAACCTTCAGATTAACAAGCTCAACATCAGAGACTTTAACATCAATGATTATTTCCCCAAAGATTATGAAACAGTTAAATACAGCGATCTCCACAAGAAAAGCGGAGACTCGCCATCCACATCCGGACTCACAGGCCAAAAAGCTCCGGGATGGATATTAGAAAATATAGATGGACAGTCTTTATCACTTGCCAACTGCAAAAGCAAAGTCATACTAATCAATTTCACCGGCATTGGCTGTGGCGCCTGCCAGGCAGCTGTACCTTTTCTGAAAAAGTTAAAAGAGTTATTCAGCAACGAGGAGTTTGATCTCATTGCTATAGAATCCTGGAGCCACAATGCATCCGCCATCCGAAACTACGCCAAACGGAAAGATTTGAATTATACGATTCTAAATGCCACGAACAAAGTTATCAAACAATACCAGACAGGTGGGGCTGCGCCCTTCTTTTTCATACTGGACCAGAAACGAATCATACGAAAAATAATCAGAGGATATAGCACAGAGAATACAGATAAAGAAATTATAAATGCAATCAAAGAACTATTATGAACAGACTGTTTACCTTCCTTTTCTTGTCCCTGCTATTCAACATAGTACAAGCACAATTACGGAGTCCCGAATATCAAAAAGGAAAAGCCATACTAAGCGGCACAATAGCTAATTATAGCCCTGATGATCATCCGGACCTCAAAATCGGAGCTCCTAATATTGTGATGGGGGCAGCCGAAACCCTCTTCCCGACTATCGAAGCAGACGGAAGCTTCAAAATCAATATTCCTCTCTATCATAACACACAAGTACGGATGACGATAGGGAAAGCCGATATAGTCATTCTGCTAAGTCCCGATAAAGAAACTAATGTAGCGGTCAATCTAAGCAATCCGCAAGGAAAACAATTTGTATTCAGCGGACAATATGCTACCATCAATAATGAATGGTGCCAGCCAGAATTGATTACAAGAATAGCTCCGGTTTATAGAAATGGCGACATACTGGATTCTATTGCAGGCATCAGCGCCAATGAATTTAAGAAACGCTGCATCGACCAATACAAACAGTGCGTGGCACACAACAACACAAAAACGCAATTTAGTGAAGATACCCGCACACTTGCCAATCTCTCATGTGCGTTCGATTGCATAGAGAATCTGAATGCAACCCGTTATTGTCTGCAAACGGCTTATCAGAAGAAGGAAAACATCACGCGTGAACAAGCCAGTACAGCCTTTGCCAATTTTGATTTTCCTGCCAATTTCTATGATTTCCTAAAGAGTTTCCCTGTCAATCATCCCTTAGCGCTCTATTGTTACAATTACCGCAACGTGATCTCAGGAGAACTCTATGAGCTACATCATGATCCTTTAAAATTTGAGAAGTATTTACTATCAAAAGCAGCGCTTACAAAGGAGGAACAAGCGCTTATTCGCCAATACGAGACAGCTCTCAAAACAGGTATCCCCTTCCAACAAGGCAGCGAGCTGATCGCGCTTATTGCAAAATACCCCAAAGAATATAATGAATTCAGTCAGAAACTATTCACCAAAGCGAAGGAGTATCTGAGCCATATCATGCAAGACAGCACTTGTTTAATGGTCGATTATATACGGGCAATCTATATGCGCTCCAGCCTATATAATTTAAAACCACTGACCACTCAACAAGAAGCTATGGCAACGGAAATTACAAACCCGATTTTCTTAGGAATCATTCAAGACATGAACCGACAGATGCAACCACGCGCAAAAGTGACAACAAAGAAATACTCTGTCTGCGAAGCACCTAAAGTATCAGAAGAAGAATTACTGTCTGCTCTCGTCGACCGCCATAAAGGAAAAGTACAATTCATTGACTTTTGGGCTACCTGGTGCGGTGGCTGCCGAAGGACGATTAAAGAATATGAACCTATTAAAAAAGAATTAGGCGAAAACGTAGCTTTTGTCTACCTAACTGGCCCCAGTTCCATCGAAAAGACTTGGAAAATACTCATACAAGACATTGTCGGTGAACATTATTGGTTAAACGAAAAGCAATGGGGTTATCTTTGGAAACATTTTCAGATGAAAGGTTTGCCCATGTATTTGGTGATAGACAAGCAAGGAAATATAGTGAAACGATTCACCCATGTGACACGAAAAGAACTGGAAGAGTTATTAAAACAGGAAATAAATAAATAGAATACCAGCATTTTCAAAAGATGTACTGGTAAGCGGGTGTATCGAAACCCTTATAAATTAAAAATCATCTTCGCTACAGATAGTTGTGGCGAAGATGAATTCGTTAAAAGGGGAGTTCTGACACATCTCCTTATTCTTATCTTATTCTGTTATATTCTGAGTTCATTGACGAATCTCTCTTCTTTAAGAAAAACGAGACGACAAGCTCAGAACAGCAGAGCGAAATGATAGGGCTTACCTGTTTTTCAGGCGACGCCCAACCTTATCCATCTCTAAAAGTTAATCATGTGCATAATCTTCTCCGTAGCTCCGGCATTACTGGTCACATAATAACCAGCATTCGCACCGGTCTCACGCATGAAAACATCATCTGCCTGAAAACGGTCCAGCAAGGTTTTCAACTCGTGATAGTCTTTAATTGAGTATGCGCCTTTAGCTTCGAGCAACCGGATTGCTTCCATAAACTTCTGATATTTCGGTCCGAAGATAACAGGGATGCCATATACAGCAGCTTCCAGCGTATTATGAATACCGACGCCAAAACCACCTCCGATATAAGCCACTTCTCCATAGCGGTAAATAGAAGATAACAGTCCGAAGCAATCGATAATCAAGCAATCAACTTTCAGTACATTCTTTTCGTCAGCACGAGTATAGCGTACATAAGGACGTTTCAGTTTACTGATAATCTCCACCAGATGGTTTTCATCAATCACATGCGGAGCGATGATCAACTTCATTTCCGGATGGGTGTTGAAGTACTCCAGGAATAAATCTTCATCCGGTCCCCAAGAACTGCCTGCCACAAACGTAAAGGCATTGTCTCCTTTAAACATTTTCACCAACGGAAGGTCTTTGGCCTCTTCCCGAATCTGCAACACACGGTCGAAACGGGTATCTCCCACCACTGTCACACGACAAATGCCAATCTTCGACAAATAGCGTTTGGAAGCCTCATTCTGCACAAACAAATGATCGAAATCCTTCAGCACATTACGATAAGTCCCACCATACCATTTAAAGAATATCTGATCGCGACGGAAAATGGAAGAAACACTATACACCGGGATGCGACGCTTATGAAGCTCATCCAGGTAATTCTTCCAAAATTCGTACTTGATAAAGAATGCCATGCACGGGTTTGCAATATCCAGGAACTTCTTCACATTCCGCGGTTTATCAAACGGCAGATAGCAGACAATGTCCGCTCCCCGGTAATGCTTGCGCACTTCGTAACCGGACGGAGAGAAAAATGTAAGCAATATCTTATAATCGGGATATTTTTCCCTGATCATTTCTATTAATGGACGCCCTTGTTCAAACTCGCCAAGCGAAGCAGCGTGAAACCAAATATACTGCTCCCCTTTCTCCACTTGCTGTCGTAGAAGTTCATACACCACCCAATGCCCTTTCATCATTTTTCGGGGCTTACGGCTGAACGGAGCAGCAAAATGAACCAAAAGGTCATAAATAACTATTGCCAGATTGTAAAGCATAATTTACAAATCCTAATTATTTAAGTACCTCTACGGCGCGCTTCATACGAGCCAATGTCTCTTCCTTGCCCAACACCCAGGAAATATCGAACATATGCGGACCTTTACCTTCGCCTACCAGTGTCAGACGGAAAGCATTCATTATATTACCTGTATGGTAACCTTTTTCAGCAATCCAGTCCATCACTACTTTCTCCTGACCTTCAATGCTGAAATCCTCGATGCCGGCAATTACTTCCGCCAACTCAGTCATACATTTTGCCGAGTCTTCTTTCCAGCGTTTCTTCACTGTCTTTTCGTCATATTCAGCAGGAGCCACAAAGAAGAAACTACATACATCCCACAGTTCCTTGATAAAACTTACACGGTCTTTCATCATGCCGACTACCGTAACGACCTTCTCGAAAGGAGCCTCTACCCCATGCTCTTTCAACACAGGCAAAAACAGTTCGGCAATTTCTTCATTCGGTTTAAGCTGGATATACTGATGATTGAACCAAATACCTTTTTTATAGTCGAATTTAGCTCCGGACTTGCTGCAACGATGAATGTCGAACAGTTTTATCATCTCGTCCATAGACATCACTTCCTGATCGTTGCCCGGATTCCATCCCAACAAAGCCAGGAAGTTAATCACCGCTTCGGGCAAATAACCCGATTCACGATATCCGGAAGACACTTCTCCCGATTCCGGACGCCATTCCAACGGGAATACAGGGAATCCCAAACGGTCGCCGTCACGCTTGCTTAGTTTACCGTTTCCTTCCGGCTTCAACAGCAAAGGCAAGTGGGCAAATTCCGGCATCGTGTCTTCCCAGCCGAATGCACGGTACAAAAGTACGTGCAGCGGTGCCGAAGGCAACCATTCTTCGCCACGGATTACATGAGACACTTCCATCAAATGGTCATCCACAATGTTTGCGAGATGATAAGTAGGCAGTTCGTCAGCCGACTTATAAAGCACCTTGTCATCCAGAATAGATGAATTAATAACGACTTCGCCACGAATCAAGTCATTCACGTGAACATCCTCGTTCGGCTCGATCTTAAAGCGAACCACATATTGCTTTCCTTCAGCAATCAATGCGTCCACTTCTTCTTTCGACATTGTCAGAGAATTACGCATCATCCCGCGGGTCGATGCATCATATTGGAAGTTAGCAATTTCCGCACGCTTAGCGTCCAGTTCCTCGGGAGTATCAAAAGCGATGTATGCCTTGTCATTATCCAACAAAATCTGCACGTATTTCTTATAGATTTCGCGACGTTCGGACTGACGGTACGGGCCGTGTTCTCCACCGAAGCTCACTCCTTCGTCAAAGTGGATACCCAACCACTTGAATGACTCAAGTATATACTCTTCCGCTCCCGGCACGAACCGGTTGGAGTCAGTATCTTCAATACGGAAAATGAGGTCTCCGCCGTGTTGACGCGCAAATAGATAATTATACAAAGCTGTACGCACACCACCGATGTGCAATGCTCCCGTAGGACTCGGAGCAAAACGAACTCTTACTTTTCTTTCTGCCATAATTTGGGTTAGTATAGGTAAATCGTGGCAAAATTAAACCTTTTTTTCCACACTATTGTTTTTTTTTGTACTTTTCGCAAAAATTTCAATGCGTATGGAACATATGAAGAAGAAAAAGAGGTTCTCAAGAAGAGATATATTATATAAATCATTGCTGTTTGTAGCGACAGTGACACTGATTGTCTATTTCCTGCCACGTGACGGAAAATTCAACTATCAGTTTGACATAAACAAGCCCTGGAAGTACGGGCAGCTGATAGCCACTTTTGACTTTCCGATCTATAAAGACGACGCAGTGGTGAACCGGGAACAGGATAGTTTGCTGGCTTCCTTCCAACCATATTATCTGCTTGACAAACAAGTAGAGAAAGACGCAATCGCCAAGCTGAAAGAGAATTACCATACTCACCTGAAAGGTATACTTCCTTCCGTAGATTATCTGCGATACATCGAACGGACATTAAAAGAAATATACGGAGAGGGCATCGTTTCGACAGAAAACATACAAGAACTCCACAAGGACAGTACTTCGGCAATCATGATCATCGACGATAAACTCGCCAACTCCAAGCCTACCGATCATATATATACGGTCAAAAAAGCTTATGAGTACTTGCTTTCCGCAGATACGACCCACTTCAACCGTGAGATTCTGAGACAATGTTCTTTAAACGAATATATCACGCCCAATCTCACATTCGACCAGCAACGGACACAGACCGCCAAAGAGGAAATGCTGAACAACTATTCCTGGGCCAACGGATTAGTCGTCAGCGGACAGAAAATTATAGACCGTGGAGAAATCATCAGCCCCGAAACGTACAATATTCTGGAATCATTACGCAAAGAGTCTATCAAGCGAAGTGAATCCATTGATCAGAGCCGCTTGATTCTTGGCGGACAGATTTTGTTTGTCGGTATGCTGATGCTTTGCTTTATGCTCTATCTCGACCTGTTCCGAAAAGATTATTATGAGCGCAAAGGCAGCCTGTCGTTACTGTTTACACTGATTGTATTTTATAGTGTAGTAACAGCTTTCATGGTATCACATAATATATTTAATGTATATATGATTCCGTACGCGATGCTGCCCATTATCATACGGGTTTTCCTCGATTCACGAACTGCCTTTCTGACACATGTCATTACGATATTAATCTGCTCTATATCCCTGCGTTTTCCGCATGAGTTCATTCTGACGCAGTTGGCTGCCGGATTAGTTGCCATTTTCAGTTTAAGGGAACTTTCGCAGAGATCACAGCTCTTCCGCACGGCCTTATTGGTGATACTGACTTATGCGGCTATTTACTTCGCATTCGAGCTAATGACCGAGAATGGACTTGCCAATGACTTCTCTAAGCTGAATGCACGGATGTATACCTATTTCTTTATTAATGGTATTCTGCTGCTGTTTACATATCCGTTGCTGTTTCTGCTGGAAAAGACGTTCGGCTTTACCTCTAATGTGACTTTGGTCGAACTTTCCAATATCAACAGTGATCTTCTCCGGCAGATGTCCGAAACCGTGCCCGGAACTTTCCAGCACTCTATGCAGGTAGCCAATCTGGCGGCAGAGGCAGCGATCCGTATCGGAGCGAAAAGTCAATTAGTACGTACCGGAGCTTTGTATCATGATATCGGCAAGATGGAGAATCCCGCTTTCTTTACGGAAAATCAGTCGGGAGGCGTCAATCCTCATAAGAATCTGAATTACGAGCAAAGTGCCCAGGTCGTGATCAGTCATGTGACAGACGGATTAAAACTGGCGGACAAGCATAATCTGCCGAAAGTAATCAAAGACTTTATCAGCACCCATCATGGACGGGGAAAAACGAAGTTCTTCTATATCTCATGGAAGAACGAGCACCCCGACGAGGAACCGAATGAAGAACTGTTCACCTATCCGGGCCCTAATCCTTTCTCAAAGGAGACAGCTATTCTGATGATGGCGGATGCTGTCGAAGCGGCGTCACGCAGTCTGCCGGAATATACGGAAGAAACTATCAGCAACCTGGTCGACAAAATTATAGACTCCCAAGTTGCTGAAGGTTATTTCAAAGAATGCCCTATCACTTTCAAGGACATTGCGACCATCAAGACGGTATTCAAAGAAAAACTGAAGATCGCTTATCACACACGGATCAGTTATCCTGAGTTAAAGAAGTAAGCAGACCAGCGCAAGCGTCTTCGAGTACATCCAGCACATATTCAAATCCTTCGGCCCCTCCATAGTAGGGGTCGGGGACATGGTCGGCGGGAATGCGGGTACAGTACTCCGTCATACGATGAATCTTTTTCCACTCTTCCGTAGAAGGAGCTTTTTCTTTCAGATCATCTATGTTACGGTCGTCCATGCCAATAATCAAATCAAAATTATAAAAGTCCTCTGTCCGCACCGGACGGGAGCGATGAACCAGTTGATAGCCCCGACGGGCAGCGTGTGCACGCATCCGGCTATCCGGCAATTCGCCTTGATGATAAGACAGGATTCCGGCGGAATCAATCACAAATTCTTTTTCCAGTCCGGCTTCTTTGATCAGGTGAAGCATTACTCCTTCCGCCGTAGAGCTACGGCAGATATTTCCGAGGCAGACAAATAATATTTTCTTCATAATTTACGTTTAATAATTGACAGGCTTCATTCGTTTCTATTATCAAAACGAATGAAGTATCTGATTGGCCCGGTTTACGGTAACGGCTGCTGGTATTTCCGGCATATTACCCAAATTGAACGGGGCCAGCATTTTCTCTATCTTCTTTAATCCGGCTTTATTTCCCTTCTTCTCAAATTCCTGACGAAGAATCGTTATTTTCTCATGTGCCTGAATACCTTCGATCAGACGTTCGAAACGGATACAGCTACGGGCTCCCGGATACACAAGATAAGTATCTCCAGCCGCCCACGTGCGGAAACGTGAATCGAGCAACGGCTCCAAAGGCCAGCTATTGTATGCCCAACGCAGATAGCCGTCCAGATGCTTCTTCGAAGAATAGAAACTCATCCATGCAGCCTCAGCAGGATCGGAGAAAGTGAATGTATTGGGATGTGCTTCCGTACAACAAGTATAATAGGTGGTACGTTTATTCTCGGCCGCACGGCGGAGACGTACTTCTTCCGGGAAGTTCTGTCCGATAACAATGCAATAATCGTACAAGTCCGGCTCTATCTCAGCATGATAATTACCGGCCAGTGAAACTTTAAACTCCGGATCTGCCTTGCGGATTACTTTCAACGTTTTCTGCATGACATCCATCGGACGCTCGTCCATCGCAATTGCACAAATATCAAACCATCCCTTTTCTCTCAGATGCTTGGAAAAAGAAGTAAGCATCGCAACCCACATTTCTTCATAAGCAGGTTCTCCCGGTGCTGTCCTCACAAATTTCAATGAATTTGTTGCCTGATCAAAATACTGGAAAGATAATTCCCAGGGAACCATAGAGTAACAGTTAATCTGCTGATTGATACCGACACTCATCATAAACTCTACCCAGCGATCAAAAACCGTATAGTCAAAAGCCCAAGTGCCGTCGGCACGTTTCATCCATGTTACCATTGTCTCGAAATAATCTTCAGTCTGACCGTTCCAAGGTTTATGTGTCAAAGTGGCTGTGATAATCTTTTGACCGGCATCCGCCAGCATTTTCATCAGCGGGCGCATAGCATCCAGATGCTCCTGACTCCACAAGGGAACCTGATAATAACGGGCTACGGCAAACGGGCTCTGCCACAAATCCAGATGATAAGCCCATTCGGACGGTGCAGGAAGTTCACGGGAAGAAACAAGGATTTCGAGATTAAGCTGCTGCAACAGACGGGAACCGTCTTTTATCAGCAAGGCACCCTTGTAGGTTCCGGGAGTAGCCGATTGAGGAATCCAGCATTGCACCCAGATAGGTTGAACAGTACGTGCCGGAACAGACATTGATTTCAAGTTCGTATCAATCGGGTCGGCTACCAACAACGAATCGTAATCCACTGCTTGACGGTGACCGCATGCGCCTCTGCCATCTTTATTCAGTTCATCGGTCATTACATAACGGATGAAACCGGCTTTAAACGCCTCATCCGAAAGGCTATTTCCTTTTTTATCTTTAAAATCGGTAAAGCTGAAGTTCAGATCTTTCACCTCAGTGCCGGTCCAGACAACAGCCTGCGCATTTATACGTTCGCCACGCCAGCCTTTTAAAGTGGTAAGCTGCTGTTTTTTCAGCTGAGGAAGCCGATGCTTCGCATAGCGGGTGTCAATAGTTCCCCAGGAAATCTGAGGGTTGGTAACTGCTGCCCAGTCTTTATCAGAGGGGGAGGAAGGGTCGGGCAGTTCCTGATAAGTTTCTATTGGAAATTTCGGTTGCCCCGTAGGGGTTCCACACTGAGTCACTCCTTGCTGGGCAAAAAGAGGACTCACACCAATAAGACATGTTAAGCAATAAATCGTAAGTCGTTTCATGGTTAGTTAATTTATAAAGGTTATTATAAGAAAAATATTAGGTCTGTATCGAGTGCTACATGGGGTCTACATCATAATAGACAATCAAGGATTTATAGCGTTCATCCTCCAACATCTCTTTCTGGATACGTTGTAGCAATTCCCGCGCACGTCCCATCGGGGCATTCTGTTCGATCTTCAGCACTATCTTTTTGATGAATAATGTCTGGATACGAGCAACGGGAGGTTTGTCCGGCCCCAATACCCGGTTTCCGAACACAGTTCTTAGTTTCTCTGCCATGACCGCAGCCATCTGGTCCAGCAATGCTTCATTATGGTTTTTCAGATAGACATACACCAACCGATAGTAAGGGGGATAATGAAACATTTGTCGTTCAGCGAGTTGACCGTCTACCATTTCTTCATAGTTATTACCGATAACCTGATGGATAATGGGGTGATCAATGCTTTTCGTTTGCAGTACCACCCGCCCGCGTTTATTTTTACGCCCGGCTCGTCCTGCTACTTGTGCCATCAGTTGGAAAGCACGTTCGTAAGAACGGAAATCCGGATAATTGAGCATGGTGTCCGCGTTCAAGATGCCCACTATACTTACGTGGTCAAAGTCCAGACCTTTCGATACCATTTGCGTACCGATCAGTATGTCCGTCTTTCCCTGCTCAAAATCGGCGATAATCTTCTCGTAGGCAGCGCGGGTACGGGTAGTGTCTAAATCCATTCGGGCAACAGCCGCTTCCGGGAAAAGGACTTTGATGTCATCTTCAATCTTTTCCGTACCAAAGCCACGATTGACCAGTTCTGTTCCTTCACAGGCGGGACAGAACTTCGGCAGTTGATAGGTATAGCCGCAATAATGGCAGGTCAGTTGGTTGATACCTTTATGATAAGTCAGACTCACATCGCAGTTCTTACATTTCGGTACCCAGCCGCAAGTACGGCATTCTATCATCGGTGCAAATCCGCGACGGTTCTGGAAGAGAATGACTTGTTCTTTCTGTTCCAGTGCTTCTTTCATATATTGTATCAGTAACGGCGAGAACTGTCCGACCATCCGCCTCTTGCGATGCAGTTCTTTGATATCCACCGGAATAATCTCCGGCAGCTGAATTTCTTTATATCGTTCTTTCAGTTGTACAAATCCATATTTTCCATTCCTTGCGTTCTGCCATGTTTCTATGGAGGGGGTAGCAGTGCCGAGAAGCGTTTTTGCTCCATACATGGCAGCCAGTACAATAGCCGCATTCCGTGCATGATAGCGAGGAGCAGGGTCCTGTTGCTTATAGGTGTTCTCATGCTCTTCATCTACAATCACCAGGCCCAGATCACGGAAAGGAAGAAATACGGAAGAACGGACTCCAAGGATGATATCATATCCTTTATCTCCCAGTTGCTTCCGCCATATCTCTACCCTCTCGGCATCCGGAAACTTGGAATGATAAATCCCCAAACGAGAACCGAATACCCGTTGCAGGCGCTCTGTGATTTGAGTGGTTAATGCTATTTCAGGCAAGAGATACAATACTTGTTTCCCTTGACGAATCGTTTCTTCTATCAGATGAATGTATACTTCTGTCTTTCCACTGGATGTAACTCCATGAAGCAGGCAGACATTTTTTTCCTGAAAGGATTGCACGATCTCATCGTGCGCCCGCTGCTGAAACTCGTTCAAGGCATTCAACTCTACGACCTCCTTCATTTCCTGATTCAGCCGGCCGACTTCATGAAAGTAAATCTCAAATATCTTTTTCTCCACCAAGCCATTCAGAATAGAAGGAGACACCCCTGCACGTTGCAACAGCTCTTTTTTCGAAACTTCTTTCGGTGTTTCTCTTCCAAGGATTCCCGAACACTCGACATATTTCATCAGCAACGCCAACTGCTTCGGAGCACGGGACAGGATATCAAATAAGATATGAAGCCGCTTTTCATCAGCAGAACCGGCTAATCGTACTCTCGCCTCTGTTTTCGGCTTGTAAGTACGGCGCAATTCCTCTTTCACAAAGATGGCTTCTTTATCCAGCAGAGATTTGATGACTGTGAGGATATTTTTCATGCCACTCTCCTTCTCCAGTTTCGTGACACATTGCTGAGAATCTACTGAAAGCAAATCAAGAATACGCTGCTCTCTTTCCGATAATGGTGCATCCGCCTCAAAATCGGGATTATATTCTACAATCGTTTCACTCTCCAACTTCAAACCAGAAGGAAGTGCCGCTTTATAAACGTCTCCTTGTGTACAGAGATAGTAATCCGCCAGCCACTCCCAAAACTTAAATTGAGTGGACAATAAAATAGGAGAAGCATCCAGCAATGCAGATATATCCTTCACCTCATACTCCGTCGGAGCACAATAATGAACATTACGAACGATAGCTGTATAAAATTTCTTCCGTCCGAAAGGAACTATCACACGGCATCCAATCTCAACCTCTTCCGCACATTCATCCGGCAGGGAATAGGTAAAGTACTTCGGAAGCGGTAATGGTAATATGACATCTACATACTTTTTCATTGCAAGCACAAAAGTACAATAAAAAAATGGGGATTTAAAAGAGGAAGAGGGAACACTGATAAGAAAAATAGTCTGCACACCGGAATCTGATAAAATAGATTCAGGTTTACAGACCAGTACCTTAAACAAAATACCTTGAATAAAAAAAGAGCCTCCTTTATCGGAAGCTCTTTCTTTGTATGATTGAATGTAACGGATGGCTTAGAAAATATAAGCAACGGATACTTGCCAAGTCTTGGTTTTGTATGAGCCTTCAATGTCTTCAAAGCTGGCAGTCTTGCCCAACGGAATATTATAATTAGCTCCTACTTGCAGATGATTCAGCAACTTCACACCTGCACCGACATTGATACCGACTTCAGCTTTCTTTTTATCGGTTTTTACTCCGTCTATTGTCTTATTACCGGCAAAATCAAAGTAAAAATCAGGACCGGCAGCCACATAAAGACCTACCAGACTTCCCAGACCGATGTTATATTTCAAATTGACCGGAATATCCAAGCCATTCTGCTTGACAGTAGCTTCTTCACCTCCATCAGAGATTTTTATACCTCTTTGAGCAAAAAGCAAAGACGCATCGACTCCTAATCCCACAACCGGAATATTGAATTCCGCCATCGGACCGATAAAGAAACCTGTAAAATTATCCTTTTTAAAGTTTTCTTTCACATCAGAAAAGCTTGCTTTAGACAAGTTTAAACCACCCTTTACACCAAAATGTAATTGTGCCTGGGCAGGCATCGCCATACCGATACATACGGCAATCATTAAAGCACCAAAAATCTTTTTCATAAATCTACGTGTTTATAATTCGGGACAAAGATATATATTTATAATAAATAAACACAAATTATTGCTCTTTGTTCGAAATCAACTCCCGATTTGCCAGCAAGGCCTCCTTAGTTCCCGCTGCCATCGAAAGAATACCGTCATTACACGTAACCATACCGCTCTCCTTGCGTCGTGTCAGCCAATCGGTAACAAAGTCCGAAGCATATCCTCCCGTACTGAACTCACCGTCCAGCGCTATTATCTTTTTATAAGCAGACAGGTAATCTTCTTCCGTCGTATCGGGATAAACGTTGGTGTAAAGCCACAACTGGATGTCGTAAAGCAGATAAGAACGTTCGTCGGCATGAAGCGCAAAGAATCCTTTATCGGTTACTATCTCTTCCGATATCTTCCGAATCCATCGCTCCGTATCCACGGGATGATCACACTTTGCGCACAAATCGGACAAGAGCGGTGAGAAAGCTGCGTTCCGAACTTTTTCCAGCTCCATTCTTTCATCTTCTTCCGACGTATCAAAGACTTCTTCGTTGACAAGTCCCCGAATAAATTCTTCAAAGTTATCGGCAAGGAAAGTAACATAATAATCATCTTCCTGATCGACATGAACGACTTTCGGTTCGCCCTGTGGACCACACTCCCGATAATCAAGGAAAATCATATCATGTCCCACAGAAGGACAGTCGCAGATAGCCACTCCAATGTCCGGATACCCCCATTCTTCAATCATGAAACGGCTGCCGAGCTGTCCGCAAAGAGAATAAATCTTATCCTTATCGACTCCCATAATGCCAGTGATAGCCACATGGTCGTCCGCCCAACTGGTAGGTTCGTCGCAAGGAAAACAAACATTGAAAGGTATTCCACCGTTATGCTGCTTCATCAGCCAAATATAAGATTCGGGGAGTTTGTATCCCAGTTCACGTTCTGTTTCTTCTATCATCTCTTCTGTAGGAGGTGCGCCAATATATTCATTCATAGCATATTCATCATCATCCCAGAAGTCTATAAAGTCAAAATTCTCAAAAGGTTTGTTTTTCATAATCGCTGTTTTTAATTTGTATTCTTTTAGTTTTGCTTTGTATGTACACTACTTTTTACGAATATACTAAAAAACAGACATTATCAATTTATTTCCTTTATTTATTTCGTTTTTTTTACGAGTAAATGAAAAAGAATCCAAGATTAAATACATAAAATACACTAATGATACAAAACACAGAGACCAGCCTATATCAACAGGCTGGCCTCTCATTTTACCCCTATGAATCAATGATTCGGATGAATATCCAGTTTCACCGGTTTAATCATATTTTCCGGTTTCAAGATCGTATCCAGGTCTTCTTTGGAAAGAATGTTATGTTCCAGCACCAGCTCATACACTCCTTTACCCGTTTCCAGAGCCTCCTTCGCTATCTTTGTAGAATGTTTATAGCCAATTACGGGATTCAGTGCGGTCACTACTCCGATACTGTTGTGTACATCCCGACGGCATTTTTCTTCATTGGCTGTGATACCATCAATACATAAGGTACGCAATGTATCAAAACCGTTCATCAACAAATCCGCAGATTCAAAACAGCATTGTGCCATGACAGGTTCCATCGCATTCAGTTCCATCTGCGCAGCCTCTCCACTCATAGCCACACAAAGGTCGTTTCCTATCACTTTATAAGAGACCTGATTCATGACTTCCGGAATGACAGGATTCACCTTTCCCGGCATAATGGAAGAGCCCGGCTGCATGGCAGGCAGATTGATTTCTCCCAGTCCGCAACGAGGACCGGAAGCCAATAGCCTCAGATCATTACAAATCTTGTTCATCTTGACAGCTACACGCCGCATGGCCGAAGAATATCCTACCATGCAGGAAGTATCCGAAGTAGCGCCTATCAGGTCATCTGCCAGTTTGATATCCAGTCCTGTAATCTTGCGCAGGGCAGCAATGCACTTTTCCGCATATTCCGGTTCGGCGGTAATTCCGGTTCCGATGGCTGTCGCACCCATGTTGACCGTCAGAAAATCCTGTGCGGCAAAATCGAGATTCTTCAGTTCATGTTCCAAAATACTTGCGAATCCATTAAAGGTTTGTCCTAGTGTCATCGGTACGGCATCTTCCAGTTGGGTACGTCCCATCTTGATGATGTGTGCAAACTCCGCTCCTTTCTTTCGGAAAGCCTCGATCAGTGTTGCAAAGTGTTTCACCAATTTAAGATGGGTATAATACAGACCAATGTGAATGGCTGTAGGATACGCATCATTGGTAGATTGCGAACGATTGACGTGATCGTTAGGCGAGCAGTAGTGATACTCTCCGCGTGCATGTCCCATCAGTTCCAGTGCACGGTTGGCAATCACTTCATTGGCATTCATATTGGTGGTGGTTCCGGCTCCACCCTGTATCATATCTACAGGGAATTGGTCATGATGTTTTCCTTCCAGTATTTCTTTACAAGCCTTCAGTATGGCATCCGTCTGTTCCTCAGTCAATAAATCCAGTTCACGGTTGGCAACGGCAGCTCCCATTTTAGTGATGGCCAATGCCTGAATAAACAGGGGATACTCATTCAAATGAAACTTGCTGATGCGAAAGTTTTCAATACCACGGAGTGTCTGTACTCCATACAATGCACTTTCCGGCACTTCACGACTACCTATCAAGTCGCTCTCTGTACGAGTTTTTTTTGATAATTTCTGTTCCATATCGGTTGTTTTATAACAATAACACATTCGTTAGTTGATATAATAACCAGTCAGAGATGTTATTGTTTTAATAAATATGCAAAAACTATTCAATAACTTTTTTGTTGTTTATCTTAGAAACAGAGAAAAAACGAAGATAAATCCTTTATCTTTGTTAGGAACTTATAAAACAACAACCAATGATATTACAATTAGCATTTGTTCTGACAGCCATTATTATTGGCGCACGTTTGGGAGGCATCGGACTCGGTGTCATGGGAGGAGTAGGATTGGGAATACTCACGTTTGTTTTTGGTTTACAACCCACCGCACCACCTATCGACGTTATGTTGATGATTGCCGCCGTTATTTCCGCTGCCTCCTGTATGCAAGCAGCCGGCGGACTGGACTATATGGTGAAACTGGCAGAACATTTGCTACGCAAAAATCCTTCGCACGTCACGTTGCTCAGCCCATTGGTGACTTATCTGTTCACCTTTATTGCCGGAACCGGGCATGTAGCTTATTCCGTATTGCCCGTGATTGCTGAGGTAGCTACCGAAACAAAGATTCGTCCGGAACGTCCGCTGGGTATTGCTGTGATTGCTTCGCAACAGGCTATTACAGCCAGTCCCATCTCTGCTGCAACGGTAGCTTTGCTCGGGTTACTGGCAGGTTTCGACATTACATTATTCGATATTCTTAAAATTACGATTCCCGCCACTATCATCGGAGTATTGGTCGGCGCTTTATTCTCCATGAAAGTCGGCAAGGAACTGATAGAGGATCCCGAATATCAGAAACGCTTGAAAGAAGGTCTTTTCAATGACAAGAAGATAGAGATTAAAGATGTCAAGAACAAACGTTCCGCCATGCTTTCCGTACTCATCTTTATATTGGCAACTGCTTTTATCGTCCTTTTCGGATCTTTTGAAGGTATGCGTCCCAGTTTCCTCATCGATGGAGAAATCGTCACGCTCGGTATGTCCTCCATTATCGAGATCGTAATGTTGTCGGCAGCCGCTATCATCCTTATAGTAACCAAGACGGATGGAATCAAAGCAACGCAGGGTTCTGTATTCCCTGCCGGGATGCAGGCTGTTATCGCCATCTTCGGTATTGCGTGGATGGGTGATACTTTCCTTCAGGGCAATATGGCACAGCTCACTCTTTCCATCGAAGGAATCGTGCGGCAGATGCCATGGCTGTTCGGTATTGCGCTGTTCGTCATGTCTATCCTGTTGTATAGCCAGGCGGCCACGGTGCGGGCATTGATGCCGCTGGGCATCGCGTTAGGTATTTCTCCGTATATGCTGATTGCCTTATTCCCCGCAGTGAACGGATATTTCTTTATCCCGAATTACCCGACTGTCGTAGCCGCCATTAATTTCGACCGCACCGGGACAACAAAAATCGGTAAATATGTGTTGAATCATTCGTTTATGATGCCCGGACTGGTATCTACCGTAGTCGCTATTGTTTTAGGACTGCTCTTTATTCAAATATTCTAATATATTATTAACCTAAACTCATTTCAGTTATGAAACAAATTAAGAAATTAGGCCTGGTAGTAGTAACACTACTATTATCCGCAACAATGGCATTTGCCGCAAAACCGAATATCCACATCCTTGCTACCGGAGGAACCATTGCCGGAACAGGAAGCTCGGCTACGGGCACCAGCTATACGGCAGGACAAGTTGCTATCGGTGCATTGCTGGATGCAGTCCCCGAAATCAAAGATATCGCCAATGTAACCGGCGAACAGATTGTGAGAATCGGTTCACAGGACATGAATGACGAAGTCTGGCTGACACTTGCCAAGAAAATCAACGAGTTATTGAAACGACCGGATATCGACGGAATCGTGATCACTCATGGAACGGATACGATGGAAGAAACTGCTTACTTTCTGAATCTGACTGTCAAAAGTGACAAGCCTGTTGTATTGGTAGGTGCCATGCGCCCCTCTACAGCATTAAGTGCCGACGGTCCGCTGAATCTTTATAATGCAGTAGTTACCGCTGCAGCTAAAGAATCAAAAGACAAAGGTGTACTGGTTGCCATGAACGGTCTGATTCTAGGTGCAGAAAGCGTAGTTAAAATGAACACGGTCGATGTACAGACTTTCCAGGCTCCCAACTCCGGCGCATTGGGATATGTACTGAACGGTAAAGTATGTTATAATCAGATCACACTGAAGAAACATACCACCCAATCCGTATTTGATGTCACCAAACTGACTTCATTGCCCAAAGTCGGCATCGTATACAGCTATTCCAATATTGAAGCCGATATGATGACTCCGTTGCTCAACAACGGATATAAAGGAATCATTCATGCAGGAGTCGGAAACGGTAATATCCATAAAAACATATTTCCGTCATTGATAGACGCCCGCAGAAAAGGCATTGTAGTCGTTCGTTCTTCCCGCGTACCGACTGGTCCTACCACTCTTGATGCGGAAGTGGATGACGCCAAGTATCAGTTTGTAGCCTCTCAAGAATTGAATCCACAAAAGTCACGTGTACTATTGATGCTTGCGCTGACCAAAACCACGGACTGGAAACAAATTCAGGAATACTTTAACGAATACTAAAAACCGGACCTACTTATGAAAAAATTAATGTTTATGCTACTCCTTGCGGGTAGCATACAGGCAATGTATGCCCAAAAGTTCTCCCCAAACACTCCTCTTTTCGAGGAACTGACAGACGTAAAAAAGAAAACGGATAAGTTCAACTTATACCTGAATATGCAGGGGAGTTTTGACGCTCATTTCCAGAATGGATTTCAGGAAGGTGACTTCAATATGCACCAGCTCCGCATCGAAGCGAAAGGAAATATCAACAACTGGCTTTCTTATCGTTACCGCCAGCGTCTCAACCGCTCGAACGACGGAAACAATATGATAGACAACCTCCCGACCTCCATCGACTGGGCAGGCATCGGTATCAAGCTCAACGATAAGTTCAACCTGTTTGCCGGTAAACAAAGTGCCAACTATGGCGGCTTCGAGTTTGACCTCAACCCGATCGATGTCTATCAATATTGTGATATGATCGATTATATGAGTAACTTCCTGACCGGTCTGAATGCAAGTTATAACATTACTCCCGATCAGCAACTTAATCTGCAGATATTGAACAGCCGCAATAGCTCTTTCGACAACACTTACGGAATCACAGAGGATGCGGAGGGTAATCTCCCCGATCTGAAATCCGGAAAAATGCCGCTGGTCTATACCTTAAACTGGATTGGCAATTTTAATAATGTATTTAAAACCCGCTGGTCGGCCTCTGTGATGAACGAAGCCAAAGATCATAATATGTATTATTATGCCGTAGGAAATGAACTGAATCTCGGAAAGTGGAACGCCTTCGTCGACTTCATGTACTCAAAAGAAGAGATTGACCGTAAAGGGATTATCACAAGCATCGTCGGTCGTCCGGGCGGACACAATGCGTTTGATACAGGTTATTTATCCGTAGTAGCCAAGTGTAACTATCGTTTTCTTCCGAAATGGAATGCCTTTGTGAAAGGAATGTATGAAACGGCTTCTGTGACCAAAGCCTCCGAAGGAATAGAAAAAGGAAATTACCGCACCTCCTGGGGATATCTGGCAGGCATCGAATTTTATCCGATGGAAACTAACCTGCATTTCTTCGTGACCTATGTAGGACGTTCTTATGACTTCACCTCCCGTGCCAAAGTGCTGGGACAAGAGAATTACAGTACCAACCGGATTTCGGTAGGATTCATCTGGCAGATGCCGGTCTTTTAATATTGCATGAGAATAAAAAATACCCGATAGCTGTGTGAAAGTTATCGGGTATTTTTATATGTTCGGTTTCTTTTTCTAAATCAATACTCTTCCTCGTTAAAAAAGAAATCTTCTTTACTAGGATAATCCGGCCAAATATCTTCGATACTCTCATAGATTTCGCCTTCATCTTCCATCTCTTGCAGATTCTCTATCACTTCAAGAGGAGCACCCGAACGCATAGCGTAATCAATCAATTCGTCCTTGGTTGCCGGCCAGGGAGCATCTTCCAGTTTCGATGCTAATTCCAATGTCCAATACATAATCTTGAGTATTAAAAAGTGAATACTTATTTTCTATTTTTCGGCAAAAGTATAATAAAATCTATCATTTCCAACTATTATCCCAGAATATTTCACTATTTTGTTCATCAAAATTAATTTTTCGGGATAAAACAAACAAATAATCTGATAATCTGTTGACAAAAGCTAACACTTCAGGAGAAATTGTACAAGTTTCGGACAGAGTCAGAATGCGACGTTCGGCTCTCCGGCAAATCGTACGGCACACATGACAAACAGCCGCTCCACGGCTGCCTCCGGGTATGATAAAGGCACAAAGTTCGGGCAACTGTTCGTCCAGCTTATCAATCTCGCGCTCGATGCGTTCCACATCTTCCGGAGTAAGGATACTGGCGGCTTTCAGTTGTGTTTTTTCCTGGTCTGTTGCCAAATGCGAACCGATAGAGAATAGCTTATGCTGTATACTCAGGATAAAATCCCGGTCTGCCTCATCCAGCAAATACGTATTCAGCCATCCCAGATGGGAATTAAGTTCGTCAATTGTTCCGTATGCTTCCAAACGAATATGGGTCTTCGGAACGCGGCTTCCGCCGACAAGACTGGTAGTTCCTTTGTCACCGGTCTTTGTATATACAAGGCTTTTTTTCATAAACGTCTATTTTTCATCATTACTATATATAAGATTAACGTATAAAGGTGATCAGAAGTTGACGATATAATGCTGTTTAATCTTTGTTGTATCAAAAAAAAGCAAGCCTGCATCATACAAGTCAAAAGTGATTCCCACCCGCTCATCATTCTGTAACTGTTTCCAAAGATTTTTCATTGCCTTTGAATAGCAGATCCCATGAACGACAAACAAACTATTCGGAGTAGTCCGACGGGAACAGATGTTAAAAACTTCTTCCAGCAAAGCCGGATTCCGATAGTCATTCAGATACAGAAAGTCTACCGGAGTATCGGCATCCAGAAAGAGCTCTGATAAGTCAGAAGCAAAAAGATACCCGGCAGAAGGTTTGGCTGACTGTAAATATAAAGAGGCTGCCGAGGGCTGGCCTACTTCTATGATAGTGGCCGGTTGCACTTTATTCACCAGGCGGAACAACAGACGGTTGATTCTTGGTATTCCTTTCTCCCATCTCTGTGTTGTGATCCGCTTTTTCTGTTCCACCTTCAGCAGGTCGTATGCATAATAAGGCATCTTCTCATAAATCACATCTGTGATCAGACTGAAAGCAAAAGGAGAGTGCACACCATATCCACAACGGTAGCGGAAACGGGAGAGCCGGATAAAAGGTCTTTTTAGGTAATACAGAAGATTCATAAACCAGTCTTTCATTTTTTTTGTTCGTGACGCAAAGATATATTATTTTATTGAAAAAAGGGCCGGCTCCCGCGGTGGACCGACCCTTTTAATCATTTATTTCAAGTAACTACTGCAGTCTGAATACTACAGGTACAGTATATTTTACTCGAACTTTCTTACCGTTCTGCACTCCGGGCTTCCACTTTGGCATTCCACTTATCACACGGATAGCTTCTTTATCCAGGTAAGCATCTACCCCTCGTACAACTGTCGGATTAGTAATCGATCCGTCTTTGTCTACGACAAACTGAACAATTACACGTCCTTGTGAGCCCATCTCCTGAGACATTGTCGGATATTTGATATGAGTACTCAAATATTTCAGCAATTCAGCTGAACCACCGGGAAATTCGGGCATGACTTCTACACTTACGTGAATAACATCTTCCTCAACTTCTTTAGTTTCCACTACTGGCGGTACCCAAACAACCTTGTAAGGTTCATTCACATTGTCTGGTACTACTGAAACGTTATCCGTCACCTCTTCGGTATCATCTACTATTTCGAACAATTCTGTTACTTTAGTTTCCGGTGGAGGAGGCGGTTCCAGTTTCTCTTCAGGGAATGTGATTGGAACGAGCTCCGTTACAAAGATGGATTCATCATCAGATGATACTGCCGCAACTCTTACATCATGCTGTGTCCATTCGAACGATACGAACATGAAAGCAAGCGCAACAACCAAACCCATCAACAACCAAGAACCTCTTTGATTCTCAATTGCAGCCTTTTTTGATTTTTTGGCTTCCATAAAAAATGTGTTTAAGTAATTAATAATAGAAAATATATAGCATATATACTACTTTTCGTTTTCTGTCTTAAGCATTACTTAAAGTGCTCTCTAGCTGCAATAAATATAGTATTTTTATGAATAGGATGTAACTTTAGTTCTTGTTTATTTTATTCTTTTTCCTTCTTTTGGATAAAATTTATGAATATTATTCCAAATTATCCCAACAAGAAATACCATCACGTTTCAGTTTCAAAACTAAGTAACAAATTAGCAATCCTATTAGTTGGAAAGGAATAGACTCCATTGCAATAGATGCAAAAGAAGCTAGTATACAAGCGGTTAACAATATCCAAAAACCAATTCTCTTCCAAGCAAACAACAATAGCATTCCTACTACGACAACTATATTACCTATGCCACAGAAATAATAAACTAATAACTGTGAAGAATCAGTGCAGGCATAGGTACCCCATGCCCATTTAGGGAAAAAATTAATAACAGAACAAAGTAGATTTAAAATGATGATAAAAAAGAAACAAAAACATTTCGACGTTTAGGCGGGAGTGTAATTTAAACTCTGTCTGGTTTCTATTTCTTTTAAATCACAACAAATA